>JAESGH010000138.1_pt1 | contig 205646 bp, 204 predicted proteins | sample 9269641 | NCBI WGS metagenome assembly JAESGH01 (sample SAMN14515345, study PRJNA621665) | algae metagenome | isolation source: Phormidium tanganyikae FI6-MK23 and co-occurring heterotrophs from granitic... | place: USA: Fort Irwin, California | collected 1998-05-24
TGCCCGCCGGTTTGAATGGCCGCAATGGGTCGATTGCGGTCCTCGCCCATGCGCCAGATTGCAGACCTTTCCCGCCGGCCGCCGAATGTCGCGTTGTCGGCGGAATGCCAATGTCTGCTCCTGGCGCTGAGTGGTCATCACGGCTCAGGGGCGCCGAATTCCAACCGTTCGACCCTGGCCCAAGGCCCTCCGAGATACCGCCAAAGCTGCAGGCCTTCGGCGAGGAGGGAAAAGGGCTCGAACTCCATCTGCAGCTGCTCGAGCAATTCTCGGGCCTCAATCGGCTCCACCTTGTTCTGGACGGTGATGTGGGGCCGAAAGGGCGCCTGATCCTGACGCGTGAGCCAGGGTGAGAAGGCGTCCGCCAGATCGCGGCGCAGCTGTTCGAGGTCCGCGGAGGCGAGCCTGTAAGCGACGCCGCGACCCAGGGACCACGGTCCCCGGACGTCCAGCGCCATGGGGCCGAGGCCCCGGCACGCCGTCTTCAGCGTCTGTACGACCGCGTCCTCGTGTTCGCCGGGAAGCGCATGAAAGAGCGTCAGGTGCGCGGGAACCTGGTTGCGATGACGCGGAAAGTGCGCCTGCCGAAGATCCTCGAACCAGGCCCAGGCCCCCTCGTCCAGGGCCGCCGTTACGATCAGGGGGGGCGGTCCGCACATGCTGGTCACACGGGCCCGTGGCCCGGCGCCGCATCCAGCCAGGGACCGACCAGGGCGCGCACGTCCACGCGCGCCCTCAGTCGCGCGGCCAGCAGGGCGGTGCCGCTGATCTTGCGCTGGGCGAACAGGACCCCGGCGGGCGGCAGATGCCAGGCCGCCGGGTCCGACGCGATCGCCATCCCCTGGTCCCGAAGGGCGGCGACGAAGGCCCGCTCGCCGAAGTCGAACGGCCCCGGCCGGTTCAGTTCGCCGAGGATGACGTCGATCATGCGCTCCAGGGCGTGCGGATGCCTCGCCACGACCGCGGGCCCGATGAACCCGGCCGCCAGCGCCGCGTCGCGGACAGTGTTGCGCTCGCCGCCCATGGCGGCGCGCAGAAGGCCGCGATAGCCGTCCGCCGTCGCAGCGTCGACCGGCCAGGCCGCGCCGAAGTCCAGAAGCACGATCCGGCCGGTCGCGGGCTGGACGCGATAGTTGGCGAAATTGGGATCGGTCTGCATCACGCCGAAGGCAAAGAGCTCGCGCAGCACCAGGGTCATCAGGGTCAGCAGGATGGCGTCGCGCCGGTCCTGTGGCGCGGTCTCGAGCGACTCGATCGGCTCACCCTCCAGATAGGTCATGGCCAGCACGCGCGCCGTGCTCAGGTCCGGATCCAGCGTCGGCACGACCACTTCCGGCGTGTCGGACAGCAGGCGGCCGAACAGGGCCATCTGCCGGCCTTCGCGGAGGTAGTCGGTCTCTTCGGCCAGTTGACGCTTGGCTTCGGACAGCAGCGGGGCGATCTCCAGACCGCGGGGCAGGGCGCCCGACATCCTGAGCAGGGTGGCCACATTGTCCACGTCGGCGTCGATGCTCTCCGCCACGCCGGGATACTGGACCTTGATCGCCAGCTCCCGGCCGTCGCGGGCGACCGCCCGGTGAACCTGGCCGATGGAGGCGGCGGCGATCGGCTTCAGATCGAACCGCGCGAACCTCGACCGCCATTCCGCGCCCCACTCCTGCGCCAGAACCCTCTGGAGCTGGGCCGGCGGCATGTGATGCGCATCGTCGCGCAGCCGGGACAGGATCTGGGTCAGTTCGGCGGGCAGAAGGTCGCCGGCGTCCATCGAGACGATCTGGCCCAGCTTCATGGCTGCGCCGCGCAGATGCGACAGGCGGTCGGCGATCTTGCCGACATTGCCGGGCGTCAGCAGCATGTCCCGCAGATGGGGGCGCTCACCGTCGGCGAGCCGGAGCACGCCCTCGGCCATCATTCCGCCGGCGACCGATCCCGCCAGGCGGCCGAACTGCCCCAGCCGCGTCAGCCGCCCGTGCGGAACGCTGCGGCCCCGGGCCGCGTCCTTTCCCGTCGTCATCGTCACCAGCCCTGTGTGCCGGGGCCGCCCTTGAAGGGACCGGCCAGCCGCGACGTGATCCAGCCGCCATAGAAGCCGCCCGCCTGAGGCGTGACCGTTTCGCCGTCGACGGTGCAGAGGTCGAACGGCGCGGCGTAGAAGGCGACATGGTCCCGCAGCAGGACAAAGCCCGGGGCGGGGTTCGGATAGCTCCAGCCGGCGCGAGGCAGGACGACGTCGCCGATCGCGACATCCCAAAAGAGGGCGTCGCCTTTCCATTCGCAGAATGAGCCGCCGCCGGCCGGCCGCAGGCCGTCCGGCGCTATGTCCTCGCGGGGGATGTAATAGGTCGGCGGATGGCTGGTTTCGAGCGTGCGGACGGCCCTGCGGGTCTCCGCGACCACCAGCCCGCGATGGCGAATGAGCAGATGGGCCGATGTGGCCTCGGCCACGGCCGGGCGCGGGAAGGCCCAGACGCTTTCCTGGCCGGCCTCGGGAGCGTCAGGGTCCGGTCTCATCGATATCCCCCTCCCGCCGCAAGCCGTTGCAGCCAGGGCCTGATGCGCAGGAACATGCGGTAGGCCGCCTCCAGCCCGGCAAGCACAAGCGGCGACCTCGCCGCCAGGCCCAGGGGGCGGAGCAGGGGGATGGCGCGCCACATCGCGGCGAAGGCGGCGGCGCCCGACAGCAGCCGACCGTCCTCGCTGGCGTGGAACCGATCGAGAAGGGCGCTGCGGTCGACAGGGCAGGACGCCGTCGCGGCTGCGCTCAGATCGACGAAGTCGATGGCCCCGCGCCGGTCCAGCCGGCGCATCAGCGCGATCTCGCGCCTGCACAGCGGGCAGCCTCCATCGAACCAGACGATCAGAGTGGTCATGCTTCGGATATGGGGCGCGCCGCGCCGTTTTCATCCCGCCGTGGCGACAGGCCCCGGGCTCTGCGGCGATTGGTGCAGCCCTCGTCAGACGAGAGCTGCGGCTTTCGGGTCGAGGCGAGCGACAAAGGCTCGACTGAGCGCGAGCTCGGACGTCTGATGGCTTCAGAATCGAACGGGGCGGTCGTACGGGCAGGTGAGATTTCGTCGTTTGTCCGCACGGTTCAAATCAGGAGGTCCAGCCCCGTGAACCCTCAAGGCCCGCCGCCCGTACCGACCTTGGCCCGGCTGCTGGGCTACGCCGGGCTGCTTCCGCAGGTCGGGGTGGTCGCCGGCCTCATCCTGGGCGGGCCGGAGATCCGCTTTTTCGCCCTCAGCGTCGGCTTCGCCTATGCGGCCCTCATCTTCAGCTTTCTGGGCGGCGTCTGGTGGGGGCTGGCTGCAGCCGCCCGCGGACCTGTGCCGCGCTGGGTCTGGACGGTCGCGGTCCTGCCGTCGCTGATCGCGCTCGCCTCCGCCCTGCCGTGGGCGGCCGGTCTTGCGGGGCCTGGGCCGTCCCTGGCGGTTCTGGGTGTTTTCATCCTGTTCAGCGCGGTCGTGGATTTGAGGCTTCGGTCGCTGGACATGACCCCGCCAGGGTGGCTGGCTCTGCGCCTGCCGCTCTCGGTCGGGCTCGGCGCCCTGACGCTCTTGGCCGGCCTGGTCTAGGCCCAGGCGCCCAGGGGCGGTTCTCAGAGCATGGCGAGCCGCGTCTTTCGCGTCGGGGGCGGAAAATCGGCGTCGATCGCGGCGACGTCGTCCGGCGTCAGCTGCAGATCCAGGGCCTGGCGATTGTCGGCGACGTGTGCGGGGTCGCCGGCCTTGGGAATGGCGATGACCTGGGGATCGCGCAGGACCCAGGCGAGGGCGACCTGATAGGGCGTGACGCCGTGGCGGTGCGCGACGGCCGAGAGGTTCGCAGACGCCGGCAGCGCGCCCTGGCCGATCGGGCTGTAGGCCATGACCGGGATCCGATCCCGGGTCAGCCGCGGCAGGAGATCGAACTCTGCGCCCCGCTCGGTCACATTGTAGAGAATCTGGTTGGTTGCGCAGGCCTGTCCGCCAGCCTGGAACAGTTGCTCCATATCCGCATCATCGAAGTTGCTGACCCCCCAGCGCCGGATCTTGCCGGCCTTGATCAGGGCGTCCATGCCCTCGACGGTTTCGGCGAGCGGCACGGGGCCGCGCCAATGCAGCAGATAGAGGTCGAGGCGGTCGGTCTTCAGCCGTCGCAGACTGGCCTCGCACGCCCTCTCGAGGCGGCCTCTCCCGGCGTTCTGCGGATAGGCCTTGCTGACCAGGAAGACCCGATCGCGGATGCCGGCCAGGGCGTCGCCGAGCAGGGTCTCGGTGGCGCCGTCGCCATACATCTCGGCCGTGTCGATCAGGGTCATGCCGAGATCGACGCCGGTGCGAAGGGCGGCGATCTCCTGACTGCGGCGGCGCGGGTCTTCGCCCATGCGCCAGGTTCCCTGTCCCTGGGCGGGGACTTCGGCATGGTCGGGAAGCGTCACGGTTCGCATTTCGGTCTCCTCGCCGGCAGGGCGCCCAGAACAGGCCGCGTCCAGGCGCCGGCTGCATCCATCAGCCGTCCTGGCGTCGAGATGTTCCATCCGCCGGAGCCGGGTTTCGCAGTTGTCGTCCCGCCGGACTCTGTCGCCTTCCTTGGATTCACCTGAAATTCGCAATCGCTGCGATAAGGGAAGGCCGGGGGGCGGGCATGCAGACATTGAAGGCCTTGGGTCCGTTGCTGTCGTCGACGGCGCACGAACGACGCAGACAGGTGCCGGTCCGCCTGCTGCTGAGCGGCATCGTGGCCTGGGCGCTCCATAGCGCCGGCTACGGGGCCTGGATCCCGGCGTGGCTCGTCTCTGTCGCCGTCGTTCAGGCGTTCGAGATCGTCGCCATGTTCCGGTTCAGGGGATCGGTCCGAACCCCAACGACCTCCGACATCATCCTCGCCCTGGCCTCGACCTTCTCGATGGCGGCGCTGTTCGCGGGCATGGCCGTCATGCTCTGGTCGTTCGACGGGCGGGGTCTCCCCGGCATGGCCATGCTGATCATCGCAGGCGGGCTCCTGACCAATGTCGCCTCCGGAATCGAGGCGCGCGGCATCTTCCAGGTCGGAGCCGCGCCCTACCTCGTCGCCCTGATCGTGATGCCGGTGATGGCGATCCTGGGGTCTCCATCGGGCGACCCCATCCTCACGCCGCTGGCGTCTGTTCTCTTCATCGGCGCGATCCTGAACGTCTACGGACGCGTTCATTCCGGGCGCGTGGCGGAGCTTCGCGCCCTGGCCGAGGCCGAGACCCGCCTCGACCAGGCCCAGACCGCCATGGCCGACCGCGCCGCGATGGCGGCCATCATCAGCCACGAACTGAGGACGCCGGTCAGCGCCATCCAGGCCGGCGCTCAGATGATGATCGAGGACGCGGCTCCGGCGAACCGCCGCGACACCGCCGAACTGATCCTCGACGCCAGCGCGCTCATGACGCGGATGCTCAACGATCTGCTCGACCATTCCAAGATGGAGGCGGGGGCGATGTCGCTGGAAGCCCGCGACTTCGACCTGTCGGTGCTTCTGTCCGACACGGAGAGGTTCTGGCGCGCTCAGGCCGAGACCAAGGGTCTGGTTCTTCGCGGCGCCGACGTCCCGCGAGAGACCTGGTTGCGCGGCGATCCGCACCGGCTTCGGCAGATCCTGAACAACCTTCTGTCCAACGCCATCAAGTTCACAGCCCAGGGAGAGATCGCCATCCTGGTGGATGTCGACGCCTCGAACGATCGGACGCGGTCGGTCCGGATCACGGTTCGCGATCAAGGCGCCGGAATCTCGCCCGAGGCCATGGCGCGGCTGTTCGCCCCCTTCGCCCAGGGATCATCCGAAGTCGCCCGCACCTACGGCGGGACGGGGCTGGGGCTCAAGGTCAGCCGGGACCTGGCGCGGCTGATGGGCGGCGATCTCACCGTCGAGAGTCATGCGGGGGAGGGCGCCGCCTTTGAACTATGGGTCGAATTTCCGGTCGGCGAGGCGGAGGCCGCATCCTCATCGGAGCGCGACGGCGCCGCGACGCCGCGACCGCGTCTCACCATCCTCGCCGTCGACGATCACGAGATCAACAGAAGGACCCTGGCGCTGGTGCTCCAGCCGCTCGATGTCGATCTCTACACCGCGTCCGACGGCCTGCTGGCGCTCGACCTCCTCGCGCGGCGCCCCTTCGACGCGGTCCTGATGGACGTCAACATGCCGGGCATCGACGGCAATGAGGTGACCCGCCGCCTGCGGGCGTCCCAAGGGCCCAACGCCCGTGTTCCCGTGATCGGGTTCAGCGCCGGGACGGAAGCCGACCAGATCGCGGCCTGCCGCGCCGCCGGCATGACGGACTGGCTGGCCAAGCCCCTCGAACCCCACCGGCTCTACGACGCCCTCTACCGAGCCACTGCGCGTCCGGCAGAATCCGGATCAGGCCGCGGCGTGAAAACGAACTCAAGCGCGCCGGCGCATGTCTGACGCCTGCGAGCCCTGATCGCGCCCGCAGACCCGGCCGACCGACCGGGCGCGCCACTCCTCGAACAAGTAGCCGCTGTCCTCAGGATAAGCCGCGAACACACACGCGGTCTGATTCGTCAGGTCGGTGCAGAAGAGGAACGCCTGTCGCTCCTGTAGCACTTCGATGCGCCGTGCCGCCAATGAGCGACGTAATCCCCGACGTTCCAGATCGCCAAGCTACAATAGAAGGTCTCGACCGCATCACCGAGATGCACCTTCGCCGCTCCGTAGCCGGGAGGCGGTGAGAGTGGCCACGTCTCTGCTTACTTGGAAAAAATCAGAATGCGCTCATGGCCGTCAGGCTATCGCAGAATGAGGTCCGCTAACTAGCGTCAAGCGATGGTCCGGTTTCGACCCATTGCAGACAGAGCCTCCCCAACAGTTCTTAGCGCGCAGCGGCTTGCTCGAAGTCCCGCAGCGCAAACTGAGGTCTGGCGCAGGAGCTTGTGAACAGCGTGCCGCCTTGCGTGCGGGCAAGAACCAGAACCTCTCGTGATTGGACGAAGTCTATACCGCAGGTAGCTCCCCAAACACCGGGCGCGTGCGCGATCCGGTGAACAGCGTTGTGCCTCCCTTTCAGGGTGCGGGAGACGACGAACTCCGTCACCAAGTGTCCTTCGCGCCCCGTTGCCGAGTCAGGCACGGTCGATACCGCCTGTCCAACAAACGCGACATCTGCATGCCCGAGTTGGTCCGAGGCACTCCTCCAAGTTTGGCAGGAGCATGCCCACGCCACTCCGGCTATCAGCACGAAGGCAGTTGCACAGATCAGCGTGGTAATGATGCGCATGACGGCACGTTAGCAAAGGCGCATCGGTTCCCAAAGTCCGCTTCCCACCCCTTTCAGCCATTAGCGGAGTCCGCTTTGCGGCACTCCCAAGGGGAGGGACCGAAATTGCCAGGCGACCAAGCGGCGTGATCAGAAACTGCGGCCAAGCTGACAGCAAAAACCCCGGCCCTTCCGAGCCGGGATTTCTCTTTGCGCCCGGCTCGAACAGAACGGGCGTGGAGCGGATCTGCCAGCTATATTCGGACGGGGCCCTAGTCAGTCGAGCGGACAGCGGCAGTCCACATAGGACGGCTTGCAGCGACTGGTGCAGGCAAGCCATTCGGGCGAGCCTGGCTGTAGTCCTGCGCAGGTTCGTTCGCAGGCGCACCGCGTCTCGCAGTCCACCATGTCCTGACAGCGAGCCGTCGCAGGTTGAGCCGTCATTCCGCCCATGGCCGCCGCCAGGGCGACACCGGCGAAACCCAGGAATAGTTTACGCAGCATCGTAACCCTCCTCTTAAAAAGCCCTCCTCCCGAAGGCCGATGCATATCTTCCAGGTTGTGAGGTGAGCTGCAAATTACCTTTGCGTGTTCGCCTCTGCCTCTCCAGAATATCAGGGGGTGCACACGGCGTACGCCTGTGTCAGCGTCAGCGCATGAGAAGGCCGCGCCTGTTCATCACCGTGCTGATTGCGGGGCTCGCCGCGCCGAACGGGCCGGCCGCCTGGGTCTATGACCGGGCCTATGACGTCTGCATGGTCACAGCCGGTCAGGATGACTGGACATGCGAGGACGTCCTGGTCGCCCTCGGAGAATGATCAGCGCAGAACCAGCCAGGCGCTGAAGCCAAGCTGCAGCAGCGTCAGCCCGACGACGCCGGCGATCAGCAGATGCTCCTTCGTGCGCTGGCGCATGGGTCGATCCTGCCCCGGCCGGAGGCCGGCAGGCAACAGCCGCCGCTCACCCCGGCGATGGAGCGACGCCGCGTCCGGAGCGTTGGACCGAACGATCGGGCGGCGGCCGGCTCAACGGTCGAGGTTGGGGCGGAGAGCTCGCAAGGCCGTCCGGACGAAGGAGGGGCCCGTGCGCATCGCGACCTATAATGTGAACGGGGTGCGCGGCCGGCTGGACGTCCTTTTGCGCTGGCTGGAGATGCGCCGTCCCGACGTGGTCTGCCTGCAGGAGCTCAAGGCGCCCCAGGACGCCTTCCCCGAGGCGGCGATCGAGGCCGCCGGCTACGGGGCGGTGTGGAGCGGCCAGTCGCGCTGGAACGGGGTCGCCATCCTGTGTCGCGGCGCCGCGCCCGTGCCGACCCGCCGTCGGCTGCCCGGTGACCCGACGGACGACCAGGCCCGTTATGTGGAGGCCGCCTGCAAGGGTGTTCTGGTCGGCTGCCTGTACGCGCCTAACGGCAATCCCTCGCCGGGCCCGAAGCTGGACTGCAAGCTCGCTTGGCTGGACCGGTTTGAACGCCATGCCCGAAGCCTCTTGGACACCGGCGCGCCCGTGGTTCTGGCGGGCGACTGCAACATCATTCCCGATGATCTCGACGTCTGGGCGCCGGACCGCTGGCGGGACGACGCCCTGTTCAGGCCCGAGGTCCGGGCCGTCTTCGGGCGGCTGGCGGACCAGGGCTGGACCGACGCCCTTAGGGCGCTGCACCCCGCTGCGCCGCTCTACACCTTCTGGGATTACAAGCGGCGTCGCTTTGACCGGGACGAGGGCCTGCGCATCGACCACCTTCTGTTGAGCCCGGACGTCGCCCGGCGGCTCCGGCGAGGCGGGGTTGACCGGCAGGTGCGGGGTTGGGACGGGGCCAGCGATCACGCCCCGGTCTGGCTGGAGCTCGGCCGCAGAGGGTCGGCGGACGCACCCTAGCGGTTGAGCGTCGGGCGGGCGGCTTCCGCTCCGAAACCAAAGGGGATCAGCGCCTGCGCCGCAGGTTCCACACCAGTCCCGACAGGGCCGTCAGGAGGACGGCGAGGGCGGTGATGTGCTCCGGCGTGACAGCCATGGTCGGGCTCCTGTCCCAAAAATAGGACTTTAGTCCTATTCTGCGTCAGGGGCGGTCGTGTCGCGCGCTCCAGGCTGTCGGCTCGCAGGCCCGGCCGGGAAGGGCGGGCGTGTGCGACACGGCGTGTCCGCAGCCGGTTTTTTGCCTTGTGGGCCCCCGTCCGTTACCCCGGCCCATGTCGGCGCCCGGTCCACCCCGGCAGCGAGCGCCGCCTGTGCCGGTGGATTTGAATGAAGAGACTTCTGAGGTCGTGGCTGGCGACGCCGCTCTGGCAGAGGATCATGGCGGCCCTGGTCTTGGGCGCCCTTGTCGGATGGGGCGTCGGACCTCAGATCGAGTCGATCCGCTGGATGGGCGACCTGTTCGTGCGCATGATCCGCATGCTGGTTGCGCCCCTTGTGTTTGTCACCCTCGTCGCCGGCATCACGGCGATGAAGGAGCCGACCCGCATCGCCTCCATCGGGGGGCGGGCGTTGGGCCTGTACATCGTGACGACCCTTGGCGCGATCGTCATCGGCCTGACGCTGGCGGGCCTTTTGGGGCCGGGGCGCGGCGTGACCCTGAGCGAAGGGGGGCAGGCGGTCGACCTGGCCGATCCCGCGCCGCTGGCGGAGCGGCTGCTGGCCATCGTCCCGAACAATGTGTTCGCCGCCTTCGCCGAGGGCGACATTCTCGGCCTCATCTTCTTCGGCGTCCTGCTCGGCGTCGGCGTCCTCCTGGCGGGGGAGCGGGGCCGGCCGATCGGAAGGCTGTTCGAATCCGGGGCCGATGTCATGCTCAAGGTCACCGGGGTGGTGATGGAGCTGGCGCCCTTCGGCGTCTTCGCCCTGGTCGCCTGGGTCGTGGGCGTCCAGGGGGCGGGGGCCTTCGTCAACATCTTCCTGCTGGCGGCCATCGTCTACGGCGGCGGGGCGCTGCAGATGCTGATTGTCCACGGGGGGCTGGTCCGGGGGCTCGGCAGGATGAAGATCAGGGACTTCTTCGCCGCCATCCGCACGCCGCAGGTTCTGGCCTTCTCGACCAGTTCGAGCGCGGCGACGCTGCCCGCCGCCCTGACCGCCGCCGAAACCAATCTGAAGATCCGGCCGCCGGTGGCCTCTTCGGTCATACCGCTGGGCGCCACCATCAACATGGACGGCACCGCGCTTTATGTCGCCGCTGTCGCGGTCTTCGCCGCCCAGGCCTTCGGGGTTCTCTGTCCCTGGGCGATTATGCGCTGATCGCGCTCACCACGACGTTTGTGTCCATCGGCACGGCGTCCGTGCCCTCGGCGTCGCTGTTCCTGATGGCCACGGTGCTGGACGTCGTGGGCCTGTCCGGCGCTCAGATCGCGCTGGTGATCGGCCTGATCCTGCCCTTCGATCGCCTGCTGGACATGTGGCGCACGGTGATCAACGTGACCGGCGATCTCGCCGTGTCTCGTGTCGTGGCCGCATCGGTGGACGAGCTTGAGCCGGTCGAGGCGTCGCCGGACGCCCGGCCGGCCGTCTGAGCCGGCGGAGGTCCGGCCAGTCGGAAGACCCGGTTAGACGCGTCCCGGGGCGTCGCTCAGCACGGTCTCCAGGGCCAGAGCCAGGTCCCGCCGACTGAACGGCTTGGAGACCACGGCCGCCGGATCCGCCTCGGAGAGGGCGGCCGCGTCCGCATAGCCGGTGACGAACAGGATCGGCACCGTGGCCCGGATGTTCCGGATTTCCCGCGCCACGTCCCGGCCGTTCATGCCGGGCATGGCGAAGTCCAGCAGGACCGCGGCGATCGACGCCTGGTCCCGAAAACGCTCCACGGCGGCGCCGCCGCTGCCGGCCTCCAGCACGGCGTAGCCGAGATCGGTCAGGTATTCGGCCGTGACCTGGCGGACCGCTTCGTCGTCATCGACCACCAATACCGTGCCTCTTGCGTCGCGCAGGCTCTCGTGGGCGACGTCCGGTCGGACCGGCGCCGACGACTGAAAGGCGCGCGGCAGGAAGACGCTGATGGTCGAGCCTTGGCCCTCGGCGGTGGCAATGCGGACGCCCCCGCCGGACTGACGCGCGACGCCGAACACCTGGCTCAGGCCGAGACCCGACCCCTTGCCCACGGGCTTGGTGGTGAAGAAGGGCTCGAAGGCGCGGGCGAGGACCGCCTCGCTCATGCCCGACCCATTGTCCGTGACGGCCACCTCGATGAACTGGCCGGCCGGGAGCTCCTCCGTGGCCTGGTCCGCCGTCACCTCGACGTTGCGGGTGGCGATGGTCAGCCGGCCGCCCACCGCCATGGCGTCCCGCGCGTTGATCGCCAGATTGAGGATGACGAGCTCGATCTGCGTGGGATCGATCAGGGCGGGCCAGAGGTCGTCGGCCAGGGCGGGCGGCTGGATGTCGACGCTGCCGCCGATGCTGCTTTCCAGCAGATCGCCCATGCTGCGCACCGTGTCGTTGAGATCGACGGAGCGCGGCTCCAGCTTCTGCCGACGGGAGAAGGCCAGCATCTGGGCGGTCAGCCTCGCCCCGCGTCCGGAGGCTTCCTCCATCATCGACAGGCGGCGACGCGCCCGCTCGTCGAGATCGAGCTTCTTCAGCTGCTCGATATTGCCGATCACGACGGTCAGCAGATTGTTGAAGTCGTGGGCCACGCCCGAGGTCAGCTGGCCGACCGCCTCCAGCCGCTGGGCCTGGCGCAGGGCCGATTCCGCCCGTTCGCGTTCGGCGATCTGCCCGGCCAGCATCCGGTTGGCGGATTCGAGCTCCGCCGTGCGCTCGGCCACGCGCCGTTCCAGCAGGGTCTCGCCGCGACGGATCTCCTCGATGCGGCTGCGGGCCTCGTACTGACGGCGGCGGCCCCTGAGCGCCGTGCGGACCGCGCTCAACAGGGTGGTGGGATGGAAGGGACGCTCCAGGAAGCTGACGTTTCCCAACGCCTCGGAGGCGCGCTGCAGCGCCGGATTGCGCTCGATGCTTCCGCCCCTCTGCGTCAGCAGGACCACGGGAAAGTCCGACCAGGACGGCTGGCTGCCGATCCAGGCCGACAGGTGGGCCATGTCGGCGCCGAACAGGCCTTCGTCGGCGATCACGGCCAGGCCGGCGCCGGCCTCCATCGCCTGGAGCAGGTCGGACAGGTCGCGGCAGGCCAGGACCGAAAGGCCGCCGTCCTGCAGGATGGAGGCGGCGATCGCGGCGTCCCGGCCGCGCGGGGCGAGGATCAGGACCCGTTCGGAGACGACCCCGCCCTGGCTCATGCGCCGGGTTCGCCCATCAGCCCGGCGCCGGGCCCAACGAAGTTGGGCACCCCGCGCAGCACGCCCTGGAAGCCGGACAGGGGTTCGCCCAGGGACAGGCCTCCGGCTCCGATCGTATATTCGCGGATGGTCTTCTCGTGCTCGCCAGCGCGTTTCTTGATCACCGAGACGGCGCGGCGCACATGCCCCAGCGCCTCGAAATAGCGCAGCAGGATGACGGTGTCGGCCAGATAGGTGACGTCCACGGGGGCCTTCATCTCGCCCACCAGCCCATGCTGGGCCACGGTCAGGAAGGTCGAGGCTCCCTGCCGGTTCAGATACTGCAGCAGTTCGTGGATGTGGAGGACGAGGAACTGCTCCTGCGGCATGGCCGCCTGATAGCCGTTGAGGCTGTCGACCACGACCGTGGTGACGTCCTGCTGCGCGACGCAGCGGCGCACCCGGTCGGAGAATTCCCCCGGGGACAGCTCAGCGGCGTCGACCTGTTCGACGATCAGCAGGCCGCGTTCGACCAGGGCCTCGAGGTCCATGCCGAGCTTGCCGGCCCGATCGTACAGAAGCCCCAGCTCCTCGTCGAAGATGAACAGGGCGGCGCGCTCGCCGCGCGCGGCGGCCGCGACGGCGAAGTTGAGGGCGAAGAGCGACTTGCCGGTGCCGGCCGGGCCCAGGATCAGGGCGCTCGATCCGCGTTCGACGCCTCCGCCCAAGAGCGCGTCGAGTTCGGGGACGCCGCTGGAGGTGGCGGTGCGTTCAAACCGGGTCCGGTGTTCGGCGGCCACGATCCGCGGATAGACCTCCAGGCCGCCGTGCTTGATGGCGAAGTCGTGGTAGCCGCCCCTGAAGCGGCGGCCGCGGTATTTGATGACCCGCACGCGCCGTCGCTCCGCGCCGTATTCCGGGGCCAGCTCCTGGAGCTGGATCACGCCGTGGGCGACGCTGTGGACGGTCTTGTCGTTGACGTCGGTGGTCAGGTCGTCAAGCAGCAGGACGGTGGCGCCGTGCCGGGCGAAATAGTGTTTGAGCGCCAGCACCTGGCGTCGATAGCGCAGCGAGCTCTGGGCCAGCAGGCGGATTTCGGACAGGCTGTCGATCACCACCCGCGTAGGCCGCGACCGCTCGAAGGCTTCGAAGATCATCCGCGTGGTCTCGCCGAGCTCCAGGTCCGAGGAATAGAGCAGGCTCTGCTGCTGCTGTTCGTCCAGCAGGCTTTCGGGCGGCACCAGCTCGAAGAGCTCGATCCCCTCCAGCGACCAGCCGTGTGAGACCGCAGCGCTGCGCAGCTCGTGCTCGGTCTCGGAGAGGGTGACGTACAGGGTCGTCTCCGCCCGTCGCGCGCCCTCCATCAGGAAGGCCATGGCCGCGGTGGTCTTGCCCGTGCCGGGGTTGCCTTCCAGCAGATAGACCCGGTCCCGCTCCAGGCCTCCCGCCAGGATGTCATCGAGTCCGGCAATGCCGAACTGCGCTTCGCTCGGTCCCTTGGGTTGGTCTGACATGGGGCCTCGGCGCATTGTTGAACCCCTACAATGCGCAGAAGCCGGTTTCGTTACCCGATGACCTGGCCCGGCTCGGCGCCCTGAGGCGGCGCGATCCGTCCTGGCCTGCGCAGCCGGCGTGGCCCGACATCGCGACGCGCCTTCCGGCCGGGCTGTCGAGCGGCTTGCCGCCTCATCTGCGGCTGAGCCCCGCGTTTCGACGGGAAGGCGCCGGGCGTCAAGGCGTGAAGACCGTGTCCGAGCGGAATCGCGGACCGCCCGCGTGTTTTCATCACCGATGTTGTTGTGGGAGACGCGGCGGCAGGTGGTCCGCCGGGCAGGGGCAGGGGCAGGGGCAGAGGGGGCGGCCAGTCCCCAAGCCATGCCCGGCGAGGTATATTTTCGGCAGACCTGAACCGGCTCGCCCGGGATCGGGTTCGGACGCCAGGAGACAGCATCCATGGCGTCAGAAAAATCCGTCCCCGTGATCGGCGGCGAAACCCTTGTCGAGGGGGCCGCGCCGCCGCCCGGCGGTCGCGGACCGGGGAGGCCTTCGCCGGCCGCTGTCGCCTCGCGCCTTGAGGCGGTGGATGCGGGGCGGGACCGGCTTCTGGTCTTCGTCGCGGCCGACGAGCGCCGCGCCGACGAGACGGCGCGGGCGTTCGCGGCCATGGCGCCGGACCGGGAGGTGATGGTCCTGCCGCCCTGGGACACACTGCCCTATGACCGGGCCGAACCGTCCCGCGACGCCATGGGCCGCCGAATGGCCGTCCTGGCCGCCCTGGCCGAGGCCGCCGTGCGCCCGCGGGTCCTTGTGACCTCGCCGGAGGCGATGCTGCAGAGGACTCCGCCGCTCGGGGCGGTGTCGGACCGGCTGGATCTGGCCGTCGGGGACCGGCTGGATCGGGAGGCGCTGGCGGCCTTCGCGCGGCGCGCCGGCTGGTGCTTCGACGAACGCGTCGACGAGCCGGGAGAGATCGCCCTCCTGGGCGCGGTCGCGGACCTTTTCCCCCCGGGGGCCGCGGGGCCCGTCCGGCTAAGCCTGGACGACCGGGACGGGGTCACGGAGATGCGCCGGTACGACCCGGTGAGCCAGCGCACGCTCGAACCGGTGGAGCGGGTCCGGCTGGGCGCCGCCTCGGAGATCGGAGCCGGCGCCGAGGGAGACAAGACCGAGGGCGACGCCGGTTTCGAGACGAGGCTCGTGGCGAGCCATGGCGCCCTGACGGACCTGTTCGACCATCTGGACGATCCCGTCGTGAGGCTCGAGCCCTCGGTGCTCGACCGTGTGGACCGGGTCTGGGCCCAGGTCGAGGAGGCCTGCGCAACACGGCGGCGATTCGCCGACGGTCCGGCCGCGCCCCCGCCATCCGCGCTCTACCTGGACCCGAAACGCGTCCGCGCGCGCCTGGCCGCCGCCCAGGCGCTCGACCTTGAGGGGCTGGAGGCCGCGCCGTCGTTCGCGGCCGAAGGCGTCCCGGGGCGCGCCCTCAAGACCTTCATCCGGACGTGCCTGGAGGCCGGCCTGCGCGTGGCCCTGGCCGGGGCGGCCCACGAGCAGAAGCTGATCGGCCGGATGCTCGGGCGCATCGGTTTCGGCGATCTCGCCCTGGCCGAGCACTGGGCCGCCGCGACGCGCGGGCCTCGGGGCGAGGCGGCTCGCGTCGCTGTCGACCTGGACCGCGGCTTCATCGACCGGCGCGCCGGGCTCGCCGTCGTGACGGCGTCGGACCTGTTCGGCGGCCGCGTGGCGCGCGCCGACCGGAGCGTGACGGCCGACTTCGGCGAAACCGAGCTGAGGATCGGCGACGTCGTCATTCATGAGGATCACGGGCTCGGCGTGCTCGAGGCCCTCGAGCGGGTCGAGGTGGACGGCGGTGAACGCGACATGGTGCGCCTCGGCTACCACGGGGGGGCTTCGGTGCTCGCGCCGGTCGAGGAGTTCGGCCGGATCTGGCGCTATGGATCCGAACCGGGCGCCGTGACCCTGGACCGGCTGAACACTGACGCCTGGACACGCCGGCGGGCTGAAGCGAGCGCCCAGATCGACGCGGCCGCCGAGGCCCTGGCCGAGCGGGCGCGTGAACGTCAGGCCGCCCGGACGGCGCCGATCGCGCCGCCGGCGGCAGCCTATGGGCGGTTTGCGACGGGGTTCGCCTTCCCGGAATCGATCGACCAGGCCGCAGCCATCGAGGCCGTTCTGAACGATCTGGCCTCGGGTCGGCCCATGAACCGCCTGGTGTGCGGGGATGTGGGCTATGGCAAGACGGAGGTGGCCCTGCGCGCGGCCGCCGCGGTCGCCCTCTCCGGCCGGCAGGTCCTGGTCGTGGCGCCGACCACCGTGCTGGCGCGCCAGCATCTCGACGTCTTCCGCCGGCGATTCGACGGTCTGGAGGCGGCCGTGGCGGGCCTGTCGCGCGCGGTCGACGGCCCCAGGGCCGCCGAGGTCAAGGCGGGGCTCGCCGACGGCGGCGTGCGGATCGTTGTCGGCACCCAGATGCTCGCCGCCGAGGATATCCAGCTTAAGGACCCGGGCCTGGTGATCATCGACGAGGAGCACCGGCTCGGCGCGACCCTGAAGGCCGGACTTGCGGCGAAAGCGCCTCATGTGCTGAGCCTGTCGGCCACCCCCATCCCCCGCACCCTCCAGGGTGCGCTGGTGGGCGTGCAGGACGTCAGCGTCATCGCCAGCCCGCCGGCCCGACGACGGCCGATCCGGACGTTCCTGACTGACTTCGACCCGGCCTCGATGCGGTCGGCCCTGTTGCGGGAGCGCGCGCGCGGAGGACAGAGCTTCGTCATCGCGCCGCGGGTCGAGGACCTGGCCCCCCTGGCGGCGCGCCTGTCGGAGCTGACGCCGGAGCTGAAGGTCATGACCGCCCACGGGCGGCTGAAGCCTGCGGCCCTGGACCAGGTGATGGGCGATTTCGCCGCCGGATCGGGCGACGTGCTGCTGGCCACCAACATCGTCGAGAACGGTCTGGACGTGCCTCGCGCCAACACCCTGATCGTCTGGCGCCCGGACCGCTTCGGCCTGGCCCAGCTGCACCAGCTGCGCGGACGGGTCGGACGGGGACGCCGCCAGGGCTTCGCCTATCTGGTGACGGATCCTGAGGCGCCGCCGGCCGAGAATGCGCTGTCGCGTCTCCAGACGCTGGAGGCTTTGGATCGTCTCGGCGCCGGCTTCGCCATCAGCGCGCGCGACCTCGACCTGAGGGGGGGAGGGGATCTGGTCGGCGACGAGCAGGCCGGTCACATCCGACTGATCGGGTCGGCCCTCTATCACCGTGTCATGGCCCGCGCGCTCCGCCGAGCGCGGGGTGAGGCCGATCTCGAAGCCGCGCCGCCGCGGCTGAGCCTGGGTGCGGCCGGCCATCTGCCGGCCGACTATGTTCCGGACGCCGCCGTGCGCATCAACCTGTACGCCCGGCTCGCCCAGGCGCTCGAAGTCGAGGCGGTCGATGCGCTGCATGACGAGATCGAGGACCGGTTCGGCCCGCTGCCCGAGCCGGTCGCCGCCCTGCTGGCCGGACGGCGCCTGGCGGCCCTGGCCGTGGCGGCCGGGGTGACCGAGGTGACGTCGGGTCCGCGCGCGACGGCCTTCCGGGTTGATCCGGGCCGGCGAACGGCGCTTGAGCGGGCCATGCCGGCGGCGGACGGACGGCGCTGGTCGGACGATCGCCTGGTCGTGGATGCTGCCAATGACGCGCCGCACGATGCGGGCTTCATCGAGAGCGTCCTGACCGGCCTCGCGGCGGCCTGACATCCTCCGGCGTCAGCACAGCAGAGGCGCCGGCGGCGCCCAGGCGAACAGCGGGGGCCGGCCTATTTCGAGAAGGTGGTCTTTCGGGCGAAGCCGCACGCCGGCAGGCGCCGCCAGGCGAGCCGGCTCAGATTGGGAATGACAGCTCGACAGTGAGGCCGGCCGGCTCCCACTTCCATTCGATCAGGCCTTTGAGCTGTTGGACGACCCGCGTCTTCAAGGTGGTTCCGAACCCGCGCCGGCGGGGAACGACAACCGGCGGCCCGCCGACTTCCGTCCATGTCAGCTTCACCCTGCCGTCTTCAACCGTCCACGCCACCGAAACGTATCCGCCGGCCCGACTGCATGCGCCGTATTTGTTCGCATTGGTCGCGAGCTCGTGGAACAGCAGGCTCAGGGGCTGCACCTGGTCCGCCGACAGACGCACCTCGGGTCCGCTGATCCGTCCATTGTCCTTCGGACAGAAGACCTCAAGCTCCTCCCTGACGACGTCGCCCAGCGATCCACCCTCCCAGCACCTGTTGGCGAGAGAGGTCTGGGCGCGGGCGAGCGCGCTTATCCGCCCCGTGAGGGTGGCCTTGAAGGTGTCGAGATCCTCCGCCCGGGTCAGCTGGGTGAGGGAATGGATGATGGCGAGAATATTGCGGGACCGATGATCGACCTCCCGCATCAGAAGGTTCCGGGCCTCTTCCCGGCGCTTGTCCGCACTGATGTCGCGCACTTCCAGGATGGTCCCCACCACCTTGGCTTCGTCGCTGCGTATCGGGCTGGCGGTGAAGGCGACGGGGATGAATGAACCGTCCTTGCGAACGAAGACCTCTTCGCCCTGCGTGCCGGCGTTTTCAGGAAAGGCGCGGTCGATCGCGCATTCGGCCAGGGGAAAGGGCCGGCCGTCGGGGTAGGAGTGGTGGATCACGTCGTGCAGGGGACGGCCGGTGACTTCGGCGAAGGTGAAGCCGGTCAGCTTTTCCGCCGCCTTGTTCATGAAGGAGCAGTGCTGGCGCTCATCCATGGCGAAGACGGACATGGTCGTATTGTCGAGTATCGCATCGAGCCGGCGGGCCAGCTCCCGCGCTTCGTTTTCCAGCCTGCGATGGGCGGTGACGTCCTGGATCGCGGCGTAAAAGACGCTGTCGCCGTCGTCATCGATGAGCTGGAGTTGGACGGCGACGTCATAGATCGTCCCGTTCTTGCGGCGGTGGACCGTATTGAAGTCGAGCCGGCCGATCGCCTTGGCGAGAAGCGGGCTGACCATCTCGAGGAACCGGGCCTGGCTGATATCCGGCTTCAGGTCCCAGGGGGTGAGGGCCGACAACTCCGAGCGGCTGTAGCCGAGGTTCTCCCTTGCGCCCCGATTGACCAGGCGGAAGCGGAAATCGTCAGCGGCGAAAATATACACCTCGCTGGCGGCGTCCTCTACGATCCGACCCAGGCGCTCGATGGTGACGCCGCTCCTGTCTGGCATTGGCTGACGATCCTCACCCCCGCGAACGCGGCGTTCATATTGGTTCGGGCCGCTGACGCGCCGCGGCTGGAACGGCTTTGGGCGATCCTAATCCACTCAAGACGCAATCCCACCCCAGATTTCGCCCTGCGTCGACGAGGCCGTCGCGCGGACCACCGCCGGGCTGCTTGGGCCCCAAAGGACGCCCCCGGGCCACACATCAGGCCGGATCTGTGCAGCGTCGAAACGGGGCTCCGAGGTCCGGAACGCGCGGAAAGACCTCCCGGCGCTGGGCCGGGAGGTCCCCAGGATGAAACGGCGAGCCGGCGCCCCAGCTCGTCGCCACGGGTCGAGCGATCGCCGGGTCTTGAGGTTTCCCGGAGTCGGGATTCGGTCACACAGGTCGCCGCCGTCATCCAGCGCAGCGCCCGTTCCAGCCGCCACCCGCTCGAGCGCCTCAGAGCCAGCCGCGCCGATCGCCCGGGATATTCGACAGCGCCCGGAATCGGCGTCCGCAGCGAAGCGCGACCCCTGCGGCGGCCAGGAAGATCATGACATCCATGGCCGTTGAACGGCGTCCCTCCTCGATCGGATCGTGCCCCGCAGCCTTGCGTCTGAAACCCGACGTGTGGCCGCCGAACTGTCGGAAAGCCGTCACACGGGCGCCGATGCGGCCCATGCACGCTAGGCTCACAGGCTCACAGGCTGCGTCTCCGGCTGTCCGGGCGCGGCGATGGAAAGGACCGGAGATGGAAGACATCAACCAGCCCTCTCAGGGCGACCCCGCAGCCCAGGGCGCCGGTGTCGGCCAGCAAAGGGTCGGGGAGACGGGGCCCGGACCCGACCAGACCGCCAGCCCTTTCGGGACCGGCCCGTCCGGCCCGGGGGCCGGGAGTTCGGCGTCGGACGCCACGGCCGAAACGGAACGCGGACCGGCCCGCCAGACCGAGCCCGGCGCCGTTCCCCGGAGCCACGTGGAAGAGAAAGCGCATGACGGATCCGGCGCATCCGCTTGACGCCCACGCCTGTCCGCCGCGGGTGGTGGCGCTCAGCGGCGAGGTGCTCGTCTCCGGACCGGGCGCGGAGGCCGTCTATACGGTCGAGGCGGCGCGGGCGCTCGCGCGGTGTCTGGAACAGGCCGCCGGCCTTGCGGACATCCAGAGGCTGGCGGCGGATGGATTGGTCGATGACTGACGCTCGGGCGCCATCGCGGTCGCGGCGGGCCGAGCGTGATGACGGCGACCGGCTGGGCCGTCTCCTGGCCGCGGGCCTCTTCGTTTTCGGCCAGGTCCCCCCTGTCTCGCCGCCCGGTCCGGTTCGCCCGTCCCAACGGACCCCCCGCGCGGCCGAGGCGGATCCGGCGTGACGCGCAGGCGTTGCCGACGACATGACTGACGACAACCCCGAGGCGGCGGAACTGTACCTGGTCTGGACGGCCGCGACGGACAGCTCCGACGGCTGGCCGGGCGAGGTGTTCGCCCTGGCGCCGGGGCTGCATCTGGTGCGCTCTGCGCTGACCCAGTCCCGGCTCTACCACCGCATCAAGCGCCGCCTGCCCGCGGGGGCCGGGTTTCTTGTTGCGGCGCTCGAGACCGGCCCGAAGCACAAGGGTCTGGCGGCAGGCGCGCTGGCCTTCGTGCGGTCGGGAGCCGGAAAATCGGGAGCCGGCCAGCCCGGAATCGGCGAAGAGGCGGATGGCACGGAGGCCTCAGCGGCGCGACTCGGTCTGGTCTAGCCGCGTCGACGGTCATCGTCAGTCGGCGCGCGATCGGCTTCGACTGCGGCGTCTTCTCCCGCGCGGTGCTCTATCCGGCCCAGTTCGACTTCGGTGCGGGAAAAGACCTCCTCCTGCCCGTCAATGAGAAGTTCTTCGTCTGCGGGATCTCCCCGGCCGCCCACGGCGGTCGGGGCGGCGCGGCGGTGCGGCGGCGGAGCATTCATCTCCCGACAAGGTCCGCGGGCCGCGCCCGGTTCCGTCCCGCAGGCGCGGCGCTCCCACCTGTCGGAAACCCGACGTCGGGTCAGCGGGTCCGAACGCGCGGCTCTGGCCGGCGTTGACGTGGCCTGACCTATGCGGAGCCCTGTCATGATCGAATATCCGAACACGCGTCGACGCCGGGCGTCGGTCCCCGTGGTCGTCGGCCTGCTGGTGCTGGCCTTCCTGGTGCTGGGTGTCGTCCTCTGGACCGCCTGGAGCGGCAATGAAGACTCGGCGGCCTTGGCGGATCCGGAAGCGGCCGTTCAGCCCGCCGAGGTCCCGGCGCCCTTGCCGCCGGCGCGAGGATCGCCGCCCGCCTGAACGGGCCCGGGCCCGTCAGGCCGCGCGGGAGAGGCGAGCCGCGCCCTCCGCCGCAAGGCCTTCCAGCGCAGCCACGCCGGCTGCGCGTTCGTGGGGCTGCTCCGCGAGGATGCGCCGTCCCAGGCGTTCGGCCGCCTGAGCGTAGCGCCCATCGTCAAGGAGGCGGCGTACGGCACGGCGCAGCCGCCGGGGCGAGGCGCCCGCCGGGGCCGTCAACCCGGCCCCATGCTCCACCAAGCGGCGGCCGTTCTCGGGATGATCCCGTCCCATAGGCAGGCACAGCACCGGCACGCCGTGGCGCAGAGGGCGCAGGAGGGTGCCGTGTCCGCCGTGGCAGATCACCAGGCCGCAGTCCGGCACGATGCGGTCGTGATCGGCCCAGGCGACGACCTGCGCGTTGGCCGGGCGCGGCAGGTCGCGCGGATCAACGGCCGGGCCGGTCGTGGCGATGACGTCGACGGCGAGGGGCGCCAGGGCCCGGAGGCATCGCGCCATGACCGCCGACTGGTTCTGGAAGGTCGTGCTGAAGGAGACGAGGACCCGCGGCCGCTCCGCCGCCGCAGGCGCGGGGGCGGGCGGCAGATCGATGAGCGGGCCGGCGTGGACGAAGCCGTCCGGCGGCTCAAGGCCGTAGTCGAAGGTCCGGCTGGCGCCGAGGACGACCGTCGCGGCCGCATCGAGCTGGTCAAGGACCGCGGCGAGGGCGGGCAGGCCATGCGCCTGGCGGGCCGCGTTGAGCGCCGGCAGGCCCGCATCGAACCAGCGCCCGATCATCGCCCGCCCGTAATCGTGGGCCCGTCGGGCGCGCTCCGTACGCGCCGGCGCCCAGCCGGGCCCAAAGGGCGGCAGGTCGGGCCGCGTTGGATAGGGCCAGAGATTGCCGGTGAGCAGGGCTGCGGGACGAGCCTCGGCCTCGGCGGCGATGAGGCAGCCGAGCAGCAGCTCGTTGGACACGATCAGGTCGGGGTCGAAGGTCCGGATCAGGTCGCGGGTGTCATGGGCGTAGGCTTCGGCGGGGCCCGTCATCACCGCCTCGCAGACGGCGCCGACCACGGCCGGCGGCCATCGCCGCCGCCAGTCCTGCAGCGGATCGTCCGCCTGCGCCGCGGCGGTGCGGCGGGGCGCGGACCGCCAGGGGGCGAAGGCCAGGCCGGCGGCCTCGGCCGCCGCGGCGTTCACCGGGTCGGAGACGAACAGGACCTCGTGGCCGCGCCGACCAAGGGCGGCCGCCATCAGCAGGGCGGGCGGGACATGGCCGCCGCCTTCGAAGGTGGTGAACAGAAAACGCATGGATCCCGCCTTTCCCTTTGGACAGCCAAGTCCTGTCGCGGGGCCGGGTTCCGGAGATCGGGAGCCTGGGCCTGTGCGGGGGCGGCCGTGTCGGTTTTCCGACCCTCGCGACGGCGGTCCGGGGCAGCGGTTCGACCCCACTCATGGAGACGATCGCATGAAGCGGATACTGGTGACCGGAGGGGCCGGCTACATCGGCTCCCATACCGCAAAGGCCCTGGCCAGGGCGGGGTGCTCGCCGGTGGTGTTCGACGACCTGAGCAACGGCCATCGCGCGGCGGTGCGGTGGGGTCCATTGGTCGTGGGCGACGTGCGCGACACGGACGCCCTGGCCCGATGCATGCGCGAGCACCGGATCGAAGGCGTCATCCATTTCGCCGGCCTCATTGAGGTGGGCCGCTCAACGATCGAGCCGGACCGGTTCTGGGACGTCAACCTGGGCGGGGTGGCTGCGGTCCTGGCCGCCATGAGGCGGTCGGGCGTGGAGCGGCTGGTTTTTTCCTCGACCGCCGCCGTCTACGCCAGCCGAGCCTCGGCGGGCTGACGCCCCTGGCCGAGACCCTGCCGCTGCAGCCCATCAATCCCTACGGCGACTCCAAGCTCGCGGGCGAGCGGCTGACGGATGTCTGGTTTCGGACATGGGGGAGCGGTCCCCGCCCTTGGGCGTTGGTCCGGCTCCACCTTGAAAGGATGACCCGTCATGAATGTCGTGTTTCGTGGGGCGCTGGCCGCCTCGGCCGCCCTCGTCGTCGCCGCCTGCGGGCAGCAGGAGCCTGACGCCGTCGGTTCGGCCCAGGACGCGGCCTCCGTCCCGGTCGGCCAGACCTCGGCCGCCGTGATGGGCGCCAACATGGTCAGCGCCTATGTGCCGAACGCCGCCATGGGCGACATGTACGAGATACAGGCTGCGGACATCGCTCTGGAGCGAACGCAGAACGCCCAGATCCGTGAGCTCGCCCAGATGATCAAGACAGATCACACCGCCGCCAGCGAAGCGATGAAGCCCCTGGCCGCCCAGGCGGCGCCGGACGTCGAAATTCCCACGGGACTGGATGAGCGCCGCCAGGGTCTGATCGACAACCTCCGCTCTGCGTCCGCCGAAGCCTTCGACCGGACCTGGATCGACCAGCAAGTCGCCGCTCACCAGGAAGCTCTGACCCTGCACCGCGGCTTTGCCGACAACACCGATGCGCCGGCCTTGGCGGAGCATGCACGGACCGTCGCGCCCAGGATCGAAGCCCACCTTCAAGGCGCCCAGCGCCTACAGTCCGGAATGTAGGGTGGCCGGCGTCCTCGCCGGAGTACCTAGCGACGACGAAAGGGGCGGCCGGACGGCCGCCCCTCAGCGTCTCCGCTGTTGATGAAGCGTTTCTGATTGAACGCGGACCTCCGCCCTGACGGTCAGGCTCGCCGGCCGTCCTTTGAAGGTGTCGTCCAGCCGACAGATCGCGGCCTTCATCGCTTTGGCAGGCCGCGCGGCGGATCAGGGCACGGTGGCAGGTGACCCGTGACCCTCCCGCCGGGCCGCCGCGGTCAGGCCGGCGTAGAGCCTGTACGCCACGTCCAGGGCCTGGAGCCGTTCGATGACGGCGCGGCGACCGTCAGCAGCCGCAGGCGGCCCGCGTCAGGCGGTCGGCGCAGAGGATCTGGATCCGGCCGCGACGCACGCTTACGGCGCCGTCCTTCTCCAGCGTCTTCACGGCGGCGTTCACACTGGTGCGCTGCACGCCCATCGCCTCGGCGATTGCGGACTGGGTCGTGCGGACGTCCGCGCCCCCTGCGTGGTAGAGGCGCCGGATCAATTTGGCAGCGCGGGTCGTAACGGAGTGGACGGCGTGGCAGGCCGAGTCCGTCTGGAGTCTGTGGATACGGTCCAGGGCATGGCGGGCGAAGGCATGCTCCAGCCAGTCGGAGCCCATGACGTCCCGGATTCCGTTCACCGACGTCTCGATCCAGGTGCTGTCGAGAAGGGCCAGGCGCCGACCGCCCGGTGAGGGCGCGAAGGCGGTCTCCCAGCCGAAGGTGGCGCCCGGGCCCAGAAGGTCCACGCAGGCCAGTCCGCGATCATCAAAAGCCGCCAGGGCGCCGTCGAGCACGAAGCCGACGACGGGGGACGCGCTCATGACGCTCTCTCCGGACTCGCAGGCGCAGAGCCGTCCCTCGCGCCGCACGACGTCGCGCAGGGCGTCAGGCAGGAGGCGCAGCACAGGGTGCCGGTCGAGCACCTCGTCCGTCAGGCCCCGCGCTGCGGGGCAGGGGAACGCCGGCGATGACAGGTCCAGGGCGTCGAGCATGCCGCGATTGTGCACGCTTGGGGGCGGGGCCGCATTTACATGGGTTAGGCGCGACGTCTTCGCGCGCCGGGGTTCGGCAAGCACAGGGAACAGGGCGCTCGGTGGTCGGTCGGGCTCCAAGCCCGGAGACGCCGAAGGAGCATGAGCATGTCGAAGGACCAGCCAGGGGGCGTGATGAGAACGGCGACGTCCCGCAGGACGGGCGGCCGCCTCCACCTCGAAGGCCGACGTCAGGCGCGTCGGCGAAGAGGGCCGGCGCCGCGCCGGGCCGGACGGCCCGAACGCGCGAGGTGGGCGGCGCCTTCAAGGCCTGGGCGTCAGCCCTTGGGTTCGGCCATCTTGCGATGCTGCTCGGCCAGGACGGTTTGCGGCGTGACGGCGGCCAGGGCGGCCTGCATCTTGTTGCCGAGGCCGGCCACGACGTCGCCGACGCCGTCGTTCATGGCCTTGTAGCCCGTACGGGCCACCTTGGCGGGATCGGCCTTGTGGCCGCTCTGGCCGACCGAGGTGTCCAGCATGTCGGCGCGGGCGAAGAAGTCGGTGTCGGTGGGCCCCGGCATGAGGCAGGTCACCGTGACGCCCGTGTCCTTCAGTTCGTTGCGCAGGGCGAAGGCGAAGCTGTCCACAAAGGCTTTGCTGGCGTTGTAGACGGCCTGGAAGCTTCCGGGGATCAGGCCGGCGATGGAGCCGGTCAGCAGGATCCGGCCCTGGCCGCGATCCCTCATTCTCGGAACCAGGCGGTGCAGCAGGGCGACCGTGCTCGTGATGTTGGTGTCGACGACATGGCGGATGTCGTCCCAATGCTGGTCGAGAAAGGCGTGTCCCAGACCATGGCCCGCGTTCGCCGCCAGGGCGTTCAGGGCGCGCCGTCCCACCGCCTCGCACAGGGCGTCGACGCCCTCGGGCGTCGCCAGGTCTCCCTGGACCGTCTCCACGCGCGCGCCCTGGGCCTCGGCGATGCGGCGCGCCTCGTCCAGGGGGGTGTCGGCCGCAAGGATCAGATCGAAGCCGTCCTCGGCGAAACAGCGCGCCAGTTCTAGGCCGATGCCGGTCGAGGCGCCCGTAACGAGCGCCAGGGGGCGGCCGGCGGCGGTCGAAGCAGCGGCGGCGTCGGTCATCGGAGGCTCCTGTTCGGTGAGCCGGACCAACCCCGCGGCGGCGCCCGGGTTCCCTTGCCCGACGCAGGCTCCTGGCCGGGGAACGACCCTTCAGTGCGGGGGTTGGCTCTGCGAACAAGCAAGGATGCCCCAATGCCCCAGACCGCGACCTCATCCGATCCCGACGCGCCTGTGACGGACGCCGTGGTGGATTCGACCGCCTTTCTCGACCGGGACCTTCACGAGGGCGATCACGCCTCCGCCAGCGTGCGCGCGGTATTGATCAATCGACCGCGCGACGCGCTGTACGCCTACTGGCGCGATTTCCAGAACCTGCCCACCTTCATGGCGACCCTGAAAGATGTCCGAGTGTCGGATTCCCGACAGTCCGTGTGGATCGTGGAGGGGCCCGGCGGGCGTGACATCGAGTTGACTTCGGAGATCACGGACGATCGGCCCGGCGAATACATCGCCTGGCGCGCCGCAGAGGACTCCGACATCGATCACGAGGGTTGGATCGAGTTTCGAGACAACGCCTTCGGTCGCGGCACCGAGGTCAGACTGTTCATCAGCTACGACCCGCCGGCCGGCGTCGTCGGCAAGGTGGTCGCCAAGGTCATGCAGCGCGAGCCCCGCGTCCAGGCCCGACGCGAGCTGCGGCGCTTCAAGCAACTGATGGAGACGGGCGAGGTCTCGACTTCTCGAGCGCCGGACGCCGCGCCACGGGGATCGCGCCACGTCTGACGTCGAGCCGGTCCTCACGCATTATTTTCCCCAGTTTCAGTCTCAAGGAATCGCCCATGCGCGCCCTCACCTGGCACGGTAAGCACAACGTCCAAGTCGACACCGTGCCCGATCCGCAGATCATCAATCCGCGCGACGCCATCATCCGCATCACCGCCACGGCCATCTGCGGCTCGGACCTGCACCTGTACGACAGCTACATTCCCGGCATGTCCAACGGCGACATCCTGGGCCATGAATTCATGGGGGTGGTCGAGGAGGTGGGCCGCGGCAACACCTCGCTGAAGAAGGGGGACCGCGTGGTGGTGCCCTTCGTCATCGCCTGCGGGCAGTGCTTCTTCTGCGAGAAGTCGATGCCCGCAGCCTGCGACAACTCCAATCCCGCCGACAAGGCGGATGCGACCGAGATCGCCTACGGCCAGTCGGTCGCCGGCCTGTTCGGCTATTCGCACCTGACCGGCGGCTATGCCGGCGGCCAGGCCGAATATGCGCGGGTGCCGTATTCGGATTACGGCCCGATCAAGATTCCCGACGGCATCGAGGACGAGCGGGTCCTGTTCCTGTCCGACATCTTTCCGACGGGCTGGATGGCGGCGGAGAACTGCCAGATCGAGCCCGGCGATACGGTGGCCGTCTGGGGCTGCGGTCCGGTCGGGCTGTTCGCGATCAAGAGCGCCATCCTCCAAGGCGCGGGACGCGTCATCGCCATCGACCATCATCCCAACCGCCTGGCCCTGGCCCGGGCGAACGGCGCCGAGGTGCTCGACTACCATGAGGTCAAGGTGCGCGAGGCCCTGCTGGAGATGACCGCCGGCCTGGGCCCGGACAGCTGCATCGACGCCGTCGGCATGGAGGCGCATGGGTTCTCGCCCGACAATGTGGTCGACGCCATCAAGACCACCACCCGCATCGGCACGGACCGCACCCACGTGCTGCGCGAAACCATCATGGCGGTCCGCAAGGGGGGGACGGTGTCCGTTCCCGGCGTCTACGGCGGCATGGCCGACAAATGGCCGGTCGGCGCCTTCATGGAGAAGGGGCTGACTCTCAAGACGGGGCAGACCCACGTCCAGCGCTACCTGCCCCGGCTCCTGGAGATGATCCTGGAGGGCCGGATCGACACGACGGACCTGATAAGCCACCGGCTCCCGCTGGAACAGGCCGCCGAGGGCTACAAGAACTTCAAGGAGAACCAGAACGAATGGACGAAGGTCGTGCTCCTTCCGGGCCTGGGCTGAGCCGCACTCCCTAGGCCGGACGACCCGGGCAGACGCGCCCGAGGCGCTGATCCGGTCCGCGGGACAAGGTTGGAACGCCGTCCGCGCGGTCGGGCGCGGACGGGACTAACCCATGTAAGGGAGGGGCCGGCGGCTGGCGTGCTGTTGCTGAAGCCAGATGCCGAATCAGCCTTATCCGTCCGCCCCTGGGGGTTCCGCGACCGTCGCGCTCGAACGCGCCCTCTCCAGCCACCAGGCCCTGGACGGCGCGGCGCTGGCCGCGGTGCGGGAGGGCTTCGCGGGCTCCGCCGAGCTGGTCCATAGCGCCGGCGCGGAGCTCACGACCGAGTTTCGCCGCTCGGCGGCGCGGCTTGTGGTGCGGGACTGGATCGCCCGCGGCGCCGCCCTGGCGGACGGCCGGCGCCAGATCGTCGGCCTGCATCTGCCCGGGGATGTATTGGCCGCTCCGGCCGCAAGCGAGACGGATCTGGCCGTCTGGACGCTGACCGAGGCCTCGACCGCCTGCGTGGAGCGCTTCTGGCGCGAAGCCGAGACGGCGCGGGCGGCCGGGGAGGGAATAGGTCCGGCCTGGACCGCCCTGAGGGCGGCGGAACGCAGCCGGCTCGTCCATCAGATCGTGCGATTGGGGCGTCTGAGCGCCTTGGAGCGGACCGCCCACCTCCTGGTGGAGCTTCATGAACGCCAGGTGCGCGTCGGCCTGGCCCCGGCGGGCGAGATCGCCCTGCCGCTGACCCAGGACGTCCTGGCCGACATCCTGGGTCTCAGCGTCCTGCATGTGTGAAGGTCACGGTTGAGGCCTGAGGGGAGCGTTTCGAGGCCAGGGTCGAGGTCAGCACCGGCGGGCTGCTGGCGACCGGCGCCATGGTGGCGGGCATTTTCATCTCCACGGCGGCTCTTGTCTGGGTAGCGACGACTCCTGTTCGGCGTCACCCAGTGAGCACCCGCATCGGGCGCACCTGAGCTCCAGTCAACGCCCCGGATCCTGACGTTCCAGTGGTCGCGCGGCCCAAAGGCGCCCTGACCGCCCGGTAACCCTGTCGCTCAACACGTCGGCAAGCCCCGGCACCCTAGGGTCCGACCCGCAAGGACGTGTTCATGCCCGCTTCCGACTTCCGCCTTCTCGCGCGCGCCGCCCCGCCCCTGCTCGGCGGCGAGATGCCGGACCGATTCAGGCTCACCCTGGCCGGCATGCGGACCGAGCCGTGGCTGCTCTACGGCGCCTGGGCCGTCGGCGGGCTGGTCCTGGCGCTTCTGGGCTACTGGCAGGTCGGCCTGATCGCGAGCCTGTGCGGGGCGGCCGTCGACGCCGTGTTTCAAAGCCGACTCAAACGTCTGTCGGCCGACCCTGGGCTGACGCCGGCTGCGGGGATCGCCCGCCTGACGCCGATGGTCGCCATTCGCTTCACCCTGGGCGTCGCCGGCGCACTGGTCGTCGTGTCGATGGACCATGCGCCGTCCACGATCGCCGCGATCCTGATGCTCCAGGCCTGGTCCATCTGCGTGGCCCTGGCCCAGTTCTGCGCCGTCCCGCGGCTCTTCTTCATCGCCATCGCCCCGCCCCTGGCCACAGTGGTGGTCGCCATCTGGCCGTATCTGCTGGGCGTGGACGGCCCTGCGCTCGGCCTGTCCCTCGGACTGCTCATTCTCATGCTGGTCGTGATCGGCCGGCAGGTCGGCCGGGTCTGGGCCGCCTGGCAGGCGGCCTGGTCGGCCAATGAAGCGCTCATCGTCGACCTGCGCTCCGCCACCGTGGCGGCGGAGGCGGCGTCCCGGGCCAAGTCGGTGTTCCTGGCGACCATGGGCCATGAGGTCCGCACGCCCCTGAACGGCATCCTCGGCATGGCCCAGGTCATGGATCTGCATCCGCTGGACGAGAGCCAGCGCGGCCGCCTCAAGGTCATCCGCAGGTCCGGGGAGAGCCTGCTGACCACCCTGAACGCCGTGCTGGATCTCTCCCAGATCGAGGCGGGGCGGCTGGACCTGAGCGCGGGCCGGGTGGAGCCGGAGGCGCTTGTCCAGGAAACGGCGGCGGCCCTCGGGTCGTCGGCGAGCCTGAAGGGCGTCGAGCTCGTGGCCCGGTGCGACCCCTCCGCCGCCGGGGTCTTCGAAGGCGATCCCGACCGCATCGGCCAGATCCTGGGCAATCTCGTGGGCAATGCGATCAAATTCACGGACGCCGGCGAAGTGAGGCTCACGGCGACGGCGGACGCCGAACACCTCCGGTTCTCGGTCCAGGACAGCGGGCGGGGGGTGGCCCCGGAGGACCTCGACCTGATCTTCAGCCCGTTCGAACAGGGCGGGGCGGGCGGGGCGGCGCATCCGGGGGGATCGGGGCTGGGCCTCAGCATCTCGCGCCAGCTGGCGGAGCTCATGGGCGGGCGGCTCACCGCCGAGAGCCGGCTCGGCCGCGGCAGCGTCTTCACCCTGGTCCTGCCGGCCCGCGCTCCAGCCCCGGCTCCGGCCCCGGCTCCGTCTGCGGCCGAAGAGGCGACGCCGGCGGAGCCTGCGGGCGGCTTCTCCGTTCTGGTGGCGGAGGACAATCCGACCAACCAGCTCGTCATCGCCGGCCTGCTTCAGTCCCTCGGCGCCGAGGTCGAGATGGCGGCGGACGGCCGCGCCGCGCTCCAGGCGCTGAACCGGCGGCTCTTCGATGTGATCCTGATGGATGTGCAAATGCCTGAGATGAACGGTCTGGAGGCCACACGCGCCATCCGCGGGGGCGAGGCCGGCCCGGACGCGGCCCGGCTGCCGATCATCGGGGTGACGGGCAACGCCATGCGGCATCAGGTCGAGGAGTGCCTGGAGGCGGGCATGACGGCGGTGGTGCCCAAGCCGATCTCGCTCCCCCTCCTGGTCGAGGTTCTGAACACGCATCTCGCAGAGGCCGGTCAGGACGGGCCGGCCTAAGAGGATGGGTTCCGGCCGTCGGCTGCGTGTCAGGCGGCGGGGCGTCAGGGCCTATGTCGGGGAGAAATGGGACGGGCGCCCTCAGCGCATTCCAGGGGCGACGTCATCGAACGTAACCGGTGAAAAACGCTCGCAACCCGACGTCCCGTCCAGCAGATTCTCCAGAACCTCCACGTTCGTCGATTGGAACGGAGGTTCGCCAATCCATCGTCTCAGAAGCGGAGGTTTGAAGGCTCAGCGTGGATCAGATCGGCCGGCCTCGCTGCCAGTGGGCGTCGCCCCCATCCCCATGCCGACGCCGCCGCCCGCCCCGCCGCCCATGGCGCCGGCGCCGCCGTGACCGGCCTGGCCACGGTACCCGGTCCGCCCGCCGCCGCCGCCGGATGGCCGGGTGGGCCCCTGCAGCGGGATTTCGAGACCTGACGGTATGGGCGCGAGGTCGAGGGCGTGACGCACGAAATCGCGCAGGGAGACGACAAGCTCATGCGTACGGACCGCGCGTCCCTCAACCAGGTCCAGGGCGGCGCGCTGGGCCAGGCGCACCTGTTCGTCCGTGCCGAGCAGGATCACGTCGGCCAGGGCGGCTTCCACAGCGTCGCGGATGCGGCGGGCGCGGTCTGATCCCGGGTCGGCGGGATCGGCGGGCTCCGACCCGGCCCCTGCGCCGACGGGCGTCGCCATGCGTGACTGACGAAGATGTCGGGGGTCCACGGAGAGGTCGCCGGTGAACGATCCGCCCAGCACCTTATAGGCCGCCATCAGGGTCTTCAGCCGTTCATTTATTTGACGATTGGCCCGCTCGCGGCGCTGCTGGAAGGTCATCATCATGACCAGGCGGATGCCCACTCCGATCAGGGCGAAAAGCGCGAGCGCCACGAGGCTGACGAGAAGGCTCTGCCAGGAGCTGAAATCCATGCCGCGCACGGGCGTCCCCTTTTCCAGGCGCCGGGATGGCGCGCTTGTCGCAACGCGCGTGGCGACAAGCGGCGCCATTCTCTGCGTGTTGATCGAGGGTCACGGCCCCCAACGCCGCCTTCATCGGGCTTTTGTCCAAGCACCGGCCGTGGAGCGGCCTGGGCGCCGGCACAGCGATCAGCCGTGGCCTGACATTCAAAAAGCCGCCTGATCCTGGACGAATGCGGCCCAGACAAGCGGGGCCAGGCGGCGCATGTCCGGATGGTGATCGGCGCCCTGGAGCGGAACGACCCGCGCCCGGCCGCCGGACGCCGACCTCAGCGCGTCGGCTGAAGCGAAGGGAACGACGGGGTCCGCGGTCCCATGGAACAGGATGACCGGCGCGCTGATCCGCGCCACGGCGGCGGCGTTGTCGAAGCGGTCGGGCATGAAGGTCCTGACGCCCCAGGGCGCCAGGTCGCCGATGCGGGCGAAGGTCCCCAGAGCGGCCACGCCGTCGACCGGCTGTCGGGCCGCGGCGCCCAGGGCGACCGCCCCGCCCAGGGAATGGCCGAAGACGAAGACCCGGCCGCCGGGCGGGAGGCGCCGGCGGGCCTCCGCCAGATAGGCGTCGGCGTCGGCGGCGAGGCCTTGTTCGGTAGGCCTGCCGGGGTTGCCGGAATAGCCCCTGTAGCTCGTCATGAGCAGGCCGCGGCCGTCGTCGGCCAGCGGCGCGGCGTACTGGCCGTCGTCGTTCAGATTGCCGCCGTTGCCGTGGAAATAGACCAGGATGTCGCGGTGATCGTCCTGCGGCGCCCAGAACAGCCCGTTCAGCGTCAGGCCGTCGATGGTCGTGATCTGGACGGTCTCCGGCGCGCGCGTCCAGGCTGGAGTCTGAGCCAGAGGCGAGGGCTGGAAGACCTGGTCGCGAATGAGATCGGCGCAGCCGCCGAGCAGGGCGGCGGCGGCGACGATTGCGATCAGCGGCTTGCGGTTCATTGAAGGCCTTCCCCCCGGTCCGGGGTCGACGATAGGGCAATCCGGCGGCGCACGTCAGGCGCCGAGAGGCGGCCTTGCATCACGCAACGGCTCTAGGCGGCGCGCGACGCCGCCTCCAGTCCCAACAGGGCGAGCAGGACCAAGGCCGCCAAGACCAGGCCGAACAGCAGCAAGGAGAGCGCGCCTCGCCTTCGGCGGCGGCGATGGCCTCGCAGATAGACCGGCGGTCCGGGCCGGCCGGCCTCATTGCCGGCGATGGTGCGGCGGGGCCTCATCAGCGCCGGTTTCCGTCGGGGGTGATCATCGGCTTTCGCCTCCGCACGAGACTGAGAGAAGGTGAAGGCGATGAGGGCGGCCGCGCGCGTCGGTCCAGCCGAACCGGGCCCCGGCCTTGAGGCCGATGAGGGCCGCCCCGACCGGGCTGAGCACGGACACCCGGCTCTGGTCGATATCGGCGGCGGCCGGCAGGACGAGCTGAACGCGGCGGGCCGGACCGTCGTCGTCGGCGCGGTATTCGACCCAGTCGCCGAGCCGGGCGGCCCCGCGTGCGGCGGCGTCGGAGACGACGGCGGCGCGGGACAGTTCGGCCTCGAGCAGGCTGCGGGCGGGCGTGGGCGTCCCGGAAGCGAGCAGGCCGTCGAGAACCTCGACGTCAGAAGCGGTGAGCGCGACCGGCGGAAGCCGGCGGCGCGGAACGGGGGCGGTCATGTCTGAAACTCTTGCGGTGCGGGCCATGGCCCGAAAACGCCGGCGCTGGGCCCGGCGTCCGAAACGGTCCGACGCGGATCGCATCGATCCTGGGCGCCGAGACCCCGAACGTCCTCCCCGAAACCCGGCCGCCTGAAGGCGTGCGGGTCCGGGGCTAGGCGCCTCCGACGAAGCGCCCCGCATGCAGAGACCGGCGATGAGTGCGCGCGCGACCGTTCATGGGTTGATGATGACCGGGGCGGGCGAGGGGGTCAATGCGGCCTGGGCGCACTCCATCATCCGCCGAGGCGTGCGGGCGCAGCCGGAACAGCGGATACAAGCGCCGTCAGGCGGACGGGACGCCGGGATCCGCCGGCGGAGACGGCTTGTTTTCGGGCGTGGGGTCGAACAGCGGGAGAGCCGACATGAGGGCGTCGTGCAGGTCCGCCGCCGCGGCCTGCATGGCGGCGGCGGGGGAGGGGGCCTGCGGGTCGAACCCCAGTTGGACGGGCAGGTCGAGCTGCTCGAGGGCCGACCGAATGCGGCGGGCGCTGGTCTCCAGCGAGGCGAGGTCCGTGGGCGAGGCGGTCAGCCGATGCAGGGCGCCGTGAAGATCGACCGGCCCGCGGCGCGGAGCGCCGGCCTGGATCAGCAGGACGTCGGCCAGGACGGTTTCGGGAGCGTCCTCGGCGGCGGCTGCGCCATGGGCCAACATCAGCCGAGCGACGCCGTCTGCGCGCTCCACGGCGTCCCCGAGGGTTAGGCAGGCCAGGGCGTCGTCAAGCGGCTGGGTGGCGGCGACGGCGCCGCGCACGGCGAACAGCAGGACGCGGACCTCGTCGACATGGGCCCGCAAGACGGCGGGGCCGCCGCCGGGGCCGTAGACGGCCGCATGGAGGTGGGCGGCGTTCAGCGCCTCCCAGACCTCGTTGGTGATCAGGGCGCGGCATTCGCGGGCGTTGGACCGCGCCAGGGCCACGCAGGCCCGGACCGATGCGCGATTGACCGGCGACATCAGCAGATGGTCCGCCAGGTCGTCGGCCCCGGCCAAGGCGAGGGGCCGGTCGTCGCCGGACGGACAGGCCGCCTTCAGGGCGGCGGCCTGGATGCGGGACTGCCCGGTCGGATCGGCGGCCTGGGCCGCCGCCGCCAGGCCGCCCAGCATCCTTAGGCCGAAGTCCGCCCGTTCCAGGTGACGTCCGAGCCAGATCAGCTCCCAGGCCTGGCGGGGGGTGATCATCGGGCGAGCACCCAGGTGTCCTTGCCGCCGCCCCCCTGGCTGGAGTTCACCACGAGTGACCCCGGCTTGAGCGCGACCCGGGTGAGGCCGCCGGGGGTGACGCTCGCCCCGTCGGGGCCCAGGACCACGAACGGCCGAAGGTCCACGTGGCGGGCCGCCCGGACGTCGCCGTCGGCGGTCGGGGCGGTGGACAGGGCCAGGGTGGGCTGGGCGATGTAGTTCTGCGGGGCCGCCATAAGGCGGGCGCGGAAGTTTTCGATCTCGGCGCGGGTCGAGGCAGGGCCGATCAGCATGCCGTAGCCGCCGGAGCCGTCGACCGCCTTGACCACCAGGGTGTCCAGACGGTCCAGGACCGCCTTGAGGTGATCCGGCTCCCGGCAGCGCCAGGTCGGCACATTGTCGAGCCGCGGCGCCTCGCCGAGGTAGAATCGGATCAGGTCCGGCACATAGGTGTAGACGGCCTTGTCGTCCGCGATGCCCGTGCCCGGGGCGTTGGCCAGGGTGACGCAGCCGGCGGCGTAGGCCCGCATCAGCCCGGGCACGCCGAGCGCGGAGTCCGGGCGGAAGACGTCAGGGTCCAGGAAGTCGTCGTCGATGCGCCGGTAGACGACGTCGACGCGGACCGGGCCGCGCAGGGTCCGCATCCAGACTTGGTCGTCCTCGACGAAGAGGTCGGCGCCCGTCACCAGGGGCGCGCCCATCCGCTCGGCCAGGAACAGGTGTTCGTAGTAGGCGGAGTTCAGACCCCCCGGGGTCAGCACCACGACGAGGGGATCGTCTCCAGCCGAGGCCGGCGCGCAGGCCCGCAGCGCTGCATGCAGGCGAGCCGGATAGTCATCGACCGGCCGTACGGACGAGGCCGCCAGAAGCTCCGGGCAGAGCCGGGCGGTCATCTCGCGGTTCTTGAGCATGTAGGACACGCCGCTCGGAGTGCGGACATTGTCCTCCAGAACCTGGAAGCCGGTCTCGCCAGTCCGGACCAGGTCGACCCCGCTGACATGGGTGAAGACGCCTCCAGGCGGCGGCAGACCAATCATTTCCGAGCGGAAGGCGGGATTGGACAGGATCAGGTCCGGCGGCACCACTCCGGCTCTCAGGCAGGCCTGTTCGCCGTAGACGTCGGCCAGGAAGGCGTTGAGGGCGCGCACCCTCTGGGTCGCGCCGACTTCGACAGCCTGCCACTCCTCGGCCGCGATGACGCGCGGGATGAGGTCCATGGGGATGATCCGCTCCTCGGCGGCGGCCTCGCCATAGACAGCGAAGGTCACCCCCTGGCGCCGGAAGAGGCTCTCCGCCGCTGTGGTCCGTCGTCCCAGATCACCGGGACCCAGACGGTCGAGCCAGTCCGCCACAGGGGTCCAGGGTGGGCGCACGCCCTGGCCGAAGCCGTGCATTTCGTCGAAGACGGGCAGGGGCGTGGACGAGGGGGCCGCTTCGGCGGGCGCAAAGCTGCGCGGCTCGGCCGGCCGAAGGCCCGCCGATGCGGCCGGGCCGTCGTCGTTCGCGGGCGAAACGATTTGGAGATTGCGCGGATCCGCCGCCAGCGGCCCCATCACAGTATGTCCGCGATCAGGCCGAGGGACCGCGCTTCCTCGGCCTCAATATACCAGTTGTCCGGCGCGCGTCGGAGCACCTCCTCATAGCTCACCGACGAACCGGACACGAGATTGGCGAAGCCCTCGTTCTGGATGATGATCGACTGCTCCAGCTCGTTGAGCACGGCGCGTACAGACGCCAGGCAGCTGGTGAGCGGGCCGGAGATCTGCAGCGACTTGGTCATGATCCGCTCATGGACCATGAGCCGGGCGCCGCGCGTGACGAAACGGTTTTCGCGAGCGAAGAAGCTCATGAGGGTCGCGCCGGCCGAATAGACGGCCGCCTTGCCCAGAAAGACGATGCGCCGTTCCGGATAGAGTTCGCTTTGGAAACGGACGTCCTCGCCCATCATCCGGGCCACCTCGGGGTCGCCGCCGAGCGTCGAGAGCTCCATCACCATGACGCCCTGAAGCTTGGCGCGGGCGAGTTGGGCGCGGAAGTTGTTGTACATGGCGTGATCGACCGACCCGTGGAGCACGATGTCGGGCGAGGCGAAGGCCTGGCGGTTCGCCTTGATGAGGGAATCGGTCTGTTGGGTGGTCATCGGTCTCGATCCGCAGAGACCGGGAAATACCTTCGGCTCCAATATGTTCCGTGGCGTCGGCGAATGTGCCGAAGGGGTGAAACGCGTTGTTGAGATAGCGCTGAATGCATACCAAACGCGCAAGCGGCGGCGCGTCGATCGAACCGCGCGCCTGTGTATCGAACAACGTCTGCTAGGGTCGACGACGGCAGGAGGCCCTGGCGAGGCCGGGTCGAGCTCAGGAGGCTGGAACAGGCCAGCGCGCGTAGGTCTCGCCGGCGGCCCTGAACCGGATGGACGGGCGGCCACGCTTGAATGCGGAGCGCAACGGGGCGGCGGGCGAAGGCGTGCTCCACGCAGCCTAGGCCTTGACGCACAGCGCAGGCAGTTATGGCCCGCCCGGTTCGGCGGTTCGGCGGTTCGGCGGTTCGACGGTCCGGCGCGAGCCGCACCGGCCGTGCGGGAGTCCGCCTCAGGCGGGCTGGACGGTGATGCTCTGCCGGATCATCGTGCAAGGTCCGCGCGTGGTCAGGAAGGCGATGTCGGCCGCATCGCGGCCGCAGGCGATCCGCACCAGGCCTTCCACAGGCGCCAGGCCGGTGGGATCGACGAGCCACCAGCCGCCGTCCAGCCAGACCTCGAAGACGGCGTGAAAGTCCGGCGGCTCCAATTCATGGGCGTAGGCGCTGACGGCGCGCGCGGGGATGCCGGAGGCGCGGCACAGGGTGATGCCGAGGTGGGTGAAGTCTCGGCACACGCCCGCCCGGTCGATCAGGGTGCGGGCGGCCGTCGTGTCCGTGTCGGACACCCCATGCTCATAGTCGATGTTGGCGCCGATCCAGTCGAGGATGGCCTGGACCCGGGCGCCGCCGACCGTGTCGCCGAATTCGCGCGACGCGAACCGGCCGAACTGATCGGAGGGGCAGTAGCGGCTGGGCGAGAGATAGGGCAGCACTTCGGCGGGGAGATCGCTCCACTCGGCTTGCACAAGCTCGGGCCGCAGGGGCTGCAGCCGGCCGTTGTCGACGATCGCCTCATAGGTCAGTGTGACCTCGCCCGAGAGGTGGCCGCGCAGGGTCCGCGCACCGAACTCGGGGTCGAGATCTTCGTGGCAGGCGACCGGCGGATCGAGTGTGAGCGTCTCGCTGACGATGTCCTGGCCCGGCCAGCGCGCAGCCTGGATCTTGTAGATGGCGTCCGTCGGGGGGACGAAGCTGTAGGCCAGGACGGCCCGCACACGCAGTTTCATGGAGGGGTCCGTCAGTATCGCCGGCCGCTCAACGCCCGCCGGCGGCCCCTGTTCCGGCGGCCCCCATTCCGACGACAGGCGGGGCGTCCTCCAGCCACGGCGGATTGGGCATGGCCCGGTGGGCGGCGGCCAGGGCCTCAGACCAGCGATGGCCGAGGTCCCGGAAATAGGGATCGTCGGCGCCCAGCCGCCGCTCCTCGCCAGCCAGGGCGTCGCGGGGAATAAGGATCAGGTCGAGCGGCGGGCCGACGGCGATGTTGGAGCGGATGGTCGAGTCGAAGGAGATCAGGCCCAGCTTGACCGCTTCCGACAGCGGGGTGTCCGCCCTCAGGGCGCGGTCCAGGATCGGCTTGCCGTATTTCAACTCGCCGATCTGCAGATAGGGGGTGTCGCGCCCGCAGGCGATGAAATTGCCCTGGCCGTAGATGAGGTAGAGCCCCGGGGCGCCGCCGGCGATCTGTCCGCCCAGGAGGATGGAGGCGTTGACGTTCAGGGCGTCGGCGGTCGGCGTCGGCGGGGCGTTGATCGTGGCCCGCACCGTCGCCAGGGCATGCCCCAGGATCTGAGCCGCGCGGAAGAGGGTGGGGGCGGTCTCCAGCGTCTCCGGCCCGTCGGAATCCGGAAGGGTGATCCCCTCGCGCACCCGCGCCAGGGCGGTCTGGGTGACCGACAGGCTGCCTGCGGTGCAGACCGCGAGGACCCGCTCGCCGGGAACCGACCAGATGTGAAGCTTGCGATAGGACGAGATGTTGTCCACGCCCGCATTGGTGCGGGTGTCGGCGATCATCGCCAGGCCCTCGTCCACCAGCATGCCGACGCAATAGGTCATGGCGGTCTTCGCTCCCCGGATGCGAAGGCTCCACGCTAGCAGATTCGCGGGCGGCGGGGGCCGGTCGAGCGGGACGCGGCCGGATGGGGCCGGGACGACGCCCGGCGGCCTACTGCTGCGGCGCGGCCTGGACCGGGCGGACGTCGAGGGCGACCGACAGCCGCTCCGCGCCGCCGCCGTAGCTGGCCCCGCGGATCGGCGCGGCGCCGAGCGCGTCCAGCCCGACCGCCACCCGAACATAGTGCTCGGTCGGACAGACGCCGTTGGCGGGGTCGAAGCCGACCCAGCCCAGGTCCTCGACGTAAGCCTCGGCCCAGGCATGGGCCGCCTCCTGGGCGTGACGGCCGTCCGATCGGTTCAGGTGGCCGGAGACATAGCGGGCGGGCACGCCGAGGCGGCGGGCGCAGGCGATGAAGATCTGGGCGTGGTCCTGACAGACGCCGCGCTTCAGGGCGAAGGCTTCGGCCGCGGAATGGTCGACGGAGGTCGCGCCGATTTCAAAGGCCACGTCCTGGCGGATTGCGCCCATCAGGGCGTGGAGCCGGTCCAGCGTGCGGCCGGGCCTGACCGAGCGGGCGTAGTCGGCCAGTGCGTTGTCAGCCTGCGTGAGCCGGGTGTCGCGCAGGAAGACCAGGGGGGAAAGGCGCTCGACCTGGCCGCTCAGCACCCCGCCGGTGTCGATGGTGGAGACGTCCCCGGTGACCCGCAGGGTCAGGGCGTCGGTGGGGCGCTCGGTGTAGAGGGTGTGGACGATGTTGCCGAAGGCGTCTTCGGACCGGCGCAGGCGTGCATCGACATCGGTCTCTATGCGCCAGTCCCCGACCTGCTGGGCGTCGTGCCCGCCGGGCGTCAGCCGCAGCACCTGGATGATATGGCGGGCAGCCTGGGCGTAGCTGTAGCGAGTGGTGTGGTCGATCCTTATCCGCATGGGTCAGGCCAGGTACTGGTCGGAGATGGCGGCGCCCAGGGCGTTGTTCTCCTTCAGGAAGGCCTGGATGTATTCATGCAGGCCGGACTGGAAGATGTCCTCGATGCGGGCCGTGTTGAATCGGGCCAGGTGGGCCGAGGCGAGCCGCTGGGCCGGACCGCGGCGGCCGTAGTCGGTCGCCAATCGCTCCAGATAGCTGACGATCATCCCTTGGCAGCTGGCCAGGGAGCGGGGCATCTGACGGTTCAGGACCAGAAGGTCCGCCACCAGCCAGGGGCGGACGGACCCGCGGTAGACCCAGCGGTAGGCGGTGAGGGCGGACACCTCCCTGAGCAGGGTGGTCCACTGGAAATAGTCCAGCTGGCCGCCGACCCGCTCGCCCGGCGGAAGCAGCAGATGATATTTGACGTCGAGCAGGCGGGCGGTGTTGTCGGCCCGCTCCAGCGCCATGCCCAGGCGCAGGAACCAGTAGGCGTCGTTGCGCAGCATGGTCCGGGACGCCGCGCCCTCGACGGCCAAGGCTGTCGCCTTAACGAAGTCCAAGAAGCCGACGAAGTCGTCGCGGCGGGTCGGCTGGCCAATCTCGTTCAGCCCGTTCCAGGCGCCGTTGATCGCCTCCCAAAGCTCGATCGTCAGGGCCGTGCGCACAGACCGGGCGTTGGTGCGGGCGCGGGTGATGCAGGCCTTGATGGACGTCGGATTGTCGGCGCCGAAAGCGAGGAACTCGCGCACGGACTTTTCGGAGACGGCCCGCCCGCCCGCGTCAAACGCCCCCTTCATGCCCGAGGACGCCAAGGCGCCCGCCCAGGCTGTCTGGGGGGCGTCGTCGCGGGTCGGCAGAGCAGCTAGCCGGACCGCCGCCTCCAGGATGCGGGCGAGGAAGTCCGCCCGCTCCATGTAGCGGCCGGTCCAGTACAGGCTGTCGGCGGTTCTCGAGAGCATCAGTCGTCCAGGACCCAGGTGTCTTTGGTGCCGCCGCCCTGGCTGGAGTTGACCACGAGCGAGCCGGGCGTGAGCGCTACGCGGGTGAGGCCGCCCGGGGTCACCTGGACCGAGCCGGGGCTGCTCAGGACAAAGGGGCGCAAGTCGACGTGGCGAGCGGCCAGGGCCCCGCCCGCCAGGGTCGGCGCGGTCGACAGATTGAGCGTCGGCTGGGCGATGAAGGCGTCCGGATCGGCGATCAGCCGCGCGCGGAAGGCCTCGAGCTCGGCCCGGGTCGCCGCCGGCCCGACCAGCATGCCGTAGCCGCCGGATCCGCCGACCTCCTTGACCACCAGCTGGTCCAGACGGTCGAGCACAGCCTTGAGGTGGTCCGGCTCGCGGCAGCGCCAGGTCGGCACATTGCCGAGGATCGGCTCCTCGCCGGTGAAGAAGCGGATGATCTCCGGCATATAGGTGTAGACCGCCTTGTCGTCGGCGACGCCGGTGCCCACGGCGTTGGCCAAGGTGACGCGTCCGGCCTGGTAAGCGGCCATAAGCCCGGGCACGCCCACCGTCGACTCCGGCCGGAAGGTCAGGGGATCGAGATAGTCGTCGTCTATGCGGCGGTAGATGACGTCGACCCGCCGGGGCCCCTCCGTCGTCCGCATGAAGACGGTGTCGTCCTTGACGAACAGGTCGCGGCCCTCGACCAGCTCCACGCCCAGCTTGTCGGCCAGGAAGCTGTGTTCGTAATAGGCGGAGTTGAAGGGGCCGGGGGTCAGAACGACGAGGGTCGGGTCGTCGCCGGAGCCGGCCGGGGCGGACGCCTGGAGGGCTCCCAGGAGGCTGTCGGTGTAGTCGTCGACGGGCCTCACTCGGTGATCCGCGAACAGGTCCGGAAAGAGCCGCATCATCATCTCGCGGTTTTCCAGCATGTAGGAGACGCCGCTGGGGGTGCGCGCATTGTCCTCGAGCACATAGAAGCCGTCCTCGCCGGTCCGCACCAGATCGACCCCGGCGACATGGCACCACACCCCGCCGGGCGGCCGGCGGCCCTGCATCTCGGGCCGGTACTGGGGGTTGGTGAGGATGAGTTCGGCTGGCACGACGCCGGCCCGAAGACAGTCCTGAGGGCCGTAGATGTCCTGGAGGAAGGCGTTCAGGGCGCCCACCCGCTGTTTCAGCCCGGCCTCAAGGCGCGCCCATTCCGCCGCATTGATGATGCGGGGGACCACGTCGAAGGGAATGAGCCGTTCGTTGGAGTCTGCGTCTCCATAGACGGCGAAGGTGACCCCCATCCGACGGAAGAAGAGCTCAGCCTGCCGGGAGCGTGCCTGCAGCAGGTCCGGCGGCGCCTGCTTCAGCCATTCGGACAGAGCTTGGTAGCCCTCGCGCACCGGCCCGGATCCGTCGCCTGCCATTTCGTCGAACGCCTGGGTCATGGGCTCTCGCTGCGGTCAGCACCGCAGACTGAGCCCAGCGACGGGCGGGGCGCAACCGGTTTGTTGCGGTGCGGCATTCGATCTGGCCGACGAAATCGTGAGGCAACTCCAGCGGCGAGCCCTGCATTGGGCTGCCATGACCGTCCTGGGAAACCTTGTCGCCGCCACGCACCGCCTGATCCTTATCCTGTCAGGGCGCGAGCGGATGTTATAGCTGAGAAGCGAGCTTCTCGAGATGGCGAAGGCGGGACTGAAGGTCTTTTCGTGGTCGGACGGCTTCCACGCCTTCACCGTGGCGGCGTCCTCGCGTCCAAAGGCCCTCGCTGCCTGGGGCATGAGCCGGGACATCTTCAAGGACGGCTTGGCCCATGAGATCCAGAGCTGATCGGACTACGACGCGGCAGTGGCCGCACCGGGAGAGGTCATCCAGCGCGGCGAGGCGATCGACAAGGGGAAACTCGGCAAGCGTCCAAAGAACCGGAAGGCGGCGGCGCCGTCAGCAGCAGACAAGAAGCGGAAGGCGCTTGAGGCCCAGGTCGAGACGCTGGACGAAGAGTGGGAGGACGCTCAGGCGGACCTCGACGCGCGCGAGGCCGCCTTGGCTGACGAACGGGATGAGGCGGCCAGTGTCCATCGCAAATCGCGCGAAGCGCTCATCCAGAAAATCTGCGGCCTGCGCTGAACGGTGCTGGACTCCACAAACCCCGGTCGTCGTGAGAGCGTCCGCCGATGTGCAATCTCTATCGCCAGCGCAGCGGCCCGCAGGCCATCCTGGATCTGGCCAACGCCATGCGATCGGACGTGGGCAATCTGGCCCCGGGCGAGATCTATCCCGACTACGCCGCGCCGATCGTGCGCCGGGAAGGCGGTGAGCGGGTGTTGACCTTGGCGCGCTGGGGGATGCCCTCGTCCAGGAAGGCCGTGTTCGATGCGGCGACGAGGCGGGCGGGCAGGCTGCGCGACAAGGGCAAGGACGTCGATTTTCCGAGGCTGCTGGAGATGGAGCCCGACAGCGGCACGACCAATGTGCGCAACACAGCCTCGTCGCACTGGCGGCCGTGGCTGGCGCCGGAGCATCGATGCCTTGTCCCGTTCACGGCCTTCAGCGAGCCGGGCCGGGACGCCGAAGGCCGCTATCGCCCGGTCTGGTTTCGGCTGGCCGGCGAAGACCCGGATCCCCTGGCCTTTTTCGCCGGTGTCCAGGTGCGCGGGTGGTCCTGCGTCCGCAAGATCAGGACCGGCATGGAGACGTGCGACCTCTTCGCCTTTCTGACGACCGAACCGAGCGAGCCGGTGAAATCGGTGCACCCCAAGGCCATGCCGGTGATCCTGACGACGGCTGAAGAGCGCGAAGCCTGGATGCGGGCGCCGTGGGCGGAGGCGAAGGGGCTGCAGCGGGCCCTGCCGGACGGTGCACTGACGATCGGCTGAGCGACTCGGCTTAAACGCCGGCGCATGACGCCCGAAGACCTTAACGCACGCCTCGACCCCATGGCGGCCGAAGCCAATGGCGATCCTGACCGGATGCCGGGCCTGATCACCGTCCAGACCGACGACTGGATCGAGCGGATCGCCACCATCGAGCGCCCCCGGCCGCGCACCATTGCGGACGGCATCCGCATCCGGGACATCAAGGTCGCGGTGAGTTCGACGGCGGAAACGACAGTGCTCACGCGCGCCGAAGCGGGGGAGGCGGGCGAACCTTACCGCGATCTGACGGCGGCGACCTGAGGCGGCGGACGCGCGCCGGGCATGAGCCGGAGCCGGCAGGCGCGGAGCGTCGGTCTGTTCAACGCGTCCAGCTGAGGCGAATCTGCTCCAGCTCGCCTATCGGTCCGTCGTGGACATCCCACAGATCACCTGGGTGCAGCCGCCGTTGCACGGCGGCAGGCCCTGTCAGCGATAGGACTTTCGGCTGGCGCGCACCATTTCCTCGAGCCAGTTGATCAGGATCGTCGCATAGACGCGCTGGTCGGCCGGATCACGCATCGCGTGGGTGGCGCCCGGGATGACGCGGTGGGTGAAGGATTTGGCGCGCTTGAAGGCCGACTGGTAGGACAGGATCACCTCGGTCGGTATGCGGTCGTCCTCGCCGGATTCAACGATCAGGACATCGCCCTCGAAAGCTTCGCAGGCCGCCAGGGCGCGGTCCTCCTGCGGTGTCCGGGGCTGTTCGCGGTAGGCGCGGACCTCGGCCTTGTCCAGCCGGGCCTTGGGCGTCTCCCAGCCGGCGTCGGGATAGAGGGCGGGCACGCGCAGGGCCAGCCACCGCACCGGCCTGGTCGCCGTCAGCAGGGCGGACAGATAGCCGCCGTAGCTCGTGCCGATCACGCCGATGGAGTCGGCCTCGATGAGGGGCTGGGCGGCGAGATAGTCATAGGCGGCCGTGACATCGTTCAGACCGTCCTGGCGGGTCACCTCATCGCGCCTTGCATCGCTCTCGGCATGCCCCCTCAGGTCGAAGGTGAAACAGACGCAGCCCAGTCGGGCGATTTCCTCGGCGTGATCAAGGTCCTCCTCCTGGTCTCCGCCCCAGCCGTGGACGAAGAGGAAGCCCGGGACGGGGGCCTCGGGCTGCAGCAGGGTGCCGGACATCTTCTGGCCGTCGACCTTGAGCTCGACGCGGCCCTCCTGGATGTCGACCTGATCCTTCACGCCAGCCTCACCGCATATTTGGTCATGGCCCCGACCCTGGGATCGACGCCGCTGAAATAGGTGACGGCGTGTTCGGGCACGGCGGCCTCTCCATAGACCTCGACCGTCGCCGTCTCGACCTGGAGGAGATCGGGGAAGCGGGCGAAGGCTTCGAGCGCGGCGACCTTGGCGCCGGTGGCGCCGCCGACGCGCCACGACTGCTCCAGCACGCCGACGCGCCGCCGGCCGCGGACGTCCCGGCCGGCCAGGACGTCATAGTTGCGCCGGGTCAGGATCATGTCCGGATAGGCGCGCCGGGCTGCGTCGTCGAACACCGCCGCGCAGCGGACCGCCTCGACCGCTTCGCGCGTAAGGCCCAAGTGGGTCAGTCGGTCGAGGCCGCCGCGGACGCAGCGCAGCCGGCTCCCGCCGTAGACGGTCCGGCCTTTGTGATCGACGGTTTCCTGCTGGTCTCCGACGTAGCTGATCTCCAGGCCGGCGACGGACAGGCTGCCGACGCTGTAGGTCTCCACCTCGTCCATATTCTCCTCGATGACCACGCCGAACCGCGCCAGTTCGTCCTGATCCTGCTCGGCCATGACGGCTTCAAGCTCTTCGCAGTTGCGGACCACCGTCTGGCCCAGGCTCGCCTTGCCGTTCACGTCCTTAACCCGCGCCGGTCCGGTCTCGAGCAGCCGTCGGCCGGCCTCGAGCGCGTCCGGAAGGCGGAAGGCGGTGTAGCCGTCCAGGGCGGCGTCGCCGAGCCGCTCCGCCATGGCGCTGGACCAGCCTGCCGGACAGGCGGCGTCGGGATGGATCAGGCCATGGGTGATGGCCTTGGTCGCCACGAAGGCGTGGGGCACCCGTCCGCCGAGCAGGCTGGTCGTCGTAAGCGGCACCTGCATTCCGACGCCGTTGACCAGGGTCTCGCGCGGGACGAGCAGGACGTCGGGTCCGACGTCGTCGGTCGAGACGACTTCGGGTCTGAGAGGGAGGCGCAGGAGCGCCGCCAGGCGCGCGACGAGCACTTCGCGCGAAGCCTGGTCATGGCAATTGCCGCCCCGCTGGTCCGCCGGGCTGTAGAGGGCGATGCCCGACAGGGCCCGCGCATTGGTGAAGGAGGGCACGGGAGCGACGTCATGGGCGGCCAGGTCGATCATCGCGGTCTTTCTGAAGGGCCAGGCGTCTTGAGGTCCGGGACGGCAGATCGTCTGGCGTGCTGGACACCAACTCGCGGGTCCTCGTCCTGATCCTGAGGCGGAGAAAGAAAGGTTAGGTCACGGCTGGCTCAGCGCGGGTCGGATCGGTCGGCCGCGTCACCGGCCAGCGACGCCCCCATCCCCATGCCGATGCCGCCGCCGGCTCCCGCGCCCAGGGCTCCGGCGCCGCTGCGGCCGGCCTGGCCGCGGTCTGCGTTCCGCCCTCCGCCGCCGCTGGACGGCCGGGTCGGCCCCTGCAGCGGGATTTCGAGACCTGCGGGTATGGGCGCGAGATCGAGGGCGTGACGGATGAAATCGCGCAGGGAGACCACTAGTTCATGGGTTCGGACCGCTCGGCCCTCGACCAGATCCAGGGCGGCGCGCTGGGCGAGGCGCACCTGGTCGTCCGTGCCGAGTAGGATGACGTCGGCCAGGGCGGCCTCCACGGCGTCGCGGATCCGGCGGGCGCGATCCGATCCCAAATCAGCGGCGTCTGCGGCCTCCGTCACGGCTTCGGGTGCAACGGGCGTTCCCATGCGCAGCTGTCGGAGGTGGCGAGGATCCACAGAGAGGTCGCCGGTGAACGACCCGCCCAGCACCTTATAGGCCGCCATCAGGGTCTTCAGCCGTTCGTTGATCTGACGATTGGCCCTTTCGCGGCGCTGCTGGAAGGTCATCATCATGACCAGACGGATGCCCACGCCGATCAGCGCGAACAGGGCGAGCGCCACCAGGCTGACGAGAAGGCTCTGCCAGGAGCTGAAGTCCATGCCGCGCACCTGCGTCTCCTCCGCTACGCGCGCGGGTGGCGCGCTTCAGCTTCAACGCGCCGGAAGGCCGGCGGCGCCCGTCTCACCGCATTATTCGACGGTCGTGGCGCGTGGGCCCTTTTCAGCCGGTGGTCCGGACCGCTTAGGCCAGAGACGGCCGGCAGGATACGAAACGCGATCACCCAACGCGCTTAGGCCGCCCGTCATGCCGAAGTGGCCGTCCGTCCGTGCGGAGCTTGATACGGCCACTCACAGGCCCTGGATCAAGGGCGGAGCGACCGGGGCGCTCGCGGGCGCTCGGCGGCGGCGAACGCCAACGGTTGCTCCTGCGTTGGGTGTGCAGTGTCCGAGCGGCCGCCTGTGGTCGCCTCGGCCTGACAGGGATTCTTCATGCTCAAACCCCGAACCTGCGATGTCGCCGTGATCGGCGCCGGCTCCGCCGGTCTCGCCGCCTACAGGGCGGCGACCGAGGCCGGCGCGCGCACGCTTCTCATCGAGGCCGGGGAGGGCGGCACGACCTGCGTCCGGTACGGCTGCATGCCGTCCAAGCTCCTGCTCGCCGCCGGGCGCGCCGCGAGAGACGCGCGCGAGTCCTCGGTTTTCGGGGTCAGTGCCAAACCGGTCGAGGTGGACGGCCGGGCGGTCATGAGACGGCTCCATCGCCTCAGGGACGACTTCCTCGCCGATGTGATGGAGACGGTCGCCGCCATCCCGGAGAGGGACAGGATCCAGGGGCGGGCCCGGTTCGCGGGACCGACCGAACTGACGGTTGACGACCATACGCGCGTCACCGCCCGCGCGGTCGTCATCGCCACCGGCGCCCGTCCGACCATGCCCGACGATCTCAAGGCCGCCTGCGGGGACCGGTTGCTGACCCACGAGACGATCTTCGATCTGCCGGACCTGCCGCGCGCCCTGGCGGTGATCGGGGCGGGGCCGCTCGGGCTGGAGCTCGCCCTGGCCTGCGCCCGACTGGGGGTGCGCACCGCCCTGTTCGACGAGGGATCGGAGATCGGCGGCGTCGGCGATCCGGTGGTGGCCGAGGCCGTGCGATCGGCGGTCGAAAAGGAACTGACCCTGCACCAGGCGGTGAAGGTGTCGGCCAGACGCGCGGGGGACGGCACCGTCACCCTGAGCTGGACGGATGCGGGCGGCGCGCAACGGCGGGGGCGTTTCGACTATGTCCTGGCCGCCGCCGGACGGCCGCCGGCGGTCGATGGGCTCGACCTCAATCTGGCGGGCGTCGACCGCGACGAGTCAGGGGTCCCGGTCTTCGATCCGCGGACCCTGCAGTGTGGACGCTCCAGCCTCTTCATCGCCGGCGACGCCAATGCGGACCGTCCCGTCCTGCACGAGGCGTCGCTTCAGGGACGTCTGGCCGGCGCCAACGCCGCGCGCTTCCCGGACCTGGAGCGCCGGACGCCGATGCCGGAGATGGCCCTGGTCTATGCCGATCCGGACATCGCCCGCATCGGGCCGGGCTTCAGCGAGGAGGCGAGCAGGGACTGGCTCATCGGCTGCTCCGACAGCGTGGGCCGCGCCACGGTCGACGGGCGGAATCCCGGCGTGTCGCGGGTCTACGCCGAAGCCGCCACGGGCGTGCTTCTGGGCGGTGAACTGTTCGGCCCCGACGTCGAACATATAGCGCATCTGCTGGCCTGGGCCGTGCAGCTGAACCTGACCGCCGAGGCGGTGCTGGAGCTGCCCTTCTATCATCCGACGGTGGAGGAGGGGTTCCGGACGGCCCTGCGCGACATCGCCGGACAGCTCGGCTGACGGGCGGCCTGATGGCTGGGTAAGATGGATGGCCTCGGCGGCTCAGCCGCCGTCGGCGAAGCTTGGATAGAGGCTCATGCCGCCATCGACGAACAGGGTGGTGCCGACCACATAGTCGGCCTGGTCGGAGGCCAGCCAGACGGCGCTTGCGGCTATGTCCTCCACCTCGCCGATGCGGCCGTAGGGGATGAGCTTCAGCAGCTTGCGCGCGGCGGCCGGCGTATCCCAGGCCTCGGCGTTGATCGGCGTCTTGATCGCGCCCGGGGCGATGGCGTTGACCCGGATCTTCTCGCCCGAGAGCTCCTGGGCCATGGATTCCATGAGCAGCTTCACCCCGCCCTTGGCGGCGGCGTAGTTGGCGCGCCCGGCCCAGGGGATGCGCTGGTGCACCGAGCTGACGAACAGGACCTTGCCGAGCGCGGCCGACCGGTTGGGTTCCAGCCCCTGGCGCCGGAACCGTCGCGCGGCTTCCTGGGCGCAGAGGAAGGCGCCGGTCAGGTCGAGGTCGATGACCTTGCGCCAGTCCTCCAGCGTCATCTCCAGGAAGGGGGCGTCGGCCTGGGCGCCGGCGTTGGCCACCAGAATGTCCACGCCGCCGAAATGGGCGTCGGCGGCGTCGAAGAGCTTCTGGACGTCGCGGGGTCTGGAGACATCGGCGCCCACCGAGACCGCCCGGCCTTCCATGTCGAGGATTTGCTTCGTCACCGCCTCGCCGGCCTCGGCGTCGCTGTGATGGTTGACGACGACCGCGGCGCCGGCCTCGGCGAAGGCGAGGGCGATGGCCCGTCCGATCCCCGAGCTCGCGCCGGTGACGACGGCCCGCTGGCCTTCGAGCGGCTTGGGCTTCACGGCTGGGGCCTCGCGCTGTGAAGGCGCGGCGCAGGGACGGGCTGGGTCAGGGGCGAGCGAAGGATCATGGGGGCGTCTCCGGCGGATCCAGACAACGCCGCTTCAGCGTCGGGGTTTCGGGACGCAAGCGGGTCCGGCCGCTGGGCGGCCCATTGCAAAGAGATCGCCGCTCGGGCGGCGGGTCTCGTGGCCCCAGGGCCCGGCCAGGACTGCCGCATCACCGGGGGTCGAACGCGATGCGGCGTCGTGCGTTTGAGGACGCCCGCCCGGCGGCGGGCTCCTGTTGCGCCGGCCGGCGGGCGAGGATGACCCAGCCGAGATGTCGAATGCCCGAAATTGAGAGACGCGGCGGCTTCCTGCCGCTGAACGCCTATTCCGGCTTGGGGGACGGACGCGCGGTGGCCCTGTCCGGCGCAGACGGATCGATCGACTGGTGGTGCGTCCCCAATATGGATTCGCCGCCCCTGTTCGACCGGCTCCTCAATCCGGAAAAGGGGGGGCGGTTCTCCATCACCCCCGTCGGTCCGTTCTCGGTGGAGCGTCGCTACCGGCCCGACAGCAATGTGCATGAAACGGACTTCGTCACCCCGACCGGGCGGGCGCGGCTGACGGAGTCGCTGAACAGCGGCACCGCCGGCCGTCTGCCCTGGGCCGAACTGGCGCGCCGGCTGGAAGGGCTCGAGGGGGAGGTCGAGTTCGCGGTCGAGGTCGTCTTCGGCGATCGCGCGGGGACCCGCAGCCCCTATCTGGCCGCCAACGCCAACGCCACCGTCTTCCATGTCGGCGCCGTCCTGGGGCTGCTGCTGTTCAGCGAGGATGTCGTTGTCGACGTCCGCACCGACCGCCGGGTCGCGGGGCGGGTGACGGTGACGGCGGGCGACCGCGCCGTGCTGGCGGTCGTCGCCGGGCGCGACGAGCCCCTCGTGCGGCCGGCGATCGAGGACATCGACGCCCGCATCGACGTCTCCGACGCGGAATGGAAGACGTGGAGCGAGGGCGTGGTCTACGCCGGCCCGCACCGCGACGCCGTCCTGCGCAGCGCCCTGGCGCTGAAGCTGCTGCTCTATTCGCCCACGGGGGCGATCGTCGCGGCGCCGACCACCTCCCTTCCGGAGCGGATCGGCGGGGACAAGAACTACGACTACCGCTTCGCCTGGATCCGCGACGCCGGATACACCATCAAGGCCTTTCTCCGGATCGGGGTGCAGGCGGAGGCCAAGGCCGCCTTCAGCTGGCTGGTGGCGCGGGTGGCCGAGCACGGCTGCCGCGTGCTCTTCACCCTTGAGGGCGACACCGTCGACGACGTCTCGGAGATCGACCTGCCCGGCTACCGGGGTTCCAAACCGGTCCGGGTCGGCAACGCCGCGACCAGCCAGCATCAGCATGGGGTCTATGGCGACCTGTTCGAGGTGGCCTGGCGGTTCGTGGAGGCCGGTCACATTCTCGACGACCGGACCGCAGAGGTGCTGATGCGGCTGGCCGACGTCTGCGCCGACGGCTGGCGCCGACCGGACGCCGGCATCTGGGAGCTGCCGGAGGCGCGCCAGTACACCATGTCCAAGATCAGCTGCTGGCAGGCCCTGACCCGCGCGGTCGCCCTGGCGGACGGCGGACACATACCCACCACCTGCCGCGATCGCTGGGCGCGGGAAGCCGACCGGGTCCGGGACTGGGTCGACCAGGAATGCTGGTCCGAGAGGCTCCGGGCCTATGTGGCCTGGCCGGGGTCCGAGGAGATCGACGCCTCCGTGGCGCTCGCCGTGCGGTTCGGCTTCGACGCGCCGGAGCGGCTCGCCGGGACGCTTGACGCGATCGACGCGCGCCTGGGCGCCGGGCCGTTCCACCACCGGCTGACGGCGACCAAGGACGAGGAGGGGTGTTTTCTCGCCTGCAGCTTCTGGATCGCCGAGGCGCGGGCCCTGCTCGGTCAGACGGACCGGGCGCGGACCGCCTTCACGGCCCTGCTCGATAGTCTCGACCAGGAAGGGGTCTATCCGGAGATGATCGATCCGGACACGGGCGAGTGGCTCGGCAATCTGCCCCAGGGCCTGACCCACCTGGCCCTTGTCGAATGCGCGGTCGCCCTGTCCGGCCAGGACTAGGACGCAGAAGGCGGGGACCGACGCCGGAGCGCCGGTCCCCCGTTTCCGGATCAGGCGATCCCGGCGCCGCCCGTCACGCCGAAGACCTCGCCCGAGATGTAGCTGCCTTCCTGGGAGGCCAGCAGGACATAGACGGGCGCGATCTCGACGGGCTGGCCGGGACGGCCGAACGCGCTCTGCTCGCCGAACTTGGTCACCTTGTCCATCGGCTGGCCGCCGCTCGACTGCAGCACGGTCCAGAAGGGGCCCGGCGCCACGACATTGGCGCGCACGCCCTTCTCCATCAGCTGTTTCGCCAGGGCCTTGGTGTAGGCGACGATGCCGGCCTTGGTGGTGGCGTAGTCCAGCAGGATGGCGGACGGCTCATAGGCCTGGACCGAGGCCGTGGTGATGACCGAGGCGCCCGGCTGGAGGTGCGGCGCAGCGGCCTGGGCGATCCAGTGCAGGGCGTAGAGGTTGGTCTTCATCGTCTGGTCGAAGTCCTCGCTCGAGACCTCGGCGATGCTGTCGCGATACTGCTGGCGGCCGGCGTTGATCACTAGGATGTCGAGCCCGCCCAGTTCGGAGACGGTCCTGGAGACGAGCTCGCGGCACCAGGTCTCGTCGGTGACGTCGCCGGGCAGGGCGACCGCCTTGCGGCCCTCGGCCTCGATCAGGGCCACAACCTCCTGGGCGTCCTTCTCTTCGGACGGCAGATAGGAGAGGGCGACGTCGGCGCCTTCGCGCGCATAGGCGATGGCGGCCGCGCGGCCGATGCCGGAATCCCCGCCGGTGACGAGCGCCTTGCGGCCCTTGAGCCGGCCTGCGCCCTGGTAGGAGGTTTCTCCGTGGTCAGGTTCGGGCTCCATCTTGACCGCTAGGCCCGGCGCCGGCTGCGGCTGTTCGGGGAAGGGCGGCTTCGGATATTGCTCGCGCGGGTCTTGCATCGTCAGGCGGTCGGCCATGAGGTCTCCAATGGTTCGGGGATGGACCTTGGAAACCCGAGGCGCGTGCGGCTGTTCCGCATGACGCATCACTGACAGTGCTGGGGCTTGCCAGGCGCGGACCGGCGACCGCCCGGATGACGACCCTAGTCGGCGGCTGGGGCCCGCGGGCCGCGTCGGACAGTTTGCAGGCGGCGCGCCGCCGGCCGCTGCCGACATCTCGCCGTGATCGCCTGATCTCAATAGGGCGAATGGCGGGTCGGGTCGCGCCTGGAGGGGATGGGACGAGAATGTCGATTCTGCGAAAGGGTGTCGGAGGGGCGGCTTTGAGCCTGGGGGCCGTGTTTGGCCTGATGGCCTGTGCGCCGGCGCCGGCATCGTCCTTATCGGCAAGCGACCGTGGGGAACGATGGACGGCATCGGCTGAGCCGCACGCGCCGCGCCCGGCCGACGCCAGATCGGTCGCGGGTCAGTGGGACGTGGTCAGCTTCGAGGGGTATCGGCCGGGGCGACTGTCCGGAACCCGACGCGCCGCCTATGCCGACTTCGGACCCGAGGGCGTGAGCTTGCAGCTGGAATGCAACGCCTCGGGTCGGCCCGGGACGGTGCGCGACGGGCGGTTCGTGCTGGGGGGGAACAACAGCCGCATCCAGACGGCGATCGGGTGTGGTCCGGAGCGCGGTCCGCGAGAGGTCCGCTTCTTCGACCTCTTCGAACAGTCGCCGACGGTCGAGATCCTTGGCGCGGATCGGCTGCGCCTGCGCGCGGGCGGCGAGGAACTGGTGCTGGAGCGACCGGCGGTGCGGCGGCTGGCCCATCTGCCGAGCCCTGCCGAACTCGACGGCGCCTGGCGCATGATGGAGGTCACCCGCTATCCGCCGGAGGGCGGCGTCGCCGGCGTCGGCCTGTCGGAAATCCCGGGCCGGTTGATCATCGCCGGGGATCGCCTCCATTTCAGCGCCTGTCCGGAGCAGGGACTGCGCTTTCGCCATGCGTCCGAGGGGCGGCTGGTGAAGACCGGCGGCCCGGCGCCGGCGTCTGGACCGCTGGGGTGCTCGGGCGTGAGCGATGAGGCCGACGCTCCGCTGCTGCCGAGCCCGTCACAGGCGCTGCGGCTTCTGCACGCCGATCCCCTGGTGGAGAAGACGGGCGACGGCGGCCTCCTCCTGTCGACATCGGACTACGGCCTCTTGCTCGTCCCTGACGGTCGCTAGTCCACGGCCGGCCGGCCGGACCGCATCGCCGGTCAGCCCGTGACGCGGGCGGCCTGGATTTCGGCCGGGGTCGGCGGGCGCACGACCGTGAGCCCGGCGGGCGACCAGTCGACGAGTCCCAATGCGGCCAGGGCGTCGAGCCAGCCCTCCATGGGCCAGACGCCCCATCGGGCGTGGAACAGGCGGGCGTTGCGCACCAGGGCGTCGAAATGCTGCAGGGGCGGATCGTAGACGTCGTGATGCTGGTGGAAGACCGGCGCGCCGCCCATCAGGACCAGCGGCGTGCCGTTCGCGTGCGCCTTGAAGCCGAAGTCGGTGTCTTCCGCCCCGTAGCCGGTGTAGCCCTCGTCGAAGCCGCCCAGGGCCTGGAAGCCGGCGGCGGTGACGCCGAAGGCCAGCGACCAGAACAGGCCGGGATTGGGTTCGGTGATGAGGCCGGAGGCCGGGAAGGGCCGGACGGGGTGGGGCGCGGCGCGGCGCATCAGCTCCGCCTCCGTCCAGGCGCCGCGGGCGTCGTCCTGGCCCAGATAGAGGACCTCCGCGCAGACCAGGGCCCGGGTGTCGGCGACCGCCTGGGCCAGGGCCTCCAGGACCGCGGCGCCGGGGATGCAGTCCACGTCGAGGAAGATCAGGACGTCGCCTTGGGCGCGGCGCGCGGCCAGGTTGCGGGCCGCCGCCAGCGGCAGTCCGTCCGTCTCCAGGCGGATCACCTGCACCGGCCAGGCGGTCGGGCCGATCTCGACCGGCGTGTCGCTCATGTCCACGACGACGAGCTCGTCGGGCGGCCGCTGCGACCGGCGCAGACCCTCGACCAGCTGCTGCAGATGGGCCTCGCGGTTCTTCACGAGGGTGAGGACGGACAGGCCGGTCATCGACGTCTCCACAGGTCCAGCCGATAGGCCGTCGTCGTCTCTTCCCGAAGGCGGAGGAAGTCGGCGGCCAGCGGCGTCCAGAGTTTCGCGACGGCCGCGTCGCCGGACTGCGGATAGTCGGTCTCGCCGGTCCAGTGGACGAGGATCAGATCGCCGTCGGGTTCGACGGCGGTCCGGAGCCAGGCCGCGGCGCGCTCCAGGTCGGCGTCGCTCCAGTAGTAGGCGACCTCGGACAGGACGACGAGATCGAAGAGGCCGGAGGGGGTTTCGGCGGGAAAGGTCATCCGGCGGACCTCCACCTGGGTCAGGTCCGCCGTGCGGTCGCGCGCCCGGGCCGCCGCCGTCTCGCTGATGTCCAGGGCGGTCAGGTGGTCGCAGGCCGGCGCCAGACGCCGGGTCAGGGCGCCCCCGGCGCACCCCACCTCGAGGCCCCGGCGATATCGGCGGCCGCCCAGGGCCTCGACCGTGGCGGCGTGTTTGGCGGCCTCATAGGGGCTGGAGGAGAGGGCCCAGGGATCGGGGTCGTTGCGGAACATTCCCTCGAAATAGTCCGCCTTGAGGCTGTGTTCAGAGGGCATGGCCGGGCCGGTCCGTATAGAGGCGCAGACGCGCGCGCCCGAAGCTGGGCGGCGTCTGCAGCCGGAAGCCGGGTCCGGCCAGCGGCGTCAGCTGGCTGCGATGGGCCGACAGGGCATGGGCCAGGCGCCCCGGGGCGCCCTGGGGCACGGAGACGCAGAGCCGCGCGCCCGTGGCGGGCGTGCGCCCCCAGACCACATAGTCGAACAGTCTGACCGGCCGGCGGCTGAGACGGGCGGCCGACCGGGCCAGGGCGGCGGCGGCCGCATGGTCGCAGTGCGGGTCGTCGGCCGCCGTCACCGCCAGGGCGTCGACGCCCCGGAGGCGGCACAGGGCGGCGAGACGGCGGCGGGCGCGGCTCCAGGCCGGGCTTCCGGGATTGTGAGGGCGGGCGTCGGGCCAGTCGAGAAAGACCGGGGGCGGACCCGCGCCCGCGCCGAGCCGCGACAGCGCCCGCCGGGCCTCGGACCGCCGCAGGGCGGCCAGGCGGGCGGCCCAGGCCGGTGCGTCGCAGGCGTGGGAGCCGGCGCCGTCGGTGAGGAAGACGACCTGGGCCGGCCGGCCGAGCCCGGCCAGATGGGTGATCAGGCCGCCGGCCCCCAGGGTCTCGTCGTCCGGATGGGGGGCGAGCACCAGCCAGCGGCTGGCCCGCCAGGGGCTGTGCTCCAGGGGGAGGGGCGTCACCACAGGGGGTCCTCGACGAAGGGGTCGCGTTCGAGCCAGGCCCGGGCCGCCTCGTCCCGGGCCTGGTCCGGCTGGGCCTGCCGCAGATACAAGCTCAGGTCGCGGATCATGCGGTCGGCCGGCTGTCCGTCGAAGGCGCTGCGCGTGCCCAGGCCGCGCGCCGCGGTCTCCATCAGCTCCAGGCCGGCGCGTTCGACGACCCCGCGGGTCATCCTGGCGATCGGCACGGCCTCCTCGGCGTCCCGCGCATGGGCGAGGGCGGCGCGTCGCACCCAGAAGCCCGCGGACCGGACCGCGGCGACCGCATCGGCGAAGCGCGCGCGCTGCAGGGGATCGGCGCGGGCCGCCGGCGACAGACCATCCCGCAGATGAACCAGAAGCCCCTCGACGCCGCCCAGCTGGACGGCCGTGAACCGCCAGGCCCCGGCGGTGAAGCGCGGGTCGCGGTCATAGTCGCCGGGTCGGCCGAGACAGTCCTCGGGCCCGGCGGGCAGGCCCGACAGACAATAGAGACCGCTGCCGGTGGCCCGCATGCCGCGCACCGTCCAGCCGGACAGGTCGGCGCGGTCCGCGGCGTCGGCCCGGGCGATGACCAGCCGGCGCTCGGTCGCCGAGTCCTGGGCGGTGACAAGCGCGTAGTCCAGTCCGCCCGCGCCTGTGGCGAAACTCTTGCGGCCCGACAGGACCGGTCCGGCGGCCCGGTCCTCGATCCGCACCCCGGGCGGGGGTTCGGTGGCCCAGACGCCGAAGAGGGCGCCCTCGCTGAGCCGGTCGCCCAGCCAGGCCTTCTGTTCGGGCCGGCCATACCAGTCGAAGAGCTGCAGCGCATTGACGTGGCCCTCATAGAGCCGGCCCAGGCTGAGATCGACGCGGCCCACGGCCCTGAGCACATCCATGAGGGCCAGCGCCCGGTCCTCCGCGCTCGCGAAGACCTCCCCGCCGCTCTCGCGGGGCGCGAAGGTTCGATGCAGGTCGGCGGCCTTGAGGAGGTCCAGGGCCGGCGCGGGGAAGGACGGGTCGGCGTCGTGCTGCGCCGCGAGCGCCTGGAGCCGGTCCGCCAGGGCGGCGACCCGCGCGGCGGGGAACGGCTCCGCCGGAGCGGCGGACGGTGCGGAAGCGGCGGGGGTGGCGGGAGTCATGTCGAGGGCCCTGTCGCTAGCCCTGTCGCGAACCCTGTCGCGGGGCGGGCTATTGGCGGGGGTGCAGCGCGGGCGGCGAGGCTCTCGAGGGCTCGGACAGCCTGCGTCAGCCCGTCCGAGGGATGCAGCCGCGCTGCGACCGACGGGTCCAGGGCAAGGGCGCGGTCGATGAGGACGGGCCAGGCCGCGGCGGCCGGCCAGGCGTCCAGGCGGAGGGCCGCGCCGGCCGCCTTCAGCCGTTCGGCCTTGCTCTGCTGTTCGCCATAGGGCCGCGCCTGCGGCAGGCAGACGAAGGGGCGGCCGGCCGCGAGAACGGCCTCGACCACGCCGTCTCCGGCCGAGCCGACGACGAGGGCGGCGGAGGCGATGCGCGTCTCCGCATCCGCGACCCAGCCTTCCAGCTGCAGATTGGGCGGGAGGTCGCGGGACGCGCCCTCGGTGGGACCGAGCACGCTCCAGGTCCAGACCGGCGTGGCCCGGGCCGCCTCGGCCAGGGCCCGGACGTCGGCGCGGCCGCCGCCGCCGCCGAACACCACGACGATGCGGCGCGGATCGACCGGCGCGGCGGCCGGGCGCGGCGCCAGGCCCGGCATATAGAGGGTCTCGGCGCGGACGGAGGCGGGCGTCGAGGCGTCCTCCAGATCGGGATGGAAGGGGGCGATCGTCGCCAGGGCCCAAGCGAAGGCCTGGGCGTGGGCCGGATCGCTCCGGTCGCCGTTGAGACGGACGCAGGCCGTGGGCGTGGCGGACAGGCGGGCGAGCAGCGCCATCTCGACGGAGACGTCGCTGATGAAGAGGTCTGGGCGCATGCGGTCGATCCAGTCCGTGACCAGGGCGTTCCGGCGCCGCACGCCGGCGTGGTGCAGCGGAGCGTAGTGAACCGCGCTCGGGCGGCGCCCCGCCCGGTCCGCCCCGTCGAAGGCCCCGGCCTCGGGTCGTTCGTCACTTGATCCCCCGCCCGCAGGGCGGTCGCCGTCCAGCCTGTCGTCCGGCAGATCGACGAAGGGGGTGTCGGGCCGTCGGGCGGCGAGGCCCGCGCCCAGCAGGACGATACGGTCGGGCAGGGCGCGCGCCAGCCTCTGCGCGCGCCGGTAATGACCCTCGCCCTGGTGGTGGACATAGTAGCCGATGACGCCGCTCACGCCGCCGCCCTCTCGATGGACGGCGGACCGACGGGCGCGAGGACCAGATCCATCGGCAGGGGGGCGAGCGCCGCCTCGGCCTCGATCCGCGCGGCCTCGCCGTGCAGGGCGCGGAAGGCGCGCCGCCACAGGACGCGCGCCCGCCAGTGGGCCAGATCCGGCGCCCGGAGCGGCGCGCCGCTCTCGGCCTGGCGCTCGAGGCCGGCCATCCATTCGGCCATGCCGCCGTCTGCCCGGCCCACGCGCCGCGGCGAGACGCGGGTCCAGACGGCCTCGGGATGGCGCAGTCGGGCGCCCAGGGCCTGGGCCGCGCGGACGAAGGCCACATCCTCCCCGGCGGGAAGCGGCGGGACGCCGCCGACCGCCTCGTGGAGGGGCAGGCGGATCGCCAGGCTGGCGCCGGTGTGGTCGCCGTGACGCGGCGCGGGGTCGTGCGGGCAGGGATCGTAGGCGTCCTCGATCCGGCGGACCTTCGCCCAGTAGGCGTCCCAGAGGCCGCGGAGGCGCGCGGCCGCGGGCGACAGGGGCTCGGCCTCGTCCAGCGCCAGCCGGCCGCCGACCAGGTCCGCGCCGGCGTCGATGGCCTTGAGGTTGGCGGAGATCCAGTCCGGCGGCGGCCGGGTGTCGGCGTCGGTGCTGATGAGGACGCCGTCGGCCCGGCCGTCGAGCCGGAGGGCGCCCAGCTGCAGGGCGCGGCGCCGCGCCGAGCCGGCATGGGCCAGGGCCGGCGGGAAGCAGACCTCGTCGACGGTGACGCGGAGCCGGCCGAACCGCGCCGCGGCCGCCTCGACGACGGATCGGGAGGGGTCCGCAGTGTTGTTCAGCGCGATCACTACGGGGACGGGGCCGGGGACGTCCTGGGCGGCGAGGGCTTGGAGAAGGACGCCGAGGCGCTTCGCCTCGTTGCGCGCCGGCACGCAGACGATCCAGCGGCTGGCGACTGGATCGGGCCTGGACCCTGCCGTCGCGGTCACGCGACCGCCCGCTCGGACGGGAGCTCGGCTGCCCGCAGGCCCGGCGCGGGCGCACGCCCCGCCGGGGCAGGCTCGGCCGCCGCTCGGCGGTCCGGCCAGAGGGCCACCTCCACGCGATAGCAGGCCTCATAGGCGTCGATGGCGGCGTCGACGCCGCAGTGCTCCAGCGCCCGGCGGCGGCAGGCCTGGCGGGACAGGTCCAGGGCCTGGAGGGCGGCGCGGGCGAGGGCGTCGACGTCGTCCGGGGCGGCCAGGCGGCCGCAGCGGTCGTCGAGGATCTCGCTCATGGCGCCGCGATCGAAGGCGGCCACGGGCGTGCCGCAGGCCAGGGCCTCGGCCACCACCAGCCCATAGGGCTCCTCCCAGCAGGGGGTGCAGAGAAAGGCCCGGGCGCCCGCGATCTCGCGGGCCAGGGCCGCCTGGTCGAGGTGGCCGAGCCACTGGATCGGGCCGCCGAGTCGGGGCGCGATCATCGTCGAGAAATAGGTGTCGTCGGACGCCGGACCCGCGATCCTCAGCGGAAGGCCCAGGCGCAGGGCGGCGTCGATGGCGTGATGCAGACCCTTCTCCGGCACGATCCGGCCGTACCAGATCAGATAGGGGGCGGGGTCAGGCTCCGGGCTGAAGGGAAAGCGCGCCGGGTCGATCCCGTTCAGGATGACCCGGTCCACGGGCGTGATCGGGCTCCAGGCCCGGGCGACCGCCTGCGACACCGCGACGAAACGGGACCGCAGGCCGACATTGGCGCGGACCCCGCTCTCCAGCCAGCAGAAGGGCGGGGTGTGCAGGGTGGTCACCATGGGGCAGGGCAGGGCGCCGGCCATGGCGACGGGGAGGTAGTGGAGGGCGTTGTTGTGGACCAGGTCGAAGCCGCCCCCGCTGAGGCGACGCATCAGGTCGAGATAGGCGTGGTGTTCGGTGAAGAAGGCCACGTCGCCGGCCTCGGCCAGGCCGACGTCGGCCAGGGCGGTCTCGTCGCAGATGGCCTCCAGCCCGAGCGCGGGATCGGACCGGGTGGAGGCATAGAGCACGACGTCGTGGCCCCGGTCCCTGAGCCGGCGGGCGAGGAGGTGGGTGTGGCTTTCCAGGCCGCCGGCGAAGGGCTCGGCGATCGGATGCTTGAGATGCGCGATGACGCCTATCCGCAAGGCGCGGTCCTCCCCGTGGTCCGGGCAGGCCGGCGGACTCGTAAGCCCCCGCGCGCCAAGGCGTTCCTATGTCGGATATCCGACCCTGAAGGGCCAGGCCCTCTCCGTGTCGAGCCCAAGGTCCGGCGGGGTAGTCGGCAAGGCCGGAAAAGCCCCGCATCGGTCATCAGCAGTCCGCGGCCGCCGCCGGGCCGAGGTGCGCGTACAGGCCGTCCAGCATCAGGCCGTCGTGATCTGGACGATCTCCGACGCGCGTGTCCCCGCTGAGCCTACGCTAGAGGCGGGGTCAGTAAGACTTGGTGCGGATGAGAACACCCCTGCCGCCCCGCAGGGCGGCGGGCGCAAGGGCTGCGATCAGCGATTGCGGTTCACGGCCTGCGTTTCCCTGGTCCAAGGTCGAGGACGGCGCCAGGCGCTGCTCGGGCGGCTTTCAGGCCGATCAAGATAAGCAGGTACACGGTTGCGGCAGCCCTTGTCCGCCGGCGACGGGTATCGATACGCCGGGAGCGGCCGCCTCCAAGGCTGTTTGGCGTTTTCCGCGCCTGAAGACGGTGCGGCTAGGCGACGGCATGACCGGCGCGGTCGGTTTCGCGCGTCGGCAGCACGCGTTTGAGGATGTCGGCGAGGGTGACAACGCCGCGGACCTGATCGTCCTGCATCACCACGGCCAGCTGGACGCTCGCCTCCCGCATGCCGGCCAGGGCCTCATAAACCGGGGTCTGGGCGGGCAGAATATAAGCCGGGCGGGCGGTGTCTGCGGCGCGGGCCGTGTCCGCCAGCAGCAGGGTGTCGCGAACGTGGACCACGGCGGGCGCCGCACCGTCTACGCCCAACATCAGAATGCGCATGTGGCCCGACTGCAGCGCGGCGGCTCGGATGTCGGCGATGGTCGACTCCATCGGCACCTGGGTCAGGGTGACGCCCGGGGCGATGAGGGAGTCCACCGGCACGGAGCCTAGATCGATCAGGCCCGAGATCTGTTGCTGCATCTGCGGCTCCAGGGCGCCGACCTTGGCGGAATGTTCGACCAGCTGGCGGATCGTGGCGATGTCGCGGCCGCTGACGGCTGCGCTCTTGACCGGCTCGACGCCCGAGGCCTTAACGAGGCGGTTGGCGACGTGGTTGACCCAGGTCAGCAACGGCCGGAGCGGCCAGATATAGGCGCGCGAGATCAGGCCGACGCTCAGCGCCGAGCGTTCGGGGTGGGCGATGGCCCAGGACTTGGGGGTCATCTCGCCCACGACCAGGTGCAGGAAGGTCACCAGCAGAATGGAAAGGGCGAAGGCGGCGCCGCCTGCCGCCCATTCGGGCAGGCCCCAGGTGATCAGCACGGGACCCAGCCAGGCGTCCACCGCAGGCTTGGTTATGGCGCCCAGGGCGAAGGTGCAGGCGGTGATGCCCAGCTGGGCCCCCGCCAGCATCAGGGTGAGATCGTTCATGCCGCGCAGGGCGGCGCGCGCCGACGCGCTGGTCCCGGCCAGTTCCTCCAGACGATGCCTACGAGCGCCCAGAAGGGCGAATTCGATCACTACGAACACAGCGCTGAGGGCGATCAGGATGAGGGTGGCCAGGGTGACGAACACAGGATCGGTCATCATCGGGCGCTCTCCCGCAGGGTCACTTCAATCCGCCTCACCCGCACCTCCGTCGGGACGTGGCGCTCGACGCGCAGGATATCGACCTCCAGACGATGAAGGACGGGTTCGTCCTCCACGAGTTCCGCAGGATCGATCGGCAGATCGATCGTGACCGTCTCGCCCGGGTCCGGCAGCGCGCCGTGCTCGGCGATGATCAGCCCGGCGATCGTCTCGAAATCTCCGCGCGGCAGATCCAGACCGATGGCCCGCTGGACCTCGTCCAGATGGACGTCGCCGTCCATGATCCAGACGCCGTCGGCCTCGGTCTCGACGGACGCTCCGATCTCGACGTCGTGTTCGTCGGTGATCTCGCCGACGATCTCCATGGCCAGGTCCTCGAGCGTCAGCACCCCCGCGAAGCCCCCGTATTCGTCGATGACGCAGGCGAGCTGATTGCTGGTCGAGGCGAGGTGGTCCAGGGCGTCCGGGAGAGACATCAGGGTCGGGATCACCGTCGCGGGCCGCATGACCGAGGCGACGACCCCGTCCGCGCTGTCAGCGGCGAAACGCGCCAGCACGTCGGCCAGATGGACCACTCCGACCGGCGTGTCTTCGTCATCGATCACCGGATAGCGGGTATGGGCCTGGACCATCAGACGCCGGAGTTCGCCCAGGGTGGTGTCGGGCGCCACCCAGTCCACCTGCGAGCGCGGGACCATGGCATGCTCCACGTCGCGGTGCGGAAAGTCCAGGATGCGGTCCATCATGAGCGAAAGCTCGACCGGCAGGTCGCCGCTTTCGCGCGAGTCGGCGATGATGCGGGGCAGGTCCCGGGCCGAGGCGCTGACATCGAGATCGTGAACTGGTTCGATGCGCAGGGCGCGCAGCAGGATGTTGGCGGACTTGTCGAACAGGCCGATCAGCCAGCCGAAGGCCGTCAGATAGATCAGGGTCGATCGAGCCAGTCCCCGGGCCAGGGGCTCCGGATTGGCGATGGCCAGGTTCTTGGGATACAGCTCGCCGAAGATCATCTGGATGAGGGTGGCCATGAGCAAGGCCAGGGTCGTGCCGACGGCGACGCCCGCCTCGAACGGCACCCCGGCCCCGCCTAGCAGCGCCCCGAGCGAGCGTCCGACCAGGGGTTCGGCGACGTAGCCGACCAGAAGGCCCGTCACGGTGATGCCGAGCTGGGCGCCAGACAGCATGAAGCTGGTGCGCCCGGTCACGGCGAGCGCGCGTTTCGCCGAGGCGTCGCCCGCTTCTGCGCGCACGGCCAGACGGGTTCGATCGACCGCCATATAGGCGAATTCCTGGGCCACGAAGTAGCCGTTGGCGGCGATGATCGCCAGGATGACCAGCACGCCCGCGAGAAGGGCGAGAAGCGCTTCGATCATGGATTCGCCGCCTTTGAGCCGGGCCGGTCACGGGACGGCGCGAGCGGGTTGGTCGAGGGCATTCGAGCGGGGTCCTTTGGACGGCCGTGGGATGAACCGAGAGTTTGGATGAGCCGCCGGCGTCCTTCCCGTTCTTCGCCGGTGAATCAACCCGGTCCAGGCGCGATTGTCGATGTGGCGAGCGGTCGCCGGGGGGGTGATCGGTCTACGGCGGATCGCTGCTGGTCGGCGCGCCTGGGGACATCGCCCGCCCATGGCGGACCAGGGTCCAGGCCGGAGACGCGCCGGCGGAACGCATCAGGCGGTTGCGTTCGCAATGAGGGACACGGCCCAGCCGGCGCCGACGAAGACGCCGATCCCGACCACCGCCAGCGCCGACAGCCAGACGGACGCCACCGCCGCCCCGGCGGCCACGAACAGGCCGTCGCGCTGGATCAGCCCCACCGCCATGAGCGTCACGCCGACGGCGGGGACAGTGTTCGTCAGGGGCAAGGGCACGAGGATGGCCAGGGTTGCGACGGCCATGAAGGCGGCGGCGACGCGTTCGGCCCAGCCCCGGACCAGCATCGTCCAGCGGGGACGCGAGACGCGCTCGCACCACGCCATCCGCCGGGTGGCGAAGTCGGCCATGCGGGTCAGCCAGGCCTTTGACACCCGGCGCTTCAGCACGGCTTCGGGGAGCCACGGCTCCACCCGGCCCGCCAGCAGCTGACCCACAAGCAGGAGGATTGGGATGGCGACGATCTGGGGCACGCCGTACAGGCCGGGCACGAGGCAGGGGATGGCCAGGATTATGATCATCAGGCCGAAGGCGCGTTCGTCGAGGAGGTCGCGAATGTCGCGCAGCGTCAGGCCGTCTGGGCCGCTTGCCGCCGAGAGGCTGGCGACGAGGGCGACAAAGCCCTCTCTCGGGGCGTCGTGAGTTGGGGGCGCGGTCATACGGCTCAGGTCCGATCAGGCGGACGCATGGATCGTTTCGGAGGCGAAGGCGGTCGGTCCGGGCCTGAGGGTGCGCGATGAGAGGCGGTGAGTTCGTGGTCCGGGGCCGACGGCCTGAGGCCTTGAGGTCCCGCATCCGGTTTTGGGGTCTGCGCCTTCCGCAGGACGGGCCCGCAGCCGCTCCGCTCTTCGCAAGGCCTGGGCGCGACGGGCGCTCGTCACAGGACAGCGGACGTTCAAACCGTTTTTGGTAAGCCGAAAGCGGCCATTGGAGGGCCCGTCTTGTGCGCTGTTCCGTCTCGAGACGGGCAGGCGCGCGCGTCCATTCATTGTCGTTCTCCCAGCCTGTTGCGTCCCGCAAGCCGGCCTATCGAGACTTCGTGGTCGATCACCGTCCCTCAAGACACGCTCCTGAGGATCTACGGGAACGTCGCCGATCGTCGCAGGATGGGTTGGGCCTAGGGCGCAGGGCCGCCGTCGCCCTCGCTGCGGATCATAGTCTGGGCTCAGGCGATGGCGTGAGCCGCCCCGTGCAAAGCCGCAGCGTCAGGCCGACGGCGCGTCGGGCCCGTCTAGTGGGTGAGACGCGTCGGCCCGCCGCCTTCCGCCCTGTTGCCCACGCCGCTGGGCACCGGGACGGACGAGGCGGCGTAGTCGGCGTTTATGGCAAGCCGCCGTCCGCCTTCCACCCTGAGTTCGCGCGCGACCACGACCGTCCAGGGGGTGGCGTCATTGGAGTTCGCGCCGCCCGGGACGACCAGGCGGGCGCCCGGGGCGTAGACGACGCCCTCCAGGCGGCGGATATCGTTGAAGTCGAACACGAAATCCTCGGTGCGCGCCGGATCGACGGCGATGACGACTCCCGCCCACGGATCGCCGGCGGCCTGATTGCCCACCAGCGTCAGCCGGTCGACCCGACCATCCGAAAAATCGATCTTCGCATCCTTCCAGAAGACGAGCGTGACATTGTCGCCCTCGACCCTCGCGTCTTCCTTCAACTGAAGCTTGCCGGACCGGAAATGGTGCACGCCGGGCAGCAGCTTCAGCGTGCCCTCCTCGATGTCGAAATGCCGGCAGTGCACGCCGGGCGGCACGGTCCGGACGGTGTCGTCGTCATCGACCTTCACGCTCGAGGTGGCCGTGCAGGGGGGCGCGCCGGCGGTGAAGAGACCGGCCAGGGGGTCCGCCACGAGCGGGGCGCCGGATCCCGCATTGGCCGGCGTCCCGCCCTTGATGGCCCCGGCCGCCTGAACCGCGGCGGCGTCGATCGAGCCCTGGGCGGCGAGCTGGATGTCGCGGTTGGAATGGGCCAGGCAGGCGCGGGCCACGATCTCGCCCCGCTGCAGGTGGAGCGCGGCGGCGCTGGTCTCGCTGAGGGCGAGCACGCACAGGGGCGTGGCGCCCAGCTGCTGGGCGGTGGCCTCCGCGCGGATCACGAAGCCGCCGGGAGGGAGCATGTTGCCGAAAAAGGACGTGCGGCGGGCGGTCAGGCTCACCTGCACGTCCGACCGGCCGTCCTGCGCCTCGAGGAACTGGAGGTCTGCGGTTTCGAGCGTGGCGGTCAGATCGCCGGCCTGCGCCTGGACGGCCGCGCGGGCCCGCTCCAGCAGCTGGGCGTTGGCGCCGATGCGCATCTGGCCCGCGGTGTTGAGGGCCGAGACGTCGGCCAGGTCCTGGAGGCGGCCCCGGTCGTTGGCCAGGGCGCGCAGCTCCACGGCGACCAGAACCATGAGTATAAGTGCGGGACCGGACAGACCAAACACAAGGGCAACCGAACCGCGATCGTTCAGATGAAGGTCGCGCAGGCGCGTGTTGAGATGTTTGAACACTGAGACTCGACGCGCCGGAGTTGAGGTCCCGAACTAGCGCGCCTTGAATGAATGGTTCATTTCGCAGGCGGAAGGTTTTCGTCCCTGCGACATTAGGTCATGGCTTTCGGCCCCGGGGGCGAGCCGACGTTTTTTCTGGAGAGGGCTGCGCGCCCAGCGCGCCGGCCGCCGGCGGGTCAGCCGCCATAGCCCCGGCCGCCGCCCCCGAAGCCGCCGCGCGACACGACCGCCGTGCGGCTCTGGACGCGCTCAGGGGCCCGGCGCGCGACGTCGACGTCATTGCGGTTCGCCACCGTCCGGCCGGTCCGGTAGTCGCGCGACAGGTAACCGCCGCCATAGCCGTTGGAGAAGGCCCCGTTCCGGTCGCGGTAGAGCGGGCCGCCGCCGCGATAGCCGCCGCCATTGATCAGCTGGCCGATGATGAAGCCCGTGGCCAGGGGGCCGAAGACTGAGCCGCCGCCCGAGTTGAGGGGCCGGCACTGCTCGGGACCCCATTGGCCCTCGCACTCTTCCTGCGTGGCGTAGCGCGGCGCCGTCTGCGACGACTGGCGCTGGGCCTCGGCGTAGGCGGCGTCGCACTCGGCGTCGCTGACATCGTTCGCCGCCTTGCAGTCCGCCGTCGAGGTGTAGGCCAGGGCCGGATCCGGGTCGGGGAGGGGAGCGACCGCCTGAGGGGCCCCGCAGGCCGCCATGGAGACGCTGACGGTGGCCATGAAGCCGCTCACCTGCAGGGTGCGCGACCGCTTGAGGCGGTGAAGGGTGGTGGTCTCGGCTGGAGTCCGGTCGCTCATCGGATCAGGCCGTCATGCAGGCGGCGTTGAGCAGGCCGACGCCGATCGAGATGGAGGCCAGATAGACGCCGGCCGCCGTCTCGCCGGCCTCGATTCTGGAGGCGAGGGCCCGGTACAGCAGGCGGCTGACGACGATGAAGGCCAGGATCTGGATCACGCCGGCCAGGAGGGCCCAGGCCGCGAACTCGGCCAGGCTGACGGTCTGCGACAGGGCCGAGGCGAGCGGCAGGACATAGCCGATCAGCGCGCCGCCCAGGGCGATGGCGGCGGCGGTGTTGCCCTGACGGATCAGGGTGCGCTCATTGTAGGGCGTGATCAGTTGATAGACGAACTTGAACGCCGAGAAGAAGGCGACGGCCGCCACGAAGGCGATGACGAAGGCGATCGCCCCCGTCTGAAACGCAAACCAGTCCAACATCGTCTGCCCCTCAGGCGCTGAATTCCGCCATGTCGAGCGGAATGCCGATCATGATTTCGTGCGTGGCCTCGCCGCCCTGGGGCTCCTGCTCCAGGGCGATCATCAGTTCCCGCCCGCCGGCCAGGTTCCGTGCGTACAGCATGCAGGTCTGGAAGATCCTTGAATAGGGCTCCAGCGCCGCCCGGTCGTCGTAGACGCTCTCCCAGAGCCTCACCGGAGGCTGGCGCGCCTCGCTCTCGGAGAACCAGAAGCGCGGATAGGACGGCAGGCCCTCGGCCTGGCCGTCAAACACCGGTTCCGAAAGCCGGTCCGCCCAGGCCCGGCGGGCGGCGCCGTCGGGCGGATAGGCCGACGACCAGGGGGCGAAGAGGGTGAAGTCATAGGCGGCCGCGCCGGCGGCGTCGTCGCTCATCGCCTGCAGCATCACATGGTCGTCGGTGTAGAAGCGATGCACGAACGGCCCGTCGTCGAGCTGGATCAGGCCCTGGGCCGTGATCTCCAGGGCGTCCCGGTCGAGGCTGAAGCAGGTCTCCGCGCCCAGCCTGCGCCAGGCCAGCGGATCCAGCGCCACGGTGCGGCCGACGGTGATGTTGCGCACCTGGGCCAGCCGACTGGCCGGTTCCGCATCGCGCTGTCCGAAGAGCCGCCTGAACATGGGCCTCCCTTAGCCGAAGGCGCGCGCCGTCGCGAGGGCCGATCGGCGCATTTGGCGCGACGCCCGAAGCCCACGGCGTCTTGTCGCAGGCAGGCGGGGGTGCGGTCGTCGCCTCGCCCGCCGGCCGGGGTCCGGCCCGGCGCCCGGCGCCCGGGCGCGCCCGATGACGGTCGTCGACGCACGAGGCGGCTCGACATCCCGGCCGCCGTCCGTGCACAAGGCGTTCAACCGCCGCAGGAGGAAGTCGGATGGACGCCGTGATCGAAACCCCCTGGACCGTCCCGGCCGTGAAGGCGGCGCTGGAGACGTCCGAACTGGTGAGAGACGGCGAGCTGTCCGCGCGCGTGCTCCAGGGCGCGGAGCCGGTCCTGCTGGCCACCATGCACGACTATGGCGACCTGCCGGTCTATCTCAGCGTCGGCGGCGAACAGATCGTCTGCTCCGTCCTCCTGTGGCCCGTGGCCGACCAGCCGGACCGGCACGCCTTCAACGAATTCCTGCTGAAGGCGCAGCGCGTTGTGCCCCTGTCCAACTTCGCCATCACCACGGTCAATGGCGAGGATGTCTATGAACTGATGGGGGAGCTGTCCTGCCGGACGACGCTGCAGACCATTCTCATCGAACTGCGCACGCTCGCCGAGAACGCCCTTGAGGCGACCGAACTGCGCGAAACCTTCGGCGCCGCATCCGCCGGCGCCGCCTGATCCGGGAGAGACCTTCATGTCCATGCTCGCCAAACTCTCCGCCCTGTTCCGCGGCACCGCCCACGAGGCCGGCCAGGCCGTGGTCGACGCCAATGCGCTGAAGATCCTCGACCAGGAAATCCGCGACGCCGACACCGCCCAGGGCAAGGCCCGCGACGATCTCGCCGGCTTGGTGGCGCGCCGGCGCATGGCGGAGAACGAACTGAACAGCTTCGGCGAGCAGATCGCCAAATACGAAAGCTCGGTCCGGGCGGCCATGGCGCAGGGCAAGACGGACCTCGCCCGCGAGGTCGCCGGCCGCATCGCCGAGCTGGAGACCGAAATCGGCACGCGCGGGCCGATGATCGACGGCATGAAGGAGGCCGAGGCCCGCCTGCGCCAGGCGATCGCCGCGACCGACCGCAAGATCGAGACGCTGCGGCGCGAGATCGACATCGTGAAGGTCAATGACTCGGTGCAGAAGGCCCAGACCTCGGTGGCCCTGCAGTCGCAGGGGGCGCAGTCGCGGATCGGTTCGGCGGCGGACAGCCTGCAGCGCATCAAGCAGCGCCAGGCCGTGCAGGAGGAACGCCTGCGCGTGGGCCAGGAGCTCGAGGATCGGCGCACCGGCGCCGACCTGGACGCCAAGCTGCGCGACGCCGGCATCCTGCCGGGCCATGCCTCGGCGGACGATGTCCTGGCCCGGCTGACGGCGCAGGAGGTGAAGGTCGTGACGCCGCGGATCGGCGCCTCGGCGCCGCCCGCCAAGGATCCGGCCTGAGCCCATGGAGCGCGTGGCGCTGGATCCGCGTCCGGACTGGCAGGCCCGGGCCGAGGCGGTCGGCTTCACCTGGCACCACGACTCCGGCGAACGCTATTGGGACGAAAGCGCCGCCTACGCCCTCACCCTGAGCGAGGTGGAGGAGGGGCTGGAGGCGCCGACGGCCGAGCTCCACCAGATGTGTCTGGACGTGGTCGACGAGGCCTGCGGGTCCGAACGGCTGATGGAGCTTCTGCAGATCCCCGCGGCGTCGCGCGACTATGTCGCCGACAGCTGGTCGCGGGGCGAGCCCTCGCTGTACGGGCGGTTCGACTTCGCCTTCGACGGCGCGGGGCCGGCCAAGCTCTATGAATACAACGCCGACACTCCGACCAGCGTCTTCGAGACGGCCGTCTTCCAGTGGCTGTGGCTGGAGGACCGGATCGCCGACGGCGCCCTGCCGGCCGAGGCCGACCAGTTCAACAGCCTGCATGAGAAGCTGATCGGCCGGTTCCGGGCGATCTTCCCCGACGGCGGCTTCGTGCACTTCTCCTCCGACCCGGAGTTCGTCGAGGACCGCCAGACCGTGCGCTTCCTGGAGGACCTCGCCCGCCAGGCGGGTCTGGACCCCCGGTTCGTGGCGATCGACCAGATCGGGCTGAACGCCGACGGCCGCTTCGTCGACGACGAGAACTGGCTGATCCAGGCCCTGTTCAAGCTCTATCCCTGGGAGCAGATGCTGCGGGACGACTACGCCGAACCGCTGCCGGGGGCCGGGGTGACCGTGCTGGAGCCGGCCTGGAAGGCGCTGCTGTCCAACAAGGGGCTGCTGCCGCTGCTGTGGGAGCGTCATCGCGGACATCCCAATCTGCTGGCGGCCTTCTTCGAAAGCGACCCGGCGCATGCGTCCCTGGGCGACGCCTATGTGCGCAAGCCGCTTTTCTCACGGGAAGGGGCGAACATCTCGATCGTGGAGGGCGCGGTCCGCGAGGAGGGGCTCGACGGCGGCTATGGAGACGGGCCGCACATCCGTCAGGCGCTCCACGCGCCGCCGCGCTTCGACGGCCAGCACGTCATCGTGGGCTCCTGGGTGGTGGGCGATGCGCCCGCGGGCGTCGCTTTGCGCGAGGACCCCGGCCGCATCACGCGCAACACGTCACGCTTCGTGCCGCACTTCATCCGGCCCTAGGCCGGAGCCCCGCAGGCACGGCCGCTGACCGCCCGCGGTGTGGCGCTGTGGGCGGGTCACGCCTGGACCCTTCGTCTCAGGGGCGCGGCCCCCTCGCATAGGGTCCCAGGCCCGTGGCGATCTCGGCCATGAAGGCGCGATGCGCCTCCCGGCTGGTCATGATCTCGCGGGCGCGCTCTTCGGTGACCCGTGCGTTCGCCAGCCTCTCCATGAGGCGATGCTGATCGTGGGGGCGAGTGGGAAAGGCGTCCTGCTGCATGTCACGTCTCCGGTTGCCGACCCGGAGACAGACATACGCGCCGCTCCTGACTGCGGCCAGACTGAAAGTTCCGCTTTTGTTCTGTTTCTGTGGATGGGAGTGTGAAGCCCGTTCCAGCCGGATGGAGGGGCAGGCGAGACTGGACGAGCCGACGGGAAGCCGAATTACGCCTATCGATCGGGAGCCGGCCCGGCGGCCTGAAAGGATGAGGGAAGGCGGGAGAGCGGGTGCTCCACGTCCGGAGCGGCAAGGAGACTGTCATGTCCCGTCCAGCATCCGCCCCTAGCACCCAGAGGCCCGCCGCGGAGGGTCGCCCTTGTTCGCCGAAATCCGTCGGCCAGCCCCTGTCGGCGCTCGACGACGCCCCCCTGATGGCCCTGTGGCTGCGTCGCTGGGAGCCCGATCCGGAAGGCGCGGCCGCCCGGCTCGTCGCCCGCTTCGACGGGCTCGGCGGCGCGGTCGGGGCGGATCGCCCGGCCCTGGCGCGGGCGGCGGCGCTGTCGGAGGCCGCGCTGGAGGATGTGGCCCTGTTGCGGGAGCTGGCGGCGCGGCTGGCGCGGGAGGCCGCCGCGCGGCGGCCGGTGATCAGCGCCTGGAGCGCCCTGCAGGCCTATGCGCGCACGGTCCAGGCGAATGCGCCGCGGGAGCAGTTCCGCGTCCTGTTCCTCGATCATCGCAACCATCTGATGGTCGACGAGATCCTGGCGGAAGGCAGCGTGAGCCATGCCCCGGTCTACCCGCGCGAAGTGGTCCGGTTCGCCCTCGAGATCTCCGCCTCGTCGATGATCCTGGTGCACAATCATCCGTCCGGCGATCCCTCGCCGTCCCAGGCCGACATCGCCATGACGCGGCAGGTGGTGGAGGCGGCCCGGGCGCTCGGCCTGCAGGTGCACGATCACATCATCGTCGGCCGGAACGGCACGGCGAGCTTCCGCGCCCTGGGCCTGATGTGAGGCCGCCATGTCCCTGAGAGTTCTCGTGGCCGCACTCGGCGGCGATCTCTACGCCGGGGGCGCGCGCGCCAGCGTGCCCGCGCCCGGCCACAGTCCGGCCGACCGGTCGGTCTCCCTTCTCCTGAGCGGAGACCGGGTGGTGATCCACAGCTTCGGCGGGGCGGCCTGGACCGAGGTCCGGGACCATCTGGTCGCGGCCGGCCTGATCGACCGCGCCGGACGGATCACCGGTTCAGCGGCCACGGGGCGGGCGGCCCAGGTCCGGGCCGCGCCCGCCGCCGCCGTCCGCCTGGCGGCGGCGCGCCGGCTGTGGGCCGAGGCGGGCCCCGTCACGCCCGCGACCCTGTCGAGCCGCCATCTCGCCGGTCGGGCGATCGGACGCGACCCCGCCGGGATCGCCGCGCTGCGCCATCATCCGGCGGCCCCCCGATCGGTCTATCGGGCCGGCGGTCCCGGCCAGGCGGCCCTGGTGGCGGCCGTCCGCGCGCCCGACGGCGGCCTGACGGCGGTGGAGGTCACCTATCTGGCGCCGGGCGGCCGGCGGGACGCGCGGCTGCGCCTGTCGCGAAAGACGGTGGGTCTCGTGCCGGCCGGATCGGCGGTGCGGCTGGACCCGCCCCGAGCGGCGCTTCTGGTCGCGGAGGGGGTGATGACCGCCCTGTCGGCGGGCGAGCGGTTCGGCCTTCCCGCCTGGGCCCTGGGCTCGGCCGGCAATCTCGCGGTCTGGCGCGCGCCTGACGGGGTGGGGCGGGTGCTGATCGCCGCCGATCCCGGGGCTGCGGGCGAGGCGGCGGCCGCCCGGCTGGCGCGGCGCCTGGCAGCGCAGGGCGTCAAGGCCGAGGTGGCGCTGCCGCCGGCGGGGGCCTGCGACTGGAACGCGCTGGCGGTGTCGGAAAGGCGAAGGGAAGGGGGCTGAAGGGCGCCGGTTCGGCGGGGATGGTCCCGGCCGCCGGCGGGAGACTTCCAAATGCCCCGTTCCTCTTCAGCCGCCCGCGCGGCGCCCCGTCCGTCCGAAGCCGCCGCCGCGCGGCCCCGCCGGACCGTCCCCCTGGGCGATCTCGACATCGCGCCGGAGAATCTGCGCGCCGGCGAGGCCGCCGATGCGGAGGTGCCGCTCCTGGCGGACGCCCTCTTCGCGGCGGGCCAGCTCCAGGCCCTCACCGTCCGGCCGGGCCGACGTCGCGAAAGGCCCTGGATGGCGCTCGACGGCCGCCGCCGGCTGCTGGCCCTGCGCTTGCTGGCCGGCCAGGGCCGCATCGAGGCGAGCCATCCGGTGGAGGTGATCGTGGAGACCGATCCGGTGCGCCAGGCCGCGGCCGTGGTGCTGACCAACACGGCCGCCCCGGTCCATGTGGCGGACGTCATCGCCGCCATCGGCCGGATGCTGAAATCCCGGCTCGGGGTTCCCGTCATCGCCCGGGCGCTCGGCTATGGCGAAACGGAGGTCAAGCGTCTCGCGGCCCTCTCGGCGCTGCCGGAGACGGCGCTCCAGGCCCTCAGGGCCGGCCGGATGACGCTGCGCCAGGCCCGTCTGCTGGCCCGCCTCAAGGATCCGGAGGCCCAGGCCAAGTTCGCCCAGGCGGCGCTGGACGGCCAGGGCTTCCCGGACTGGCGCGTCAATGAGCGGCTGGACGCGGGCCAGGTGGACGCCTCGGATCCCCGCTGCGGCCTGGTGACGCCGCAGGCCTATGCAGCGGCCGGCGGGGCGATCGAGACCGACCTGTTCGACGAGCGGCCGCCGGTGCTGCGCGATCCGGCGCGCCTGACCGACCTCTGGACGACGCGGGCGCAAGCGATCGCCGCGCCGTTCGAGGCGGAAGGCCTGACGGTGCATGTGGCGCCGGGCGAGCCGCCCGAGCTCCCCGACGATCTGGAGGCGGCCGGCTATGTGTATGGCGGCCGACTGGGGGCGGAAGAGATGGCGGAGTATCGCCGCGCGCAGGCGTCGCGGGACGCCGCGGCCGAGGCCGTGGCGGCGCTGCTGGAGAAGGGCGCCGATCCCGAGGCCGTGGACGACGCCCTCGCCGGCCTGATCCGGGCCGGACTGGCGATGGACCAGATCGCCCTAGGCAGGCGTGTGGCCACCGTCCTGGTCTTCCATCCCTCGCGGCTGGAGGGGCTGAGGGTCCGCGCCTACGCCCCGGTCGAGCCGGAGGCGACGGCGGAGGCCGAGGCCGCCGAGACGGGCGGTGCGCCCGAGCCGGCGGCGCCCCGGTTCGAACCGCCGCGCGTCGAGGCGCCCGCGCCGGATGTCGAGGGGGTGGGGCACGCCCTGCACCGGCTGAGAACGGAGGTGGCGACCCGCGGGCTCATCCGCGCCCTAGCCGACGATCCCCCGACGGCGATGACCGCCCTGATCGCGCGGCTCTTCGGCCTGGTCGTCGGCGGCGCCGCCCGGCCGCGCAGCCAGGCCGCCCTGTCGGTGACGGCGACGGCGTTCGACCCGCGCGGCGGGCGGGTGATCGAGGCGCTGGACGGCGTCGTGCGGCAGCGTCTGGACGCGCGTCAGGCGGCCTGGGAGGCGTCCGGCCTCACCCTGCTGCGCTGGATCCACGGGCTGGAGGCGGCGGATCGGCTCAGCCTGCTCGGCGAGCTGACGGCCCTGACCCTGGACCTCGTCGAGGACCGGACGAGCCTCATCCGCCGTGAGGCGCGGGCGGACGCGGTCGAACTGGCCGAGCTTTCGGGGGCCGAACTGTCGCGTCACTGGACGCCCGACGCCGTCTTCCTGAAGGCGCACAGCAAGGCCCAGCTGCTGGAGATGCTGGCGGCCATGGGCAAGGCGGCGCCCCAGGCGGGCGCTCTGCCCAAGGCCGATCTGGTGACCCTGGTCGAGGCCACGGCGGCTGCGCGGGGGTGGATCCCCGCCGCCCTGTCCTGGGCCGCACCGACGGCGGGCGACGAGGGCGATGAGGCCGCGTCCGCGCCTGAGGCGGGGTCGGAGACCGAGCCCGGGTCGGAAAGCACGACCGGGCCCGACCTCGACGAGGGGCGGGGTGGTCTCGTCGTGACGCCCCAGGGCGAGGCCGCCCTGGAGGACGCTGCGGCCTGATACCTGTCTCGGAGGGTCGTCGCGCAAAGGCGCGGCGACCCCTTGGCGCGGGCCGCCGGGATTCCCTGCCAGGGTCGAGCGCGCAGCGGGCGAAGGGCGAAAGGAGGAAGGGAGGTCAGGGGCGAGGCGGAACCGGGAGATCGGCTCCAGGGCGTCTCGGTTCACAAGGAGATGGATATGCAGACCATGGTGTTCACCGGCCGGCTGTCGGCCGACCCGCAGATCAGCGAGGACTTCGCCAAGGCGGTGTTCCGGCTGATCGAGAAGCGGGGCGTGGACGCGGCCGGCAAGCCCCGGCTCGTCGGCGTCAACTGCGTCAGCTGGTCGAAGGGGCTCAATGAGAAGGTGGTGGCGCCGGGGCTGGCGCGCGGCTGCGAAGCCGTCGTCACCGGCGTCTTCGTCGACACCCAGTACGAGACCCGGGACGGCCAGGCCCGCGCCGCCAAGGAACTGGTGGTCAACCGGCTGACCGTCCTGGACTGGGCCCAGGATCGGGAGGCGGAGCACGCGGCCGCCGGGGAGCCGCCCGAGGCTGAACCCGCCCCGGTTCGTCCCCGTCGCCGCCGCGCCGCCCAGGCGGCCTGACCCGCACCCTCATCAATCCAAGGAGACAGATCATGCAGACCATCATCGTGGACGGCTATCTGGCCGCCGACCCATCGGTGCTCTCGGCCCAGGGCTCGGGCCGCAAGCGCGCCAGTTTCCGGCTGGTGGAGACCACCCGCTTCCGCAAGGCCGACGGCCAGCCGGGCGAACGCACGACCGGCTTCAACTGCGTGTGCTTCAATGAGCGCACGGCCGAAGCCTATATCGGCGCCTTCGCCCGCAAGGGCACGCGGGCGGTGGTCCAGGGCCATGTCGAGAACGACAGCTGGACCGGCAAGGACGGGGTGGAGCACTACGACCTGCGTCTGGTCGTCAGCGACATCCGCCTCAAAAACCGCCGCGAGCCCCGGGTCGAAGGGCCGGCGGATGCGCCGCAGCCTGACGCCGGCCAGGACCCTCAGGACGATATCCCCTTCTGAAGATGGACCAGGGACTAGGCAGGGACAGCCCGGCGCGAGCGCGCCGGGCTGTCTTCCTGCATGCCGAGCGAGAGGTGGGAGGAAGGGCGGAGCGGGGCGGGCCGATCGGGCCCGGTGAGCTGGAGTTCCGCCATGACCGCGACCGTCTGGACCGAAGACCGCGTAAGCCGTCTGCGCCGCCTGTGGCGCGACGGCTGGACCGCCGCACGAATCGCGGCCGAGTTCGGCCCCTCCATCAGCCGCAGCGCCGTGCTGGGCAAGGTGCACCGGCTGGGCCTGTCGGCGGACCGGCCTCGCCGGTCGGGCCGGCGGCAGGAGATGGGATGTCCGGCGGCGGAAGCGGCTCCGGCGGCTCGCCGCCCAGGGGAGACGTTGTCGGACGGCTCGGGAAGCTCCAAGCTCCGGAGCCGTCCTGAGGCGGGGTTGTCGCCGCGCCCTCCGCAAACGGCCGACCTGCCGTCCGGCGGCCTGGGCCTTCTGGATCTGAGGCGGGGCCAGTGCCGCTGGCCCTATGGGCCGGACCGGGGGGTGACGACCTTTTGTGGAAGGCCCGTGTCGCGGGGCGCCTATTGCCGCGGTCACGCCGGGGTCGGCTACAGCACCTTGGGCAAGACCCAGCCGTCGCTCTTGGCTCTCGCCGGTCTCGAAAGCGATGGCCTCTTGGACTTTCAGCGGCATCTGGCCCTAGGCTCGACGCCGGAGGACGCCTGATGCGCGGATGCACCCCTGCTCTTACCGGATTGGCCCTTGCCGGACTGGCCCTTGCCGGATGCGAGCGGCCCGTACCTGATGGCGAGGTGGCTACGCTCTATCGGCAGTCCGTCGTGGGAATGGAGCGCGTCCATTTGGCGACGTTCGACGCCAGGGACGGCAGAAACTTCAACTGGCTGAATTGCTCCGCGACGGCTGAATCCCTGAATGCTCGCGACGACACCCTCGTCCCCTATTGGTGCGAGCAGGGTCGTTTCAGGCCCTAGTCGACTTTCAGGAAGCTCGCCCACGGCGCGCGCCGCCTGCGGACAGACGGCTGAGCGGGTACAGCGCCGACGGCTATGCGCCGTCGGGGGCGGGCCGGAGCCCTGGGTCCGAGGTAGGTCTCGGCGCAAGCGAGGCGCCGAACGGGGTCGGCGTCGCCAGGGCGACGCCGACGAGCCCCCACACAACGCCCTCCGATCCTGTCACGCCACCCCGGAAGTCAACGGCTGCGCCGTTCCCCTCCACGCCGGGCCGGGGCCCAGCGCTCCGGTGACTGCCGGGGACCCCGGCGTCGTCAGGAACGGGGTCGTTGCGCATGGGGCGCACGGCAGTCTCAAGGAACTGCGCTCATGACCTTCATCACCCTCTCGACCCCGGCGACCAAGACCGGCTCCGCCTTCGACGACCTGGCCGCATCGCTGGGCCAAGAGCGTCCCTATCCGACCGAAGACGCCCTGATCCAGTTCGGGCGCGCGATCATGACCGAGCTGGTCGATCTGCTTTCGGGCACGGCGCTCGAGGATCACCAGACCATGCTCGGTGAGTCCCTCATCGGCGCCTTCCATTCGGCGGCGGGGCGGATCGAGCGGGACGCCGACCGCGCCCGTGACCGGATGCGGGCCCTGGACCGCGACTTCGACGGGTCGGAGACGGCGGACACGGAGCTGCAGGAGGCGACGGCCCGAGCCCACGGCGCGGACGTGGCGGCGCGGGCGAGTGAACTGATCCGGGACGCGGCGGCCCAGGCCTGGACCGTATCGACCGGCGAGGTCTGGACGGCCTGGCGCGGATCGCGGCGCGGCGCCCACCTCACCGCCGCCCAGCTGGAGGCCAAGCAGGCCATCCGAGCGGTGCGCAGTCGGAAGGCTGGGGAGAGCGACCCGGGCGGGCCGGTGGTCGCCTTCCGGGGCGCGCCGACGGCGGACAGCGCCGAGGATGCGGGCCGGATCTTCGACGCCCTGAACTGGGCCCGCACCCAGTGGCCGGACATGGCCCTGGCCACGACCGGGGCGAAGGGATCGGAGAAGCTGGCCATCCGCTGGGCCCAGCAGAAGGGGGTGACCCTGATCCTGGCCCGGGGGGATTTCGACAGCCACGGCAAGGCGGCGCCGTTCCGGGCCAATGACGATCTGATCGCGCTCGAGCCCGAGGTCTGCCTCACCCTGGCCCAGTCGGTGGCCGAGGCGCGGTCGGACTACCGGCCGTTCGGGCCGGCGCTGAACTTCGGTCAGAAGGCGAGGGACAACGGGATGCGTCACTTCCCGATCCGGGCGCGCTAGACCCGACCACGGCGTTCGAACCTGCAACCCGCTCGGCTTCGGCCGGGCGGGTTTCGTTTTTGTTGGCGGGGGCTCTTCGGACGATGCGCGGGGGTTTGATCGGTGTTGATGACCTTTGATGGGAGGCGGCGGGAATCTGCGTTTGGGGTTGGAGGGCAAGATAAAAAGGGGCGCCTGCGGCGGCTGGGTTTGGCTAGTCTGATCAGACGTTTGGAGCGCGTGAGGATCCCCGCCGGCGACGTGCGGCGACTTGTGGAGATCGGGGCCGCGCTCAGGGTCTGGAGGCGACCGTGCTGGTGGGCGACGCGATCCGTTCGAGACTGGAGAGCCTGCCTGCGGTCGAGCCGGCGGAAGGCCCGCTCGCGCGTCTGCCCGACCGGCTCAAGAGCGACCGGACCGGGGTGCGGACGGCGATGATGATGCGGCTGGCGGCCTCGCGACTGTTCGCCCTGGGAGACCGCAAGGGCTGCCTCAGCGCGGCGGCGAAACGGTCGGGACGGGGGTTCAGGCTCGACGTCCGGCAACGGGTGATCGTCAAGGCGCTGGTGTCCCGACACAGCGGAAAGGGCGGCCAGCGCGGCGGAGCCCTCTCCAAACACCTCCTCTACCTGGGGCGGGACGGCGCCGGCGAGGATGAGAGCCGGGCTGTCTTCTTCGATGCGGGTAGTGACCGGGTCGACCCGCGCGCCGAGACGGCGGGATGGAGCCGGGATAGGCATCATTTCCGGTTCATCGTCTCGCCCGAATACGGCGACCGCATCGCCGACCTCAGAGGCTATGTGCGCGACGTCATGCAGCGGGTGGCGGCCGACCTGGGCGAGCCGGAACTGCGGTGGCTAGCGACCTGCCATTACGACACCGACCAGCCCCACGCCCATGTCCTGGTGCGCGGACGGCGGGGCGATGGCCGGGACCTGGTGATCCCGCGCGACTACATCGCGTTTGGCTTCCGGGCGCGGGCGCAGGAGGCGGCGCAGGAGCGGCTGGGCGATCTGTCGAGGGGCGAGGCCGAGCGGCGTGTCTGGCGCGAGACCCAGGCCGATCGGTTCACCGGGCTGGATCGTCGGCTGCTCGCCGCGCGGGATGAGCAGGGCCTGGTCCCGGACGGGGTGGGCGTCGGAGACAGCTGGGCGGCCCTGACCAGAGGCCGGCTCCGTCACCTCGAGGCGCTGGGCCTGGCTGAGCGTCACGGGCGCGGATACCGCCTTGCGGACGGATTGGAAGGGACGCTGCGGGGGCTCCAGCTGCGCAGCGACATCATCCGAACGATGAACCAGCGCCGGCTGGAAGCGGGACGGGCGGTCCGGACCCTGGGGCAGGACCGCGTGCGGGGGACGGTGGTGAAGACCGGCTTCCATGACGAGGCGGGCGCCTCGCCCTGGGTGATCGTCCGCGAGGCGAGCGGCGACGAGGTCTTCGCGCGGCTGGGGACGGGCGCGGCCCTGCCCAGGGTCGGGCAGGCGGCGGAGCTGGACCTGGGCGCGCGGGGGGCGGCGCTGGTGCGGCTTGGCCGGGACGCGGGACTGTCGCGGTAGACTCGGGTCCTCCGGCCGCGCGTCGCGGGTTCGGCGTCGGCCGTGGTGGCACGCCAGAAGCGGTCGTCTGGATCGGGGCGTTCTGTGGGTTCTTCCACGTCAGGCCTTGCGCATGTTCACGTTTTGATCTCATCAAGGCGAATGGGCGCGGCCGCATACAAGGGTGACGAGACAACGGGCTTCCAGAGCCCGGCGCAGGATCATGTCGAGGCCGTCCCCGATCTCGCCGACCTGCTCGAACTGCGCCGGCCGCAGCGCTTCGCCGTTCGGGTGAAGGGGGAGGGGCTCCGGGTGCGGGGCATCCATGGTGGAGACATCCTCGTCGTGAACACCGACGCCGAGCCCCGGTCCGGCAAGGTCTGCGTGGCCTTCCTGCACGGGGATGTGGTGCTGGCCGTCCTGACCGAGAAGGACGGTCACTGGTGGCTGGAGCCGTCCAACCAGCCCGCCCAGCCGGTGAGCGACGACACCGAGGTCTGGGCGATGATCGCGGCGCTTGTGCGTACGAATGTCTGATGTTCGGACTGATCGACGGCAACAATTTCTACGTCAGCTGCGAGCGGGCCTTTGATCCGACCCTGATCGGAAAGCCCGTGATCGTGCTGTCCAATAACGACGGCTGCGCGATCGCCCGGTCGGCCGAGGCCAAGGCGCTCGGGATCAAGATGGGGGAGGTGTGGCACCTTTCGCGCCGCAAACCCGATTACCGGGACGTGATCGCCAAGAGCAGCAACTACGCGCTGTACGGCGACATGAGTCGGCGGGTGTTCGAGGTGCTGAGCGACCATTTCGCCCGGGTCGAACCCTACAGCATCGACGAGATGTTCCTGGACCTGACGGCCTTCGCCCGCGTCGACTACTGCCGCCGTGTCCGGGACCGGGTGCGGCGGGTCACCAAGATCCCGACCTGCATCGGCATCGGGCCCACCAAAACCCTGGCCAAGCTGGCCAACAAGCACGCCAAGACGGCGACCGGGGTGTCCGACTTCAGCGACCTGGAGGTGCGGCGCGAGGCCTTCGCCTCCATGCCCATCAGCGAGATCTGGGGTGTGGGGCGCGCCCATCAGGCGAGGCTCAACGACCTGGACGTCGTCACGGTCGGTCAGTTCGCCGCCCTGCCGTCAGCCTCCGTGCGCAAGCTGATGACGGTCACCGGACAGCGCACCCATGCCGAGCTCAACGGTCTGTCCTGCCTGCCGCTTACTTTGGCTCCGCAGCAGCGCCAGACCGTGGCGGTCACCCGCATGTTCGGTCGGCTGGTCGAGACCTGGGCGGAGATGCGTGAGGCGCTCGCCGCCCATGCGAGCCGAGCGGCGGAGAAATGCCGTCGGCACGGCCTGGTCGCCCAGGGCATGCAGGTCTTCTTCCACACCCATCCGCACAATGGCGACCCCTGGCATCATGGCCAGCGGTCGTTCGAGATCGAGCCGACGGCCGACAGTCTGGCGCTGATCGGACAGGCGGTGGCGGCGGGACGGTCCATGTGGAGGCCGGAGACGCGATACGCCAAGTGCGGGGTGATTCTGCTGGACCTGCACCCGGCGGCCGAGACGCCTCGGGATTTGCTGCCGACGGGGGATCCCGAGCGGTCCGAGAAGCTGATGCTGGCGCTTGATGCGGTGAATGGACGCTTCGGGCGCGGAACGCTCAGACCGGGCGGGGTAGGGAAGGTGACGCCGTGGTCGACACGGGCGAACCATCGGTCGCCTCGGTATACGACGCGGTTGAGCGATCTGATGGAGGTGCGGGCGTAAGCGGGTTGAGCTTTTAAGGGGCGATCTCAGCCGCCTAAGCAAGCCGCGGATGCTGAGTCAGCAAAGCGCCAGTAACGGACGTTGAATATCCGCCCGAAAGCAGACGCTCAGAACGGGATTTCACATCGGCATCCGCGCGCTGATCAAGTTGAACTCCATCGTCAGCATCCAGATGGCCATGGTGATCATCATCAGGTTTTCGGTCAGGGACAGGAAGCCCAGCGGCACATTGCTGTCGCCGCCGACGCAGGCGCATTTCAGTTCGCGCTTGTCGACATAGACGGCCTTGAACACGGAGACTGCGCCGATACCGCCGATGAGCAGGGCGACGGGCGCCGACAGCCAGGTCAGCACGCCTGCCACCATCAGAGCGCCCGCCCCGAACTCCGCGAAGGGGTAGACCTTGCCGTATGGGACCCAGCGTTTGGCCAAGAGGTCGTAGTTCAGGAACATGGATGAGAAGCTCTCTATATTTTGTAGTTTCAGCATCCCCAGCACCATCATCGACAGCGCGATGAACCACTCGCCCGCCCGCACGGTTAGCGGCGTGCCAAAGACGACAAGGCTCAGCATCGCGGCCATGACGGCCGTGGTCAGGAACACGACCAGAACCGGCGTATAGGTCGTCGCCTTGGGATCGCGGACCTTCAGGCCCAGGTAGCGACGCAGATCGTCGTGGCCGCCGATCCGCTGTCCGTCGATGAAGACCTGGGGCGTGGTCTTCACGCCGTGCTCGGCCTTGAAGGCGTCGGTCTGCTCGCGGGTCGTCAGCCAATGGTCCTCGACCTTGTAGCCTCGACTTTTCAGCAGATGACGAGCCTTGAGCCCCCAGGGACAGGTGTGGTCGGGCATCACCATGCGGTGGATGACAGCGGTCTTGGTCATGTTGGCCTCCTTGATCTTCAAATCCGAGGCTCACACCCTAAGTTCCGTAGCATGATACGGAGTCAAGCATGAGTGTGCGAACGATCGCGGGTCTGGCCCGGGAGGGCGGCGTCGGCGTGGAGACGATCCGCTTCTATCAGCGGCGCGGCCTGCTGCCGACGCCGGATCGCTGGTCGCGCGACGGCGGGGGCGCGGGCATTCGCCGTTATGGCGAAGAGGATGTGCGCCGGCTGAAGTTCATCCGCTCGGCCCAGACCGCCGGGTTCACCCTCGAGCAGATCAAGGAACTGCTGTCGCTTGACGCCGGCGAGGATCGGGCCCGCGCTCGCGTGTTGGCCGCCGAGCGGATGGAAGCGCTGGACCGGACCATCGCCGATCTGAAAGACGCGAGAGCGGCACTAAGGCGGCTTGCGAGCGCCTGCGCCGCGAAGGACAGCGGGCCTTGTCCGATTATCGCCGCCTTCCAGGGGGAGGCGGCCTGAGGCTCACGTGCCGTTATGACGGCCGAACACGGTGGCTTGGCCCCGGCGGTCGATCAGCAGTGTGACGTAGGGCTCGCGTCCCGCCGACTCCATGCCCGGCGATCCGGCGGGCATGCCGGGCGCCGCGAGCGCCACGGCCTGTGGCCGTTCAAGCAGCAGGCGCGCGACGTCGGCGGCTGGCACATGGCCCTCGATGGCGTAGGCGCGGACCACGGCGGTGTGGCATCCCGCATAGCGGTCTGGCACCCCATAGCGGGCGCGGATCGGGGCGAGGTCGTCGCGCTCGATGACCTCGACGGTCCAGCCCGCGCCGCGCATATGGGTCACCCAGCCGTCGCAGCATCCGCACCGCGGCGTCTTGTAAGCGGTCATTCGCCGGTCTTGGGTGAACGCCGGGCCGGCCGAGGCGAGCGCGACAGCGCCGCCCAGCAGCAGGCGACGGCTCAATCGGACCGTCATCAGTGAACCATGAAACGGACGGAGCCCGTCATCTCGTGACCGTCCGCGCCTTCAGCGGTCCAGTTCAGGACGTAGTTGCCGGGCGCCAGGGTGGGCAGATCGGCGGACACGCGCGTCGTCGCAGCGGCGGCCGCGACAGGGACTTCAACGGCGGCCTGTCCTTCGGCGGTCACGGTGACGGCCTTGAGCGTCATGGCGTGCGGGAAGGTTGCTGTGAACCAGTCTGGCGAGCCGTCGGTCATAGCGCCGTCCGCCGGGCTGGTGACCACATCATGGGCCGCATGTGCGGCGGATGCGGCTTGGCCGTGACCGGCGTGGGCATCGTGCGCTCCATGCCCTGTGTGGGCGTCCTGGGCGACGGCGGGCGCGGCGACGAACAGGCCGGCAGCGACGATCGGAAGCAGATGGCGCATGTGTTTATTCCTCAGAACCAGGCCTTCAGGCCGATAACGAAACGGGTGTGCTCGGGCTCGCCGCCCGCCGCACGCGTGAAATCGGCGGTCCCGCCGAGTTCGCGGCTCCACTCCACGCCGACATAGGGAGCCAACTCCTTGGCGATTTCATAGCGCAACCGCAGACCGGCCTCGACATGGGTCACGCCCGCCCCCAACCCAAGCTCTGGAATATCGACAGCTGATGCCTCGACCTCCACGCGCGGCTGCAGGATCAGACGCTGAGTGATGCGCTGATCGTATTCGGCCTCGAGCCGCGCCGTCAGGTCGCCTTCGGTGGACAGAAAGGCTGCGGCGTCGACCTCCCACCAGTAGGGGGCCAAACCCTGAAGCCCGAGCACCAGATGGGTCGGATTCTCGTCGCCCTCGCCGAAGTCCTGACGCACGCCCGTCTGCACGTCCCAGAAAGGCGAGATCGCGCGGCTGTAAAGCGCCTGAACCTCGCCTTCGATCTCGCCGTCGAAGTCGCCCTCGGCCTCGGACTTCCACCAGAAGCGGTTGATGTCGCCGCCGGTCCAGCCCGCGACGTCCCAGGTCCAGGCCTCTTCGCCGTCGCCGAAGCCGACCTCCAGACGGTCGACGATGACGGCGGTGGCGCGCACGTCGCCGTTTTCGCGCCTCAGGATGTCGCGGGCGCCGGTCATCCGGTCCGCGCCCCAGATCGCGTCGGCGGCATGGGCCGGGCCCGACAGGGCGGCAGGCGGGAGGGGCGGTTGCCGGGGACGGCCCTCATCATCCGGGCTGGTCGGCACGTCGGGCGGGGCCCCGACGGCCTGGCCGCCCTTGTCGTGGCCTGCGTGGGGATCGACCTGGGCGGGCATCACATGACCGGCGTGAGGATCAGCAGCCTGAGACGGCGCGCCCATGTCGTGCCCGGCGTGCGAGTCGGCGGTTGGCCTGGGCATGGCGTGACCCGCATGGGGATCAGTCGCCGGAGCCTGCACCGGAGGCCGGGCGGGCGTCATATGCTGGCTGTGATCCTGGGCAGTCGCGCCGCTGGCGAACAGCAGCGGGGGGACCAGCGCGGCCATCATCCGGATCATGCCGCCGCTCCGTCCAGGGGACGCACGGTGACGACATTGAACATGCCCGCGTGCATGTGCATCAGCATGTGACAGTGGAAGGCCCAGTCGCCCGGCGCGTCGGCGGTCAGGTCGAAGGTCACCTTCGAGCCCGGCGCGACATTGACCGTGTGTTTCAGCGGCTGATGTCCGGCCAAGCCGCCTGTCACCAGTTCGAAGAAATGGCCGTGAAGGTGGATCGGGTGAGCCATCATGGTGTCGTTGACCAGGGTCACACGCACCCGCTCATTCCGTTCAAACCGGATCGGCTCGACGATCTCCGAAAACTTGCGCCCGTCGAAGCCCCACATGAACCGTTCCATATTGCCGGTCAGGTGGACTTCCAGCGCGCGGGACGGCGGCCGCTGATCCTTGTTGGGCGTCAGGGAGACGAGGTCCGTATAGACCAGCACCCGGTGGGGGACGTCTTCCAGGCCCATGGGCCGTTCGCCCAGGCGGTTGGCCGGAGCGGGCGCGATCATGTCGACGCCCACCCCCACCGCCATGCCGGCCGGCGCGTTGTCGGGGTTGCGCATATCGTGATCCATGCCGCCGCGATCCATCGGCGTCGCAGCCGGCACGGCGTGCCCCATGGCGGAGTGGTCCATGCCGCCGTGGCCCATGGCCGAGTGGTCCATGCCCCCCATCCCCATATCGCGCATGGTCAGGGTCGGGACCTCGCGCAGCGGCGGGACCTCGGCGCTCAGGCCCATTCGCGGCGCCAGGGTGGCGCGCGCCATGCCGGAGCGATCGACCGACTCGGCGACCAGCGTATAGGCGCGGTCGTCGGTCGGGCGGACGATGACGTCATAAGTCTCGGCCACGGAGATCTGGAACTCGTCGGTCTCGACCGGTCGAACGTTCTCGCCGTCGGCGTTGACCACCGTCATCGCCAGACCGGGAATCCGCACATTGAAGATCGACATGGCCGAGGCGTTGATGACGCGCAGCCGGACCCGTTCGCCGGGCCGGAACAGGCCGGTCCAGTTTTCGGTCGGACCATGGCCGTTCACCAGATAGGTGTAGGTCGTGCCGTTGACGTCGGCGATGTCGCGCGGGTCCATCCGCATCGACCCCCACATGCGCCGCTCCTCCAGCGACATCCCGTCCTCGCCGGAGACTAGGCCCGACAACGTGGTGCGCGACTGGTTGAAGTAGCCGGGGCTCTTCTTCAGCCGGTCTAGGATTTCGTGGGGATGCAGGAAGCTCCAGTCCGACAGGACGATCACATGCTCGCGGTCGTAGGCGACCGGATCGGCTCCCGCCGGATCGATGATCAGCGGACCATAGTGGCCCATCGCCTCCTGGAGGTTGGAGTGGCTGTGATACCAGAAGGTGCCCGACTGGATGACGGGGAACTCGTAGTCGAAGGTCTCACCCGGCCGGATGCCGGGGAAGCTGACGCCCGGCACCCCGTCCATATGGAAGGGCAGCAGAATCCCGTGCCAGTGGATCGAGGTGTCCTCATCCAGGGTGTTTGTCACCGATAGCCGGGCCGTCTGGCCTTCGCGCAGGCGGATCAAAGGAGCGGGAAGCGTCCCGTTGACGGTGATGGCGTGCCCGGTCCGTCCGCCGACCGTGAACGGTGAATGGCCGACGCTGAGCCGAACGTTCGGCCCTTCCAGGGTGGGCAGATCGGCTCGCAGCCCCGCTGACCCGCTCTGGGCCCAAGCGGGCAGCAGCCCTTGCGCGGCTAGAAGCCCCGTGCCGCCCGCGAAGCCGCGCAGCAAGGCGCGGCGGTCTGTCTGGATCGATCTCATGCGTCAGTCTTGGCCCATATATCTGACAGGCCTTACGCCAGAACCGCGCACGCCCCTCGCGACGGCTGGTCGCAGGAGCTCATTCGGATGGGCCGAGGCGATCCAACAAGGCCTTGCGGGCGCGGGCAATCCGCAGTTCGACCGCCTTGGATGACAGCCCCAAAATAGCTCCGATCTCGGCATGGGAACGGCCCTCCAGCGCCGCGAGCAGAAGCGGCGCGCGTTGGCCGTCGGGAAGATCACGCAGGGCGCGGGTCAGACCCTCCACCCGCCGCCGATCATCCGCCCGATCCTCGGCGCCGGGCGCCGGGTCGCCGACCGTCATGGCTTCCGGCGCATCCAGGCCCATGACGCCCCGGACCAGCCGACGCACGCGACGGCGGCGGCTCCAGTCGCGGCATTTGTTCAGGGCGATGGTGCGCAGCCAGGCGCCGAACGGTCGGTTGGGATCGTAACGCCGGATCGACAGCCAGGCGGCGGCGTAGGTCTCCTGAGTCAGGTCCAGCGCTTCCTCTGGGTCGCCAACGTAGCGGGTGATGAGGCGATGCAGGTCGCCCTTCGTCGCGATCATCAGGCGCGAGAACGCCGCCCGGTCTCCCTGGGCGGCCTGGCCTTCGTCGGTGTCGCCAGCCCCCACCCCCGCGTCAGTCGGCGTCGGCGCGCAGGGTCTCGACCACGGCGCGATCGAATTCTTCCGCCTGCTCGGGCGTCAGCACGGCGCGCATCTCGAACACATGGCGGATCGTCGCCATCTGGAGATCGCCCATGGCGCCGTGGAAATGCTCGACGGCGGCCTGCACCTCGGGCGTGTCGCCCCGGCTTTGGGCGATGGCGGCGGACAGTTCCTGGTTCGCCGCGCGGACTTCCGCTTCCAGCGGTCTGCGCTTCGCCGCGAAGGCGGCCTCGATCTGGTCCAACCGACGGTCCTGCTCAGGAGTGAGGTCCAGCCGCTCGTGAACAATATGGTGCAGGTCAGCGGGCTGATCCTGGCGCGCCGACCATGTCATAGCTCCCCAGGCGGCGGCCGCGCCCATGACAGCGGCCAGGACGGCGGTGACGAGCGTGGACTTCAGGCCGCTCATCCCAGGACGCTCCGCATATCCAGCGGCGTCGCCGCCATCCTGGGGCTGAACACGGTCAGCTCGCTCTGGCCCCGCTCTACCGCCGGGGAGGACACGCCGCCGGCCACTCCCCCGATGCCAGCCGCGACGCAGATAGCGGCGACCCGCAGTTTCCGGGCGCGCGCCCGCGCCTGCGTCTGCGCCACCCGTCTCCAGACGCCATCCTCCAGGCCGTCCAGAACCTCCGCTCGAGACGATTGCGTTTGTGCGATCAGAGTATCCAAGTCGATCATGCCGATCGTCTCCATGTGTCTCGCCCCTCTACGCGCTGGTCCAGCCACCCCCTCGCGAGGGGCGCTTGGCCGTCGGCGTAAATGAAGCATAGTCCTGAACCAGCCTCTCAAAGAGCCATCGATAAGCGCCTGATCCTCGCCGTTGCTCTCGCCGTTTCGGTGCCCGCCGCGATGGCTCATGAGCCGGCTGCCGCACCTGCGTCGGCTCAGGTCGTCGATGAAGCTGCGGCCCCGGCCATTGCGGTCGTGGACGCCTTTCACGACGCCCTAGGCTCGGGCGAGCGCGATGCGGTCCTCGCACTGCTGACCGAGGACGTCATGGTGCTTGAAGAGGGCGGCGCTGAGCGCTCGCGTGAGGAATACGCGGGCCATCACCTGCCCGCCGACATGGCCTATGCCGCCGCGACCGAGACCGAGATCACCCGTCGCGCAGCCTCGGTGGCGGGCGACATCGCCTGGCTTCTGACCGAGGGCCGCGCCAGCGGCACGTTCAACGGCCGGCCCGTCGATCGCCTGACCGCCGAGACCATGATCCTGCACCGCCAGGCCGGTGGATGGCGCATCCTCCTCATCCACTGGTCGTCGCGCGCGCCGACCTGAGACTCACATCGAGACGGGCGGCATCTGCACGCCCATCGCCGCGACTAGGCCGAGCAGGACAACCCCCGCCAGCATCTCCAAACCAATGCTGATCCTTAGTCGCCGCACCACGCGGTCGGTGTCAGCTTGCACCCCGACCGCGTGCGACAGCGCGGGCGTCAGGGTGAAGCGGTTGTGCGCCGCCAGTCCAACCATCACGGCGAACAGCGCTAGCTTTGCGATCAGCAAAAGGCCCCAGGTCGAGCCTGTAATGCGGCCGAGGCCTTCGGCGCCGATGAGGAAGGCCGCGTTGATCAGACCGGTTATCATGAGGACGGCGACCGTGACCATCCCGATGGACGCGAACCCCGCCAGAGCCCGCGCAGTAAGGACGGCCTCTGGCGCCACCGGGCGGATCAGCAGCAGACAGAAGCCCGCTAGAGCGCCAATCCAGACGCAAGCGGAAAGCGCGTGGGCGATGTCGGCTGCCAAGTGCAACAGGCCGAGGGAGCCCTCACTGGCAGCGCCATGCCCGCTCCAGGCGAAACTGGCGACGGCCACAGCGAAGGCGAGGATCGCAATCAACTCACCTGCTCTCCATCCCCGACTCAGGACCAGGGCGGCGACACCCAGCAGAGCCAGAACGGCCCGCACCACATGCGCGATTCCCAAGCTCGTGGACTGAACGACATAGCCCAATGCCGCCGTGTCCAGTCCCGCCGCCCAACCTCCCGCCATCATGGCCGTCTGGGCCATAAGGCCGCCCAAGGCCGCGACCGCAAAGACAAGGCCCGCGATGATAGCCGCGCGTCTGGCGGATTGCGGACCGGGTTCGCCCAAGCCCAAAGCCTGGAACAGCGGCAGGCCGAGAGCCAGGACCGCTGCCGCGAACTGAAGCCAGCGAAGACCAACAACGGTCAGATCGATCGGCACGTCAGCGGACGGTGAAGACGTAGGTCCCGGTCATCCGATGCCCATCGGCGGCGGCGATGGCCCAAGTCACCCGATAGGCCCCGGCCGTCAACGGCGCGGCGAACGTCCCACCCAGGGTCTTGCCGTCTTCTGACACGGTTTTCGTCAAACTGATCGCACGGCCCCGACTGTCCTCGACCTCAACGGTGGAAAAAGGCGCAGCGAACCGCTCGCTGAAGGTCAGGCTGATCGTCCGGGGGGCGGTCACGGAGCTGCCGTTGCCGGGGGTAGCGGACACCAGTCGAGCATGGGCCAGCGCGGAAGATGCGCTGAGAACCATGGCAGAGGCGGCTGCAAACGCTAGAATCCGATTCATCACTGAACTCCCTCAATGCCGTCTCCTACGCCTACCGTTCTGTCATCCCTCAAAGTCGAGGTGCGCAGCGCAGATGCCAAATTATGAGCAGATGCTAGGCTGGGCCGTTCGTCTACGTGACCAGGTCTGAGAAGCAGCCATTTCCAACCGCCGCAAAGAGTCAGAAGGGGTCATCTCTCCTTTCGGGCCGGAGTGGGGCAGGGGAGGTCCGCTACTGACTCATGGCGGACTCTTGGAAGGTCTGCTTCCCGTCGGCCAACTTCGACTCCTACCCGGGGAGCCGCTCGACCCTGGTTTTATTGCCTTTTTCGGCATTTTTCGAAACCCACCCTAAAAGCGTGTTTTCCGCTAATGGCTAGGTCACGATCGACGCACCGGCGTGCTTCCACATTGGACCGGGCCTCCTTGGGCGCCGTATGACAGCGGTCGGACCAATCAGAGGGCAAGGTTTATGGGCGTAGACACCACCATGCTGGACAGCGTCTTCGACGATGCAGTCACAGCCTACCCGTCTGGCCTGAGCCAAGATGATCTGTTCGAGTTCTTTTGCGCCGACAAGATACTGACGAACTACGACGTCACCTACGCAGAAATCGGCGAAGGCATCATCGACGGCAAAGGCGACGGCGGGGTGGACTCCGCCTATCTGTTCATCGACCGACGCCTCGTCACCAGCGACTTCGACTACAACTCGGTCGGTGACGAGCCCGAGGTTGAACTGATCCTGATCCAATCGAAGAACACCTCTTCATTCGGCGAGGTGCCAGTGGACAAGCTGACCAGCCTGATCAGCGCGTTCGTTTTCAATACCCCGTCCTCGACCACGCTCGCAGCGTTCAAGCCGGAAATCGCCGCCATCTTCGCCAACTTCAAGTTGGCCCTGTCGAAGGTGGGGAAGAAGTTCCCCTCGGTTGCGCTCCACGCCTATTACTGCGCACGAGCGGGATCACCCGCCACCAGCATCATCGGAAAGGCCGACGCTCTCCAGACCGCTTTGGCGGCTCAATATCCAAACTCGACGGTCAGCCTGATCGGGGCCACTCGGCTCTATGAACTGGCTCGGGAACAAAAGACGTTCACCAAGGCGCTACCGGCGGCGGTGCCTCCCCTGAACGTCCAGAACGCGTTGGTCGGTCTCGTCAAGCTGTCCGACTTCGCGGCGTTCATCACCGACACCGGCGGCAGCATAATAAACCGAATCTTCGAGTCGAACGTCCGGGACTACCAAGGCGACATCGAGGTCAATCGAGAGATCGCTGCTTCTCTCCAGCCGGGCGTGACGACCGAATTTTGGTGGTTGAACAACGGCGTGACGATCGTGGCGGACAAGGCGCGCTACGAGCATCCCAACATCAATATCCGCAACCCGCTGATCGTGAATGGCCTCCAAACTTCGTTCGAAATCCATTCGCAGATGGCCGGTTTTGCGAACGATTCACGCAACGTGTTGGTCAAGATTATCGAGGAAACCGACCAAGCGGAACGCGAGAAGATCATTCGCGCGACGAACCGCCAGACGGCGATCCAGTCCAGTTCGTTCCGCGCCACCGACGACATTCATGTCAAGATCGACGACTATCTGAAGGGCCAAGGCTACTATTACGATCGCCGGAAGAACTCCTACAAGCGGCAGGGTAAGCCGGCAGATCGCATCATCGGCATTGACCGTCTTGCCCAGGCGGTGCTGGCTGTTCTTCTACAAAAGCCAGAGGTAGCCAGGGCGCGACCGGGCACCGCGCTTAAGAAGGAAGCCGATTACAAAGCGATCTTCAGTGAGGACGCTGCCCACCCGATGGCGATGTATCACGTCACGACAGTGTTGCTCATGCAGGTCGAGGCCTACTTCCGGTCCATTCGGAAAACGACCGATCGTGCGTTGGTGAACAACATGAAATTCCATGTCCTGACGGTCCTGGCTTGGACGCTAAACGGGAACTCCACCCTGCCAGGCCAGCGGATCGCGCAGCTGGATCCGACGAACGTGAACGACGCGGTGCTTCAGAAGGTGGCGGCCTGGGTGTTCGCGGAGTTCTCGAACTTCGGAGCAACCGATGCCAAAGCAAGAGACCCGAAGTTTACGAAGCGCTTGAAGGAAAACTGGACCATTTCGGCGACGGCCTGATCACCGGTGTTGAGCAGCATTGGACCGCCGACCCTCGTGCTATAGTTTTTGCCCATGATCATCTTCCTCGCGGGCATCCTCGAACAACTCGACTTGGCTGTTGAACACATCTCGAAGGGCGACGATCACAACGCGCGGTTCGGGCTGATGATGACCGATAACGCGCTGGAACTGGTGCTTCACCAGATCGTCAAGGACAAGCGATCAGAAGCGGCCGGCTGGCGGCACCGGGAGAAGCCCTACGAGCATGAGGCCAAGCTGAAGAAGGCCTTCTTGGGGTCGTTCCCCAACAAGATCGAGTTCGCGAAGGTCGACGCCGGCATGACGCCCCCCCACGCGCGGACCTTCAACATAATGCACGAATATCGGAACGAGATTTATCACGCGGGACTTACCCACGAGGCGATCTTGCTGCCCCTGACGAAGTTCTATTTTGCCGAGGCCTGCGGCTACATCGGAACGTACCGCCCAAGAGGGCTCGGTTGGGCTTCCGGACAGAAGATGCCGGAGCGGGCGCAGAAGTATTTCACGGGCGACCGAGGGTTCCCGGCCAAGGGAGAGGACTTCCCGAACGGCTGCGCCGCCCTCCGCGCAGCCGTCGGCCACGACATAGACGACTTGGTCGGTTCGCTCGCGGCTGACTACGAGCGGATTGTCGACCACACAGACACCTGCCTGCAAATCATCGCCGACGGAGTCTACGAGGGCCAGAAGCTCTCCCGAGATCAAGCCATCTTGCAAACCCAAGCGTGGGACGTCGCGTTCGACGACGCTGGCAAAACCTTCCTGCGCGAGCGTGGGTTCAAAGGCAGCATGATGGACGCGATCAAGACCCTGGAAGCGGACTATCCGTTCAGGTTCCGCAAGGACCCCATCCCCGGCTGGCAGAGCTTGGCAAAGAAGCTGGGTACGCTCGACGACGGGAACGTCGCGCTCGACCGCTACCACACCTTCGTCAAACAGACCGGTGCCTTGCGGGGGGCGTTAGACCAAGGTGCCGCCGCCGCCGAAGCGGAGATCGAGGCGGCCATGGATAGAATGCGCGGTAGGTAGCGGACGCGCCCAAGCCCCAGTTGCGAAAGTCCGGTTTCGGGACCTCTGCCAAAGACCGCTAATGGCGCTTTTAAGACGCTAGCTACCGGTTCAAAATCTCAGCTCATCGGCTTGCTTCTGCACTAGCCTGTAGGTGCTGCAACCGGCTTACGCAGCTCGCCTCGACCATGCTCTGAAGGCGACGCGCGCCGTTCATAAGCCAGGCGAGATCGTCCGGGCTGAGATCGTACTGATCCGAATATCGCGCTTCGACATAGGCGCGCTTCAGCATCTCGAATTTGCGGCGATCGGCGCGCTGCTCTCGAGGCCAAGCGGCGACGAGAGACTTGTTCATTGCCTCGGCTTGCGAGCGCAGGAACTTGATCGCATCGTGGTGGGCGAGGTTCGGGACGGGGCCGCGGCGCTGGAAACCCTAAAGGCCTGGAACACCGGCCATCCCGGAGGGCTCTGCACCCTGCACGCCAATACGGCCGAGGAGGCCCTGCGGCGCTTGGAAGACCTGATCCTTGAGGTCGCGTCCGAGCCGCCGCGCCGTTCGATCGGGGCGGCGGTCGACCTGATCGTCCACATGGCCAGGACCCAGGCGGGCCGGCGGGTCGAGGGGCTGGTCGCCGTCGCCGGCAATGAAGACGGTCAATATCTCAGCCGAGACCTGTGAAAGCCGCCGTGCAGGACCTCGGCCGCGTGCCTGATTTAGGAGACCGCGCGCCCGCAGGGGGGGCAATCGCAGTGCGCGGCTTGAGCCGTTGGAACGGCGGATGGCCGGACCGGTTGTCCGGGCGATGAGCCAGTCCGCAGCCCAACCGAGACCCAAGACCGTCGGTGAGATCTCGGTCCGCATCAGCGAACTGGTCGCCGAGGCGGTCGACGAGAGGGATGAGTCCCGGCGGCGGGGCCTGTTGGAGCTGGCCGACCTCTGGGCTGAGATCCGCCGGAGCCGGGAATAAGGCAATGCGCCCGCGTGCCGGGACGTGACGGCGATCTGACACGGCGACGCCGCTGCGCCGGCCGCTCTGGAACGGATAGGGGCAAAGCCGTATTCGCACACGAGGAATCCGGAGGTCTCGATGTCTGACACCAAGGGCAAGGGCAGTCACGTCGCCCGCCGCGCCAACGCCGCCGCCGCCAGGGACGGCGAGAAGAACCCCCGCAAATCGTCGCCAGCCCACGCCATCCTCGGCAAGAAGGGCGCGAAGTCCAGGTCGTGAGCGGAGCGCCGGCGACGGGCCGGGTGGTGCGCGTCATCGATCTGGAGACCGCGGGGTCGGGACCCACGGACGTCTGCGAGATCGGCTGGCAGGACGTGGCCGAGGGCGAGGACGGCGTCTGGCGGCTGGAGGGCGAGGGCGGCGCCCGGCTGGTGAATCCCGGACGGCCGATTTCTCCGGACACCATGGCGGTGCACCACATCACCGACGAGGCGGTGCGGGGCGCGCACTTCTGGAAGACGGCTGCTGAAGATGTCCTGCGGCCGCACGCGGGCGTCGTCGCCCTGGCGGCGCACAGGGCGGCGTTCGAACAACGCTACTGCACGCCGCGCCTGACCGGCGGGGCCGACTGGATCTGCACCTGGAAGGGCGCCCTGCGCCTGTGGCCGGAGCTGCCGCGGTTCTCCAACCAGATGCTGCGCTATCTGCGCCGGCCGCAGGGCTTGGTGCACGATCGGGGCCTGCCCGCCCATCGCGCCTTCCCCGACGCTTATGTGACGGCACACCATCTCCGCGACCAGCTCAACCAGGCCTCGCTCGAGGATCTTCTGCGGTGGAGCCGAGAGCCCGGCCTCTTGCCGCGCGTGCCGTCGGGCCCGCTGAGAGGCCGAGCCTGGTCGGTCCTGTCGGCTTCCAATCTGGAGGTTTTGGCGCGCGACCGGGACCTGGACGTGCGCTTCAGCGCCGGCGTGGAACGCGAGCGCCGGGGCGAGGCGAAGAGGGCGGAGCCGGCCAAGACCCCGCCGGGTCGACTGCTGTGAGCTAGACCAAGGCTTCAGCCGGCGGGATAAGATCAGAAACCAGCTCGGCCGCCGTTAGTTGGATGCGGGCGAGAGGACAAGCGAAGCCTTGGCGTCGTCCGACGGGGAAACTTCGCGCATCATCATCACGCGCTGAGGGAAGGGGAAGCTCAGACCTTCGGCCTCGAACCGCTCCTTCACCGTCTTGATCAGATCGCATTTGGCGTTCTGCCAGTCGGCGGGCGTGGTCCAGCAGCGCAGGGTGACGCTGACGGCGCTGTCCTCGAGGGCGGTCACTCGCGACCAGGGTTCCGGATCCTTCAGGACGCGCGGGTCGGCGGCGGCGCAGTCGAGCAGCAGACGAAGCGCGAGATCGAGGTCGTCCTCGTAGTCGACGCCGAAGCCCAGATCGATGCGGCGTCGGCCGGAGCCGTCGACGTTGACGATGAGTTCGCCGAACACCTTGCCGTTCGGATAGACGAGGGTGAGGCCGTCGTAGTCGACCACCGTGGTGTGGAAGAGGTCGAGGTCGCTGATCTTGCCGGACCGGCCGTGGATCTCGACCCTGTCGCCGATGCGGTAGGGCCTCAGAAGAAGGATCATCACTCCCGCGGCCACATTGCTGAGCGTGCCCTGGAGCGCCAGGCCGACGGCCAGGGAGGCGGCGCCGAGGATAGCGAGGACCGAGGCGGTCTGGACGCCGACCTGCTGGAGCACCGCGACCAGGCCGACGGCGATCACCAGCCATTTCACCAGGCCGGACAGGAAGTCGCTCAGGGTGGTGTCGCCTGGGTGATTGCGGTGCGGCAGCCTGCCGAGGGCGCGCCTGGCGAACCTGGAGAGGCGTTTGGCCGCCCACAGGGTGAGCACCAGGATGAGGACCGCGACGAGCAGGCGAACGCTGAAGGCTCCAACCGCACCGAGAACCTCCCGCACCATGACCGGGTCGCCCTCAAGGGCGCGGCGGGCGGCCTCTAAGAAGGGGACGGGCGCTTCCGGCGGGGGTGTCTGCATGAGGGCTCCTTGGCGAACCCGGCTCCAACGTCGCGGAGCGCGATCCGGTTCGCGCGCGATGCGAGGCCGGCGGCGGACGACGCCGGTTTTGGCCAGGGGGTGTGTCGGCGGGAAGCGGTTGATCGACGCAGACCGCCCGTTGCCAAGGATCCGCCGAGACCGCTGGGTAGGCTGAACCGCCTGCCTTCGTCGAGGAGCGTGCAGCACAGCGTTCCGATTCGGGCGCAGCGCCTGGGCGCGTGCAAACGGCTCGGTCTCGCTGCAAGCGAAGCGCGCGTCCCGGCCTAATCAAATCGGTCGACAGCCCGCCGGAACGCCGTTTGACCACTATGGCTAAGCTACAGATCAGGCATGAATTTTCGGCCGCGTTAACATTTTGCTTGCCATGTCTCCGGTAGAGGGGGCATCAGCGTCCCATTATGGGATGGCGCCGCTCTTGAAAGGGGGCTCCTGACTGACAAGCGCCGGGGCTGGCGTGTTTCAACAGGGGGCGATCTTGGGCGCAGCGACGGCACATGGACTCCTGCACGCCATGGGCGTGACGGGACTTCTGGCCGCAGGCCTGTGCACAGGCGCCGTGGCGACCGACGCCCGGGCCCAGTCGATCGACAGGCTCGAGGTCGTCGTCAGCGCCGAAATACCGACGCGCTGCGGCTTTGCTGACTCGGCGCGGGCTTCCGATCTGACCGGAGACCTCGACTCTAGCCATGCGGCTTCCGTCCGGCTGAGCCTCGACTGCAACGCGCCCTACGCCATCACAGCCCGCTCGGTGAACGGCCGGCTGGAACATGTCGATCAGGCGGACGACGGTTCGGGCTACGCCTTTGACAAACCCTACGGCCTGACCCTGTCGCTGGAGACGGACCGCGGCCGGGTGCAGGGCGAACGCTGCGCTTCGTCCGACCTAGTCGCCGGCGGGGCGGGCTGCGCCCTGTCGAGCGCGACAGGGCTGACGTCGGGCGACGGCGTGTCCATCGGCCGCGACGCCGTCGTGACCATCGACTGGTCGGACCAGGACGACCGAGGCCGGCGTCTGGCGGCGGGACAGTACAGCGACACCATCATCCTCGAGATCGGAGCCCGGGCATGAGCCGGCGGACGATCGCGATGTGCCATTTCGAGACCGCGACTGCGGCTCGAACCCTTCGAGCCGGACTTTCCGGATCGAGCCTCAACCCGGTTTCGGCCGGACCTACCACACAAAGGAAACACCCATGAATCGCGTGATCTTCGCGGCCGCCTCGGCCGCCGCCCTGCTGGTCGCCGGCGCCGCCTCGGCCCAGCAAGCCACCTCGACCCTGACCATCAACGGCAACGTCGGCGCCAAGTGCGGCGTCAACGCCACCGCCGCCACCGTCTCGCTGGCCAACGACCTGACCAACGACCGCGCCCTGGTCCGCGAAGCCGTGTCGCAGGAAATCGCCGCCGCCCTGAACACCGCCAACATCCGTCCGTTCTGCAACGGCGTCGGCAACTCGGTGCAGGTCGTGCGCTCGGTCCTGGCCCATTCGGACGCTTCGGGCGGCGGCCTGACCGGCGGCTTCGCCCAGTACGTCAACTATAACCTGGACGCCTCGATCAACGGCCTGGAGCTGGACTCCACGACGACGGCCGGCGCGTCGACCGTGGGTCGCTTCGGCGGTCACAACAGCGACATCGCCGCGACCCGCATCAGCTTCGCGGCGAACGGCGTCGCCCGCGCGGCCACGTCCAACACCAACGACGTGACCTCCACCAACTGGAGCAACACCACCGATCGTCGGCTGGTCGCCGGCGCCTACACCGGTTCGGTTCAGGTCATCATCGCGCCCGCCGCCTGATCGATCGGCGTTTGGTTAAGCCGGGCTTAAGTTCGTCCGGTTAAGAACGGGCCGGTCTCTTTTGGAGGCCGGCCCGGTTTTCTGTGATGATCGAGTGTTTCCCGACATGCTGAACTTCCTCACGCGGCCGCTTCACCTCGTTCTGGCGACAGCCGTTGTGGTCCTCGCCGCCGCCCTGCCGGCGACAGCACTCAATGTTCAGCCTGTCATTCTCGATCTCCTGGCTTCGGGTCGGCGCAGTGCGGCGATCGTGACCCTCCAGAACACCTTCGCCACCAATGTGCCGGTCGAGGTGAGCGCCAGCCTGATCGAACTGGTCGACAGCGAACTGCGACCGGTTGAGGGCGAGGTCGAGGATCTCCTGATCTTCCCGGCCCAGGCTGTGGTCGCCCCGGGCGAATCCCAGGCCTTCCGCGTGCAATGGGTGGGCGACCAGGACCCCGAGCAGAGCCGCCACTTCTATGTCTCCGTGCGCCAGCTGCCCGTCCAGCTGCCCGAGAACGAGAACGCGATCCAGGTGCTCTATAATTTCAAGGTGCTCGTGAATGTGGCTTCGGCCCAGGCGCAGCCTGAGCTGCAGGTGAATTCGGCCGTGGTCCGGACCGTCGACGGCCGGACCCAGCCCGTCATCGAGGTCCAGAACACCGGCCGAGCCTACGGCTATGTCGGCCGGGCGCGGATGACCATCGTGCAGACGGCGGACGACGGCCGGGAACTGTTCCGCCAGACCTATCAACCTGACGAAATCCAGCGCGTGATGGGTCTCGGTCTCGTCCCGTCCGGCAAGACCCGGACGCTCACTGTCGCGGTGGATCTTCCCAGCGCTGAAGGCCGCCTGGCGGTCGCCCTGGAGCCTGTCGAGACGCGATGAGGACAGCGCTGCTCAGTCTCGCCGCCCTGAGCCTCGCCTGCGCCGGCGCGGATCCGGCCCAGGCCCAGGCCCAGGCCGGGCGCCTGAATCCGGCCGGCCGCGACATAGCCCTGGGCGGACCGCTCAAGGACGGCGACTTCATTCTCGGCGAGATCGACTATGTCCTGACGGCGGACGACCAGATCCTGGTGGACACCCAGGGTCTGCTGCTGATCCTGAACAGCCGCCTGGCGCCGGCCGATCACGACCGCCTGCGCTTCGCCATCGGCGAGCGCGAGCGCATCTCCCAGGAGGAGCTGAGGACGCTCGGGCTGGAGGTGGCTTATGAGCCCTCGACCTTCGGCCTGAACCTGCAGATCGATCCGGCGCTGCGGCCGCGGCAGATCATAAGCCTCGGTGGAGCGCCGTCGACCGCGCCCGCGGTCACGGTTCAGCCTGCGGGCGTGAGCGCCTATGTCACAGCCTATGCTGTGGCCGACTATGTCCACCGCAGCCAGGGGGCGGAGACCGGTTTCGCCACGCCCTCCGTCCTGCTGGACAGCGCGGTCCGGTTCAACGGCGTCGTGCTTGAGAATGAAGCCACCCTGAACGACCGGTTCGCCCGCGAGGGGACCCGCCTCGTCTATGACGACCTGGCCCGGACCGCACGTTACACGGCCGGCGACCTGCGCCCGGTCTCGAGGGGCTTCGCCGGGGCGGCGCCGCTTGCGGGCCTGTCGGTGGTCCGGACCTACGCCGATCTGGACCCCCAGCTCAATGTCCAGCCGCGCGGGCAGCGCACGTTCAGCCTGGACCGGCCGTCGACTGTCGAGGCCTTCGTCAACGGGCGTTCCGTACAGCAGACGCGCCTGGGGCCCGGGACCTACGACATCCGGGATTTCCCGTTCGCCCAGGGCTCCAACGACGTGAGGCTGGTGATCCGCGACGATGCGGGGCGCGAAACGGTCCTGTCCTTCTCCATCAGCTTCGACCGGACCCTGCTGGCGCCGGGCCTGACCGAGTTCGGCCTGTTCGGGGGCGTGCGGTCGAACTTCACCAACGGCGGCCTCCGCTATGAGGACGATCTCACCGCCTCGGGCTTCTACCGGCGCGGCTTCACCGAAACCCTGACGGCCGGCGCCAATTTCCAGGCGGGCGAACGCGGCCTGGTGCTGGGCGGCGAGACCGCCTGGGCGACGCCGCTGGGCGTTTTCGGCGCGGACCTGGCTGTCTCCACCGTCTCCGGGGTGGGCGAGGGGTATGCGCTCAACCTCGGCTATGACCGGGTGTTCGAGGCGTTCAGGGGCAATCCCGGCGCGGTGACGGCCACCCTGCAGACGACCAGCGCCGATTTCGCCACGCCCGAGACGCTCACCGCCTTCAACCGCTTCGCGTTCGAAGCGGGCGTAAGCCTTTCGCAGTCTCTTGGGCCGCGGACCTTTGTCAGCGCCGACGCCTTCCACTCCGTGGGCCGCGGCGCCACCCCGGATCAGTCCACCGTCCGCGCGGGTCTCGGCTGGCGTTACAGCCCCCGTCTGCTCTGGACCGCCGAGGCCAGCTATGAGGACAGGCTGGACAGGCAGGCCTATGGGGTGCGGGTCGGCGTCAGCTATCGCTTCAGTCCCTTCTCCAGCGGCTTTGCCGAGGCGGACACCCGCCGCGAGCGCGCCCGCGTAGGGTATCAGACCTCCCGCGGGCGCGGGGTCGGCGCCTGGAACGCCTCGGCCGACATCGAAGCGACACCCGACGCCGCCGGCCTGAATGCGGCGGTCAGTTCGACGCGCAATCGCGCGGAAGTCGGGCTGAGCCATCAGACACTGTTCAATCCGGACACCAGCTCCATTTCCGACCAGCGCACGGCGTTGCGCGCCGGGGCGTCGCTCGCCTTCGCCGACGGTCGCTTCGCCGTCTCGCGGCCGATCAACGACAGCTTCGCCATGCTCGCGCCGCACCGGTCGCTCGAGGGGGCGCAGGTCTACGCCGATCCGCAGGACCGCTTCTATTCGGCGCGCTCGGGCTGGTTCGGGCCCGCCGTGGTGGCCGACCTCGGCGCCTATTCGCCGCGGGTGGTGACCTTCGATGTGCCCGAAGCCCCGCCGGGATATGATCTGGGCGCGGGCGTGGCGCAGATGCAGCCCCCCAACCGCAGCGGCTATCTCATTGAGGTCGGTTCCGACTATTCGATCTCTGCCACGGGGCAGTTGATGACGGGCTCGGGCGCGCCGCTCGCACTCTGGGTGGGCGAGGCCCGCGAGGTCGACGGCGACGCCCGTCCGCCCGTCCGGCTGTTCACCAACGCCTCCGGCCGGTTCGCCGTCCAGGGCCTGCGCCCGGGACGTTGGATCCTGTCCTCGCCCGACGGGCTTGGGGTCGTCTACATCCTCGACATACCCGCCGACGCCGGCAACCTGGTGCGCGCCGGCGCCCTGAATCCGGAGACCAGACCTTGAAGACCTCCGTTGCTGCTGCCCTCGCCGTCCTCGTCGTGGGGGCTCCCCAGGCTGCGGCCGCCTGCGTGGACTTCCAGGTGACCGGGGCTGATCTGACGGTGCGCTATGATCCGTTCTCCCCGTCGCCGGTCGAGCGGATCTTCACGCTCAGAGCGCAGCGGCTCGATCCCACCGCCACCGCCGTGAGGTTCATCCTCGTGGACGGAGACAGTCCGGGCGGCGAAACCCGCATCGGAACCGGTCCGCGCGGCTATGGCGTACGGTCGGTGCGTGACGCGTCGCGCCCCCTGTTCTTCAGCGGCGCCGAACAGCCGAACGCGACCAACGGCCTGCTTGTCAGCTTCGGGGCCGGCCCCGGCGGCGACATCGCGACCGAGACGCTCCGGCTGAGCATACCGGCGGGCCAGGACACGGCGGCGGGCGACTTCTTCGAACCGCTGGAGATCCGCTACGTCTGCGAGACGGCGGACGGGCCCGGAGCGCCTGACTTCCAGCAGGGCGCGCGCGTGGCGATCGACCTGCATGTGCCGGAAATGATCTCGACCTATATCGGCGCGCCGGGCGTGCGGCGGGGCCAGATCGCCTTCGGCCCGCTCTCGGGCGCCGAAGGCCGTGTCAGCCGGGACCTCGTCGTCACGGCGCAGTCCACCATCCCCTACAGCCTCGAGTACGACAGCGCGCGGGGCCGTCTGAAGCGTCGAGACGACGATGAGTACGGGCTCGACTACGACGTCCGGCTGTCGGGCTATCCGGTCGACCGCGGGGCCGTCCTCGGCTGCGCGCGCACCGTCGCCCCCTCAGGCCGGACCCATGCGCTTCAGGTGACCCTGGGCGCCGGGCAGGCGGCGGCTGCGCCGGCGGGCGCCTACAGCGACACCATCACCCTCAGCTTCACGCCCAGGCTGGGACTGTCCGGAGCGGACGGCTGCACGGCGGGTCTCTAGAAGGTCAGTCCCTTGGGGCGCGCCTCGAAAGACAGGCCCGCGCGATCCAGGCCGTCGGCAAGGGAGATGGCGATCGACCGTTCGCGGAAGCCGGGCAGGTCGCTGTCGACGATGACGGTCTCTTCGGCCGAGGCGGCGAGGGCGATGCGCAGTCCATCGACGATGATGTAGGCATCCTCCAGCTCGCGGGGATGACGCACCACCAGGCGGTAGCCGTCCGCGCTGTTGCAGAGCTCGGTCATCCGGCCGAGGGCCGTCTCGCCGGCGGGAAGCGCAGCCGGCGCGGTCCCGGAGACGTCGATGCGGCAGACGGTCGAGGCGCGTGCGGAGATGGTCACCACATTGGCCAGGACCGGCGTCGCCAGCGACGCCGCCAAGCTTGCAGCGGCCAGGAGGCCGGCGGTTGTTCGAACCCAGGGCATGACATTGGTCTTCGACATGCCCCAGACCTATCAGCCGACGGTCAAGCCGCGCTTAAACAACGTGGTTGAAGCGCTGGAAACCATGTGAGCCGTCGCCGGCGGCTTCGACGCTCGGCGCGGGGAGCGCTTCAGGGAAAGCCGTTCGGCCATCAGGCCGGATCCTTCTGGAGGCCGCGACAGCGGCGCCTCGTGAACCGGTCCACGCGCAGATTCACGTCATCGCAATCGTCCTGATCGGCCGTTTGGCGCCAGAGGCGCGCGCGCTTGGGCCTGCCGACGGACCTGGCGAGCCTGAAAACCACAGACGGTCTTTGCGGCGACGGCGTGGCGGGACGGCTGGGGCTCGTGAGCCAGCGCTGCTCGGAACGCCCTGTAGGCTGACCCCAGGCGCGACATGCTTTGACTTAAGGCCGACGTGTCTCTGACGTGTTGAGAAGTCGGCTATAAGCCATTGAACAGAAAGTAAAAAAACTGTTGACAGTTTGGGGGTCGGGTCGCTTGCATTGAGTCGCGGCGAGGGGCCGCAGGACGCCGAGGGGCTTCTGAGATGAACATTCGACGCGGGCGCCGGCTGATCGGCGCGACGATGACGTTCGGCCTGATCCTGGCCGGTCCGGCGGCGGCCGGCGGGTCCGGAATGCCCTGGGAGGGACCGCTCCAGCAGGTGATCCAGTCGATCACCGGGCCGGTCGTCCAGGCCGCGGCCGTGGTCGCCGTGGTCCTGTTCGGAGCCGGGATCGCCATGAGCGAGAACGGGTCGTCGATGCGGCGGGGGCTGGGCATCATGTTCGGCCTGTCGATCGCCTTCGCCGCCTCGACCTTCTTCCTGGACTTCTTCGGCTTCGCCGGCGGAGCGGAGATCGGCTGATGGCCCAGGCGCATCCAGACGGCTGGGAGCAGCCCGCGGCCCAGGCCCTGGCCGAACCGGTCCTGCTGGCCGGCATGCCGCGGGACTACGCCGTGGTCATGGGCACCATCGCCCTGGTGCTCGGCCTGGCCCTGAGGATCTGGTGGCTCGGCCTGCTGTGGTGGGCCGCGGCCCATGCGATCGGGCTCTGGGCCGCGCGGGCGGACCGGCGCTTCTTCGAGGTGCTGCGGCGTCATCTGAAGACGCCCGGCCATCTGGACGGGTGAGCGGTATGCGGTTCCTGGACGAGCACCGCCGCCGCCCGGCCGCCCTGGCCGATCATCTGCCTTGGGCGGTGATCGTCGCGCCGGGCGTGATCCTGAACAAGGACGGGTCGCTGCTGGCCGGCTTCGCCTTCCGGGGACCCGACCTGGAATCCTCGACCGAGGACGAGTTGATGGCGGTGAGGGCGCGGCTCAACAACGCCCTGCGCCGCCTGGGCAGCGGCTGGTGCCTGCATGTGGAGGCGCGGCGCCGGCCGGCGGCCGATTATCCGCGAGAGAGCGGCTTCGACTGCGCGGCGGCCTGGCTGGTGGATGCGGAGCGCCGCCAGGGGTTCGAGGCGTCCGACCCGGCCTTCGAGACCGACTATCGGCTCGCCCTGACCTGGCTCCCGCCGGCCGACCAGGCGCGGCGGCTGGAGCGCTGGATGTTCGACGGCCTGTCGCGGCTGAACGCGGACTGGCGCCAGGCCCTGGCCGCCTTCGACCATGAGGTGGAGGGCCTGTCCGGCCTGCTCGCCGACGCCCTGCCGGAGATCCGGCGTCTGGGAGATGACGATCTCCTGACCTGGCTGCATGACGCCGCCTCGGGCGCGGCCCGGCCGGTGAAGGCCCCGGACGAGCCGATCTTCCTCGACGCCCTGCTCGGCGACGCGGCCCTGACCGGCGGCGTGGCTCCGCGCCTGGGCGAGGCCTGGCTCCGGGTCGTCTCGGTCAGGGGGCTGCCGTCGGCGACCCGGCCCGGCCTGCTCGACGGGCTGGGCGATCTCGGCTTCCCCTATCGCTGGACGACGCGCTGGATCGCCCTGGACAAGGCCGAGGCCGAGCGGGAGATCGTGCGCATCCGCAAGCGCTGGTTCGCCAAGCGCAAGGGGCTGGGCGTCCTGCTGCGCGAGGCCGTGACCCGCGAGGAGACGCCTCTCCTGGACACCGACGCCGCCTCCAAGACGGAGGAATGCGACGGCGCCCTGGCGGCCCTGGGGGGCGACGCCTGCGCGTACGGCTATCTGACCCTGACCGTCGCCGTGCTGGGCGCGACGGAGGCTGAGGCGGCGGATCGGGCGCGGGCGATCGAGCGGGCCCTGAACCGGCAGGGGCTGGTGGCCCGCGCGGAGGACCTGAACGCCGTGGAGGCCTGGCTGGGGAGCCTGCCGGGCGAGCCCTACGCCGATGTCCGCCGACCCCTGGTCTCGACCCTGAACCTGGCCGACCTGCTGCCGGTCTCGGCGGTCTGGGCCGGGCCGCAGGGCGACGCCGCGCTGGACGGACCGCCTCTCGCCGTGGCGCGCACCACCGGCGCGACGCCCTTCCGCCTGGTGCTGCACGTCGGCGACGTCGGCCACGCCATGGTGGTGGGCCCGACGGGCTCGGGCAAGAGCGTGCTGCTCGCCTTCCTGGCCCTGCAGTGGTTCCGCTATCCGGGCGCGCGGGTGGTCGTGTTCGACAAGGGCCGGTCGGCCCGGGCCGCGACCCTGGCCTGCGGCGGGCGCTGGCGGGCCCTGACGCCCGGGGAGGGGGCCGGCCTGCAGCCCCTGGCCCGGCTCGACACGGAAAACGACCGGGCCTGGGCCGCCGACTGGATCTGCGACATCGCCGTGCGCGGCGGGGTGAAGGCCGGACCGGGGCTGCGCGAGACCGTCTGGACCGCCCTGACGGCCCTGGCCGAGGCGCCCGAGGACCAGCGGACCCTGACGGTGCTGCAGGCCCTGGTTCAGGACCGGGGCGTCGCCGCGGCCCTGGCGCCTTTCACCCTGGACGGGCCCCACGGCGCCCTGCTGGACGGCCTGGCCGGGCCGGAGGGCGAGAGCCGGTTCGACACCTTCGAGCTGGAGAGCCTGATGGGCGCGCCCTCGGCGGTCGCGCCCGTGCTCTCGGCCCTGTTCCGGCGGCTCGAAGCGGGTTTCGATGGACGGCCGACCCTGCTGATCCTCGACGAGGCCTGGCTGTTCCTGGACGACACCGCCTTCGCCGCCCGCATCCGCGAATGGCTCAAGACCCTGCGCAAGAAGCGGGTCGCCGTCATCTTCGCCACCCAGAGCCTGGACGATGTGGCCGCCTCGACCATCGCCTCGACCCTGATCGAGAGCTGCCCGACCCAGGTCTTCCTGCCCAATCCGCGCGCGCTGGAGCCGGCCTCGGCCGCCCACTACGAGGCGTTCGGCCTGAGCCGGCGGCAGCTGGAGCTCATCGCCTTCGCCCCGCCCAAGCGCGCCTACTACTGGCGCCAGCCCCGGGGACGCCGGCTGTTCGATCTCCGGCTGGACGGCGCCGGCCTGGCCCTGTGCGGGGCCGGCGGGCCTGAAGATCAGGCCCTCATCGACTGGATCGAGAGAGAGGCGGAGCCCCGTGAGTTTGCGAAGGAATTCCTCAAGGCGAAAGGACTGACCCATGTCGATGCGGTGTTCGATCTCCATGCGGACCGAGCGGCGATCCCATAGGGCGATCGGCGGCGGGGTGCTCGCCCTGGCCCTGGCGTGCGCGGCGCCTGCGGCCGCCCAGCAGATCGTGTTCGATCCGCGCAATCATCTGGAGAATGCTCTCCAGGCCGCGCGGCAGCTGGAGAGCCTGGCCAATGAGGCGCGCGCCCTGGCCGCCTCGCCCTATAGCCATCTGGTCGAGTCCGACCGCGCCCTGCGCGACATGGCCGAGCTGGCGCGGACCGCGCGGGGTCTGGCGGGGCAGGCCGAGGCTCTGGAGCGGCAGTTCGACAGCCTGTATCCGGACGCTGTCCGCAGCCTGGAGCCCGGGGCGGTCGATCGCGCGGGCCTGGCCCGCCAGGGCGAGGCGCGGCTGGAGACGGCGCGCAGGACCGCCGGGGACGTAGCCCGGCTGGCGGCCGATCTCGAGCGGCTGGGCGAGGGCCGGACCGCCCGGGTGGCGGGCGCCCTGAGGGCGAGCGAAACCGCCTCGGGCCAGACCTCCGCAGCCCAGTCGACCAACCAGATGCTGGCGGTCCTGGCCGAGGAGATGGCGGGTCTGCGCACGATCCTGCTGGCCCAGGCCCGGCTGATGGCCGAGCGGACCGCGCGCGAGAGCGCGGACCGGGAAGCCGGAGAGGCCCTGCGGCGGGGCCGGTGGGACGGAGGGCCTCAGGTCGCGCCGCGCCCGCCGGCCTTCGACCCGCTGTCGCGGGCGCGGAAGTAGGGCGATGGCGGTCGGGGTCGAGACGCCGAACGAGCTGATGGTGGTGTTCTCCAACACCGTATCGGCCGGCTTCGGCGCCCTCCAGGGGGCGGTCGCGGGGGTGTTCGGGATGATGATCGTCCTGGTGGTCGCCCTGACCGGCGTCCAGTGGGCCCTCTCGCCCCAGCGCGACATCCTGGCGGCGGCCTTCGGCAAGGTCCTGCTGGTCGGCGTCTTCGCCTGGCTGATCAACGACTGGCAGGCCCTGTCGGAGACGATCTATGCGGGCTTCCTGCAGCTGGGCCTGACGGCGGGCGGCGGCGGCCTGACCCGGGAGGCCTTCCTCAATCCGGGCGCCGTCCTGGCCCAGGGCTGGGCCATTGTGAAGGCCCTGGGGGAGACGCCCGCCCCGGTCGGAAATCCGCTCGACGTGGTCGGCAACATGGCCGACGCCCTGATCCTCGGCCTGGCCATGATCGGCATACTGTTGGCCTTCGCCATCTTGGCCCTGCAGATCATCGTCAGCCTGGTCGAGTTCAAGATCGTCACCCTGGGCGGCTTCGTGCTGCTGCCCTTCGGCATCTGGAGCCGGTCGGCCTTCCTGGCGGAGCGGCCGCTCGGCTTTGTCGTCTCCTCTGGCCTCAAGGTCCTGGCGCTCGCCATCGTGGTCTCCGGCGCCCAGACCGTCTTCGCCCAGCTCCAGCCTTCCGCGAACCCCGACATCTACGAGGCCCTGACCATACTGGTCGCGGCCCTGATGCTGGCCATGCTCGCCCTGTTCATTCCCAACCTCGCCGCCGCCCTGGTCACGGGGGGGCCGGCGCTGGGCGCGGGCTCTGCTCTGACGGGCGGCCTGGCGGTCGCCGGCGCCGGCGCCCTGGCCCTGGGCGGCGTGGGCGCCGCGGGGCGCGGCTTGGGGGCGGGCGGACGGATCGCGGGGGCGGCCCGGCACGGCGCAGGGGCCGGGGGCGGCCGATCGACGCCCGGGCCGCCGCCTGGGCCCATGCGAGGGCCTGGGGGCGGCGCGCCGGGCGGTCACGGTCCGGGGCCGGGCGGACAGACGGCCGGAGCGCCTGGCGTCAAGGAAGTCGCCTCCAGCGGCTCGAGGCCGGCCGCGCACATCGCGCGGGACGGCGAGACGGCCCGGCGCGACTTCCACAGGGCGGCGGCCGGGGACCGGGGCGGGGGTGACGAGCCAGGCCCGCGCCGCGCCGGGCGGTCCGCGGCGCTCCAGGCCTTCTTCATCGCCAACAGCGGCCGGTCCCTGATGCCGGCGTCGGAGGCGAGCGGCGCCCTGTCGCCGCGGCTCAAGGCGGAGGACCGGTGATGCATCCCTTTTTCAGGCCCCGGCGGGCGATGAGCGCCGCGCCCGAGGCCACCCCCTACCAGAAGGCCGGCCAGATGTGGGACGAGCGCATGGGGCTTACCCTGGCCCATGCCCGCAACTGGCGGCGGATGGCGCTGGGCAATCTGCTGCTGGCGGCCTTCCTCGGCGCCGGCTGGTGGGCGCAGGCCGAGCGGGCCGAGGTCCGGGCCTTCGTGGTCGAGGTGGCCGACTGGGGCCAGACCCAGAAGATCACCGCCCTGGACGGGCGCTATGCCCCGACCGAAGCCCAGACCGCCCATGCGCTGGCCGGCTGGGTCCGGGACGTCCGCTCCAAGTCCACCGATCCTGTGGTGCTGCGGCAGAACTGGCTGCGCGCCTATGACCTGCTGACGCCCCGGGCGGCCGGATTCCTGAACAGCTGGGCCCAGGACCACGACCCCTTCGCCGACCTGGGCCGCGAGGCCGTGAGCGTCGAGGTGCTCAATGTGGTGCGGCGCTCGGAGCGCAGCTTCGACCTGCAGTGGCGCGAGACCCGGTTCGTCAATGGCCAGTCGGCCGGGACGGAGCGCTGGCGGGCCCTGATCACCACCAGCGTCCGGCCGCCGCGCACCGAAGCCGAACTGTTCAGAAATCCCCTGGGGCTGAGGATCGAGGAGGTGTCATGGACGCCCGATGCAAGCTGATCGCGGGGACGGCGGCCCTGGCGCTCGCCGGATGCGCGACGACACACGACCCGGACGCGGGGTCGCTTGAAGAGCGGCTTTGGCTGGCGGGGCCGCTCACGCTCGGCCCGCTCGAGCCCGCCCTAGCCGCGACGGCGGAGACCCATCCGGCGCCGGAGCCCGCGTCGGCGGCGACGGCGGTCGAGGACGAGCGACGGACCCTGGTCTGGGCGCCGGGACGCGCCCACGAGGTGCGGGCCGCCCCGCTCAGGGTGACGACCCTGACCCTGCCGGCCGGCGAGGTGCTGCTGTCCAAGGCGGCGGGCGACACCGTTCGCTGGCAGATCGGCGAGGTCCTGTCCGGGGAGGGCGAGACCGCCCAGGCCCATGTGCTGGTCAAGCCGCTGGAGCGGGGCCTGCGGACCAATCTCGTCCTGACCACCAACCGCCGGCTCTATCTGGTCGAGCTGCAGAGCGGCGCGCCGGCCGCCTTCGACGCCGTCGTGGCGTGGGAGACGCCGGACGCCGCCGGGGCCGGGGCGGTCGTTGCCGAGGTCCGGGCGGCGCCCGACCTTGCCCCGCGCGGCCCGGTCAACGCGGCCTACCGCATTTCGCCGCCGCGCCGTCGACCGGCGTGGACGCCCATGGCCGTGTTCGATGACGGAGCGCGCACCTTCATCGTCTTCCCGCCGGACCTCGCGGTCCTGGAGACGCCGGCCCTGTTCGTCCTGGCGGCCGACGGCGGCCGGCGGACAATCAACTACCGCCAGTCAGGGTCGCTGCTGATCACCGACCGCCTGTTCGACAGGGCCGAACTGATCCTCGGCGGGACGCGGCCGCAGGTCGTCCGGCTGGACCGGCTGGCGGGTTCCGACCGTCGGGGGAGGACGCCATGACCGACCCTGTGCAGCAATCGGACCGCCCCAAGGCGCCCCCTTCGGGGCTGGACCTGCGCGCGCCCCGGCCCCGGCCCGTGCGCCTGCGGCCCGGCGCGGTCCGCCTGGTGGTTGGCGGCGGGGCGCTGCTGGTTGCGGGCGCCCTGACCTGGGCCTTCGTGGTCCAGCCCGAGCTGCGGCAGCAGGCGCGGCTGCGCCAGATCGAGGCCGAGGCCGCGCCGGGCTCCGGATCGGTGCAGCCGGCCGACGCCGTGGTCGGGCAGCCGGCCACCTATGACCGGCTCCCGCCGCCGCGCATCCTTTCGCAAGGCGGGCCAGACGAGGTCCACGCGGAGGCTGCGGCTCCGGCGGCGTCTCCTGCGATGGACTTCGAGCGTCGTGAACGGCCGCCGTCTCCCTCCGGTCCCTCGGCCGCCGAGCTGGCGGCGCGCGCCGGCCTCTTTTTCGCGGAGGCCGGGGGCGCGCAGGCGGCCGCACCGCTCTCGCGGGCAGGGCCGGCCGTCGCCCAGGCGGCTGCGGGCCCGTCGGCGACCCAAAATCCGAGACGGCTCGAAGGGCCGGTGTCGCCTTATGAGCTCAAGGCCGGGACCCTGGCGCCGGCCGTGCTGCTTACTGCGGTCGACACCTCCCGGTCGGGGCCGGTCGTCGCCGCCGTCACCGAGAATGTGTTCGACACGGTCACCGGACGGCACCTGCTGCTGCCGCAGGGGACGCGGCTGATCGGCCGGAGCGACGGGGCGAGCGCCCATGGCGACAACCGCGCCTTCCTGACCTGGGAGCGGCTCATCCTGCCCAACGGCAAGAGCCTGGTGCTGGACGGCGAGGCGGCGGTGGACGGGCAGGGAGCGACAGGCGTGCCGGGCCGCGTCGACCGCCGGCTGGGCAGCCTGGCGGTCGCGACCCTGTTCGGCGCGGCCGTCACCACCCTGGGCCAGGCGGCTCGCGACCGCCGCGGCGGGAGCGGCGGCTGGAACGACGCCGGCGATGCGGCGGCGATCCAGGCCGCCCAGGTCGGCGGCCGGCTGGTGGATCGCGAGCTCGGGGTCAGGCCGGTGGTCCGGCTCGACCCCGGCGCGCCGGTGCGGGTGCTGATCACCCGCGATCTTGTCCTGGAGCCCTACGATGGCCTCTCCGCTCGATAACGGCAGCCGCTGGTCGACGCTCGGCGTCACCCTCTTCGCCTTGGGCGCCCTCGGGCTCGCGGCGGGAGAGACCCCCGCGCTGGCCCTGATCAACGAGAGCCCGAGCCTTCCGCGCGGGCTCTATCTGCGCGCCTCCGGCCCGCTTGACCGGGGCGTCGTTGTGGCCGTGGCGCCGCCGGCCCAGGCCGTCGGCTATCTCGACGATCTGGGCGCCGGGCCGGACGCCCTGCTGCTGAAACGCGTGCGCGCGGGAGCCGGGGACATCGTCTGTCGGGACGGGCGCACGGTGTGGACGCCGACGGGAGACCTGTCGGTGAGCGAACGGGACCGCAGGGGCGCGCCGCTTCCGCAGTGGCGGGGCTGCCGCGCCCTGGAAGGCGACGAGGTGTTCGTGGTCGGCGACACGCCGACGAGTTTCGACAGCCGTTATTTCGGGCCGGTCACGACGGACCGTCTTCGCGGCGTCTATCGGGAGGCGGTGACATGGTGAGGCTGGACTGGGCCGCCGCTGCCCTGCTTGGTCTGGCAGGGGCTGTGCCGGGGCAGGCGATCGACTGGGCCCGGGCGGGAGGCGATCTCTTCGGCCCGCCGGCCGCGGCGGCGACGGTCCAACCGGATCCCGTCGTCCTGGCGCCGCTGTCCCAGCCGCTCATGCGCGAGATCGACGCCGCCTCGGCGCGGCACGGGCTGGATCCCAAGCTCCTGCACGCCCTGGTGCTGATAGAGAGCGGCTATCGCCTGGACGCCGTCTCGTCCGCCGGGGCGGCCGGCCTGACCCAGCTCATGCCGGCGACGGCGAGAGAGCTTGGGGTCGAGGACCGGTTCGACACCGAGCAGAACCTGGCCGGGGGCGCCGATTATCTCGCGCGGCAGCTGGTGCGCTTCCAGGACGTGGAGCTGGCCCTGGCCGCCTACAACTCGGGACCGTCGCGGGTGGCGAGGCTGGGCCGCGTCCCGGACATCCCGGAGACGCGCCAATACGTCGAGCGCGTTCTGGACTGTTATCTGGCGCTCGCCGCCGGCCGACGCGTGGCGACGGCCCGGGACTGCCGGCGGAGGGCGCGCGGATGAGCGAGCTGCAGCGTGATTCGTTTCAGCAGAGCGGACCGAGGCCGTCCCCGGAGCATCTGCTCACCCGCCAGGAGGCTTCGGCGCACCTGGCGACCCTCGGCGTGCGCCTGAAGCCGGCGACCCTGGCGCGGCTGTGGTCGGCCGGCAGGGGCGGTCCGGCCTGCCGGCATGTCCGCTCCAAGCCCTACTATCCGCGAGACCTGCTCACGGCATGGGCCCGGACGCAGATCAGCGAGCTGCGGACCCAGGCGCCGGCGGCGGCCCAGGGGCGTCGTCGTGGCTGAAGCACACGATCGTTTCCTGTCCTGGCGCACGGTCCGCGACATCGCCGGCATCAGCCGGTCCACGGCCTGGAGGCTCGAGAAGGCGGGCGCCTTCCCGTCGCCCATTCCCATCTCTCCGGGCCGGGTGGGCTGGAGAGCGAGCGAGCTCGAGGCGTGGATGGCGAGCCGCCGGGCCGCTGGACGACAGCTGAAATCGCCGCGGGCGGCTTCACCCGCAAAGGCGGAGGCCCCGTTGCCGAAGGAAGAGGCGGATTGCGGGACGACTGCGGTCGCCGCAGCTCCGCAGGGGACCAGCAGGCCGCAGGAGGCCGTGGCCGCCCAGAAGCCCTCGAAGAAGCGGCGCGGGCCCAACGTCCACCCCGAACAGATCGGGTTCGACTTCTGAACCGCTCCCGCTCGGCCTCAGGCCTTGATTCGATCGTAAAGGCGCTGACCTTCCGTGATCCCAGGCGGACACCAAAGTCGATTGGGTGTCGAACGCGTCTCAGGACGGCGCTCCGGCAACCTGTTCGCCCAGATGCCCCAGGCTCTCGGCCGGCGCCGCATCTGGGGTTCTCCGCGGGGGCTATCCGCTGACCAAGGCGGACGACGGAATTTAGTTCACGCTGAACCTGATTCGCGCCCGGCGGATCCGCGTCGATCGATCAGCCAATTCAGGGCGCGAAACGCGCTGAAAAGCTGTGGACAAGCCTGGTGGCGACGTCCGGAGCGTGGGTGGGATTGAGGGTGGTGGCCCGGCGTGTCAAAAATCGCAAATAAAACAGCGACTTAAGACCGAGAGTGGCTCCGCGGGTAGGATTCGAACCTACGACCAGCCGATTAACAGTCGGCTGCTCTACCACTGAGCTACCGCGGAACAGCTGCTCGGGAGGCGGGCCTATAGCAGCGGGCTTCCGGATCGTGCAACGGGAAATATGACTGAATTGAACCTGATTTCGATCCGAGACGCCGACGACCCCCGCATCGCCGCCTTTCGCGACATTCGCGAGCGCGATCTGACGGGGCGTGAGGGGCTTTTTGTCGCGGAGGGCGAGGTGGTGCTGCGCGTACTCGCGTCGGCGGGGTCGCTGTGCCGCCCGCGAGCGGTGCTGATCGCCGAGCAGCGTCTGGAGAAGGTGCGCCCGATTCTGGAGGCCCTGCCGGAAGGCGCTCCGGTCCATCTGGCGCCGCAGGGCGTGCTGGATGCGATCGCCGGCTTCCACCTGCATCGCGGCATCCTGGCCATGGGCGAGAAGCCCAAAGCGCTGTCGCTGGATTCGATCCTCGACGAAATGGGGCAGGGCGGGGTGCTGGTCGCGGCCTGCGGCATCGGCAACCACGACAACATGGGCGGCCTGTTCCGCAATGCGGCGGCGTTTGGCGCGAGCGGTCTGTTGCTGGACGACCGCTGCTGCGATCCGTTCTACCGCAAGGCCATTCGGGTCTCAGCCGGCGCCGTGCTGCGCACCCCCATGGCCGTGGCAGGGTCAGGCCAAGCTATGGTCGAGGCGCTGCTCGCGCGCGGCGTCGAGGTGCTGGCCTTTACACCGGGCGCGGGTGATCGGCTGGCCGCGCTGTCGCGTTCGAACACGCCCCGGGCGATTCTGATGGGATCGGAAGGGCCGGGCCTGCCCGCTTCGATCATCGCGCGCTGCCGGGCGGTGCGGATCCCCATGGCGGGCGGATTCGATTCGCTGAACGTCGCCGCGACCAGCGCGGTGGCCCTGCACCAGCTGACGCAGGTCGATCTGTAGATATGGAGGGAAACTCGCGATGGAGGCCTGACCGGGAATCGAACCCGGGTGCAAGGATTTGCAGTCCTCTGCGTCACCACTCCGCCATCAGGCCGTCACCTTGAAAGGCGCCGCTCCATCGCGAGGCGGGTTCGCTATCAGATCGGATTGTCCCCTGCAACGCGCGGACCTATAAGCGCCTTCGATTTCGCCCCTTTTTGTCGGGGTGCTGAGCCAAGGACCCTGGATCAATGGATTTCGCCGCAGCGCGCAAGGTCATGGTGGACTCGCAGGTCCGCGTGAACGACGTCACCGACCGCGCCATCCAGGGGGCCATGCTGGCCGTCGAGCGCGAGCGCTATTGCGCGCCCGATCGCGCCGAAACGGCCTATGCCGACGTGACGCCCCAGATCGTCGACGACCGCAAACTGATGCTGCCGCGCGACCTGTCCAAGCTGCTGCAGGCGCTGGACGCACGTCAGGACGAACGCGCCCTGGCCGTCGCCGGCCCCTACGCCGCCGCCGTGCTGAGCCGCATGGGGCTCAAGGTGACCGCGCAGGACTCGGCCGAGGTGCTGGCTGTCACGTCGGCTGCGCTGGCCGACGACGGCGTCGAGACCGCGGAGGGCGACCTGAGCCGGCCGGTGGGCGAAGGCTGGGACGTGATGATCAGCGAAGGGGCTGTGACCCACCGCCCGCAGGCCTGGATCGACGCCCTGCGTGTCGGCGGCCGCCTGGCGGTGGTCGAGCGGAGCGGGCCGGTCGGCAAGGCCGTGCTGTATGTGCGGGGCGAGCAGGGGGTGTCGCGGCGCGAACTGTTCGACGCTGCGGCGCCGGTTCTGGACGTCTTCACCCCGGCCCCGGCCTTTGCGCTTTAGAAGCGACGGGTTCTCGTGGCGCTCGCGTGAAAAAAACTTAACTGGCGCGGGGCGAGCCTAGGCCGCAACACACGCCTGAAGAATGCGGCGCGCGATCTCTGACCGCGCCAGGCTGAGGATTGGTCATGTTCAAACGCTCCCGCGCGCTCGCCACCGCCGCCGTGGTCGCCCTGACGATGGGCGCGGCGCCGGCTTCGGCCTGGGCCGACACGCTGCAGGAGGCCATCGCCCTGGCCTATCGCACCAATCCGACCCTGCTGGCGCAGCGCGCCAACCAGCGTGCGCTGGACGAGACCATCGTGCAGGCCCGCTCCGGTCTGCGCCCGACCATCACGGGGTCCGCCGGCGTCACCTACACCCGCACCGACAGCCAGGGCGGGCAAGCGATCGATCTGGACGGCGATGGCGTGCCGGACACGGTTTCGCCGGGGGGCGTTTCCGAGAGCGAGAGCCTCAACGCCGGCGTCAGCCTGGGCCAGAACATCTGGACCGGCGGCCGCACCAGCCTGGGCATCTCGGCCGCCGAGGCCAATGTCCGCGCCGGGCGCGAGAACCTTCGCGCGGTCGAGCAGTCGGTCATGGCCTCGGTCATCCAGGCCTATGCCGATGTGGTGCGCGACATGGAGATCCTGCGCATCCGCCAGGACAACATCACGGTGCTGAACCGCCAGCTGGACGAATCGAACGCGCGATTCGAGGTCGGCGAGATCACGCGCACGGACGTGGCCCAGTCCGAAGCCCGTCTGGCCCAGTCGCAGGCTGATCTGGCCAACGCCCAGGCGCAGCTCTCGACTTCGCGGGCCGCCTACGCCGCAGTGGTCGGCCAGGCGCCGGCGGACATGGAGGCGCTGCCGGCGCTGCCCGGCCTGCCGACCGACTTCGACGACGCCATGGCGGTGGGTCTCGCTGAGAACCCCCAGGTTCTGGCCGCCCTCTACAACCAGCAGGCGGCGGAAGCCCAAGTGGCTCTGGCCCGCGCCGAGTATCTGCCGTCCGTTCGCGCGACGGCGTCTTACGGCGGGTCCAGCAGCGACTTCGGCAGCATCGACCTGGCCGAACGCACCCAGTTTCAGGCCGGGGCCACGCTTTCGGTTCCGCTGTTCACCGGCGGTCTGAACCGATCGCGGGTCGCCCAGGCGCTTGAACAGGCGAACGCCGCCCAGATCGGGGTGGAAGGGCAGAAGCGCAGCTTGCTTCAGACCGTATCGACGGCCTACGCCCAGACAGTGTCGGCGCGCTCCACCCTGCAGGCCGGCAACGAAGCCGTGCGCGCCGCCTCGGTCGCCGCCGAGGGCGTACGCCAGGAGGCCCAGGTCGGCCTGCGCACCACTCTGGACGTCCTGAACCAGGAGCTGGAGCTACGCGCCGCCCAGGTCACCCTGGCCGCAGCACGCCGCAACGAATATGTCGCCCAGGCTCAGTTGCTGGCCGCCATGGGCCGGCTGGGCGGGCCGAACCTGGATCCCACGATCGAGGCCTATGACGCTGAGGCCAATCTGCGCCGCGTGCGCAACCGAGGCGCTCTGCCGTGGGACGGCGTGATCGAGGCGATCGACCGCATCGCCGCTCCGCCGGTGCTGCCTGCCAACGATGCGGAAGACGCGCCGATCGACCGGCAGTTGAAGGGCGACGTGGTCCGGACCGCGCCGCAAAACTGATCATCAGTCGCCTGTCAGGCGAAAAAGTCCCGTTGATTCCGGCGGGCGTTGATGCGACGACAGGACGACCGGGGGCGGGCGGCAGCGACGTTCGACGACCCGTCAGGCTTCGCTGAGGATGTCCGTCATGACCGATCAGTCCGCTCAGGAACCGACGATGGAGGAAATCCTCGCGTCGATCCGCCGGATCATCTCCGAGGACGACGCTCCGGCGGAGGCGCCGGGCGGCGAAGAGCCTGCGCCGGCCGCCGAGGCGGAACCGGAGCCCGAGCCCGAGCCCGATCCCGCGCCGGCGGCGGAGGCGGCGCCCGTCCAGGCGGACGAAGAGGTGCTGGAGCTGACTCAGCGCGCAGAGCCCGAACAGATCGGTGACCTCGACGTCGCCGAAGCGGCTCCGTTCCCCGCAGCGGAGCCCGAGCCCGAGCCCGAGCCAGAGCCGGCGCCAGTCGAGGTTCCGACCTCTTACGATTCCCTGGTCGGCGACAGCGCCGCCGCCAGCGCCGCCTCGGCCTTCGCCGGCCTGGCCGCCACCTTCCAGAAGCCCGAGGCCCCCGCGCCGCGCGGCCCCGACCTGAACTTCGCCAGCGGCTCGACCGTCGAGGCCATGGTCGCCGAAATGCTGCGTCCGATGCTGAAGGACTGGCTGGACGCCAATCTGCCGGCAATCGTCGAGGCGCAGGTACGCAAGGAAGTCGAACGCATCGCCCGCAACGCCGGCTGACCCTTCCTGCAGACCAGATCCAGGGGCGGCTCCGCGAGGCGGGGCCGCCCTTTTCTTTTGCGGCGCTGGACAGCGGCGCCCTCATCCCCGAAACGACATCCATGCTCGACAAGACCTTTGATCCCCAGGCCGCCGAACCCCGCCTTTACGCGCAGTGGGAGGCTTCGGGCCTGTTCGCCCCGCGCCAGGACACGTCGGCGCAAGCCTATTCCATCGTCATTCCGCCGCCGAACGTGACGGGGTCCCTGCACATCGGTCACGCGCTGAACAACACGCTGCAGGACATTCTGGCCCGCTATCACCGGATGCGCGGCAAGGCGGTGCTGTGGCTGCCCGGCACCGACCACGCCGGCATCGCCACCCAGATGGTGGTCGAGCGCAAGCTGGCGGCCGAGGGCAACACCAGCCGCCGCGACCTCGGCCGCGACGCCTTTATCGAGAAGGTCTGGGACTGGAAGGCCGAATCCGGCGGAACCATCGTGCGCCAGCTGCGCCGACTGGGCGCCAGCTGTGACTGGAGCCGCGAGCGCTTCACCCTGGACGAGGGCCTGAACGCCGCCGTCCGCAAGGTCTTCGTCCAGCTGCACAAGGACGGCCTGATCTATCGCGACAAGCGGCTGGTGAACTGGGATCCGCATTTCCAGACCGCCATCTCGGACCTGGAGGTCGAGCAGAAAGAGGTCGACGGCGCCTATTGGCACTTCGCCTATCCGCTGGCCGACGGCGTGACCTATGAGCATCCGGTCGCCTTTGACGAAGGCGGCAAGGCGACGGCGTTCGAGACGCGCGACTACATCGTCGTCGCCACGACCCGGCCCGAGACCATGCTGGGCGATACTGGCGTGGCGGTGCATCCGGACGATGAGCGCTATGCGGGCCTGGTCGGCAAGTCCGTGGTGCTGCCCATCACCGGCCGCCGCATTCCCATCGTCGCCGATGACTACGCCGACCCGACCAAGGGCTCGGGCGCGGTGAAGATCACGCCGGCGCACGACTTCAACGATTTCGGCGTCGGCAAGCGGGCGGGGCTTGACGCTCTGAACGTCATGGATTCCGAAGCGCGCATAACGGCCGCAGACTCGCCTGACGTGCCGGCTGAGTTTGTGGGCCTTGACCGTTTTGCCGCGCGGAAGGCCATCGTCACCCGCGCCGAGGAACAGGGCTGGCTGAAGGAGATCGAGAAGACCCGCCACATGGTGCCGCACGGCGACCGCTCCGGCGTGGTGATCGAGCCGTGGCTGACGGATCAGTGGTACGTCGACGCCCATGCGCTGGCTCAGCCCGCGCTGAAGGCGGTCGAGCAGGGCGACACGGTCTTCGAACCCAAGTCCTACGAGAAGATCTACTTCGAGTGGCTGCGCAACATCGAGCCGTGGTGCATTTCGCGCCAGCTCTGGTGGGGCCACCGCATCCCGGCGTGGTATGGACCACAAGAGCCATACGGCAAGCACGCCAACCCGTTTACTCCTGAGATCATCGTCGCCGAAACTGAGGATGAGGCTTTGGCGAAGGCTCAAGAAATCTACGCTGGCCGCGATGTCTCGATAGCGGCGAATAAAGCGGAATACGACGAGTGGTCGCTCACCCAAGTTCATGGGCGATACGAGGCGATTAAAATCTATCGCGATGAAGACGTACTCGACACCTGGTTCAGCTCGGCCCTGTGGCCGTTCTCTACGATGGGCTGGCCCGAGAAGACCGGGGACTTGGAGCGCTTCTATCCGACCAGCGACCTGGTCACGGCGGCCGACATCATCTTCTTCTGGGTCGCCCGGATGATGATGATGGGCCTGCACTTCATGGACGAGGTTCCGTTCAAACGGGTCATCATCAACGGCCTGGTCCGCGACGAGAAGGGCCAGAAGATGTCGAAGTCCAAGGGCAACGTCATCGATCCGCTCAGCATCATCGACGAGCTGGGCGCCGACCCGCTGCGGTTCACCATGGCCATTCTGTCCGGCACGCGCGACATCAAGTTGTCGAAGCAACGCATTGAAGGCTATCGCAACTTCGGCACCAAGCTGTGGAACGCCTCTCGCTTCGCCCAGATGAACGAAGCCGCGCGCGTCGAGGGCTTTGATGCGGCGACGGTCGAGCAGACCATCAACCGCTGGATTCGCGGCGAGCTGACCAAGGCCGAGCGCCAGGTGTCGGCGGCAGTGGAGGGCGGCCGTTTCGACGACGCCGCCAGCGCGCTCTATCGCTTCATCTGGAATGTCTTCTGCGACTGGTATCTGGAGCTTGCCAAGCCGGTGTTCCAGGGCGGCGACGAGACGGCCAAGGCCGAGACCCGCGCCATGACCGCGTGGACGCTGGATCAGACGCTGAAGCTGCTGCACCCGGTCATGCCCTACATCACCGAGGAACTCTGGGCGCAGCTGGGCGGCGAGGGCTTGCTGATGGGTCAGCCCTGGCCCGAACTGCCCGACGCCTTCATGGACGCCGGCGCCGAGACCGAGATCGGCTGGCTGGTCGATCTGGTCAGCGAGGTTCGCGCCCTGCGCGGAGAGATGAATGTGCCGCCGTCGGCCAAGCCGCCGCTGACCTTCGTCGCGCCGACTGCCGAGACGGACGCTCTCATCGCGCGTCACCGCGATCTCATCCTGACGCTGGCGCGCGTGTCTGCGGTCGAAACGGCGCAGGCCGCGCCCGAGGGCGCCGTGACCTTCGTGTCGGGCGCGACCACGGCCGCTCTGTCGTTGGCCGGGATCATCGATCTGACGGCCGAGAAGGCGCGGCTGGAGAAGGAGATCGCGGCCTTCGACAGCGACATCGCCCATTTCAACAAAAAGCTGGGCAATCCCAACTTCGTCTCGCGCGCCGCGGCCGACGTGGTCGAGGAACAGCGCGCCAAGCTGGCCGAGGCCGAGACCGGCAAGGCCAAGCTGCAAGCGGCCATGGGCCGACTGAGCGAGATCGCTTGAAGACGCGCATCGACCAGCTTCTGGTCGCGCAGGGCCTGTTCGACACGCGCGCCCGGGCCCGCGCGGCCATCGAGGCGGGACGGGTGAACGTCGACGGCCGCACGGTCGCCAAGCCGTCGGAGCAGGTGGCGGACGATGCGGTGATCCAGGCGGAAGCCGCCCATCGCTGGGTCGGGCGCGGTGCGCTGAAGCTGGATCACGCCCTGACCCTGTGGCCGGTTCCGGTCGAGGGCAGGGTGGTGCTGGACGTCGGCGCCTCCACCGGCGGCTTCACCGAGGTCTGCCTGGATCGCGGCGCGGCGCGGGTGTTCGCGGTCGATGTCGGCTTTGGCCAGATGCATCCCTCGGTCGCCGGCGACCCGCGCGTGACAAATCTGGAGCGCACCGATGCGCGTGACCTGACGGCTCAGATCATCACCGCCTCCCCGCAACTGATCGTCTGCGACGCCAGCTTCATCAGCCTGGCTAAAGTGCTCCCTGCAGCCCTGGCCTTGGCCGCACCGGGCGCGGACCTGATCACACTCGTGAAGCCCCAGTTCGAGCAGGACGGGCCCAAGGGCGTCGGCAAGAAGGGAGTGGTGAAGGACGCGGACGCGCAGCGCGGAGCCCTCGAGGGCGCCAAGGCCTGGCTGGAGTCTGTCGGCTGGTTCGTCAAGGCCGATGCCGAAAGTCCCATTCGCGGCGGCGACGGCAATGTCGAGTTCCTGCTCTGGGCGGGCCGCGCCTAAAGCGCCGCGCGCCATGCCACGAGCCCGGCGTCGAGGTCGTCGATGAGGTCGGCGGGGTCCTCCAGCCCGATCTGCAGCCGCAAGAGGGCGCCCGCCAGAACGGGCGGACGGGCGCGCATCGGCAGTTGCGGCGTCTCACGCGTGATCAGGCTCTCGAACCCGCCCCAGGAATACCCCAGGCCGAAAAGCGACAGACCCGACATCAGGGCATGCGCCGGGTCCGCGCCGCCCCCTTTCATGATGACGCCCATCAGGCCGGCTGCGCCTGTGTAGTCTCGACGCCAGAGGGCGTGGCCGGGCGCATCGGGCAGGGCGGGATGCAGAACTCGGGCGACCTCGGGCCGGGCCGCGAGCCAGCGCGCGACCTGGAGCGCCGAGCGGCCCTGTTCGGCGTATCGGAGGGCCAGGGTGCGCAGGCCCCGCAGCGCCAGCCAGGCGTCGTCCGGCGAGACGTGCCAGCCGAGGTCCTCGATCGTTTCGGCGATCGCGCGGCCCAGTTCGGGATCGATTGTGGCGATCGAGCCCATCAGCACGTCGGAATGACCGGCGACGTATTTGGTCAGGGCCTGAACCGAGACATCGACCCCGTGCGCCAGAGGCCGGAACGCCAAGCCGGCGGCCCAGGTGTTGTCCATGACAGTGAGCACTTCGCGCGCGCGGCAGGCGTGGGCCAAGGCGGGGACATCCAGCATCTCGAAAGTCAGAGAGGCGGGCGATTCGATCAGGACCAGACGCGTCTTGTCGCCTATCAGATCCGCCACGGCCGCACTGTCGGCTTCGGCGGGATGAAAGCGCGTGCTCACCCCACGCGCGGCCATGTGGCGGGTCAGAAAGCGTCGGCTGGGCCCATACAGGGCGTCGGTGGTCAGGACCTCGTCGCCAGGCTTCAGCAGGGCCAGAAGCGGCACGGTCACCGCCGACAGCCCCGACGGGGTCAGTTGAACCTGATGCGCGCCCTCCAGATCGGCCAGCGACCCGCACAACGCCTGCGCAGCCGAGCCGCCGTCCAGGCCGTAAACCGGGCCGAGCGCAGGATCGCGCATCCGGTCGGGCTGGTCGCTCAGCATGGTCGAGGCGCGCTCTATCGGCGGATTGACCGGTCGGCGGCCCGCGCCGCGCTTCGTGGCCGAGGCGATCAGGCGCGTACGGTCGGAAAGCGGCTTCATCTGGACCTTCACGGGTTGCGGCGACGGCCCGACAAGGCTCTAAAGCGGGCGGGGGCGCAAGCGGAAGAGGGCGCCATGCGGATCACGACGACAGGGCTGGCGGCTATCACGGTCGCACTGACCCTCGCAGGATGCGGCCGAGGGGATCGGCCGGTCGAGGACACGACGGCGCCGGATGGCGACCCGGTGGTCGCCGCGCGTCCGCACGTCGCGGGCGACAGCGCCACCCTGAGAGCGGTCAAGCAGCGCGGCCGCGTCAACTGCGGGGTCAATCCCGGTCTGATCGGCTTCGCCTACACCGACAATCGCGGGGAATGGCGCGGCTTCGACGTAGACTTCTGCCGCGCCCTGGCCGCCGCCGTGCTGGGCGATCCGCGCGCGGTGCGGTTTGTGCCGCTGAACGCCGAGCAGAGGCTCGATGCGCTCAAGAACGGACAGGTCGATGTCCTGTGGCGCAACACCTCCTGGACCCTGACGCGCGAGGCGCACGACGCTCTGACCTTCGCCGGGATCAACTATTACGATGGGCAGGGCTTTCTGGTTCGGCGTTCGCTGAACTTGAACAGCGCATCAGAGCTGAGCGGCGCGCGGGTGTGCGTGCAGTCGGGTTCGACCAGCGAACTGAACGTGGGCGACTATTTCCGCAGCCGCGGCATCGAGTACCGCCCGGTGGTGCTGCGCACGGAGGAAGAGGCGCGGCAGGCTTACGCACGTGAGGACTGCGACGCCCTGACCGCCGACATCTCCGCCCTGGCGGCGGCGCGCGTCGGCCTGAGCAGCCCGCAGGCCCACGCCGTCCTGCCCGACGTCATCTCCAAGGAGCCTCTGGGGCCCGTTGTGAGACGCGAGGACGAAGGTTGGGCGTCGGTCGTACGCTGGACGTTGAACGCCCTGATCCTGGCCGAGGAGCTGGGCGTCACTGACGACAATGTCGGCGAGATGGCGCGAGAGAGCGGAGATCCGCGCATCCGCAGGCTGCTCGGACAAGAAGGCGAGTTCGGCGACATGCTGGGCCTGCCGAACGACTGGGCGCAGAAGGCCATCGCCGCCACGGGCAACTACGGGCAGGTCTTTGACCGAAACCTGGGCTCGCAATCAACGCTCGACCTGGTGCGGGGCCTCAATGCACAATGGAACGCTCGGCCTGGCGGACTGATCTACGGCCTGCCGATTCGATAGACGATACGACGTGCGCCCAAGGCGCCGACCTCTTGGGGGAAGAATGGAAACGCAAGCGAAGCGCGGCCTGCCGCTGCACTGGCTGATGCTGATCGGCTTCATGGTCGGTCTTGTGGGCGGGCTGATCGTGCACGTGGCCGTGGGCGCTGACGCCGCCTGGGTGGTCTGGCTGACCAGCAACATCACCGGCCCGGCGGGTCAGATCTTCCTGAAGCTGCTGTTCATGCTGGTGCTGCCGCTGCTGTTCTCGGCCCTGGTGGTCGGGGTGGCCGAGATGGGTGACCTGAAGACGCTCGGCAAGACGGGGGTCCGAAGCCTGCTGTTCACCGTCGTCGTGTCGGCCATAGCGGTCGTGATCGGCCTGGTGATGGTCAATGTCTTCCGCCCAGGCGACGGCATCGATCCTACCATCGCTCAGCAGCTTCTGGCCCAGGGCGCCAGCGGCGCCGCAGCCATTGTCGGCAGCGCGCCGGAGTCGGTGCAGGCGGCGGACTTCTTCCTGGACCTGATCCCGTCCAACGTTTTCACCGCCATGGCGAATAACGAGATCCTGCCCGTCATGGTCTTCGCCCTGTTCTTCGGTGTCGGCCTGGTCATGGCCAAGAGCGCCGCCACAGACCGCCTGAAGCAGGGCATCGAGGGCGTGTTCGAGGTGATGATGAAGCTCATCAACCTCGTCATCAAACTGGCGCCCTTCGCCATCGCTGCGCTGATGTTCAACCTGGCCGCCCTGTTCGGCTGGGACCTTCTGATCGTGCTTGCGCGCTACGTGGCCGTGGCTGTGGGCGCCATGGCGATCCACATGTTCGTAGTCTACCCGTTCTTCGTCGCCACCCTGGGCGGGACGTCCCCGCTGAAGTTCTTCAGGGACATCCGCGAGGCGATCGTGGTGGCCTTCTCGACCGCTTCGTCCAACGCCAGCCTGCCGGTGTCGCTGCGTGTCGCCGAGCAGAACCTGGGCCTGCCGCGCAAGATTTCGCGCTTCGTGCTGACCGTGGGCGCGACCGCCAACCAGAACGGCACGGCCCTGTTCGAGGGTGTGACGGTGCTGTTCCTGGCGCAGGTGTTCGGCGTCGAGCTGACCATTGCCCAGCAGTTCATCGTCATGCTGGTCTGCATCCTGGGCGGCGTGGGCACGGCAGGGGTTCCAGCGGGCTCGCTGCCGGTGGTGGCGATGATCCTGGCCATGGTGGGTGTCCCGCCCGAAGGCATCGGCCTGATCCTGGGCGTCGATCGCTTCCTCGACATGTGCCGCACCACCCTGAACGTCACGGGCGATCTGGTCATCGCCCAAGTGGTCTCGCGCGGTCACGAAGACGAGCCTGAAATCCCCGACGGCGAGCCGGAGCCTGTCGCGCCTCAGGTTGCCTGAACCCGTCTTGCGAGCCGGCGTCATCCAGCCCAGGATGACGCTGGAACGCGGGGAGCCGGGACATGCGACTTATGCTGCTGGCGGGGACGGCGATCGCCGCCCTGACGATCGGGCCGCAGGCCGTTGCCGACGCCACCGCCGACCGTGTCGCGCGTGATCTGATCGAGCGCCCCCAGGTCTGCGGCCGGGTCAGCTCGGCTGTCGACGCCACGCCAAGCGCTGATATGGTCATGGTCGACGGCTTCGGAACCGGCGGCTTCAAGATCGACACCGCCGTTCCTGAGGCTCAGGCCTGGTTCGACCATGGCGTGAAGCTGCGCTGGGCGTTCGAACACTCTGAATCCGTGCGGGCCTTCCGCAAGGCGCGCGCTATCGACCCAACCTGCGGCATGTGCGCCTGGGGCGAGGCCTGGGCTCTGGGGCCGAACCTAAACGGCGGCGGCAACGACAAGGAGTCGCTGGACGCCGCACTGACTGCGGCGCGAGACGCGCGCCGCCTGGGTCGGCGCGCCACGCCTATGCAGAAGCGTATGATCGACGCCCTGATCCAGCGCTATTCCGGCCGCGAGCAGACGCGGTCCGAACGGTTCGCCCGCGCCATGGACCGGATCGCCCTGGCCCATCCCGACGATGTCTCGGTCGCCGCCGTCACAGCCGACGCCTGGATGCTGAACGCCGACGAGTGGTGGGACAAGGACGGCAAGGCCGCCGATCCCGGCATCACCCGCGCCATGCAGGTGCTGGAGCACGCCCTGTCGGTCGACGCCGAAGATCCGGCCGCCATTCACCTGTACATCCACCTGACCGAATGGTCTGACGATCCACACAAGGCCATTCCGTACGGCGAGAAGCTGGCTCGGCTGGCGCCGGGGGCCAGCCACCTTGTGCACATGCCGTCGCACACCTTCTTCCGCGTCGGCCGCTATCGCGAAGCTATGATGTCAAACGTCCAGGCCGTCGCGCTGGACAAGCGTTACAACCTTTTGGCCACGCCGCCGGGTGGGGTGAAGGGCATGCCGCTGCACGGCCACAACATCCACTTCGGCATGGGCGGCGCCCTGATGGCGGGCGGCGCCGAGGACGGCCTGAAGCTGGCAGAGGGCTTCCTGTCCACCTACTCGGAACTGGTCCAGCCGCCCACGGTTGGCGAGGGCGACCGGCTGCTTTGGCGCCAGATGATGGCCAATAACGCCTATGCGCTCTACGGCCGCTACGCAGAGCAGGACCGCGTTGCGGCGCTGGCTGAACCGGCTGTCGAAAGACCCATGATGCGCATCAGCTGGCGCTATGCCCGCGGCGAGGCTGCGGCCCGCAGAGGGGACGCCGCCGCCGTGCGCGCCGAGGCCCGGGCCATCCGCGACATACGAGAGGCAGCCGACTTCAGCGGACCCCAGGCCGAGATGCGCGCCGCCTTCGTAGAGCTGTCGCAGCGGGTGTTGGAAGGTCGCGCGGCCATGATCGAGAACAATGCGCCAGCCGCCACCGCCGCCTTCACACGCGCAGCCGAAATCCAGGCCATGGGCGGGTCAGAGGGCGGGGACCCGCCGATCATCTGGTATCCGACGCGTCGCAGTCTGGCTGCGGCGATGCTGGCCGCCGGCGACGCCGCCGGCGCCAAGGCAAAGGTGCTGGAGCTGCTGACTGACTGGCCCAACGATCCATACAGCTACTTCGTCCTGGCTGAGACCGAAGCCGCGCTTGGCGATGCGCCCGCCGCCGAAGCTGCGCGAGAGAAAATGCGAAGGGAATGGATCGGCGGCGAGATGTCGCTGGTCCTGAGCTGAACCGCGGAGAGACGCCGCCCGGGACGGCCGGACAGCGTCTCCGCAATCTGGAGGCCGCTTAGAACCGGAAGCTGGCCCGCAGCAGCAGGCTGTAGCGGACGTAGTCTTCCAGCAGTTCGGCGTCGCCCGTGATCGACAGCATGCCCAGCTCGTTGCCGACGTTCAGGCGGAAGCCCAGAATCGGCCCGCCGCCTTCGATCGTGGCCGGGGAGAGACGGAAGTCGGGGCCTCCGGACGCAAAGCGAGCAATGGTCTCACCAGCGTCAACGGAGATGTTCTGACGCCAACCCAAGCGCAGCTCGGGCCTCAGCCAGCCGTTCTGCCCTAGCCCATAGCCGACGTTCATAGCAGCAACAGCCGAGAACAGATGGCCGTCTCGCTTGTCGATATCCAGGTCGAAGCCGTCGCCGCCGCCGGTCTCGGTGTGGCCGTCCTCGTTCAGCGAGAAATATTCGAGATAGACTTCGGGCCGCACATTCACGCGACCGAATGTGCGCTCGTACGACGCACCGCCCGCTGCCGCCAAGGTGAAGCCGTGCCAGTCGGATTCAGTTCGCAAGTTCAGATTCTCGCCAACCAGCTGTCGGGTCGAGTCGAAGCTGGCGTAACCGCCGGCGGCTCGCGCCCACGTCGTCCAGTACTGACCTTGGGCCCGCCAATACAGACCCAGTTCGAACAGACTGGCGGACAGCCGCTCCTCGGCTTCCGCCTCAGGGTCTTCCAGGTCCGAGGAAGTGAAGGCGGTGGAGATGCCGAGAGCGCCGTAGCTGGTGCCGCGCTCGATGCCGCCGGCGAAGCCAAAGCCTTCGGACCGGAAGCCGTAGGTGTCAGTCTTGTCCTTGTCGGCGTAGAAGTTGATCTCCTGGATCCAGGCGCTGGTCTCTCCCGGCGCGGCCGATGCGTTTCGCCCTGTCAGCGCACGGGTGACGGCGTCGACGCCGGCGGCCAGCGAAAGCAGTGGACCGCCCGAGTGATCCGGCAGCATCTGCTCGTAGAGGTCGATGAAACCGTCCCGGTCCAGCTGTTCGAGGAAGGCGTTGCGGATGACCTCGTTGGAATTCAGAGCCTGATAGAAGGAATCAAAGGCCTGACGTTCGACCGCGATCAGATCGGCTTCCTCGGCGGTGCGTCTGCGAACGTCCACGAACACTTCGCCGGCCGCGATGTCCGCTCCACCCTCAACAACGAACAGATAGGGCGAACTGGCCTGGATGGTGTTCTGGTCGAGCGCGCCGATGTTCAGCGAACCCGCGCGGATCAGGCTGAAGCGCTGGGGATCGTTGACCAATGAATTGAAGCGCACCCCTACAGTGGCGCCGTCCGCGAGATTTGCCGCACCGGCCACGTCAAACCCGTTGGCCGCGCCGGCCTGGGGATCGACAGTGACAACCAGAGAGCCTTCTGCGCCGACATCCAGGCTGCTGATGGATTGAGCTTCCGACTGGGTCGCGATCAGCCGGCCGTCGGCGATATCCAGTGCGAGCTGCCCGTCGCCGCTGTAAACGCCCCCACGGACCTCCGCGCCGCCCGAGATCGACATGCGATCCGCGCCGTCTCCGAAGTAGATGTCCCCGACAACCGTGCCGTTCCGGATGTCGACGGTGTCGGCGCCCGATCCAAGCAGGATAGCGCCGATCGTGATCGGCTCGCTCTGATCCGGAACGCCATCACCGTCGGTATCGGTGACGTCGTCATCGTCATCGTCATCGTCATCGTCGGCAGGGACGATCCCATCCTGCAGGAAGGTGACACCGGAGGTGTTGGCTCTGACGTCCAAGGCAACGGCTCGGCCCGTGCTCGCTGTGCCGTCCTCGTTGGCGCCGATCGTGGCCTGCAACGACCCGAAGTTGGAGATCGAGGACAGGGAGCCGCTGAGATCGAGAATGCTGGTCGTGTTGGCATTGCCGCCGCCGGACGTGGCCAGCATGCTGCCTCGGTTCTCGAGCGATGTCAGACTGGCCCCTTGATCGACCAGGAGGCCGACGACACGACTGCCGGACTGCGACGATGCTCCGGCGCTGATCGTGCCGGTATTGACCATTGTCGGCGTTCTGGCTCCTGACGACAAATGGATAGCGGTCGCGTCCGCTTCAAATGACAGAACCGCGATCGACCCTTCGTTTCGGATTCCGCCATCGATGATCACCTGACCGCCGTTTTCGGCCCCGAAACGAAGCGCCGTGGGAGCGATCTCGTCATAGACCCCCAGGCCGGTGATCTGGCCTCGGTTGATAAAGCCGAAAGCGTTGTCGTCAGCTCCGGCGACGCCCAGAGTGATGTCGCGGTCATCTGCTCCGATCAGAACGGCCGGCGCCGCTCCGAAGCTCGTGATCGACCCTGTTCCCTCGGCGCCGTCGGGAATACCGTCTCCGTCACCGTCGCTCTGTCCTTCGACGGCCTGGGGCGGGCGATCGACGATCACGCCACGCGCGATGTTGGCCGCGACACGCACCGCCGGTCCGCCTTGGAGCAGGTCATCGGGGTCAAGTCCCGCGACGAATTCATCTGATCCGCGTGTTGTGTAGCGGTAGCCGGACGAGGAAATTTCACCTTGGATCGCTAGGCGGTCGCCGACGTCGCCGCCTACGGATATCGCGGTCGCGTTCGCGCCGGAGACCGAAACTGCTCCTCCGATATTTATCGGCCCGCTGATCGCGCCGGTGGTGCGGAGGCCGATCGAGTCATCCCCTACAACGCGAATGGTGCCGAGCGACTGGAGCCGTCCGTCCAGGTCACTTTCAACGGAAACGCCGTAAGATTGATTGCCCTCGACCTGAACCGTGCCGCCCGAGTTAACCAAAAGGTCGCCTGTGACCGTGCCGGGACCTGTGACACGCACGCCGTAACGGCCTGTCCCGGTTGCCCACGGGCCGTCCAGATCGCCGTCGTCGTCCGTGTCTGGGTAGGTGTCGATGCTGTCGGTCACCAGGATCGTGCCGCCGATGGTCAGATCGCTGGTGGATCCTCCCTGAATGAGAATGCCCGTAGCGCCGTCAGCGGCGTTGGCCATCGTTATGCTGGACCCAGACTCAAGGGTGACGTCATCGTCGGAGTTGACGGTCAGCGCCACCCCGGAAGTCACGGCTATCGAGCCGCCGCTGGCCAGCCGGATGCTGTCCGGCCCGCTGCCCGTAGCGTTGGCGGTCGTTATTGGCGTCGTGCGGACGTTAGAGATCACGACCTGCGCATTGGCGCCCGCGGCGATCATCAAGGGGGCAATCGCAACAGCGGTCGCAAGAAGAATACGCATTCGGAAAGCAATCCCTGTGGCCACGCGCGCAAGGTGTGACGCCGCCCTTAACAGGGTTCGCGCCAGCCTGTCCAAGTTTCTCGAATTTGAGGCGAATGCAAGGCCGACGGTGTTGGGCGGCGGCTTTGTGAAGGGTCTTGAGCTTGGCCTTTCCCGGGAGTAGGGCGGACCATGACCTCCGCTCAGAAGACGCGGCGACGCATCCAAAAGCGACGGCCGGGCGTTGCAGCCGCCGCACGTGACGGAACCCCAGACATGAGCATGACCGGCCTAGACGTTCAGGAAAGCGAACTGCGCCTGATCCGCGACGAGGACGTTATCGAGACCCTGCGTGCGATGAAGGTCGCCTCGGCGGTCGACGAGCGCCCGCGTCTGGTTGACACCACTATGCTGTTTGCACCGCGGTCGGGCGGAGTGAAGCGCTATTTGCTGTCCAAGAAAGCCTGGCTTGAGGCCAACCGTCCGGGCGTGGCGCATACCTTGATCGTGCCCGGCGCCGCCCACAAGGCAGGGACGGATGGAATCGTGCGGCTGCACGCCGCCAAGCTGCCGTTCGGCGACGGCTATCGCTGGCCCAGTTCGGTGCGCAAATGGGGCGCCTGGGTTGCGGCGGCCAAGCCCAGCATCATCGAGGCGGGCGATCCTTATACGCCGGGGCAGGGCGCGCTTGAGGCCGGGCAGAGGGCGGGTTGTCCAGTGGTCGGCTTCTGTCACTCGGATCCGGCCGGGCTGGCCGCGCTGCACTTTGGCGAATGGGCTAAGAAGCCGGTGGAAAAGCGCTGGGCCAAGCTGTTCGGTCAGTTCGACCGCGTGGTGTCGCCGAGCCGCTTCATCGCGCGCCGGCTTGAGGAAGCCGGCGTCGGGAACATCGTCGTCCGCCCGCTGGGCGTCGAAATCGACACCTTCCGCCCGGATCGGCGCGACCGGGAATGGCTGCTGAAGAAGTTGGACCTGCCCGTCAATGCGCGCCTGCTGTGCTTCGCCGGTCGCCCGGCTCGCGAGAAGAACATCGACGTGCTGATCGACGCGGTTCAGATGCTGGGCGATCCCTATCACCTCGTGCTGGTCGGCGCGGGCGCCGGCATGCCGGCCGAGGAGCGGGTGATCTCTCTGCCCTATGAAAAGGATCCGGCGCGGGTGGCGCGCATCATCGCCAGCTGCGACGCCTTCGTGCACGCCAATGACAAGGAGCCCTTCGGCCTGATCGTGCTGGAGGCGATGGCCTGCGGCCGGCCCGTCGTGGGCGTCAACGCCGGCGGCGTGGCCGAGACGGTGGACGAATCAGTGGGCCAGCTGTCGCCCAGCGCCGATCCGCGCGCCTACGCCGAGGCCGTGTCGGCCCTGTTCGAGCGCGACATCGATCTGATTGGCCGCAATGCGCGCGTGAAGACGGTGGAGCAGTTCGCCTGGAACCGTGTGTTCGAGGACCTGAGCATGGTCTATGGCGACCTGACGGGACAGGCGGCTTTCGTGCAGCCGGGCGAGGCATTGCCCGTTCAGTGATCCACTGAGCGCGGAAACGAAAAGCGCGCGCCGATGGCTCGGTGCGCGCTTTTTTCGTGGGCGATTTGAAGAGGGGGAGGGCGGTGCGCCATCCCTTCGTTTCGGAAGGAATGGCGCGAGTGACGGGGCTCGAACCCGCGACCTCCGGCGTGACAGGCCGGCACTCTAACCAACTGAGCTACACCCGCGTTTCCCGGCCGAAGCAGCGTTGCGCCCCGGCGAGGGGCGTCGTTTAGGCGGCGCCCCTTTTCACGTCAACACCCTTTTTCCTGAAATCACCGCGCAGGTTGGACGGGGGCCGCGGGACCCACCGGATTGGCCGGCTGGGCGGCTTCAGCAGGCGTCGGCAGGACGTAGTGAACGCCCGAGCCGGGGCCCAGCGGCAGGTTCAGCGCCGCCCAGCTCGCGGTCAGGATCGAACCGACGATCAGGAAGGTCACGGAATAGGGCACCATCAGCGCCATCAGGCTGCCCAGGCCGAAGTTCTTGTCCCAGCGCTGGCAGAAGGCCAGCACCAGCGGGAAATAGACCATCAGGGGCGTGACGATGTTGGTGATCGAATCGCCCATGCGATAGGCGGCTGTCGTCATCTCCGGGCTGATGCCCAACAGCATCAGCATGGGCACCAGGATCGGCGCCAGCAGCGCCCATTTCGCCGAAGCCGAACCGACGAAGATGTTGATCAGTCCGCTGACGATGACGATGGCGAACAGCAGGCCGAAGGTGTTGAGGCCGGAGCTGCTGATCATCTCGGCGCCCGAGACGGCCATGATGGCCCCCAGGTTTGACCAGTTGAACATAGCCACGAAGTGGGCGGCGACGAAGGCGAGAACGACATAGGGAGCCATGTCGGCCATGGCCTGGGTCGTCATCTTCACGATGTCGCGGTGCGACTTCACCGTGCCGGCCGCCACGCCATAGGCCACACCGGTCGCCAGGAAGAGCGCGAAGAAGGCCGCGACCAGGGACTGATAGAAGGGCGCCAGACGTTGCGCCGAGGTCTCGCCTTCAGAATCCAACAGGGCGGGATCGGGCGACAGCGTCAACCAGGTCCAGAGCCCGATGACCGCCAGCAGGGCCAGGCCCGCCCAAAGCAGGCCTTTGCGCTCGGACTTGGACAGGTCGCCTTCGTCCAGCTTGACCGGTGCGTCCGACGACGGGGTCCAGACGCCCAGGCGGGGCTCGATGATCTTGTCGGTGACCCACCAGCCCAGGGGCACGAACATGCAGGTCATGGCGATGATGAACCACCAGTTGCCCGCCGGATTCATCTGCCAGGACGGATCGATCAGATGGGCCGCGGTTTCGGTGATGCCCAGCAGCAGCACGTCCAGTTGTCCCGGCATGATGTTGGCCGAAAAGGCCGCCGACACGCCGGCGAAGGCTGCGGAGATGCCGACGATGGGGTGGCGTCCGGCTGCGGCGTACAGCACGCCCGCCAGGGGCACGAGTACGACATAGCCCGCATCCACCGCATGGCTGCTCAGAATAGCGATAAAGATGATGATCGGCGTCAGCAGCTTGGTCGGCGCCTTGCGCACCCCGGCTCGCATCGCCGCGGAGAACAGGCCTGTGCGCTCGGCCACGCCTGCGCCCAGCATCACGACCAGCACATAGCCCAGCGGTGCAAAGCCGGTCAGGGTGCGGGGCAGTTCGACCAGCAGCTGGCGAAGGTTGTCGGGCGACAGCAGGTTCTGCGCGGTGATCGGCTCCTGCGTCACAGGATTGACCGTCGACCAGCCCATCCAGGCGCCCAGCACGCTGATCGCCATCAACAGACCGATCAGCCAGACGAACAGGAAGACCGGGTCGGGCAGGCGATTGCCCGTGCGCTCGACGAAGTTCAGAAGTCGGGTGCCGACGCTCATCAAAAGACCCTCAAAACAGCTTTGCCGCATAGGGCAGGGCGAAGGCGCGGGCGGCAACCGCACAGGCCGCGACAAATTGGCCTGTCGAATTGCGAACCGTTCGCACAAAAACCTTTGCGCACATGGGTTTGAACCCCGGCGGGGTTGGGTCTAGAAAGCGCCGATTCCGCCATCCCTCCCTGGCGGGCGAGGCTTGTCTCGAATGAACGAATTTCTGCTGGAATATCTGCCGATCGTGGTTTTCGCCGGGATCGCGACCGTGCTGGGCCTGGGATTCATCCTGGCTGCGTGGGTCATGGCTCCAAAAAATCCCGACGCCGAGAAGCTGTCGGCCTATGAGTGCGGCTTCAACGCCTTCGATGACGCGCGCATGAAGTTCGACGTGCGTTTCTATCTGGTGTCGATCCTGTTCATCATCTTCGATCTGGAAGTGGCCTTCCTGTTCCCGTGGGCGGTGGCGATGTTCGACCTGTCGCGCGGCGGAATGATCTTCGCCTTCTGGTCGATGATGATCTTCCTCGGCGTGCTGACCGTCGGGTTCCTTTACGAATGGAAGAAGGGAGCCCTGGAATGGGAGTGATCGCGCCTTCCACGCCCGTGCCGACCCTGCTGGGTCCCAACGGCTCGCCCCTGGTTCCCGCCGGTTCGGCCGCGCGATCGACCGTCGAGGGCTATGACCCAAAGATCCACGACAAGTTCTTCGAGGCGGTGAACACCGAACTGGGCGAGCGCGGCTTCCTGACTGCGTCGCTGGACGATGTCATCACCTGGGCGCGCACCGGCTCGCTGATGTGGATGACCTTCGGCCTGGCCTGCTGCGCCGTCGAGATGATCCAGATGTCGATGCCGCGCTTCGACGTCGAGCGTTTCGGCATGGCCCCTCGCGGCAGCCCGCGTCAGTCCGACCTGATGATCGTGGCCGGCACCCTGACCAACAAGATGGCGCCCGCCCTGCGCAAGGTTTACGACCAGATGCCGGACCCGCGTTACGTCGTGTCCATGGGCAGCTGCGCCAATGGCGGCGGCTATTATCACTACAGCTACAGCGTCGTGCGCGGCTGCGACCGGGTCGTGCCGGTCGACATCTATGTGCCGGGCTGCCCGCCGACGGCGGAGGCGCTGCTCTACGGGCTGCTGCAGTTGCAGAAGAAGATCCGCCGCACGGGGACCATCGACCGATGAGCGTTCCGGTTTCCGGCCGCGCGGCCGACATCGCCGTCTCCGAGAGCGCGCTGACGCCGCTGGGCGCCGAGATGGTCGGCGAACTGGGCGTCGAGGCGCAGGTCGCGTTCGGCGAACTGACGCTGATCGCGCCGCGCGAGCGGATCGTGGAGGTGCTGACGGCGCTGCGCGACCGCTTCGGTTTCCAGCAGCTGCTGGACGTGTGCGGCGTCGATTTTCCGGACCGCGAGCAGCGGTTCGAGGTGGTCTATCACCTGCTCAGCATGACCCGGAACGTGCGTCTGCGGGTCAAGGTCTCGACCGACGAGGTCAAGCCGGTGCCCACCGCCATCGGCGTCTATCCGGCGGCCGGATGGTTCGAGCGCGAGGCGTTCGACATGTACGGCATGATCTTCTCGGGCCACCCCGACATGCGCCGCCTGCTGACCGACTATGGCTTCGAGGGGCATCCGCTGCGCAAGGACTTCCCCATGACGGGCTATGTCGAGGTCCGGTATGACGAGGAGCAGAAGCGGGTGGTCTATGAGCCCGTCAAACTGACCCAGGAATTCCGCAACTTCGACTTCCTGTCCCCGTGGGAGGGCGCGGAATATCCGCTGCCGCCGCTGCCGGGCGACGAGAAGGCCGAGGCGGGGAGCAAGGCCTGATGACCGACGTCATTCACCCTTCGGCGTCCATGGACGTCGATCCGTTCGACAACGATGGCCGCACCGCGCATGCGCGCGAGATGGACGATCGCAAGTTCACCATCAACTTCGGTCCGCAGCACCCGGCCGCGCACGGCGTGCTGCGCCTGGTGCTGGAGCTGGACGGCGAGGTCGTGACGCGGGTCGATCCGCACATCGGCCTGCTGCACCGCGGCACCGAAAAGCTGATGGAGGCGCGCACCTACCTCCAGAACGTGCCGTATCTGGACCGGCTGGACTACGTCTCGCCGATGAACCAAGAGCATGCCTTCTGCCTGGCCGTCGAACGGCTGCTGGGTGTCGAGGTGCCTTATCGCGCCCAGTTGATCCGGGTTCTGTTCTCCGAGATCGGCCGCATCCTTTCGCACATGCTGAACGTGACGACCCAAGCGCTGGACGTCGGGGCCCTGACCCCGCCGCTGTGGGGCTTCGAGGAGCGCGAGAAGCTGATGGTCTTCTACGAGCGCGCCTGCGGGGCGCGCCTGCACGCCAACTATTTCCGGCCCGGCGGCGTGCATCAGGATCTGACGCCGCAGCTGATCGACGACATCGCCCGCTGGTGCGAGGAGTTCCCGGCTGCGCTGCACGACATCGAGTCGCTCATCACCGAGAACCGGATCTTCAAGCAGCGCAACGTCGACATCGGCGTCGTGTCCAAGGAAGAGGCTCTGGCCTGGGGCTTCACCGGCGTGATGCTGCGCGGGTCCGACATCGCCTGGGACCTGCGCAAGTCGCAGCCCTACGAGTGCTACGCCGAGTTGGAGTTCGACATCGCCGTCGGCAAGAACGGCGACTGCTGGGACCGCTATCTGGTGCGCATCGAAGAGATGAAGCAGTCGGTGCGGATCATGGAGCAGTGCATCCACCGCCTGCGCAACTGCCCCGGCGATCCGGTCATGGTCGAGGACAACAAGATCGTGCCGCCGCGTCGCGGCGAGATGAAGCGGTCGATGGAAGCCCTGATCCATCACTTCAAACTGTACACCGAAGGCTTCCGCACGCCTGAAGGCGAGGTCTACGCCGCCGTCGAAGCGCCCAAGGGCGAGTTCGGCGTCTATGTGGTGTCCGACGGCACCAACAAGCCGTACCGGGTCAAGATTTCGGCCCCCGGCTTCCGCCACCTGCAGGCGATGGACTGGATGAACCGCGGCCATATGCTGGCCGACGTGTCCGCCATCCTGGGCTCGCTCGACATCGTTTTCGGAGAAGTGGACCGATGAGCGTTCGTCGTCTCGCCAAGGACCAGCCCGCCTCGTTCGCCTTTTCGGCCGACACCATGGCCAAGGCCGAATGGTGGATCGCCAAATATCCCTCGGACCGTCGCCAGTCGGCGGTGATCCCGATCCTGTGGCTGGTCCAGAAGCAGGAAGGCTGGGTCTCGGAGCCCGCCATCCGCGCCATCGGCGACCTGCTGGGCATGCCGTTCATCCGCGTGCTGGAAGTCGCGACCTTCTACACGATGTTCATGCTTGAGCCGGTCGGCAAGGCTGCGCTGATCCAGGTGTGCGGCACCACGCCGTGCATGCTGCGCGGCTCGGGCGAGTTGATGAAGGTCTGCAAGTCCAAGATCGGTCCCAAGGACACGCTGTCGGCCGACGGCCGCTTCACCTGGCAGGAAGTCGAGTGCCTGGGCGCCTGCGCCAATGCGCCGATGGCCCAGATCAACGACTACTATTTCGAAGACCTGACGGCCGAGTCGATGGCCCAGATCATCGACGATTTCGCCGCCGGCCAGTCGCCCGAGCCGGGCAGCCGCGTGGGCCGCAACACGTCCGAGCCCGAGGGCGGCGCCCTGACGCTGACCGATCCGGCGCTGTACGACGGCTCGGCCGCCCGGCCGATCACCAAGCTGCCCAACAGCGAGCCCGCCAAGGAGCCCGCCTGATGTCTCGGCCGGACTTCAATGACGAAGACGCCGTGCGGGCCTATCGCAACGAGCTGCGCGCCGTCGGCCGGCGCGAGCGCCTGGCTGGCTTCGCTCTGGTCCTGATCGGCGCCCTGGCCATTCTGATGGTCGAGCGCGCCGGCGCCGCCGGTCCGACCGTGCAGTGGCTCGGCTACGCCAGCTTGGCCGTGGGCTGGGCGCTTATGCTGGCGGCTATCTTCCAGCGCACCCGTTATCACCGCCGTCGCATGCGTGAGGTCTCCTGATGGTCGGCATTCTTCAGGACAAGGATCGCATCTTCACCAACCTGTACGGCCTCCAGGACTGGACGCTGGAAGGGGCGAAGACGCGCGGCGCGTGGAACGCCACAAAGGACATGCTCGACCTGGGTCGGGACTGGATCATCACCAACGTTAAGAACTCGGGCCTGCGCGGACGCGGCGGCGCGGGCTTCTCGACCGGTCTGAAGTGGTCCTTCATGCCCAAGGAGGTGAAGGACCGTCCGCATTATCTGGTCGTCAACGCCGACGAATCCGAGCCCGGGACCGCCAAGGACCGGGAGATCATGCGCAACGATCCGCAGCTGCTGATCGAGGGCTGCCTGATCGCCAGCTTCGCCATGCAGGCGCACGCCTGCTACATCTATCTGCGCGGCGAATATGTGCTGGAACGCGAGCGCATGGAGGCGGCGGTCAAGCAGGCCTATGAGGCCAAGCTGATCGGCAAGAACAACGTCCACGGCTGGGACTTCGACGTCTACATCCACCACGGCGCCGGCGCCTATATCTGCGGCGAAGAGACGGCCTTGCTGGAATCGCTGGAAGGCAAGAAGGGCCAGCCGCGCCTGAAGCCGCCGTTCCCGGCCGGCGCGGGCCTGTACGGCTGCCCGACCACGGTGAACAACGTCGAATCCATCGCGGTCGTCGGCACCATCCTGCGTCGCGGAGCCGAGTGGTTCGCGGGCTTCGGCCGTCCGAACAACACCGGCACCAAGCTGATGACCATCAGCGGCCACGTGAACCGGCCGTGCAATGTCGAAGAGGCCATGTCGATCCCGCTGAAGCAGCTGCTGGAAGAGCACTGCGGCGGCGTGCGCGGCGGCTGGGACAATCTGAAGGCCGTGATTCCGGGCGGGTCATCGGTGCCGTTGATCACGCGCGAGATGTCCGAGACGGCGCTGATGGACTTCGACAGCTTGCGTGAAATGCGCTCGGGTCTGGGGACGGCGGCGGTCATCGTCATGGACCAGTCGACCGATCTGGTGAAGGCGATCGCCCGCATCAGCTACTTCTACAAGCACGAGAGCTGCGGCCAGTGCACGCCGTGCCGCGAAGGCACCGGCTGGATGTGGCGCGTGCTCGAGCGCATGGCGATCGGCGAGGCGGATCCGTCGGAGATCGACCTGCTGCTGGACGTCGCCGGTCAGGTCGAGGGCCACACCATCTGCGCCTTGGGCGACGCCGCTGCCTGGCCGGTTCAGGGCCTGATCCGCCACTTCCGTCACGAGATCGAAGAGCGCATCGCCAACTACCGCAGCCGCCGCGCGAACTTCGCCGGCCATGCGATCGCGGCGGAGTAGGGGGATGCGCCTGACCCCGGTCATCGCGATCAGCCTGGTCTCCCTCGCCGCCTGCGGCGAGCGGGCCGAGGTGGCTGCGCCCAGCTCGACCGAGCAGGTCGCGGCCCAGGCGCCGTCGTCGGACGGCGTGACCGCTGCACCGGTCGTGCTGAACGCAGACCAGCTGCGCCAGGTCTGCCGCGCCGCGCTGGCGGCCGTGCATGGCCAGGATCTGTCGGCCGTGCAGGTCGAGGGCCTGACCGGCCAGGTGGTCTCGCTAAGCTGGCGCGCGCCGGTCGACGGCGGGGTCAGCCGCGCCGAATGCCGGGTCGAGGGCGACGTCGTGACCTGGCGTCTGACCAACACCGCCAATCCCGATCAGGGCCGCTGGATGAACCAGTCCGGCGACCCGGTGACCCGCTTCGCCCTGGACGGCGAGGCTGTCGCCATCACCACGACGCTCCCGGATGGGACGACCGCCACGGAACAATACGCCGTGGCCGCTGAGCAAGAGGCCCGCTGATGCCCGTCGCCAAGGTCAACGGCGTAGAGACTGAGTTCGAGCCCGGCATGACCGTGCTCCAGGTCGCCGAGCGCGCCGGACACGAGATTCCGCGCTTCTGCTACCACGAGCGGCTGTCGATCGCCGGCAACTGCCGGATGTGCCTGGTCGAGGTGAAGCCCGGACCGCCGAAGCCGCAGGCCAGCTGCGCCCTGCCGGCCGCCGAGGGGCAGGAAATCTTCACCGACACGCCGATGGTGAAGAAGGCCCGCGAAGGGGTGATGGAGTTCCTGCTCATCAACCACCCGCTGGACTGCCCGATCTGCGATCAGGGCGGCGAGTGCGACCTGCAGGACCAGGCCATGGGCTATGGCCGCGACGGCTCTCGCTATGCCGAGAACAAGCGCGCGGTCGAAGAAAAGAACATGGGCCCGACGGTGAAGACCTTCATGACGCGGTGCATCCAGTGCACCCGTTGTGTCCGCTTCATCACCGAGGTGGCGGGCGTGCCCGACATCGGCATGATCTCGCGTGGCGAGAGCGCCGAGATCACCACCTATCTGGAAAAGAACATCGACAGCGAGCTGTCGGGTAACGTCAACGACCTGTGCCCGGTGGGCGCCCTGACGCACCGGCCGTGGCAGTACCACTATCGCCCGTGGGAGCTGAAGAAGACCGAAACCATCGACGTGATGGACGCGCTCGGCTCCAACATCCGCGCTGACAGCCGGGGCGCCGAGGTCATGCGCGTGCTGCCTCGCGTCAACGAGGGCATCAACGAGGAATGGCTGTCGGACCGCAGCCGCTATGCCGTCGACGGCCTGCAGGCGCGTCGCCTGGACCGGCCGTGGCTGCGCGAGAACGGCAAGCTGCGTCCCGCCTCGTGGGACGAAGCGCTGAGCGCCGTGGCCGAGCGCCTGAAGGCGGCGCCGGCGGACCGCATCGGCCTGGTGGCCGGCGATCTGCAGGATGCGGAATCGATGAAGGCGGCGCTGGACCTGTTCCGCGCCCTGGGCTCGGCCAATACGGACTGCCGTCAGGACGGCTCGGCGCTGGGCCCAAATTCACAAGGTGTGGGGCCGCGCGAAGGCTGGCTGATGAACTCGGGCATCGCCGGGATCGAGCAGGCGGACGCCGTGCTGATCATCGGCGCCGATCCGCGCGTCGAGGCGCCGCTGCTGAATGCGCGCCTGCGCAAGGCCTGGCTGAAGGGCGACGCTGAGATCGCCCTGATCGGCCAGCAGGTCGATCTGACCTATGATTACAACTGGTTGGGCGCAGGAACGAAGACACTGGGCAAGCTGCCCAAGGCGGCTTCGGACTGGCTGTCCAAGGCCGAGCGGCCGGCGATCATCGTCGGCGCGGGCGCGCTGGCGGGCGAGGGCGGGGCGGCGACCCTGAACGCCATCGGAACGCTGGCGGCCAAGCTGGGCGTGGTGAAGGACGGCTGGAATGGCTTCAACGTGCTGCACACCGCCGCTGCGCGCGTCGGCGGCCTGGACATGGGCCTGGTGCCCGCCGAGGGCGGCCTGTCGGCGACCGACATGGTCAAAACCGGCGCGCTGGACGTGCTGTTCCTGCTGGGCGCTGACGAGATCGACGCTTCGGCGACCGGCGCCTTCAAGGTCTATTTGGGCAGCCACGGCGATCGCGGGGCGCACGGCGCCGATGTCATCCTGCCGGGCGCGGCCTATACCGAAAAGCCGGGCCTGTACGTCAACACCGAAGGCCGGGTGCAGATGGCCGACCGGGTCGTCTTCCCCAAGGGCGACGCCAAGGAAGACTGGGCCATCATCCGCGCCCTGTCGGAGCGCGTTGGCCAGACCCTGCCTTACGACACGCTGGACCAGCTGCGCGCCAAGCTGATGGCGGACCATCCGACGTTTGGCCGCATCGATTATCTGGCCCCGGCCGGCGGTTTTGACGTCGCCGCCCTGGGCGCCAAGGGCGATCTGGGCGAGCGCGACTTCGTCTCGCCGGTGCTCGACCCCTATCTGACCAACCCGATCGCGCGCGCCAGCGCGACCATGGCCGAACTGTCCGCCCAGCGCGTGCAGCCGGTCGCGATCGCGGCGGAGTAGGGCGATGATGGTTGGGGGTTATCCAATCTACGTCTTTGTGCCGTTGGTGGCGGCGCTGGCTTGCGGTTTGCTGTTCGTTCGGCAAATGACGGCCCTCGCCAATGCTCTGGGCCTTGATCCGAAAGATGCCGAAAGCGGAAAGCATGTCGGCGCCGCGATCTTGGGAGGCGAACAGCAGCTTCATGATAAGGGCGTGCACCGCATCGTCTGGACTCTGCGTCTGGCCTTTTTGGTCGATGTGATTTGCGTGTTGCTGTTCGCGTATTTGCTTTTCAGCGTGACTGAGGCCGTCTGATGGATTTCTGGACCACCCCTGTCGGCTGGACGCTCGCCACCGTCGGCGGGATTCTGCTCGTCACCGTCGGCATCCTGATTTCGCTGGCCTTCCTGCTGCTGGCCGACCGGAAAATCTGGGCGGGCGTGCAGATGCGCAAAGGCCCCAATGTGGTCGGCCCGTTCGGCCTGCTTCAGTCCTTCGCCGACTTCTTCAAGTTCGTGTTGAAGGAGATCATCATCCCCGCCGGCGCGGACAAGGTGGTGTTCATCCTGGCGCCGTTGATCACCTTCATCCTGGCCTTCATCGCCTGGGCGGTGATCCCGTTCGCGCCGGGCTGGGTCATCTCGGACCTGAACGTCGGCATCCTGTACATCTTCGCGATCAGCTCGCTGGGCGTGTACGGCATCATCATGGGCGGCTGGGCTTCGAACTCGAAGTACCCGTTCCTGGGCTCGCTGCGTTCGGCGGCGCAGATGGTGTCCTACGAGGTCTCGATCGGCCTGGTGATCATCAACGTCATCCTGCTGGCCGGGACGATGAACCTGACCGCCATCGTGACGCAGCAGCAGGGCTGGATCTGGAACTGGTTCGCCTTCGGCGGCGGCGCGGCGACGTGGCCGACCATCATCGTCATGTTCCCGATGGCGATCGTCTTCTTCATCTCGGCCCTGGCCGAGACCAACCGCCCGCCGTTCGATCTGCCCGAGGCCGAGTCCGAGCTCGTGGCCGGCTATCAGGTCGAGTACAGTTCGACGCCGTACCTGCTGTTCATGATCGGCGAGTACGCCAACATCGTCTTCATGTGCGCCATGATCAGCCTGCTGTTCTTCGGCGGCTGGCACCCGGGCTTCCCGACCGGCTTCCTGGACAGCTGGCCGACCTTCCTGGCCAACCTGTTCTATCTCGCCGTCTTCATGGGCAAGATCATCTTCTGGTTCATCATGATCGCCATGGTGAAGGCCTTCGTGCCGCGCTATCGCTACGACCAGCTGATGCGCTTGGGCTGGAAGATCTTCCTGCCGTCGTCGCTGGTCGCCGTGGTCATCGTCTCGGCCTGGCGCGTGTTTGCGGTGGGGGCGTGATGCAAGGTCTTTTCATCGGCCTGATGCTGATCGCGCCCTTGGCGGCCTGCGCGCCCTACGAGGCGCCGCCGGCGTCGGGCTATCAGTGGCAGCAGCGCCAGGACCGCATCGAGCGCCAGTGGCGCGACGAGCAGGCCAAAAAGGCTCCGGCCCAGACTTCAACCCCGACCGCCGCTCCCCCGGCTGAGGAAACCGCGTGATGTTCACCCGTATCGTCCAGGCGACCAAGGGCGCGATGATGCTGGACGTCATCGGCGCCATCGGCCTGTCGCTGAAGTACATGGCGCGCCCCAAGGCGACCGTGAACTATCCGTTCGAGCGTAATCCGCAGTCGCCGCGCTTCCGGGGCGAGCACGCGCTGCGCCGTTATGCGAACGGCGAGGAGCGCTGCATCGCCTGCAAGCTGTGCGAGGCCATCTGCCCGGCGCAGGCCATCACCATCGAGGCCGAACCGCGCGCCGACGGCAGCCGCCGCACGACGCGCTACGACATCGACATGGTCAAATGCATCTACTGCGGCCTGTGCCAGGAGGCCTGCCCGGTGGACGCCATCGTGGAGGGCCCGAACTCGGAGTTCGCCGTCGAGACCCGCGAGGAGCTGCTCTATGACAAGCAGCGCCTGCTGGACAACGGCGACCGCTGGGAGCGGGTGATCGCGAAGAATCTGGAACTCGACGCTCCGTATCGCTAAACGGAGCGCCGATTCCGCAGGCGTCTCCGAAGGGGGCGCGAGTCAGGATGGTCAGGCTTCGGCCGGGCCAGGTTTTCAAAGGGGGCGACGTCCCGGCAATGCTGCAAGGCATAGCGTTCTATCTGCTGGCGGCCGTGGCCGTGGTTTCGGCCTTGCTGGTCGTCACCGCGCGCAACCCCGTGCACTCGGTCCTTTGGCTGATCCTGGCCTTCTTCTCGTCGGCGGGGCTGTTCGTGCTGCTGGGCGCGGAGTTCCTGGCGATGCTGCTGGTGGTCGTCTACGTCGGCGCCGTGGCGGTGCTGTTCCTGTTCGTCGTCATGATGCTGGACGTCGACTTCGTGCGTCTGCGCGAAGGCTGGGCCCGCTATCTGCCGATCGGCGCCATTGTGGCGGCCGTCCTGCTGATCGAGATGATCGTGATCTCGATGGCCGTGGTGCAGGGCGGCGCAGCGCGCGGCATCACCGAGGTGGCCGCGCCCAATGCCGAGCTGACCAACGTCCACGCCATCGGGCGGGTGCTCTATACGGACTACGTCTACTTCTTCCAGGCGGCCGGGATCGTGCTGCTGATCGCCATGATCGGCGCCATCACCCTGACGCTGCGGCACAAGCCGCACATCCGTCGCCAAGACCCTTCGGCCCAGGTGAACCGCGACCGTCGCACCGCCGTCGAAGTCAAATCGGCCCAGACCGGCCAGGGCGTCAGCCCTGAGGAGCTTCTGTAATGGACATCGGTCTGCCCCACTATCTGGCGGTCGCCGCCATCCTGTTCACCATCGGCGTGTTCGGCATCTTCGCGAACCGCAAGAACGTCATCATCATCCTGATGTCGGTCGAGCTGATCCTGCTGTCGGTGAACATCAACTTCGTCGCCTTCTCGGCCTATCTGAACGACATCGCCGGGCAGATCATGGCCATGTTCGTGCTGACCGTCGCCGCGGCAGAGGCCGCCGTCGGGCTGGCGATCCTGGTGACCTTCTTCCGTAACCGCGGCGACATCGCCGTGGACGACGCCTCGGTGATGAAGGGCTGATCGTGACCATCCAGCTTCTCGTCACCCTCGGAGTCTTCGCGCCCCTGCTGGGCGCGATGGTCGCCGGCTTCTTCGGCCGCCGCATCGGCAACGTCGCCTCGCAGGCCGTGACCACGGGCCTGCTGTTTTTCGCCTGCGCCGTGTCGTGGTTCGTCTTCATCCAGTGGACCTGGGGCGGGCTGGAAGCCTTCACCCTGCGCCTGCTGCCGTTCATCAACGTCGGCGACTTCCAGTCGACCTGGTCGATCCGCATCGACGCCATGTCGGCTGTGATGCTGATCGTGGTGACCAGCGTGTCCTCGCTCGTGCACCTGTACAGCTGGGGCTATATGGCGGAGGACGACTCCAAGCCGCGCTTCTTCGCCTATCTGTCGCTGTTCACCTTCGCCATGCTGGCGCTGGTGACGGCCGCCGACTTCATGCAGCTGTTCTTCGGCTGGGAAGGCGTGGGCCTGGCGTCCTATCTGCTGATCGGCTTCTGGTACAAGAAACCCACGGCGTCGGCCGCGGCCATCAAGGCCTTCGTAGTCAACCGGGTCGGCGACTTCGGCTTCGCGCTCGGCATCATCACCATCTTCTGGATGTTCGGCACGATCGACTTCGCCGAGCTGTTCCCGCTGATCGCCGAGCGCGCGGGCACGGGCTGGACCTTCCTGGGCCACACCTGGTCGGCGCTGGATTTGGCCGGCTTCCTGCTGTTCATCGGCGCCATGGGCAAGTCGGCGCAGTTCTTCCTGCACACCTGGCTGCCGGACGCCATGGAAGGCCCGACCCCGGTGTCGGCCCTGATCCACGCCGCCACCATGGTGACGGCCGGTGTCTACATGGTCTGCCTGCTGAGCCCGATCTACGAATACGCCCCGGTCGCCAGCCAGATCATCGCCATCATCGGCGCGATCACGGCCCTGTTCGCCGCCACGGTCGGCCTGACACAGAACGACATCAAGCGGGTCATCGCCTATTCGACCTGTTCGCAGCTGGGCTACATGTTCTTCGCGGCGGGCGTCGGCGCCTATCAGGCCGCCATGTTCCACCTGTTCACCCACGCCTTCTTCAAGGCCCTGCTGTTCCTGGGCGCCGGCTCGGTGATCCACGGCATGCACCACGAGCAGGACATGCGGAAGATGGGCGGCCTGTGGAAGCTGCTGCCGGTGACCTACGGGGTCATGATGATCGGCACCATCGCCATCACCGGCCTGGGCATTCCGCAGCTGAAGTGGGGCTTCGCCGGCTTCTATTCCAAGGACTCGATCCTGGAGAGCGCCTTCGCCTCGGCCGGCTACAGCCCGGTGGGCCTGTTCGCCTTCTTCATCGGCCTCTTCGCCGCGGCGCTTACGGCCTACTATTCGTGGCGCCTGGTGTTCATGACCTTCCACAACAAGCCGGTGTGGAAAGAGGAAGAGCATCCCGTTCACGACGCGGACGCGCACGCCCATCAGCCGGCCCAGCTGGAATCGCATGACGAGCCGCTGGCCGACGGCGCCCATCCCGCGCACGACGCGCCGGTCGAGGGTCACGCCCACGCCGAGCATGACGACCATCACCACCACGGCCCGCTGAAGCCGCACGAGAGCCCGTGGGTCATGCTGATCCCGCTGCTGCTCCTGTCGGTCGGCGCGATCGCGGCGGGCTTCGTCTTCTACGACAGCTTCGTCGGTCACCACGAAGCCGAGTTCTGGCGCGGGGCGATCTTCACCTCTGAAGCCAACCACGTGCTTCACGACAGCCACTATGTGCCGGTCTGGGTGCTGTGGGCGCCGCTGGTCATGACGCTGGCCGGCACGCTGACGGCGCTGTGGATCTACGTCCTGCGCGAGGGCATGGGCCGCCGGATGGCCGAGCGGGGAGGGGCGATCTACGCCTTCCTCTACAACAAGTGGTACTTCGACGAGCTGTATGACTTTGTCTTTGTGCGCGGGACCAAGAAGCTGGGCGACCTGTTCTGGAAGGTCGGCGATGTGAAGATCATCGACGGCATGGGGCCTAACGGCGCCGCCTGGGCCTCGCTGAAATCCGCCGGACGACTGGCCAAGCTGCAGTCCGGCTATGTCTATCACTACGCCTTCGTGATGCTGCTGGGGGTGGCGGGTCTGCTCGCCTTCGCCATCGCGACGTGGGGAGCCTGATCCCGTGCCTCACATTCTGAGCCTCGTCACCTTCCTGCCGCTGCTGGGCGCCGCCGCCATTCTGGGCGCGCGGCTGCTGGGCAAGGGCGACGCCGCGCCGGCGGCGCGCTGGATCGCGCTCGGCACGACCCTGGTCGTGCTGGCCGTGTCGGTCCTGCTGGTCGCCAGCTTCGACCCGTCGAACCCGGCCTATCAGTTCGTCGAACGCTATGTCTGGTTCGCCGGCGCCCAGTATCACCTGGGCGTGGACGGCATCTCGATCCTGTTCGTGCTGCTGACCGCCTTCCTGATGCCGCTGTGCATCATCGCCAGCTGGAAGACGATCACCGATCGCGTGGTCGAGTACATGATCTGCTTCCTGGTGCTGGAGACGCTGGTCATCGGCGTGTTCACCGCGCTGGACCTGTTCCTGTTCTACATCTTCTTCGAAGGCACCCTGGTGCCGATGTTCCTGATCATCGGCATCTGGGGCGGGGCCAACCGGATCTACGCGGCCTACAAGTTCTTCCTCTACACCCTGCTGGGGTCGGTGCTGATGCTGCTGGCCATGCTGTGGATGGCCAATACGGCCGGCACCACCAGCATCCCGGCGCTGAAGGAATACGCCTTCTCGCCCCAGGCCCAGACGCTGCTGTGGCTGGCCTTCTTCGCCTCGTTCGCGGTGAAGATGCCGATGTGGCCGGTGCATACCTGGCTGCCCGACGCCCACGTTCAGGCGCCGACGGCGGGGTCGGTCATCCTGGCCGGCATCCTGCTGAAGCTGGGCGGCTACGGCTTCATCCTGTTCAACCTGCCGATGTTCCCGCTGGCGTCGCAGATGTTCGCACCCCTGGTCTTCACCCTGTCGGTGATCGCCATCGTCTACACCTCGCTGGTCGCCTTCCGGCAGACCGACATGAAGAAGCTGATCGCCTATTCGTCAGTGGCGCACATGGGCTTCGTCACCATGGGCATCTTCGCCGGCAACGAGCAGGGCGTGCAGGGCGCGGTGTTCCAGATGATCAGCCACGGCCTGATCTCGGGCGCCCTCTTCCTGTGCGTCGGCGTGGTCTATGATCGGATGCACACCCGCGAGATCGCCCAGTACGGCGGTCTGACCAGCCGGATGCCGTGGTACGCCGCCATCTTCCTGATGTTCACCATGGCCAACGTCGGCCTGCCGGGCACCTCGGGCTTCATCGGCGAGATCCTGACGATGACGGCGGTCTATGAGGTCTCGACCTGGACGGCGCTGGTCGCCGCGTCGGGCGTGATCTTCTCGGCGGTCTACGCTCTGACGCTGTACCGCAACGTCATGTTCGGCGAGATCACCAATCCGGCGATGAAGACCATCACCGACATCGACAAGCGCGAGCTGTTGACCTTCGTGCCTCTGATCATCGGGACGATCTGGCTGGGCGTCTATCCGGCCGCCGTCCTCGACTACACCGGGCCTGCCGTCGAGGCCCTGACCAGCGCCTATCGCGCCGCGATCGGCGGGTGAGAGACTGATGCCTGACCTGTCCCAAGCCCTTCACCTCGCTGCTTCCGAGATCACCCTGGCGCTGGGCGCCCTGGTGCTGCTCATGGTCGGCGCCTTCATGGGCGAGAAGTCCGCGCGCCTGATCTCGGGCGCGTCGATCCTGCTGCTGATCGCCGCCGCCGTCATCGCCGCCACCGGTCCCCTGGGCGCTGCCTTCAACGGCGCCTTCGTGGCCGATCCGCTGGCGGTGTTCGCCAAGGTGGTGATCTTCCTGAGCGCCGCGGTCGCCATCGTGCTCGGCGACGGCTGGATGCACCGCGAACGCATCGCCAAGTTCGAGTATCCGATCCTTATCGTGCTGGCCTCGGTCGGCATGTCGATGATGGCGTCGTCGGGCGACCTGATCTCGCTCTACGTCGGCATCGAGCTGCACTCGCTGGCCCTGTATGTGCTGGCCGCCTATCACCGCGACGACCTGAAGGCGTCTGAAGCGGGCCTGAAATATTTCGTGCTGGGCGCCCTGTCGTCGGGCCTGCTGCTGTACGGCGCCAGCCTGGTCTACGGCTTCACCGGCTCGATGCGTTTCGACGAGATCGCGGCCTACGCCGCCGCCAACCCTGGGCCGGGCCTGATCTTCGGCCTGGTGTTCCTGATCTGCGGCCTGGCCTTCAAGGTCTCGGCCGCGCCGTTCCACATGTGGACGCCGGACGTCTATGAGGGCGCGCCGACGCCGGTCGTGGCCCTGTTCGCCACCGCGCCCAAGATGGCGGCCATGGTCCTGATCGCGCGCGTTCTGACCGACGGCTTCGCCGGCTCGCACGACCAGTGGGCCCAAGTCATCATCCTGATCTCGCTGATCAGCTTCGCCGTCGGCGCCTTTGGCGGCCTGGCGCAGAAGAACATCCAGCGCCTGCTGGCCTATTCGTCGATCGCCAACATCGGCTACGCCCTGCTGGGCATCGCGGCGGGGACGCAGCTGGGCCTGCAGGCCATGCTGATGTTCATGACGCTGTACGTCATCGATCAGCTGGGCTTCTTCGCCATCCTGCTGTCGCTGTCCAAGCGCGGCCGGCCGATCCGCAACATCGCCGACCTGGCGGGCCTGAAGAAGGACCGTCCGGTGACGGCCATTGCCCTGACGGTTCTGTCGCTGTCGGTGCTGGGCATGCCGCCGTTCGCGGGCTTCTGGGCCAAGTACTATGTCTTCGGCGCAGCGGCTGACGCGGGCTACTGGATGGCCGGCGCCGCCGGTCTGGTGGCCTCGGTTGTGGCGGCTTTCTACTATCTGCGGATCATCAAGCTGATGTGGTTCGATCCCCCCGTGGACGAGGTCAAGACCGACGCCGCGCCGGTGGAGGCCAAGACCGTGGCCTTCGCCGCGGCCGCCTTCTCCTTCCCGCTGGTGATCGTGGGCCTGGTCTGGCTCGAGCCCCTGACGCGGGCGGCCGCGAGCGGCTTCGGAGCCGGGTAGGGCGGTGGCGACCGCCGCCCCGGTCTTGTTCCTCGACGAGGTCGACTCCACCAACGCCGAGGCGCGACGCCGCGCCGAGGCCGGCGAGACCGGACCGCTGTGGATCGCGGCGCGGCGTCAGACGGCCGGACGCGGGCGGCGCGGCCGCGCGTGGGAAAGCGACAGCGCCAATCTGACGGCCAGCCTGCTGCAACTGACGCAGAAGTCTCCGGCCGAGGCCGCGCAGGTGACCTTCATCGCGGCCCTGGCCACCGTGGATCTGCTGGACGCCTTTGCGCCCACCGCCCTGGTCTCGATCAAATGGCCCAATGACGTGCTACTGGACGGCCGCAAGGTCTCGGGTGTGCTGATCGAATCGGGACAGGCTGAGCGTGGACTGTGGCTGGCGGTCGGGATCGGCGTGAACCTGGCGCAGACGCCGCAGGGCGTCGAACGGCCGGCGACCTGCATCGCCGAGCACCTGCGGGCCGATGTGACGCAGCCGCCGTCGCCGGACGCCGCGCTGGCCGTGCTGAGCCAGGCCTTCGCCGCGTGGATCGAACGCTGGGAGACCTTGGGGTTCGAGCCCATCCTGAACGCCTGGCGCGCCCGGGCGCGAGGATTGGACGGCCCGTGCGTTGCGCGCCTGGGGCATGAGACGATCACCGGCCAGGCCGATGGGGTCGAGGCGGACGGGGCGTTGAGGCTTCGGCTTTCGGACGGGACCCTGCGTCGCGTCTCGGCCGGGGATGTCTTCTTCGGCGAGGAGGCCGCCTGATGCTGCTGGCGATCGAACAGGGCAACACCAATACGCTGTTCGCGGTGCACAATGGGACCGACTGGGTCGCTCAGTGGCGCGCCGCGACCGAGGCCAGCCGCACCGCCGATGAGTACGCCGTCTGGCTGTCGCAGTTGATGGCGATGCGCGGGCTGGATCTCAAGGCCCTGGACGGCTGCATCATCTCCAGCGTCGTGCCGCAGTCCATGTTCAACCTGCGCAACCTGTCGCGGCGCTATCTGGGGGCCGAGCCTCTGGTTATCGGCGAGAACGCCAGGCTGGGCATGGAGGCGCGCATCCTGAAGCCCTCGGAGGCGGGTGCGGACCGGCTGGTCAACGCCATCGGAGCGCATCTGAGATATCCGGGCGACCTGATCGTCATCGACAGCGGCACGGCCACGACCTTCGACGTCATCGCCGCCGACGGCGCCTTCGAGGGCGGCGTCATCGCGCCGGGAGTGAATTTGAGCCTTCAGGCCCTGCACGAAGCGGCGGCCATGCTGCCGCGTATCGCCATCCAGAAGCCCGAGCGCGTCATCGGCAAGGACACGGTGTCCAACATGCAGGCCGGCGTCTTCTGGGGCTATATCTCGCTGATCGAGGGACTGGTCGCGCGCATCAAGACTGAATGGGGAAAACCCATGACGGTCATCGGCACGGGGGGCGTCGCCTCGCTGTTCGAGGGCGCCACCGACAGCATTGATCACTTCGATCCCGATCTAACCATCCGCGGCCTGCTCGAAATCTGGCGCCGCAACACCCACATGGGCGCATGAACAAAAACAAAGACAACGAACTCGTCTTCCTGCCGCTGGGCGGATCCAACGAGATCGGCATGAATCTCAACGCCTATGGCTATGGCCCGGCGGACGACCGCGAGTGGATCGTGGTCGACGTCGGCGTGACCTTCGGCGACCCTTCGACGCCCGGCGTGGACGTGATCGTGCCCGATCCGGTCTATCTGGAGGGCGAGAACATCCGGGGCATCGTGCTGACCCACGCGCACGAGGATCACATCGGCGCTCTGGGCTGGCTGTGGCCGCGCATCAAGGCCCCGCTGTATGCGACGCCGTTCACCGCCTATCTGATCCGCGAAAAGCTGCGCGACGCCGGCCTGCTGGACCAGGTGACCCTGCATGAGGTGCCGCTGGGTGGGACGATCGACCTGGGCCCGTTCCAGGTCGAGATGGTGACGATCACCCACTCCATCGCCGAGCCGAACGGCCTGGCGATCAAGACGCCGCTGGGCACGGTGCTGCATACCGGCGACTGGAAGATCGACAACGATCCGGTCGTGGGCGAGCGCACCGACATCGAGACCATCCAGCGCTTGGGCGACGAGGGCGTCCTGGCCATGGTGTGCGATTCCACCAACGTCTTCGTGGACGGCGTCGCCGGTTCCGAGGGCGATGTGCGCGAGGCGCTGGCCGAGTTGATCTCGGGCCTCAAGGGCCGGATCGCGGTTGGCTGCTTCGCCTCCAACGTCGCGCGCATGGACAGCGTGATCCGCGCCGCCGAGGCGGCGGGCCGGCGCGTGATCCTGGCCGGACGGTCGATGCACCGGATCACGGCGGCCGCCAAGTCGGTCGGGATGCTGTCGGACATCAAGCCCTTCCTGAGTGAGGACGAGGCGCGTCACTGGCCCGGCGAGCAGATCCTGTATCTGTGCACCGGCAGCCAGGGCGAGGCGCGCGCCGCACTGTCGCGCGTGGCCGACGGGACGCACCCCTTCATCAAGCTGGGACGAGGAGACCACTGCATCTTCTCGTCGCGCGTGATCCCAGGCAACGAACTGTCGATCGGCCGACTGCAGGATACGCTGTCGGAGCGCGGCGTGCGCATCCACACCGAGAAGGACACGCCGGGGATCCACGTCTCGGGCCACCCCTGCCGCGACGAACTGCGCCAGATGTATCAGTGGGCGCGGCCAAAGATCGCCGTGCCGACCCACGGCATGCGCCGCCACATCGCCGAACACGCCTTGCTGGCCAAGGACATGCAGGTGCCCGAGACCGTGACGCCGCGAAACGGCGACATGGTGCGCCTGGCCCCGGGACCCGCCGCCATCGTCGACGAGGTGCCGTCCGGCCGCCTGTTCGTGGACGGCGGCATGCTGGTGGAAGAGGCAGGCACGGCCCTGCGCGAGCGCCGCCACGCGGCCTCGAACGGGGTGCTGGTGGTCAGCTTCGCGCTCGACAAGCGCGGCAAGATCGTTTCGGACATCGATGTGCGCGCCATCGGCCTGCCGGGGGACGAGGATCAGCCGCTGGGCGACATCCTGGACGACCTGGCCGAGCGCGTGGAACAGACGGTGCGCGGCCTGAAGGGCGCGGCGCTGGAGGACGAACTGGTGGTCGAGCAGGCCGTCGCCCGCACCCTCAAGAAGGCAAGCCAGGGCGTATGGTCGCGTCGTCCGATCGTCGAGACGGTCGTTCTTCGACTGTAGGACGCAACCTTGGCCGTTCGGCGGGGTTTGAGGCGATCAGTCTCAAGCTTCGCCGGCGCCCTTGGCCAACTCAAACTCTCATCGCTTCCGACAGTCGGTTCGTCGTCGTTCGCACGACGCGCTGGAACGCGTGCGGCATGCGCGCCACCCCCTGCACGGGTGGAAGAAGTGGTCGCTGATCCTGCTGCAGTGGCTGGCGCTGCTCGTGGTCGTGTTCGCCCTGGTCAATCTGGCGCTGGGGCTTTCGGTCCAGAGCCGCGAGGATCGAGGGCGGCGGTTCGTGCACGTGGCGACCGCCCTGTGGTTCAGTCCTTTGGATGGACGAACCGCCGATCCGACGGCGTTTGCACGGCTTTATGGCGACGAGCTGGGCTCCGATCCGGACGCCAACGAGGTCCGCGGTTATTTCGAGCGGCGGCTGGACGGCACGATCGTGCTTGATCAGATCATGACCGAGCATTTGGTCGATCGCTTCGAAGGGGTGAATGCGCAGACCTTTCCGGCGGGGGTGTATGTCGGCGTCAGAGCTTTGGGGCCCGACGGCCTGCCTTTCGTGCCGGTGACCAAATACCTGGCGCACTTTCTGTTCTTCCCGCGCCACGCCTATATCCTCGTGGTGCCGGAGACGGGCCCGGCCCAGGTGTTTTCGGCCAGCCTGAACGGGCATTTCGATGAAGACGCCGACGATCAGCAGCATCTGGCGGCCCAAATCGGCGACTACGGACCGGGAGCGTATGACTTCCCGTCATCCGGTCAGGCCGTGCACGAACTCACGATGGTGACGCGCGACCCGGCCGAAACGGAGGCCGCGCTGGAAAGCCTGTCGCGCGCCAAGGACCGCCTGGACGCTGCAGGGATCGAATACGGCGTGCTGGCGCCCAACTCCAACACCGTGATCGGCTGCATACTCGAAGACGCGGGCGTCATGTCGCAGGCCCAGCGCTCGTCGGCCCTGCTGGCGGTGCGCGCGCCGGGCGTGGGCGCGGCTTGCCGCTGATCCCGGCGTCGCCCATAGAGACGCCATGATCGGAAGACTAAACCATGTGGGGGTGGCGACGCCCTCGATCGAGGACAGCGTGCGGCTGTATCGCGATGTGCTGGGCGCAACGCGGGCGCATGCGCCGTTCGACCTGCCGGCGCAGGGCGTCCGGGTCTGCTTCATCGACCTGCCCAATAGCCAGGTCGAGCTGATCGAGCCGCTGGGGGACGACAGTCCGATCCACGGCTTTCTGGCCAAGAACCCCAAGGGCGGCCAGCACCACGTCTGTTTCGAGGTCGAGGACATCCTGGCTGCGCGCGATGCGCTGCGGGCCAGGGGCGCGACCATTCTGGGCACGGGTGAACCGCGCATCGGCGCTCACGGCACGCCCATCCTGTTCCTGCACCCCCGGGACATGGGCGGTGTGCTGATCGAACTGATGGAAACCCCCAAAGGCGAGGCGCACTGATGCCCATCGGCCCCTTCACCATGACGGCCATCTACATCACGGTGTGGTGGACAGTCCTGTTCGTCGTTCTGCCGCTTGGAATGAACCAGCGCGACCAAGCGCAGCCGACCGACGGAGCCCAGTGGGGCGCGCCCGAAAATCCCCGGCTGAAGAAGAAATTCATCACCACGACCTGGGTGGCGGCCGTCGTGTGGGTGTTCATCATGGTCTTGGTCTACATCGGCTGGATGCCCCTGCCGAGCCTGGCGCCCCCCGTTTAGGGGCGCCGCCTAGCTTTCGCCCCGCCGACCCGGCTAAAGCTCGGGTTCATTCGACTCGAGACCTGGATCGCCCGATGCGCCTTTCGCGCTACTTCCTGCCCACTCTGAAAGAGGCGCCTTCAGACGCCCAGATCGTTTCGCATCAGCTGATGCTGCGCGCCGGCCTGATCAAGCAGGAGGCCGCCGGCATCTACGCCTGGCTGCCGCTGGGCCTGCGGGTGCTGCGCAAGATCGAGGCGATCGTGCGCGAAGAGCAGGTGAGGGCGGGCGCGGTCGAACTGCTGATGCCCACGCTGCAACTGGCCGACCTGTGGCGCGAGAGCGGGCGCTACGACGCCTATGGCCCGGAGATGCTGCGCATCACCGACCGGCACGAACGCGAACTGCTGTACGGCCCCACCAACGAGGAGATGATCACCGACATCTTCCGGGGTTATGTGAAGAGCTACAAGGCCCTGCCGCTGAACCTATTTCACATTCAGTGGAAGTTCCGCGACGAGCGGCGTCCGCGCTTCGGCGTGATGCGTGGGCGCGAGTTCCTGATGAAGGACGCCTATTCCTTCGATTTGGACGAGGCCTCGGCGCGCAAGGCCTACAACCGCATGTTCGTGGCCTATCTGAACACTTTCGCCCGCATGGGCTTGAAGGCTGTGCCGATGCGCGCCGACACCGGCCCGATCGGCGGCGACCTGAGCCACGAGTTCATCGTCCTGGCGGACACCGGCGAGAGCGCGGTCTTCTGTGACCGCAAGCTGGTCGAGATGCCGGCGCCGGGCGGCGACGTGGACTGGGACGACCTGCAGGCCGTCGTCGACGAGCGCACGGCCCTGTACGCAGCGACCGAGGAAATGCACGACGCGGGCGCCTTTGAAAGCCAGACCGCCGAGGCCGACCGCCTGTCGGCGCGCGGCATCGAGGTCGGCCACATCTTCTACTTCGGCGCCAAATACTCCGCGCCGATGAAGGCGCAGGTGGCGGGGCCGGACGGCAAGGATACGCCGGTCCACATGGGAAGCTATGGCGTAGGCGTTTCGCGTCTGCTGGGCGCCATCATCGAGGCCAGCCACGACGAGAGCGGCATCATCTGGCCTGACGCCGTGGCGCCGTTCGACGTGGTGGTCATCAACCTGCGCGTCGGCGACGAGGCGGTGGACGCCGCCTGCGACGAGGCGGTGGATCGCCTGAAGGCTGCGGGCTTGGATGTCCTGTACGACGACACCGACGAGCGTCCGGGCGGCAAGTTCGCCACCGCCGACCTGATCGGCGTGCCGTGGCAGCTGACCATCGGGCCCAAGGGGCTGAAGGACGGGGTGGTCGAGCTGAAGCGCCGTGCGACCGGCGAGAAGGACAGCCTGGCGCTGGACGCCGCCCTCGGGAAGCTGATCGGATGAGCGACGCCGCCTCGGCGACCAAGCCGGTGAAGCCCGCCGGCGCCTTCTCCGCCTGGGAGATCGGTCTGGCGCTCCGCTATCTGCGGGCAAAGCGCAAGGAAGGCGGGGTGGCGATGATCGCCATCATCAGCTTCATCGGCATCATGCTGGCGGTCGCCGTGCTGATCAGCGTCATGAGCATCATGGCCGGGTTCCGCGCCGAACTGCTTGGCCGGATGCTCTCGTTCAACGGGCACATGTACGTCCAGGGCCAGGTGCTGAGTTCGCCGGACCGCGAGCAGGCTCTGCAACGGCTGTCGGACGTGCCGGGGGTCGTCAGCGTGGCGCCTCAGGTCCAGGCCCAGAGCCTGCTGCGCGCCGGCGGCGCGACCACCGGCGCCATCGTCAAGGGCATCCGCCCGCAGGACCTGTCGTCGTTGAACTTCGTCTATGACAGCCTGTCGGACGAATCGCGTCAGACCTTTGGCCAAGGCGCCTATGGCGGCGACCGCATCCTGATCGGCGGCGCCCTGGCGCGCGGCCTGGGCATCGGGCCGGGCGATCCCATCACCCTGTATTCGCCAACCGGCGCCGACAGCGCCTTTGGCAACCTCGGCGGGCTGGAGAAGACCTACACGGTCGGCGGCGTATTCAGCTCGGGCACCTCGGAATACGACCAGGCCTTCATCTTCATGCCGCTGGAGCAGGCGCAGCTTTTCTTCGGGCTTGAAGGCGTGTGGAGCGTCATCGAGCTGAAGGTCAGCACGCCGGACCAGATGGACAGCTATCTGGCCCCCGTGCGCGATGCGGCCGGGGCGGGCGCAGTCGTGACCGACTGGAGAACCCAGATGGCGGCTTTCTGGGGCGCGCTGCAGATCGAGCGCGCGGCCATGAGCATCATCCTGGGCATGGTGGTCGCCATTGCGGCGATGAACATCATCTCGGGCATCGTCATGCTGGTGAAGAACAAGACGCGCGACATCGCCATCCTGCGCACCGTGGGCGCCAGCCCGTCTTCGATCCTGCGCATCTTCTTCGTGGCCGGCGCGGCGATCGGTGTGGCGGGCACATTGGCGGGTCTGGCGCTGGGCCTCGCCTTCTGTCTGAACATCGGCGCGATCCAGCACTTCCTGGAGGCCCTGCTGGGCGTCCAGCTGTTCAACTCCGAGGTCTATATGCTGGACGCGGTGCCGGCCCTGGTCGATCCAGGCGACGTGACCTGGGTCGCGGTCTGGTCGCTGCTGATGAGCTGCGTGGCCAGCCTGCCGCCGTCCTGGAACGCCTCGCGCATCGATCCCGTGGAGGCCCTGCGCTATGAATAGGACCGACACGCCGACCCTGTCGCTGCGAGACGTCAGCCGCACCTATCCGACCGCCCAGGGCGGGCTGACGGTGCTGAAGGGCGTGGACCTGGATGTATGGCCGGGCGAGATTGTCGGCCTGATCGGGCCTTCGGGCTCGGGCAAGTCCAGCCTGCTGCACGCCGCGGGCCTGCTGGAACGGCCGACGACGGGCCAGGTCGTGATTGACGGCGAGGAGGTGGGCCGCCTGGACGAGCGGGCGCGCACCAGGCTTCGCCTGTCGCGCATCGGCTTCGTCTATCAGTTCCACCATCTGCTGCCCGAGTTCGATGCGCGCGACAACGTGGCCCTGCCCATGCGCATCGCCGGTCTGTCGGTGAAAGCCGCGCAGGATCGCGCCACCGAGACCCTGACGGCGTTGGGCCTGGGCGACCGCGTCACCCACCAGCCGGCTCAGCTGTCAGGCGGCGAGCGCCAGCGCGTGGCGATCGCCCGCGCCCTGGCCAACCGGCCGCGCCTGCTGCTGGCCGACGAGCCGACCGGCAACCTGGATCCCTCGACCAGCGGATCGGTGTTCGAGAGCCTGCGCCAGTTGTCGAAGACGACGGGCGTCGCCGCCCTGATCGCCACCCACAACATGGAGCTGGCCGGCCACATGGACCGCGTTTTCGCTCTGAAGGACGGCCATCTGGAAGAGCGCGCGGCCGAGAGCCACGCCTACTGATCAGGCGCTGCGGGCCTCGTCCTCTGCCCGGGCGCGAATGACGCCGAGGACATTAGCGTGGAAGTCTCCAAAAAACAGCCGCCCCCACGCGGCGGCGTATCCGTTCATTGGCGTACGGATCCAGTACCGCGTCGTCAGAACCACGTCTGTTCCGCCGTCAGCGCGCGGGTGGAGGCGATACCCGCCTTCCTCGAGGCGCAGATAGTCGCTGTTGATCGTCAGATGCTCATCCAGGATCAGGCGCGACGCCTCAGGCGAAATGTGAAACGACCAGGCCATCTCGCGGCCCGGTTCCCAACGGATCAGGCGCTCTTCGAAGCGCACGCCCTTGGCCCAGGCGACGTGGCGCACGGCGCCGACCCCTCGGCCGTCCAGTCGGGCGTCGATTGGACGCGGGACGCCGATAAGGTCGTGACTGACATTCCACTTGTTTTCCGAACGCCGGATATGGCGAACCTCGGCCAAGGTGCGCCACACGATCTCGGGCGCAGCGTCGATGCTCACACGCGTTACGACTTCGCGCGTCTGAGACTCGGGCGGGCGATCCAGTTCGGCCGGCAGGCCCACGAGGGGCAGGACCAGCAGCGACAGGCACAGCATCCGGCCCGGCCTGCGCCGCATCAACCGCCTCGAGACGACCCCGGCCAGGATTCCGGTGAGATAAAAGATTGGCGCGGCCATCAACAGGCACACCGCGCCCTCACCAAGAACGACCCCGGCGCAAAGCAGCATGATGGTCACCGTGAGAGCTGACACGCTGGCGTTCGAGGCGCCGTCAGCCTGGCGACGAGGATCAGCCAAACCCACAGCGACTATGCTGGCGGCCATGGGGGCGCCGATCAGGAACGAGAACAGCAGCATGCCAGAATCGGGGGCCTGGATCCGTATCAGACCGTAGATCGCAAGGGCGTAGCCGAGGCCCATGGCCACGGCGGCCGACAGAACGCGCCAGCGAGAAGGTTCAGGCTGAGGCTCCGGCGCGGCGCTGAGGCGAGGACCGTCCAAGGGCATAAGCATCTGCTTCCCACGGATTCGCCGCTTCAGCCAGTCCGCTTGACGGAAACAAAAAGAGAACATAGAACATTCCCGGAACAAATAATCTGGGGATTCCGCGATGTCTCGGTGGGTGAAGGATATGCTGTCGCTTGCGTCGTGCGGCGGCTTCGTCTGGATGGTTTGGCAGGCCGCGTTCCTGATCGGGTGAGTCGGTCATGGGCCTGTTCAAGGAGACGCAGGCCATTTCCACGCCCGAGGCAGAACGGTTCGTCCACCTGAGGGTGCGCAGCGCTTATTCGCTGCTGGAAGGCGCGATCAAGGCGGGCAAGATCGGACGCATGGCGGCCGACGCCGGAATGCCGGCGGTCGGAGTCGCGGACCGAGCCAACCTGTTCGGCGCGCTGGAGTTCAGCCAGGCTACGCGCGATGCGGGCGTCCAGCCCCTCGTCGCGTGCGCCCTGCCGGTCACGGGCATCGGCGGCCGAATGGTCGAGCGCTGGGCGCGGACCCCGACCATTGTGCTGATCGCGCAGAACGAGGCCGGCTGGCTGAACCTGTGCGCCCTGTCGTCGGCGGCCTATCTGGACGCGGGCGAAATGGCCGAACCGGGGGTGGACTGGCGGCTGGTCGCCGAGCGGTCCGAGGGCCTGATCCTGTTGTCCGGTGGTCCCGATGGGCCGGTCGATCCGCTGTTCGCGCAGAAGAAGGTCAAGGACGGCGCCCAAGCCCTTGCCGAGATGAAGCGGGTCTTCGGCGACCGCTTCTATGTGGAACTGCAGCGTCATGGCCTGCCGCGCGAGGCGGCGGCCGAGGGCGGGCTGGTTGCCTGGGCCTATGAGACCGACACGCCGCTGGTCGCCACCAACGACGTCTATTACGCCAAGGCCGCGCAGGCCAAGTCGCACGACGCCCTGCTGTGCATCGCTGACGGCGCCTTCACCGGCCAGGAGGACCGCCGCCGGATCACGGGCGAGCACTGGTTCAAATCGGCCCAGGCCATGCGTGAGCTGTTCGCCGACCTGCCCGAGGCCTGCGACAACACCGTCGAGATCGCGCGCCGCTGCGCCTTTCTGGTGCAGACCCGCGCGCCCATCCTGCCGCGCTTCGACACGGGCGCCGGTCGCTCCGAGGCCGACGAACTGGCGCACCAGGCGCGCGAGGGTCTGAAGGTTCGGCTGAAGCAGGTCGAGGCCGCCGCGCCCGAGGCCGACTATTGGGCCCGGCTGGATTGGGAAGTCGGCATCATCCAGCAGATGGGCTTTCCCGGCTATTTCCTGATCGTGTCGGACTTCATCAAATGGGCGAAGTCGCATGGCATTCCCGTCGGGCCGGGGCGGGGGTCGGGTGCCGGCTCGCTGGTGGCCTGGTCGCTGACCATCACCGACCTGGACCCCTTGCGGTTCGGCCTGCTGTTCGAGCGGTTCCTGAACCCCGAGCGGGTCTCCATGCCCGACTTCGACATCGACTTCTGCCAGGAGCGGCGCGAGGAGGTGATCGACTACGTTCAGGACCACTACGGTTCGGACCGCGTGGCCCAGATCATCACCTTCGGCACGCTGCAGGCGCGCGCGGTGCTGCGCGACGTGGGCCGAGTGCTGCAGATGCCCCTCGGTCAGGTGGACCGGCTCTGCAAGATGGTGCCGAACAACCCGGCCAATCCCGTCACCCTGGCCCAGGCCATCGAGCTGGAGCCGCGGCTGAAGGAGGCGCGCGACAGCGAGGCCGCGGTCAAGGCGCTGCTGGAGACGGCGCTGGAGCTGGAGGGGCTGTACCGCAACGCCTCTACCCACGCGGCGGGCATCGTCATCGGCGACCGTCCGCTGACCGAGCTGGTTCCGCTGTATCAGGATCCGCGCTCCACCATCCCGGCCAGCCAGTTCAACATGAAGTGGGTCGAACCCGCCGGTCTGGTGAAGTTCGACTTCCTGGGTCTGAAGACGCTGACAGTGCTGGACCGGGCGCGGGGCTATCTGGAGCGGCGTGGCGCGGCCCCGGACTGGAACCTGCTGCCGCTGGATGATGCGCCGACCTATGAGCTGATGGCGTCGGGCCAGACGGTCGGGGTGTTCCAGCTGGAATCGCAGGGCATGCGCGACACCCTGCGCAAGATGCGCTGCGGCTCCATCGAGGAGATCACCGCCCTGATCTCGCTGTATCGGCCCGGGCCGATGGAGATGATCGACACCTATATCGACCGCAAGTTCGGTCGGGCCGAGGTCGATTATCTGCATCCCACCCTGACCGAGGTGCTGACCGAGACCTACGGCGTCATCATCTACCAGGAGCAGGTGATGAAGATCGCCCAGATCCTGGCCGGATACAGCTTGGGCGAGGCCGACCTGCTGCGTCGCGCCATGGGCAAGAAGAAGAAGGAGGAGATGGACGTCCAGCGGGCGCGCTTCATCAAGGGCGCCTCCGAGAAGGGCGTGCCGGACGCGCAGTCGGGCGGCATCTTCGACCTGGTGGCCAAGTTCGCCGGCTACGGCTTCAACAAGTCGCACGCCGCCGCCTATGCGCTGATCAGCTTCCAGACCGGATGGCTGAAAGCCAATCACGCGGTCGAGTTCTTCGCCGCCTCCATGTCGCTGGACTTGTCGAACACCGACAAGCTGGCGGTCTTCTATCAGGACTGCCGCCGTTTCGAGGTGCCGGTGCTGGCGCCCGACATCAACCGCTCCTCGGCCGACTTCGACGTGGCCTACGAGGACGGGCAGGGGGCGGTGCTCTATGCGCTGGGCGCGATCCGCAACGTGGGCCTGGAGGCCATGAAGCATGTGGTGGAGGTGCGCCAGACGGGCGGGCCGTTCGCCGACATCTTCGACTTTCTGGAGCGGGTCGATCCGCGCGCGGTCAACAAGCGCGCGCTGGAGGGCCTGGCCAAGGCCGGCGCCTTCGACCGCCTGCATCCGAACCGCCGACAGCTGTTCGAACAGGCCGACGTGCTGATGGCCTATTGCCAGAGCGTGGCGGCCGAGCGCGCCTCCAGCCAGGTCAGCCTGTTCGGCGCCGACCAGGCCCACGCCGCGCGCCCCCGCCTGAAGAGCGTCGAGCCCTGGGCCGGGCCGGACCAGCTGGATCACGAACTGGCCGCCGTCGGCTTCTATCTGTCGGGCCACCCGCTGGAGGAACTGACGCCGGCGCTGAAGCGCAAGCGCGTGACCTTCGTGGCCGAGGCGCAAGGTCTGGCCGAGGCGGGCCACGAGGCCTTCCAGATGGCGGGCGTGGTGCGGCGCCGCCAGGAACGCGCCAGCGCCAAGACCGGCGAGAAGTTCGCCTTCGTCACCTTCTCGGACCCGACCGGCGAGTTCGAATGCCTGTTCCCGCCCGAGCAACTGCGCCGCTGCCGCGAAATTCTGGAGGTAGGCTCGGCCGTTCTGGTCAAGGTCCGCGCCAAATCGTCCGACGGGGAGGTGCGCTTTTTCGGCGACGACGCCACCCGCATGGACACGCTGCTGGACGACAGCCAAATCGGGCTGCGCGTCCTGCTGTCGGCCCAAACGGCCGATGCGGCGGCCCTCAAGACCCGGCTGGATCGCGCCCGGTCGCAGGGCAAGGGCGGCGAAGTCTGGCTGCAGACGACCCTGCAGACGCCCGACGCGGGTCGCCAGGACGTCGAGATCAAGCTGCCAGGTCGCTATAGGCTGGACGCAGCGCTTCGGGGTGCGCTCAAGTCTGCGCCCGGCGTCATCATGCTGGAGGACGCCTGATGGACTATCGCCTGCCGCAGGACGGCGCCGAAGCGCCATAGACCCTGCGGGCGTCGTGAAGGATCGGCTTGCCTTTTCCGGCCTTTGCGCGTAGAGGGCGCGGGCATTTCGCAACGCGGGTGAGGCGCGCGTCGGGGAGACATCCCGGCCTGCACCATTCCGAGAGCCTTACGGCTTCAATCCCCCGCGCCACGTTGATCGGAAAAAGGACAAGACGATCATGGCTCTGCCTGAATTCTCGATGCGCACCCTGCTGGAAGCGGGCGCCCACTTCGGCCACCAGACTCACCGCTGGAACCCGAAGATGGACCGCTACATCTTCGGCGCCCGCTCGAACATCCACATCATCGACCTGTCGCAGACCCTGCCGCTGATGCACCAGGCGCTGGTCGCCGTGCGCGAGGTCGCCGCCAAGGGCGGTCGCGTCCTGTTCGTCGGCACCAAGCGCCAGGCCGCCGAGCCCGTGGCCGAGGCCGCGAAGCGCTGCGCCCAATACTACATGAACAACCGCTGGCTGGGCGGCACGCTGACCAACTGGAAGACCGTTTCGGGTTCGATCCAGCGCCTGCGTGAGCTGGACGGCCTGCTGGAAAGCGGCGGCGACGGCCGCAACAAGCGCGAACTGCTGAGCCTGCAGCGCGAGCGTGACAAGCTGGACGCCTCGTTGGGCGGCATCAAGGACATGGGCGGCATCCCCGACATCATGTTCGTGATCGACACCAACAAGGAGTCGATCGCCATCCAGGAAGCCCGCAAGCTGAACATCCCGATCGTGGCCATTCTGGACACCAACTCGGATCCCGACGGCATCACCTACCCGGTGCCGGGCAACGATGACGCCGCGCGCGCCATCCAGACCTACTGCGACCTGATCGCCGACGCCGTCCTGGACGGCCTGGCCGCCGGCCAGTCGGCCTCGGGCGTGGACCTGGGCGCTTCGGAAGCCCCGGTCGAGCCCATGCTGCGTGAGGCCTCGGCCCCCAAGGCTGAAGCCGAGGCCGCTCCGGCCGGAACCGAAGGCGCCGCCGCCGAGCTGGAAGCCGCCGCTGAACCGGCCGTCGCTGACGACGCCGCCAAGGAAGCGACTTCGGAAGCCAACGACGCCGTCGAAGCCGAGAAGGCCGCGGTCTGACGATCGCACCACGGTCTTCGCCCGAAGGCCGCGGGTCCAACTGACACACGGCCGGGCTAACCAGCCCGGCCGTTCCCGCATAGAAGACACTAGGAGACTGAACATGGCCGAGATCACCGCCGCCCTCGTGAAGGAACTGCGTGAACGCTCCGGCGTCGGCATGATGGACTGCAAGAAGGCGCTGCAGGAAACCGACGGCGACATCAACGCCGCCATCGACTGGCTGCGCGCCAAGGGCCTGTCCAAAGCCGCCAAGAAGGCCGACCGCGTCGCCGCCGAAGGTCTGGTCGCCGTGGCTTCGAAGGAAGTCGGCGCCGGCGAAGTGGGCGCCGCCATCGAGTTCAACGCCGAAACCGACTTCGTCGCCCGCAACGAACTGTTCCAGAACGCCGCCAAGACATTCGCCCAGCTGGGCCTTGAGCACGCCTCGGTTGAGGCCCTGCACGGCGCCGAGCTGGAATCCGGCAAGACGGTTCAGGACGAAGTGACCAACCTGATCGCCACCGTCGGCGAGAACATGCAGCTGCGCCGCGCCGCCCGCCTGTCGGTCGATGAAGGCGTCGTCGCCTCCTACGTCCACAACGCGGTTTCGCCGGGCGTCGGCCGCATCGGCGTGCTGGTCGCCCTGCACGGCGCCGGCGACAAGGACAAGCTGCGCGAGCTGGGCCGCAAGATCGCCATGCACGTCGCCGCCACCGCCCCGCTGTCGCTCAACACCGACGACCTGGACCCGGCCGCCATCGAGAAGGAACGTCAGGTCCTGACCGAAAAGGCCAAGGAAGAAGGCCGTCCGGAAAACATGATCGCCAAGATCGTGGAAGGCCAGATCAACAAGTTCCAGAAGGACGTGGTGCTGACCAAGCAGCCGTTCGTCATGGACCCGGACGTGACCGTCGAGCAACTGGTCGCCAACACCGGCAAGGAACTGGGCAACCCCGGCCTTCACCTGGGCGGCTTCGTCCGTCTGGCGCTGGGCGAGGGTGTCGAAAAGGTCGAAGGCCCGGACTTCGCTTCTGAAGTCGCCTCCATGATGGGCGGCCAGTAAGACTTCAGCCGCGCCCCTCGGGGTCGGATAAATCAGCCTTGGGGCGCGTCAGGCTTTGAAGCCGGGCGCGCCCTTCGTCTATAAGGGGCGGCCCGAGTCAACGCCGCCGCCTTCACGGATCCCCTACGCATGCCCGACGCCAGCCCCGAGTTTCGCTACAAGCGCGTCCTGCTGAAGGTTTCGGGCGAGGTGCTGATGGGCGATCAGGCCTACGGCATCGACATGAAGACGGTCGACACCGTCGCACAGGCCGTGGCCCAGGTCGCCAGCGAGGGCGTCGAGATCTGCCTGGTCATCGGCGGCGGCAACATCTTCCGCGGCCTGTCCAAGGCGGCCGAAGGGATGGACCGCGCCACGGCCGACTACATGGGCATGCTGGCCACCATCATGAATGCCCTGGCTATGCAGGGCGCGCTCGAGAAGATCGGGGTCGACACCCGCGTGCAGAGCGCCATCCCCATGGCCGCCATCGCCGAGCCCTACATCCGTCGCCGCGCGCTGCGGCACCTGGAGAAAGGACGCGTCGTGATCTTCGCCGCCGGCGTGGGCGCGCCCTTCTTCACCACCGATTCCGGCGCCGCGCTGCGTGCTGCGGAAATGGGCTGCGACGCCCTGCTGAAGGGCACCAGCGTGGACGGCGTCTACACCGCCGACCCCAAGAAAGACCCTGATGCGACGCGCTATGAGACGCTGAGCTATCGCGACGTCCTGGCCAAGGATCTGCGCGTCATGGACGCCTCCGCCATCGCCTTGATGCGAGACAGCGGCATACCGATCGTGGTCTTCTCCATTCGTGAGGAAGACTCGTTGCGCAAGACGCTGACGGGCAAGGGTACCTACACCGTCATCCGGGCCGACAAGGCCGCCTGAACCACAAAAGAAACGACCGGGAGCCCACCATGGCCAAGCCTGATCTGAAGACCTATCGCGACCGCATGGACAAGGCGGTGGGGGCGTTGAAGGAGGAGTTCTCCGGCCTGCGCACCGGCCGCGCCAATGCTGGTCTGCTCGAGCCTGTGCGGGTCGAGGCCTATGGTTCGACCTCGCCTCTGACGGCGGTGGCCGCGATCAGCGTGCCCGAGCCGCGAATGATCACGGTCAGCGTCTGGGACAAGGGCATGGTGGTGTCGGTCGAGAAGGCCATCCGCCAGGCCGACCTGGGCCTGAACCCTATCGTCGACGGCCAGACCCTGCGCATCCCCGTGCCGCCTCTGACCGAGGAACGCCGCAAGGACCTGGTCAAGCTGGCAGGCAAATACTCGGAACAGCAGAAGATTGCGGTACGCAACGTGCGTCGCGACGCCAACGACGACCTGAAGAAGGCCGAGAAGGCGGGCGACATCAGCCAGGACGAGCAAAAGAAGATGGAGACCGAGGTCCAGAAGGACACCGACGCGGCCATCAAGCGCATCGACGAGGCCTTGAAGACCAAGGAAGTGGAGATCATGCAGGTCTAGGACGACCAGCGCTTCAGCTCATGGAAACTTTCACGACATGACGGTCGAGACCGCTGCGCCGCTTCATGTCGCCCTGATCATGGACGGCAATGGCCGCTGGGCCAGCCAGCGCGGACTGCCGCGCGCGGCCGGCCATCGCGCGGGTGTTCAGGCGCTGAAGCGCACGGTGGAAGGCGCGGCGGATTGCGGCGTCGGCTGTCTTACGGTTTTCGGCTTCTCGACCGAGAACTGGCGCAGGCCCGCGGAAGAGGTCTCTGACCTCATGGGGCTCGTGCGGTCTTATGTCGTCAGTGACTTGAAACGGCTGACCAAGGCAGGCGTGCGCCTCAAGGTGCTGGGACGCCGCCAGGGCCTGCCCGCTGATATCGCCGACATCATCCGCCGCGCCGAGGCCGACACAGCGCACAACGACCGGTTCCTTCTGCAGGTCGCCTTCAACTATGGCGCCCAGGCGGACATCGTCGACGCCGCGCGCGCGCTGGCGGAATCGGGACGCCCCATAGACGAGGCGGCGATGTCACGGGCTCTGTCGACCGGCGAAGGCCCTCAGGTGGATGTGATCGTCCGCACATCGGGCGAGAGGCGGCTGTCGAACTTCCTGCTTTGGGAGGCCGCCTATGCCGAATTGGTGTTCCAGGATGTCCTGTGGCCCGACTACGGCCCTGAGCCTTTGAGGCGCGCGGTCGAGGAGTTCCGGTCGCGGGATCGCCGCTACGGCGGACTGCCGGCCTCGTCCACAACGCGTGTCGCCGTCTGATGGCGATCAAGATCCGCGAAATGGGCCTGAGGGCTGCTTCCGCCCTGGTGCTTGCGCCGCTGGCGGTGTTCGCCGTCTGGTTGGGCGGCCTGTGGATCGCCGCCGTGATGCTGGCCGCCTGCGTCTTGCTGGCCATGGAGTGGGCCAAGATGAGCGCGCGCGAGGCGTGGCGCCCGGTCTTTGCGGCTGTCGGCCTGCCTTTGCTGGCCGCCGTCGCCGTAACCCACGCGGCAGGGCTGTCGGCAGGCCTTGTGTTGATGGTCTTCGGTGCGGCGCTGGCGGCCGTCTTCGCGCGGGCGCGAGGCCTTTCGATGACCGACGCCGCCTATGGCGTGCTGTACATCGGCTGGCCGGCGGTGCTGTTCATCTGGCTAAGGGACGGGACCTCGGCCGTCGGCTTCTATTGGGTGACCTTGACATTCGCAGTCACCTGGGCGGCGGACATCGCCGCCTTCCTGGTCGGATCGACCATCGGCGGACGCAAGCTCTGGCCACGCTATTCGCCCAACAAGACCTGGTCCGGCTTCATTGGCGGGCTGATGGCCGGCACCGTGGCTGGAGCGGCCATGACCGCGTTGCCAGAGTCGGGAGCGCCGGGCGTCCTCTGGGGCGCGCTTTTGGGCCTGGCCGCCGCCGCAGCCGCCATGGCGGGCGACCTTTGGGAGTCCGCGCTGAAGCGGCGCTTTGGCGTCAAGGACGCCGGAGCCATCATTCCTGGGCACGGAGGCCTGCTGGATCGAGTGGACGGGCTGATGTTCGCCATCGTGGTGGTGGCGGCCGGCCGGGCGTTGTTCCTGCAGTTCGGGGGCGGGGCATGATCCGGCGCCGCATCACGGTGCTCGGATCGACCGGATCGGTCGGCTGTTCGACGCTTGAGCTGATGGCCGAGGCCGAGAAGGGCGGGGCCGAGTTCGAGGTCGAGGCGCTGACGGGCGGCGTCAACATCGCCGTTCTGATCGAGCAGGCGCGCCGCTGGCGGCCGCGCGTGGCGGTGACCGCCGATCCGAACCGACTGGCCGAGTTGCGTGACGGCCTGGCGGGGACCGGCGTCGAGGCCGCGGCGGGCGATGCCGCCGTGGTCGAGGCGGCGACGCGTCCGGCGGACTGGGTCATGGCCTCCATCGTTGGTTCGGCCGGACTGCGCTCGGCTTGGGCGGCGGCCGGGACCGGAGCGACCCTGGCGCTGGCCAACAAGGAAAGCCTCGTGTGCTGCGGGCCGGCCCTTATCGCGCGCGTGGCGCAGGCGGGCGGGCGGCTGATCCCCGTGGACTCCGAACATTCCGCGATCTTCCAGGTCTTTCCCGCCGGCCAGCCCGAGCAGGTGGCCCGCCTGGTCCTGACGGCCTCGGGCGGACCTTTCCGCCGATCGTCACTGGACGAGATGGCGCGGGTGACGCCCGAGCAGGCTGTGGCCCATCCCAACTGGAGCATGGGTGCCAAGATCTCGGTCGACAGCGCCACCATGGCCAACAAGGGCCTGGAGATGATCGAGGCCGCCTATCTGTTCGACCAGCCGGCCGACAAGATCGATGTGGTCGTCCATCCGGAGTCCATCATCCACAGCCTGGTCGAGATGGTCGACGGCTCTACGCTCGCCCAGCTCGGCCCGCCGGACATGAAGACGCCGATCGCCTGTGCCCTGGCCTGGCCTGACCGCGTGGCGTGGAATGCGCCGCGCCTGGACCTGGCGCAGTTGGGCCGGCTGACGTTCGAAGCGCCGGACGAGGCGCGGTTTCCCGCCCTGTCCCTGGCCCGGCAGAGCCTGAAGGCAGGCGGCGAGGCGCCGGCGGTTTTCAACGCCGCCAACGAGGTCGCGGCCCTGGCTTTTCTGGGCCGTCGCCTGGCGTTTCTCAATATTGCCGCAGTCGTCGCAGAAACCCTTGAACGGGCGGCAGGCGCGGGGGCGGCAGGCGAAGTCGGGCAGGGGTGCGAGGCGGCTCTGGCCGTCGACGCCAAGGCCCGCAGGATCGCTGAAGCGGTCGTGCAGTCGCTGGCCGAAGCGGCCTGAGGCGAGGGGAGAGCTTAGAGCATCATGTTGGGCGCGCTTGGCCAGGTCGTCATGTACCTTGTGCCGTTTCTGCTTGTGCTGACGGTCGTGGTCACCATCCACGAACTGGGCCACTTCCTGACCGGACGTCTGTTCGGGGTGAAGATGGACCGTTTCTCCATAGGTTTTGGCCCGACATTGCTCAGCCGCACCGACAAGCGCGGGGTGGAGTGGCGGCTCGCGGCGCTGCCGCTGGGCGGCTATGTGCGCTTCGCCGGCGATCTGGACGCGACCGGAGTTCCCGACCGCAAGGGGCTCGACGCCCTCAAGGCGCGGATACAAGCCGACGAGGGGCCGGGCGCCGAGCGCGACTACCTGTATTTCAAGCCGGTGTGGCAGCGCGCCCTTATTGTGGCGGCTGGGCCCATCGCCAACTTCGTTCTCGCCATTCTGCTGTTCACGGTCCTGTTCTCGGCGGTCGGCGTGCAGCTTCGGCCGCCGCGCGTGGCGGATGTCGCGGCCGAATCGCCCGCAGCGGCGGCCGGCTTCCAGCGCGGGGACCTCATCACCCAGATCAACGGCCGGCCGGTCGAGGACGGCCGCGACGTCATTCGCATCGTCTCCCTGTCCAGCGGAGATCCTGTTCGGTTTGTCGTCGAGCGTGGCGGCCAGGCGATTGCGCTGGTCGCAACCCCGGTTCGCGAGGTCACCCAGGATCCGATCGCCGGCCGCGTCTCGATCGGCCGCATCGGCCTGGGCCTGGCGCCGGCCCGCGACGAGATACGCCACATCAGGTACGGCCCCCTGGAATCGGTCGGACAGGGAGTGCGCCAGACCGGGGACGTCCTTTCGACGACCCTGACCTATCTTGGACGGATTTTCACCGGCCGAGAGAATGGCGACCAGTTGAGCGGGCCGATCGGAATCGCCAAGGCCTCGGGCGCTCTGACCAACGCCGCGGTGCAGGCCAATCCCGACCCGACCGCCATGGCGATGAACCTGCTGCTGACGCTTACGAGCTTCGCCGCCATACTTTCGATCGGAATCGGCTTTTTAAACCTGCTACCCATACCCGTCCTGGATGGCGGTCATCTGGTGTTCTACGCCTATGAGGCCGTGACTCGGCAGCCTCTCCCGGCTGGAATCCAGGAGGCTGGCTTCCGTGTCGGTCTTGCCTTGCTGGCCTGTTTCATGTTGTTCGCGACATGGAACGACCTGCAGAAGCTGAATCTGTTCCAATTCCTCGGCGGGCTCGTCAGTTGAGCCGACGCCAGCCCCCGATGGTTTCCCGAATGATGAACATCCGACAGTGCGCCTCCTTCCGTCCAGGCGCGGCCTCGAGCGTCCTGGCTCTGGTCCTGGCAGCGGGCCTGGCGTCCCCATCTCTGGCCCAGACCGCGCCTGCTGCAGAAGCTCAGGCTCAGGCTCAGGCTCAGGCTCAGGCCGAGCCGCCCGCGCCGGACATCCAGCCCGAGCAGGTCCCGTCCGACGAACGAGCCGTTGTGAATCGGATTCTGGTCCAGGGCGCGCAGCGCATCGATCAGACCACCATCCTGTCCTATCTGCCCATCCAGCCCGGCGATACGGTGGACCCGGTCGTGCTGGACGTCGCGCTGCGCACGCTGTCGCGCACGCAGTTGTTCTCTAATGTCCAACTCGGCGTCCAGCCTAACGGCGACCTGATCGTGCAGGTGGTCGAGAACCCGATCATCAATCAGGTGGTGTTCGAGGGGAACCGCGCCGTCCGGGAGGACAAGCTGCGCGAGGAAGTCACGATCGCGCCGCGGGGCATTTACACCCGCGCCCGTGTCCAGGAGGACGTCGGCAAGATCATCGAGCTCTACCGCCTGTCCGGCCGCATCGGCGCGCGGGTCACCCCCAAGCTCGTCCAGCTGGAGCAGAACCGCGTCGATGTGATCTTCGAGATCGACGAAGGCCCGGAAACCGGCATCAGCGACATCATCTTCCAGGGCAACAGCGCATTCTCGGACAGCGAGCTGCGCGAGATCATGGTGACCAAGCAGTCCCGCTTCTGGCGGCTGTTCAGCAGCAATGACAACTACGATCCCAATCGTCTGGATTATGATCGCGACCAGCTGCGGACCTTCTACACAAACCGCGGCTATTACGATTTCCGGGTGGTGTCCTCGATCGCGGAACTCGCGCCGAACGACGAGAATTTCACCGTCACCATGACGGTCGACGAAGGCGATCGATACAACTTCGGTGAGATCAAGGTCGTCACCGAAAGCGACCGCCTGAACGCAGATTTCCTGCAGCGCCTTCTGCCGATCCGGCAGGGTCAGCTGTACGAAAGCGACCGGATCGAGCAGGCTGTCGACGCCCTGACCTTCGCGGCTGGCTCGGCCGGCTACGCCTTCGTCGAAATCAACCCCACCTACAGGGCTGATCCCGAGACTGACACGGTGGACGTGACCTTCAACATCTCCGAAGGGCAGCGGGTCTACGTCGATCGGATCAACGTGGTCGGCAACACGCGAACCATCGACCCGGTGATCCGCCGCGAGTTGATGCTGACAGAAGGCGACGCCTTCAACCGCGCCCTGATGGAGCGCTCGCGCAACAACCTGCGGGCTTTGGGCTTCTTCAAGGATGTGACGATCGAGGAGACGAGGGGGGCGGCCCCGGATCGCTCGACGCTGAACGTCACCGTCGAAGAGCAGCCGACGGGCGAACTGTCGGTCGGCGCCGGTTTCAGCTCGGTTGACTCGTTTGTCGTCAACCTGGGCATTTCGGAGCGCAACTTCCGCGGTCGGGGCCAGAACGTCGTGGCCCGGGTGGAGTGGGGCTCGCTGCGTCAGCAGATCGACTTCCGCTTCACGGAGCCGAAGTTCCTGGGCCGTGACCTGCGGGCGGGTTTCGACCTTTTCCACTCGCGCTATAATTTCCAGACGGAATCGTCGTTTGATTATCGCTCGACGGGCGGCGGTCTGCGGCTGACGTATCCGCTGAACGGCTACACTTGGCTGAGCACTCGCTACTTCCTGCGCAACGACGAGGTGGTCGTGCCGCAGGGGTATTGCGATGTCGGAGGCTTCGGTTCGCGCGCCCTGTGCGAGCAGGTGGGATCGGCGATCAACTCTTCGGCCGGTTACACTCTGAATGTCAGCCGGTTGAACGATCCGGTCCGTCCGACGCGGGGGTGGTCCGGCTCGCTGCGGCAGGATTTCGCCGGCATCGGCGGCGATGTGAACTTCATCAAGACCGAGGCTGACGCCGCCTGGTACTGGGGCTTCACGCCGAGCTGGGTGGTCAGCCTGCAAGGCTCGACGGGCTATGTGTCAGGCTGGGGTGGCGACGCGGTCCGGATCAACGACCGCTTCTTCAAGGGCGGCAACAGCTTCCGCGGCTTCGAAAACGCCGGCATGGGCCCGCGCGACATACGCACGAACGACTCGCTGGGCGGCAACTTCTACGCCATCGGCACTGTCGAGCTGACTCTGCCCAACGGCCTGCCGGAAGAATACGGCATCCGCACCTCGCTGTTCGCGGATGTCGGCACGTTGGGCGTGCTGGACGACCGTTACACCCTGACAGCCGCCGGGGTGCAGGACACGAACATCGCCGATGATCTGTCGCTTCGGGCCGCCGCAGGTCTCAGCGTTCACTGGCGGTCCCCGATGGGCCCCATCCGCTTTGACTTCTCGAAGATCCTGTCCAAGGAAGACTACGACCGCACCGAGGGCTTCCGTTTCTCGACGTCCACACAGTTCTAAGCGCGGCTGGGCCGCATCAGAGGTAAGTCTATGAAATCGATCGCTTTGGGCGTCGCCGCCCTTACCCTCATCGCCGCGAGCGGCGTCCAGGCTCAGCAGGCTCAGGCTCCAGGCCTGACCAATCCTGGTCCCGCCATTGCGGGCGTGTGCGTCTACTACAACGACCGCATGCTGGCGCAGTCGACCGTCGGCCAGGCCGTCAACACGCGGATGCAACAACTGGCGCAGGAAGTTCAGGCTGAACTGGCGCCCTACGCCACGACCATCCAAAACGAGGCCCAGCGTCTGCAGTCGGCTGGTGCCGCTATCCCTGCGGAGCAACAGGCTCAGCAACGTCAGCAACTGCAGCAGCGCGTGAATGAGGCGCAGCAGCTTGAGCAGACCCGCGAGGGCGAGCTTCGTTACACCCTGGCCGAGCAGCGTCGTCTGATTTCGAACGCGGTCGAGCCGATCCTGATCCAGGTCTATCAAGAGCGGGGCTGCGGCATCCTGATCGACCGCGAAAGCGTCTTCGTTCTCAACCCGCAAATGGAAATCACCGACACGGTGATCGAACGCCTGAACGCGCAACTGCCGACGCTGAGCTTCAACCGCCTGCAGGTTCCGGCGCAACAGCAGCAGCAGTAAGCGTGCCTGATCCTCGCTTCTTCGAAACGCGGCCGGCGCTGAGCGTCGGCCAGATCGCCGAGCATATCGGCGAGACGGCGACGAGGGGCGGGGAGCGGCCGATAAGACAGGTCGCGCCCTTGTCCCAGGCGGACGAGGGCGCGATTGCGTTTCTGGGAGACCGGAAGCATGTCGCGGCGCTGGCCGACACGGGCGCGGGCTGCGTCATCGTGCATCCCGACATGGCTGAGCAGGCGCCCGACAGTGCGGCGCTCATCGTGTCGCGGGAGCCCCAGGCGGCTTGGGCGCGGGCTTCGGCAGTGCTGCACAGCGCGATCGAGCTCGAGGCGGGCATCGCGCCGGCGGAGGCGGCAGAGGACGAAAGCGTTCTGATCGCGCCGGGCGTGGTGCTGGGCCAAGGTGTCCGCATCGGGCGCGGCACGCGGATCGGGGCCAACACCGTGATTGGGCCCGGCGTCCAGATCGGCCGGGACTGCTGGATCGGCGCCAATGTCTCCATAGGCTTCGCCTTGATCGGGGATCGCGTGAAGCTGCTGTCGGGCGCGCGCATCGGCGAACAGGGCTTCGGCGCGGCGGTGTCGCGCAGCGGCCCCATCGACATTCCGCAGTTGGGCCGTGTCATCCTGCAGGACGGCGTGACGGTCGGCGCCAACAGCTGCATCGACCGCGGCGCCTATGACGACACGGTCATCGGCGAGAACACCAAGATCGATAATCTGGTGATGATCGGCCACAACTGCGTCATCGGCCGCAACAATCTGATGGCGGCGCACACCGGCATTTCAGGCTCTGTGACGACGGGCGACAACGTGCTGTTCGGCGGTCGGGCGGGCGTGGGCGACCACATCACGATCGGCGAGGGTGCGCGCGTCGCGGCTGGCGGCGGCGTGCTGGCCGATATTCCGCCGGGCGAGACCTGGTCGGGCTATCCCGCCAAACCCATCCGTCAGTCCTTGCGCGAGGCCGTCTGGCTGGCCAAACAGGTCGGTCAGAAGAAGACGCCCAGGGAATCAGCCGGATGAGCGAAGAGGCCAAAATCGACTACGCCGAGGTGATGCGGCGGCTGCCGCACCGCTATCCATTCCTGCTGGTCGACAAGGCCGAAAATTTCGTGGCGGCGACTTCGATCACTGGCATCAAGAACGTCAGCCACAACGAGCCCTTCTTCCCAGGCCACTTCCCCATCGACCCGGTGATGCCCGGCGTGCTGATCGTCGAGGCCATGGCCCAGACCGGCGCGCTGCTGATGTCCAAGTCGATGGACGTGGCCGTGTCCGACAAGGTCATCATGTTCATGTCGATCGACGGCGTGCGCTTCCGCAAGCCGGCGAGGCCGGGCGATCAGCTGCGCATGGAGGTCAAGGTGATCCGCGCGCGCGGCGACGCCTACAAGTTCCGGGGCGAGACCTTCATCGACGGCAAGCTGGCGGCCGAGGCCGAGTTCATGGCCATGGTCGTCACCGTGGATCAGCCGGCGAGCTGATGGCCGTTCATTCCACAGCCCAGGTGGACGCTTCGGCCGAGCTGGCGGCGGGCGTCGAGGTCGGCCCGTGGTGCGTTGTCGGACCCGGCGTGGTGCTGTCCGAGGGCGTGCGCCTGGCTAGTCATGTGGTGATCCAGCAGGACACGACCGTCGGGTCCGGAACCACCATTCATCCCTTCGCCGTCATCGGCGGCGACCCGCAGCACAATGGCTACAAGGGCGAGCCCGTTCGGCTGGAGATCGGGTCGAACAACCTGATCCGGGAGCATTGCACCTTCAACCGGGGCACGCCGCAGGGGACGGGCGTCACCGTGGTGGGCTCCAACAACCTGTTCATGACGGGCGCGCACGTCGGCCACGACTGCGTAGTCGGCGACAACGTCGTCATGGCGAACAATGCGACCCTCGGCGGCCACGCCTCGATCGGCGACCGAGTGTTCCTGGGCGGCTTGTGCGCGGTTCATCAGAACGGCCGGGTGGGGCAGGGCGCCATCATCGGCGGACTGGCGGCGGTGACGCGCGATGTGATCCCCTACGGCTCGGCCTGGGGCAACCACGCACGGTTGCGCGGGCTGAACCTGATCGGGCTGAAGCGCAAGGGCTACGACAAGGCCCAGATCCGGCGACTGCTGGCCGCCTATCGCGAGTTGTTCGAGGGCGAGGGCGAGTTCGCCGGGCGTCTGGCGGCGACGCAGAGCCAGCACGGCGACCTGGCCGAGATCGCGGAGATTCTCGACTTCATCCGCGCGGGCGGCAGACGGCCGCTGTGCCTGCCGAACGCGGAATGAGCGCGCCTAAACTGGGGCTGATCGCCGGCGGCGGCGGACTGCCTCTGGCGGTGGCCCATCGCTGCGAGGCAGAGGGGCGGTCCTTCTACATCGTGCGGTTGGACGGGTTCGCCGATCCGCACCTGGCGCGTTGGCCGGGCGACGACTTCGGCATGGCCCAGATCGGAGCCATCCTGAAGACGCTGAAGGCGCAGGACTGCGGCGCGGTCTGCCTGGCCGGCATCGTCAGCCGACCCGACTTCAAGACGCTGAAGCCGGACTTCAAGGGCGCGACCCTGCTGCCCGGCATCGTTAAGGCAGCGACCCAGGGCGACGACGCCCTGTTGCGCAAGATCCTGTCGGTCTTCGAGGCAGAGGGCTTCGCGGTGGAAGGCGCCGACGACATATTGGGCGGGGATACCTTGCCGGCTGGAGCACTGGGCCGTGCCACGCCGTCACCGGAGCAGATTGAAGACCTGAAGAAGGCGATCCATGTCGCTGAAAGGTCGGGCGAACTGGATATCGGTCAGGGCGCCGTCGTGTGCGACGGCCTGGTGCTCGCCGTCGAGGCGCAGGAGGGGACCGACGCCATGCTGGCGCGCGTCGCTGGCCTGCCCACCGACTTGCGCGGCTCCGAGACCAGCCGCAGGGGGGCGTTGGCCAAGGCGCCCAAGCCGATCCAGGACTTGCGCGTCGATATGCCGGTGATCGGACCGCGCACGATCGAGCTGGCTGCACAGGCCGGTCTGGCCGGCGTCGCCGGCGTCGCGGGGCGGCTGATCCTGATCGACCGGGCTGGGGTGATCGAGGCGGCCGACAGGTTGGGGCTGTTTGTCTGGGGTGAGAGCCGGTGACGCCGCCGCTGAAGATCATGCTGGTCGCCGCCGAGGCGTCGGGCGACGCCTTGGGCGCAGGTCTGGCGCGGGCGCTGAAGGTTCGTCTGGGCGCCGGCGTGACCTTTGTAGGTGTGGGTGGGCCCAAGATGGCGGCCGAGGGCGTCGTCAGCCCCTTCGATATCGCCGAACTGTCCATCCTGGGCTGGATCGAGGGCCTGCGCGCCTATGGCCTGGTCAAGAAGCGCGTCGCCGAGACGGCGGCGCTGGCGGCGCGCGAGCGGCCCGACGCCGTGGTGCTGATCGACAGCTGGGGGTTCACCATCCGCGTGGCCAAGGCTGTTCGCGCTGCGGCCCCTGACACGCCCTTGATCAAATACGTCGGTCCCCAGGTATGGGCTTCGCGGCCGGGGCGAGCCAAGACCTTGGCCGGGGCGGTCGATCATCTGCTGGCCCTCTACGCCTTCGACGCGCCGTGGTTCGAGAAAGCGGGGCTGTCGACCACGGTTGTCGGCTCATCGGCTCTTCACGTGGACATGAGCAACGCGGATGGCGGCGCTTTTCGAGCCCGGCGCGGGATCGGACCGACCGCGCCTCTCCTTCTGGTTCTGCCCGGCAGTCGGCCTAGCGAAATCAATCGGATGACGCCCATTTATGAGGCGACGGTTCAGCAGCTGAAGGTGCAGGCGCCCGGCCTGGAGGTCGCCGTGGTCGCCGCAGGCACCGTGGCGGACGATGTGCGCGGCCGCGTGGCGGCCTGGCCGTTCCGCGTTCACCTGGTCGAAGAGGCCGAGAAGTACGACGCCATGTGCGCCGCCACCGCCGCCCTGGCCACCAGCGGCACGGTTTCGACCGAACTGGCTCTCGCGGGCGCGCCCATGGTGATCGCCTACAGGATCGACGGCCTCAGCTATGCCCTGATGAAGCGGCTGGTGACGGCCAAGCACGTGACTCTGTTCAACATCGCCGCTGACCGGCGCATCGCGCCCGAGTTCATCCAGCACGAGGCGACGCCGGATGCGCTGGCCCAGGCCCTAAGCCGCCTGCTGACCGATCCTGACGCCGCCGCCGCCCAGTCGCAGGAACAGACCGAAGCCCTCGCCCTGATGGGCGGTGAAGGCGAAGACCCGTCCGACCTGGCGGCCAAGGCGGTGCTGAAGGTCATCTCTGAACGGAAGACGGCATGACGGACGATGTGGACGACCTGGACATGGACGGCGGTGGCTACGACGTCGACGACTGGTCGCGGTTGAAGCCGTTCACCGATCGGGTGGCGACCCTGGACGATGTCCAGGCCGGTCTGGCGGTCTTCGCCCTGGGCGACACCGACGACGCCCGGGTGATCGACATGCATCTGCCGCAGCCGCTGATCTGGTGGGAGGAGGACGGCGAACAGGCGGCCGTCGCCGTTCAGGCCGAAAGCCACCTGGGGCCGGACGGCGAGAGCATGGAGGTGCTGGGCCTGATCCTGCCGGACGGCGGCTCGGCCGTGGCGCTGGTCGACGACGTGGATCTGGTGGACGACACCGACCCCACCTGGCGGGATCTCGTCACCCGCGCGATCGATTGAGTTCAGACAAGAAAAAACGCCGGGGCTTCCACCCCGGCGTTCTGCTTTCGGACGTATCGGTGTCTTAGCCGCGCTGGTCGATCGGCACGTAGTCGCGCTCGGTCGGGCCGGTGTAGAGCTGGCGCGGGCGGCCGATCTTCTGCGACGGGTCGGCCATCATTTCCTGCCATTGCGCGATCCAGCCGACGGTGCGGGCGAGAGCGAACAGGACGGTGAACATCGAGGTCGGGAAGCCCATCGCCGACAGGGTGATGCCCGAATAGAAGTCCACGTTCGGGAACAGCTTGCGCGAGGTGAAATATTCGTCCTGCAGCGCGACCTTCTCCAGCTCCTTGGCGACCAGGAACAGCGGATCGTTCTCGCGGCCGGTGGCGGCCAGCACTTCGTAGGCCGACTGCTGCATCACCTTCGCGCGCGGGTCGTAGTTCTTGTACACGCGGTGGCCGAACCCCATCAGCTTGTACTTGCGGTCCTTCACGCCCTGGATGAACTCCGGGATCTTGTCCGGCGTGCCGATCTCCTTGAGCATCGTCAGCGCCTCTTCGTTGGCGCCGCCGTGCGACGGGCCCCACAGGCAGGCGATGCCTGCGGCGATGCAAGCGAACGGATTGGCGCCCGACGAGCCGGCCAGACGCACGGTGGAGGTGGAGGCGTTCTGCTCGTGATCGGCGTGCAGGGTGAAGATGCGGTCCATGGCGCGCACCAGCGCCGGATCGACCACATAGTCCTCGGCCGGCACGGCGAAGCACATGCGCAGGAAGTTCTCGGCGTACGACAGGTCGTTGCGCGGCGAAACGAAGGGCTGGCCGATGTGGTATTTGTAGGCGCGCGCCGCGATCGTCGGCATCTTGGCGATCAGGCGGATGGCCGAGATGTTGCGCTGGACCGGATCATGGATGTCCAGGCTGTCGTGATAGAAGGCCGACAGGGCGCCGACGGTGCCGACCATGATCGCCATCGGGTGGGCGTCGCGACGGAAACCCTCGAAGAAGCGGTCGAACTGCGAATGCAGCATCGTGTGCATGGTGACGCTGTTTTCGAACGCCTCGAACTGCTCGGCCGTCGGCAGTTCGCCATGCAGCAGCAGGTGGCAGACTTCGATGAAGTTCGATTTCTCGGCCAGCTGGTCGATCGGATAGCCGCGGTGCAGCAGGACGCCGGCGTCGCCGTCGATGTAGGTCAGAGCCGACTCGCACGACGCGGTCGAGGTGAAGCCGGGGTCGAAGGTGAAGGCGCCCGTGCCAGCGTACAGCTTGCGGATGTCGATGACTTCAGGGCCCGTCGAACCCCCCAGCACCGGCAGATCGACGCTCTTGTCGCCATAGGAGAGGGTCGCCGATCCGGCGGGTTTGGCTTGTTCGGTCATCATGGCCCCTTGTCGATTATCGAGGGGCGCGGACCGGGGATGGCCCAGCGCCTTTCAATGGTGGACGTTCATGTAGTCTGTTGCAGCGCATCATCCAAGCGTCCCAGACTTTCGTCGCGGCCAAGTGATGACAGAATGCGCGCGATGTCAGGCGAGGGACTGCCGCCCGTCAGCACGGCGCGCAGCGGCGGGCCGATCTTGCCGAAGCCCACGCCTTCCTCTTCGGCGAAGGCCTTGAGCTCGGCCTCCAGCGCGAAGACGTCCCACGACTGGAACAGACCCAGGCGGGCGCGCAGGCGCTGCAGGCGCGCCACGGTTTCGTCGACCAGCATTGCGCGGCCTTTTTCGCCGAGATCCAGCGGCCGCGCCTTCAGGGCGAACTCGGACTGATCCGCCAGGTCGAGCAGGGTCTTGGCGCGGTCCTTGATGAAGGGGAGGGCGCGGGTCAGGCGGTCCTCATCGTCCTCTCGCAGCGCGCGGCCGCGGGACAGGTGGACGTCCAGCGCCAGCTTGGCCAGGCGCTCGTCGTCGGCCAGGCGGATCCAGTGGGCGTTGACGTGGGCCAGCTTGTCGAAGTCCAGCCGCGCGGGCGCCTTGCCCACACCGCCCAGGTCGAACCAGGCGATGGCCTGTTCGTCGCTGAACAGCTCGTCATCGCCATGCGCCCAGCCCAGCCGGGCCAGATAGTTGCGCATCGCCTCGGGCAGATAGCCCATCTCGGCATACTCATGAACGGCCTGCGCACCATGCCGCTTGGACAGCTTGGCGCCGTCCGGCCCATGAATCAGCGGAATGTGCGCGAACACCGGCCGGGTCCAGCCCAGGGCGTCGTAGATCAGGCTTTGACGCGCGGCGTTGTTCAGATGGTCGTCGCCGCGAATGACGTGGGTCACGCCCATGTCGTGGTCGTCGACCACCACGGCGAGGTTGTATGTCGGCGCGCCGTCCGAGCGCACGATGACTAGGTCATCCAGCGCGGACGAGTCCCAGCTGACCGAGCCCTGCACGGCGTCATCCACCGTCACCGAACCCTCCGTGCGCCGGAAGCGGATGGTGTGCGGCTTCATGAGATCGTCGACGCTCGGCTCGCGGTCGCGCCACGGCGAGACGAAGGGGCGGCCCTGGGCCTTGGCCTGATCGCGCAGAGCGCCAGTTTCGTCGGCCGTCAGGAAATCGCGATAGGCGTGGCCGGTCGCCAGAAGCTGGTCTGCGACTTCGCGGTGCCGCTCGGCTCGGGCGAACTGGAATGTGGGCTCCTCGTCGGCGAACAGGCCCAGCCAGGACAGCCCCTGGAAAATAGCTTCGACGGCGGCGTCGGTCGAGCGCTCGCGGTCGGTGTCCTCGACACGCACGAGGAATTTGCCGCCGTTGGCGCGGGCGTACAGCCAGTTGAACAACGCTGTTCTCGCGCCGCCGATATGCAGATAGCCTGTCGGCGAGGGGGCGAAGCGCGTGACGACAGTCGATGCGGGCGAGGATGAGGTCATGGCAGGGGCGTCCGTTCGGGGCGCCCTTATAGCGCCGGACGCCGCAAAGCCCAGCACCGGCGCCCGCATCCGCAGCTGGCTGGCCGATCAAGCCCTGGCCCAGACCGATCAATGGCGGCTTTGGACGCCGGTCGCCTTCGGCGGCGGCTGCGCCCTCTATCTATATCTGAAGACCGAGCCGGAGCTGTGGCCGTTGCTGGCCTCAGCCGTCACGACAGCCGGACTGTGGCTGCTGGCGCGCGGCAGGGGGATGGGGCGGGCCTGGACCCTGCCGCTGCTGCTCTTGGCCTGCTTCGTCGGGGGCATGACGGCGGCGAAGCTGCGGGCCGAAGCCGTCGCCACGCCGATCGCGCCGTCTCTGGCCGAGCCGGTCACGCTTCATGCCTGGGTGCTGGATGTGGACAGTCCTGGCCAACGCGGCCACCGCATTCTGATCGCGCCTGTGCGCATCCAGGGTCTGGCCCCCGAGCAGACCCCGGTTCGCCTTCGCGCCACCGTCCGTGGCAAACCGCCTCGACCGGGCGAGGCGGTGAGGCTGTACGGCATTCTCAACCCGACGCCGCCGCCGGTCAGCCCGGGCGCCTATGACTTCGGACGCAACGCATATTTCCAGGGCATGGGCGGCGTGGTGTTCGCCCTGGGGGAGACGCGCCCGACGACGCTTAGCGAGCCGCCCTGGCGGCTGCGGATGCAGATGCGGGTCAACGCCGTACGTTTCGCTCTGGCCGAGCGGATCGTGGCGCGTCTGGGGCCGCGCACCGGCGGCGTCGCGGCCGCGATGACCACGGGGCACGAGACGTGGATCCAGCCCGAGGACCTGGACGCCATGCGCGATTCCGGCCTGGCGCATATCCTGTCGATCTCTGGTCTGCACATGGCCATCGTCGGAGGCTTCGTCTTCTTCGGCGTGCGCCTGCTTGTGGCTGCCTGGCCCTGGCTGGCGCTGCGCGTGTCGGGCAAGAAGGTCGCCGCCGTCGCCGGTCTTATCGCGGTCGGGACCTATCTGGTGATTTCCGGCGCGCCGCCGCCGGCGGAGCGGGCAGCCACGACGGCGTCGATCGCCTTCCTGGCGGTGCTGCTGAACCGCCAGGCCGTTAGCCTGCATGCGCTGGCCGTGGCCGCCTTCGTCGTCCTGCTGTTGCAGCCCGAGGCGGTGGCGACGCCGGGCTTTCAGATGTCGTTCGCCGCGACGGCCGCCTTGGTGGCGCTCGCCGCCGCCTGGCCCAAGCGAACGCGTGAGTTATCCGCGCCCTGGCCCATCGTCTGGACTCGGCGGCTGGCCAGCTGGCTGCTGATCGCGGGCATGGCCAGCCTGGTGGCGGGCGCCGCGACCGGGCCCTTCGCCATGCAGCATTTCAACCGCACCGCCATGTACGGTCTGGCCGCCAACCTGGCGACAGCGCCCATCGCGGACTTCATCATGATGCCGGCGCTGGCCCTGGGCGCGGCTCTGGAGCCGCTGGGGCTGGGCGCTCCCTTCCTGTGGGTGGCGGGCAAGGGCGTGGACGCCATGCTGGCGATCGGCCACTGGGCCTCGAACCTTCCCGGCGCGATCCGCACCATCGCCAGCGCGCCGACCCTGACGCTTCCGGTCGCCTTCGTCGGCATACTGATCCTGTGCATCCATCGGGGACCGCTGCGCTGGCTGGGGCTGCCGCTGGCCCTGGCGGTGCTGCTGTGGCCGCGCGGCCCGGCGCCGGATGTCTGGATCGGCAACGCCGGGGCCAACGCCGCTTATCGTCAAGCCGACATGGCGGTGGTGATGAGACCCACCGGCCCGTTCGCCACCGACGTGTGGAGCCGGCGTCGAGGGCTTGAGGCGGTTGCCCGCGACCGGGAAGACTGGACCTGCGGACGCACCCACTGCCTGCCGAACCCCGACACCGATGCGCCCATCGCCCTGTGGTGGGGCAAGCGCGCGCCATCCGCCGAGCAGATGCAGTCGCTATGTGCGTCGGCCGAGATCGTAAGCGTGCGCGCGATCGTGTCGGAGCTTCCAGCCGCCTGCGCGCAGCGTCTGGTGCTGGACGGCCGGGACTATGCGCGCGGCGGCACGGTCGAGCTGTGGCGCGACGGCGCGAGTTGGCGCGCCCTGTGGGGATCCGACCTCAGGGGAGACCGGCCGTGGAGCCGCCTGGGCGACCCCGACTTTCAGTGATAGCGGCGGATGAGGCCGACCAGCTTGCCCTGCACCTCGACCTGATCCGAACCGTAGATCTTGGTCTCGTATGTCCGATTGGCGGGCTCGAGGGCGATCGAGCCGCCCTTCTTGCGCAAGCGCTTCAACGTCGCTTCCTCGCCCTCGACCAGGGCGACCACGATCTCGCCTGACGATGCGTTATCCACGCGCTTGATGACGACCAGGTCGCCGTTGAGAATGCCGGCCTCGATCATGGAGTCGCCTTCGATCTCGAGCATGTAGTGCTCGCCCGACCCCACCATGGCCTCCGGCACGGGATAGCGAGCCGTTTCGTGCTGGATGGCGGCGATGGGGGTGCCGGCGGCGATCTTGCCCAGCAGCGGCAGTTCGCGGGTGTCGTTGGCGGGTTCGACCCGACCGCCCTCGATGACGCCCGGCTTGAAGCCCGCCCGTCCGCGGGGCGCGCCGGCCGTGGCCTGTTCCGGCAGTTTGGTGACCTCAAGCGCCCGCGCGCGATGCGCCAGACGACGGATGAAGCCGCGTTCCTCGAGCGCCGTGATCAGCCGGTGGATGCCCGACTTGGACGCAAGATCCAGCGCCTCCTTCATTTCGTCGAAGGAGGGCGAGACGCCGGTTTCCTGAATGCGTTCGTGAATGAACATCAGGAGTTCGTGCTGCTTGCGCGTCAACATGGCGAATCGTCCAGAACAAGGCGTGAACCGTTGCCGATGTTCTGTAAGTGTTCTTGCCTAATGTCAACTTAACGGCGCAGGCCCTCGACCGGCAGGCCTAGCGCGCTGCGCAGACGGAGCGCGATGCGGCGTCGGTCACCGGCAAGCAGCCAACTGTGAAGACGCGTCGTGAGCCGTCCGTCGTGATAGAGCAGAACGCCCATCCAGTTCTGGCTGTCGGTGTCGCTGGCCGAGACTTGAACATCTCCGATCGTGGAAATCGGGATAGGCCGGCTCTGCCCAAAGGCGTGAAGGGCGTTGTCCTGCACCCGGATGGCCGGGCCACGCCACATGGCTATGCGGATGGCGGTGATGATGGCGACGAGGCCTGCGAAAACCCCCATGGCGCCTGCGGCCATGATCCGGGCGCTGCCGCGATCGCCCGTGGCGAGCATCCAGCCGCCGACCACCAAGAGCACGAACGCGAGGGCTCCGTAGCCGACCAGTTTTCCGGCGTGAAAGCGCGCGACGACGGTCATGCCAGCAAGGCCCGGGTCGCCGCCTCGACGTCGTCCTGACGCATCAGGCTTTCGCCGACCAGGATGGCCTGGGCGTCGGCGGCGGAAACGCGGGCCACATCCTCGGCGGTGAAGATGCCGCTTTCGGCGACAAGCAGGGCGCGGGGCGGGCTCAGCATCGCCAGCACCTCGGTCACGCCCAGATCGACCTCAAATGTCCGCAGAGACCGATTGTTGATGCCGACCAGATCGCCCCCGAGGCGGCAGGCGCGCGCCATTTCGGCCTCGTCGTGGGTCTCGATCAGGGCGTCCATGCCGAACCGCGCCGCCTCGGCCAGCAGATCGGCCGCCAGGGCGTCATCGATCATGGCCAGGATGATCAGGATGCAGTCGGCACCCAGCGCGCGGCTTTCGGCCACCTGCCAGGGATCGACCAGGAAGTCCTTGCGCAGGCAGGGCAGGGCGGTCGCCCCCCGCGCCTGCATCAGATAGGCGTCGTCGCCCTGAAAGCTGGGTCCATCGGTCAGGACTGACAGACAGGTCGCGCCGCCGCGCTCATACGCTCGCGCAAGAGCCGGCGGGTCGAAGTCGGCGCGGATCACGCCCTTGGACGGGCTGGCCTTCTTGATCTCGGCGATCAGGGCCGGGCGTCCCGTCTCCTCGTGCGCCCATTCCAGGGCGGCGCGGAAGCCGCGCGGGGCCGAGACCTGGGCGGCCGCCTGTTCGACGGCGTCCTGAGACCGCTCGGCCTTGCGGGCCGAGACCTCTTCACGCTTGTAGGCGGCGATGCGCGCCAGCACGTCGGTCATTCGCCGTCGCCTTCGATGGGGGTGTTGGTGGCCTTGATCAGTTGCTCAAGCGCCTGACGCGCCCGGCCGTCGTCGATGGCGGCGGCGGCGATCGCCGCGCCCTCGGCCAGATCGGCGGCGCGGTCAGCCACGACCAACGCCGCCGCTGCGTTCAGCAGGACCACGTCGCGATAGGCGCCTGGCGCACCGTGCAGCAAAGCCGAAAGGGCGGCCGCGTTATGCTCGGCGTCGCCGCCGCGCAGCGCCTCGATCTCGGCGCGAGCCAGGCCTGCGTCTTCGGGCGTGACCTGAAAGCGGCGCACGGCGCCGTCGCGCCACTCCGCCACCTCGGTCGGTCCGGTCAGGGTCAGCTCATCCAACCCCTGTCCATGCACGGTCCAGGCGCGCACGGCGCCCAGGCGGCCCAGCACCTCGGCCAGAGGCTCAAGCAGGCGCGGGTCATAGACGCCCATCACCTGACGCCGCGCACCCGCTGGATTGGACAGCGGGCCCAGCAGGTTGAACACGGTGCGGAACCCGATCTCGGCCCGCACCGGCCCGACGTGGCGCATGGCGCCGTGATAGTGGGGGGCGAACAGGAAGGCGATGCCGGCCTCGTCCAGCGCGCGGCGCTGCTGGGCCTGATCGGCGGCCAGATTGACGCCGAGCGCCGAGAGCACGTCCGAAGACCCGGACTTGGAGCTGAGCGCCCGGTTGCCGTGCTTGGCGACCTTCACGCCTGCACCGGCCAGCACCAGGGCCGCGGCGGTCGAGATGTTGAAGGTGTGGGCCCCGTCGCCGCCGGTCCCACAGGTGTCGATGGCGTCGTAGGGGTGGTCCAGCGTCAGCGCGGCCTGGCGCATGGCCAGGGCGAAGGCGGCGATCTCGTCTACCGTCTCGCCGCGCATCCGCATGGCGGTGACGGCCGAGGCGACCTGGGCCGGCGTCGGTTCGCCGCGCAGGCAGGCGGCGAAGAAGTCGCGAGCCTGCTCGCCCGTCAGGGCGTGGCCCTCGACCAGTCGCGACAGCAGAGGCTTGAACCCGTCGGCCAAGTCAGGCCGCCTTCAGCCGCCGCACGCCGGCGATGTCCAGGAAGTTGGCGATCAGGTCGTGGCCGTTCTCGGTGGCGATCGACTCGGGGTGGAACTGCACGCCGTGGATCGGCCGCGTCCGGTGCGACAGGCCCATGATCTCGCCGTCCGCCGTCCAGGCCGTGACCTCCAGCGCGTCCGGCAGGGTCTCGCGCCGCACCGCCAGCGAATGATAGCGCGTGGCCGTAAACGGCGCCGGCAGGCCGGCGAACACGCCCCGCCCCTCGTGCTCAATCGGCGAGGTCTTGCCGTGCATCAGGGTCTTGGCCCGCACGACCTCGCCGCCGAACGCCTGGCCAATGGATTGATGCCCCAGGCAGACGCCCAGGATCGGCATGGATTCGGGCGCGCTTTCGATCAGGCCCAGGCAGATGCCCGCCTGATCCGGCGCGCAAGGGCCGGGCGACAGCAGCACGCCCTGCGGCTTCAGCGCCCAGGCCTCATCGACGCTCAGATCGTCGTTGCGCACGACATGCGTCTGCGCGCCCAACTCCGCGAGGTAGTGGACGAGGTTGTAGGTGAAGCTGTCGTAGTTATCGACGACCAGGATCATGAGCGGCTTCTAGTGCGAAATCGGCCAGATGGCGACGGCCTTTGCGCTCAGATACTCGCGCGGCGCGGAAAGTCGAGGGAGCGCCCGGCGACGGCCTTAACGCTTCGGTTAACACCCCATGCTCGGATCAGCTCGGAGGAATCACCATGACCGACGTCGCCCGCATCGAAAAGGCCCGCCAGCTGCTGGCCGAGCCCACGGTTCGCTCGAACGCCTGGGGCCTGCTGGCCGCCGCTTCCGCAATGGCGCTGTCGGCCGTGCTGATGGCCGGCGCGGTCGTGCTTGGGCCGGGATTTGGCGTCTAGTTCCGGCAGTTGTGCCGGCGTCTGCTTTCGACCCTTTGCGGACTTTGGGACCGTCGGCTTGTGGCCCCTCTTCGCTCGGCTAAGCTCTCCGCATGGACGAAGACGACAAAAAACGCATGGCGCACCTGCTGCGAAGGAACCACCGAAAAAATCTGGTCCCCGGCATCGTACAGAAATGGGCTGCGCGAGGGGTATCAGCATCACCGCTTTCAGACGAACGTCAGCAGGGATTGCTCGGCGATCTGCGGTGTTGGCCCCGGTCGGACTATCGCCCGCTTACCGATTTGAGAGCCGCTCTTGTCGATTTCCTCGACGACCTATCCTTGATTGTGGTCATCGACTTCGACGTCAACGCAGAGCCTGCGTTACTCCTGCCGGTTCGTTCAATGTCACGGTCCGAGGAGGACCTCCGGGACATATATCCAGACGGTTTTGTGCTGGTTCGCGACGGTGGCGCACTTACGGTCGAATTCGAAGAGCGACTCGGTCAGATGAACTTCTGTCGCGCTCACGCATCGTAATGTCCGCTTCCCACCCATAACAGACCCCGGCAACGTCTGATGATGGACGTCGCCGCCGTGGCGCTTCAGCTCTCGAACCGCCAGGCGTCGCCGGCGGCCCGCATTGGCGCCCGGGCCTTGGCCAGGGTCTCGGCGTATTCGGCGGCCGGATCGCTGTCGGCCACGACGCCCGCGCCGGCCTGGACGAAGACCTGATCGCGGGCGAACAGGGCGGTGCGCAGCACGATGCAGATGTCGGCCTGGCCGTCGGCGGATATGTAGCCCACGCCGCCGCCGTAGCCGACGCCGCGCTTGGTGGTTTCAAGCTCGTCGATGACCTCCATCGCGCGGACCTTGGGCGCGCCGGACAGGGTGCCGGCGGGCAGGGCGGCCAGAAGGGCGTCGACCGCGTCCAGCCTGGGATCGGCCCGGCCGCGCACGTCCGACACGATGTGCATGACCTGGCTGTAGCGCTCGATCTTGAAGCTTTCGGCCACCCGCACCGATCCGGGCTGCGATACGCGGCCGACATCGTTGCGGCCCAGGTCCAGCAGCATCAGGTGCTCGGCGCGCTCCTTGGGATCGGCCAGCAGTTCGGCCTCCAGGGCGCGATCGGCCTCGGGCGTCTCGCCGCGCGGGCGGGTGCCGGCCAGGGGGCGGATGGTCACCTCGCCGTCCTTGAGCCGGACCAGGATCTCGGGACTGGAGCCGGCCAGCTGGAAGTCCACCATGTCCAGATAGAACAGATAGGGCGACGGGTTCTGGCGGCGCAGGGTGCGGTAGACGGCGAAGGGGTCGCCCTCGAACGGCGCGCTGAAGCGGTGGCTCAGCACCACCTGGAAGATGTCGCCGGCGCCGATGTAGTCCTTAGCTCGGGCGACCAGGGCGCCGAAGCCGGCTTGATCCACGGGCGAGACGAAGTCGGGGGCAGGGGCTTCGTTTCCAGCAGGGCGGGGCGTGGCGGCGGACAGTTCGGCTTCGAACCGATCCAGCCGCGCCTGGGCCGATGTCAGAGCCTGCTCGGGATCGGCCCAGGCGTCGGGGTAGGCGGCGGCGATCAGCACGATCTCGTGCGCGACCGAATCGAAGATGGCCACCAGCGACGGGCGCGTCAGCACGGCGTCGGGCAGGTCCAGCGGGTCGGGATTGGCCTGACCCAGCGGCTCCAGCAGCCGCACCATGTCATAGCCGAACACGCCAAACAGACCGGCGGCCATGGGCGGCAAGTCGTCGGGCAGATCAAAGCGCGACGCCGCCATCAGGACGCGCAGCGAGTCCAACGTGGGCAAGGCCTCGGCCTGGAACCGGCCGCCGGCGACGCCTTCGCCGCGCGCCGTCTCGGCCTGGCCGCCGCGGCAGCGCCAAACCACATCGGGGTCCAGCGTCAGGATCGAATAGCGGCCGTTGACCGCGCCGCCTTCGACCGACTCCAGCAGACAGGTCCAGGGGCGCCCGCGCCCGACCTTCAGGAAAGCCGAGACGGGGGTCTCCAGGTCGTCCACCAAGCGTCGCACCAGGACCGCCGGCCGGCCGGCGCTCAGGGCGTCGCGGAAGGCCGCCGCGGCGACGGCCCCGGCCTGTGCAGTCATTGGCGGGCCGGGGCCGCCGGGGTCGCCGGTGCGCCAGAAGCGCCGCCGCCGGCGCCGGCCGGATTGGCCGCAGCCTCTACGCCGATCGCCTCTAGGGCGCGCGCGGGGTCGTTCTTGGCCTTCACCTTGGCGGCTGCGGCGTTGAAGGCGGTCTGGATCAGGCCGTCGAACATGTCCTGGGTGACGCGCGGACGAGCCTGTTCGGCCAGCGGCGCGGCGATCGCGGCCGAGGGCGCGCGGATCTGATCGACGCGCCCAACCACAAAGGCCTCGTTGCCGTTGGGCTGGCTGAACACCTGGCCGCGAGCCTGGCCGAACAGGCCCTGCAGGGCGCCCTGGCCCAATTCGGTCACGGCTTCCTGGCTGCGTTGAACGCCTTCGCGGGAAATCAGCGTGGCGCCGGCCGATGCGGCGACGGCGCCGATGTCCTCGCCGGCGCGCACGCGGCCGGCCAGTTCTTCGGCCTTGGCGGCCAGACGCTTGGCGTTCTCGCGCAGCACCCATTGCTGGGCCAGGGGTTCACGCACGTCAGCCAGGGTCGGCAGGGCGGCCGGGGTGATGTCGTCCAGACGGACGGCGAAATACTGGCCCTGGCCCGCGTCGATCACGTCGCTTTCGCCGCCCTTGGCCAGGCTGGCGATGCTGGACAGCACTTGCGGCGGGGCATTCATCGGCTGGCCGTCAGGCAGCTGGCCTTCGGCGGTGACCGGCGGCAGCTGAATGATCCGAGCTCCGGCTTCCTGGGCGGCGGTGGTCAGGTTCTTGCCTTCGCTCCGCGCGCGCTCATAGGCCTCGACGCGCTCGAAGGTCTGGGCGCGGGCGGCCTGACCCCGCAGTTCCTCGACGATCTGGGGCCGGGCGCTGTCCAGGGTCACGGCGCGGCCGGGCGTGACGGCGTCCAGCTTGATCACGGTGAAGCCGACGCCGGCCTGAACCGGTTGCGACACCTGCCCCGGCGTCATGGCGAAGGCGGCCTCGGCCACCGGGCGGTCCCCGATCGCGCTTTGGGGCTGGGCGTCATAAACCGCCGGGCGAATGTTGTTGGCGCGGCCCACGGCCGCGGGCTCTTCACCGGCCTGCAGCGCGGTCTGGATGCGTTGCGCGACTTCGCGCGATGGCGCGGTCAGGGTGGTGAAGGTCCGGCGCTCAGGCTCGGACAGGGCGTCTTTCTGGAACTCGAACCTCTCGGCGATCTGCGCCTCGGTGATCGGGATCGCCTGGACCGCCGCGGCGTCCGGCGAGAACAGGACCAGTGAAGCCATGCGGAACTCGGGCCGGCGCAGCTGGGCGGCGTTCTCTTCGAGGAAGGCGGTCAGCTGCGCATCGGTGGGCGCGGGGCTCGTGCCCGCCAGCGCCTGATTGACGAGGAACCAGCGTCCGTCGCGGCTTTCCAAGGCCTGACCGGCCACCAAGGCGCCGTAGATGCGGGGAACGCGCGCGCCGGCGAACAGGCCCGAACCGAAGTGTTCGAGCAGCGCCTGGTCGCGGAAGTCCTGTTCGATCTCAACCGATGTGACGTTCTGCTCGGCCAGGATCTGGTTGTAGCGGTCGGGGTCGAACTGCCCGGTCACCTGATTGAAGAAGGCGGGCAGGGCGCGGATCTGTTTCAGCACCAGTTCCTTGCCCGGCCGGATGCCGGCGCCCCAGGCCCATTCCAGAAAGCCGAACCGCTGTGTCTGGCTTTCGAGGTAACGCAGGTGAAGGCCCTCGTTGACGAGGTCCTGGAAGGCCACCGGCTGACCCGATCGGGTCTGAATGTCGGCCCGCACCCGCTCAAACGCGCGCCGGAACTCCTCCTGGTCCTGGCTGCGGTCGCCGGCCTCGATGACGTGACGCGGTCCCAGGCTGCCGAAAATATCGACCTGACTGCCGCCGGTGATCAGCAGGCTGAGCGCCAGCACGGCGAGCAACCCCACGGCCCACTTGGACTTGGCGAAGTTGCGGAACATCGAGATCATGAAACGGACCTGCGGCTTGGAACCGGGCGAAGCGCCCCTACGGGCCGTATAGGGCGCGAGCCGTGGCGACCGCAAGGCGAGGCGATCGGTCACGGCTTGGCTTGACGAAAAGCGGCGCCTAAAGAGAGCGCATGAAACAATCCGTGAAGCTGATCGCCGGCAACTGGAAGATGAACGGGCAGACCGACGGGCTGGCCCAGGCCCGGCATCTGGTCGACGCGCTCGGGGCCGAACCCGCGTCCTGTCGTGTCGCCCTCATGCCGCCCGCGACGCTCGTCTCGCGCCTGAAGAATTTGGCGACGGGCTCCGCTGTCGAGGTCGGCGGGCAGGATTGCCGCGCCGAGCCGGAGGGGGCCTTCACCGGCGATGTATCGGCGGAACTTCTGTCCGAAGCCGGCGCCGCGCTGGTGATCCTGGGGCATTCCGAACGAAGACAGGGCCACGGCGAAACGGACGCCGACGTGGCCGCCAAGGTCCAGGCCGCCCTGCGCGCCGGGCTGGAGCCTGTGGTCTGCATCGGCGAGACCTTGCAGGAGCGAGAGGACGGCCGCGCGGTCGAGGTCGTCAGGACCCAGATCGCCGGCTCGCTGCCAGAGAGCCTGGCCGATCGCGCATTCGCCGTCGCCTATGAGCCGGTCTGGGCCATAGGCACCGGCCTGACGCCGTCGCTGGATCAGATCGGAGAGGTGCACGCCGCCGTACGCGCCGCCCTTGTCGAAAGGCTGGGGGAGGGCGGCCGCCGCGCGCCGATCCTTTATGGCGGCTCGGTCAAGCCGGGCAACGCCGCCGAGATCCTGGCGGTGGATGAGGTCGGCGGCGCCCTCGTGGGCGGGGCCTCGCTGAAAGCCGACGACTTCCTGGCCATCATCCGGGCGGCCTGACGCGTCGCTTCATTGCCCGCAGGCGGCTTCGGTGTTAGAGGCCGCCGCTTGATCGGCGCAGTTCCGCGCCCACATGTCGGCTGCCATGCTCCAGACCATTCTCCTCGTCGCGATGATCATCATCTCGGTCGCCCTGTCCGGGGTGATCCTGCTGCAGAAGTCCGAGGGCGGCGCCCTGGGCATGGGCGGCGGTGGCGGCGGTGGCGGCGGCTTCATGACCGCGCGCGGCGCGGCGAACCTGCTGACGCGCACCACTTCGATCTTGGCGGTGCTGTTCTTCCTGTGCGCCATCGGCCTGACCATCGCCGGCAACATGGAGCGCGGCTCGCGCTCGGTGATCGACGCCGACGCCATCGGCTCCATCGCCATCGGCGACCAGGCGCCGGCCGCGGCGGGCGCTCAACCCGCCGAACCGGCCGCGCCGGCCCGCACGGCCCCTTCGCTGGACGATCTGGAAGCCAGCCTTCCGGCCGCCTCGGCGCCAGCGCCGGCTCCCGCCCAGTAGGGCGACCGGACTGAAAACGACCCCGAAAGCGCGCCCGACCGGCGCGCTTTCTTCTTTTGATCAACAGTTCGCCGCATCGCGCCCCTCGCGCGGGGCGAATCATGCAGTAGGGTGTCCGCCCATGGCTCGCTATGTGTTCATCACCGGCGGCGTGGTTTCCTCGCTTGGAAAAGGCCTCGCCTCCGCCGCTCTCGGAGCGCTTCTTCAGGCGCGCGGATACAAGGTCCGCCTGCGCAAGCTCGACCCCTATCTGAACGTCGATCCGGGCACGATGAGCCCGTATCAGCACGGCGAGGTCTTCGTGACCGACGACGGCGCCGAGACCGACCTGGACCTGGGCCACTACGAGCGGTTCACCGGCGTGTCGGCGGCTAGATCCGACAACATCACCACAGGCCGCATCTATTCGACCATACTGGAGAAGGAGCGGCGCGGGGATTATCTGGGCGCCACGGTCCAGGTGATCCCGCACGTCACCGACCAGATCAAATCCTTCTGTCTGACCAAGGCCCTGACCGACGACGGCGAGGACGTGGACTTCGTGCTGGTCGAGATCGGCGGCACGGTCGGCGACATCGAGGGTCTGCCGTTTTTCGAGGCCATTCGCCAACTTGGCCAGGACCTTCCGCGCGGACAGTCCTGCTTCGTCCACCTGACGCTGCTGCCCTTCATCAAGACGGCCGGCGAGATGAAGACCAAGCCGACGCAGCACTCGGTCAAGGAACTGCGTTCCATCGGGATCCAGCCCGACATCCTGCTGTGCCGTTGCGAACAGCCGATCCCGGCCGACGAGAAGCGCAAGATCGGCCTGTTCTGCAATGTGCGCGAGAGCGGCGTGATCCAGGCGATGGACTCGGCCGACATCTACGCCGTGCCGCTGGACTATCACCGCGAGGGGCTGGACCGCGAGGTCCTGGCCCACTTCGGCGTCACGGACGCACCCGAGCCGGACCTGTCGGGCTGGGAAGAGATTGTGCGCCGCCGCACCAACCCGGACGGCGAGGTCACGGTCGCCGTGGTCGGCAAGTACACAGTGTTGAAGGACGCCTACAAGTCTCTGATCGAGGCGCTGCATCACGGCGGCGTGGCCAACAACGTCAAGGTCAACATCGACTGGGTCGAGGCCGACACGTTCGAAGGCGACCCTGAGGCTTGCGAACAGCGCCTTCAGGGCGCCCATGCCGTTCTGGTGCCCGGCGGCTTCGGCGAGCGCGGCGCGGAGGGCAAGATCGAGGCGGCCCGCTTCGCCCGTGAGCGGCACATCCCGTATTTCGGCATCTGCTTCGGCATGCAGATGGCCGTGATCGAAACCGCTCGGAACCTGGCGGGGCTGAGCAAGGCCTCTTCGACCGAGTTTGGCCCTGCGGCCGAACCTGTCGTCGGCCTGATGACCGAATGGACCCAGGGCAATCAGCGCGTCCTGCGCCAGCAGGGCGGCGACCTGGGCGGCACCATGCGGCTGGGTGCGTATGATTCGACGCTGAAGGCCGGAACCCGGATCGCCGATATCTACGGCGCGACCGCGATCAGCGAACGCCACCGTCACCGCTATGAGGTCAACATCAACTACCGGGACGCGATCGAAGGGGCCGGCATGGTCTTTTCGGGTCTGTCGCCTGACGGGGTGCTGCCCGAGACGGTCGAGCGTCCGGACCACCCCTGGTTCATCGGCGTGCAGTACCACCCCGAACTGAAAAGCCGCCCGTTCGCCCCGCACCCGCTGTTCGCCAGCTTCATCGGCGCGGCGGTCGAGCAGAGCCGCCTGGTCTAGGCATGTCCGTCACCGTTCACGCACGTTTGTTGCGTGAGTCCCGTCAGCCTGTGCCATTATGGAGCGGGCTGTTGCGGGAGGGCGTCATGGCGGGAGAAGTTTTATACTTTTTGCACAAGCATTTCAGGATGACGGTCATCCTGACCTTGTGCTTGACAGCGGCTGTGGTCGCTGGCTCGGCCGTCCTCGGGCTGCTTCGACCTGTGACAGGCGCCTGAGGGAAAAGAGTAAAGAGTGGCGGACAGGGTGGGATTCGAACCCACGGTAGGCTTCCACCTACGGCGGTTTTCAAGACCGCTGCCTTAAACCACTCGGCCACCTGTCCTCGGGCGCCCGCTTAGCAGGCAAGGTCGCGTTAACCAAAGAGGAAATTCTGCGGGTCATTCTGCGCGCCATGATGGCGAAGAATGACGGTTGGATGCGGCGGGCAGGCCGGGTGGGGGCGGCGTGCTGCCTCACAGCCCTGCTGGCGGCCTGCGCCAGCGCGGGGACAAAGGGCGGCGGGGCGGCGCCGCTAGCTGCAGCGCCTGTGGTCAACGACCCGGCGCCGATCGTGTCAGGGACCATGCGGCCCTATCAGATCCGGGGTCAGTGGTACCGGCCCGCCGAACAGCCGGACTATGACGAAGTCGGCCAGGCGTCCTGGTACGGCGACGCCTTCCACGGGCGGCCCACCGCGACGGGCGAGCAATTCGACATGCATGCGTTGAGTGCGGCCCATAAGACCCTGCCCCTGCCGGGGCTGGTCGAGGTGACCAACCTGGCGAACGGCCGTCGCGCCGTGCTTCGGCTGAATGATCGCGGGCCTTTCGTCAGCGGGCGGATCATCGACCTGTCACGCGCGGCGGCCGAGGAACTCGGCCTGCTTAACCGCGGCGTGGGAGAGGTGCGCGTCCGCTATCTGGGCCAGGCGCCACGCCTGGGCGGCGGCGCGCCGTTGCAGCAGGCGGCCTTGACGCCGCAGCGTCCGACCCCGCCCTCGACCGCGCGCCCTTATCTATCTGAACCCGGCGTGCGGCCAGTGGTCGCGACAACGCGGGCCGAGGTGCCCAGACCGGCGACCCCGGTCGCTTCCGGGGTCTGGATCGAGGTGGCGACGCTGACCAACCGCGGCGCTGCAGAGGGGCTGGCTTACAGCCTCGGCGAGCGCGCGCGGGCTGACGCCGGCGTCAGCGGCGGCTGGCGTGTCATGACCGGTCCGTGGACGGATCCGATCGCGGCCGAACTGGCGCGTCAGGAGCTGGTGTCACGCGGATACGGCGAGGCGCGGACGATATCCACGCAATAGGCCGCCTTCGGGCTTGCCTGATACGCGCGGGCCGCCATTGTGCGCCGGTGACGCGCGGCAGATTCATCAGCATCGAAGGCGGGGAAGGGGCTGGCAAGTCCACCCAGGTGGCTCGTCTTGTCGAGCGGCTGAACGCGCGCGGCCTCGCGACCTTGCGCACGCGCGAGCCGGGCGGATCGCGCGGCGCCGAAGCCATCCGCAAGCTGGTGGTCGAGGGCGAAGCCGAGGCCTGGTCGCCGCGCACGGAGGCCCTGCTGATGTACGCTGCGCGCTCGGATCATCTCGAAAAGACCATCCTGCCCGCCTTGGCCGAAGGTCGCTGGGTGGTATGCGACCGGTTCGCCGACTCCAGCCGCGCTTATCAGGGAGCCGGCGGCGGCGCCTCCGAGGCTTTAATTGAGGCGCTGGACGCCGCCATCGTGGCGGCTGACCAGCCGGATCTGACGGTGATTTTCGACCTGCCGGTCGAGATCGGTCTGGAGAGGGCCTTCGGGCGCGGGCTGTTCGAGACGCGGTTCGAATCCAAGGGCGTGGAGTTTCACCAGCGGCTGCGCGAAGGCTTTCTGGCCATAGCCGAGCACCATGCAGACCGTTGCGTCGTCATCGACGCGGTGGGGACGACCGACGAAGTGGCCGAGCGGCTGTGGGCGGTGGTCGAGGCGCGGCTGCTGTGAGCGACCATCCGCGCGATCGCTACGACCTGGTGTCCGACGACAGCGCCGAAGAGGCCTTTCTGGACGCGCTGGACCGCGGCCGGCTGCACCACGCCTGGCTGCTGGCGGGGCCGGAAGGGCGCGGCAAGGCCAGCTTCGCCTATCGCGCGGCCCGGCGTCTGCTGGGCGCCCAAGACGATCCGGCGCGCGGCCCGCTGGGCTCCGATCCCTTCGATCCGGTCAATCGCCTGATCGCGGCGCAATCGCACCCCGATCTGTTGGCGCTGGAACGGTTGGTTGAAAGCGGCAAGCAGAAGAAGTCGATCTCGGTCGATCAGGCGCGCGACCTGCCTGAGTTCTTTTCCAAGAGCCCGTCGCAGGCACGGCGGCGCGTCGCCATCGTCGACTCGGCCGACGACCTGAATGTCAACGCAGCCAATGCCTTGCTCAAGATACTTGAGGAGCCGCCTGCGGACGGTGTCCTGTTCCTCATCAGCCATTCACCGGGTCGGCTGTTGCCGACTATCCGGTCGCGCTGTCGTCGGCTGAGCTTTGCGCCTTGGCCGGACGCCGAGTTGGAGGCCCTGGTGCGCCGCCGCACAGGCGAGGAGGGAGACGTCGCGCGCGCCGCCGCCGCCATGGCCGGCGGATCGCCCGGTCAGGCGCTGAACCTGGCCTCCGCCCAAAGCGTGGAAGCCGATCGACTGGCGCGGGGATGGATCGAGCACGGCGTGACCGATCGGGCCGAGGTGCTGGCGCTCGCCGACGGCTTTCGCGGAGCCGAGGGGCAGGCGCGGTTTGAACGGATCATGGAGCGGCTTATCGCCGTGGTCGGACAGCGCGCTCGCGAGGGCGGCCAGGGCGCGCGGTGGGCCGAGCTGTGGAGCCGTCTGCTGGAGCTGCCCGAACGTGTGGCGGGTCTGAACATGGACCGGGCCGACGCCTTGGCCGGGGCGCTTTCCGATCTGGAGCGAACGCGAAAGGCGGCGGGATGCTGATCGACAGCCATGTGAACCTGCACGCGCCTCAGTTCGACGAGGATCGGGACGCCGTGATCGCGCGCGCGCGCCAGGCGGGGGTGGCGCTGATGGTCGAAATATCGGACCGGCTTTCAACTTTCGAGGCCACGCATGGGCTCGCCATGGCGCATGACGACATCTGGTGCACGGTCGGCGTCCATCCTCATGAGGCGCGCCATTACGAGGATCTGACGCCTGAAACCCTGACGGGGCTCGCTGCGCGACCGAGGGTGGTCGGCATCGGCGAGTGCGGGCTGGACTTCCACTACGACCTCAGCCCGCGCGACGTGCAGGAAAGGGTCTTCCGTCAGCATGCCGCGGCGGCGCGCAGCACAGGGCTGCCCTTGGTCATCCACACGCGCGAGGCCGACGACGTCATGGCGGGGGTGCTGCGCGAGGAACTGGCGGACGGTCCGTTCAGGTTCCTCATGCATTGCTACACCAGCGGCCCCGAGTTGGCGGAGATGGCTGCAGATTTGGGAGCCTGGTTCTCGGTGTCCGGCATCGCCACCTTCAAGGCCGCCGAGGACGTGCGTCGGGTGATCGCGGCCATGCCGGCGAATCGGATCATCGTCGAAACCGACTGCCCCTATCTGGCGCCCGTGCCGCACAGAGGTCGCCGCAATGAGCCGGCCTATGTAGTTCATGTCCTGGATAAGCTGGCCGACATCCGGGGCTGGGATCGCGCCGAGGCCGAAGCGCGGACCACCGACGCCTTCTTCGCCCTTTTCGACCGCATTCCTCGGCCGGAGGTTATGCGTGGCTGAGGCGCTCGAAGTCGTGATCCTCGGCTGCGGCTCCTCTGGCGGGGTGCCGCGCGGCGACGGCGACTGGGGCGCGTGTGATCCGACCGATCCGCGCAATCGCCGCACGCGGTGCTCCATGCTGGCGCGTCGGATAGGGGCGGGCGGCGAGACCAATGTCCTGATCGACACCTCTCCAGACCTGCGCGAGCAGGCGCTCGCGGCGGAGATCACGCGGCTGGACGCCGTGCTCTACACCCACGACCACGCGGACCAGACCCACGGCATAGACGATCTGCGTGTCTTCGCCCTTCGGTCGCGCAGTCGGATCCCCGCCTGGATGGACACGGCGACGCGCGAAGCCCTGACCCATCGCTTCGACTACATCTTCGAGCCCAAGCTGGGCTATCCGGCCATCGTCGAGGCGATGGATCTGCCGCCTCACGGTGAAGGCTGGTCGATCACGGGCAATGGCGGCGCGATCCCGGTGCGCACCTTCGATCAGGCCCACGGCCCGATCCGGTCGGTCGGCTATCGGCTGGGGCCGGTCGTCTATTCGAGCGATGTTTCGGATCTGGACGAGGCGGCGTTCGAGGCAATCGCGGGCGCGGAACTGTGGATACTGGATGCGCTGCGGCTGACCCCGCATCCCACCCATGCCCATCTGGATATCAGCCTGGACTGGATCGCTCGTTCCGGCGTGCGCAGAGCGGTCCTCACCAACCTGCATCTGGACATGGACTACGCCGCCGTGGCGGCGAGCCTGCCTGCGAATGTCGAACTGGCCGTCGACGGCTGGACGTCTTCGATAGCGCTGGAAGACTGACCGTCAGGTCATCGCATAGAGCAGTCGGCCTTCGCCCATTCGCTCGCGCAGGGCGGGCAGATCAACGTGCGCCACAGAGAAGCAGCCGTAAGACCGGCCCAGCTTGCCTTCGCGCGCCAGAAAGTCTGGATCGGCGTAGTCGGCGCCGTGGATGATGATGGCCCGCTCACGTGCCCGGTCGTTGGAATACTCCAGCCCGTCCAGCAGCACGTTGGGCCCCTGCTGAGAGCCCCAGGAAGCGCCCGCCGTAGCGTAGGCGCCGATCGACGACATGTGCGAGTCCGGCGTGTTGGAGAAGCGCTGGGCGAAGCCGGAATGGCGGGGGTCCGATCCCCGCCCGTGAGAGGTGCGCAGGGCGACGACCTTTCCGCCGATCAGATCGACCTCGTACAGCCGCTCTTCGCCCGAGAATTTCTGGAAATCGACCAGATACATCCGGTCGCGCAGTGGCAGGCGGCGATGATGGGTGTCCAGCGCGGTCATGGCGCGCTCCATCAGGTCCTTGCGCACCAGGCCGCCGGCATCCAACGGCGGCGCGCCGATCGTCGGCGTCTCTAGCGGGGGGAGAGGGTCGAGCGCGGCGGTCTGCAGGTTCAGCGTTCTTTGCGCCGGCGGCGTCACGGTCGCCGCCGAAGCGCAACCCGACAGAAGGGCGGAGCCGCCCAGGATCAAACCACGTCTCGAAAGCCGCATGCGACGCCCTCGTCCGGTTACTGAAGGCGGGGTTGTTTCAAAAGGTTACGCCAGGAGCAACCTGAGCCTTGGCGAAACGCCGCGACGGGCTATGGTCAGCGCAGGGATGTGGGAGCCGGATGATGAGACGATTGGCTGTAACGCTGACGGCGGCGGTGATGCTGACCGGGACCATGGGCGCGGCGCAAACCCCCGCACCGCCGAGCGCACAGGCCCAAAGCGAAGTGACGTACGTCCACACAGGCCGGCTGCTGGCCGATCCGGCGAACGGCGTCGTACTGCGAGATAAAACTCTCGTGATCAGCGGGAACCGGGTCGTCGAAATCCGCGACGGTTTCGTCGGCGAGGGCCGGATTGTCGATCTGCGCGACTCATTCGTCCTGCCCGGACTGATCGACAGCCACGTTCACATCACCAGCGAACAGAACCCCAACGGCCGGCTGCAGGCGGTGACGCTGAGCCCGGCGGACCGGGCCATGATGGGGGCGGGCTTCGCCATGAAGACCCTCAGGGCTGGGTTCACGACCGTGGCGGATCTGGGTGGATCCAACGAGGCGGTGTTCGCCCTTCGCGACGCCATCCGGCGCGGCGACGTGGCGGGGCCGCGCATCATCGCCTCCGGCTCTTCGGTGTCGGTGCACGGCGGCCACGGCGACGCCAACGGCTATCGCGAGGACGTCCTGCACGTGCTGTCGTCGGAGAGCATCTGCTCGGGCGCCGAGGACTGCCGCCGCGCGGTGCGCACACAGGTGCGGGCGGGCGCCGACATCATCAAGATCACGGCGACGGGCGGCGTGCTGTCAAACACCGCCGCCGGCCTGAATCAGCAGTTCACCGAGGACGAGCTGGCCTCCATCGTCGAGGTGGCGCATCGCATGGGCCGGCAGGTCACCGCGCACGCGCACGGCGTGGACGGCATCAACGCCTTCCTGAAGGCCGGCGGCGACTCGATCGAGCACGGCACCTATCTGGACGATGAGTCGATCCGGCTGTTCCGTCAGAACGACGCGTGGCTGGTGCCGACCTTGCTGGCGGGCGACTTCGTGGCGCGGGTGGCCTCCGGTCCTGACAATTTCTTCACCCCGGCGCAGACGGCCAAGGCGCTGGAGGCGGGGCCCAAGATGCTGGACATGGCCGCGCGCGCGCATCGCGGCGGCGTTCGCATCGCCTTTGGCACCGACACCGGCGTCTCGGCTCATGGCGACAACGCCCAGGAGTTCGCTTTGCTGGTGCGCGCCGGTCTGACGCCGCTGCAGGCCATCCAGGCCGCGACCGTCGGAGCCGCCGAACACCTGCGCATTCAGAACGAGGCGGGTCGCATTGCGCCGGGCATGCCGGCGGATCTCGTTGCGGTGCGCGGCGATCCTCTGAACGACGTCACCGAGCTCGAGCGCGTGCGCTTCGTCATGCGGGCCGGCCAGGTGCACCGTCGCGATTGATCTGGACAGGGTTTGCCAAGCGCGGGCCGACCGGTCTAAGCCCGGCCCGACATCGTCGTCCGCCAAGAGACGGCCGCCAGGGACCGAAATGTTCAAGAAGATCCTGATCGCCAACCGGGGCGAAATCGCCGTCCGCATCATCAAGACCTGCCGCCGCATGGGCATCGCCACCGTCCAGGTCTATTCCGAGGCCGACGCCGGATCGCTGGCGGTCGAGATGGCCGACGAGGCGGTGCTGATCGGGCCGGCGCCGGCGGCGCAGTCCTATCTGCTGGCGGACAAGATCGTGGAGGCCGTGCGTCAGACGGACGCCGAGGCCGTGCATCCGGGCTTCGGCTTCCTGTCAGAAAACGCCGGCTTCGCGCGGCGGCTGCGTGACGAGGGCATCGCCTTCATCGGTCCCAACCCCGAGGCGATCGACGCCATGGGCGACAAGATCACCTCCAAAAAGTTCGCTGCCGAGGCGGGCGTTTCGACCGTGCCGGGCCACATGGGCCTGATCGAATCGACCGAGGAGGCTGTGAAGATCGCCCGCGAAATCGGCTATCCGGTCATGATCAAGGCCTCGGCCGGCGGCGGCGGCAAGGGCATCCGCGTGGCCCACGGCGACGACGACATGGCCGAAGGCTTCGCCGCCGTGAAGGCCGAGGCGCTGAACGCCTTCGGCGACGACCGGGTCTTCCTGGAAAAGTTCATCATCGATCCGCGCCACATCGAGATCCAGGTTCTGGGCGACAAGCATGGCAACGTCGTGCACCTGTTCGAGCGCGAGTGCTCGATCCAGCGCCGCAACCAGAAGGTCATCGAGGAGGCGCCGTCGCCCCTGCTGGACGAGGCGACCCGCCACGCCATGGGCGCCCAGGCCGTCGCCCTGGCCAAGGCGGTCAATTACGACTCGGCCGGCACGGTCGAGTTCGTCGCCGGTCAGGACAAGAGCTTCTTCTTCCTTGAGATGAACACCCGCCTTCAGGTCGAGCATCCGGTGACCGAGATGATCACCGGCGTCGATCTGGTCGAGCAGATGATCCGGTCTGCCTGGGGCGAGCAGCTGGCGTTCAAGCAAGACGACCTGTCGATCAACGGCTGGGCCATCGAAAGCCGCATCTACGCCGAGGATCCGTATCGCGGCTTCCTGCCGTCCATCGGCCGCCTGGTCCGCTATGAGCAGCCCGAGGAAGGCGACCAGGGGAACTACACGGTCCGCAACGATTCCGGCGTCCGCGAGGGCGACGAGATCAGCATGTTCTACGACCCCATGATCGCCAAGCTGTGCGCCTGGGGCGAGACGCGCGAGGCGGCGGTCACCGGCATGGCGCGAGCGTTGGAAGACACCCACCTGGCGGGCCTGGGCCACAATGTGCCCTTCCTGGCGGCGGTGATGGATCAGCCGCGCTTTCAATCCGGCCAGCTGTCGACCAGCTACATCAAGGACGAGTTCCCCGACGGTTTCCACGGTCTGACGCCCAGCGTCGATCAGCAACACTTGATGATCGCCACCGCCATGGCGATGAATGAGATCCTGACCGACCAGACCGGCGATCCCAGCGACCGCACCGACTGGGTCGCCCTGATCGACCGCGCGCCGCATAGCGTCAGCCTGTCCTATGACGAGGACGAGGCGCTGCTGCTGTCGTTCACCGGCGGCGGCGTGGTGCGGTTGTCCGAGATCGACTGGCGCCCCGGCCTGGCGCAGTTTCGCGCCGAGATCGACGGCGAACCCTTCACCGCCGAGGTCAAGCGCGCGGCGGACGGCTTCGAGATACGGCATCGGGCCGCCAAGGCCCGCGTCAGGGTGCTGACCCCTCGCGTGGCCGAGTTGTTCGCTCGCCTGCCTGAAAAGCAGGCCGCCGACACCTCCAAGCTGGTGCTGAGCCCCATGCCCGGCCTCGTGGTCGCCATACCGGTAGCCGTGGGTCAGGAGGTCAAGACCGGCGAGACGGTAGCGATCATCGAGGCCATGAAGATGCAGAACATCCTCAAGGCCGAGCGCGACGGCGTAGTGAAGGCCGTCTCGGCAAAGGCCGGCGACCCGGTGGCCGCGGACGACGTGCTTGTCGAGTTCGGCTGAGGCTTGCTCAGTCTGCCGGCCTTGACCTGAGCGCCGTCCAAGCGTAAACGGCGCGCACTTTCGAGGCGGACGTCCCAGGGCGTTCTTCGAGATCGTGACAATCTAGCGAACGGGCTGTGCCCGCCGGAACGTCCAAAGCGCGCGTTCCGGCTTTTGCGTTTGTCACGACATCGGCTCGGAAACCACCCGGGCGGCCCATGGGTCGTTCAGAAGAAGGCACGAGGCGCTCCGGCCGAAAGGCACACGCCTCCACAAGAGAAGAGACGAGTTCGAATGCCTACGATCAACCAGCTGATCCGCAAGCCGCGCAAGCCCAAGCCCAGCCGAAACAAGGTGCCGGCTCTGGAGGGTTCGCCCCAGCGTCGCGGCGTCTGCACCCGCGTTTACACCACGACCCCCAAGAAGCCGAACTCGGCTCTGCGTAAGGTCGCCAAGGTCCGCCTGGCCAAGAACGGCTACGAAGCCGTGTGCTACATCCCCGGCGAAGGGCACAATCTGCAGGAGCACTCGGTGGTCCTGATCCGCGGCGGCCGCGTGAAGGACTTGCCCGGCGTGCGCTACCACATCCTGCGCGGCGTGCTCGACACGCAAGGCGTCAAGGACCGCAAGCAGCGTCGTTCGCACTACGGCGCCAAGCGTCCGAAGTAAGCCATTTGCACCCGGGCCGTCGCGCCCGGGAGCGTTCTCGAGATTTTCCCGGCGCAGGTCGGGCACTGCAAGGAATACCCCATGTCGCGTCGTCACCGCGCCCAGAAGCGTGAAGTTCTGCCGGATCCCAAATTCGGCGATCTCGTCGTCACCAAGTTCATGAACTACGTGATGTACGAAGGTAAGAAGGCCGTCGCCGAGAACATCGTCTATGGCGCCTTCGACATCCTGGCCGACAAGAAAAAGGACCAGGAGCCGGTCGCGACCTTCCACGCCGCCCTGGACAACGTCGCTCCGTCGGTCGAAGTCCGGTCGCGTCGCGTTGGCGGCGCCACCTACCAGGTGCCGGTCGAAGTCCGCCCGGACCGTCGTCGCGCCCTGGCCATCCGCTGGCTGGTCAACGCCGCCCGCAAGCGCGGCGAGAACACGATGACGGAAAAGCTGGCCGCCGAGCTGCTGGACGCCTCGAACAACCGCGGCACCGCGGTCAAGAAGCGCGAAGACACCCACAAGATGGCCGAAGCCAACCGCGCCTTCAGCCACTACCGCTGGTAAGCGTCTTAAAACGGCCAACTGCCGTCACTATCTAAGACTATCCGGCGCGGGCGGTTTGAGCTAAATCGCCCGCGCCGTCTTATCCGAACATTCCTGCTGGGCGCCCGTCGCGTCCGCGACCGACCCAAGGCACGCTCCTATGCCCCGTACCCACAAGATTGAAGACTACCGCAACTTCGGGATCATGGCCCACATCGACGCGGGCAAGACCACGACGACCGAGCGGATCCTGTATTACACCGGCAAGTCCCACAAGATCGGCGAAGTCCACGACGGCGCCGCCACCATGGACTGGATGGACCAGGAGCAAGAGCGCGGCATCACCATCACGTCGGCCGCGACGACCGCGTTCTGGAAAGACAAGCGCCTCAACATCATCGACACGCCCGGACACGTGGACTTCACCATTGAAGTCGAGCGCAGCCTGCGCGTGCTGGACGGCGCCGTGACCGTGCTGGACGGCAACGCCGGCGTCGAGCCGCAGACCGAGACCGTCTGGCGTCAGGCCGACAAGTACCGCGTGCCGCGCATCGTCTTCGTCAACAAGATGGACAAGATCGGCGCCGACTTCGACAAGTCGGTCGAGTCGATCCGCGACCGCCTGGGCGCCAAGGCTGTGCCGATCCAGTTCCCGATCGGTTCGGAATCCAACCTGTCGGGCCTGGTGGACCTGGTTCGCATGAAGGCCGTGGTCTGGGACAACGACGCCCTGGGCGCCAACTTCCGCGACGAGGAAATCCCCGCTGACCTGGTCGATAAGGCCAACGAGGCGCGCCAGTACCTGATCGACAACGCCGTCGAGCTGGATGACGAGGCGATGGAAGCCTACCTCGAGGGCAACGAGCCTTCGGAAGCGACGATCAAGAAGTGCATCCGCAAGGCCGTGCTGACCGGCGCCTTCTATCCGATCCTGTGCGGCTCGGCCTTCAAGAACAAGGGCGTGCAAACGCTGCTGGACGCCGTCGTCGACTACCTGCCGTCGCCGGTCGACATCCCGCCGACCCCGGGCATCGACTACAAGACCGAAGAAGAAGTCGTGCGTCGCGCTTCGGACGACGAACCCCTGTCGGTCCTGGCGTTCAAGATCATGGACGACCCCTTCGTCGGTTCGCTGACCTTCTGCCGCCTGTACTCGGGCAAGATGGAAACGGGCATGGGTCTGCTGAACTCGACCCGCGACCGCAAGGAGCGCGTCGGCCGCATGCTGCTGATGCACTCGAACAACCGCGAGGACATCAAGGAAGCCTACGCCGGCGACATCGTCGCCCTGGCCGGCCTGAAGGACACCCGCACCGGCGACACCCTGTGCGACCCGATCAAGTCCCCGGTCATCCTGGAGCGCATGGAGTTCCCGGCCCCGGTCATCGAGATCGCGGTTGAGCCCAAGACCAAGGCTGACCAGGAGAAGCTGGGCGTCGCCCTGGCCAAGCTGGCCTCGGAAGATCCGTCCTTCACCGTCTCGACCGACCACGAGTCGGGCCAGACGATCCTGAAGGGCATGGGCGAGCTGCACCTGGACATCAAGATCGACATCCTGAAGCGCACCTACAAGGTCGAAGCCACCATCGGCGCGCCGCAGGTCGCCTATCGTGAATCGATCAGCCGCCGCGCCGAGATCGACTACACCCACAAGAAGCAGACCGGCGGTACCGGCCAGTTCGCCCGCGTCAAGCTGGTGTTCGAACCGGGCGAGCCCGGCACGGACTTCGTCTTCGAATCCGCCATCGTCGGCGGCGCGGTGCCCAAGGAATACATTCCGGGCGTCGAGAAGGGCCTGAAGTCGGCCAAGGACAACGGCCTGCTGGCCGGCTTCCCGGTCATCGACGTCAAGGCCACCCTGGTCGATGGCGCCTTCCACGACGTCGACTCCTCGGTTCTGGCGTTCGAAATCGCTTCGCGCGCCGCCTTCAAGGAACTGCGCGAGAAGGGCGGGCCCAAGCTGCTCGAGCCGATCATGGCCGTCGAGGTCGTGACCCCGGAGGAGTATCTGGGTTCGGTCATCGGCGACCTGAACGGCCGTCGTGGCATGATCCAGGGTCAGGACATGCGCGGCAACGCCACCGTCGTGAACGCCTTCGTGCCGCTGGCCAACATGTTCGGCTATGTGAACACGCTGCGCGGCATGTCGCAGGGCCGCGCCCAGTTCACCATGCAGTACGACCACTACGAGCCGGTGCCGCAACACGTCGCCGACGAAGTGATCAAGAAGTACGCCTAACCCCGGTTTCGACCGGCCCACTTGAAACCCGGGCGGTTTGCGCGCAAACCGCCCGGCCTCATCCCCCAACCACAGGAGCCCCCGGTTCGGGGACTTAGGAGCTAGAGAATGGCCAAGGAAAAGTTCGAACGTAACAAGCCGCACTGCAACATCGGCACGATTGGTCACGTTGACCACGGCAAGACGACGCTGACGGCGGCGATCACGATGACGCTGGCCAAGTCGGGCGGCGCGG
>JAESGH010000139.1_pt1 | contig 197595 bp, 167 predicted proteins | sample 9269641 | NCBI WGS metagenome assembly JAESGH01 (sample SAMN14515345, study PRJNA621665) | algae metagenome | isolation source: Phormidium tanganyikae FI6-MK23 and co-occurring heterotrophs from granitic... | place: USA: Fort Irwin, California | collected 1998-05-24
GGCCACCGCTGCCACCTATTCCGCTTCCCAACCCGGTGAGTACACCGCCGATATTCTCACGGCCACCTGCCAGGGCAAGAGCCAAAACACCGCCGTGCTCACCACCGGGCAGCCCATAATCTTTGATGTAATGGTAACCGATCCAAATTGTACAAATGCAAAAGGAAGTATTGTAATCAATAGTACTGCTGGAGGAACAGGTTCCAATTACCAGTATTCAAAAGACAATGGCACCACATTCCAAGCCGGTAACAGCTTCAATGACCTCCTGCCGGGAGAATATACAATTATTGTAAAAGACCAGGCGGGATGCGAAAGCAGCAGCAAGGTGGCTGTCATCAAGCCCTTCACGTCAACACTGAAATTGAATACCACTGTAACTAACATCGCCTGTAATCAACGACTTGGCATCATAACAGTTTTTGCTACTGGAGGAACCTTGCCTTACCGTTTTAGTATTAATGGAGGTAACACGCAAACCCTGAACATATTTAACGGATTAACAGCCGGAACATATACGATTACGGTTGAAGATGCAGCCGGTTGTAGGGAGGAGATATCAGCTACCATTGGTATTACAAATTCAACGCTAACAGCAAAAGCGCAGGTAACCGCTGCAACCTGCAAAGAAAAGGGGCAAGTCAGAATTGAGGCTACCGGTGGTGTAGCGCCGTATCAGTATAAACTAGATGGAGGTGCTTTCCAGTCTTCTGCAACCTTTACGAACCTGCAGACTGGTTCCAGGAAAGTGACAGTAAGAGATAGCCAGGGTTGTGAGTTTGAAGTAAGTTTTGAGATCAAGGAAAATTCCGGCAACCCGAACCTTGTCATCAATAACCCACCGAGAATATGCCCTGGAACAACAACCAACCTGCGGGATGATGCTATCACCCGGGGATCTGATCCGGGGCTAAGCTATACATACTGGCAGGACACAACCGCCCAGACCGCAATAGCAAATCCTGGTGCCGTATCACCGGGAACATATTACATCAAGGCCACAAATGACGGTGGCTGCTTTACCATAAAACCTGTTACAGTAACATCTAATCCAACTCCGGCAGGTAGTATTACAATACAAGGACCGCCATTGGCATGTAACGGACAATCCATCACGCTAACAGCAAGTGCAGGTAACACCTATCAATGGTACCGAAACGATACGGCTATCAACGGCGCTACCAGCCGCTCTTACAATGCTACAATTGCCGGCAACTATTCCGTAGTGATCCAAAACGGAACGTGTTCGGTTCGTGCAACGAATACAGCACAGATTCAGTTCCAGGATTGCATCTCAACACCAGAAACCAATGTGTTTGTTCCGACAGCCTTTACACCCAACCGCAACAATGAGAATGACGTGCTGCGACCTGTTTTTTACAACATTGCTTCACTTAGCTATTTCAAAGTATATAACCGGTGGGGGCAATTGGTGTTTGAAACAAACCAAATGGGTCAGGGCTGGGATGGAACCATCAAAGGTGTGCAGCAACCCACCGAAACCTATTCATGGATTCTGCAATGCACCGATAACAATGGTAACCATATTAAAAAAAGTGGCAGAAGCCTGTTAATCCGATAAAAGGAAATATGAAAAAGATATTTTTCAGTATAAGTATATGGATGCTTGCCGGAACAGTTGCGGCACAGTCTTACCATTTTTCCCAGTTCTTTTCAACTCCCTTGCTGACCAATCCTGCCAATACAGGATTTACTGAAGGAACCTACAGGGTGGCCTCCAATATCCGGTCTCAGGGAACAAACGGCGGCAGTGCCTACTTTACCGGCTATTTTTCTGCTGATGTAAGCCCATTGCGATCGCAATTAGCAGATGGCCATAAAGCAGGATTAGGCATGTATGTAATGAATGACCGCGCCATGAATGGTGCCGTACAAACCAATTCCATAGGCATGAGTGCTGCCTACCACGTTGGCCTGGATGCGTACGGAGAAAACAGCATTGGAATTGGTGTACAGGGAACCTATAATCAACGTCGCATCGATTACAGCAGGTTCAGTTTTGAAAACCAGTATGGGCCAGGTGGCTATAATCCTTCTTTACCAATCGGGGAACCGCTCGATTTTCAGAGTAAAAAATTCTTTGACCTGAATGCAGGCATTGTTTACCACGCCAACCTGGAACATAAATCGTTTTTTGCCGGTTTTGCTGTATACAACATCCTGCAGCACCAGGATAATAATTTAGTTTCAGATTTTAAAATGCCGGCACGGTTAACATTTCAATCCGGAGGTCAGTTTTGGACAGGAGAATATGGGAAGGTTTATCTATCGCTAACGGCAATGTCACAGGCAAGGGCAAACGAAATTACTGTTGGCGGCGCTTATGGCCACCAGTTGACGGATGGTGAAAAAAATGAATTGGTTGCCGGCTTGTGGTATCGTCACCGTGATGCTCTGATTCCGTACCTGGGTTACCAGGTGAAAACTTTCCAGGTGGGTCTTTCCTATGATTACACGGTATCAACATTGAAAACGGGGGCACAGATACGCAATGGTTATGAACTGACATTGTTGTACAAAGCACCGGACAATCGCGAATTAAAAGTGCTGATCCCATGGTATTAAAAACGATCAACGTAAATTCGATTTTATGAGGAGATGGTTACTTGTGTTGTTGGCACTTCCGCAATTCGCTGCCGGACAGGAGTCGTTGCGAACAGCTTCGGCTTTACCCATTCCCAAAAGGCTGGAAACACAGTCAATTAGTTTAAAGGCGGAAGCCGGGAACCGCATGAATGCCAATTTTCATGCCGAGGGAAAATCATTTTTTTTACGCTTATCCGGCACTGGCATTTCGGCTCATACCATAAATACTGAAGATCCCGTCATCTTCCTTTTGCAAAACGACAGCACCGTAACGTTGAAGTCAACAGCCGTGCAGGGTTTCGATGATATGGATACAGAGCGTTCGTACAAACATGAATATGTGGTTCAGCAGCAAGACCTTGAAATGTTGAGCCGGAGCAATGTACAGGCAGTGCGAAAATATTCCGTTATTGGTTTTGACGATTTTTATCTTGATGCAACAGCAGCCGCTAACCTGCGGTCGCTTAGTATTGGTTTCCTGCAAACGCTGGACAAAGAAAGGCTCTTGAAGAAAGTTATTATCACCGAACCTTCTTTTCCCGGCGGCAAAGAAGTGCTGCTTTCCTTTTTGAATAAAAACCTCAGACATCTGCCGGTTCTTACTGGGAAGCAACAAAAAACGGCAATTGTCCAATTCAGAATTGACGATGAAGGAAGAATGGACCAGATTCAAGTAAAGCAATCTGCCGGCACTGTATACGATACAGAGTTGCTTCGCATTTTAAAGCGAATGCCGCTATGGAAGCCTGGTCTTGCTGATGGCAGTCCTATCCAACATAATGCATCACTTCAGGTAACATTTTACCAGGCTACCGATAAAATCAGAGTAAGTCTCCAATGATTTAATTAATCAAATGATTATCAACTGCACAGCTGGTAATTTTCTACACCTGTTAAATGTTAGCTATGCAGGCAGCGGAATACTATTCATAGCATCCAACCTGTAGCGTAAGATTTGGAGAGTGCTGCAAGGCAGAATGGACCTGATTGTGATTTTATTTTTAAAATACCAGCTTGCGTCCATTAACAGGCCAGTTAGCATCTATAAATTTTCCTAATTCACTTAATAGAATTTCGTCTTCAACACTGCCTGTCCAATTCCTGATTCCTTTCACCATGGTTATTCCTGCAGGAGGAGCCTGTTCGTCGTCTCCCTCGAAGTATATGAGGTTAGCTGTGAAGATTCCTTCGCTGTCATTCTGAATTCTGTAACATGCAGCACTACTTCTGAATTTAATTATAGTTTCCAACTCCACGATTGAAATAGTTTCATCTGAATGATCAAAAGGCAAAATTGAAATGAACCTGCCACTTAGCCAAGGCAAACAGTTGATTCTAATGGCATTTTAATTCCGATCGAATGGTGGATGGAAACGATTTTTCAGCACTCTATATTTATTCTCATTTGTAGGATTTAGTACCGGAAGCGGTGGGAAGTTCTGGTCCGCTTTGCAGCATGCAGGTTGCTTAAAAGTCGTAGAATTAGATTAAAGTGAAATTGAATGATCCTGCGAAGAGCATTTAAATTGGTCAGGAATGTTCCCCATTGCAAAAAGAAAGAAAGGTTTGTGCAAGAGCACTCATTCCCGCATAATTGGATGGTTTTACAATATACTCTTTTGCTCCCAGGGAAAGACAATCGGTTTTGAACCTATCGGAATTAGACGTACTCCAGACGACTTTGCTGATGTGTTGATACCGGGTGTTGCCATTTAGGTAACGCAGCAGGTCAACACCATTGATTTCAGGAATGTTGTAGTCCAGGATAATCAGTTGAGGCAGGCTTTCCGAAGCTGTATCTTCCAGTTCTTCGATAAATTTCCGCCCATACATAAAACTTACCAATACGACCGACGGATCAATGGCACGCATGGCATCTTCCAGCAGTTCCTGGTCGTCAATATCATCTTCAACAAGAAAGATGCAAGGGATCGTTTTTATTCGAGTAGAATTTAAGGTGGATAAACGCTGCTAATTGAACGCCCTAAAGGTAAGGCTCTTTCTTAGGCCGAGATTTTGTAGCCAACAATTTTTTGCATTTTTTGAGTTGCATAAGTAAAAAACCCCAAAGCAGGGTTAACATTGATTCCAATCCAAAAGAATTTCTTTAGGTTTGGCACACGCAAGATTCCTTAACCATGAGTACAAAAAAGAAAAATGCAAATGGTGCTATAGATGCACCTGTGCCTACCGTATTCGACGGCCTTCCTGTTACCGATGAACAGGAAGTCATTCCTGCAAAAAAAAATGGCAAACCCCGGAAGAGCAAAGAGCTTGTTCAGGACGACGAGAGACTGGATGAGAGAGAGCTTTTGCGTGTACTTTCCGACGTAAAGAATGGGAACTTTTCAGCCCGCATGTCTGTGGACAAGATCGGAATCAGCGGAAAGATCTGCGATACCCTGAATGAAATTATTGTACTGAATGAAACGCTGGTTTCAGAGTTGAACCAGGCAAGGAGCATTATTGGTAAACAAGGTAAATTAAATCACCGGGTAGAAATGCCACGTATGGCCAGGGGCTCCTGGAGTACCGCTTCCGAATCCATCAACAGCCTGATATCAGACCTCGTACATCCCACCATTGAAATAGCCCACGTAATTTCTTCTGTGGCGAAGGGCAACCTGTCGCAGGAAATGCCCCTGCAGATAGGCGAACACCGCCTGCAAGGTGAATTTTCCCGCATTGCCACGGAAGTAAATGATATGGTGAAGCAGCTCAACCTCTTTTCCATGGAGGTAACCCGTGTGGCAAGAGAAGTTGGTTCTGAAGGCATTCTGGGTGGCCAGGCAAAAGTAAAAGGCGTGGCCGGTGTATGGAAAGATCTTACAGATTCAGTAAACCTTATGGCAGGTAACCTGACAGCGCAGGTACGGAATATTGCCGAGGTAACAACAGCCGTGGCAAAGGGTGATCTTTCGAAAAAAATTACAGTAGATGTGCAGGGTGAGATCCTGGAGCTGAAGAATACCATCAACACGATGGTGGACCAGCTCAATTCCTTCTCCTCGGAAGTAACCCGTGTGGCCCGTGAAGTGGGTACTGATGGAAAACTGGGTGGACAGGCCGAGGTGCAGGGTGTGGCCGGTACCTGGAAAGATCTGACCGATTCGGTGAATCAGATGGCCTCTAACTTAACAGCACAAGTACGGAATATTGCCGAAGTAACTACGGCCGTGGCCCGTGGAGACCTCTCAAGAAAAATTACAGTGGATGTAAAAGGAGAGATCCTTGAATTGAAGAATACCATCAATACGATGGTGGACCAGCTGAACTCTTTCTCCGCCGAGGTGACAAGGGTAGCCCGGGAAGTAGGCTCTGAAGGTAAACTGGGCGGACAGGCAACGGTAAAAGGTGTAGGTGGCGTATGGAAAGACCTGACCGATAACGTGAACCAGTTGGCCGGTAACCTGACCGTACAGCTGCGTGACGTATCCAAGGTAGCAACGGCTATCGCTAATGGTGACCTTACGCAAAAGATTACGGTTGATGTAAAAGGAGAAATCCTGCAGATCAAGGATGTGATCAACCGGATGGTGGATCAGTTGAACTCCTTTGCCTCAGAGGTGACAAGGGTGGCACTTGAAGTAGGTACGGAAGGAAAACTGGGCGGACAGGCGAAAGTAACCGGGGTAGGCGGTACCTGGAAGGATCTGACCGACTCCGTAAACCAGATGGCTTCTAATCTAACGGCCCAGGTGCGGAACATTGCAGAAGTAACAACAGCGGTGGCCAACGGTGACCTTTCCAAAAAGATTACAGTGGATGTAGCCGGAGAGATCCTGGAGTTGAAAAAGACGATCAACACAATGGTGGACCAGCTGAATTCCTTTGCCTCAGAGGTAACCCGTGTGGCGTTGGAGGTAGGTACCGAAGGTAAGCTCGGTGGGCAAGCCAAGGTACAGGGTGTTGGTGGAACCTGGAAAGACCTCACAGAATCGGTAAACCAGATGGGTTCGAACCTGACAGCGCAGGTACGGAATATTGCCGAGGTAACAACAGCCGTGGCAAAGGGTGATCTTTCCAAGAAGATTACAGTAGATGTGCAGGGTGAGATCCTTGAGCTGAAGAATACTATCAATACAATGGTGGACCAGCTTAATTCATTTGGTTCAGAGGTAACCCGTGTAGCCCGCGAGGTGGGATCGGAAGGCCGCTTAGGCGGACAAGCCGATGTACCGGGTGTGGAAGGTCTTTGGAAGGACCTAACCGATTCGGTAAATAAAATGGCCTCTAACCTTACAGGACAGGTGCGGAACATTGCAGAAGTAACAACAGCGGTGGCCAATGGTGACCTGTCGCGTAAAATTGAAGTAGATGTAAAAGGAGAGATCCTGGAACTCAAAAATACCATCAATACGATGGTGGACCAACTACGTGCCTTTGCCTCCGAGGTAACCCGTGTGGCAAGGGAAGTAGGTACCGAGGGTAAACTGGGCGGACAAGCACACGTTCCTGGTGTAGCCGGAACCTGGAAGGATCTGACAGACTCGGTAAACCAGATGGCTTCCAACCTGACCAACCAGGTGCGGAACATCGCGGAAGTAGCCATTGCGGTAGCCAACGGTGATATGAGCCGCAAGATTACAGTGGATGTACGCGGTGAGATCCTGCAACTGAAAGAAACGCTGAACACGATGGTGGACCAGTTGCGTGCCTTTGCCTCCGAGGTAACAAGAGTTGCCCGTGAGGTAGGTACAGATGGTAAACTGGGAGGACAGGCCTTTGTACCAGGCGTTGGCGGAACCTGGAAGGATTTGACCGACTCAGTAAACCAGATGACTGGAAACCTGACACTACAGGTGCGGAATATTGCCGAAGTAACAAAGGCAGTGGCTTCCGGTGACCTCTCTAAAAAAGTAACCATTGATGTTAAGGGGGAGATCTTCGACCTCAAAAACACCATCAACACGATGGTGGACCAGCTGAACTCATTTGCCTACGAGGTAACAAGGGTTGCCAGGGAAGTAGGAACGGAAGGTAAACTGGGCGGACAGGCCGAGGTGCAGGGTGTGGCCGGTACCTGGAAGGATCTGACCGACTCCGTAAACATGATGGCCTCTAACCTGACCAACCAGGTGAGGGGCATCGCTAAGGTTGTAACAGCGGTGGCAACCGGTAACCTGAAACAAAAATTATCCATTGTATCCCGAGGCGAGGTAGCACAACTGACCGATACCATCAACGAAATGATTGATACGCTGGCGGTATTTGCCGACCAGGTAACCACAGTGGCCCGTGAAGTAGGTGTGGAAGGAAGATTGGGCGGACAGGCTTCGGTACCCGGCGCCTCCGGTACGTGGAAAGACCTTACCGAAAACGTAAACCAGTTGGCGGAGAACCTGACCACCCAGGTACGTGCCATCTCCGAAGTGGCCAGGGCGGTAACAAAAGGCGACCTTACCCGGACCATCCGCGTAGATGCAAAAGGAGAGGTAGAAGAACTGAAGGACACCATCAACCAGATGATTGCCAACCTGAAAGAAACAACACTGCTAAACCAGGAACAGGACTGGCTGAAATCCAACCTGGCCAAGTTTACGCAGATGCTACAGGGGCAAAAAGATTTGAACACGGTTACCCGTCGCATTCTCTCTGAGCTGGCCCAGGTGGTCAGTGCACAAATGGGTATGTTCTATATCCTGGAGCAGGACGAGGACGAACAAAATAAAAAACTAAAACTCTTCTCAGCCTATGCCAATGATGAAGAACGGAATATTCAAAAGGAATTTGCACTCGGACAAGGGTTGGTAGGACAGTGTGCTGTTGAAAAAGAACGGATCCTCCTTACCAATGTACCCAGCAATTACCTGCGCATTTCATCTGGGCTGGGTGAAGCGCCGCCGGTAAGTGTGATTGTTCTCCCGGTGTTGTTCGAAAACCAGATCAAAGCGGTTATCGAATTGGCTTCTTTTGGTGAATTCAGCGAAACACACCTCGACTTTTTAAGCCAGTTGACAGAATCAATCGGTATTGTATTAAATACGATTGAAGCGAATACAAGAACGGAAGAGCTGTTGGCGCAATCGCAGTCGCTGACAGACGAACTGCGCCGCACCAACGAAGAACTGCAGGACAAAGCCCATCTTCTTGTTAAGCAAAAAGAAGAAGTGGAAGCAAAGAACAAAGAAGTAGAAGATGCCCGAAAATCACTGGAAGAAAAAGCAGAACAGCTGCAATTAACCTCCAAGTATAAATCGGAGTTCCTCGCCAACATGTCGCATGAATTGCGTACCCCGCTGAACTCTCTCCTGATTCTTGCGCAGCAGCTTTACGAGAACCGCGAGGGCAACCTCTCGGAAAAACAGGTGCGCTACGCCAAAACCATTCATAGTTGCGGCGATGACCTGATTCAACTGATCAACGACATCCTGGATCTTTCCAAAATTGAATCAGGCTATATCTCAACAGACTTTATCAATGTTCGCTTCCACGAGATCACGTCATTTGTGGAAACTACATTCAAACATGTTTCCGAAAGCAAAAACCTAAAATTCAATATTGATATAGATAACAGGCTTCCGGATATATTTGAAACCGATGCCCAGCGCCTGAACCAGATCCTGAAAAACCTGCTTTCCAACGCATTCAAGTTCACGGAAAAAGGCGGCGTTTCGCTCCGGATTTACGAAGCGGCTCGCAACTGGAAGCAGGCATTGCCAAGTCTCGACAGAGCTAAAAAAGTAGTAGCCTTCGAGATCAAGGATACCGGTATCGGCATTTCCAAAGACAAACAAAATATCATCTTCGAAGCCTTCCAGCAGGCAGAAGGCTCCACTTCCCGCAAATACGGGGGTACAGGTTTGGGACTTTCTATCAGCCGCGGTCTTGCAGACCTTTTGGGAGGTACCATAGAATTGGAAAGCGAAGTTGGACAGGGCAGCACGTTCACGCTTTATCTGCCCATTGACTATAACCCGAACATTGTTAAAAAGGAAAAGCCCAGCAGTTTAACCGTTAGCGAATACAGGCTTGGTGTGACCAGTGGCGATGAAGCCTCCCTGCAATCGGTGCCAACCATAAAAGTGGCTCCCGAAAACAAGGAACTGGATACACTGAACGAGATCATCAATGAAGTGGGTGACGACCGAAACAACATTGTGCCTTCCGATAAAGTGGTGTTGGTGGTGGAAGATGACGTTCGCTTTGCCAAGATCATGGTGGAAAAAGCGCATGAGATGAACCTGAAAGTGGTGGTAGCAACCAGCTTTGGCGAAGTGTTCGATCTCACCAACAAATACAGCCCCATTGCGGTAACGCTGGATGTAAAACTGCCGGATGCCAGTGGCTGGCGCATTCTTGATCTGTTTAAAAATGACATCAACTTCCGCCATATTCCTGTGCACCTGATTTCGGGAGAAGAAAACAGGCTGTTAGCCATGCAGCGTGGAGCCCGGAGCTTTAACCTGAAGCCGCTGAAATCGCAGGCGCTTTCTGTATTGTTCGAAGATATTGTGCAATACCAGACTGACCGTCCCAAACGGGTGCTGATCGTGGAGGATAATGAGCTCGATTCATCTCAGATTGCGAAGATCCTGGACTGTGGGGAAGATATTATCCAGATGGATTTTGCCGACAACGGAGAAAAAGGCCTGGACATGCTCAGCAACAAGGTTTATGACTGTGTGATAGTTGATTATATGCTTCCTGATATAGGTGGTATGGAATTCGTGGCAAAGATCCATAAGCAGAAAAAGGATCGCATGCTGCCGCTCCTGGTTTATTCGGCCAAGGATTTTTCGCCGAAAGAAAAAATGCAGTTGAAGCAATATGCCAATCGTATTTTACTGAAAGATGTGGCTTCCGTGGACCTGTTGCTGGAGGAAGTGGTCATGCTGCTGCACATTGATCACAAGGAATTGGCGCCGGAAAAACAGATGATTATTGAAAATCTGCGCTCCAGGGAAGATGTACTGACAGGAAAAACAATTTTGATAGTAGATGATGATGTACGGAACCTGTTTGCACTAACAACAGCATTTGAACGTTATCATATTAATTGCATAACTGCGGAAAGCGGACAGGAGGCCATTTCCATCCTGACGGAGAAAACCGGGATAGACATGGTGTTGATGGATATTATGATGCCGGAAATGGATGGTTATGAAACCACGCAAAAAATCAGGCGTGAACATAAAAACAACAACCTGCCGATCATTGCCGTTACCGCGAAAGCCATGAAAGGCGACAGAGAAAAATGTATCGAGGCCGGGGCATCAGATTATATCACAAAACCCCTGAAGATCGATCAGCTCCTTTCGCTGATGCGTGTATGGTTATATAAGTAACGTCAAACGTGAAACGGTAAACGTGAAAGCGGAGTATGCAAAAGGCGGCCCTGTTTCACGTCTCACGTTTGCCGTTTCACCTAAAAAACACCAGATGGAACCTTTGAATACGGATGACATAACGGTGCAAAACCGAATCAAAATACTGATTGTTGACGACAGGGAAGACAACCTGATGTCAATAGAATCAATCCTGGAAAATGAAGCTTACCACATTGTGAAGGCTAATTCGGGCAAGGCTGCGCTCAAAATCCTGCTTCACCAGCACGATTTCACGCTTATCCTGATGGATGTGCAGATGCCCGATATGAACGGTTTTGAAACGGCAAGTCTTATTTACCAGCGGGAAAAACTGAATCATATTCCTATCATCTTTATCACCGCCCATAATTACAATGATGAACACGTTTTTGAAGGGTATAAAGTAGGTGCGATCGATTACATTTACAAACCTATCAATCCAGAGCTGCTGCGCTTTAAAGTGGGGGTGTTTGCCGAAATGTACCAGAAAAATCACCAGTTGATTTTACAGGAGCGCAAGCTGAAAGAGATGAACGCAAAACTGGAACGGGAAATTGAAGAGCGGCGGATTTCTGAAGAAAAGGTAAAACAACTGAACTACCAGCTTCTGGAAAACAACAAAAACCTGAAACTGACAATAGAAGAATTGGATCGGTTTGCCTATGTAGCATCGCATGACCTGCAGGAGCCACTGCGGAAAATACTTGTGTTTAGCGACAAACTGTTGACACACCAGAACAATGATATTTCCGATGAAATGCGTCGCTACATGGATAAGATTGTGCGGTCTTCGCAGCGCATGCAAAAACTCATCAACGATCTCCTTGATTTCTCACGTAAAGAATGTGCATTGCCGCAATTTGAAGAAATAGACCTGAACGATCTTATGGCAGAAGTACTTTCGGATATGGAAGTGGAAATTGAGAAAAGAGAGGCCGTTATCAGGATGGAAGAACTGCCTGTACTCTGGGCCAATCCAAGCCAGATGCGCCAGTTGTTTCAAAACCTGATCAGCAACGGCATCAAATTTCAAAGGAAAGGCATCAAACCAGTTGTGTCAATTTATTGCGATCATACAAAGATGTCGTTGCTCGACGATCTCAAAACGCAGTGTTGTATAGTAATTGAAGACAACGGGATCGGCTTTGATGAAAAATATGCCGAAGAAATTTTTGTTGTATTTAAGCGCCTCCACAGCTACCATGAATTTGAAGGTTCCGGAGTGGGGCTGTCTATCTGCAAAAAGATTGTAGATGCACACAATGGCCGTATCAGTGCCATTGGTAAGCCCGGGGAAGGAGCCCGGTTTTTCCTTGAACTTCCTTTGCAGCAACATGCCCTCAATGCCAGCAGACCCAAAACAAATGAATTATCGCTGGAAGAGGGATAGTCGATAACTACAAAAACTTTTAAAGGCTATATTGCTACACCAGTGCAGTAGAGCCTTTTTTATTTGCAGCTGCCGACAAAATGCGAGTATCACGAAAAAATCACTGATCAACCTTTTCTGCGGATCCATTTTATCTGCCTCTCTTCAGGTAAAATTGTCTGCCAGCCATTTCAAAAGGAAGCGTAACTTTCTGCATCCCTTCTTTTCTATTTGAAATGAATTGTATGAAAAAAGCGCTCTACTATGCCTGCTTTCTTTTCTTTTATTCCATTACCGGATTTGGACAGGTAAAGGTGGCAGGCTGCCTGACAGAAAATTTGTCTAACCCTATCGGTCTTGATATCCGGCAGCCCCGATACACCTGGCAGTTACAAAGTGATCAGCGGAATGTGGTACAAACGGCATACGAGGTAAGGGTAGCAAAAAGCATTTCTTCTTTAACGTCCGGGGAAAACCTTACCTGGAACTCCGGAAAGGTGGTGTCTGATTCTTCTGTGCTGGTGACGTATAAAGGTTTACCACTGCAAACCGGACAACGTTATTACTGGCAGGTGAGGGTATGGGACAATTCCGGCAAACCATCCGATTGGAGTACGCCTGCTTTTTTTCAAATGGCATTGCTGTCGCCAGCAGACTGGAAAGCAAAATGGATTGAACCAGGTTATGAAGAAGACACTGTTCTCCGGCCGAGCCCATTTTTCCGTAAAACATTTGAAAGCAGGAAAAGTGTGCAATCTGCTACAGCTTATATTACGGCTCATGGCATGTATGAGGCGCACCTAAATGGTAAACGCATTGGTGATGCTTACCTAACTCCGGGTTGGACAGCGTATAACAAGCGCCTGCAATACCAGGTTTATGATGTTACAGAACTGCTGCGGGAAGGTACAAACGCCGTGGGTCTGGTACTAGGCAATGGCTGGTATCGCGGCAATCTTGCCTGGGCTGGGAAAAAAGATATTTACGGGAAAAAACTGGGACTTCTGTTCCAGCTGGATATTACGTATGCTGATGGCCGTAAGGAAACGATTGTGTCGGATGAAAGCTGGAAATCGTCAACGGCAGAAATCCGGTTTTCAGAGATTTACCATGGCGAAACGATAGATGCGCGACTAAAAAAAGAAGGTTGGGCAGCTGCGGGTTTCAATGACAATGACTGGTCCGGTGTGAAAGTAGCCAGGCATCCAATGAATCACCTTATCGCGACTTACAATGAACCTGTAAAAAAGCATGAAACCTTTCAGCCGGTCAGAATTTTTACAACACCAAAAGGAGAGAAGGTGATGGATTTCGGGCAAAACCTGGTAGGATGGGTTGTGGTAAAAGTGGCAGGGAAAGCAGGGGATACTATTCGGATCAACCATGCGGAGGTGCTGGACAAAGAAGGAAACTTTTACACGGAAAACCTGAGGGCTGCCAAAGCAGAGGCAAACTACATACTACAGGGTAAAGGTGAAGAGACCTTTGAACCGCATTTTACTTTTTATGGTTTTCGATACATTAAAGTCAGCGGTTTCCCACCCGAACTGAAACCAGAAAACTTTACGGCTGTGGCCCTTTATTCGGACATGAAGCCTACCGGCAGATTTACCTCTTCTCATCCCTTATTAAACCAATTGGTGCACAATATAGAATGGGGACAAAAAGGCAACTTCCTGGATGTGCCTACCGATTGCCCGCAGCGGGATGAACGTCTTGGCTGGACAGGAGACGCACAGGTGTTTGCTCGAACGGCCTCCTTCCACATGGACGCCAATAACTTTTTTGCCAAATGGATGAAAGATGTTGCTGCCGATCAACTTCCCAACGGAAGTGTGCCCTTTGTGGTGCCCAACGTTTTGGATGCCGGCTCTGCGGGTTCGGCGGGTTGGGCCGATGCCGCCACCATTATTCCCTGGGACATGTACCTGGTGTACGGCGACCGCCGATTGCTGGAAGAGCAATACCCAAGCATGAAAGCATGGGTGAATTATATGCAGAAGCAAAGCACCAAAGACCTTTGGAACAAAGGCTTTCATTTTGGTGACTGGCTTTCATACATGCAGGATAATGACCTCATGGGACGTTCGGCTATTACTGATAAATACCTCATTGCGCAATGCTTTTATGCCCATTCCACACAATTGCTGATCAATGCAGCAAGCGTATTGGGCAAAACGGAGGATGTTGCCAAGTATACCAACAATCTCCGCAGGATCAAGGATGCGTTTGTGAGGGAATATGTTACACCTTCAGGCCGGCTGGTATCCGGCACGCAAACCGCCTACGTACTGGCACTGCAATTTGATATGCTGCCAGAAAATTTACGGCAGCGGGCTGCCGACCTACTTGTTGACAATATTAAAAGCTACAACAATCACCTCTCCACCGGTTTTTTGGGTACGCCGTACATCTGCCATGTATTGAGCCGCTTTGGAAAATCAGGTGTAGCCTACGACCTGTTGCTGCAGGAGACTTTTCCCTCCTGGCTGTACCCGGTTAAAATGGGCGCCACTACTATCTGGGAACGCTGGAATGGCATTCGGCCCGACAGCACGTTTGAACCGGCATCAATGAATTCATTTAATCATTATGCATATGGTGCCATTGGCGACTGGATGTACCGTACAATGGTTGGCCTTGACAATGAAGACGGTTCTGTTGGTTATAAAAAGATGCGCATAAAGCCGCACATCGGCCGAGATCTCACACATGCTTCGGTAGCATATGAAACACGCTACGGACCCGTACAAGCAGGTTGGAAGCTGGAGAATGGCACCGTAGCAATTGAAGCCCAAATTCCACCCAATACCACGGCAATTATTTATGTACCTGCGGCAGATGCAGAAGCAGTAGAAGAAGGGGGCAAAAAGCTGGCAGCGGTGAAAGATGTTCAGATCATAGGAGGTGAAAACGGATATGTAAAGCTGGCAGTTGGCTCAGGTAAATACAATTTTCGTGCACCATGGCGTAATGAACAGCAGGAGAAAACAAAGGCCACCCAGCCATAAAATGTGGTGACAATTGCAATAAAAAAGGCCTCAATTATTTGAGGCCTTTTTCGTGACTCCGTCAGGATTCAAACCTGAAACCTTCTGATCCGTAGTCAGATGCTCTATTCAGTTGAGCTACGGAGCCATTCCCGTTTGGGGTTGCAAATATAGGCAAATCATCCAATTATCAGCAAAGAAAATCTTTCCGCTCTCTAAAAAAATTTTTCATTAAAACAGGATTGCTTCTTTCAATTGCCTTATCCGGTAAACCGGTTTCAATCTCTAAACAGCGAAGTAAAATTTTTGTGCAGCCATTTTCATCTTCAAGGATCAGCTGATAAGTGTTCCGGACTTTTTCAGATTGCAGCAGGCGGTGCAACAGGTTTTCTGCAGGTTTACTGGTTTGCATAGGATTTGATTTTAACGAAATATAGTCAGTAGAAATGTAAAGTCAAAGTCCTGATACTAACTGCTTGCTTATCCTTACCAAATCTTTAATAAAAAATCTGGGCATAATCGGCTGAAAATGGATTTACCTTCTTAATTTACAGGAAATTTAAAAAAGAGATTATTCACCCTCAATACTTTATTCTATGAATTGGAGAGATGTACTGTCGGTTTTGTTAGGTATCAGAAGGCCAAAGCCAGTTTTAATACCCATTCCCAAAGGCAATAAACAACCCGTCAAAAAATAAACGTTCGAAAGAATTTTCTGAACCCCGCAAATGCGGGGTTTCTTTTTTACCTACATTGCCGGTACAGTATGAAAAAAATTTTCTTCTTCCTCATTCTGCCCCTTTATTCACTTGCACAATCACCCACACCCCAGCAGATATCAGCCTGGGAAGCTCAGGCAAAACGGGTGACTATCATTGAAGACACCTGGGGTATTCCGCACATCTACGGACAGAAAGATGCCGATGCCGTTTTTGGATTAATGTACACGCAGTGCAGCCAGAATTTTCCCCGTGTGGAAAGAAATTACCTGGAGATCATGGGCCGCCTTTCCGAAATCGAAGGCGAGCAACGCCTGTACGAAGATCTCCAGATGCGGCTGATTTACGATACTGCTGCAGCCAAAGAAGATTACCGTAAAAGCCCACCATGGTTCAAGGACTTGTTACATGCTTTTGCCGACGGGATCAATTATTACCTGTACAAACATCCCGAGGTGAAACCGGCCGTGCTCCAGAAGTTTGAGCCCTGGTTCCCATTATTGTATACCGATGGCAGCATTGCACCCACACAAACCGGTGGTTTGTCGGTACGTGATCTGCGCAATTTTTACGAGAGGAGAGAAGATGCCACTTCGTTGATTCGACCTGAACTTTCCGTAAACGAATTCAAAACAACCGGTTCTAATGGATTTGCCATTGCACCATCACGTACGGCAAACGGTAATGCCATTCTTTACATCAATCCGCATGTAACCTTTTATTTCCGCACCGAAGTGCACCTGGTCAGTAATGAGGGATTGAATGCATACGGTGCTGTGACCTGGGGACAGTTTTTTATCTACCAGGGGTTCAACGAAACATGCGGCTGGATGCACACCTCCAGTTATGCCGATGTGGCTGATGTATATGCGGAAAAGATCAGGAATGCAGGCAATAATTTCCAGTACCAGTACACCAATGAAAAGAATGTTACAACCTGGAGAAATGTTACACAAAAAGAGATTTCCATACTGGTAAAAAACGGAAATAACGTAATCCAGAAAAAATTTCCCGCCTATTTTACGCATCACGGACCAGTTATGGGCACACGCGATGGAATGTGGCTCACACTGCGGGAAAACAACCGTTCTCTGAATTCGCTGTTGCAATCCTGGCTGCGCACCAAGGCCAATGGTTTTGCCGGTTTCAAAAAAGCAATGGAGATGTTGGCCAACAACTCCAACAACACCGTTTTTGCCGATAATGGAGGGAATATTGCCTATTGGCACGGTAACTATATTCCGCGCCGGGATACAATTTACAATTGGTCGTTGCCGGTAGATGGCACAACAGCCGCAACGGAATGGAAAGGCCTCCACGCCCTGAACGAGATCGTTCATCTATATAACCCCAAAAGCGGCTGGATACAAAACTGCAATTCAACCCCTTTCACTGCTTCAGGCGAAAGCAGCCCCAGACAAAATGCATATCCCAGATACATGGCACCAGACGGTCAAAACGGCCGTGCCCTCAACGCCATTCGGCTGCTGAAAGATGCAAAGGATTTAACGTTAGAAAAGATTATTCAAATTGGTTACAATCCTTACCTAAGTGCATTCGATTTTCTGTTGCCGCCGCTTTTTGCTGCGTATGATGGCTTGCCCACTACCGATACACTGAAAACTTACCTTGAAAAACCGGTTCATTATCTGCGGACCTGGGATAAAAATTCTGCCGCTTCCTCCATTCCCACAACCCTGGCAATTGAATGGGCTACTCGGCTTGCAACCCTGGTACCACCCGCCAGAACACCAGAAAGAGCCACAAACGCTATTATGAATTTTGAGTACATGGCCAACCAGGTTTCCGCGGCAGATAAACTTCGATTTTTGATAGAAACGGTAAAAGAACTGGAGCGCCTTTACGGCACCTGGCAGGTAGCCTGGGGTGACGTGAACCGCTACCAGCGTCCTGCTGCTGGAGGATACAGCGATGAGAAGGCCAGTTTACCTGTAGGCCTTGGACCGGGTACATGGGGCTCATTGCCTTCTTACGTTTCGCGGCGTTTCGATACAAAAAAACGTTATGGCTTTTCAGGGAACAGTTTTGTTGCGGCTGTTGAATTTGGCAAACGCCTAAAAGCAAAAACCATCATGACCGGTGGCGAATCGTTCAATCCGGCATCTCCATATTTTACCGACCAGGCAGAAGGCTTTATCGAAGGCAAGTTCAAGGATATCTTTTTTTATAAAGAAGACGTATTGAAAAATGCCAAACGGAGCTATCATCCCGGCGAATAGCTGATCCCATTACCTGTTTCAAAAGGCACGATCGGACCGTTTTTCTACGAAAAAATTCGATCGTGCCTTTTATTATTCGACGAATGCGCTTTTAAACCAGCCCATTTTGGATTAGGTTTGCGGCTCGTAATTTTCAGCTATGTCCGAATTTTTTCAAGATAAAGTAGTCGTTGTGACCGGTGGTACCGAAGGCATAGGCAAAGCGCTGGTAGAAAAACTACTGGTATCCGGTGCAAAAGTGGCCACCTGCGGCCGAAACCAGGATAAGCTTTATCGCCTGCAATCCGAATTCCCTTCATACCCGCTACATGCTATTATTGCCGATGTCAGCGTGGAGAACGACTGCCGCCATTTTATTGAATCAACGCTGAAAGTGTTTGGAGGTATCGATATTCTCATCAACAACGCAGGGGTATCCATGCGCGGTCTGTTAAAAGATACCACAGCAGATGTGATCGAACGGGTCATGCAGATCAATTTTTTTGGAACGGTTTACTGCACCAAGTTTGCACTCAATTCCATCATCGAAAGAAAAGGAACTATTGTTGGCGTGTCTTCTATTGCCGGCTACAGGGGTCTTCCGGGCCGGAGTGGTTATTCTGCTTCCAAATTTGCGCTGCAAGGCTGGCTGGAAGCCGTTCGTACGGAACTTCTGGATGATGGCGTCAATGTCATGTGGGTTTGTCCCGGGTTTACGGCTTCCAACATTCGCAATGCTGCTCTGAATGAAAAAGGACAGGCACAGGGTGAAAGCCCCCTGGATGAAGGCAGCCTGATGACAGCCGAAAAATGTGCCGATGAAATATTGCAAGCAATCCGTAAACATAAGCGTACCCTTGTTCTTACTTTCAACGGAAAACGTACTGTTTTTCTCAATAAATTTTTTCCTTCGCTCGCCGACAAACTGGTGAAAAACTTTTTTTTCAAGGATGGAAAATTGGTGAAATAATGCTGATCCAGAAGCCTTTCTTTTATTTATGCACAGCCCTGTTTCATTCCATTTTAATTTTTGATTTTTACACACTTTCCATCATTGCATGCCACTAGTTACCCTTACATCGGATATTGGCGAACAGGACTACCTCGTTGGTGCAGCGAAGGGGAGACTATTGCGTATAAACCCTGAATTTAACATCATTGACATCACGCATAAATTATCGCCATTTAATTATCCACAGGCGTCCTATGTATGCAGAAATGCCATAAAGAACTTTCCAGAGTTTACGTATCACATTGTTCTTGTCAATCTTTTTGAATCAAAGCCTGAACAATTGCTGTTTGCGTTTTACAAAGACCAATACATTATTTGTGCTGATAACGGGTTGCTCAGCATGATCATTGAAGAAAAGCCGGAAATGATCCTGGGTGTGCCGCTGGAAAAATCTGCCATCAAAAACACCCTGTACTGCATTGATGTGGCAGCAAAAGCCATCACGCAGCTGACGAATGGCGAACCCATTCAAAACATAGGCATTCCTGATCCCTTGTTTATTGAAAAACACCCCCTGCGTCCAACGCTAGGCGAAGACTGGATGGAAGGACAAATCATTTTCATAGATAATTTCGAGAACGTAATTGTCAATATCACCAAAGACCAGTTTGAGCGGCAGCGCAGGGGCAGAAGATTTAAGATAGTTTTTAAGCGGGATGAGATCATAGAACGCATCAGCGGTTCTTATGCCGATGTACCGCAGGGAGAAAAGCTGGTGATCTTTAACAGTGCCGGCTACCTGGAGATTGCCATCAACAAAGGAAATGCCGCGGGATTGTTTGGCCTGAAAGGCTATAGCGAGAACAACGGCAACATGCCCAACGTGATGCAGGCACGCCTGTTTTATCAAACCGTGAAAGTTTATTTCGAATAACCCCGGCAGCCCGCCAGATGCTGCGTTAATTGTTTCCGATGATCATTCGTATTGTGAAGATGACGTTCAAAGAAGAGGAGATTCCAGCATTCAGGCAGTTGTTTGATGAACGCAAATCACTGATCCGGAATTTTGAAGGATGTACGCACCTGGAGCTGTGGCAGGATAAACTGCATCCGCAGGTATTTTTTACCTACAGTTGGTGGCAGTCGGAAGAAGCACTGAACCGCTACCGCGAATCCCACTTTTTTGATGATACCTGGCGCTTAACCAAACAGAAATTTGCCGACCGGCCCGAAGCCTGGTCAGTAGAACAACTTCACCAATTGTAATTTTTTACGTTAAGAATTCGTTGAAACATCTTTCTCCATTTCAGCATATTCAATTTCATTCTTATCCCTTTGTAAGTTTGATGGCTCAACGTGCAGCCAACGAACCTTAAGAAATATAGAATGAATCAAGGAATAATATTGGGAATATTGCGGACAAAAAAAGCGTTCGTTACCGTTTGCCTTGCCCTGTTTTCAATTTTACTTTTAGGTTGCGAGAAGGATGTTGAAATAGACCTTATTGACGAAGAACCAAAGCTAGTGGTGGAGGCAACCATAGAAAATGGCCAACCACCGGTGGTGGTGCTTTCCAGGTCTGTGGATTTTTATGCAGCCATTTCACCGCAAACATTGGCTGGCAGTTTTGTAAGGGGTGCAGATGTTTTCATATCCAATGGTACCGTCACCCATCAATTAAAGGAATACAGTACGCCGGTTGGCAGCTTTAACCTTGTTTATTACAGCATTGATTCTAGTTCCCTTTCCACGGCCATCATCGGTCAGTTGAACCAACAATACAATTTAAGGATTGTGGCAGATGGTGCGGAATACACCGCTACAACCACCATCCCGGATCTTACCAAACGTATTGATTCGATCTGGTGGAAACCGGCACCGCCGCAGGCCGATTCGGACCAGGTGATCATCATGGTACGGGCTACCGATCCACCGGGCTTTGGCGATTACATACGCTATTTTACCAAACGAAACAACGGACCATTTCTGGCTCCGTTTACATCTACGTTTGATGATCTTTTTATTGATGGCACCACTTATGAACTGCCTTTGGAACCAGGTATCGACCGTAACAGGGACATTACAGACCGGGATCGCTTCTTTGTAAAAGGTGATACGTTAACCTTCAAGTTGAGCAATATTGATAAAGCCACCTATGAATTCTGGCGAACGATGGAATATTCCTATGCTTCCGTAGGTAACCCATTTGCTACACCGATCAAAGTGCAGAGCAATATCAGCGGCAATGCACTGGGCTATTTCGGTGGATTTGCCTCGCAGTACCGAACGCTGATAGTACCGAAGTAGATGATCGTTGTTCCTTGCCGGTAGTTTGAAGATCAGTAAGCAAAATCATCGGCAACTAACCGCAAACAATCACCAACAACCAACGCCAAACGAAAAACAAAAACAACCGTTATTTTCGCAGATTAATTATGGAAAAGCAAACAGCAGAAAGAACACATTTATTGATTATTGGATCGGGACCTGCCGGTTATACGGCTGCCATTTATGCAGCCCGTGCCAACCTGAAACCCATGCTCTACCAGGGTATTCAGCCGGGAGGCCAGCTTACCATAACCACAGAAGTTGAGAACTATCCCGGGTTTCCTGAAGGTATACAGGGACCGGAGTTGATGATCCATTTTGAAAAACAAGCCCAACGAATGGGAGCGGACCTTCGTTATGGCTTGGCCACGAAAGTGGATTTTTCGCAGCAGCCCTTTAAAGTTTGGATTGATGATGAAAAACTGATCGAAGCCGATGCTGTGATCATTGCAACTGGCGCTTCGGCAAAATGGTTGAATATTGAAAGCGAGCAGCGACTGAACGGTTACGGGGTGAGTGCCTGTGCCGTTTGCGACGGTTTCTTTTTCCGCGGCAAGGAAGTGGCCGTTGTAGGTGCCGGCGATACGGCGGCGGAAGAAGCCTTGTATCTCTCCAAGCTGTGTTCCAACGTGCACATGCTGGTGCGCCGCGATGAAATGCGGGCCAGTAAAGTAATGCAGGAAAGAGTACTGAAAACACCAAACATCAAGGTTTATTGGAATACGGAAACCGACGAAGTGCTGGGTGAAAAAACTGTGGAAGGGGTACGCATCAAAAACAGTTTGTCCGGCGAAACACAGGAAATTCCCGTTAAAGGATTTTTTGTAGCGATTGGACATACACCCAATTCCGCAGTTTTTAAAAACTGGCTCGACATGGACGAAAGCGGTTACATTAAAACCATTCCAGGAACTGCTAAAACAAATATTGAAGGTGTTTTTGCAGCAGGTGATGTGCAGGATAAAATTTACCGCCAGGCAGTAACGGCAGCCGGCAGCGGTTGTATGGCCGCACTGGATGCGGAACGTTACCTGGGCGAAAAAGGTATTTAATCTTGAAAAGGAAATGCGCCTGCTTGCACCCTGTTTCATGTTTCGATACATGAAGCCGTAAAAACCAGCAGGCCGTGTGCCTTTAATTTTTAAAAAATGTTTCTCGAAAGCATGCCTTCCCATTTCACCATACAACTGAATAATCTCCGCTTTTTTGCTGCACATGGCATGTATACGCAGGAAGCACAGGCTGGAAACGCGTTTGAAGTAAATATTTCCCTTACTACTGAAGCACCGGGTACCACCGTCACCTCGCTGGAGCAAACCGTTAATTATGCCGAGGTATACCGGATAACAAAAGCCATCTTTGAAGTACGCAGGAACTTACTGGAAACGTTAGCCATGGAAATTGCAGATAGCCTGAAACAGGCATTTCCTTCGCTGCAAAAAGCATCCATCCAGATCATTAAACTGAATCCGCCCATTACTGCTTTCAGCGGTTCGGTATCTGTTACGTATCATAAGGATTTTACAGATTGATTTTTGGCAAACCTGTTTTTCTTTCATAGTTAAATAGCGGCCGCTCTTTTCCACCGGCCGCTACGGATATAAAAAAATGAAAGAGAAAATAACGCCGTCCAGTACAGTAACTCAGCTGACCAAGCCCAGGTAATCGACAATCTTTTTACTTCCAGCACTACGTATACGTAAACACAGTAAAGGATAATGGCGGCCAGTTCGATTAAGAAGGTTACCTTACTTTTTCCCGTGCCGGTTACGGCATTGAGCCACACGGCTGCGGCGGCACTGCATACAAGGGCCAGCGATACAACCCGCAGCACAGGCGTACCTTCCGCAGCAAAGCTTCTTCCCTGGCCAAAGGCAGCAAAATAAACTTCCGGGAAAAGGTTCAGCAGGAGACAAAAAAGCAGCGAAACACCTATGCTCATTGTCATGATCTTTTTGATCAGCCCATACACAACATCCTTTCTCCCCTGGCCAATAACATTGCTTACCATGGTATTGGCAGCCGAAGCAAATGCCCAGTTGAATACACCGAAAAATCCAAATACATTGCGCATGGTATTGGAGATGGCAAGGCTGGTTTGTCCCTGGTGCTCGATCAGCAGGTAAAAGAAAAACCAGCTGATCACACTGATTGCCATCTGGAAGACAAGGGGACCGGAAAGTTGCAGGATACGAACCGTTATATGTTTATTAAACGAAAACCCTTTGAACAAAGAAAACTCGCGGCCAATTCCTTTTGCTTTGATCACCACGAAAATGGCAAACATGCCGGTAAATTCAGCAATCACGGAAGCATAAGCTGCACCGTTGAAGCCCAGTCGCGGCATTCCAAACTGACCGAAAATAAGGGCGTAGTCAAAAAAGATATTGGCCAGTGCCTCCGCAGCCGTTCCAAAGATCAGGAGGCTGCTGCGGTTGATACCAACCAGCAAAGCATTTCGCATCTGGTAAATAAAAAGAAAAGGAAGCCCCCACATGCGGATCCGCAGGAATGCATTCACATCCGTATAAATTTGTTCGGATTGAATGGACGCTTTGAAGATTAACGGCGCTACCAGGTAGGTGAACAGGATTCCAAATGCACTGATGCAAAGTGAAATGAAAATACCCTGCTGAAAAATTGTCCCGATTTCTTTGGGCCTGTTCTCGCCGGCCCGGCGGGAAATCAGTGCCTGAAGACCATTGTTCAGGCCAAAGCCAATGCCGCCGAAAATCAGGTAATAAACACCTGTGATACTTGCTGTGGCCAGTGCTTCCTCGCTCAGGTGGCCCAGGAAAACGGCGTTGGTTATAAAGTTCAATTGCGGCACCAGCAAGGCAAGAGAGATCGGCATGGCAATTTTGAGAATCTGCCTGTACGAAGTGCCAACCTGTAAGCTTTGTGCCATAAAAAGGGGTGAAGCTACTTTGTTTTTTCTATGTTGAAACCACGTACTTTGCAAAAAACTGGGGATTGAAAACGTTATTCGATATTGGACAGGATAGGGAAGCGGGCAGTGAACATACTTTGCTGCTGGAGATAGGAAAAGATCATTGCGGTTCGGCACTTTTTCACAAAGCCACCAATACTATTGACCGTATCCGTCTTACTACATTTGATGAACTGGAAAGCAGTGCTTACCTGGCAGAAATACTCCAGCCGCTGAAAGAAGTAACATACCGTTCGGTTGTTGTCTGCTCTGCTTTTCCGCAGGCAATGCTTTTCCCGTCGAAACAGTTCCAGAAAGACTATACGGCACTTAACCTGGTTTACGATCAGCCGGCACAGGATTATTTTCATGACAGCATCCCGGAATGGCAAATGGTAACGGCGTACTCAATTCCGCAAACCGTAAGTCAGCATCTCCATGATTCCTTTCCTTCGGCGTACTACTTTCATTGCTATACACCTGCCATAAAAATTTATAACGGCTACATTGCCGATCATCAGTTATCTGTTCATTTTAGTGAACAATATTTTTCAGTAGTACTGAAAAAAGATATGGCCATTCACCTGGCGCAAACGTATTTCTACAAAACACCGTTAGATGTGGTGTATTACCTGTTGAACATCTGTTATGAATTCAACCTTTTGCAACAGGAGTTATTTCTGATTCTCTCCGGCCTGGTGGATAAAGACTCAAATCTTTTTATGAACCTGCAACAGTATTTTACCAACATCCATTTTGCACAGCAGCCGGAGATCACCCTGCCGCAGAGTCCTTACCCGCACTATTATTTTACATCCATCTATAACCTGGCTGCATGCGTATTATAAGCGGAAAACTTGGAGGACGAAGGATCAATCCACCTTCGCAGATGCCTTATACCAGGCCTACAACCGATATTGCAAAAGAAGGTCTCTTTAATATATTACAGAACAACCTTGATTTTGAAAACCTGAAAACGCTTGATCTGTTTGGTGGCACCGGCAGCATCAGTTACGAACTGGCATCCCGCGGCGCTACCGACCTGACGATTGTGGAGAAGGATAACCAGATGTCCTCCTTCATCAAAAAAACAGCTACTGACCTTGGGCTGTCACAGATCAAATTGGTAAAATCCGACGTGTTCCGCTTTATTGATACAACACATGAAAAATATGATTTCATCTTTGCCGGTCCGCCGTATGCGCTGACAACGATTGATGAAATCCCTAAATTGATTTTTGAAAAAGGCCTGCTCAATGCCGGCGGCTGGTTTATCCTGGAACACACGCCGCGAAACAACTACCAAACCTACCCCTACTTTCTGCGGGAGAAAAATTATGGCACAACGGTTTTTTCCATTTTTGAAATGCCTGAAAAAGAGGAGGAGTAAGTTGATGCAACAAGCGACAAGGCTACTATCATCTCCTGTTGCGTCGCACACTTCATCGTTCCGGAACCTTATTCAGCCGGAATTCTGTCGCTATTGCATCTTAATCTTCGTGCAACTTTGTGCCTTTGTGACTTTGTGGTAAAAACACTTGATCCATGTTAAAAAAAGAAGCCCGTAAAACCTACGATAAAAAAAGAAAAGAGCTTACGTATACAGACCGGCTGAAGTGGGATGATCTTATCCTGATCAATTTTCAAACGGTGGAATTGCCGCAACTCGGTGCGGTTTTCAGTTTCTATCCCATGGAAGAACGCAATGAAATCAACGCCTTTATTATTACCGATTACCTGCACTTTCGTAATCCTAACCTGCAGATCTGCTATCCCAAAATGGCTATCGATGAGCCAAACATGGAAGCGATCTCCTGCCGCGCCGACACCATCTTTGAAGCCAATGCCATCAATATCCTGGAACCGCTCGAAACGGAAATCGTTGATCCGCTCGACATTGATATGGTGCTGGTGCCTATGCTCATTTGCGATGTGAACGGAAACCGGGTTGGATTTGGCAAAGGCTATTACGATCGCTATTTGTCCCGCTGCCGACCTGATTGTCTGAAAGTAGGTCTGTCATATTTTGAGCCGGTGGAGCAGATCACCGACGCCAATGAATTTGACGTACCTTTAAACCTTTGCATCACACCCCAAAAGGTATATGTTTTCTAATTGGTTTCTCAAGTCATTTCGCATTTTACTGTTGCCGTTTGCGTTGCTTTTTGGGTTTATTGTTGTTATCCGCAACTGGCTATACGATAAAAAAATCCTGAAATCAGCTTCCTTCGGTTTGCCCCTGATTGGTGTGGGCAATCTTTCGGTGGGTGGCACCGGTAAATCGCCGATGGTGGAATTCCTGGTGATGCACCTGAAAGGGCACTATAAAGTGGCTACACTAAGCCGCGGGTACAGGCGTAAAACGAAAGGCTATGCGCTGGCAAGCGAAGGCACCACTGCTATTGAGATAGGGGATGAACCCATGCAATTCTTTAAAAAATTTCCGGATGTGCCGATCGCAATCGGGGAAGAAAGGCTGGTTGCCATTCCGCAACTGCTGCACGACAGGCCGGAAACAGAGGTCATTATTCTGGATGATGCCTTCCAGCACAGGGCCGTTCAGGCAGGACTCAACATTTTACTGACGGATTATGGCAATTTGTTCACACGGGATTTTTATTTGCCTACCGGTGACCTGCGGGATGCACGAAGCTCGTATCAGCGGGCTGAGATCATCGTGGTTACCAAATGCCCTGCAGCCTTATCCGTTGAAGAAAAAGAAAGCATCATCAGCGAGATTGACCCCCTGAAGGGACAGCAGGTTTATTTTACAACCATCGCATATGGTGCACCCTACCACATCACATCCCGGAACATGGCTGCTATCGATAACGAAACGGAAATTTTGTTGGTGACAGGCATTGCCAATCCCAAACCCCTGAAGGCTTACCTGGAAGAACGTATTCCTACCTATTATATGATGGAATACAATGATCATCATATATTTTCCATTGATGATTGGCGTGACATCAAAAAGCGTTACGAAAGCATTGAAGTGGAAAAGAAACTGGTGCTTACAACAGAAAAGGACGCTATGCGCCTGCTGAAATTCAGTGCAGAGATTGATGGCATGCCGTTTTATGTAATACCAATTGAGCATAAATTTTTATTTAACGAAGAACAATTATTTTTAAAGAGAGTAACAGGCTTTGTGGAAAACTTCAAAAATCCTTCTTAACCATGGGACGTAAACACGCTAAGCACAAAGAAAAAACAGCAAAGAAAAAGGGAGGCGAGAGCAGGGCACATGACTTTCAGGGCAAGCTGGAAATCACACGTTCGGGAATGGGTTTTGTAATCGTGGAAGGGGAAGAAACTGATATCCTGATCCGGCCATCTGATTTCAACACAGCAATGCATGGTGACACGGTGCAGGTTCGTCTAAAAGAGGAACGTGGCGGTAAGCGCAAACAAGGTGTGATCACAAATGTGGTGGAGCGCAAGCAATCCGAATTTATTGGGCACCTGGAAATGAATAAAGGCTTTGCATTTTTTGTAAACGAAAACGATAAACGTACCCCGGATATTTATGTCCCCGAACGCTCTTTCAATGGGGCCAAAGAAGGCGACAGGGTAGTGGTAAAAGTGAAGGGGTGGGATATGGATGGAGGGAAACGTCCAATTGGCGAAGTCGTTAGTATCCTCGATGCCGAGAATGTGAATGACATCGCTATGAAGGAGATCCTGCTGGAAGCTGGCTTCCCGATCGAATTTCCCGATGAGGTGATGGAAGAAGCAGCCCGCATTCCGGATGTAATTACTGAGGAAGAAATTAAAAAACGTCGCGATTTTCGCGGTGTACTCACCTTTACCATAGATCCCGTTGATGCCAAAGATTTTGACGATGCGCTTTCGATAAAAGTTCTAAAGAACGGCAACCTGGAAATTGGTGTACACATTGCCGATGTCAGTCATTATGTAACCCCGGATACAGCACTGGATGAATTTGCCTATAAAAAAGCAACATCGGTTTACCTGCCCGACAGGGTGAACCCTATGTTGCCCGAACATATTTCGAATGTTTTGTGTTCGCTGCGTCCGCACGAAGACAAACTGACCTTTTCCGCTGTATTTGAAATGACACCAAAAGGAGCCGTGAAAAATTATTGGTTGGGCCGTACTGTTATCCACTCTAATCACCGGTTTACCTACGAAGAGGTGCAGGAGATTATTGAAAAGGAAACGGGCATTTATTCCGATGAGATTCTTTTGCTCAATGCCATTGCACGGCGCCTGCGCAAAAAGCGGTTTGATGCCGGCGCGATCAACTTCTCCAGTACCGAAGTACGATTCAAGCTGGATGAAAAAGGAAAGCCAATTGGAATCGTTGTTAAAGAAAGCAAGGAATCGCACCAGTTGATCGAGGAGTTTATGTTGTTGGCCAACCGGTATGTGGCGCAGCACATCTCCAAGATTGAAGTCAATAAAAAACCGCTGCCCTTCCCTTACCGGGTACATGACCTGCCAACGGAAGAAAAGCTGTTGCCATTTATGGCTTTTGCCCGCAAGTTTGGTCATAAATTCGACACCTCATCACCTGAAAAAATTGCTGAATCTTTCAACCAGATGCTGAAAGATGTAGCGGGTAAACCGGAGCAGCATGTGCTGGAATCGCTGGGCATCCGCACCATGGCAAAAGCCATTTACACTACTGATAATATTGGACACTACGGTTTGGGATTTGAAAACTATTGTCATTTTACCTCGCCTATTCGTCGCTACCCTGATGTTCTTGTGCACAGGGTGCTGGAAGGTGTGCTGAATAACAAAGTGAAGCCCGATAAAAAAATGGAGCAGCAATGCAAGCATTGTAGCGAACGGGAACGGGCAGCCATGGAAGCGGAAAGGGCAGCCAACAAATACAAGCAGGTAGAGTACATGCGTGACTTTATCGGCGAAGAATTTGAAGGCGTTATTAGCGGCGTGGCTGCGTTTGGCTTCTGGGTAGAAACTATCGAGCACAAATGCGAAGGCATGGTAAGTATCACCTCACTGGCAGAATACGATGAATTCCGTTTGATTGAAAGTGACTACAGCCTGGTAGGCATGCGCAGCGGCAGGCGTTTTCGCATGGGCGACAGGGTGCGGATCAAAGTCATATCGGCGAATTTGAAGAAACGACAGCTGGATTACGAATGGGTACTGACAGCAACATTGGAAGACGGAGAAGAAGGGCAGGAAGTACAAAAGCAACACCCAGAAAAAACGAAACAAAAACCAAAACGTAAAAAGAAAAAGCAGGAAGAGTAATGAACAAATTTGAAGCGTTGTCCAAGCTGTTTAATGAGAAATTCAACACTGCGCATTTCCCCGATGAACCCGCCTCCCTTTACGAGCCCAATGTTTATTTTTTGAAACTTGGAGGCAAAAGGGTCCGTCCCGTTTTGTGCCTGATGGGTTGTGAACTTTTCAACGACATTTCAGAAGATGCCTGGAATGTGGCCAATGCCATTGAATTGTTTCACAACTTTACCCTGATTCATGACGATATAATGGACAAAGCACCGTTGCGCAGGGGCATGCAAACGGTGCACGAAAAATATGGTGAGAGCACCGCACTGCTGGCGGGTGATGTGATGCTGGTAGCTGCCTATGATTACCTCAACAAAATTTCACCCAACTACTTACGCCGCATCATTAACTTATTTAATAAAACGGCGAGGGAGGTTTGTGAAGGCCAGCAACTGGATATGGATTTTGAAAAGAAGGAGGCGGTTGATTTTCATTCATACGAACATATGATCAGCCTGAAAACCTCTGTGCTGCTGGCAGCCAGCCTGCAGATGGGAGCCATCCTTGGCGGTGCACTGGAACGAAACCAAAACCTGATTTACGAATTTGGGCGGAAACTGGGACTGGCCTTTCAGGTTCAGGACGATTACCTGGATGCTTTTGGCGATGCCGCGAAATTTGGCAAGCAGATCGGTGGCGATATCAAGGCCAACAAAAAAACATTTTTATTAATCCATGCGTTAGAAACGGCAACACCACCACATAAAGAAAAGCTGCTTCAATTGCTGGACGGAAATGCACCCGATAAAGTAGAAAATGTGCTGAGCATTTTCAGGGATTGCAAGGTGGATGCCTGGGCCGAACGTTTAAAAGAAACGTACCTGAACGAAGCCTTAAAGCACCTGGATGATGTGGCCGTTCTTTCGAAGCGAAAAGAACCTCTGCGGGAGTTAGCAGCCTTCCTGATCCAACGGCAACATTAATTGATATACAAAAATCCCGGCCAACAAAGCCGGGATATCTTGTTTTACCACTGTCGCCTGACAGCATCTGCTCACATTAGGATACCGCCAAAACCACACATGAAATTAAAATGACAATATCAATAATCACGCTGAGTGCAAAAGCAGGGATGGTGACTTTTGTTGGCATGGCAGCCAGGTTGGTTACAAGGGCGATTCCCATCGCCACCATAGCAGTCATGAACAAAAAGAAGTTGGGTCCGGCAAACAAGGTTGCCATTACGGTTATCGGTGTTAAGGCACAACCATGAATAGCCAGCGCCAGTCCTACCCACATAATGCGGTTATGCTCCTGGCCTTTACAATAAGCCATAAAACGAGACCACAAAGAGGCTTGCGACAATGATCCGGTATAGGTTGTGTTGATGGTTTGATTCAGTGTTGTTTGCATTTTTTTCGATTTAGTGATACAAAGATGGATTTACCGGGGAGGGATTTCTATGACGCTTATAAACGATGATCCTGATTTTTATCAGTTGCAGAACAGACATCTGCCCAGATTCTTTTATTGCTTTTCGGTGTGAAAACTGTTTTTTCTCTATTTTAACCGCTGAAATCATCGGTGAATGGCAAATCAACTTTTCAGGAAGAAATCAATAGATCAGATCAGTGACGATTATCATGCAGCAGAAAAAGATTCCAGTAACCATCTTCGAAAGGTTTTAAGTGTACGCGACCTTACTTTCCTGGGAATAGCGGCCGTTGTGGGTGCCGGCATTTTCTCCACTATCGGTAATGCGGCATTCAACGGAGGTCCGGGAGTTACCATCCTTTTTGTGATTACTGCCATTGCCTGTGGATTTTCGGCGCTTTGCTATGCCGAATTTGCCAGTCGTGTACCGGTGTCAGGAAGTGCTTACACGTATTCCTATGTTACGTTTGGCGAACTGGTGGCCTGGATCATTGGCTGGGCACTAATATTGGAATATGCCATTGGTAACATTGTTGTTGCCATTTCGTGGAGTGGCTATTTCAATAACCTGCTGGTCAATTTATTCAATATTCATCTACCAGACTGGATGCTGATTGACCCGATGACGGCAAGCAATGCCTACAAAGAAGCTACATCAGCCATTGCTACCAATACGTTTGCCGAAGGCCGCACCATCCAGGAATACCAGTTTGCCATCAATGCATGGAACAATGCGCCTGTTGTAGCCGGATACAAGGTTTTTTTCAACCTTCCCGCTTTTATCATCGTCGTGCTGATTACCTGGATCGCCTATATTGGCATCAAGGAAAGTAAAAAAACAGCCAATGCCATGGTGCTGTTCAAGATTGGTGTGATCATTTTCGTGATTGTGGCAGGGGCTTTTTTTGTAGATGTCAATAACTGGACACCTTTCCTGCCCAACCGCTTTGAAGGAGTATTGCGGGGTGTATCGGCGGTGTTTTATGCCTACATAGGTTTTGATGCCATCTCCACCACTGCAGAGGAGTGCAGGAACCCGCAACGGGATATGCCAAAAGCGATGATCTATTCGTTGCTGATCTGCACTGGGCTGTATATAATGATCGCACTTGTGCTGACCGGCATTGAAAATTACTCCCGATTTGAAAATGTAAACGATCCGCTGGCCTTTGTATTTGCGGAAAGAGCTCCCTGGATCGAGACTATCGTTTCGGTAAGTGCGGTGATCGCTACAACATCGGTACTGCTGGTTTTTCAATTGGGACAACCCCGGATTTGGATGAGCATGAGCCGTGATGGCCTGCTGCCAAAAAAGTTTCAGAAAATTCATCCCAAATACCAGACGCCTTCGTTTGCTACCATTGTTACCGGTTTTTTGGTAGCCATTCCGGCGTTGTTTATAGAAGACGTTATTGTAACAGACCTGACCAGTATCGGGACCTTGTTTGCCTTTGCGCTTGTGGCGGGTGGTGTATTACTGCTTCCGCGGATTGAAAAGCAACCCGGTCGATTTTCACTGCCTTACTGGAATGGACAGTTTGCCATTCCGCTGATTGTGGCTGGATTCATCGTTGCTTTCAACAACCGGATACAGGAAGCATTTGCCAACCTTGGTAACGAAGGTTTCCAGGAGGTATTATTCCTGTTGTTTGTAGTGGCAGCGATATTTCTTGCCATCCTGACCTTTATTAAAAAATTCTCCTTTATACCCATTATGGGAGTTCTTTTCTGCCTTTACCTGATGGTAGAAATCCCGGCCAACAGTTGGCTGGTGTTCTTTGGCTGGATGGCAGTAGGTCTCCTGGTTTATTTCCTGTATGGCTACCGGAACAGCAATTTGCGTAATCGGGTTTCACCTTAAATCATCTTTTGAATTTAAACTAAACGATCAAATTCCCGATTGGCTCTTCGGTGGCAACGATCCTGTTAATCCTTTCCGCATCCTGCCAATCCGTGGTTAATTTTGCGTCATGAAATACCAGGTAGGCGATAAGATTATTGTGTTGCACTCGAACGAAGAAGGAGAGGTGATCGATATTATCAATGATAAGATGGTGATGATACAGGTACGCGGTGTCAAGTTCCCGGCTTACATGGATCAGATTGATTTTCCTTACTTCAAACGTTTTACGGAAAAAAAGCTCTTTCCGGCCGAACCAAAGAAAAAACACATAGAAGACCTGCCGAAAGAAAAAAAGCAATCCAAGCCGTTAGAAAAACGGGTGGCGGATGGAGTTTGGCTTTCGTTTCTGCCCAAGTTCCAAACCGATGAATTTGGCGATGATGTGGTAACTGATTTGAAAGTTCACCTGGTCAATCGTACTGAAGTTGCTTACAACTTCATTTATTCCCTGCAGTTTTTTGGAAAGCCTGAATTCGATCTGCGGGGAGAGGTCATGCAGTTCAGTGATTTTTACCTGCACGATGTGGACTTTGAAGACATGAATGACAGCCCGGCATTTGTATTCGAATTTTCGCTGCTGAAGACCGACAAGAAAAAAGCGGATTATTATGAATCCTCGGTAAAGATCAAGCCCAAACAATTGTTTGAACGCATTGAGCAGTTAAAAGAGAAGGGTGAAGCAACGTTTACCTATAAACTGTTTGACACTTACCCAAGCAGACCATACGACGATTTTGTAGAAACACCCGTGCAGAAAGGCACCAAAATCTACAACCTGAAAGACATTCGCCAACACATTTTGCCCGCAAGAACGGTAGTGGACCTGCACATTGAAAAGCTCACCGACAACTGGAAGCACCTGACCAATGGCGAAATTCTGACCATGCAGTTAAAGGAATTTGAGAAATGGTACGATGCGGCACTGGCCAATTACCAGCCACAACTGATCGTTATTCATGGCATTGGCAGTGGCAAACTGCGGGATGAAATTCATGAACTGTTGCGAACAAGAAAAGAAGTCAAATCGTTCGTCAACCAGTATCATCCCAATTTCGGCTACGGTGCCACAGAGATCTACTTCAAAGTCTGAGGTTTTACAACTCTTATCTTCCCTTTATTTACAGCCTTTGCAGTTTATTGGGTTACTACCAGTTCGTTGTTCATAACTATGGTAGTTGAACAATATCCTGGCACAACTTCTTTCCTCTTTTTTCTTAACACCAACCGCATAATGGGTTTTGTACCTTTGCAGCACTGCAAGCTGCGCTATCGTTCCGTTTTCACGGGAAGGAAAGTCCGGACAGCACAGGGCAACGCACCACCTAACAGGTGGGTACTCTTCGGGGTAACAGAAAGTGCCACAGAAAATAACTGCCGATCATGCACCGCATGAGGTGAGGGTGAAAAAGTAGGGTAAGAGCCTACAGGGGTTGCTGGCAACAGCAACCTGGGGTAAACCTTGCGTGCTGAAATGCCAAATATACCAGTGTTTGAGGGCGGCCCGCCTGAGCTGGGTGGGTAGGCAGATAGAGGTAGCCAGCAATGGCTATCCCAGATAAATGATAGTGGTTCGGCAAGCACAGTGTAAACTTGCTTACGAATACAGAATCCGGCTTACAGGCTTGCAGTTTTTTTATCCGCAGAGAAGAAGGAATGCGGAGGCTTACGCAAAGAAAACTTTATCCGCAGCGAAAGCTTCGCCTCTCCTGTTCTCTGCGGTTAAAAATAATGTTGACCAATATATCCTCCCAACTCCATCAGCCAGGCAATGCCCACATGCACCAGAAATCCCCCAAGAATGGTTTGGGTGTGATAGGAGACCACGCCCAGGATCAATCCACCGAAATAAGAAGAAATACATTCGCCCAGGGGTTTACCAAAATGGATGGCGCAATAAAAAATAGCCATTGGTAAAATCGCAGCTTGTCCTGCATATTTTGCAAAAGCAAGAATAAGAAACCCGCGAAAGAAAAGTTCAATGGAAAAGAAATCAGTTCCGTATGAAAGCTGGTAAAGAAGTTTATGCCATCCTTTGCCGGTTTGCTGCAGGTATTCGATGTTTTGCATGCGCGGATACATGGCAAGAAAATCTGGTTGGGTGGACGCCACTGCCACCAGGGGTACCATCAGGAGCAGCATCACCAGGTAAGGTTTTGCTGAAAAGTTTTTAGTTGATACCCCATAAAAAGATTTTTCCCTGCCGGAAAGCTGATGGATGATAAACAGGAGCCCTGTAATCACAGCCACTTTAAAAGGCCAGTACACAACGGCTGTCCAGTACCTGTTTTCAAAATAATTGGTTGAAAATTGAATGTCCAGGCTATACACCATCTTCCATGAAAAAACTGCTGGCGCAAGCAACAGCAGAACCCAAAACATCCGGTTTCGTAGAATAGATGATGGCGAAAACAGGTAGTACAGCCAGTATCCAAATCCAAATGCAAACAGGAAAATAAAAAACCAGCACAGGTACTGGAAGGTGGCATCCAGCAGGCGAATGCTGCGGTTCAGGTCAAAGTAGTAATTACAGAAAACAATAATCGCTGTAAAAATCGTTGCCAGGAGCAACATCCGTTTATCAATATTTACAAAGTATTCCCGTAAATACCCAATGATCTTTTTCATCTGTCTTATACGTGACAAAACATAAAATTGCACCATTTATTTTACCAGGAACGAAACTTGACCCAATTTTAAACCGGAGATTACACAATGCGCAATATTCTGATCCTGCTTAGCCTTGCTTTTCATCTGCTATCCTGTTCATCGCAACGAAAACTTACCGGCAAAACGATTACTGGTTTAAAATTCCTGGGCGAATACACCCTGCCGCACAAAATGCAGTTCCGGGGCACAACAATAGGAGGATTGTCCAGCATCGACTATGTACCAACCGAGGACCTGTATTACCTTATCTGTGATGATCGTTCAGACATCAACCCTGCTCGTTTTTATACTGCCAGGATACATTTGGGAGAAAAGGGAATTGACAGTATACAGTGGATGGATGTTGTTACACTGCAGCAGAAAAACGGGCAGCCTTTTCCCAACCGTAAGCAGGATTCATTGCGGGTTCCTGATCCCGAAGCATTGCGGTATAATCCCACCAATCAAACTATTGTATGGAGCAGTGAAGGAGAGCGGATCGCACGTCCCGACCGGAAAATCATTGCCGATCCCTTTATTGCCATTGCTACAAAGAACGGCCTGCTTACCGATACCTTACCCCTGCCTGCCAACATGCGCATGTCGGAAACAGAAAAGGGGCCACGGCAAAATGGTGTATTCGAAGGATTGACGTTTGCCAACCAGTACAAAACACTTTTTGTAAGTGTAGAAGAACCTCTATTTGAAGATGGACCCCGAGCTGGCCTGGACGATACAACCGGCTGGATCCGGATTATCAAATATGATTTGGCAAGTCGTCAGCCCATTGCACAATACGCTTACCAGATTGATCCCGTAGTGCAGGAGCCTATATCCAGAGGCGCCTTCGTTGTCAATGGCGTGCCGGACATATTGGCTATCAACGATCATCAACTGCTGGTAACGGAACGCTCTTTTTCAACAGGCCGACTAACCTGCAACGTAAGGGTATACCTGGCCGAACTGGAGGGAGCGGAGGATATTGCCGGTGTAGCATCACTGGCGCAAACCCCTCCGCAAAAGCCAATCCGTAAAAAACTGCTCCTGAATATGGATAGCTTGCAGCGATGGATCGACAATGTAGAAGGTGCTACGTTTGGTCCTGTTTTACACAATGGCAAAAGGAGTTTGTTATTTGTGACCGATGACAATTTTGCTTCTTATGAAAAAACACAGTTTTTTCTCTTCGAAGTGCAATAACAGTCATTTTCAAGTTTTAACCTCCTTTAACAAGGCCTTTCTCTACATTGTTCTATAAAACACTCAAACATGAAAAAACTTTTTGTACTGGCTGCTTTGCTCACGGCCCTTTTTGTAACGCAAACGGTTTCTGCCCAAGGCGGTGGTGATCCCCAGCAAATGCGCCAGCGGATGATCGAACGTGTAAAGCCACAACTTATTGAAAAAACAAAAATCACGGATGCTGAAGCCGATAAGGTGCTGGATATTTACATAGCCACTCAACCGCAACGTCGTGAGATTCGTATGGATCAATCGATGAGCGATGAGGATAAGGCAAAGAAGATGACAGCGGTTGAAGAAGAAGCCGGTAAAAAATACAAGGCAATTCCGCTTACGGATGAAAAGCTGAAAGCAGTAAATGAGTTTTTCGAAGACATGCGTAAGAACATGCAAAACCGTAGAAATGGCGGCAATTAAGCAAATTGCTTAGTCAATAATTTTAACGTTGAAATGGTGAGCAAAGTGGATCAAATCTGCTTTCTCACCATTTTCATTAAGGTTTACAAAGAATCGATTCCATTTTTTGAAATATACAATAAAGCGCATTATAGAATTCACATTTTTATTGCAGGGCTGCTTTCTATGTAGCTTTTATTCTGCCGTAGCTTTGTGCCACAAATAACTATATGGCAGAAGACCTGAACATCATAACCGGAACAAAAGAGGAACAATACACGACACTTATTCCGCAAATCAAAGGTTTGCTGGAAGGTGAAACAGACCTTGTGGCTAACCTGGCAAATGTTTCAGCTGCACTAAAGGAACAGTTCGGCTGGCTATGGGTAGGCTTTTACCTCGTTAAAAATGATGAACTTGTTTTAGGACCATTTCAGGGCCCGGTTGCGTGTACACGCATCAGGAAAGGAAGAGGCGTTTGTGGAAGCTCCTGGGCAAAGGGTGAAACAATCATTGTACCTGACGTGGAAAAATTTCCCGGTCATATCGCCTGCAGCAGCATGTCACGTTCAGAAATCGCGTTACCACTTTTCAAAGATGGGAAAGTTGTCGGTGTTTTGGATGTAGACAGTGCATCATTGGATACGTTTGATGACACCGATAAAAAATTCCTGGAAGAGATCATAAATCTTATTCGCCTTTAAATGGATAGTGATTTAAACCTATTCCAAAATTTTACTATCAGTTTTCCCTTAGCAATAGATTAGAACCGGATTAAAGGTTGTCAAAACAACTGAAAATCAAATAAAAAAAGCTGCCAACGGGCAGCTTTTTGTTTAAAAGCGGCACAGTATTTCCGGTGCTTACATGGCAATTCGATCATATGGATAAAAAAAAGAATCAGGAGCAGGATCAACAAACAACCGGACAGCACGAACATCCTTTACGTCAGGAAATAAGTGATGAGCAACACAAACTCAATATATCAGCTCACGACGAAGCAGAAAAGGACATGGAGGATGATGCAGAATTGACCGCCAGCAGCCCGAATGATGACCTTGATGAAGGGGAATCGGCAAGGCTGGGTGAACAAACCGATTTGATTTAATCTTAACCAACAAACCAGTCAATCGTATGCAACAGTTTAACGGCAGACCCCCCAGCAGGGAAAGAAAAGATGAAATGACCCGTGTAAATGCGTCTTCCAATAACCAGCAATTACAGGATAGAAGAAGCAGCGGAGATCCTTCAAAGTACAATACCCGTTCTGAACGGCGACGGATCGGCTGGGAAAATGACTTGTACGAGCGGCAAAGTATATAAGCATGGAAGACGATAAAAAAGGTCGGTATGATATGACGGAAGTAGCCAGCAAACGGGAAGACCCTGAAGCTACCCGTGTGGCACGACAGGCTGAGTCCGATGATTTGTACGGTGGTCCCGGGGCGGCTACAACACCTTCACCGGAAGGTGATGCGGCCGGTGAAAACAGGGTAACAACATCTATTAGTGAGGATTAAATGAATAATGTTATGGCAAACAAAAACAAAGACAGGAAAAGCGAAGCCCAGGAGCGGTTTGAAGAAGCCGACAATGCAGGACGCTTCGCAGGGAATGATGAAGATTCAAGAAAGGCAAAAGCTGCTGCCTTGCAAGGTGATGTAAAGGATACTACAGGGTATGATTCCAGTCCGTTTCAAAATGAGAGTGGCTCCAGGAGCAATCCGGAAGACGAAAGAACAAATGCAACAGCACATCGCGGGTCAGCACAGGTACAGGATTTTACCGGCGATGCGCAGAATGTAAACGATGGTGGAGGAAGACCTTTGGACGAAGATGAACTGGATCATGCACGGAACAAAGCCAATGAAAGCAAAGGATCAGAAAACAGTCAGTAATAGAAGATAGACAGAAGCGTGGCAGACAGGTTCAAAACAAAAGCTCCCGAAACCGGGAGCTTTTGTTTTGAATAATGTTATCAGAATTGCATAGATGGATTAAGGTAAACTCTATGGTACTTACTTACTGTTGATCACTTCTTTGGCCTTTTGAAAAATGGGGTCGTAAAGATTGTAAACTTCATAAAAACCTTGGGTGCGCCATTTCAGCCGGGCCAGAAAAGCTTTTATTCTTTCCTCAATTGCCTGCTTATCAGATGCAGGTGTCTTTGCCAAAAAAATACTGTCGCGCAAAGCAAATGACACCAGTTGATTCCAGGCATCTTCTGTATTACGAAACCGTGTTGCAAAGTCAGTAGGCGATTTGTACTGTTGAAACTGCGGCAGGTTGGAAATGTAATATTGGTAAATAAAATTATTGAAGCGGCCATCGAGGTAGAGCCGGGTAACGTTGTGTGTAAACGAACTGGTATCAACCGGTACATAAACATCCGGTGTAATGCCGCCACCGCCATATACTTTTCTTCCGCCATTGGTTGTATAAACCTTTTCGTCGCTTGTATGCAGGGAATCAGGATTGATGATCTCCCCGCTCATGTATCGCTCCCTGATCTCTTCCATGTAAATCTTTTTGCCTTTGTCGTACGGACGCTGGATACTGCGGCCGCTGGGCGTATAATAGCGGGCTACGGTTAAACGTATGGCCGAACCATCACTCAGTCCGTATTGCTCCTGTACCAGCCCTTTGCCAAAGCTGCGGCGACCAACAATGGTGGCACGGTCCCAATCCTGCAGTGCACCGGCAACAATCTCGGAAGCACTTGCCGATAATTCATCGATCAGTACCAGCAATTTGCCTTTTTCAAAAACACCTTCCTTGTTGGCCTTGTATTCTTTTTTATCAATGTTTGTTCCCTGTGTATATACGATCAGTTTTTCTTCTGCCAGAAATTCATCGGCAATGTTCACGGCCTGGGTGATGTAGCCGCCACCATTTCCACGCAAGTCAAGGATCAGGTCCTGCATACCACTTGCCTGGAGCTTTTCCAGGCTTTCCATAAACTCGCGGTAAGCGGTTTCGGAGAACTTACCCAGTTTAATATAACCTGTATTTTCATCCACCATATACGTAGCATCCAATGCGGGCAGCGGAATACGGCCACGGGTAATGGTAATGTCCTGCAGATTGTTTCCACGCCTTACGGTGAGTTTTACCTTGCTGCCTGCTTTGCCGCGGATCAATTTGCGGATGTCCTGGATGGGCATCGTTTTACTGACAATGGAGGAGTCATTTACTTTAATGATCTTGTCTCCCAATTGCAATCCGGCTTTGTCGCTCGGACCATCCGGGATTACATAGATCACATTCACGGTATCGCGAAACAAATTAAATTCCACACCGATACCCTCAAAGTTGCCGGCCAGGTCTTCGTTGGCCTCTGCCACTTCACTATAAGGGATATAGATTGAATGAGGGTCCAGGTTTTCCATGACGGCTGAAATGGCATCATCCTGCAGGGAATCCAGTTTTACTTCATCCACGTAGCGGGATCGTATAAGGTCCATGGTTTCCTGCAGGGTATTGGCTTTGTCGCGACGGAAAAAATTTGCCGATCCCGTTTGCTGGTGCATCTTAAATCCAAAGAACATCCCCACTATCATCACCACAGAAAGTATCAAAGGGAGCCAGACCTGAAGTTTTTTATTGTGCATTGTTGCCTTTACTTTGTAAATGTTTTGCAAAATACGGGCATTTCAAAAAAAAGGAAATTCCACCCTTGTAATTCAACAATACTTTAAGCACAACACATGTCATCGATTTTAATAGCCGACAGCGGAGCCACAAAAGCAGAATGGTGTTTGATCAAGCAAGGAAAAAAGAAAACAATCTTCACCCCGGGTATCAGCCCTTATTTTTTATCCACTGAAGAGATCCGTGATCTTGTACAAAAGGAAGTTGCCGACAACTTAAAAAAGGTAACGGTAGAAAAAATGTTTTTTTACGGTACAGGATGCGCTAACCCTGAAAATGCAAAAAGTGTAAAAAAGGCATTGAAAACCGTTTTTCCGGATGCACAAATCTCCGTTGAAACAGACCTCATGGCCGCAGCCAGGGCACTGTGCGGTACCAATAAAGGCATTGCCTGCATCCTGGGCACCGGTTCAAACTCCTGCTACTTCAACGGGAAAAGTATTGTAAAAAACAGCCCGGGCTTGGGATATGTTTTAGGCGACGAGGGGAGTGGTGCCTACCTTGGCAAAAAGGTGCTGCAATATTACCTGTACGATACATTTGATGAAGACCTGCGTGCTTTGTTCGATGCAAAATATGTAACCAACCGTGTTGAGATCCTGGATAATGTTTACAAAAAACCACTGCCCAACCGTTACCTTGCATCTTTTACCATGTTTCTGGCAGAGAACCGCGGACATTATATGATTGAAAACATTATCGAAGACGGATTGAATGATTTCTTTTTCCAGCATCTGAACAAGTACAATGAAATATGGAAATACCCTGTCAACTTCGTAGGCAGCGTAGCCGATGGTTTTAAAGATGTGATTCAGACCCTGTGTGCATCCTATGAATTTGAGTTGGGTACCATCCTGAAAAACCCGATGCAGGGCTTAGTGAAGTATCACGCAGGCTAAACGGGTAAGCATCGGCCGGCGGGAAATGATTGTAAACTATAAGAGACTATTCCCCCCAAAAACCGGATCGCATGCTGGTAAAAATCTGTTGAAGTTTAATACATGTAAATCCTGACTGATCGTATAGATAAATCAAAACATAATATTCCCTAGACGCAACTGTTTTCATGAAACCATTTAAAAAAATTACTGAACAAACAAGCAAGTACAGACACCTGGAAAAAATGTCGGTTGTTGAAATTCTTGTCAACATCAACAACGAAGACAAAACCGTTCCGCTGGCTATTGAAACCGTAATTCCGCAAATTGAAAAATTGGTTAGTGCCATATCCGATAAAATGCTATCCGGCGGCCGCCTGTTTTACATTGGCGCCGGTACAAGCGGCCGCCTGGCGGTGGTAGATGCCAGTGAGTGTCCGCCTACTTATGGTGTGCCCTATGGATTGGTTATAGCCGTTATTGCCGGCGGCGATGAAGCCATTACAAAAGCTGTGGAAAATGCGGAAGACGATCGGATGCAGGGATGGCTTGATCTGGAGAAACACAACATCAGCGATAAAGACGCAGTCATTGGCATTGCTGCCAGCGGCACCACACCTTATGTAATCGGCGCTTTAGAAGAAGCAAAAAAAAGGGGTATCATCACCGGCAGCATCACCAATAACCCGGGCTCACCACTGGAACTTGTTGCTGACTACCCAATTGCAGTGGCCGTAGGACCGGAGTTCGTTACCGGTAGTACCCGCATGAAAAGCGGCACCTCGCAAAAACTCATCCTTAACATGATCTCTACTACAGTGATGATCCAGTTGGGAAGGGTAGAAGACAACAAAATGGTGAACATGCAGCTAACCAATGAAAAATTGATTGATCGTGGCACGAAAATGATAATGGATAAATTATCGCTGCAGGACTACGAACAAGCCAAAGCATTGCTGTTGCAGTACGGCAGCGTTAAGAAAGCGGTGGACAATGCCAATTTGAAAATGTGAAGATGTGCAAATGTGAAAATTATTTCAAGGCACGGAAAGTTGCATTTTCACATTTGCACATTTGCTAATTTGCACATTGACGTATGCATGATATAGAACCATATTACAATTGGAGACACATTTATGTGAGTGAGGAAGATCAGCGGTCACCGTTCTATAACCGGCAGTATTCCGAGTTTGAATTTTCTTCTACCGTTTACAACTACTACATACACCCGCAGTGGGATGATTTCGGCAGCCGTACCCTGTACCTGAAAGTGTTGCAGGCAGATTATGATGAGAAATACGTTGTCATCGAGCTTATTGGCGAATGGAACGATGCCATCGAAAATGACATCATGGAGCTAAAGCGGGAAGTGATGGACAAATTCATGGAAGAAGGCATTTACAAGTTCATCCTTATTACCGAAAATGTACTCAACTTTCACAGCGGAGACAAAGATTATTACCAGGAATGGTACGAAGAAGTAAGTGATGAGGAAGGATGGATCGTCAGCATCAACATGCCGCAGGCGACACAGCATGACTTCAAGAAAGCCAAGCTGAATTACTACGTTGAATTGATGGAATTAGATAATTGGCGCATCTACAAACCCTTTCATCTGTTTAAAAAAATTGACACGGAATTGAATCATCGTTTATCAATGTAGTTTTTGAATTTCTTTCACATTTTTATTGTTCCGCCCGTACCTTTGCGACACAAAAAAATTTTTCATACCACATATGAAATGGTCCTACTTCTTCACGTCTGCTGTTGGAAGAAAAATAGTCATGGCGGTAACAGGAATTTTTCTCATTCTGTTTTTACTGGTACACGTAGGGCTGAATGCCTGCATCTTCGCCGACCTTGAATGGCTGGATCCAACTGACAATGGTGAAATGTTCAATCGTGCCGCCCACTTTATGGGTTCTACGGTTGTCATGCGTATTATGGAAATTATCCTGTTCCTTGGATTCATTGCGCACATTGTGCAAGGCTACGTGGTAGAAGCCAAAAACCGCAGCCGTCGCGGGCCAGGATACCAGGTTGATTTAGGCAGCAGGGGCAGCACCTGGATGAGCCGCAGTATGGCTTTTCTGGGTACATTGATCTTTATGTTCCTGATCCTGCACATTTCCAAATTCTGGTGGTCATCAAGAGTAACGCATGATCTGGAGCCGGTAGCATATGGCAATGGTGTTGAAATGCATAACCTTTACCTGCGCATGTACGACGTGTTCCAAAACCCCATCATTGTTGTGATATACGTGTTAAGTGTTTTGTTTTTAGGCTTCCATTTATGGCATGGCTTCCACAGTGCGTTCCGCAGCATGGGTGTGCACAACAAAAAATATCTGAGCTTGTTAAAAGGATTGGGCTATGGCTTTACAGTGCTTGTTTGTACACTGTTTGCGCTGATGCCGATCGCTATGTTTTTTCAGTGGGTAAGCCCGAATTAAAAGATGATCGGAGCAACTGTACAGGTTTGCAAGACAACAGAAGGTGAACAAGACGAAAGAGCCCGGAACAAAAATTCATAAAACAACTTATCAAATTAGCAAATTTGATTTATGCTGAATGCAAAAATTCCTGCGGGACCATTAGAGAAAAAATGGGAAGATTACAGAAGCCATGTGAAGCTGGTAAACCCTGCCAATAAACGTAAGCTTGAAGTGATTGTGATTGGAACCGGTCTGGCCGGTGCCTCCGCTGCCGCTTCGCTGGGCGAATTGGGTTACAAAGTAAAGGCCTTTTGTTTCCAGGATTCTCCCCGCCGTGCCCATTCCATTGCCGCACAGGGCGGTATCAATGCTGCTAAAAACTATCAAAACGATGGAGACTCCGTGTTCCGTCTTTTTTATGATACCATCAAAGGTGGCGACTACCGTGCAAGGGAAGCAAACGTTCACCGCCTGGCGGAAGTGAGCGGATCTATTATTGACCAGTGCGTAGCGCAGGGTGTTCCGTTCGCAAGGGAATATGGCGGTTTGCTCAGCAACCGTTCTTTTGGTGGAACGCAGGTACAGCGTACTTTCTATGCGGCGGGTCAAACTGGCCAGCAGTTGCTGATCGGTGCCCACCAGGCCCTGGAAAGGCAGGTAGCGTTGGGCAATGTAAAAATGTACACCCGTCATGAGATGCTGGAACTGGTAATGATAGACGGCAAGGCTCGCGGTATCATTGCCCGCGACCTGGTAACAGGTGATCTGGAGCGGCATTTTGGTCATGCCGTGCTGTTGTGCAGTGGCGGTTATGGAAACGTTTTTTATCTGTCTACAAATGCCATGGGTAGCAACACGACTGCTATCTGGAAGGCGCATAAAAAAGGAGCCTTTTTCGGCAATCCTTGCTTTACGCAAATTCACCCAACTTGTATCCCGGTTACGGGTGAACACCAGTCCAAGCTGACCCTGATGTCAGAGTCCCTTCGGAACGATGGGCGCATATGGGTACCGAAAAAACAAGGTGAAACTCGCCGTCCCGGGGAAATTCCTGAAGAAGAAAGAGATTATTATCTCGAACGCAGGTATCCTGCTTTTGGTAACCTTGTTCCCCGCGATGTAGCTTCCCGTGCAGCAAAAGAACGTTGCGATGCCGGTTACGGGGTGGGTACATCCAGGCAGGCTGTTTATCTGGATTATGCCGATGCCATTCAGCGTTACGGCAAGATTGAAGCAGGTAAGCGTGGCCTGGCCAGTGCCGATGCAGCTACGATCACTGTGTTGGGTAAAGAAGTAGTGAAAGAAAAATACGGCAACCTTTTCGACATGTACGAAAAGATTACCGGCGAAAATCCATATGAAGTACCCATGCGAATTTACCCTGCGGTGCACTACACCATGGGCGGCTTGTGGGTAGATTATGAATTGATGACCACCATCCCCGGCTTGTATGCTTTGGGGGAATGCAACTTCTCTGATCACGGAGCCAACCGCTTGGGAGCTTCGGCCTTGATGCAGGGTCTTGCCGATGGTTATTTTGTAATCCCCTATACGATCGGGAATTACCTGGCCGATGAGATTCGGGTGAATGCCATTCCCACCTCACATCCGGCCTTTGAAGAAGCGGAAAGAAGCGTTCGCGAACGTATTGACCGCCTCATGAGCATCAATGGGAAACAAACCGTTGAAAGCATGCACAAGCGGCTGGGAAAGATCATGTGGGATAAATGTGGCATGGCCCGTAATGCACAGGGCCTACGCGAAGCCATTGAAGAAATCCGCCAGTTGCGGAAAGAATTCTGGAGCGACATCCGCATTCCGGGTAAGGTGAATGATTTTAATCCTGAGCTTGACAAAGCCAACCGCATTGCCGACTTTATGGAATTAGGAGAACTGATGTGCCTGGATGCCCTGCAGCGGGAAGAAAGCTGTGGCGGACACTTCCGGGAAGAGCACCAAACAGAGGAAGGCGAGGCGCTTCGACATGACGACCAGTTTATGTATGTGGCGGCCTGGGAAAGCAGGGGTGAGAATAACTGGGAGTTGCACAAAGAAGAACTGGTTTACGACGTAGTGAAACCAAGCCAGCGGAGTTATAAGTAATTAGCCAATTTGTCAATTCGACAATTTGTCAATGATGAACCAAAATGAAAATATTATTTTAAATAAAACAATAGAATTTTCATTTACCATCATTGAATATGCTGAATTGCTGGAACAGCAGAGAAAATATATAATTGGAAGACAACTTTTGCGATCCGGAACTTCCATTGGGGCAAATGTGCATGAAGCTCAAAATGCAGAAAGCAAAACCAATTTCATTCATAAATTCAAAGTTGCTGCAAAGGAAGTTGAAGAAACAAAGTATTGGCTGGTGTTGTGCGAAAATTCAAAGAGTTATCCTTCTTGCGAGCATCTGACAGGCTTGTTGAAAGAAGTAGATAAAATCATTACGAAAATTATTTCGACAAGCAAAAAGACATACTTGTCAAATTGTCGAATTGACAAATTGCCGAATTGATTATGGAACATTATACCATGAACCTGACGCTGAAAGTTTGGCGGCAGGAAAACAAAGACAGCAAAGGACATTTTGAAACCTATCAGGTTAGCGATATTTCCTCGGAGATGTCCTTCCTGGAAATGTTTGACATTTTAAATGAGCGTCTTGTTGTAGAAGGAAAAGACCCGATTGCGTTTGACCATGACTGCCGCGAAGGTATCTGCGGTATGTGCTCCATGCACATTAATGGTCGTCCGCATGGTCCCTGGCATGCCACTACCACTTGTCAGCTCCACATGCGGGCTTTCAAAGACGGCGATACCATCGTGGTAGAACCCTGGCGGGCCAATGGATTTCCTATTATCAAAGACCTGGTGACGGATCGCTCCTCCTTCGACCGCATTGTCCAGGCAGGGGGATTTATTTCCATCAACACCGGTAATGCGGTTGATGGCAATGCCATTCCGGTGGAAAAGGAAAAGGCTGATGCCTCCTTTGCCGCAGCCGCCTGTATTGCCTGCGGTGCCTGTGTGGCAGCCTGTAAAAACGCCTCGGCTTCCTTGTTTACGGCGGCGAAAGTAGCCCACCTCGGTCTGTTGCCACAAGGTCAGCCGGAGCGGAAAAACCGTGTATTAAGCATGGTTGCGCAAATGGAAAAAGAAGGCTTTGGATCCTGTACCTTTACCGGTGCCTGTGAAGCGGTTTGTCCAAAAGAAATTGCCATTACCAACATTTCCCGCATGCACAAGGATTACCTGGTGGCAGGACTTTCAGCAGAAAGATAACTCTAAGCTAAATACACATGAGAAAAGGGCAGGACATCGATCCTGCCTTTTTGTTATCGCTCCAATCGGCCCATTGGGCAATTTATCGTATGATTCCTCGTTAAAAAGTGGCATTTTTACAACTGTCCAAATCCTGAGATAATTGACGCTTTGCCGCTTTATACTATTCTTTGCTCTTTTTTTGGGAGCCTTACCCGGCATTGCGCAACAACCTGCCGCTCAACAGCAGCTATCCAACCTGCGCATTAAAAAAGTTGCCCTGGCAGCCGACAGCATCAAACTGGATACGCTCAGCATCATTCCCAATACATTTACTGTTAACGAAGTAGATTCATCGGCTTACCGGCTTGACTTTGTCAATGCCGTACTGTATTGGAAGCAGAAGCCTTTCGGGGACAGCATATCAATGGTATACCGCGTTTTCCCGGTAAAACTGAATGCCGTAGCACAGCGATTATCCTTTGACTCGATTGCCCGTAATCTTTACCTGAAGCCCTTTGAATTTGGAAGAGAGGCAGCCGAAAATTCAAAAGGACTCTTTGACTTTGGCAACATTCAGTACAATGGCTCGTTTGGCCGTTCGCTATCGTTTGGCAATAACCAGGATGCAGTGGTGAACTCCAATTTCCAGCTGCAACTAAACGGCATGCTCCGCGACAGCATCGAGATTGCCGCCGCCCTTACCGATAACAACCTGCCCATTCAACCGGATGGCACCACACAACAGTTAAATGAATTTGACCAGGTCTTCCTGCAATTCAAAAAGCGAAACTGGCAATTGTCGCTGGGTGATATCGACATTCGCCAGAGCGGCATGTACTTCCTGAACTTTTACAAACGGCTGCAGGGTGTTTCGTTCCAAACCACCAACCAGATAGCAGAGAACGTACAGTCCACTACCCTGGTCAGCGGTTCCATTGCCAAGGGAAAATTCAACCGTAATGTTTTCCAGGGAGGAGAGGGCAACCAGGGACCATATCGCCTTACCGGCGCCAACAATGAATTTTTCTTTATTGTGTTAGGAAATACAGAACGGGTTTTTCTTGATGGCGAGTTGCTGCAAAGGGGAGAAGACCAGGATTATATCATCAACTACAATACGGCCGAAGTGACTTTTATGCCACGTCGAATGATTACAAAAGACAGCCGTATCCAGATCGAATTTGAATATGCCGACCGCAACTATCTAAATGCAAACATTTACGCTAACCAGGAACTCACCATCAATGAAAAGCTGAAGTTCCGGATCGGAGCTTTTTCCAACAGCGATGCGAAAAACTCCACGATCAACCAATCGCTGGATGTTGGGCAAAAGCAGTTCCTTTTTGACCTGGGCGATAGCATTCAGCGGGCATTTTATCCTACTGCATTATTGGACACGTTTTCTGCTGATAAAATCCTTTACCAGAAAGTGTACGATACGCTCGGTGGTGTGGTGGTGGATTCGTTCTTCCAGTATTCGGTAAACCCTGATTCGGCAAAGTATGCACTCTCGTTTACCGACTTGGGACAAGGGCAAGGAAATTATATGCCCGACTTCAATGGTGCCAACGGTAAAGTTTACCGATACGTAAAGCCTATCAATGGTGTAAAGCAGGGTCGGTTTGAGCCGGTAACTGTTTTGGTGACGCCAAAAAAGCAGCAGGTAATCTCTTTTGGTACCGATTACCAGATTAACAGAAATAATCTCCTAAAAACAGAGATTGCCCTGAGTAATTATGATGTCAATACATTTTCATCAAAGGACAAAGACAACAACCAGGGCATTGCAGCAAGGGTGCAGTACAGCAATACGATAGATATAAATAAGGCTAAGAAGTTGCAATTGCAATCTACTTTCGACTACGAATATGTGCAGGATGCCTTTAAGCCGGTAGAGCGGTTACGTTTTGTAGAGTTTTCGCGGGACTGGGGTTTGCCACTTATTGTAACACCGGCCACGGAAAACATCCTGCGTGTTTCTTCAGCATTGAAGAACAACAACAGTGCGCTGACTTACCAGTTTATGAATTACCGCCGCAGCGACAGTTACCAGGGGTATCAGAATATTCTGCAGCATACGGTTAATAGCAACGGCTGGACCATCAACAACCAGTTTGCCCTTACTACTTTTTCAACGGCAACAAACAAGAGTAGCTTTCTGCGACCGGTTATAGACATGAGCCGCCAGTTCAAAAAAATGTCTTCAGTGCGTTTGGGATTTCGTTATGCATTGGAAAAGTCGGAAGTGCGGTACCTTCTGAAAGATTCGCTTTCACCCACCAGCTTTTCTTTTGACACCTATACCGCCTATATAAAATCTGATGAAAGCAAACGAAACAAATGGGGGCTGCAGTTTTTTACCCGTTCGGATAAATACCCAACAGCAAAAGGACTTATAAAGGGTGACAGAAGCTACAATACAAACCTGCAGGTAGAGCTGCTGCAAAGCCAGAAACACCAGTTACTATTTAATACAACCTATCGTGTATTGAAGGTGTATGACAAAAGCATCTCCAACCAGCAGGATGATCAAACCATTTTAGGTCGCACAGAATATATCGTGAATGAATGGAAAGGGCTGTTAACGGGAAATGTACTATATGAACTGGGAACAGGGCAGGAGCAACGCCGTGATTTTGCTTACCTGGAAGTGCCGGCTGGCCAGGGTGAATACACATGGATTGATGCGAATAACGATGGCATTCAGCAATTGAACGAGTTTGAGATTGCCCGCTTCCAGGACCAGGCAAAATTCATACGGATATTTACACCTACCAACCAGTTTACCAAGGCCAACTATACCACCTTCAACTACAGCATTAGCTTAAATCCAAAAGCGGTGATCAATGAAAAAGAAAGCGGGGGCTTTGCACGGTTTGTTGCCCGTTTCAACCTGCAGTCATCACTGCAAAAAAGTAAAAAATCAATGGCCAACGATGGTTTTGAATTAAACCCGTTCAGCTATTCCATTCTGGACACGGCGCTGCTGACCAATGCAACTTCTTTTCTGAACACAGTTTCTTTCAACCGTTTTTCCAGCAAGTGGGGAATGGATTTCAGCAATATCCGGAACTCGGGAAAAGCTTTACTGACGTATGGTTATGAATCCCGTCAAACCGTTGACTGGAATGTCAAAATCCGTTGGAATCTTTCTTCATCCATCACGCTTGACCTGTTAAGCAAAAAAGGACTTACAGCCTTGTATACGCCCAATTTCGGCAACCGTAATTACGAACTGGCTGTACACCAGGTAGAACCGAGAATCTCCTTTATACGGGGAACGGTATTCCGGTTGCAGTCATCATATAAGTGGGAATCAAAAAAGAACTTACCTGAATATGGGGGTGAGGAAGCTGCATCGCATGCCATCAACCTGGAGACAAAATACAATGTACTGCAGAACAGCAGCATTGATGCAAAATTTACGTATAATAATATCCGTTACAAAGTGCCAACAGGCACTAATAAAAACCTCTCCGTTGAGTACATCATCCTGGATGCCTTGCAGCCTGGGTCGAACTACCTTTGGACAATTGATTTCACCAAACGCTTGTTGAACAATGTAGAGGTGAACCTGCAGTATGAAGGCCGCAAGCCTGCCGAAACCAAAACAATACATGTGGGTAGGGCATCGGTAAGAGCTTTGTTTTAAAGGCATCTCGCCCAAGCACAGGCGCTTATGGCCCCTATCCCGACCTTCCCCCGGAGGGGGAAGGCCACCAACCGCACAGACCCTCGCTTTTGTACGATACGTTGTTAGCTTCTGTCAGACTTTTGACAGAGGCTTTTCTTTTTGTTTCAGCTAATGATCCTGTTTTATTCTCCCTCAAAGCCCGGAGGGCTTCAATATGAATAGCGCCGGGTGCAACCCGGTGAAAGATGAGGTGAAATAAAAAAGAACCCCGCAAGGGGTTCAATGTTTATGATGTCAATAGAAATAGAACAACGTCTGAGCTTCCGTTGCGTCACACAGTTGTACGTTCGGAACATTCCTGTACAGAAATGGTGACATGCGAAAGCATGGGTTTGTGGTGGGGTCACCCTCCATCGGATGGGTCAGGGGAGACCCTTTACGCCAGCGTTACACCTGCTAATTGCAAACTCACTTTTTTCATGGACTGTGCAACCAACGATTCTTTTTCAATCAACCCGTCAGGCTGCAGGATCACCGAAACAGAAGGATCTTCGAACCACTCGGCAGCTCGCAACTTTTCTGCATGAATAATGCCGCGGATATACTGGCGTTCGGCTGTGCTGTGGTATTCTGTCACTTGTTCAAAATCCCACTTGTTCACATCGGTCCAGGCAGAGAAGGAAACAAAAACATCCAGGAAATAATTGTGCGTAAGATTGCTCTTGTCCTGGCGTTTCAGCTTTTTGTATTCATACTGGTAACGGTATCCAAATGCAGAAATATCCGAGATCACGGCAGAAGATGTCGGGTAGCGGCCGGCACCTTTGCCATAGAAGAATTGCTTATCGGCCAGCTTACTTTCAATGGTAACGCCGTTGTATTCATTGGCTACATTAAACAACTGGCTGTCGGCTTTCACAAATTGCGGTAACACAAAGGCAGCCACTTTTCCATCAGAAAGCTTCTTGGCCTGCGCCACCAGTTTTATTTTCAGTCCTTTTTCGCTGGCATAGGCTGCGTCTTTTGCATGCAGCTTTGTGATACCCTGACGCAGGAGTTGCGAAGGTTCTGTAATGATACCATAAGCATGGGCCAGCAAAATGGTCAGTTTGTTTGCTGGATCATAGCCTTCCACATCCAGTGCCGGGTTACTTTCCGCAAAGCCTTTCTGCTGCGCTTCCAGCAAGGCCTCCGGATAGGTATAACCTTCGCTGAGGCGTGTAAGAATATAGTTGGTAGAACCATTCACAATGCCGTTGATGCTTTGCAACAGGTCATTATCAAAATATTCTTCCAGGTTCCGGATGACAGGGATACTGCCGCAAACTGCAGCTTCATACAAGAAAGAAACCTGGTGTTCGGCCTGCAGGGCAATGAGTTCCTGCAGGTGCTCTGCAATCAGTTTTTTATTGGCACTGATCACCGACTTGCCGCGTTTGAATGCAGTCGTTACAATCTTGTATGCTTCATCTGCATCGTCAATCAGTTCTACGATCAGGTTGATCTGCGGATCGTTGAGCAGTTCCTCGTAGTTGGTGGTGAACAGGTCTTCCGGTGCATCGCGTTTTTTTTCCGGATGCTTGATACAGACTTTTTTAATAGTGGCATTCAACGAAGGGGTTTGCCGCAAGACATGGTAAATGCCTTCGCCGACAACGCCAAAGCCAAATAATCCGATGGTGAGGGGTTGATGATAACTCATTGCGAAAATTTTATACGGTTTGTAATTGTTTTTGGGGAATAGAGGAAAATGCTTTTTCCAGGTCTGCAACCAGGTCTTTCGGTTCTTCCAATCCAACCGAAAGCCGAACCAGGCTATCGGCCACACCACTGGCCCGGCGCTTTTCTGCAGGAATACTTTTGTGGGTCATCGCTGCCGGATGACTCACCAGACTTTTTACGCCGCCAAGACTCTCTGCCAGGTGAAAAAGTTTGGTGGCGGTAACAAATTGTGTCGCTGCTTCGGCGGTGTCTTCTTTCAGCGTAAACGAAACCACACCACCAAAACCAGTTGCCTGTGCTTTTGCAACTTCATGGTTCGGATGTGAAATAAGTCCCGGATAGAAAACCTTGTCTACTGCCGGATGGCTTTCCAGGTATTCAGCGATCACATGCGCCGACTGGCAATGCTGGCGAATTCGCAGGTTCAATGTTTCAATGCCGCGGATCACCAAAAATGAATCAAAAGGAGAGAGGATGGCGCCACAGGCATTTTGAATGAACTTGATCTGCTGGCCCAGTTCCGCATCCCTGGTAACTACCAGGCCTGCAATCAGGTCACTATGGCCACCCAAATATTTAGTAGCGGAATGCAGCACGATGTCGGCACCCAACGCAAGAGGTTTTTGCAGGGCCGGTGAAGCAAACGTGTTGTCTACGCATAACAGGCAATTAGACGCTTTGGCAATTTTGGCAACAGCCGCAATGTCGGTGATCTTGAGTGTTGGATTGGTAGGCGTTTCAATCCAGATCAGTTTTGTTTTAGGCGTAATGGCGTTGAAAACATTTTCGGCGTTTGTGCTGTCGACATAGTTCACGCTGATGCCAAACTTCTGGTAGATCTGTGTGAACAGGCGAAACGCCCCGCCATACAGATCATCAACGGCCAGAATTTCATCACCACTTTGCAGCAGCTTTACAACGGCATCGATGGCGGCAAGGCCACTAGCGAAGGCAGCACCCACCGTTCCTTCTTCCAGGTCAGAAATCAGCTTCTCCAGCGTAGCTCTTGTCGGGTTACCAGTTCGGGCATAATCATAGCCCTTGTTTACACCCGGGGCTTCCTGCACAAAGGTGGAAGTTTGGTAAATGGGCACAGCGATAGCGCCGGTCTGCGGGTCTATGGGTATACTCTGAAGAATCTTTGTTGTGCTACTCATGATGCTGTTTTTTTGCCTTTTGCGGTGATAAAAATTTATAACGGCTACAGGCAAGAAAGGAGGGGAGAAGGCCTTATCGGGAGAGCTTATTGTTTTCTGGCAGACAATAAAAAAGCTCTCCCGATAAATCAGAAGAGCTCACTATTGTAAAATTTTTAAGTAAAGCTTTTGTCTGACTTATCTGTCACGCATATCCGCGTGATGGAGTTGGCACCTTACCACACTGTTTGCACAGCGGGCAGGTTGTCAAGGCGTCAAAGGGCCATATCCCTCAGCCTTTCTTGATAAGTAATCCGTGAAAAAGAACTGCTGCAAAGATAAAGGGGAAAGTTTTTTATGAACCAAAAAAATTTGGGGTAAGAGAGAATTGGATATGGGCAGCATTTTTACGGCTTCTTAAAGAAAACAGAAAACGATTCTCATTTAGAAAACTTTAAGAATACGAAATCAATTCTCAATGCAGAGAATGCTAATGTTGTTGTATTACCAACCAAAAACCAACACTATGCGGGGAAAATTACTTTTTACCTTCCTGCTCTTTTTTTCGCTTACCTGTTTCTCCCAGGATTCCATTTTTCGCCTTAAAGATTACAAATATCGCACAGAAGGCTATAAGGCGTTGGCACTTGACTTACAACTTAGTGGTTCACAATCTGAGAGCAAAGCTGGCACTGATCCCAAAACCATTGGAAGTAACTTTCAATTGGCTCCCAGCAACATTAGTTATTACAAAATCATAAGCAAGGAGGACCGCTGGCACGAATCCGAAATTTCATTGCACTCGCAATACAATTTTAGTAAGTCCAGTTCCCAGGTTTTTCGATACAAAGAGAAACAGTTTAATGGCTATCTCACCTGGCGCCGCACAGATCGCTTTTATAAAAAGAACAACACGTATCTTGAAATAGGAAACGAATTGCAAGGAACGCTGTCAAGCCATAAAAATGAAGGTGAGTCAATTTTTCGAAAACAGAGCGAAAACAAAGCCAGTGATATTATTACGCTTGGAATAGGGAAGGGCCGGATCGAGTTTGTACAGGATGCACAAATGGCCGTTTTCATACTGGAAGACCTTCAGCGACAGGGACTGTTACAGCGTGCTGTTGATGCTGAAACCTACATCGAATTTGCAAGGATAATAACGGACATGAATAACCGAAGGTTGTTTGACTTTCGCCGCCGCCGAATTTATGAGCTTTCCCGTATCGTTTCTTTCCTGCGTGACAAAGGTTTAGTGACAACTCCCGACATCCGCAGTTTTGTCACCGTCAACGATAACTGGTCGCTGGCTTTTAACCCTCCGCGGAATTCCGGAACCATCTATTTTGTCAAACTGAAACCTTCATTTCAATGGGGAAATGACATTAGAAAATCAAATGATCCACCTATTGCTTGGGAAAGTGAGATTGACCGCAGATCAGTAGGTCTGTCACCTGTCATTGGTTTTGAAACCTACAAACCAACCAGTCTCAAATGGCAACGCAATGCAGGTGTGGCCGTTTCGTATGAACGGTTTTGGAATTGGTCGAATTACAGGTATAAAAGTGATACCGGAAACAGTGAATCAGACAATTCATCAACCAACGGCTTTTATGCCCTGAATGCTTTTTACGGCATCGGTTTTTATCCCAACAATAGAACGGTGCTGAATGCATCAGCAAGCCTGGCAGCAAATTATTACACTAGGAATTACTGGACTCTCAATCCGCAATTCCTTTTTTCTACCAGCTATTTCCTTGGGTATAGAACAAGGTTAACAGCCGATGTTTCGTATCGGTTAAATCGAAATAGCATGGAAAATTCTTTGGGAACTGTACTAACAGACCATCAAACCACTGCTTATTTTAACCTGGGATTATCGCATTTTATCTTTTAAGTTACACGACTCAAAACAAAAAGGCTGTCATTACCTGACAGCCTTTCTATTTAAAAAATGTAATCTTATACATTAAACCGGAAGTGCATCACATCGCCATCCTTAACTATGTACTCTTTTCCCTCAATGCGTAAACGGCCAGCCTCGCGGGCAGCGGCTTCGGAACCGTATTTTACAAAATCATCATAGCTGATCACTTCTGCCTTGATAAAACCTTTTTCAAAATCTGTATGGATGACACTGGCAGCCTGCGGCGCTTTCCAGCCTTCCTGGATGGTCCAGGCACGTACCTCCTGCACACCAGCCGTAAAATAGGTTTGTAGTCCCAACAACTTATAGGCCGCATGAATTAACCGATCCAGGGCCGGCTCTTTCATGCCGTATTCTTCCATGAACATCTGCTTGTCTTCAAGTGCCTCCATCTCTGAGATCTGCGCTTCAATAGTGTTGTTCATAATGATCACTTCGGCATTCTCACCCTTCACGGCTTCGCGGAGTGCTTCGGAATATTTGTTGCCTGTGTGCATAGAACCTTCGTCCACGTTGGCAACATACAGCACAGGCTTACCGGTCAGCAGGAACAGGTCAGCAATAGCAGGTTGTTCTTCTTTCGACAGGTCCAGTTCGCGGATACTTTTGCCCTGCTCCAGGTGCGCCTTGCAGCGTTGCAGCACGTCCAGTTCAGCCTTTGCTTTCACATCGAACTTTGCGGTCTTTTCCAAACGGCTCATCTTTTTTTCTACACTCTCCAAATCTTTCAGCTGGAGTTCCGTATCAATGATTTCCTTATCGGCAACGGGGTTGATGGCACCTTCGTCCCGCAGAATGTTTTCGTCTTCAAAACAGCGGATCACATGAATGATGGCATCCACCTCGCGAATGTTGCCCAGGAACTTATTGCCCAGTCCTTCGCCCTTGCTGGCACCACGTACCAGCCCGGCAATGTCCACAATCTCTATCTGCGTAGGCACAATACGATTCGGTTTCACCAGTTCGGCCAGTTTGTTCAGCCTTTCGTCCGGTACGTCCACTAGGCCCACGTTGGGGTCGATGGTACAAAAACGGTAGTTGCTGGCCTGCGCCTTGGCGCTGTTGCTCACCGCGTTAAAAAGAGTTGATTTTCCTACGTTCGGAAGTCCTACGATACCTGCTTGTAAAGCCATTTTATTTCAATTTGCAATAGGCAACCGGCAATTGGCAAACAACAAATTTTCATTTGCCTGTTGCATATTGCTTTTTGCCGATTGGTTAAAAAACGGCCGCAAAGATAAGGATATGCAGTGGGTCAAATCTGAAGGAAACGTTTATCTTACGACCGCATTTCAAAAATCAGGAACAGAATGGCGTTAAGCAGAATCTGGGCAGCCTTCATTATAGTGGCCGTAACCGTTGCAGCAATCCGTATCATGGCCACCGATAACAAAGTGATCTTTACCTCCATGGTAACGGGCCGTTCCGGCGATACCATCCGGCTGAACACGGCCGATACCACCACGCTCAACGCAGCCCAGCTCCGGCAACTGGATTCTACCCGGGTGCTGACTACCGGCAACCGGCAGGTGCGCCGCACAGCCGACGGACGATTGCAGTATTTCCAGGTGCAAAACGCCGATGGCATTATCGAAACCACCAAAACCGCAGTTAATATCAGCATTGGCCTTATCGGTATCATGGCCCTTTTTATGGGTTTTATGAGCATTGCCGAAAGGGCAGGAGGCATCCGGCTCCTGTCACGGATTATCGGACCATTTTTCTCCCGCCTTTTTCCTGATATCCCGAAAAACCATCCTTCCATGGGACACATGATGATGAATTTTTCGGCTAACCTGATGGGATTGGACAATGCCGCCACACCATTTGGGATTAAAGCCATGCAAAGCCTGCAGGAATTGAACAACGGTTCGGCCCGTGCTTCCAATGCGCAGATCATGTTTCTCTGTTTGCACGCATCCGGACTGACATTGATTCCTGTGAGCATTATTGCGGCAAGAGCAGCGCTGCGGGCAGAAAATCCAACCGATATTTTTGTGCCCTGTTTGGTGGCAACGTTTGTTGCCACCATGGCTGCAATGATCATCGTATCCATCAGGCAGAAGATCAATCTTTTCCAGCCTGTTATCCTCATGTGGATCGGTGGCATTTCGCTGCTCATTGGTTTGCTGGTACAGTTTATCGTGCGGATGAACGCCGATAACGTTCAGTCCTTCTCCGCCGTGTTAAGCAACTCTATCATACTGGGCATTTTCTTCCTTATCATCCTGGGGGCTGTGTACAAGCGCATCGACATTTTTGATGCCTTCATTGAAGGCGCGAAAGGGGGATTCGAAACAGCCGTACGCATCATTCCTTACTTGGTGGGCATGCTGGTGGCCATCTCCATGCTGCGCACCAGCGGCACCTTCGAAGCCATCATCGATGTAATGAAAGGCATGTTTGCCGCACTCGGCACCGACACCCGATTTGTGGATGGTTTACCTACGGCGCTCATCAAACCGCTGAGTGGAAGCGGTGCCAGGGGCATGATGATCGACACCATGACCACCTATGGCGTAGACTCTTTTGCAGGTCGCCTGGCCTGCGTGCTGCAGGGATCTTCGGATACCACTTTCTATGTAATTGCCGTTTATTTCGGTGCGGTATCGGTGAAGGATACACGTTATTCGGTGGGAGCCATGTTACTGGCCGACCTAGTGGGCATTATTACCTCTATTCTGCTGGCATACCTGTTTTTTGGGTAAACAGCTTTCAGCCTCTGCTATGTTTATGAATGAACCCGTTAGCAGGATCGTGGCCACACGTATGTAATTTTATTTCTGTATATTTTCAGGAACTTAGTCACGCAGGAACCCTTCATACTAAACTATGCGATCATGCCTGAAAAACCGCGACGCTGCTTTGTTGTAATGGGCTTTGGCATCAAAACCGATTATGCTACCGGTCGTAAACTGGACCTGAATAAATCCTATCGTTTACTCATCAAACCCGTTGTGGAAGGACTGGGGCTGGAGTGTATCCGGGCAGACGAGATCCGCCATTCGGGCTCCATCGATCTCCCGATGTACAAAGAGCTGCTGAAGGCCGATGTGGTAGTGGCCGATCTGTCTACAGCCAATGTGAATGCCTTTTACGAACTCGGCATCCGCCATGCCTTGCGGCCGTATACCACTGTTGTTATATCGGAAGATAAACTAACCTATCCCTTCGATCTGAATCACATCAAGATCACCAGCTACACCCACCTGGGCGATGCGATTGATTATGAAGAGGTGGAGCGGTTTCGAAAGGAGCTAAGCGTTACCCTGCAGGCAGTGCTGAATAGCAAGCAGTTTGACAGCCCGGTTTATACTTACCTCGATGGACTGGTACCGCCACGGTTGCAGGATCAGCTGGAAGAAGCACTTGCTGATACAAAAGATGAAAAACCCCCGGCGCCGGTACCAAAAAAAAGGACTAATAATGCCATGAAAACGCTCTCGCTGCTGGCTGAACAGGGTGAAGAGGCGATCCGGAACAAGGAGTATACAAAGGCAAAAGCCCTGTTCAATTCGGCGCTGCTGATCGGGAAAACCGAAAAAGATGCCGGCGTAAGCCATGATTCTTACCTCATCCACCGCCTGGTGTATGCAACCTACAATGCAAAAATTCCCGATGAAGTGTCGGCATTAGAGGAAGGGCTTGATCTGCTACACCAGCTTGACCTGGCGCATACCAATGATTCGGAGACAGTGGCCATTGCCGGACGCATCAAAAAGCGGCTCTATTTTGCAGGAGAGGGGGATCAACACCTGTTTGATGGCATCCAGTTTTACGAACGGGCTTATTTCCTGCTGCACAACCGGTACAATGGTACCAACCTGGCATTCCTTATCAATCATCGCCCAGAAACAAAGGAATACAGCCAGCCACATGAGATCATAGCCGACCTGGTGTTGGCCAATCGCATCCGGCGGGAGGTATTGAACATGTGCGAAAAAGATTGGCAAAGACTGGAGTCAAAGCAGGGCACCGCGAAAGAAAAACTGGCCAACGAAAACCCTGATCTTGCCGCCAGCCAAAAGCAAATGGAAAATGAACAACGGTTCTGGATCCTTGTAAACAGGGCAGAAGCGCATTTTGGCCTGGGAGAAATGGATGCATATAACGAAGCAAAGCTCCAGGCCAGCCAATTACCGCATGAGCCCTGGATGATGGCATCGTTTGAAGACCAGGTGGAAAAATTGCGGGTAGTTTTACAAAAACATGGGCATTTACTGCAGCCGGTTTGGATGGAAGCGTAGATAATTATGTTAAACAGGATGATCCGTCAGAAACCGACTTTCCAACGTACCAGGCGGTAATCGCCAAAAGAAGAAAGTGGTTGCCGGTAAGCCCTTGCCAGGTCGTCCAGCTTTTTTGCGGGGAACAATTTTAAGCGGGGATAGTTCTGTACCGGGTTTTCGCTAAGTGCCGTCAGCCGCTGGCTCCATTCGCGGTTATGGGTGCGGATAAAAACGCCTTCTTTCAGTTCAAACACCAGAATCTCGTTATCCAGCGACAGGTTCTCATCCGGGTCTGCCGCGATGAATTTCAAAAAGCCAAGTGTATTGTCGAAGGTGGTATCGGAAAGGAATACCTGGTCCGGGGCAAAGAGGAATTGATCGAAGGGCGGAAAGTTCTCCATGGGATAAATATACAAAGCAATAAAGTGCGGCTATTCCGCTTCATGATGATGATGCGGGGTTCCGCCAAACAACGCAACGGCTCCCCAGGCGGAAAAAGCTCCGGTACTTACCAGGCGACAGACTTCAGCAAACGCATTCGTGTCTAACATTTTTATATCCTCGGTATCCTTTAAGATCGGGATGGTGGAAGCAACATAGATAGTTTTTGCCGAGGGATCTTCTTTCGGAAAAGCAATTGCCGTTGTACCGGGCTGCAGATCACCGCTGTCGACCAGGGATTCAATCAAAGGCATAAAAGCGTGAAAATCAAGACCTGTAACGTGATAAGCATGAACCATTTGGAGAGTTTTGAGCAAGATAGAAAGACTTTGGAAGCTTGAGCGAAAGAGTTTGTGTAAGCTTAATACTTTCGGTTGTTTATACTTTTTTTCATCCGGGGAATAAAGACCCGAAAGGGCTAACAATTAGACTTAAGGGAGGACAGAGCAAAGAAGGCAGGCATGCAACTTGAGGAGTCTTAAAAAATGAGAGCCGCTGAACAAACGGCTTTCTTTGTGCCTGTTAACCTATTCAAAATTATCTATTGGCCTAATTTCCTAAGAATGGCTGCTTCGGCCATTCCAGCAGAACAAAGCGGGGGCTTTCGCCGCTGGATTTAATTTCCTCCTCAAAATCTTCTTCGAGTTCATGAATAGCGCCTTGTAATCGTCCGGGGACTTTCAGGCTGTCAGGACTGATGTATTGCTGGTCAATGACCTGACCAGCTAAAAGCATGGTTAAGTACATAAAGGCAAGATGCACAAAAAACTCTCCATTGTAAAATGGATTTACTCACCACGAGAGAGGGGGCAGAATTATGGTTCTAGTTGAAAGCAGTGTGCATATCTAAAAGATTTCACCTGTCGTAGCACGTCTCTCTGGAAGCGTGGCTAAAAATCAAAACAAAGCATAGCCTACGTGCGGAAGGGCCTACTTAACATAAAATGAAGTTATAAGAGAAGCCGGTTGCCGCTGAGGTTTGAACGGATTTTACAAGCCTGTGCGGTGGATGTTCCTCTTTGCGTGGGCTGCTTCGGAAAATCCGTTCAAACCTTAGCGGCACAGCACGATAACCGTAGATATAGTGACTAGTAGGCTTTGCTTATAACTCTATATTATGTTATTTAGGTTAGGGTCTGTGCGGGAGGCGGCATAGAAAAATGATTTCACAACAGCGGAGCATCAACCTGAAAGGTTGAATAATCACCGCAAGGTGAAGGCGTTTAGCCTGCTTTGCCTCCCAATCGCAAAGCGAAGCCACGGCAAATAGCATTGTCTCTTAAAAAGAGTAACGATGCAAACCTTCCTTTTTATACTACTCGGCATTATGCTGCTAATTGCAGCAGTTATTTTCGTGTCTTTTTGGAAAGACATGTCACACCGTTTTAAAGAACACACCGGCAAGTTGCAACAGGAAGCCGATGCCTATAAGGGTTAGCCCTGTGAATGCCCAGAAGTGTATCCGCTTATTTTTTCTTTTAATTCTTTTAGAGTTTTCGCTATTGGGATTGCCTACGTTTAAGAACCTTACATCTAATTCAACTTTGCTAGGCAGACCAAACTGAAAAAGCAAAAGGACACCTGCAAGGTCAAGAATAAGTCCAGAAGCGGCGAACCAATTGATTGGTTCATTAAGTATGATTTCCATAAACAGTCAGTATTTCCCTCTAAGATACCTGTAAAGACTATCCGTAAAACAGTTCTCCAAAGAAGCGTGGCGAAATCATTTTTTATCGCATAGCCTACGAGCGGAAGGGCCTATTTAACATAAAAATATGTTATACGAATTCCCGTCTAGGCGCTTGGATTGAAGGAAAATTTAAACACGCTACATTTCATTTTCCTTAGCGTTTAAATTTTCCTTCAATCCAAGCGCCGCAACACGATGTCACACCTAACGCAAGTGAGGGAATTTGTATAACATGTATTATGTTACTTGGGTTAGCCGTGGGAGGGGCAAGTTTTGTAGGTTTTACCTCACACAAAACTTGCTTGTGCGTGGCAAATCGCGTAGGCGGCTGTTCCTGAATTTTTTCATCAGCGGAGCATAGTCTTGAAAAGACTAATAATCGCTTTGAAAAAGCGAAGGAGAACGGATGGCTTTTGCTTCCCACCGCAAAAGCGCAGCACGGCAAGGGTAAACGAGAGTTTGCCTATAGTGTGAAAAAGATTTTTGATAACATCAAAATACCTATTTACGGAACGGCCATAATTTTAACGCTTCTGCTAATCTTAGAAGTGCTAAGAATAGTGCAATTGCAAAAGTGAACCATGCAATAAATCGAGTAGCCCAATAGCTTTTGTAGACCCTTTCAGCATTAGTTAAGTCTAGTTTAAGTTTCTTAAACTGAAGCTCTTTTTCTTCCTCAGAATGTTGTTTGTCTTTCTGATAGTTCATTAATATTTTCCTTGCATTATCTGGCACTTGCATTGTAATTGACCTAACGGAAACTGTTTTTGATTCTTGCTGTGGCTCATATTCAATTGTATAAACCTTAACCAACTCAAGTTCTTCCAATTGCTGATAAACTTTGAATTTGTAAGTAGTATCCCATATTTCAGAGTCAGGATAGAACTCTAGCACATCATTCGTAATGAATGTTTTTTTAGATGCGAGAAAAGCAAGTAATTCAGCTTGATCGTCAGTTATTTTGGTCTTATTCATCAATTGCCAAGATAAAAGAATTTGCGCATCGTAGCACGATCAGGGAAGCCGAGCAAAAAATTCAGGAACAAGCTTAGCCCTTGTGCGGTAGCGCCCATTTAACATAATATAAATTATAGGCAGAAGAACAAAAGCGCAGGGAAGTGGCTAACTTACAATCAAGTGATTAATATTGTTCGTTTTCAGCGCCTCAGGCATCAGTTAGCAATCTATCACTTACAACTTCATTTTATAAAACTACAAATCCAGACCGTAGCTATACCCTTGCACTCAGGATCTCATGCACCGCATGTTCAGCCAGTGCAAACTGAAACTGGAATCCTTCGTCCAGCAGCCGTTTGGGTTGCACCCACCGGCTCTTCAGAACCAGCTCAGTTTCCGTACCAATTATCCGGGCGCCAATCTCCAGTAGCCATTGGGGCGTAACCATACCCACTGGTATACCCATGGATTTCCGGAACATTTTCATCAGGGTGCGGTTCGTGACCGCCTCCGGCGCCGTACAGTTGTAAACACCGGTTTTACCGTGGGCAAAGATCCAGTCCACAACCCGGGCAAAATCCTGTTCGTGTATCCATGAAACCATCTGCTGACCGTTTCCTTGGTGACCACCTAATCCACTGGTTGTCAGTCGCTTTAGCCGCGGAAATACACCGTCTTCTCGTCCAAGAACCAGTCCCACCCGCAGTACAGCCTTTCGAGTTGCCGGCGTTTCAGCCTGCCAGAACGTTTCCTCCCAAGCCTGGCACACTTCCACAGAAAAGCCGGTGCCGAGCTCACCGTCTTGTTCGTCCTGTGGCCGGTCTTCGGCATGCCTGTAAATGGTTGCGGATGCTATATTGATCCAGCATTGCGGCGGATTGGTGGCTTCCGCAATGGCTTTCCCCAGCAAAGCTGTTGGTTCCAGTCTTGACCGAAAGATCTCCGCCTTATTTCTCGTACTATAGCGACAATTGACGTTTTTCCCGCAAAGATTAACCACCAGGCTGGCACTGTCAAGGGCCTTCTCCCAATCGCCACGTGTGGCGGCATCCCATATCATCGTACGGCAATTGGCAATCGGCACCGAAGCCTTTTTCCGGCTCAAAATGATGATTTCTTTGGCTTTTCCGCTGAAATAACGGGCTAAAACCCGGCCCAAGTAGCCACTGCCGCCGGCCAAAACAATTCTATTTAACATAATTGAGAAAGATTAGAAGGAACAGAATAACCAGCCTGTAAAGCACCCAAGTGGCGCTGAGTTTCCAGTTCAACTCCAAAATGCGGGTTCGGCGCACATGTTCAAGCAGCATAAGCCCGACAGTAACAGCAAACACAACTAGGTAAAAAAAGGCATTCTGCACCGAAAACAGATTGCCAAACATCATTACTCCTCCCAGCAAAAGACTGCCGGCAAGCGAAATGGTCATCAGGTTGCCGAGGTAATCCCAAGCTTTCTTCCGGTCAATGAACCGTACCGCCACCCCCTGCCAAACCAGTTGACCGGCGCATACCAGCAGTTCCCGGCCAAAGCCGGATGGTGGCAAAATGGCATGCAGCCTCAAGCTGTACCGGTGAAGGACAAAGGCTGCAATTAAACAAGTAAAAACCAGGTAAGCCATCCGGTAGCGCTGGTGGAACGAAGGGTTCAGCACAGGGTTTTGCATCTCCTTTTTTTCTGCAGGTATAATCAAGCGGCGGTTGAAAGAGATGAATTTATATAGCTTATCTGCTATTTTTCGGAATAAATGGTTTTGGCTCAGCGGCCCCAGAACCGGAAAAGAATGCACGATGATCTGCAGCAGGCTTTCCACGCCATAGTATACTTTCCCGGAAGTTGTATTCACCAAAGCAATTTCGTTCACGGACCGATCTTGGTTTACAAGACAGGCAAAAGTGTCAGGCATTTGATGGTAAGCGAGACGACCGTTTTCGGAGAGCATTCCGGCTTTCTGAAAGCCCTTTGTATAAAGATTACACATGGGACAAGCTGCATCGTAGAGGATGACGTGTCCTTCTAACCTTTTCATATTTTCAGAAATTATTGAAAAATAGTAGTAAAAAAAATCACCGTAACAACTTCAGGATCGTTCCGAAAAACCAGTTCTCGTCTGCCTTTAGCATCGTCTCCACACTTTGATCGATCTTACCGGCAAAGCCAGTGATATCCGTAACCGTTTTTACAAAGTGTTTGGCCTCCGGGCTATCTTCTTCCACGTTTTGCATCTGCGATAATTCCCTGAATAAGGGTTCAATCTCCCGGCGCTTCCGCTCCCGGGCAATACGTTTAGCCACTACCCAGATATCCTTTTCGGCCCGGAAGTATTCCTTCCGCTCACCTGGCACCGCTTCCCGGTACACCAAATTCCAGTTCATCAGCTCCCGCAGGTTCATATGGGCATTGCCACGGGAAATGCTTAATTCCTCCATCACCTCATCGGTTGTCAGGGCTTTGTCAGTTGCCAGCAGCAAGGCATGCACCTGTGCCATGGTGCGGTTGATGCCCCACTCCGAACCCAACCGGGCCCAGGTTTGAATGAATGATCGCTTGGCTTCTTCAAGTTTCACAATACAAAGAAATAGATTTATCCTAAATTTTCAAAAAATTCTGAAAATTTAATTTTAATAAGACAGATTGAATCCCCTCATGGATTTCAAATGGTAAGCAACCAGATTGTCCAAGTACGTATTCAGCCGCTGATTCAACAAAAATAAGCGGCTGAATTTCCAATATAAAAATCTGATTACTAATAATAAAGGAGAAACATATAAATAACAACAGAAGATCATCACTTTCTGCAGGTGTCGCTGGTGCCGGCACATTTTATCAATACAAGAGCCGCACTTTGATGGTTTCCGGCACACTGCGCAACAGGCTTTCGGCTTGTTTGGAAAGCTGCTTATCCACGTCTACTACAACGTAACCTATCGTTTCATTGGTTTTTAGATACTGCCCAACAATGTTGATACGGTGCCGCGATAATTCACCGTTGATAGCCGAAAGCACGCCGGGAACATTGCGGTGAATATGGAGAATCCGGTGTGAACCTGCCTGAGGCGGCAGTGAAAGCACCGGAACCGTATGGGAGCCAAATGTGATCCCTTTTTCCAGATAATTCAGCAGCTTGTTGCTTACGTCTTCACCAATATTTTGTTGCGCTTCTTCTGTAGAACCGCCAATATGGGGCGTCAGCAGCACGTTGGGCAATCCCTGCAAGGGTGACTGGAACACATCCCCGTTTTTTTCTGGTTCAACAGGGAAAACATCCACCGCCGCACCGGCGATTTGCCCGGACTCAATGCACTTGGCAAGTGCCGGCAGATCCATCACCTCTCCCCTTGCATAGTTTATGATGATGCAGCCTTTTTTGCAGTATTTCAGGTTATTCTTATTGATCAGATTTTTGGTTTGGTCGGTTTCCGGCACATGCAGGGTAACAATGTCGGACTGTGCCAGGAGGTCCTTCAGGTTTTTTGCATCAGTGGCATTGCCCAGCGGGAGCTTTGTTTCCACGTCATAAAAGAGCACCTTCATTCCCAGGCTTTCCGCCAGCACACTCACCTGTGTACCAATGTTGCCATAGCCTATGATTCCCAGCGTTTTTCCCCGCAGTTCATAACTGCCCTTAGCATCTTTCATCCACTGGCCCTTGTGCGCAGCGTTGTTTTTATCCGGAATCCGGCGGATGAGCATAATAGAAGCCCCTATCACCAGCTCTGCCACCGAACGGGTATTGGAATACGGCGCATTAAAAACCGTCACGCCACATTCGGTAGCCGCTTCCAGGTCAACCTGGTTGACACCAATACAAAAACAGCCGATGGCCTGCAGTTTTTTAGCAGCCTTCAACACTTTTGCCGTCACCTGCGTTTTGGAGCGAATGCCAACCAGATGAACGTCCTTTATCGCCTGGATCAGTTCATCTTCCGGAAGGGCCTTGGTCAGTCTTTCAACCTGTACATATCCGTTCCGTGTAAAATTCTTTACAGCGGTATCGCTGATGTTCTCGAGCAGCAGAATCTTGATTTTTTCCTTGGGATAACTCGTGGTTTCCATGGCGCAAAGATGGGATAAGATGTGAAATAACCATCCTTCACCTAATTTTTTGAGGCTGGACTCTTTTTTGTTGGGAATTAAAAAATATTTTTACCAACTTTTGCAACAATTAATCAGTGTCTTTTGAAAAACAGCATCCTTTCTATTGTACTCATAGCAGCGCTTTCCAGCTGCCATTCACCCAAAGCAGATGTTCCGGTCCTCGCAAGTGAAACTGCCGCCGCTGCCGTACCGGCACTTCCTGCAGCAGAAGTCAAAAAATACCATGATGCCGTAGATGAGGTTCTGCAGAAAAACCTTTTACGGGGTTCATTCAATGGTGCCATCCTGGTGGCCAAAGAAGGACAAATCGTTTATGAAAAATATGTAGGGTTAAAAGATCCCCGTGTGAAAGGAATGGATAGCATAACCGCAGAAACCCCGTTCCAGATTGCATCCACCGGGAAAACCATGACGGCCGCAGCCATTCTGAAACTGTGGGAAGAAGGAAGGCTGAACCTGGATGATGAAGTTACCAAATGGTTTTCCGGTTTCCCCTATCCCGGTGTTACGGTGAGAACCCTGCTCAACCACCGAAGCGGGCTGCCCGAATATCTTTATTACATGGAACATGGAGGCTGGAACCGGCAGCAACAAGCCACCAACTCCGATGTGATCAATGCACTGATTCAATGGAAACCAGCCAAAGCGGCCAGCGCCGACAGGCGCTTCCAGTATTGCAATACCAATTTTGTATTGCTGGCCCTGATTGTGGAAAAAGTAACCGGAGAGTCCTTTCCCAGCTATATGCAAAAAACTTTTTTTAAGCCCCTGGGCATGAAGAATACATTTGTGATTGGTAAAAATGAACAGGAACAGCACATGCTTTCCTTTCAGGCCAACAACAGCCTTTGGGCGCTTGATTTTTCTGATGGGCCTTATGGAGATAAAAACATTTATTCTACCCCACGTGATTTGCTCAAATGGGACCAGGCTATCGGTGCGGGAAAAGTTCTGCGAGAGCAAACACTGGACTCAGCTTATACGGCATACAGCAACGAAAAACCCGGTGTACACAATTATGGCCTGGGATGGCGTCTGCTGTTTTTCCCGGATAAGGATAATAAAAAAGTAGTTTATCACAATGGCCATTGGCATGGCTTCAATACCGCGTTTTCAAGACTGCCCGAAGAGGCAACCATCATCATTCTTTCGAACCGGTACAATCGGCTGGTATACAGTGTTGCCAAAAAGCTTTACGATGTTTTTGGCGATTACGGCAACAAACCTCACGAAGAAGATCAATAGCAGATGAAAGAATGATACCGTTACAATTTGGTGTGTCACCCTTTCTCAGGAATTGACGGTTCAGAATTCATGATTGCCGTGTATTTTTAGTTGTGAAAATTCTTACTGCCGAACAAATCCGTGAATGGGACCGTTTTACCATTTTGCATGAACCGGTATCTTCCATTGATTTAATGGAAAGGGCTGCAAGAGCTTGCACCAACTGGTTTCTTCTCCAAAAATGGCAACCGGAAACCGTTCGAATCTTTTGCGGCAAAGGCAACAATGGCGGTGATGGACTGGCTATCGGCCGCATGCTTGTACAGGAAGGTTACACTGTAGCATTTTACATTCTGGAGTTTGGAAAACCGGGGAGTGAGGATTTCCAGACCAACCTGCAGCGACTACATCAACTCGGCCTTACTACCATTCATTTTTTCCAAGAAGAGAATTCATTTCCAGCCATACAACCCAATGACATACTGATCGACGCTTTGTACGGTTCGGGGTTAAATAAACCCTTGGAAGGATTATCGGCAGCCTTGGTACACCATATGAATCAATCCGGAGCTCCTATCCTGTCCATCGATCTGCCAAGTGGCTTGTTCATGGACCAAAGTTCGAAGGGTAATACAGTTGTAAAAGCCCTGCATACACTAACATTTCAATGTTACAAAACCGCACTGCTGGTGCAGGAAAATGCAGCCTTTGTGGGCAGTGTGCAGGTACTTGATATCAGCCTTCACCCGCAATACCTGCAAAGCCTGCCTGCTACCACACATTTCCTGGATGAAGGAATGATCCGGCAAATCTATCAACCGCGCAACCGCTTTGCACACAAGGGTCGGTTTGGCCATGCTCTCCTGGCAGGTGGCAGCTATGGCAAAATAGGTGCTGCCGTCCTGGCAACAAAAGCTTGTTTAAGTACCGGTGCCGGGCTGACAACAGCCTTAATCCCACGCTGTGGCTATACAGTTTTGCAGGCAACTGCACCGGAAGCGATGACGCTGACAGATGCTGCAGAAGAACACCTTAGCATCTTACCCGATGCCATTGAACGGTATGATTCCATTGGAATTGGACCCGGGCTGGGCACCCATGCGGATACGCAAAAACTGCTTTCCTTTTTGATTCGCCGTTATGAGCGGCCAATGGTAATTGACGCCGATGGATTGAACATAATTTCCGCAAACAAAGACCTGTTGAACCAACTCCCGGCCGGCAGTATCCTTACACCGCACCCAAAGGAGTTTGACAGGCTGTTTGGCGACCACAACTCTGATTTTGACCGGTTGAAAACAGCCAAAGCAAAAGCAGTTGCGCTAAACGTGATCATTGTTTTAAAGGGACATCACAGCTTTATTGCGACACCATCCGGGGAGAACTTCTTTAACTCCACAGGAAATGCTGGCATGGCCAAAGGCGGAAGCGGCGACGTGCTGACGGGTATGCTCACTGCTTTTCTGGCCCAGGGTTATTCACCTGCAGAAGCGGCACAATTTGGGGTTTATCTCCACGGCTGGGCTGGCGATATTGCCGCAAAAAAATATTCGATGGAAACGATGCTAACCTCCCACTTGATTGATTGCTTAGGCGAGGTCTTTCTTGCATTGCAGCGATAGTTGGCGTCTTTAGTAAGACACCCTTCTATTTGTAGTGTTTCCAGGCTTTGAGATAAGCCATAATATCGTGCAGGTCTTTTTCGGAAATTTCTCCCCTCTTAAAGGATGGCATCACTCCTAATCCATGCCGAACCTGGAAGCGCTTGATAAAACCGGGTGCCGGGTTGGAGTTAATGGCTGGTCCCAGTCCGGCTTCCCCGGCTGGATGACATTTCTGGCAATGAACCATAAAGACCTTTTCTCCATTGGCAACCGCCTCATTGGGAATAACAAACGTTTCTCCTGTTATGGGTTCGCTTTTTCTGGCCACACAGGACTCAAAAACAGTTGATACAATCACTACCACAACAATACTCAACAACATCACGATCATTTGTCTCATACGCTACAATTTCGAAATCTTCCAAACAACACCAGTTCCAGGCTGCGGTTCAGGACCTTGTTCTGTCAGTTTCATTATTCCAAAATCCACGACATACAACACTTTTCCTGAAGCATCAAATTTTACCGATACAGGTCTTTCCAAGCCTCCTGATTTCAGCCAGGAAGCCGGACCATTCCTGGCACCCCGGTTCGTAGCGAAATCACGGATCACACCTGTATTTACATTTACTCTCACAATTTTAAAGCCAACAGGGAACAGCACTTTGCCAGCTTCCGGTGCCATGTCGCCAAACTGCGCAACAAAGGCTTCCCCGGAAAAACCAAAATCATTGCTACGGGAGAAATCAAACCCGTTTGATGAAGTATGCACACCGAAAATTGCTGCGGGTGATGGCGGCTGATTCGGCACTTGTTGCAGCAGCGGTTGAACAGGGTCTTTCCCCGGCACTTTGAACTCTTCATCGTTGCTGATTGGCTTAGCGGCAGAATAGTCAGGCCAGCCATACCACAGGTCAGGCTTCACTTCCCACAAAACATCACCGGCACCCCAAACTGGACGGCTTCCCCGTTCATCATAACCATTCTCCGTTACAAACAAGCGTCCATCCGGTGCAGTAGCGATACCAAACGGATTCCGAAAACCCCAGGCTACCAATTCAGGTTGTCCACCCTGCAAGGGAATACGAAGCACAGAACCACTGCAGGGAATGATGCCTTTGATTACCTGCCCCGCCGTTGTGGGTGTTCCAAACGGTGAAAAAGCGCCGGTGGTTGCTTTATCATCCGGGTCTGCGGTAAGCAGGTTAGCGGTTGTATAATTCTGTCCGCTTACGACTATGTCTTTGCAGGGAATATCATGAAAGTTCTGTTTTCGTGGCAACCATCCGAATTCCGCATTGTCTTCTCCTACCACGCCAGCATTGGTGGCCGTACCGATTGTAAAATACACGTAACCATCTTTTACAACAGGGCCGTTGGTATGATGATCGCCAACCGATGGAAGATTGGAGATTAATGCCGTTATCGCCCCTGTTTTGCTGACGCGAAGAATTCTCCCCCCGTCCATCTCTCCACCTTCTGCGATATAAAAATTTCCATCATGAAAGGTAATCCCGGACCAGGGCCCGTTGCGGGGACCCGTTGCTACCACTGTTGTACTGCCATTTGCTTCCACCCGCAGCAATTTGGGTTCTCCAAAAATTTCCCCGTAGGAATAGCCGGCTTCCACAACGTAAAGTTTCCCTTCATCATCAGTTGTAACAGCAGTGGGAAACGTAAGCCCTGCTGCAATCGCTTCTATTTTATAACCCCGATGAATAGCAATGTCGGAGGCGGTGATGCTTCGCTGCGGTATGACACGAATTTGCCCACCACCGTTGGACTTGCGCATGCGGTAACATTGTGTAGCAAAAAGGCTGATAAAACAAAGGAGTAATAAGAGATAAAACAAAGAGCGGCGCATACAATTTTGGCTTTATCCATAAGCCAAAAGAACTATGCCACCAGATGCGTTATTTTACAATCACGCTTCCTAACCTGCTGGTTAGCTCCATTTCCATTTGTTTCAGGTGATGATGGGTAAGGAAAAGCGTCATCTGTTCGGTGGGGGATGCTTTTTCCATGTCGGCCTGGTTTTGCAGAAGGAGCTTTTTTACTTTTTTGAGTTTAAGGTAGGTGATTGCCGATAAAACTTCCTCATGGCTTTTGTCTTCTTCAATTTTCAGGAACCGTTCCAAAGCTGTTGGATTGTTTACATCCACCGTGTGCATAAAGGTTTTGTAATCCTGCTTAAACAACCGCTCCTGGTATCCTGCCGCCTGGTTTTTATCGCTTTTCCAACGCGGGCTTTGCTGGTAGCGGAAGTCAAAAAGAGACACGGCAAATGTGCTTAGCTTATTATCGGAATGATAAATAAAATAGCTTTTATCAATCGGTTCCTTTTGCGCCAAATGATCCCTGTATTCAGTGAGAATACGGAGTACAGTTTCATTTTCAAACAGGTCGTCTTCCGGTAATTCGGAGAAAATATAATCAGCAGTAAGCTGACCATCTTCCCAGGGTTTATCGCCTTGTTCCAATAACACTCTTGCAACTTCCCGCTCCTGCAGTTCATCTTTAAACAGCAAATCAAAGGTGGCATCGTCGTATTCATTTACCGCTGCTTTTTTCGCGTTCTCTTCATAAAACGTTGCTTCTTCAAATGGCAGTTTTTTATCCGCCGACAACCGGTTACGGATAAATTTATTGACCAGGGAAGTAAATCCCGCTTCATCAATTTTTAAGGATTGTGAACATTGCCGGATATAATCTTGTTGCTTGGTGAAGTCTTCCGTTTTGTCCACCTTTGAAACCGTCTCGGCAACCAGGTTCACCACTTCTGCTTTTTTAGCGGCATCGTTTCCAGCATCCCGTAGCAGCACATCCAATTGAAAGAGGATAAAATCTTTTTTATTCTCCTGCACAAACTGGTTAAACCGGGCAGCACCTACTTTGCGCACATAACTATCCGGATCTTCTCCATCCGGAATCAGTACCAGCTTTACATTAAGGCTTTCTTCAAGTGCCATATCCAGCCCCCGAAGTGCCGCTTTTACACCGGCAGCATCGCCGTCATAAATAATGGTAAGATTAGAGGTAAACTTTTTAATCAGCCGTAATTGGTCACGGGTCAGCGAAGTACCCCCACTCGCCACAACATTTTCAATACCGGCCTGGTGCAGTGAGATCACATCCGTATAGCCTTCTACCAGGAAGCACTCATCTTTTTTATCAATGGCCTGCCGGGCAAAATAGGTTCCGTAAAGGATTTTGCTTTTGACATAAAGCTCGTTCTCCGGCGTATTGATATACTTGGGAGCCTTGTCATTTTTTTTAATCAGCCGGGCACCAAAACCAATCACCTTTCCGCTGTTGTTGTGAATAGGAAAAATGATCCGGTCGCGGTAATTATCCTGCAGCTGTCCATTTCGTTCTACCACCAATCCGGTACGTTGCAGCAGTTCCCGGTTGTACTGTTTCATTATGGCTTCGCTGGTGAAAGCATCCCGTCTGTCCGGTGCATAGCCCAGTCCAAATTTTGTGATGACCTCTTTGGCAAAGCCTCTCTCCTGCAGGTAGCTCAGGCCGTTTGTGTTTCCCTCCACTGTTTCCAGCAATTGCGTTGCGTAAAACGATTGGGCAAAGGCATTAATAATATGCAGGCTTTCCGCTGTTTGTTGCAGTTGCTTTTGCTCGGGTGAGGTTTCGGTTTCTTCTACCTCTACATTGTACCGGGCGGCCAGCCATCGAAGCGCTTCTGCATACGAAAGTTTTTCATGTTCCATCAGGAACGAAACGGTGTTGCCGCTTTTACCACAACCAAAACACTTAAAGATTTCTTTACTGGGCGAAACGGTAAAAGAGGGTGTCCGTTCATTATGAAAAGGGCAGTTACCGAGGTAATTGGCACCGCGTTTTTTCAGTTTCACAAACGAGCCGACAACTTCAATAATGTCAAGCCGGGAAAGAATCTGTTGTATGGTATTTTGTGTGATCACGAAGCCCCAAATATATAACGGCAGCGGGGAAATGGTGCCGAAATAATCCCACGGTACCGATCGCCTTTTTTATTGAGAAAAACAATGAAAATAATCAGCTTGCTTGCTGATAATTTAAAAAAAAGACCTGACAAAAAACAATTTCTTTTCTCTGCAAACTGGTCTAAATTTAGGTTACCATCAACACCGGGAGGAAAGTGAAAATGGAAAATTTTTTTTCTTAACCTTTAAAACTTTTACCTCATGGTTCAAACAGAAATCTCACAACTTTCAGCAGAATGTTCAGAATGGCGGCAGATCCTTCGCAATTACCGGGAAGAATTCCATAATTGCGAAAAGGCCCTGACAGAAACATGTAAACAATCGCTTACGAAAGACCATCTCACCCAGGTCGAACACTTTCAAAACCAGTTCGACATCCAGCTTCGCAACATTCACGATTTAAAACAAACCATCAAAACACACGAACGCAAGGTGGCCCTGGAAACTTCAGGGGAAGAAGTATATGCCGAGCATGAACATCTTCTCAATGAGTTTTTAAGTTTGGAAAATACCTTGCAGGAACTCCGTGACGAGTTCAGAAATTTCATCAACAATACAAGTTGCTGAGACCAGCAAGCAGTTATTCCTCTTTCACCTTGCATACCAAATATGGTATGCCCCTTCCTCCTATTGCCTCACCTTAAAATGCAAACACATGGCAGCAGAATTTGATACCTCACACGTAAAAAATATTGTTTTGCTGGGGCACGCCGGCTCCGGCAAAACAACATTGGCGGAATGCATGCTCTTTGAAGCAGGTATTATCAACCGCCGTGGCTCCATTGAAGAAGCCAACACGGTTGGCGATTATCACACCCTTGAGCAGGAACGTGGCAACACGATTTTTTCAAAACTCATGCACACCAAGTGGCGTGGTTACAAAATCAACATTCTTGATACACCAGGTTATGATGATTTTGTGGGTGAAGTTTTGTCGGCACTACGGGTAGCAGATACCGGTGTAATGTTGTTAAACGCAACAACCGGTGTGGAAGTGGGCACAGACATTATTTGGGAGTATACAGAAACGTTTAAAACGCCAATGATTTTCGCTGTAAATAAACTCGATGATGATTCGGCAGATTTTGACAAGGCCGTGCAACAGGCCAAAGATCATTTCGGCAATAAGGTAACCGTGGTACAATACCCGCGACAGCAGGGAGCGGGTTTTCACGAGATCATTGATGTACTGCGCATGACCATGTACAAGTTTCACGATACCGGCGGCAAGCCTGAAAAGCTACCCATACCGGAAGATGAAAAAGAGCGGGCTGACAGTTTGCATAAAGAACTGGTGGAAGCCGTTGCCAGTAACGATGAAGCGTTGATGGAAAAATATTTTGACAAAGGAGAACTGGATGAGGATGAACTGAAAGAAGGGATGAAAAAAGCCATGATTGCCCACGACATCTTTCCCCTATTCTGCCTGAGTGCCACCCGTAACATGGGTAGCGGCCGGTTGATGGGCTTTATTGATAATGTTTGTCCCAGCGCCAATGAAATGCCATCCCAGCAAACTGCTTCCGGTGAACAGCTTCCTTGTACCGCAGATGGTCCTGCTTGCATTTTTATTTACAAAACCATTTCGGAGCCACATGTTGGTGATATGTCTTTCTTTAAAGTGTATTCGGGCACCGTTAAAACCGGAATGGAACTGGTGAACGAGGCTAATGGCGTGGTGGAAAAAATCAACCAGCTGTTTTTAATGGAGGGCAATAAACGGATTCCGGTGCAGGAATTGGTAGCCGGTGATATCGGCGCTACGCTAAAGCTCCGGAACACCCATGTCAACAACACCTTACACGTCAAAGGCAAAAATTACGAGCTTACACCGATAGAGTTCCCTCCTGCTAACGTTACGTATTGCATAAAATCGGTCAACAAAGGGGAAGAAGAAAAAATGTCACAGGCCCTGCACCAGTTGCGGGAAGAGGATCCCACCCTTTTGGTTGAAGTTTCCAAAGAGCTCAAACAAACCCTTATTCATTGCCAGGGTGATATGCATCTTGCTGTTGCCAAATGGAAGATTGAAAACCTGCACAAAGTGCCGGTGAAATTTGGCAAACCACGCATCGCTTACCGGGAAACCATCCGCAAAATGGCAGAATCCAATTACCGCCATAAAAAACAATCGGGTGGTGCCGGTCAGTTTGGCGAAGTGTTTATGCGGATTGAACCTTATTATGAGGGTATGCCGGAACCTGCCGGCTTAACGGTGCGTGGCCGCGAAACATTTGACCTGGAATGGGGTGGACAACTTGTTTTTTACAACTGTATTGTTGGGGGTGCAATTGACACCCGTTTTCTGCCAAGTATTCTAAAAGGTGTTATGGAGAAAATGCATGAAGGCCCGCTGACAGGCTCTTATGTAAGAGATGTAAGGGTTTGTGTGTACGACGGAAAAATGCACCCGGTGGACTCCAATGATATCTCCTTCAAGATTGCAGGTATCATGGCATTCAAAGAAGCCTTCCAGAAAGCAGACCCGCAGGTTCTGGAACCCATCTACCAGGTGCAGGTACTTTGTCCCGAAGACCTTACCGGCGGAGTGATGGGCGACCTCCAAAGCCGTCGCGGAATGGTAGAAGGAATCGACACAGAAGGACATTTTCAGAAAGTGATTGCCAAGGTGCCGCTGGCAGAAATGCACGATTTCTGTTCTTCTCTCCGATCCATTACACAGGGAAGAGCAAAGTTTAAAATGTATTTCGATAGCTACCAACCTGTTAGTTACGACCTGCAGCGCAAACTGGCCGAAGAATACAACAAATCTGCTGAAGAAGCCATGGCTTGATGAAAGTCAAATACCCAATAGGAAAATGGCTTTTACAGAAACCTAATTTTGTATAGAGGCTTTTCTAAAGACTTGTTACATTTTTTGAATGTCTACCGAAACAACGAAGCCTGACGAGATTTCGTCAGGCTTTTTTCTTATTTGGGCTATAACAGGAGCCGGAATGAGTTTTAAGAGTGTGTAATTAAACTTTTTCTGTTTAATTTGTTCCGATAATAGTCACACAAACAAATCTTCTACCTATGCATGCTTATTTCAGAAATCATCAGTTGTACCTTGCTGAGCGATACGAATGGCTGGACCGTCACGTTACGAAGACTAGTCAGCGTGCCCTCATGAAAATTGAAAGCTGGAAGTTGATCGCCCAATCCGGTGACCAGGATCAGCAACTTCGCCTCGTAGAGAAGCTCCTGAAGGATTCTCTTCTCACACCGATTCCATCGCAAACAATTTTACACAAGGAAGGGTTTTTTCTCTCTAACTTGGAAAACTAAGAATACACCGCATTTAAAAAAAAAGACCACCAATAGGTGGTCTTTTTTCGTTTAAAGCTTTATTTAAGCGGCAACTGCCTTTTTTGTTTTCTTCGTTTCAACTTTTACTTCTTCTACCATTTCAACTTCTGATTTGATGAAGCTGATGGCTTGCCAAACATGGTCAAGTGAAATAGTTTCTGTCGCTTCGTATCCAATATCGTTCAGTCGGCTCCAACTGCTGTCGCGGTTCAGATCGGTGCTAATCTTAGAGGTTACTTTTGGGTGTGCCACCCACAGGCGGGTTTCATCCTTTACAGCTCCCATAATGTCCGTGAGAATGCTGTTCAACTGATTTTCACTTACGGCAAAGATCAGGGCAAAATCAAGTTTGCGGGATTTTAAGAGCGGAGTAAGATTCTTTGCGAAAGAGAGCTTTGCGAACTGCTTTTCTATTGATGAGGGTAGACCTTGGATTAAAATGTTTTTTTCGTTTTTTAGAGCGAGTTTGTCTAAAATAGTTTGAGACATACGTAATTTTATTGGTTAACAATCAATAAAGAAAAGAACGTTGAGAACTTTTTTCGAAATGTTGTGCAAAGATACTACATTCCACCCCCCCTTCCAAATTAGAATACATTAAAAATCCCGCCGAAACCTAGATTTGGCGGGATTTTTAGCTTTTTTTACGGTCTCTAACGCTTGGCAGTTCCGGGCTTATAATACTGTAAGGCTTCAGGCATATACTTCTGTAATTGCTCAATCCTTCTGCCTTCCGAAGGGTGTGTACTCAAAAACTCTGGTGGTTTTTGGCCATTGCTGGCAGCTTCCATCCGTTGCCAAAGTGGAATCGCTTCTCTTGGGTTATAACCGGCCATTGCCGCAAATATTAATCCGTAACGGTCAGCTTCCAACTCCTGTTTACGGCCAAACGGAAGCAAAACACCTACCTGTGAACCCACACCGTAGGCCTGCAGGAACAGGTTTTGTGTAGCGGCAGGCTTGCTGGCAAGTGCCACTGAAAGTGCAACACCACCCATTTGCTGCACCAGGCCCTGGCTCATCCGTTCGTTACCATGGGCTAATACCGCATGTGCAATCTCATGGCCCATAACCACGGCCAACGCAGCCTCATTCTGGGTAATCGGGAGCAGCCCGGTATAAATCACTACTTTACCGCCAGGCATAGCCCAGGCGTTTGCAGCATTATCAGCTACAAGGTTAAACTGCCAGTTATAACCTTCAAGATTTTGTCCTTTGCTGCGGAAGTATTGCGTAATAGCGCTGGCTACCCGGTTACCTACCCGCCGCACCATGGAAGCATCTTTATCGGCGGAGGGACTCACCACCCTGTTTTGACTTAGAAACTGTTGGTATTCCTGTTGGGCCATGGCATTGAGCTGATCTTCCGGAACAAGCCTGAGTTGATTTCTGCCAGTAATCTGGTTTGTAGAGCAGGCAACAACCGTGGCTGCAACTACAAATAGGGTCAAAATTCTGCGTACCATTTCTAATGATTTATATGTTCCCAAACCAATGATTATACCAAAAGAGAAAGTGCTGCAGGTTACCCAAACAAGGTCAACTGTTAATTAGCTTTAAGAAATAACAGAAACATCAGCCGTTTTCACTGCTGCAAGCATTTTATAACAAATATCAAATGTTACTGATTCTGGTCTCGCTGGCGACGGCGGTCGCGGTGCTTTAAGATAGGAAGCCTGTTTTCATTGCCTTTTAAAATACGGCTAATGTTTTTCTGGTGTGTGAGCAGCACCAGTAAGGCTACGGCGATAGCGAATACACGGTACAGTGTTTCAGGTTCATTGAAGATGAATAGAATAAAAATTGGAAACGCAACGCTGGCTAAAATTGAACTCAGCGACACCCAGCGGGTTGCGTACAATACCAGGATAAAAACGCCTACACAGCAAAGCGCCACGTTGGGTTGAATCCCCAGCACCATTCCAAATAGGGAAGCCACACCTTTGCCCCCACGGAACTCGGCCCACACGGGAAAGATATGACCAACAACAGCTGCCAGGCCTAAACCCAGTTGCATATTGATCAGATAGAATTCTCCATGGGTTTCATACGGAAGAAAAAAAGCAAGTTTTACCGCCACCAGGGCTTTTAGCATGTCAACAATCATGACAAATGTGCCCCATTTGGCACCCAGTACGCGGTAGGTGTTGGTAGCACCGGAGTTTCCGCTGCCATAATCACGAATATCAATTCCAAAAAATGCCCTGCTTGTCCATACGGCAGTCGGTATACTGCCTATTAAATAAGCCACAACTATCAGGAAAACTTCATTCATGTGCAATGCCTAATTGAGCGGCAAAGATAACCAATCACGTGAGGATTTGGTGTTAATTTAAAACCGGCTCATCGCTGCTTTTTAATAACAAGGATATCCATCCGTTTTTTTCCACCTTCTGCAGCAGTTGAAATCCCTGTTCTTCCGCTGTTTTTGTAATGTCCGCTTCATCAGCCACTAACAAACCGCTCAGCAGAACAATCCCTTTCTTATGAATGATCTTTGCTAAACCATTCATATACGCCAGCAGCACATTCCGGTTAATATTGGCAAGAATAATATCAAACTGTTCCTGAGGTAACTGCGACGACAGGGTTACCGTTATACGGTTGCAATGGTTTCGTTCAAAATTTTCCTTAGCATTCTCAATACTCCAGTCATCTACATCAATAGCCGTAATGCTTTGAGCCCCCAGCTTTTCCGCTAAAATGGCAAGAATACCGGTACCGGTGCCGAAATCGAATACGGATTTATTATGAAAATCGATGTTGCGCATTTGCGCCATCATCATATAAGTGGTAGCATGATGACCAGTACCAAAACTCATTTTGGGTGTGATTATAATTTCATGTTCTACGTTGGCGATGGGTTCATGAAAATGGGCCCGCACTGCACAAAAGTCCTCTACAACCACTGGTTGAAAGTTTTTTTCCCACACCGCATTCCAGTTTTGTTCTTCAACAGTATTGACCGTACAGTCATATCCCGAAAGCACCCGCATAACAGCATTCTTGTTGAAACCTTCTTCTTCAAAATATGCCATTAGCTTTTCATCTGTTTGTTCATAGCCAGTAGGATTAAAATCGTCTAAAAGTGCAATGATTTCTTCCTGCTGATATTCATTGGCAATAATCTCAAGTTGGATGTGCTTCATACTACAAAAATAAAGGCTGCCCGTAGGCAGCCTTGTTTTCAAGATTGAAATCAGATTATAAATTTTCCTGGTTTTCCTGTTCAGGATTCTGTTCCGGTCTTTGCTCCCTGCGCTGGCCATTGCCACCACCCTGATTGCGTTCCAAACGGGGTCTTTCGCCACGGTTTTCACGACTTTCACCACCACCCTGTTGCCCTTCAGGCTTTGGGAGCAAAATTTTCCTTGACAGCTTGAACTTGCCTGTTTTCGGATCAGTGCCTGTCAGTTTCACCTTTACTTTATCGCCTTCGTTCAATACGCCTTCCAATGTATCCAGGCGCTTCCAGCTTACCTCAGAAATGTGAAGCAACCCTTGCTTGCCCGGCAGGAATTCAACAAAGGCGCCATACGGCATGATCGACTTCACGGTAGCTTCGTATTCATCTCCAACAGTAGGAACAGCAACAATGCCTTTAATCCAGTTGTGAGCCTTATCAACTTTTTCTTTATCGGTACCAAAGATGCTGACCTCACCGAGGTTATTTTTTTCTTCGATGTTGATGGTTGTTCCGGTTTCACGCTGGATCTCCTGGATTACTTTACCACCAGGCCCGATCACTGCACCAATAAACTCACGATCGATGAACATTTTCACCATACGTGGTGCATGCGGCTTCACATCTTCACGGGCTGCGGCCATGCAATTGTACATCGCATCCAGGATATGCATGCGGCCACGACGGGCTTGTTCCAGGGCATTGCGCATGATTTCCATACTCAGGCCATCCACTTTGATATCCATCTGGATTCCGCAAATACCATCGCGGGTTCCGGTTACTTTGAAATCCATGTCACCAAGATGATCTTCATCACCGAGGATATCAGTAAGCACGGCATAGTTTTCGCCATTGGTGATCAAACCCATGGCCACACCGGCAACATGTTTTGGCATTGGCACACCAGCATCCATCAACGCAAGCGAACCGGCACAAACGGTAGCCATCGATGAAGAACCATTACTTTCCAGAATGTCACTCACAACACGTACAGTGTACGGATATTCCGCATCCGGCATCATTTGCTTCAGGGAGCGTTCAGCCAGTTTACCATGACCAATCTCTCGACGGCCAGGGCCCCTCAGAAACTTCACTTCGCCTGTTGAAAAAGGAGGAAAATTATAGTGCAGGTAAAACTTTGAATCAAACGACTTACCGGCTGTTTCTACCAGCAATTCATCCAGCGGCGTACCCAGGGTAACAGTTGTTAGGGACTGGGTTTCTCCTCTGGTAAACAGGGCAGAACCGTGTGGGGTTGGCAGCACATCCACTTCCATATCCAGAGGACGCACATCTTCCAAACCACGGCCATCCAACCGGATACGGTCATTCAGGATCATGTCACGAACGACATCGTATTGCAGGTCGGAAAGATAATTCTTGACGAATTTTTTGACTGTCGGATCCAGTTCTTCTCCTTCCGGCAGGTTAGCTTCGTTTTTCAGTACTTCAAGCAGATCATCCTGGATTGCTTTATAAGCATCCTTTCTTTCCTGCTTGGGCAGGTTGCCACGTGACAATTGACGCATACGCTCCGTCGCAAAATCAGCTACCCTTTGACGCAGGGTTTCATTTTGCTCTGGTTTGGCATAGTCTCTTTTTGGTTTGGCACCCGTCATTTCACGCAGTTCCAATTGCGCTTTGATTTGAACACGAATGGCTTCATGCGCCACTTCCAGTGCTTTTACGAGGTCTTCTTCGCTGCATTCTTTGGCTTCACCTTCCACCATCATGATATTGTCCTGCGTGGCGGCAATGATAAAATCAAGTTCTGCAATCTCTACTTCTGCCCGTACCGGGTTGATCTTGTATTCGCCATTAATCTTACAAACGCGAACCTCAGATATAACTTCTTTGATAGGCACATCCGAAACTGCCAGTGCAGCCGATGCAGCCAGACAGGCTAGTGCATCGGGCAGGATTTGCTCGTCAGAAGAGATCAAAGTAACGATCACCTGGACCTCGCAGAAATAATCTTCCGGAAACAGGGGACGCAATGCACGGTCAATCAAACGGGAGATCAGGATTTCCGATTCACTTAAACGGCCTTCCCTTTTAAAGAAAGACCCCGGAATACGGCCGGCGGCAGCCATTTTTTCCATGTAGTCAACGCTCAAAGGAAAAAATTCCTGGCCTTCTTTGGCTTCCTGAGCAGCAACTACGGTTGCCAGTAAAATATTATTGCCCATGCGCACGGTTACAGCGCCATCGGCCTGGCGGGCCAAACGACCGGTTTCGATCGTTACTTCACGGCCATCACCAATATCAAATGTTTTGGAGAATTTTTGCGTTAACATTTTTCAGGTTTGGGGGTTGGTGTTTGGTATAAGAAGTACAGGACTTCTGAAAACGCAAACAGATGTTGTTTCTACCGCGGTAAAAGAAAAAAGTGCGTAAAGCAAAAAGCCCTTCCGGTTGCGGAAGGGTTTCTGCTGAATATTATGCTTATTTTCTGATACCTAATTTTTCGATCAACTGGCGATATCCCTGCAGGTTGTGCTTTTGCAGGTAATTCAACAAGCGACGACGCTTACCAACCAGCTGCATCAAACCGCGGTGGGTAGAAAAGTCTTTTTTGTTCTGCTGGAGGTGAGCAGAGATTTGAGAGATGCGTTCGGTCAACAGGGCAATTTGTCCTTCAATAGAGCCAGTGTTTGTTGCCGCACCGCCAAACTGTGTGAAAATGCTTGCTTTTTTTTCTGTGGTTAATGACATCGTTAACAATTTTGTAGACATCCCGGATAGATGCCGGTTTTCGTTTTTACTTTATTTGGCGGCAAAAGTAAGCTATCAAGACAATATGGCAATGGCTGGAACCCCTGTTTTTTACAATGTTAAAACAGGCTTAACAACTTTTGTCACAGTTATATATCCGCAGCCAGGATAAAGAATCAACTGCCAAAAGCCTATGCATAAACTTTGATTCAATAGTCAACTCCCGGATTCCCGGTTCTTTGCTTAGCCATTTCGCTCTTTTCTCCCTACTACCTTTGCGCCATGCCCAAACCCTTTTTAACAGCCGAGTGGCGAAACCTGCTCATGGCCAATTACCAGGTTGATCCGTCGGCGCTAAAATCTTACCTGCCCTGTGCAACGGAACTGGATACCTTTAACGGGAAGCATTATGTCAGTCTGGTTGGATTTCTGTTTGCCAACACAAAACTACTTGGCATCGGGATACCCTTTCACCGCACCTTTGAAGAAGTAAACCTGCGGTTTTATGTACGTTACAAAGAAGACGGTGCATGGAAGCGGGGCGTCGTTTTTATTAAGGAGATTGTTCCGCGACAGGCCATTTCGTTTGTTGCCAATACCTTTTACGGCGAAAACTATGCAACCCATCCCATGAAACACAAATGGACATTAGATAGTGAAGGCCTGGAAGTGAGTTATCACTGGAAAGTTGGAAACGAATGGAACTACCTGGAAGCTTTAGCCGACAAAACAGCATCACCACTTCTGGAAGGTTCTGAAGAAGAATTCATCACAGAACATTACTGGGGCTATACCTTCATCGATCAAACCTGTTCGGGCACTTACCAGGTATTGCATCCAAGATGGGGCATTCACAAAGTGCATCGCTTCTCCGCCAATTGCAATACGGAAATCTTGTATGGAGAAGTGTTTTCCGATGCTCTTTCACAGCCGCCAAGTTCGGTCTTCCTGGCCGATGGATCGCCGGTAACTGTGTTGAAGGGGTCTAAAATATTTCCACCTGTATCTTCATAAAAAGGATAAAACGTTGAGCAAATTATATTCGGTTATTATTATCGGCGGCGGACCTATCGGACTGGCATGTGCACTGGAAGCAAAAAAAAGAGGACTCGATTACCTGATCCTGGAGAAAGGCACACTGGTAAACTCATTGTACAATTACCCGGTAAACATGACCTTTTTCTCTACTTCGGAACGACTGGAGATCGGTGGCGTTCCGTTCATTTCCAATAACCCCAAACCTAAACGGGCCGAGGCTTTGGAATATTACCGGAGAGTAACACAGGACCACAACCTTGCTATCCACCTGTTTGAAGAAGTGCTGGATGTAACGAAAGACGAACAGTTTTCTATTAAAACAAATAAAACGACATACGCAGCACAGGCAATCATTGTGGCTACTGGCTTTTACGATATTCCCTACCTCCTGCATATTCCCGGGGAGAACCTGCCAAAGGTGAAACACTATTATGATGATCCGCATTATTATGCGTTTCAGAAAGTAGCCGTGATCGGGGCACAGAATTCAGCGGTGGATGCTGCCCTGGAAACCTGGCGCAAAGGTGCCGAAGTTACCATGATCATTCGCGGACCGGAGATAGGCAAGCGGGTAAAATACTGGGTGAAGCCTGACATTGAAAACCGCATTGCTGAAGGTTCCATTAAAGCCTATTTTCATTCAATGGTGACAGAAATCAGGGAGAGTGAGATTGTGGTGCAAACGCCCGAAGGAGAAATTGTTTTACCAAACGACTGGGTGCTCTCGTTAACCGGCTATCAACCCAACCTCTCTTTTCTTCAAAAATTAGGAATTGAATTAAGTGCCGATGCTATTCGCAAACCGACCTACAGCGAAGAAACGCATGAAACAAACGTGCAGGGAATTTACCTGGCAGGTGTGATCTGCGGAGGCATGAACACGCATCGCCTCTTTATTGAAAACTCTAGGGAACATGCCGAAAAGATCATCCATGCAATTGCCGGGAATATTACACCGGGTTGATGATCCGGATTACTTTCATCTTATTCAGTAAACGGATAATCGGATACACGGGGTCAAACTCTCCCCTCTTCGCGGCAAAATTGCTGCGGCTGGGAAACTTGTGGTGGTTGTTGTGGTAACCTTCTCCAAGCATCAGCATGTCCACTTTGAAAAGGTTCCGGGAGGTATTGTCTGTTTCGAAATTTACTTCTCCATACTTGTGTGCAAACCAGTTGATGATCACACCATGGATAGGCCCCATCAGGATGTGCACCGGGATCAGCAGGTACCACCAGGCCGACGGTGCAAAGGCCACGTAAAACCAGGTATATATGCCGGACCAAAGAATGCGGGAATACCAGGTGTTGCCCCACCAGTCGAGCCAATTGATTTGCGGAATATTTTTCAGAAATCGCTCCTCCACCGGGATCTTGTTCTTCATGATCTGCACATAGGTAATGGATGTGCGCAACATCATGCTGACCAGATTTTTATCGTATTGGGGCGAATGCGGATCATGCTCCGTATCGGTGTAAGCGTGGTGAATCCGGTGCAGGATGGCATAAACCCGCGGACTCATATAAGAAGAACCTTGCGTGATGTACGAATACACAAAGAAAAACCACTCCCAGCCTTTGCTCATGGTAAAGGCGCGATGGGCTGCATACCGATGATGAAAGAACGTTTGTGCAAAGAGAGAGAGATACCAGTGTAAAACAAAAAAAATGAGAATAACAACCATGGCTTAAAATTGTCAACGTAACAGACAGTCTATCAAATTTCAGTCCGTTACTTGCCTTTGCTTTTTTGCAGGCACAAAAATAGGTGCAAACAGGTATATTCTGGATAGACCCGTTTACCCTGCAGTCTGGTAGTGCTTATTCTTCGGCTTTGTTGCTGACAAAGGAAAGCTTGGCAAATTCGGTTCCGCTGAAGATTTTTGCCAGGTTGATGTTTTGCGTTTTGCCGTATTCCTGCAAATGTGTTTGGGTTACAATTCGCCAGAAGTTTTTGCCTTTTAACTCGTTGTAATCTTTTCCTTTCACGATCAATCCGCGAACAGGGTTACGTTTTTTCATTTCAAAACGGATAATTTTTCCTTGAGGAACTTCTTCCCTGCTCAGAAATTGCTCGATTTGTTCTACTGTCATAGCGGGCTAAGGTAAGGTTCTGTGGTTGTTTGTAAAAAATTTCTTGTGTTAAAAAAAGCGGCACCCATTTTCAGGTGCCGCCCTTTTTCCTTTATCCTTGTTTAACCAGTTGAATTTCACATTGAATGCGAATATCATCACTGACCACTACCTGCCCGGCTTCAGTAACCGCATTCCAGGTAAGGCCAAATTCTTTACGGCTGATCTTTCCATTAACGGTAAAACCGGCTTTGGTTTGTCCGTAAGGATCTACTACGGTACCACCATATTCTACTTTTAAAGAAATGGGTTTGGTGGTGCCGCGAATGGTGAGGTCTCCTTCCAGTGTACCTTCATCGCCATTGGCGTTGTATCCCTTTCCCACAAAGCGTAATTGTTCGTGCTCCTCTGCATGAAAAAAGTCTGCAGATTTCAGGTGGGTATCCCGTTGCTCGTTGTTTGTATCAATAGAATTGATGTCGGCAGTAAACTCAATTTTAGAGGCAGTGGTAAAATCTTCGTTTTCTGTAGTCACTTCCAGGTCGAATTTTTTAAAATAACCCGTTACAGTGGTAATCATTAAGTGCTTCACCTTAAACTGTACTTCCGAATGCGTGGGATCTAATTTCCATGTAATTGCCATAAAGTTGATTTTAGACTGTGAAATTAATCAATGTTTAAACACTGACAATACCTCTCCCTTATTTTTGCAAAAATTTCGCCATTAGTACAAAGCAACGCAACGAGAACGTAGTATCATGCCTGCAATGGTACATGTGGAGGCTGCAGGGAGTTAGCACTGGCGGAAAGTTCGAAAACGACCGGTTTATTCGCCAGCTCATAGGACTCATTCAATATGCAGGCATTAATAAACTTAATATTATATCTGGTAATGGTTCCGTACGCTTCGTGTATGTGGCCGCAGACATGTACTTTCGGTTTTATTTCTATTACTTTTTTCAAAAGATCCCTGTCACCGGCATGCTGCTCATTCAACACCTGGTCCAGTATTCCATAAACAGGACCATGTGTTAACAGGATATCTGTATCCGGCGGAATATGGTTCCAGTGTTTTGCCATGGCAGAACCGCGTTGCTTGTTAAAAGCCCAGCGGTAAAACCAGGGTGTGTAAGGAGAACCCCAAATCTTAATCCCCTGGATACTCAAAGCTTCATCCTTCAGATAATACACACTATCCGGTAGCATTTCCTGGATTACCGTCTGCTTTTCACGTTCAAAAAAATAGTCGTGATTGCCTGCAATAAAAACTTTGTGTAAGAAGGGTTGCTTCCTAAACCAATCAAGAAAATCCACGATCTCCTGCCGTGAACTCCGGTAACTGATGTCACCGGCATGCAGCAACACGTCACCTTTGGGAAGTCTCAGGCTGCGGTGCCTGCAATGGGTATCTGAAATGGCTACAAATCTCAAGTATGCTTGTTTGACCCGATTCACAAAAAAGTCCCGCCAGGGGCGGGACAATACACGTATTCTACTTCGTCTTATGCATTTTCCCTGTCTACACTGGTATTCCGGTTAGAAGACTGATCGCGGCTGCCTTTCTGAGGAGTGGAACGTTGTCCGCCTGTTTGTTTGCCATGATTTGCCTTTTCCCGTGATCCGCCTTTCATACCCTGCATGCTCTGATTGCTGGCACCTCTGCCGGATGATCCGTTTTTATTGTTATCGCCACGTCCTGCCATAGGAATAGTATTTTTGTCGTTTAGAATTATTTTCCCTTATCATTTGAACATGAATTGTGCCATACAATCGCAGGCCCGGAAATTTATCTGCCTCCTTATAACCAGTTTCATCTTTCATTTTGCATACGCCCAGGAGAGTGATTCCGCCGCCAATACCTTAACAACAGTTGAAGTAACCGCCTATGGGCAGGTCAGGAAATTAAAGGATGTGCCAGCCGCCGTGGGTTATGTCAGTCCGCAAACGCTAAACCGGTTCAGTCCTGCATCTGTCATACAGGCAGTGAATACAGTTGCCGGTGTACGCATGGAAGAACGTTCACCGGGAAGCTACCGGTTCAACATCCGGGGAAGCTCCTTGCGTTCGCCTTTCGGCGTGCGGAATGTAAAAGTTTATTACAACGACATTCCTTTTACAGACCCCGGCGGACACACCTACCTGAATGGATTGGGTTATTACAATTTCAATTCGATTGAAATTCTGAAAGGTCCCGGCAGCAGCTTGTACGGAGCCGGCACCGGCGGTGTACTGCTGATAGAAGGAATGAACCCAAATGAACGCAGTAATATAATGGCCGAATACACCAGGGGCAGCTTTGGTCTGCAGAATGCATATGCAGGTCTTACGATCGGTAGTGGGGAAAACAAAAGCAGGCTGGGTTTTCAGCACCAGCAAAGCGATGGCTACCGGAATCATTCGGGGTTGGAACGAAACATTCTGAGCTGGTCGGGGCATCATCGGTTGGGAGAAAACCAGGTTTTGAAAACAACCTTTCTTTACAGCGATCTTTTTTACGAAACACCCGGCGCCCTGACAAAAGCAGAATATGACGCCAATCCCAAATCCTCTCGCCCCGATGGCTTTGGCTTTCCCAGTGCCGAGCAAAGCCGTGCTGCCATTTACCAGAAAACCTTCTTGGCAGGTGCCAGCTTAACACAAAAACTAACAGCAGCGATCACCAACCAGTCCATTGCCTATGCAGCATTTACAGAATTGCGCAATCCTACTATCCGTAATTACGGAAAAGGTGTTGAACCCCATGTTGGTGGCAGAACCGTTTTTACCGGGAAGAAAGAATGGCCGGGTGCCGTTTTGGATGTTTCGCTGGGTGGCGAACTGCAACAGAATTTTTCTACATCTACTGTTTATAAAAATGTCGGGGGTGAAGCTGACAGCCTGCAATCGGAAGATGATATCCGCATCCGGCAGTCGTTTATTTTTTTACAGGGAAATCTCTCGCTCAAAGATTGGGAGATTACTGCCGGCGCTTCGTTGAATGGATCCAAACTCAATTTCCGTCGATTGGCACCGGGTCCACTCCCCCGGCAGAACCGCACACTGAACGACCAGCTAACACCACGCCTGGCTATTGCCCGCAAGTTTGACCGGCTGACGATTTACACCAGTGTTTCCAAAGGTTTTTCGCCACCCACATCCGCTGAATTATTGCCAAGCGGCAGCAACGTGAACCTGGAACTGGAACCGGAAGAAGGTACCAATTATGACCTGGGCTTTCGCGGCACGTTACTTAATGGACTGACTGTAGATTTCAACGCATTTTATTTCCGGCTGAAAAATACGATTGTGCAAAGAAGAGATGCCGGCGGTGGCGACTATTTTATCAACGCAGGAAAGACGTCGCAAAAAGGTTTGGAAACAAGCCTGCAGTACAGCTTCTGGCGGAACAATCCTGGGCTTCGGCAGGCAACACTCTGGTTGAGCCATACCTATCATCATTTTCGATACAAAGACTTCAAACAGGTAACGGCAGATTATTCGGGCAATTCATTACCGGGAGTAGCGCCACATGCCCTTTCAGCGGGGGTTGATGTCACAACCCGGCCCGGCTTATTTGGCAACATCACGTATTACTACAATAGCCGGACACCGCTGAACGATGCCAATGCCGACTGGGCAGCTAGCTTTCATGTATTGGGTGCAAAGCTGGGATATGAAATGCTGTTTCGTGATGCCCGGAAACTGCGAATTGTTGCCGGTGCCGATAATCTGTTGGATCAGCGTTACAGTTTGGGTAATGACATCAATGGTTTTGGCGGACGCTATTACAATGCATCACCCGGCCGGAATTATTATGCATCGCTGCTGTTGCAGCTTTTTACTAAATAAGATGGTTGCTGATGCCGGTTGCCTTTTATCACCTATAACAAATCCCCTATTTTTGCGCCCAAAATTTTGAGCAATGAGTAACAGAACATTTACCATGATAAAGCCCGACGCCATGCGTAACGGTCATGCCGGTGCTATTCTGGATAAGATCATTAAAGCAGGTTTTCGTGTAGTGGCTTTAAAGCAAACCAAACTTTCCAAAGAAAAAGCCGGCGAATTTTATGCTGTGCACAGGGAAAGACCTTTTTATGGAGAACTGACGGAATTCATGAGCAGTGGCGCTATCATTGCTGCCATTCTTGAAAAAGACAACGCCGTTGCTGACTTCAGAACCCTGATTGGTGCAACGGATCCTGCCAAAGCCGATGAGGGAACTATCAGAAAATTATTTGCAACATCAGTCGGTGAGAATGCCGTTCATGGCAGCGACAGCGATGAGAACGCAAAGATCGAAGGCGACTTTTTCTTCAGCGGTCTGGAGCAATTCTAATAAGAAATTATTACGTTATTGGGTTATTAGGTTATTTATGGCGTCTTCATTGTCGAATAACTTAATAACTCAATAACACAATAACTATATTTCCTTCACCATTTTACGGATCATTTCATTCCTTACCGGCTCCACTTTATAACCTGCCTGGCGCAGTAAGTTGATCACACCTTTTTTACCCGGCAAATGACCGGCTCCAACTGCCACTACCAGGGCCTTTTCTTTCATCAGTGATTGCAGCTTCTCGGCCCAGGCGATGTTGCGGCTGTACAACAAAAGTTCGGTAAAGTTCTGGATTCCCATGTCTTCCTGCATCGTAAGTTCTTCCAGTTTTTCCAGCTGTTGCCTGCGGTAAGCATCGGTCAGCATTTTCATGCTGCTGTCGGCCTTGTTATCCGCAGATTGTACGATCATCTTGTACAACTGTTTTGCCTGCAACTGGTAAGGAATCTTATCAAATATGCTCAACTGAAAATTCATTGTTTCCAGTCCTTTGATGTCAACACGATTCTGCTTCGCTTCTTTCATGATCAGCTGCTCCATCGAGATCACATGATCACAGGAGCTCACCTGTTGCTCCGCCAGCATTGATGCGGTCAGCAAGGGCTTATACTTTTCCAGCATGGCAAATGGCAACAGCGATCCCTTTTCTTCAAAATGTTTTTTGATTTTGCCGTATTCTTCTTTGGTAAGCAGGTCAGCCAGGGTGGTATCGTTGCGCATACCCATTTGCTGCATGGCACCCATCATTTCAAACAGGTTTTCCAGGTCCAGTTCCAGGTACACGTTGTCGGCTTGTTTGATAGCCAACCGAAGGCTGTCGCTCAATTCAATATCATCGGCACACAACATGTGCATCGTACCAAAAAGATATGATGGCTTTTGCAGCCCCTTGCCGCTGATGCGCCACAGCAGGGTATTGTTCTGTGCAGCTTGCGAAGGAGATTTTTGTTTTTGTCCGTTTACCACCAGGCCGGCACAAATCACCAGTGCCGTCAACCACAAACATTTTTTCATACAGGCAAAATACTGAAGAAAACGTAGACGCGGAACACTCGTTCGGTTTTTAACAGGCTCAATAAAAAACTTCTGTCCAATAGCGGGAAAAGGCCATACCCCATTTCACCTCCATCATCTCTTCTGTAAGGGGAAAATCCATTTCATTTTTTACTGCCAGGAGCGGCAGATTAACCCCTGCACCGAGGGCTGCCACGATAGTTCCCTGCACACGGGGGTTAATTTCCAGGAGCAAGGGTTTTCCTTCTGCATTCTGTTTGACCTGTATACCGATGTTGCCATGCAAACCAATGGCGTTGATGATCTCCTTGCAATAATCAATGATGGCAGCATCTTTTTCAAAGCGCCCCTGCACGCTAATGCCGTTGATCATTTTCTGACGCAAACGCGGTACAACCAGCAAAGCTTCGCCATCCTTGGCCACGCAATCAACCGAATATTCATCACCGGGCAGATACTCGGTTACCACTAAGGGAGGAAACGGTTGCGAAGACAGGATTTTGACAGCATGGGTATACGTGATGTAAGTGTTGTATGGCTTCTGCTGAAACAGCTGTTCGGCTTCGTTGATACTATCGGAAACAATGCGAAAACCACGGCTGCCGTTGGCAACAGCCGGTTTAAAGCAAAAAGGCTTCTGGGGATGTCCCAGTTCAAAAGCTGCATGTATAAACTCCTCCGTTGTATTTGCAATATAAAATTGTGGAACGGGGAGTCCCCTATCCTGCAAAAACTGGTAACAAGCTCCTTTATCATTGGCAGTTTGAATGGCTTGGTAAGCGGAAACCAGCACTTTGATACCGGCTTTTCGAAAAAGCTCCTGGTGCCGTGACAGTGGGATTAATTCTCTGGTGACAAGCGGAAGAACAAGGTCAATTTTTTCACGCTGGCAAAGCGCCAGAACCTCCCCGGTATAGTTTGGTTCTCCGGCCTTGGGAATAGTAAAAAACCGTGAATGCAAATGTTTGCCCACTGCATTTTCATCCGCATCAGCTATCGTTAGCCGAATCCTTTCATCCATCAAAAGACATTTGATGATTCCGGCTGCACCCGGTGCACCTGCTCCGGTCATCAATACATGTAGGTTCGAATTCAATCAGGCAGTTTTAGGAACGGAAAGATACTGTGAAAGCTGTTCTGTAAAGAGCTCCAGCTGATGCTCCAGTTTTCTGAAACGTAGTCGCCTGTACCTGCCATTGCTCAAATGCAAACGAACAATCGCCTCAAGACCATTCCGGTCTTCTTCATGGTCAAAAGAAAGTATACTCTGAATGGGAATCCTGTTCGCATAGCTTCGTTTGAATAAAAGATCAAACATCCTTGGGAGACGGTCAATCAGAAAAAGACTCCAGATGATAATCCCCACATAGAAGAAAGGGCCTTCGGAACGGTAAAACTGCAAGACAAATGCAGCCATAAAGCAAACTTCCCAACTAATTTGAGCAAACGCAGTTCTCGAAAAAGGCACATCTACATTTCTGATATAAAGATGTTCCCTTTCGAATACGACGGAACCATATGTCGTAGTGAACGCTTGTGGCATAGTACAAATTTCATGAGAATAAATGTAAAACGAATCCGGTTCCACTATCTTGCACCATGCCTTTTATTCAAACAGAAAACCTTCCTTCCAAAGAAATTATCAGGGGTTACCAGGCCCAAACCATCCACACAGGCACCATGACCCTTGTGTACTGGACCGTAGAAGCCGGTCACGCTATGCCCATGCACTCCCACCTGCACGAACAGGTAGCGCATGTGCTTAGTGGTGAATTTGAATTAACCGTGGATGGCGAAACACGTTTACTTACACCAGGCCTTGTAGCCGTTATTCCGCCACTTGTACCACATGGTGGCAAGGCGATCACGGATTGCAAACTGCTGGATATCTTCCACCCGGAAAGGGGGGACTATAAGTTCTGAGCTGCAGTGAGACTAAAAGACATGAGGGAGCACAAAAGATCTTTGAACTCCCTCATGTGTTTATGCCTTCGTTATTTATCCTGCCACTACGGCTTCTTCACCGTAGATCTGGTTTTTGAATTTGAGTGATGGCGATGGAAGAAAAGCTCCCAAACCCAAACCATCCCATTTTTCATCAACAGACTGAATGGTTTTATCATCCATCACGATGATGTTGGGCCAGTCGCGGTGGAAATTATCAAACGCTTTTGTTTTGATCGTACCGTCCAGTCCCATACAGGCAAAAATCTTCTCTTCTTCACGCCAGGAAGGACGCTGCACCAGGATAGCATCCCGTTTGGGGTCAAGGTTATTGCAGAATCGCCAGAGCGCCACCGGCAGATCTGTTGCATCAACCGTATGCTCAACATAAAGCACCAGTTTGATGCCTTCCAACTCCTGCAGCTCGCAGATCTGGTTGTGCAGTTCCCGCACATGCCCTCTCCTGTTTTTTTCAATGGAAAGAAGCAGCACCGGCATCTCATTCTCCAGCAGTGAAGCATTGATTCCCTTGATCTCTTCAAATCGCGACAATGCTTTTTCTATCGCAACCCCTGAACCTTGAATCGGCAAGGCTTGGTTATCCTCTACTTCTTCGTCAAACTTCGCGGTACCGTCAATGCACATTTTGCCGCCGAATCCCAGTTTGCTGCAACTGTGGTCCAGCACATCCATCGGTCCTTGGGCAAAGTGAATATCAGTGGCGGGATTGAGATTTTTGAACACATATTTCGACAGTGCCGCATAATCCTGGATCTTCACGCCTTCATCGGCCATTACCAGGATTTTGTTGAACATCATTTGTCCTGCACCCCACATGGCATTCATGACTTTCTGCCCCTGCCCTGCGTAATCTTTTTTAATTTGTGCAATCACCAGATTGTGCGCCACACCTTCTACGGGCATATCCATGTCCAGGATCTCGGGCACCATGGTCATTTTCATCGGTGCCAGGAAAATGCGTTCTGAGGCTTTGATGAGCCAGGCATCTTCCTGCGGCGGAATGCCAACGATGGTAGCAGGATATACAGGGTTGCGTCTATGGGTAATGCAGGTAATGTGAAAACGAGGGTACCAGTCGGGCAGCGAATAATATCCCGTATGATCGCCGAAAGGACCTTCCCAGATCAGTTCATCAGCCGGATCAACATAGCCTTCAATGACAAAATCAGCATCAGCCGGAACTTCAATCTCGGGTTGTGTAATGCATTTCACCAGCTCTACTTTCTTTTTGCGAAGAAAACCCGCCAGCATGTATTCATCCACGTTTTCGGGCAAGGGAGCGGTAGCAGAATAAGCATACGCTGGGTCGCCACCAAGGGCAACTGCCACGGGCATACGTTTCCCCAGCTTTTTGTATTCATTAAAATGTTTTGCCGATACTTTGTGCTTGTGCCAGTGCATACCCGTTAGTTGCGGGCCAAACACCTGCATCCGGTACATGCCTACGTTTCGCGTCGCTGTGTTCGGATCTTTGGTGTGAATAACCGGCAGGGTCACAAATGGTCCCCCATCCTTGGGCCAGCAGGTGATCACCGGTAGTTTGGTAATATCCGCTTCAGCTCCCTGCAGAATAACCTCCTGGCATTCGCCACGGCCGCTGCGCACCTTCGGCATCCAGGAAGCAAACTGCCCCAGCATAGGAAGCATTTTTAATTTGTCAACAATGCCCTCTTTGGGAGAAGAAAGCTGGTGAAAGAGCGCTTCAATCTGTTTGGCCACATCATCCAGGTGATGCACACCCAAGGCCAGGCACACCCGGCGTTCGCTGCCATAAGCGTTCATTAATACAGGAAAGGCATAGCCCGTGTTTTCAAACAGCAAGGCCTTGCCGCCACCCGCTGTTTTACTGACGCGGTCTGTGATCTCAGATATTTCCAGATGTGGATTGACGTATTCTTTGATGCGTACCAGTTCGCCTTCCCGTTCCAGGAGGTCGATAAACTGCTGCTGATTTTTGTATGCCATGTGTTGTTGCAAAAGTAGTAACACACAGCGTTAGCAAAATGTTTACATCGGTACTTTCGGGCAACCATATCCATTCTTATTACCACTTGCACTGGTTTTACCATAGCCGCCACCCAGCCGGAATGTGAGGTGAATGCCTGTAAAATACATCCAGTCGTTGGCCTTGGGGTTGCCCCGTTGCGCATCTTTGGCCGGGTAGCCAATGTCCGGGTAACCCTGTGCTTCACCCGGAACCTCATCGCCACGATAGGCGAACCTGACCGCATCAGGACCTTTTGCCGCCAGCAGAAGATCTTCGTCGGCATAACTCATGCTCACATCATCCAGGTAATCGGTAAAGAGGCGGCGCATACCAAGTTCCAAACCAATCCGGATGTTATCGTTGATGTTGTACTTGATACCTCCGCCAAACGGGATGGAAAACTGTGTCAATGCATAGGGCTTCCGGTCAGGGTACTGGGCTAATCCCTGTCCTTCGGTACTCAGGGGCTGGAGGAAAACCTTGCTGCCGGAATCATTGATATAAGGATTAAAATGATAAACAGCGATACCTGCAAATGCATAGGGCGACCACCGAATATTGTACAGATTGAATGCTGTTAATTCACCAAGCAGGGAAAATTCAGTAATGTTGGATTGAAAGCTCAGGTTACGGATCTGCTTAACCGTTTCAGAGCCACTGTATCGGTCTGCACCTTCCACCTTGCCCAACGTCAGGCCACCACGTAACATAACCCTGTCGGATAGCTCATAGTTCAGGGAAACGCCGGCTGCGAGCTTAGTTCGCTTGTACAGTTTATCATTCAATTCACCCAGGTAATTGGCGCCGCCGGCAAATACACCCAGGTGAAACCGTTGGGCAAAACAAACCTGCGATATAAAAAGAACCGTAAGGAAAAGGGATTTTTTCATGAAGACGGTTTTGCTCTTGCTAACAAATTTAAGGCCGAACTGATGCATACAAGTTTGTTTGCATCTTACATTCTCTCCCATTCAACGATGCAAGACAGCTTTTATTTTTCATAAAGGTCTGTAAACTGGATTCCCAAACCGGGTTCTTCAGATGTGATCACCTTGCCATCTTCTCTATACGTCAGGCCGGTGGCTATATCCTCTTTCAGCAATAACGGGCCATCAGCATCCAGGAAATCGATCTGCGACTGTAAATGTGCAATGGCTGCCGAACCAATACTGGATTCGTTCATGCTGCCAACCATCACGCCCATGCCAAGGCTTCTGGCTTTTTCAATCATACGCAGTGCAGGCGTCAGTCCGCTGCATTTGGTCAATTTAATGTTGATGCCATGAAAGTGACCATAACATTTCTCCACATCCGTTTCTGCCACGCAGCTTTCATCAGCATAAATAGGTAAAGGTGATTTTTCAAAAAGGATCTTCATGCCCGCCCAATCATCTTTTGCCAGCGGCTGTTCAATAAATTCAACACCCAGGCTTTTGAACGCATCAATTTTTTCCAGGGCTTCTTCTGCCTTCCAGGCTGCATTGGCATCAATGCGGAAGATGGCATCAGTATGCTTTCGCAGCGATTCAATGATTTCGATATCCCTGTCAGTTCCTAACTTGATCTTATACACGGGCCAGGGCTTGTCTACCATTTTCGCCACCATCTTTTCAATGGTATCGATGCCGATGGTGTAATCGGTGATGGTGCCTGTTTGATCTCCCTTTGGCCACAACTGGTGCAAAGGTGCGCCGTGGATCTGCCCGAAAAGATCCCAGCCGGCAATGTCCAGCGCACAAACCAGGAATGGGTTATTAGGGAAAAGATGATGCAGGTAATGCCAGTAGCGCTCCGGTTCGGTAAAGGCAAACTTTTCCGTAAAAACTTTTTTGCGCTCCAGGTCCTCTATCATCTTTTCAACCGGAATATTATAATACGCAATGGCAGGTGCTTCACCATAGCCTACACGTCCGAGATGTTCTACTTCTACAATAAAAGTTGGCTGATGGGTTTTGGTTCCTTTCGAAATGGTGAAGGGATAACGAAACTGCAGGTTGTAGGTGCGGTAAGAAACTTTCAATGGTAATGAATTTAATCCGGTCTGTTTTTATCGGCCTTGAAGGCTCTTTGCCAATAGCGAATTGCCAAGAACAACAAAAATAGGTTGACCAGGATGGCCAGTGCCAGCCAAATGAACCTGTTGTTTTTTATTTCATCGGAAGTGGAAAAGTAAACGAACAAACTGCCGCGCAAACTGCTGAAAAAAAGCAGCGTAAAAAACACCGCAAACGCTTTCCACTTCGACATTCAATTTGATTTTACCGGGCCAAAGGTAACAACCTATTTGAATGCGTTGAAGCCGGTAACATCCATACCGGTAATGAGCAGGTGAATATCATGCGTGCCTTCGTAGGTGATCACACTCTCCAGGTTCATCATGTGGCGCATGATGCTGTATTCACCGGTAATACCCATTCCGCCGAGCATTTGCCTCGCATCCCTTGCAATGTTGGCTGCAATCTCGCAGGAGTTGCGCTTGGCCATCGAAACCTGTTGCGGCGTCGCACGGCCTTCGTTCATCAGCGATCCCAGGCGCCACACCATCAATTGCGCCTTGGTGATCTCGGTGATCATCTCGGCCAGCTTTTTTTGCTGCAGTTGAAAGGCTCCGATCGGTTTGTCAAACTGTACCCGCTCCTTGCTGTAGCGAAGCGCCGTATCGTAACAATCCATGGCGGCGCCCAGGGCTCCCCACGAAATTCCGTAGCGGGCTTTTGTTAAACAGCCAAGGGGGCCTTTCAGCCCTTTTACATTGGGAAGGATATTTTCTTTTGGCACCCTTACATTGTCAAATACCAGCTCGCCGGTGGCGCTGGCCCTGAGACTCCATTTACCATGCGTGGTTGGCGTGGTAAACCCTTCCATACCTCTTTCGACAATCAGGCCGCGGATTTCACCATTTTCATCCCTTGCCCAGACAACCACTACCTGCGCATACGGCGCATTGGAGATCCACATCTTGCTTCCGTTCAGGATAACATAGTCACCATCATCTTTGATGTTGGTAAGCATGCCTGCAGGATTGCTGCCATGATCCGGCTCCGTCAGGCCAAAACATCCCAACCATTCGCCACTGGCCAGTTTGGGTAAATATTTATTTCGTTGCGCTTCGTTACCATACTGGTATATAGGAAACATGACCAGCGACCCCTGCACCGAAGCCGTCGAACGAACACCGCTGTCGCCCCGCTCCAGTTCCTGCATCATCAGGCCATAACTGATATAATCCAATCCACCTCCGCCATATTCTGCCGGAACGGTAGGGCCAAAACAACCCAGGTCACCCAGATGCTTTACAATGTGTTCAGGAAATTCAGCCCGTTGCGCATAGTCTTCAATGATGGGCGAGATTTCTTTCTTTACATAGTTGCGTACAGTTTCACGAATCAGCTTTTGTTCATCGGTCAGAAGTTCATCTATCCAAAAATAATCCGGTGATTGAAAGAGGTCTGTTGCCATAGAAACAAAGATAAGAGTCGGTTTGGAGTTATCTTGCCTGTGCACGTTTCTTCACCATATTCAGTAGTCTGCAAACTGATGTTTCTTCAATCTTCCATTGCAAAAAGAAGAATAAAACAGTAGAACACCCAACCCCAAACCGCTTTAACAATTCCCTTATTCTTTTCCCTTTAATTTAGGCGCTTCCCTATTTTTGCACGGCTTCCTGCATATAGGGTTGTCTTTAAACGATTTTACCACCTTTATGAACTTTAGAAAAGTTAATAACATTACTGGCTGGATTGTCTGCGCCATTGCATCGCTTGTTTATATTTTAACGGCAGAAAAAAGCGGTTCATTCTGGGATACCGGTGAATTTACCGCGGCAGCTTACAAGGTGCAAATGCCACACCCTCCCGGGGCGCCACTTTTTGTGCTTATTGGCCGTTTTTTTATCCTGCTGTTTGGTAATGACGGTGCAACGGCAGCCAAGGCGGTAAACATCATGAACGCATTGGTCAGCGGCTTCACGGTGTTGTTTCTATTCTGGACCATTACGCATTTTGCCCGTAAACTTACAGTAGGCTTTCGTGAAGAACCCACAAGTGGTCAGCTCATGACAATAATCGGTGCCGGTGTGATTGGTGCCATTGCATTCACCTTTACAGATTCATTCTGGTACAGTGCGGTGGAAGCCGAAGTGTATGCTTTCTCTTCCCTGTTTACGGCGCTTGCTTTCTGGGCCATCCTGAAATGGGAACGGGCGGATGAAACTGCGGGAACAGATCCTGTTCTCCGTGCCCGTGCCGACAGGTGGATCGTTTTCCTGTTTTTTACCATGGGGCTTTCCATCGGTATTCACCTCCTGGGGCTGTTGACGATCCCGGCGATCGTTATGATCTATTATTTCCGCCGCTATCCGTACACCCGCTGGGGTGCCATCTGGGCCTTCCTGATCGGCTGTTTGATCACGGGTTTGGTGCAGGTAGTGGTGATTCAATGGTCGGTAAAACTGGCCGGTCGCTTTGACCTTTTCTTTGTAAACTCACTGAATTTACCCTTCTTTACCGGGTTTGCCTTTTTCTTTATTTTATTGGGTGTGCTGGTGTGGATTGGTTTGCGTTATGCCAACCGCAAAAATCTCCACTTGATGCGCCTTGGTCTCTGGTCCTTCATCTTTATCATGCTGGGATATTCATCCTACATCACCACGATGGAACGTTCCAACGCCAACCCGGCGGTAGATATGAACAATGTGGACAACCCCATGAACCTGGTGTATTACCTGGGACGTGAGCAATACGGCTCGCAGCCTATTTTATTGGGGCCTCACTTCCTGGCACAGGGAACCCGCGGCGAAACAAGAACCTTGTATTCGAAGGGGAAAGATCCGGAAACCGGTAAAAACAAATACATCAGTTACCCAGCTCCTTCGCCGGAAATTGAATACGACAGCAAAGACATTCAGCTGTTTCCGCGGATCTGGGAAGGCAATGATCCTAACCGGGCTAATTTTTATATTCAATGGCTGAACCTTCCGGTTTATACCGCCAGGGCAAACAGCTATGTAACAGGTATCACCGAAGACGCTATCCAGGTGGTGGAGATCAGTCCCACCGGACAACAAAGCCAGTACACCTATACCATCCCAAGTGGTTACGCACCGCGGGTACAACGTGGACAGGGTGTACAGCAAGGCCAACCCATCGCTGTTCAAATACCTACCTTTGCCAATAACCTCGAATGGTTCTTTACCTACCAGTTAGGCCATATGTACTGGCGCTATTTTATGTGGAATTTCTCCGGCCGCCAGAACGATCTGCAGGGCCTTGGCAATGTGCGGGACGGTAACTGGATAACAGGGATTTCTTTTATCGATCAGTTACGACTCGGCGATCAATCAATGATGCCCGAAAGCCTGCGGGAGAATAAGGCCAACAACAAGTTGTTCCTTCTCCCCTTCCTGCTGGGAATCTTTGGTTGCATTTATCATTTCTTCAAAGACAGGAAAGACTGGATAGTCACCTTCCTGCTCTTTTTCTTTACCGGTGTGGCCATTGTACTTTACCTGAACCAGGCCGGTGCGCAGCCCCGTGAACGGGATTATGCTTTTGCCGGCTCTTATTATGCATTTGCCATCTGGATCGGCCTTGCCGTAGTTGGTTTTGTACGGCTGGCACGTGAACTGGAAGACAAGGCAACGCTCTTCAATACGCTTGTATATGGTTCATTGGCCACCTTCCTGATCATGATCATGAGCGATGCGGCCAATTTTAATCCGGGTAAGTTAACCGCTGCCCTGATTGGCGCCATCCTTTTTGCCGTTGTATCACTCGCCATTATTCTGGCTGTTCGGGCGGTGGGAAAAACAAGCTGGCGCACGGCCGGTATTGCTGCTTCTGCAATCTGCATGCTGATTCCTGTTCTGATGGCAGCACAGGAATGGGATGACCACGACCGCAGCGAAAAGCTGCTGGCACCCGACCTCGCCAAGAATTACCTGAACAGCTGTCCGCCCAATGCCATCCTGTTTACGTATGGTGATAACGACACCTACCCGCTTTGGTATGCACAGGAAGTGGAAAATATAAGACCCGACATCCGCATTGTGAACACCAGCTTACTGGGTATCGATTGGTATGTAAACCAGTTGCGCAACCGGGTAAATGAAAGTGCGCCCATCGATGTTATCTGGTCAGAAGACCAGGTGCGTGGTTTGGCTTACATTACTACCGAAGACCGCCAAACACCAAGAGAAGGTGTATACGACCTGCTGGATATCATGAAGAATGCCATTGGACGTAGTCCGAGGATTGGAAACTTTCCTGCGGTGAGTACAGTGAGTGTTCCGGTGGATGTTGCAGCCGCAAGGGCAAACGGTGTGGTTACAGCAAAAGACAGCGTGCAAAGCCAGCTTGTATTCAACCTGCCGCAGGGGAAAAACTTCTATACCCTTGACCAGCTGATCATGCTGAACATCATTGCGGCCAATGCCTGGAAACGTCCGATCTGCTTTACGTCGCCGGATGGAAGTCTTGGATTTGGTTCTTACCTGCGTCAGCAGGGATTGGTTTACCAGCTGGTGCCAACCATCGACAATAACCAACGCCGTCGCAATATTGAAACCGATACCACGCAAAAGCTCCTGATGAATGTGTTCCGTGCGGGTAATGCAGATAATCCTGGTGTTTATTTTGACGAGGAAAACCGCAGGCATTTGCTGAACATTCGTTCCATCTATGCCGACCAGGCAGCGGCGATGGCGGAAAAAGGACAACGGCCGGAAGCAGTAAATGTATTACAGAAGGCCGAAAGCCTGATGAACCCAAAGGCCTTCCCTTATGCAATGACATCGTCTGTCCAGAACCAGAATAACCACAACCGCGTGGGATTGCTGTACCTGGAAGCTGCTTACAAAGCTGGCCATATGGATCTCGCAGCCAAAGTAAAAGCGGCCTTGCAAAAGGATTTGAATGACCAGGTGAAGTACTACCAGTACCTCCGGGCAAACAAAGAAGATTATTATTATCAGCTTGCCGGTGAAGAACAGGATGCACAACAGTTCCTGGAGATCATCAAACAGTTTGAACAGATGTACGAAGGCAAAACGCCGCCGGTGCAGGAGCTGCCAGCCGGCGCCAACGCGGCCGATACCTCCGGGCAAGACACATCAGGGCAATAAAAAATCAAAACCTCTCACGTTGTGGGAGGTTTTTTGTTTAACAGCCCATTGAACAAACAGCGCATAATTATTGTAGATTGTGATGGACGGCAAACGGGAGGAGTCAAACGTGAAAAAGGGCGTCATTTCGTTTCAACAGCATAGGCAATTGTTGATTTGCCAGGCAACGAAATGCTGTAATCTTTCCCGTTTCACATCTATCGTTTGACGTTTCACTTAAACTTAGTCTATGATTGGTTTTCATTTTTCCAAATACGATCCCCGGCAAAGTGGCAAATCGAAATTTGACCAGTTGCTGGATCTTTTTACCCAACTCCTCACGTACACAAGTGGTGATGTTAGTGAAGCCTTGCAATGGCTGAACGAACTGGATAAAAAATACGAATTGACTGACGACGAATACGGAATGGGTGATTTCATCGAAGAACTGAAAGAAAAAGGTTATATCACCGATGATGCACAAAACGGCGAGATCAGGATCACACCAAAAACAGAGCAGGGCATCCGCAAACGCAGCCTGGAGGAAATTTTCGGCAAGCTGAAAAAAACGAAAACCGGCGACCACCAGACCTTCAAACCGGGATTGGGCGATGAAGTCAGCCCCGATACCAGGCCTTTCCAGTTTGGCGATATGCTGGAGCAGATCGACTTTACCGAATCCATCCGCAATGCGCAGATCAATCACGGACTGGACCAGTTCACCATGCAGGAAGATGACCTGCAGATCCGAGAAACGGATTTTAAATCGCAGACATCAACAGTGCTGATGATAGACATTTCCCACTCGATGATCCTGTACGGCGAAGACCGCATTACACCGGCAAAAAAAGTGGCCATGGCGCTGAGTGAACTGATCACCACCAAGTATCCAAAGGACACACTGGACATTGTTGTTTTTGGGAATGACGCCTGGCCGGTGGAAATCAAGGACCTGCCCTATTTGCAGGTGGGACCCTACCATACCAACACTGTTGCGGGACTGGAACTGGCGATGGATATTCTGCGCCGCAGAAAAAATCCAAATAAGCAGATCTTTATGATCACCGATGGTAAGCCGACCTGTTTGAAGATTGGCAAACGCTATTACAAGAATAGTTTTGGCCTCGACCGCAAAGTGACCAATCGCTGCATCAACCTGGCGGCACAATGCAAAAAACTGAAAATTCCCATTACAACATTTATGATCGCAACCGACCCTTACCTCCAGCGTTTTGTGCAGGAGTTTACGGAAACCAACAATGGCAAAGCCTATTTCGCTTCACTGGACCGGTTGGGTGCATTTATCTTCCGGGATTTTGAAAGCGGAAAGAGAAAAACAGTTTATTGATCAATCGTTACATTTAAATCTAAGACAGACCTACAGAAAATGGACATTAAACATATCAACACCCTTGGCGAGTTAAAAGAATCAGGCTACCAGCCCAAAAGCATCAAAGAAGAAATCAGGCAAAATCTCATTCAAAAATTAAAGGCAAAAGAAGAAACCTTCACCGGCATTATCGGCTATGAAGAAACCGTTATACCCGATGTCGAAAGAGCCTTATTGAGCAAGCACAATATTCTTTTCCTGGGATTGCGCGGACAGGCAAAAACCCGTATGGCCCGCCAGATGACGGAGCTGTTGGATGAATACATCCCGGTGATAGCGGGCAGCGAGATCAACGACGATCCCCTGAAGCCACTTTCGAAATATGCGAAAGACCTGATTCACGAAAAAGGCGATGCTACGCCAATTGAATGGATGCACCGCAGCCAGCGCTACGGCGAAAAACTGGCCACGCCGGACGTTAGCGTTGCTGATCTCATTGGCGACATTGATCCCATCAAAGCGGCAAACCTTCGACTGAGTTTTGCTGATGAGCGGGTGATTCATTATGGCATCATTCCAAAAACGAACCGCAGCATTTTTGTCATCAATGAACTGCCCGATCTTCAGGCCCGTATTCAGGTAGCCTTGTTCAATATTTTGGAAGAAGGTGATGTGCAGATTCGCGGTTTTAAATTGCGGCTGCCACTGGATATCCTGTTTGTATTTACAGCCAATCCTGAAGATTATACCAACCGCGGATCGATTGTAACACCCTTAAAGGATCGGATCCAAAGCCAGATCCTCACACACTACCCCAAATCACTCGAAAATGCCCTGGCCATTACCGAACAGGAAGCTGGAATTGAAGAAGGGCAAAAAGAAATGGTGGCTGTTTCCGACCTGGTAAAACGGTTGATTGAACAGGTGGCGTTTGAAGCAAGAGGCAGCGAATTCGTTGACAAAAAAAGCGGTGTGAGTGCACGCCTTACCATTTCGGCATTTGAAAATGCAGTCAGTGCCGCGGAAAGAAGAGCGATCCTCAACAAGGAAAAAACAACGCAGGTTTGGATCAGTGACCTGATTGGCATTATTCCTTCCATTACAGGTAAAATTGAACTGGTGTATGAAGGTGAACAGGAAGGTCCTTACCAGGTAGCCATGAACCTTCTGGATAAATCTATCCGCAGCCAGTTTGTGCAATATTTTCCGAACCCCGATACGCTGAAAAAGCGGTCTCCGCGCAAAGGTGAAACGCCGCAGCCGGTTGACAATCCTTATCGTTCCATTATCTCCTGGTTTGACAAGGGCAACCACCTGAACCTTTTCTTTGGTACCAGCGATAAAGAAAAAATGGCGCAATTGTCCCAGGTGGATGGCTTGCATGCATTGGTGAAGAAAACGTTTTCCTATGCCAACGAAAAAGAAGCCGCCCTGCTGATGGAATTTGTGCTGCATGGCCTTTCATCTTATTCGCTGATCAGCAAAAAAGTAATGGAGACATCGGTAGAGTTCAACGACCTGATGGGAAGTATGCTGAACATTCAATCTTCCACAACCTACGATGAGTTTGAAGAGGATGATGACTTTCGTTAGTACATCAAATCAAAAAAGCCCAACAAATTAGATGTTGGGCTTTTTGATTTCTTTCCGATTCTTAGAAGCGAAAACCGATACTGGCACCGGCCCAGGGCGAAAAACCGACACCGCCGCCGATAAATGGTGTAAAGGCAATTCGCCAGGTTATTCCTTTTCTGGCAAAGGGTTGTGAACGAAAACCAATAACAACATTCGCAGCTACTGTGGAGGCATCATCGAATATCAGATCATCACCACTCACATTTACATAGGTTGCACCGGCACCCAGCTCCAGGTATTTTCCGTTTTCGCCAAGCAGGTAGTTTATTTGAGCAGGAATCGCAAAATATCCCGCACCGTCGCCACCGGCACCACCCGCACCAATGCGCATACCCAGGCCATTCTCTTGTTTATTAAACCGGGTATCAAAATTCAAAGAATAGATCACACCAGAACCACCGGCTTCAAAATAGATTTGTGAAGCGCTGGCCGAAGTACCCATCTTTTTTTCTACACCCTGCGCATTTGCAGCCAAAGCACCAACGGCTAAGAAACCTAGCATAAATAGTTTTTTCATAAACGAGGTTGTTTGATTTTCTATAACGAACATAGCAGAAAAAAAAGGAGAAAGAAAGCCGCTCCTGTAGTTTTATATTTTTATTATTGGTGAATCGAATGATAATCGTTCAAAAGATAAAACCTACGCTAGAGAATATTCACTTCCCGCTCCAGTTCTATTCCAAACCTGTTTTTCACCGACTGCAATATCTCTTCACTTAGGGTATATATCTCATTTCCTGTTGCCTTGCCATAATTCACCAGCACCAACGCCTGTTTTGGGTAACAACCGGCATCGCCCCTTCGGAATCCTTTCCACCCGCATTGTTCAATCAGCCAGCCGGCCGGCACCTTTACATGATCCGCATCCAGCGGGAATGCAGGAACATCAGGATACGTTTGCTGAATCGTTGCCAGGTGCGTTTTTTCCACCGCAGGATTTTTAAAAAAACTGCCGGCATTCCCTACCTGTTTCGGATCAGGTAGTTTTGAAGACCGGATACGGATCACAGCATCAGAGATGGCTTTGATGCTTAAATCCTCTATGCCCATTTTTTCCAGTTCCTGCTGAATGGCGCCATAGCTGGTATGGAAGACGGGCTTTTTGTTCAGGCGGTACGTAACCGATGTGATAATAAATTGTCCTTTGTACTTTCTTTTGAAAATACTTTCGCGGTACCCAAATTCACATTCGGAAAGGGAAAACTGCTTCACTGTTTTCTCCTTCAAATGATAGGCTTCGAGCTCGTGAAAAATATCTTTGATTTCTACGCCGTAAGCGCCAATATTCTGCATGGGCGATGCGCCAACATTTCCGGGAATAAGCGAAAGATTTTCGGCACCGGCAAAACCATTTTCAACGCAGTACATTACGAAGCGATGCCAGTTAACACCACCGCCAGCCCGCACATAAATATGTTCATCATCTTCCTTCACAACAGCGATACCGCCGATCTCATTCTTCATAACCAGTCCATCAACATCTTGGGTCAGTAAGATATTACTGCCACCGCCAAGTATGAGCGTATGTTGCTGCCGGTATGGTTGGGAATCGACAATAGCTTCTAGTTCTTCCAACGATTGGAAAGAGGCAAAATACCGGGCCGTTGCATCAATGCCAAACGTATTATTCGAACGAAGCGAAATATTTTCCCGAATTTGCATAGGCGCAATAATACAAAATACTATGCCCGGAATAACAGCTACGGTGATTGGTGCAACAGGATTGATCGGAGGACATTTGGTAGACCTGCTACAACAGGATAACACTTTTGAAACGGTTCGTGTGTTGGTACGAAGACCGGTTCAATTTAGTCAATCGAAAGTGGAAGTAAAGCTGGTGAATTTTGCCGATCCCGAATCGTTCAAACTGGCCATTGATGGAAGCGATGTTGTTTTCTGTGCCGTAGGCACCACGCAGAAAAAAGTAAAGGGCGACAAAGAAGCCTACCGCAAAGTAGATTACGACATTCCGCTGCATGCTGCCCGCTACTGTGCCGAAACAGGCTGTCAGAAGTTTTTGCTGGTTTCCTCGGTTGGTGCCGATAGCAAAAGCAGCAATTTTTACCTGAAACTAAAAGGTGAGGTGGAAGAAGATATCAAGTTGCTTCCGCTAAAGATGATCGCCATCTTCAGGCCTTCCATGCTGCTGGGAAACAGGTCAGAGAGCCGTCCTGCTGAAAAGATCGGGCAGGTGATCATGCCTGTATTTTCTTTTTTACTCGCCGGCAGCTGGCGTAAATACAAACCTATCCATGCCCGTGATGTTGCTGCGGCTATGATAAGGGCTTCCCTGCAACACGACGAAGGCATTTTCCTCTATGAATACAACCGCATGAAGTCTTAGCGCTTTGTCTATTGCGAATTGCCTATTGAACATTGTCCCTATTGCGCATCCACATCCGGCAGCACCACTACTTTCTTAAACTGTTTGTACTGGTGGAGGTTGGCGCATTCCTTCATGATATCATCCTTGCATTTGGCAATCAATTGCGCATCGCGGGGGAGCTTGAGCAGCATTTCCATCAGGAACATTCCCCGCACCCTGTTTACGACCGGCTCGGCGGGTCCTACAATGTAGTTCCGGTACAGGAAGTCCAGCCCTTTGGCAAAGTTGTGGGCGGCATCAAACACCACGTCCCTCTCTTTGTGTTTAAAATGTATATTAATTACTCTTGAGAAAGGCGGGTAAGCAAACTGCTTGCGTTTTTCAATTTCCTCGTTGTACATCCCTACGTAATCGTGGCGGGCCACATGCTGCAACACCGGGTGTGCAGGATTTGTGGTTTGTATCAACACCCTACCCCTTCCGGCCCTTCTTCCGGCCCGGCCACTCACCTGCTCCATCAACTGAAAAGCCCTTTCATGCACCCGGAAATCAGCAAAGTGAAGGAGTCCATCGGCGTCCAAAATGCCCACAAGATCAACATTGTCGAAATCCAGGCCTTTCACCACCATCTGTGTGCCCACCAATACATCAATCTTTTTTTGTTCAAACTGCTGGATCAGAACATCATGGGCATTTTTGTTTTTAACGGAGTCAAAATCCATCCGGCTCACCTTCACGCCTTCCAATTCGGTTTCCAGTACCTCTTCTATTTTTTCAGTACCAAAACTGCGTTGCACCAGCTTGTCGCTGCCACAGGCAGCGCAGGTGTTCACGGGCGGATAAATATTGCCGCAGTAATGACATTTCAGCTTGTTGGATTGTTTGTGATAAGTCAGCGATACATCACAATTGCGGCATTCGGCAATCCAGCCACAAACGGTGCACAACTGGTAAGGCGAATAGCCGCGCCGGTTCTGGAAAAGGATCACCTGCTTTCCTCTTGCCACCGTTGCCCTGATTTCATCGAGGAGCTGCGGCGAAAACATCACCTTTTCACCGGGTTTGCGTGCAATGGTGCGGTTGTCGATAAATTCAATGGTGGGCAGCTGCACATCACCAAAGCGCTCCGCCAGTTCCACCAGGCCATATTTTTCTGTTCTGGCATTGTGATAGGTTTCGAGGCAAGGTGTAGCACTGCCCAGCAATACTTTGCTGCCGGTGATCGAAGCCATGTAAATAGCCGCGTCCCGGCCGTGATAGCGTGGTGCCGGTTCCTGCTGTTTATAGGAAGAATCGTGTTCCTCATCGCAAATGATCAGGCCCAGGTCACGGTACGGCAGGAACAGGGAACTTCTTGCACCCAGCACGATCTTCATTTCACCGCTTTTGACCTTGTTCCAGATCTCTACCCTTTCGTTCTGGCTGAACTTGGAATGGTAGATGCCAATATAACCACCAAAATGTTTTTGCAAACGGCGTATGATCTGCGACGTTAGTGCAATCTCCGGCAACATGTACAACACCTGCTGGCCTTTGCGGATGGCCTGTTCAATCAGTTTTACATATACATGCGTTTTACCGCTTGACGTAATGCCGTGCAGCAGGGTCACTTGTTTTGTGCCGAAACATTGCTGCACCTTTTCAAAGGCTTCCTGTTGGGCTGCAGACAAGGTAAAATCGATGGTAACATCTTTGGGTGCATACTGGATCCGGTCTACACTGCGTTTTTCCAGCCGCAGAATATCTTTGTCTACCAAACCTTTCAGATGGGAATCGGTGGCAGAAGCTTTTTTCAGCAATTCTGTCTTGGTAACCTCACCCTGCGTTTTCATCAGGTGCAGGTATGCCAGGAGCAGCTCCATTTGTTTGGGCGCACGGCCCCAGTTGTTCAGGAGTTCTGAGAGTTTGTCTTCATCGTGATATTCGTTCGATAAAAGAACAAACGTTTCTTTTTTAACCGTGTAGGATTGTTTCAGCGATTCCCATACATAACACAGCTTTTTACCAATCAGCTTGTTGACAATAGGATACACATGCGGCACATCCAGTATCTGCTGCACTTCGGTGAGCCGCAGTTCATGCTTCATCTGCAGGGCTTCCGCCACCAGGAATTCATCATTGTCCAGCTCCGAAAAATCATCACCAAATTCTTCGTTATAGATCAGGATCGTTTCGCTGGAAAGTTTGAAATGCGAGGGCAGGGCGGCGGCCATCACATCCCCTTCCGTACACATGTAATACCGGGCCATCCACTCCCATAACTGTAACTGGAAAGGCTGGATCACCGGTTCGGGATCCAGTACATTCAGAATGTCTTTTGCTTCAAAACTCAGGGGTTCTTCATTGTGAATACGCTTCACAACACCGGCGTATTTTTTATTCTTGCCCAGGTTGACTTCTACACGGCAGCCAACGCCGATCGTTGCCAGCATGTCATCGGGAATATGCCAGGTGTAATTTTTGGGCAGCGAAAGCGGTATAATCACTTCAGCAAACATGCGCTGCCCCCTGTTTTCCTAAAAGGATCATGTAGTAGATAAATTCATTCCGGCACTGTACAATCCATCTCATCGTCTGCAAAAACAATTTGGCAGCAAAATACTACGGTTCTTTTATCCACGAAGCCTTATAGGCAATCAATTCTTTTTCCATCTGCCTGTAAACGCTTTCTTTCAATGTAGCCACATCTTTAAGGGAGAGCCCTTCCGTACTGATTTCCGGCAGAAAGAGGGCACGACTCTTTCCGGGATTGAGTGAAAACACGGAATGGGTGTGCATGCGGTCGAACATATCCAGGAACAATACCGGCATAACCGGCGTTCCGGTTTCAATGGCAATGCGAAACGCACCATCGTAAAAATCTTTCAGCGGCTTACCGGTTTCGTTGAAAGTACCCTCCGGGAATACTAGCACGGAGATGCCTTTGCGAAGCATGGATTTCAGGACCTGCACGCTTTTGGCCCGGTTAGCCGGGTTACTGCGATCCACGGTTACAATCGCATTTTTATAGATGGTGCCAAAGATGGGCACTTTTGCGATCTCTGCTTTGCCCAGGGGCCGCACCTGCATACGGAAAACCTTGGGAATAAGGGCGGCATCCAGGTAGGTGGTATGGTTGGCAACAAAAATATAGGACTGGTCCTTTCGCGGCTTTTGCAGATAAATATTCCGGTGCCGGATAAAGATCAACGGAAACCAGGCATCGGCCCAGGCCGTGCAGGCACCATACACCATATTCCCCCCTTTGATGCGGCCAAACAGGGTAGCAAACAAGGACCAGAGAAAAACCGGCAGCATCAAAAGAAAAAAAAGCGAAAAGGAATAAACAAGATAAATGACCCGGAGCGGCGGCAGCAGGTATCGCATTAAAGGCCTCCTTTGCTTTCGGTGAGGGGACAATGGCAGCGAACAGAATCTTTCAGCGTATAACAAGTCATGACGGTGGTTTCATCGGGGCATTGTGCAAAAAAAACCAGCATGCTTTTACCGCTGGCCGTTCTGCCCTGCAGGGCAAAGGCGGGACAGGGACTTCTGCGCCGGTTGGAGCGATTGAAATTAATTACCCCTTTTTTCATGATTTCTTCAATCTCTTCTTTGTTGATCTGGCGGCATGCCATCTGGCACATTGCCTTGCTGGTATAGTTCAGTTGCGGCGGATCACGGTCGAAAGCCTCTTTTCGCTTCGGCTCATTCCATCGCCTGATCAGGAAAACGAGGAAAACAAGCAGGAGCAGAAAAAGGGGAATCATGCTATTGCGCCTTCTCATAAAGGGGGCAATTTAAGCGGGAAAAGCCAATAGGCAATAAGCAGGAGGCAATAGGCAACAGGCAAGGCTGACGGAAAATGAAACAGACGATTCGTCCAAACCGGATAACAATGAAGGGACGTACCAAAAAATGTGCTCCTGCTTAGCAGGAGCACTTCTCTTTTCAATCTGTTAAGATGGGGAAAGTAGTTGAATCAGCTATTTACCCAGTTCCAATATCCATATGCTTTTTCCCGGAACGGTCCATTGGCCGTTCAGTGCTGCAGACGCACCGGTGACAATATTTTTGGCGGTGGAGAATCCTTTGGTTCTTTCTGTAAAACGGTTGAGACCAAGGGATTTTTCACTGTTGGCCGTATTCATTACCACCATCACCGTTTGATTGTTATCATAACGGAAATAGGTATACACACCCTCTTCCGGTACATACTGCATAAACTTACCGGTTTGCAGGGCCGGCGTCTGCCTGCGGTAATTGGCAATGGTGCGTACCCAGGTATACGCCGAATCTTCCCTTGCGGTTCTGCCGCTCTTTTCAAATTTGTTTTCCTTGTCACCGGGCCAGCCACCGGGAAAATCAAGCCGTACCCAACCATCGGGATTAGCCACACCCTTCATCAGCACTTCCGTCCCGTAATACATTTGCGGGATCCCTCTTGCCGTCAGCAGCCAGCCAATGCCCATTTTGTATTTTTCAAAGTCCTCTCCTATTTCGGAAAAGAAACGTGTTTTATCGTGGTTATCCAGGAAGTTGACGTGCTTCAGGGGATCCTTGTAAACAAGGTCCTGCGCCAGGGTCGTGTACAACCTGTTCACGCCTTCGGTCCAGCCAAAGGATTCTTTTAGTGCAGGCAGGATACCATACAGGTGCGTTTGAAAATCAGTTACTGCCGGGAGGTTGCTTTTGAAGGGAACATTTAAACGGTTCTCCGTAAAATAGGCCTGGTTCACCACACCATGCACCCAGGTTTCGCCGAACAGGTGCAATTGCGGGTACTCGTCCAGCAACGCTTTGTTACACCGGTTCATAAATTCCAGGTCATTATACGCATAGGTGTCGATGCGCCAGCCATCCAGTCCGAATTCTTCGGTCGACCAGATCGCATGCTGGATAAGAAACGTAGCAAACAGGGGATTGTCGTGATTGATATCCGGCATGGAAGGCACAAACCAGCCATCGCTCATTAATTTTTTATCAGCCGCCGATGCATAGGGATCAAACAGCACCTGGTCCTTATAGGTTGTTTGTGTATAGCGTGGCCAGCGATGAAACCAGCTGCTGTCTGGCTGGTCGCGGAACAGGAAATGCTCCAGCCCTACGTGATTGTATACCGCATCCTGGATGATCTTCATGCCACGGGCATGAATGGCGTTCACCAGGTCGTGATACGCCTTTTCGCCACCAATTCTTCTGTCGATGCGGTAATGATCGGTAAAGGCATAACCGTGTTCGGTGCGGTTGGGCATATCGTTCTCAATCACGGGGTTCAGCCAGATAGCCGTTACACCCAAATCTTGTAAGTAAGGAAGCTTGTTCTGCACACCTTTCAGGTCGCCGCCATGCCGCTCAAAGATGGTATCGCGGTTCAGCGACTGATCCCGCATGCCGGGTACCCTGTCATTAGAGGGATCGCCATTACTGAAACGGTCCGGCATAATCAGGTAGATAAAATCAGTGGCATCAACGCCCCGGATCCTTGTTTTGCCGTTCTCCCGGCTGCGGGCCTTCAGCGTATACGGAATCTCGGTTGTACCGTTGCTGCCCACAAGCCGGATCCGGGCTGTACCCGGTTTTGCCGACGGCAGAATCGTCAGATCAATAAAAACATAATTGTCGTTGGCCACTTTGGTAACCTTGTCTACCCTTAAACCAGGATAGTTCACGCCAATGCTTTTTGCCTGTGCGATGTCTTCGCCGCGAAGCATGACCTGCAGTTTGGGGTTCTTCATGCCGGTCCACCAATGGGTGGGATAAGCCGTAATGCTGTTTTGGGCAAATAGAACAAAATGCAGCAGAAAAGCCGCAAGTAGGAATGTCAATTTTCTCATGAGTATGATGTCGGAGTTTTTTCGGTTAACATAACTTCGTCTACAATTTCCTCTGCTGATTCTTTCGGGTCTTCTTTGACGATAAAATTTAGAAAACCAGCCAGAATCATCGAGATACCTCCCACCACCAGGGCATAAATACTTTGGTTGTTGAAGACATTGTTCACAAAAAAACCTAGGATGGCTGCCGCTACAATCTGTGGGATCACAATAAAGAAATTGAATACGCCCATGTAGAAACCCATTTTACTGAGCGGCAGCGAGCCGGCTAATATGGCATAGGGCATGGTAAGGGTGGATGCCCATGCCAGGCCAATGGCGATCATCGGCAGCAGCAACAGGCTGGGAGATTTGATCAGGTAAATCCCGATTAAGCCCAAACCACCAACTACCAGGCAAAACAGGTGCGTCATGCGGCGACTAGTTTTGGAGGCTATAATAGGAAGAACAAAGGCTGCCAATGCCGAAACACCGTTATACACCATAAACATAACGCCTACCCAATCACCGGCATCCTGGTAGGCTTTCGCGGTCGTATCGGTGGTGCCGTATGCATTTTGCGCCACACCGGGTGTGGTGTAGATCCACATGGAAAAAAAGGCCAGCCAGGTAAAGAACTGCACTACGGCCAGTTGCACCATTGTTTTGGGCATCGAGCCAATGCCCTGAACGATTTCTGTAAAACCGTTCAGCACACCTTTGCTTTTCCGCTTATCCTCCTCCCATTGCTTCATGTCATGCGGCGGGTATTCTTCCGATGTAAAAACGGTCCAGAGAACGGCGGCAAGGAAAACAAACGCGCCGATGTAAAAGGAATATTTTACAGAAGGCGGAATCACACCTTCCGGTGCGGTATTGCTGATGCCAAACCAATTGGTAAACATATACGGAAGCAAAGAGGCGATCACAGCTCCCAGGCCAATAAAAAAGGTTTGAAATGCAAAACCTGTTGTGCGTTGCGTACTGGGTAATTTATCACCAACAAAAGCACGGAAGGGCTCCATGGAAATATTGATCGATGCATCCAGTACCCACAATAAAATAGCAGCAATCCAAAGTACCGATGAATTGGGCATCAGGAACAGGGCAATCGAAGCCAGTACTGCACCGATAAAAAAGAAAGGCCGCCTGCGTCCCCACCGCGGATGCCAGGTGCGGTCGCTGAGGTAACCAATGATCGGTTGTACCACCAGGCCGGTCACCGGTGCTGCAATCCAGAGGATGGCAATGTTGTCCAGTTCAGCACCCAGGGTTTGAAAAATGCGGCTCACATTGGCGTTTTGCAGGGCAAAGCCAAACTGGATTCCAAAGAATCCAAAGCTCATGTTCCATAATTCTGAAAAAGATAATCGTTTTCTCCGGAGAAGAGGTTGCGCGGAGGAATGCAGTCCTGTAGCCATAAGCAATCATTCAGATTAGATTGCCGAAAGATAAGAAGGAAATGTGTATCAATTACACACCTCCTTCTTCCATGTGTATGGCGATGTTGAAAACTAGGCCCCCAGGGTAAATCCGTTCGGAAGGATGGCGCCCTTTTTCACCACGATAATACCTTCTTTGATGGTGTACAACGTGGCGTCTTCATCGGCCAGATGCGGACCACCAATGATGCGTACATCATCTCCCATGCGTACGTTTTTATCCAGGATGACATTCTGCACATGGCAACGGTTACCAATACCCAGTTGCGGAATGCCCTGCTCCTGGATCTCTAAAATATCATGAATGGTTTCGTAGTAATCGCTACCCATCACGTAGGAACTGATGATGGTAGATTCCCGGCCAACGCGGGAACGGATGCCAATCACCGAGTTTTCGATATGCTTTGCGTTCACGATACAGCCGTCTGCTATGATAGCATGCTCCAGGTGCGTACCGCTGATCTTGGCCGGCGGTAGCATACGGGCACGGGTATAAATGGTTTTTGTATTATCAAAAAGGTTGAACTCAGGAATATCCTTGGTCAGGGCAAGGTTGGCGTGGTAAAAAGCCGGGATGTTCCCGATGTCTTCCCAGTACCCTTCGTATTGGTAACTGGCCACCTTGTATTTGTCAATCGACTGCGGAATGATCTCCTTTCCAAAGTCCGTTGCATTTTTAAATTCATCCTGCAAAATATCAAACAACAACTGCCGGTTGAAGATGTATATACCCATTGATGCGAGGTAAACCTTGCCCAGGCTGCGCATTTCATCACCGGTGTCGCTTACCCAGTTTTCCAGCCCCGACTTTGGTTTCTCCGTAAACGAAGTGATCATGTTGTCTTCCGTTTTCAGTATCCCAAATTCGGAAGCTTCCTTGGCAGTAACCGGGATCGTGGCAACGGTAATATCAGCGCCGCTTTCCTTATGACTAAACAGCATCTCCTGGAAGTCGATCTGGTAAAGCTGATCACCGGAAAGTATCAGTACATAATCACTGTCGAAAGGAGCTATATGCCGCAAACCCTGCCGCACCGCATCGGCTGTTCCCTGGTACCACGCCGGGTTGTCCGGCGTTTGTTCGGCCGCAAGGATGTCAACAAATGCAGAGCTGAATGCGCTGAAGTGATAGGTGTTTTTGATGTGCCTGTTAAGCGAGGCCGAGTTGTACATAGTAAGTACAAACATGCGGGTAATACCAGAATTCAGGCAGTTGGAAATCGGAATATCAACCAGCCTGTATTTGCCGGCTATTGGTACGGCCGGTTTGCTTCGGCTTGTGGTCAATGGTTGTAGTCTCGTGCCTGCCCCGCCGCCTAAAATAACGGATAACATTTGTTTGCTCATGATCCTGTTCTGGTTTATTGATTTAAAATTATTCCTTTCCTCCTTCTCGCCGAAGGTTCTATCAAGATTTTTCTTTTTATGTTACCAACAGCAGTGCTGCTATAAAGCTGCCGTTGCGTCGCACTCGTATACGTTCTGTAATTCTACGGAGCAGGTGTTGAACCACCAAGGCACAATGGCACGGAGGCTCACAAACCATTTCTCTGCGCTACCGCTGTTTTCGCTGCGTCGCTGCGGTTTCAAAACCAACAATTATCGAGCTAAGGAAAAGAACTATCCTTCCTTACCTTTCAAAGTTTCTCCAAACTCCAAACTCCAAACTCCTACTTCAGCGACGCATACAACCGGATATACTCCCCTGCCGACGACTCCCAGGAATGATCAAGATGCATCATGTAACTACGCATCCAGGTAAACAGGTCACGTTTGTTATAATAAAGATCAATGGCCCTTCCTACACTGTAGGTGATATCGCCTGCATCTGCCTGGTTAAAGCGAATACCAAATCCCTGCCACTCACCAAAATCCCTTACCGTATCCTTCAACCCGCCTGTGCTGCGCACCATCGGAACCGTACCGTACCGCAGGGCATACATCTGGTTTAATCCACAGGGTTCAACCCTGCTGGGCATCAGTAAAAAATCCGCACCAGCATACATCAGGTGACTCAGTGCCTCGTTATAACCGATATAGGTACTCACAAAGCCGCCCAATTGTTGCTGTACGTCCTGTAACCGATTTTCCACATCCGGGTCACCCGATCCAAGAATTAAGAAATTCGCATTGCCGTGGTGGTGGTAGGTTGAACTGCGGATGGCATCCGGCAGCACATCGGCTGCCTTTTCACCCACCAGTCTTCCGATGAAAGTGATCAATGGTTTTTCGGGATCCAGGCCAAAGGTGCTGCAGAGCTCTTTTTTATTTTTCTTTTTTCCTTCCTTCACATCATGGTCATCATAATTGCGCACGATAAACGGATCGGTTGAAGGATTCCACACATCGGCATCAATCCCATTTAAGATGCCCACGCATTTACCTCTTTCATAATTCATCAGGCTTTCAAGGCCGGCTGCTTCGTACCGCATTTCTTCCAGGTAACTCGGACTGACGGTTGTTACTTTCCATGCGCAGCGTACAGCAGAGGCCAAAGGATTGATGTTGTTGTTCCAGTCCAGCATACCCCATTTATAGCTGTCATATCCCGGAAGGAGGTAATTGCGGTCCCAACTGATCTGCCCCTGGTACTGACCGTTATGAATGGTGAAGACAGTAGGAATACCGGCCAGGTGTTGAAAGGCAAAACAATACTTCAGCATGAAGGGAATCAGGCCGGTGTGGTGATCATGACAGTGAATGATATCGGGTTGATGACTCCAGCTTGAGATCCAGTCGCACAACGCAATCTGGAAGGCAACAAAACGATCGGTATCATCGTCATAACCATAAACCTTTTCCCTGTCAAGCAATCCATAAATATCAAGGAGGTATAATTCAAATCCTAGCTTGTTGTGCCTTTCTTTGATGACGGCATAATTAAAATGATATGACCCCAGTTGCTGATGGCCTTCGTGTACAACATCCCAATCATTGTTCTGTAAAAACTTTGTGCGGTACATGGGCATAACAACCTTTGCGTTATGTCCGGCCGCATTCTGATACTTCGGCAGTGCGCCAACCACATCACCCAATCCTCCTGCTTTGGCCACAGGATAACATTCTGCTGATACATGTATTATCTCCATAACAAATTCCTTCCTGCTGAAAGTTAGAGCAAAATCTTTTGCGGCAAAATGTTTCTTTACCTGAAACTTATTATTTTCAGCCCCTCAAAATCATCTAACTACCAACTGTATGAAGCAACAAACGAAATGGTCGCAATTCGGCGTTTTGGTCATGGTGTTTTTTTTCTGGGGATTTGTCGCGGCCAGCAACGATATTCTCATTCCGGTTTTTAAAGAAGAACTGAATCTCTCACAAACGCAATCACAAATGATTGCTTTTGCTTTTTATGTGGCATATACGGTTGGTTCACTCATCTACTATTTTATCAGCAAGGCCAGCGGCGGCGACATACTCAACCGCATCGGTTATAAGAATGGTATTGCATTGGGACTGGTGATCTCCGCTTTGGGTACACTGCTTTTTTATCCGGCTGCCAACAATGCTTCCTTCGGCCTCATGATTACCGGGCTGTTTATTGTAGGCCTTGGATTTTCATTGCAACAAACAGCAGCCAACCCGCTGGCCATTGTGATGGGCGATCCCAAAACAGGCGCACAACGTTTAAGCATGGCCGGTGGTGTGAACAATTTTGGAACAACCATCGGTCCGATCCTGGTAAGCATTGCCATCTTTGGAAGCGTGGCTGCCGGTGGCAGTGAGGCCAACATCAGTGCGGTAAAAACACCTTACCTCATCCTGGGTGCCCTGTTTATTGTTGTCGCCATCATCTTTAAATTCTCATCTGTTCCCAATAAAATTCAGGAGGACATTCCCGGAACAGAGCTCGACAAGGAAGTAAGCAAGGTAGCTACACCAACGGACGTAACCAGTAAATACAATCTGCCAGGTAACCGCAAAAACGCTACCGATTATGGACAATTGTGGCTGGGTATGATCGGCATTTTTGTGTATGTGGGTGTGGAAGTGGCAACCGCTGCCAACCTCCCCGAATTCATGAAACAGCACCTGCAGACAGCAGATGGCCGGCCCTTCCCTACCGAAAGCATTGCGCCTTATGTATCACTTTTCTGGGCCAGCCTGATGATCGGCCGCTGGACTTCTTCAGTGGGTGCTTTCAACATCAGTAAAGGTGCTCAGTCTGTATTGCGTTTTGTAATGCCTTACCTGGCCTTCGGCGTATTTCTGTTAGTGATGCGAATTGCCAACCACGATATCACGCCATTCTATTTATACGCGGCAGTGATTGTGGTGCTGATCATCGGCGACCTGTTAAGCCGCGGCAATCCGGCCCGCCAGCTCCTGCTTTTCTCCATCTTGGGTATCATAGCATTGGCGATTGGTATGCTTGCTGACGGCATGGTCAGTGTTTATGCCTTTATCAGTGTGGGACTGTTTTGTTCTACTCTATGGCCCTGTATTTTTACCTTGGCCATTGCCGGATTGGGTCGCCATACCAACCAGGGTTCTGCGTTTCTGATCATGATGATCATGGGTGGTGGCTTTATCAGTCTCTTCCAGGGCTTTATGGCCGACAATGTAACCGGCATCCAGTTCTCTTATATCGTTGGTGTATTGTGCTTTCTCTACCTTGCCTTTTATGCGGTAAGAGCACAGTCCATTTTAAAAGCACAAGGCGTGGATTTCGACGAAGCAACAACGGCTGCACATTAAACTCTACATGATGATAGATTTATCAAACGAACTTGCGATTGGGATAGACATCGGTGGCACCAACACCAAATACGGATTGGTGAACCACCGCGGCGAAATACTGGAGAAGGGTGATATCCGTACCGATATACATGAAAACCCTGAATCATTTATCGATGCCTTGTACGATGTACTGGAACCGATGATCAGGAAACACCGCGCTGATGGCACCGTGAAAGGTATTGGCATTGGCGCACCCAACGGTAATTATTACACGGGAACCATCGATTATGCGCCAAACCTTGCCTGGAAAGGAATTGTGCCGCTGGCAAAGCTGGTCACGCAAAAATTCAGCCTGCCTGCCGCACTCACCAACGATGCCAACGCAGCTGCCATTGGTGAAATGAACTACGGTGCCGCCCGTGGCATGCGTGATTTTATTATGATCACGCTGGGTACCGGTGTAGGCAGCGGCATTGTTGCCAACGGCCAGCTGATACTGGGACATGACGGCTTCGCCGGGGAGTTAGGGCATACGGTGATCCGTCCCGGCGGACGCCCCCACTGGTCCACAGACATTCCGGGATCGCTGGAAGCGTATTGCTCGGCAACAGGCATTGTTCTCACAGCGATCGAACTGCTGCAGGGCAGTACCGAAGAAAGCACACTCCGGAAATATGCGAACGATGACCTGACATCGAAGATTGTTTTTGATTGTGCGGTCAACGGCGATAAAATTGCCCAGGAAGTGTATCGCTTCACCGGGCAGGTGTTGGGCGAGGCCCTGGCCAATTTCGTGATGTTCTCTTCCCCGGAAGCCATCATTTTGTTTGGCGGCGTAATCAAAGCCGGCGACCTGATCATGATTCCTACCCGGGAGCACATGGAAAAAAACCTTCTCCCGATCTTTCAAAATAAAGTCAAGCTGGTTTTCAGTGAGCTGAAAGAAGCCGATGCGGCTATCCTTGGTGCCAGTGCGCTGGTGTGGGACCTGCGGGACTGAGTTTAATAAGCGCTGAGCAACGAGCTATCCTATTCGCAAAGGGCGAATAGGATAGATGTAAATGGAAGAAGCGTTAGCGGAAAGGCTAACGCTTTTTTATGAGAAAAACCGCTGGAACGGCCCGCTGTCCTTCTTTATCGGAAGGTTGGATGGTTTCCTTTCCATTGACAAGGAGACAACTGCTGCCGCCGCCATCGAGGTTGAGCGCTTCCACGCAACCAAGGTCTCTTAGTATTTGCGCGGTTTGTACAAGCGTTGCACCGGCAGCTTCTTTATTGCGTCCTTCTATCACCAGTATCACCAGTTTGTCATCGGCGGTGTATCCCATAGCGGTGCGTGGGTGTTTATCATAAATGGCCTTGCCGGTAAATTTCAGTTCTTCGTTATTGTTGATCTGGATTGCACCACTTTGCAGCAGTACAGGACCACCGCCAATTGCTGTTTGCATCTTCCACTTTTGAAACAATGTCGCGGAAGCGCCATGGCTTACCGCACGTGTAACATAACGGTAATATGCAGCGGTGTGCGCCGGCACTGAATCCTGCAATGGCGAAATAGCCCGCTGGCTGGCAAATACCTGTTTGCTGGCCGAATCCGTCAGCAACCACGCAACATCTGCCTTCCGGCCTTTGCTGATGCCTATGGCGCTGGCAAACGGGTGCCGGTAGGTCAGACTATCCTTTCCCCTCCCGGGGATCGCTTGCAAATTTGCGGAAAGCAACTTACCCTTTCGGATGACCGTATTCAGGTTACGATTGGTCTGAAAGGAGAAAAAGGTTCCGTTCACCACCAGCAGGGGTTTTTCATTCCGTTCGAAAAATTGCGTTGGCGTAAACCGGCGATCCTGTGTTGTATCGGTGGTGAAGACCAGGTTCCTGTCTTTCAGGTCTGCTATGACATAATACGCTTTGAAGGGGGCCGAATCCACCGGTTCTTTTGTACCATACACCTGCACCGAACGGGGCAAAGGACCAAAAAGCGAATCCATCTTTTGCCACTGCAGTTGCGCAGAAGAAAAAAAGGAAACGGCCAGGAGGGAAGAAAGAAAGAAGCATTTCATCGTGCTGCAAAATAAGGGTGAAACCGGGAGAAATAAAGGAAAGCAGTTACGGGTAAATACAAGCGATTTTTTTTCAGGCTTACAGATCCGGCACGCAATTAACGTATAAGGATCACCGTTCCTTTCTCCACCACCGCTTTACCCGAAGCGTCTACCGCTTCTATCACCCAAACATAGGTACCCGGCAGCGCATCCCGGCCCTGCCATCCGCGGCCCATCTCCCGGGTGCTGAAAACCTTTTGTCCCCATCGGTTGAATACCGCAAACTGTTTGACTTCTTTGATGCCGACATAAACCGGCCGCAGGGTTTCATTTTTTCCATCACCGTTAGGCGTAAATGCCGAAGGCACATACACAGCCGGTCCCACAAAGGTTCGGATCATGACCGTGTCTTTTGCCGTACAGCCTTCTTGTGTAACAGTCGTTAAAATATATTGCTGGTCGTGCTGCAGCGTGGCAACGGGATCAGCTATCGTGGGATCAGAAAGCCCAATGGCAGGTGTCCATAAAAAAGAACCCAATCCGCTGCCCTGCAGCTGGAACGGCTGTCCCTGGATCACCGCCGTATCCCTACCGGCAAACGCAATGGCTTCGTTGATCGTAAGGGGAACCGTATGTGCTTGCGACTGGCAACCATTGGTAGCGGTTGCCCTTAACGAAACGTCAAACTGACCGGCCGTTGTGTAGGTATGTGAACGGTTCTGCCCAACATCCCCTGCTCCATCACCAAAGTTCCAGTGCCAGCTTTCAATGGTGGTTGTATTATCCACCTGGGCTCCCCGGAAGAAAAGGGTTTCACCCACACAGCCGTCTTCCACCTGTGCAAGCACCTGTGGCGCAGGCCTGATCAGAAAATCATCTGAAAGCGTTACCGGCTGTCCACAGGAAAAATCCGAGGTCATCACAACAGCAAGCGTATGAGCGCCGGCGGCTGCCTGCGGGAGCTGCGGCTCTTTATCGGTGGAAAATGGCGCCCCATCCAGCGACCATTGATAGGAAACAGCCGTGTTGCTTTCCGTTAGTTCCATTTCGGGAAGAAAACCTGCACAGGTATCCATAACCGTAAGGCTCCCTTTTGGTTCCGAGCCTACTGTTACCGTAAACGTTGAATCCTTCTCGCAGCCATCCTGTCCCCTGATCCGCAGGTTCACCGGGTAGGTTCCGCTTGTTGCATAGGTGTGTTGCGGTTCTTTTTCGGTGCTGAATGTACCGTCACCAAAACTCCAGTTATAATTGGTAATGGCGGCAAACGATTCGGAAGCATCCAGGAATTGTAGCGGCGCCCCTTCGCAAACACGATTAACGGCAGTGGAGGTCCTGACGATCGGGTTCAGGGCCGTACAAAATTGCTGCAGGTTGAAGGAACCACCGGTAGCCCCGGTAAAACCCCAGAACACGGCGGGATCATTGTTGAAGACCGTGCTGACAAGATCCACTGTTTTCTGGAGCCGTAAAACATTATCAAAATAAGCCGAAAGGGTCTTGGTTGCTGCGTCCCAGCGAATGCGCAGCCGGTGCCATTGGCAATCTTCAATATTATCGGAAGCGACGGAGGCCGGAACCGGTCCTGCCAGGTCACTTGCATGGTTAACGATTCCGTTTGTCTGGATACTGATATGGTCAAAGGCCGGATCGTTTTGGTTTAAATTCTGCCAGGTATCCAGCGCAATGCCAACCGATGGTGTAACCCCCTCAAAGCCCATTCCCTCCCCTGTTGTACCCACACTGGTGCTGACCGGCTGCAGGATAAATACAATACCATCGGCACCAGTGGCATCCCGGCATCCCAGGAAAACATTGAACCAAAAATCAAAGGACTGGTTCAGGTTGATCTTATTGCTGTTCCACACACTCCCGCTTTGCGTCAGCCTTTCATCAGTAAGCGTATAACAGTTGCAGGAAACTTTTTGCGCCGAACCATTCAGGATATATTGTCCAAAAGCAGGTTGGATGGAAAGCAGCAGGAGAATCGTCAGCAGTTTTCGGAAAAATCGGGCATTCACCCGTTAAATATAAGAAAAGAAAAGTCCCGCTGCAGAAACAGCGGGACGCATTTATAAATGCAATACGCGTATTCAAACTTCCGGTAGCCGCATAATCAAGGGACAGTTTGTGTGGATGAATATTCCTACTCACCACTGACCACTCACCACTCACCACTCACCACTCACCGCCCAATCTGCTGCTCCCACTGCTGTCTTCCCAGTCCGGCCACAACATGCCGTTCGCTGTGGTAAGAAGAACGGACCAGGGGGCCGCTTTCCACGTAATCAAGTCCCAGCTTATACCCGATCTCGCGGTATTCGGCAAATTCATCGGGATGCACAAAACGGTTCACCGGCAGGTGTTTTTTAGTAGGCTGCAGGTACTGGCCGATGGTCACCACGTCGCAACCGGCAGCCGCAAGGTCTTTCAGGGTTTGCACCACTTCTTCCTTGGCTTCACCAAGACCCAGCATGATGCCGCTTTTGGTGCGCATGCCACCCTGCTTCAGTGTTGCGATCACCTCCATGCTGCGCCAGTATTTGGCCTGGATACGCACCTGCTTTGTCAGTCGCTCCACGGTTTCAATATTATGCGATACCACTTCCGGCGCCGCTTCAATAATGCGCTGAATATTTTCCTTTTGGCCTTTGAAATCGGGGATCAGTGTTTCGAGCGTTGTTCCGGGGTTAAGCGCCTTTACCGCTTTGATGGTGTTGTACCAGATGATGGAGCCGCCGTCTTTCAGTTCATCGCGGTCGACTGAAGTTATCACCGCATGTTTCACCTTCATCAGGTGAATGGCTTCCGCCACTCGTTGCGGTTCATCCCAATCCACGGCATCGGGCCGGCCGGTAGCTACGGCACAAAAGCCGCAACTGCGGGTGCACACATTGCCCAGGATCATAAACGTGGCCGTGCCGGCACCCCAGCATTCACCCATGTTGGGACAGTTACCGCTTTCGCAGATCGTATGTAATTTATGGGTATCCACCAGGTTGCGCACCTGCTTGTAGCTTTCGCCAATGGGCAGCTTTACACGCAACCAGTCAGGTTTTGTTCGTTTTTGTTCGTTCGGTACGACAGGTAGTTCAATCATAGTTTAACTTTCGTAAAACGGTTTAAAAAGCGAAACGTCAAACGTGAAAAGTGAAACAGCAGGCTTTGTTGCAATAACATCGCTGTTGTCTCACGTCTGACGTCTGACGTTTCACGGCCTTGCAAAGGTAGGCTATTTCCTGTGCCCAAACACAAGGGCAATGTGGCCCTGGAAAAAGAAGCGTTTGGGTTCGTTGAATACCAACTGGGGGATCTTGGAGGCATAAGCGTCCACACTCATGCCAATCTCCAGCGCCTGGATCGTTTCGTTGAAACGTCCGAAATCAAAACGCAGGGCGGTTTTGACAAAAGCGCCGGGTTGCAGTTTCAGCTCATTCCAGCCCTTGGTAAATCCCGAGCCGCCAATGATCTTGCTGACATCCAGGAAACTCAGGCTGTCTTCCGAATCGTACTTGATATCCTGTGCCCCGGTCGACTGCTCCTGCACCTGCAGGTAATAGGGTTTTAAAAAGCCAAAGGAAAGGCCGGCATGTACTATGCCCAGTACCGCCACCCCGTTTTTATTTCCTTTCTGCCCAAAAACATATTGCTGTCCAAAGCCCAGTTTTACCTGGTAAAAATTATTGATCTTCCCGTATACAAAGGAGTTGGAGAAAAAGGCATTGGCGTTGGAAACCTTTTCTTCTTTCGGGTGCTTGATTTCTGTTATTTCGAGCAAATACAGATTGGTAAAACGCGGCGACCGGCTGCGGCCCAGTTCCAGGAAAACGCCATACCCGTTGGTACGGATCTGGGCACCAAACGCGGTTTGCTTGGTAAAAGACAGAACCCCTTCTTCCTGCTGGCGGCTCATCGCCGACCGGCGGGCCCGTTCGTTCTGCTTGCGTTCCGTGCGGTTAGGTGTGGTGGCCGTGCTGTCCTGTGCATACCCTCCAAAGGCTGTAAGAATAAAGAGACTAAATCCGATAAATTTTTTCACGTAATAGAGATATATTGTTCAAACGTAAATTTAGGCAAAAAAGTATGACGTCTACCGTGGTTTATGAAGGCGAGCTAAGAACAACCTGTACACACCTACGCTCCGGCAACCATTTTGAAACCGATGCCCCCCTGGATAACAATGGAAAAGGCGAACGGTTTTCTCCCACCGACCTGATGGCCACTTCCCTTGCTACCTGTATGCTCACGGTAATGGGCATCAAGGCCCGCACCATGGGATTTGACCTGGACGGTGTAAACGTAGAAGTAGAAAAGATCATGAAAGCAGAACCCCGCCGGGTGGGTGGCATCAACCTGTTTTTTCACTTCCCGGAATCCTTAGCGTCCGTCGATGAAAAAACAAAACAGATCCTCAAACATACCGGCGCTACCTGCCCCGTGCAGCACAGCATCCATCCCGATATTGAAGTGAGGGTGGATTGGGGGGAGTGGAGTTGAAGTTATAGTTATTAAGTTATTGGGTTATTAAGTTATTGAGAAATTATGGGTTCGTTTACTTCATTTGAGCAGCTTGAATGTTGGAAGGCCTGTAGAGAGGTATTGAAATGGGTTCGGATTGCTGTCTCTAAACTACCAGCCAAAGAGTTTGATTTAAAGGATAATATTTCGAGGGCCGCCCGCAGCTCAACAAGAAATATTGCAGAAGGATTCGGCCGGTTTTATTACCAGGAAAACATTCAGTTTTGCAGGATTTCAAGGGGCTCACTTTTTGAGGTAATCGATGATATGATCACAATGAAGGAAGAAAATTATATTTCAGAAGAGGAATACATAATGGGTCGTTCTAAAGTTGACCATGCCATCAAAATATTGAATGGCTACATTCAATTCTTACAAAGGCAAAACGACACCAAAAGCCAAAAAACTGTTTAATAACTTAATAACCCAATAACTTAATAACTCCTTTTTATTCTCTCCTTACAATCCATATCAGTCTTCCAGTTCAAGAACTACGATTTTGCGCAGCACCGGTTTACAAAGCGAATCGTTGGCATTTGCGGCCGCAACGGGGCCGGTAAAACCAACCTGCTGGACGCCATCCATTATCTCTGCTTTACAAAAAGTTATTTCAGCCGGTCCGATGCTGCCAATGTAAAGCATGGCAGCCAGGGCTTCCGGATTGAAGGCCACCTGCAGCTGAACGGGCAGGAAGAAAAAGCCGTTTGCATCCTGCGGGAAACGGGCAAAAAAGAGTTTCTCCTGAACGATGAGGGGTACAGCCGCTTTTCCAGGCACATTGGTCGTTATCCCTGCGTGGTAATTGCACCGGATGATGTGGAGCTGATCATCGGTGGCAGCGAGGAAAGGCGGCGGTTTGTAGATACCATTCTTTCGCAGCTCGACCCGGGGTACCTGCAGGCTTTAATCCAGTACACCCGTATCCTGCAGCAGCGCAATTCTTTCCTCCGCTCCCTCCAGGATGGTTACGACCGGGATCTTTCGGTGCTGGATGTGCTGGACAGCCAGCTGACCCGGGAAGGTGATTTTGTATTCAAGAAACGGGCAGCCTTCCTGCAGGACTTTTTGCCCCTTGCCACGAAACGCTACCTGGAGATCAGCGGGCAGCATGAACCCATTGCGCTGGTGTATGATTCGGAGCTGCACCAATCCTCCCTTGCCGAACTCCTACGGGTGACCCGGCAAAAAGACAAGGTGCTGCAACGCACCAGTGCCGGTGTTCACCGCGATGACCTGCTTTTCAGGATGGGCGACCAGAACTTCCGGGGTATTGCTTCGCAGGGACAACGCAAAAGCCTGTTGTTTGCACTGAAGCTGGCCGAGATGGATATCCTCAAACAGGAAAAGGGCTTCTCTCCCCTTCTTTTGCTGGATGATGTGTTTGAAAAACTGGATGAGGAACGCATCACCAACCTGCTGGCCCATGTGTGCAGCGATACGGAAACGCAGATCTTTATTACCGACACCAATTGCCGGCGGCTTGCCGATGGATTGGAGAAGATCGGGCAGGAAGGACAGATGATTTCGTTGTGAGAGATCAGGAGTCAGAATGCAGGAGTTGCGATGGGGCCGGGATGAAGCAGCGGTCCATAAGTTAACTTATTCACTGTTATGGTTAACGGGAGGAAAGGAATGAAGTGACACAGAGGCGTGGAAAGTTGTACAGCAGGGCTGGTGTTTCTCTGTGGCCTAGTGACGCTGTGGTATAAAAAAGCCCTCAGTATCAACTGAAGGCCTTCGTCGGGTGGACTGGATTCGAACCAGCGACCCCTTGCACCCCATACAAGTGCGCTACCGGGCTGCGCCACCACCCGAAACGGGGTGGCAAATGTAAGGATCATTCCCATACAAACCACTGAAAAAATTTCGCCTCTCTATTCTCTCCCTGCCCGTTTTCCTTTCGTTTATTCCTACTCACCACTGACCACTCACTACTCACTACCGACCACTCCCCATCCCGCATTCCTTCTTATCTTGCCCCCATGACACCCCAGCGGCAGCAACGCATCCAATCTGTTCTGGCCCACCGGCAGAACGACCTTACCGTTGTTCTTGAAAACGTTTTTGATCCCCATAATATCTCCGCCGTGATGCGGAGCTGCGACGCGGTAGGCGTACAGGAAATTTATGTGCTGAACACAAAGATCCCCCGCCATAAAAAATGGGGCAGCCGGAGCAGCAGCAGCGCCGCCAAATGGCTCACTGTTCACCAGTTTGAAGATACGGAAGAGTGCATGGCGGCACTCCGCAAAAACTACCGCACGATTTTAACAACGCATTTATCCTCGGGTGCGGTAAGTTTATACAAAGTTGATTTTACCGGGAGCATCGCCCTGGTGTTTGGCAACGAGCATGCCGGAGTCAGCGAAGAGCTGCGACAGATGGCCGATGGCAATTTTATCATTCCACAGGTGGGCATGATCCGGTCGCTCAACATCAGCGTGGCCTGCGCGGTGACGCTTTACGAAGCCTACCGCCAGAAAGCGGCGGCCGGCCAGTATGCAAAACAAAAGCTTACAGAAGATGAATACAACAGCTTACAAAAACAATGGGGCATCTATGCGGAAGAAACTAATCAGGATAGCGATGGTGATGGCAGTAGTGGTCGCATCGTTTAAAGCAAACGCACAGGAGATCCCTGTCTGGAAACTGGCCGACCTGAAAACGGTGATGGATACGGCATCGGGGCCTACCATCATCAATTTCTGGGCTACCTTCTGCAAGCCCTGTATTGCCGAATTGCCTTATTTCCAGGATGCCGCCAACAGGTACCGTGCACAGGGCGTAAAGCTGATCATGGTGAGCCTGGATCTCAAAGAATCTTACCCGAAAGCAGTGCAGAATTTTGTGGCCAAACGCAAACTCACTTCGCCGGTGGTCTTTCTCGACGAATCCAATGCCGACCTTTTTGTTCCGGCGGTAGACAGCTCCTGGTCGGGTTCCATTCCGGCCTCCCTGTTCATCAACCGCAGCAAGGGCTACCGCCAGTTTCATGAAGAAGAACTGAGCAAAGAAAAACTCGAAGCGGAGATCCGCAAGATGTTGTAAGACCTTCGGTCTGAGGGGTTTTAACTTCGTATGTTCCTGCCCGTTGCCTGTGCTGCCCACGGAGGCACAACGACACAAAGGACCACGAATTTCCTTTCTTATACCATCTTAAATGGAATTGATTGGGTGCATGCTATCAGAGAATAGCATGAAATTGTTTCTAAAAAACTTTGTGGTGCCTTGTCACCCTGAGCCCATCGAAGGGAGCCTGTCGAAGGGTACTGTGCGTGGCCTCTCCTGCTCCTTCGGCTTCCCTCAGGTGGACAAAGTCAAAGTATAATGTGCATGAAAAAGCGCCCTGTCATTCTGATCCTGCCAAACCCATAGCTCGGCAAGCATTTCATTCCTATCACTACATATAATATCCTACTATCCCAATATCTCAATATCTCAATATCCCAATATCCCAATATCCCAATATCCCCACAACCTCTTTTCAACCCGCATCCATCTCCTTTCCTTTTTTATAATATACATCCTTTTCCCAGCCGTCTTTTTCATGCTGCGGCTATCTATTTTGTGTGTACAGTATTATATTTGTCCTCCTTTACGGGATGTAGCGCAGCCCGGTAGCGCACTACGTTCGGGACGTAGGGGCCGCTGGTTCGAATCCAGTCATCCCGACTTTAATAAGCTGAAATAAAGTCCAGGCTTGTTTTTCAGCTTTTTTCTTTTGAGTTGGGTGTTATATTCATCGGTTTTCCGGCACATTTGCCACTTCTTAAGAATGTAAATTTGTGCTGCCGTACATGATGGCTTTTAACTAATCAGGCGAAGTTTCTATTTCGCCTTTTTTGTGTCAAAAGCGAAAGAAAGTTTAGATGCAATGTAGAAGCCTTTTGCTCGCTGCAACAGGACGTCTGTAACTTGACCATTGACGAACAGGTAAGCTCTTTCCTGGTATTGAGAAATTAAGCTGTTCGTAATATGCTGGTTTATTAGGGAGCAGCAAACAGATTTGCGTTAAACACACTGCAGCCAAGCCATAAAAATTAATAGGAGAAAAAGCTTACTCCTACTTCAAAATCTACCAGAACAATATTCTTTCTTTTCTTAGCCGCTTTTGTATGTTGCCAACACGATAACACGCACAAGCCCAAACAGGTTTACGTCTTTTTTTCGCTATCACCGCCAGGAAGGCAGCAGCACGTTCGCCCCTTCGCCAGGCCTTATCACTTATAGCTATAATTTTGTTGAAGTTTCTTCCAAATAATAGTATGCCAACGCAACTGTTTGATTATTTTTGTTTTCCACTCCTAAGTACAATCACCAGTATTTATCCGCATCGATCAACCTGTATGTTTCATTGATAATTAACGCTTATGAATATCAGATTGCATTTCACTTTTCTTTTATGTTGTCTATTACTTACAGTTTCATCCTTTGCCACCGATTACTTCTTTGTTGGCAACGGTGATTGGATGGATGCAGCAAATTGGAAAGATGGACTTTTGCCCACAGGTGCCGCTGACAACGTGATTTACATAAATGGAACAGCACGAACGAGCAGGAATAATGGAGAATATGGAAGTTACACCTGTAGCGGCTCTGGCTGTGACTATTTTTTTACGAATTCAGGAACAATCATTGTTTCGCTGGGAGGCACACTCACGCTAAACAATTCTACCCAGTTTTCCAACGGTGGTTCCATAACTGTAATTGGAACGCTGATTAACAGTACCGTCTTTGAAGCTTATAGCCATGGCACAGTGACAGTGCACGGAACATTAAACAACAATCACGTATTCGGTAATCAGGGTCTGGTTACCATAAACAATGGAGGTGCGATTGAAAACAAAGCAAATGCCTTGTTCACCAATACAGGCTTTGGCGGTTTTACTTTTCCAACCATAGGCACATTGGTTATTAACAGCGGTGGAATGTTCAACAACAGCGGAACGGCTACCTTGAAAGCTGGCAATCTGACCAACAACGGTACACTGGATAATCAATCCTTTTTAACCGGCAACGCCACCGTTACCGGAAACCTGACCAACTCTGGCACCTTGGCACCCGGTAATTCTCCCGGAATGTACACTATCCATGGAGATTATAGCGCCACCACAACTGCAATTCACAACTTTGAAGTGGGCGGTACGGCATCCAGCAGCTTTGACCGGTTGCGTGCAGGAGGCAATGTTTACCTTGATGGCACTTTGAATGTATCTCTTATCAATGGTTTTGTTCCCTCATCAGGAAATCCTGATCTGCCAATTTTTACCGGCACTATCAACGGTATGTTTTCTACGGTTAACAAGCCCTCCCATTACGAACTTATTTACAACAGCAACAGTGTCGTATTACGTGTTGCAACAACTCTCCCGGTTAGCATTTCCAATGTGCATGTAAAAAAAGAAGGCACAGGAGCAAAGCTGACCTGGACAGTACAAACAGAAATAAACACGTCTCATTACGAAGTAGAAAAAAGCAGTAATGGAAAACAGTTCTCCAAATTTGGTGAAGTAAAGTCCGCATACTTAGGCCAGTACAATTTTACAGACTATGATTTAGGTGAGAACAATATCTTTTACCGGATCAAAAGCGTTGATAAGGATCGAAAGTACAGTTACAGTATTGTGATAGCTTATAGTAAAGGCAAGACTACTGTGCCGTTGAGTGTTTTTCCCTCACCCGCCAGGAGCAGCATCAGCATTCAGCACGCTGGTGCCACTGCCAAAGATAAAATTGTGATTGCTTCCATGGATGGTAGAATGATACAAACCATCTATCCGGTTAATGGGGCGCAGAAAACAACAGTGGATATTACCAACCTGAGTACCGGTACATATATCGTTCGTCTCTACAACAGCAATGAGCAGATCGGAAACAGCAGGTTTGTCAAACAGTAATTACATGGAACCAGGTTCAAACAAGGGTTTCAAAGAACAGGCAGGTATAGGCACCTGGCCTTCTTATACCTGTAGTTTTAAAAACCTCTCTGCACAGCAGGTTCAGAAACAAAATCGGGAAACGGCAGCTGATGATTTCCTGGTTTTCCATGGAAACTGTGTAACGGTTTTATGAACTGCAACCAGCCGCTACCTCCTTCAGTTTTAATTCAAACAAGTTTACCGCTGTGCTTATTAGCTGCTCAAACGGGTTTACAGATTCAATAACTTACCAAACGCAAAACCTGGTGGGAGAAGCTGAGAATGGTGCATCTGCCTGCAGGCTTCTAAAGCAGAAAGCCAACACGGCCAATTCGTTCTGTGGATGGCTGCCTCACGGATGTATACTTAAACTGTGTGGGGTTGATCAACCCGGCCTAAGGAGGAGACACCCGTTTGAAGTAGATCGTTTTGGGAAATACCGGGTTTTCATAGTAAATCGGGGTGTTAAACCAGACTTCCATATCCAGCACCTGTCCCCGGAACCGGTGAATGCGGTAATACCCGCCGGTATCACCCCCGCTGCTGCCGCACCATTCGCACCGGTCGGCGCCTTCAAAGGGTGCGGTATCCATGTGGAAAACGACGGAGGAAGCCCCTTCAGCCGCTATTTCCAAAAGATCATGAAAAGCCCCGATGCGTTCCAAAGCATCCGGATCACCCCCCTTCTCCAGGTACTCGGGTGCATCCAGGTACCACCGACCGGCTATCTTATAGTAACAGACAGTATACATGGGTTCGGTTTACTCCTCGCAAAATTACGTAGCATAATCCCGATCCGCGATACGTAAATCTACCCATGTTTTCATTTCCTGACCCGAAAATGATCAGGATTAAGTAATCGTCCTGCATTTGCCAGCGGTATAACGGTGCGGCTGGTTCCGCTAACCGGCTTTCGCTCTTATAAAATACAGAGTTGGGCCAATCCAGTGAACCTTCGTGCTACCCACCTCCCTTATGCCCTAGATGATTCAGTAGCCAAGTGACGCCGTAAGACGGATCCATCCCTTATGCAGGCGGTACGCCGGAAGCGGCAATACAGGAAGTTTTGCAAGGTGCCAAACGGTGTCCGGTGGTCTTGTCACAGAAAAGAAAAGCACCCGGCCAGGAGCGATGGCCCGGGTCCGGGTCCTTCCCTGCCCCTTATCGAACCGCGAACCTGTCCTGCCTTTCCCACCCGGGGGAAAGTTCTGGGTAAGCAAACATCCTGTTGTCCCTATTCTCCGGTGATGGCAGGATCCAAATGCAGGCTCCCTGACGTCAGGGACCCCTCTTCCAACAACCGTTGCCTGTCAATGGCATCCAATATGCCGGCATCCAGCTCGGCATCAAACTTCCTGGCAAACAGAAACCCTTCCGGCAGCTGCAGCAATAGCTCCCTGTCGGCAAGAGTAAACGTTACCGGGAGGGGCACATCCGGCCGCTCCCAGTCGGCAAAAGTGATGGGATCTTCGGGTTGCTCTCCCCTAACCTGCAGCAGGTGCATGAAAACCGAATGAAAAAAAAGTTCATCAGCAAACAGGGTCCACCTGAAATGGGAAATGTACCCGGGGTGTTGGTCAAGGAAACGGAAAAGGTCTTCCACCAAAGCTACCGGAACGGCCCACCACTGGCTGCCGCCATAGGGTTGCAGGTAAGAGGGAAAGTTTCGTTGTTTCAACAGGAAGAAGGGAAGGCGCTTTTTCATGCGGAAAACCAGGAGGATAGTTTGCAGGTTTTTCCGGAAGGAGGCCCTAAAGCCCCGGGACCAAAAGGAGGGCAGCAATACGAAATGCTCTCTTTCTGCAGAAAGGTCAACTTTATACCACGTCAGCCTTTCCGCGTTGTTGTTCCAGTTTTTATAAGGCAGGGCACTGGCCTCCAGGAAACAGGTCCCGCTCTTTTTTTGCAGGTAGGCTTCAATTTGGCTGTTGGCGCGAAGGGGGTAATCCTGCCCGCTGAGCAGCACACAGTATCCCGGCTTTTTTTCTGCTACAATCACCCGTAAAGCGGCAAGGGTTGCCTTTACGATGCTGCTATCACCCCAGATGCAAAGCTGCCGGTCTTGCAGCCAGTGGATCTTTTCCATCCCCGGCAGTGCCTCGCGGAAAGGCTGCCAGTCGACCTTTTTATCGATGTGGATGTAGAAAGATGTGTTGGGAGTATCTAAGCTCCTGACAAGGCGGCCCACCTGGGCGGGATTCCGGTGTGCCAGCAGGATGTAATGGATGTGCATTGTTGACGGGCAAGGTGGATTAGTGCCGGCAGGCCGGCAGAACAAAATTTTGTTGGATAAAACGGTGAGGAGACTCCCGGCTATCCGCAGTTCCAGGGCCAGGGAAAACGCAGCCATTGCTGCAGGGAAGGCAGCAGGGCATGCATAGCCAGCCTGCGAAAAGGCCTTTTCGGGGGTGCAAGGGGAATGGCCCGGCAGGCAAATTGCGGGTACCCTGCCCTGTTGGCGTGAGAATGTTCCATCTTCATATAACGGTTTGGTTTAGGCTTGTTGCCGGCCTCGTAAGGGGTAAAGGAAAAAGGGGAATTTGCAAGGAAGGTGGATCAGGGGGTGTGCAATCGCACCACGGTACAATATAACAGGGCAATAGACGAAAATTTACGGCTGAGGTTTAAGGAGGGGGATAAAAGTTTTTTATGTTGTCGTGTAATGACCGGTGAATGCTATTGCCTTTTCGTCTCTCCATCTACGGGGGAAGTTGCGTATTGTCTTGTGCTACAACAGCGATTACAGGTGTTATTGTGCTATGGATCTGTTTTATGAGTTGGGATAAGTAGTGTTTTCCACTTTTGCCATTGCCGCAAAAGTGGAGCAAAAAGGCTAGGCAAAAACAAATGCTCCGCTGTTTTTGCCGGGCCGGCGCACAAGGCTCTGTTCTATTGGTTGCTGTCATTCATCCAGTATTCAGTCTTTCTTCTCCTGTTCAATCTTCACTCCTGGTTGCGAGTACCTGTTAATACAACTTGCTTTTGGTGTGGCATTCTGCAGGCGCTATATGGCGCCTGTGGCAGTTACAGTCTTTTCTGCAGTTGGAAGTGGCGCCATAAGGCGCTGGACGGTCGGGGATTTTGGTAGCTATGAGTTGAGGTTAAGATTTAGGTTTAGGTTAAGACTGAGGTTGAGAGGAGGGTTATTAGGTTATTGATTTATTAAGTTATAGGGTTAGTGAGTGCGTTGGAAGAATGCTCCGAAGGAGCAGCGTGTTTACGTTTGCAGTGAGTGGTGAATAGGGAGACCATTTCTTTTCAGCAGGATTCTACCTGGAGCGTAAGCACGTGCCGTGCTAAATTGGGCCCATCCCCTCCCGGGAGGGGCAAAGAAAAGAAATGATCCTATCAGGAGCGGCCAGGGGTGGGTTCATCTTTTCTAAACCGAGGAAGTGTTCATTTTTCCTGTTGTTCGTCGTCCCTTGTCTGCGGTCCATAGAAAACATAATCACAGGGACGCTTCGTATGTCCACAGCCGTTAGCAGGGTCAATTCGGAGGAAGAACTCCCGCAGAAGATTGGTCAATTCTTTCCCGGACTGCAGAAGACATTCGCCGTACATCTTGTTTTCTTTGCTTGCTTCCAGGAGCCTTTCCGGCAGTTGGGAGGGCCGGAACTGTTGCCAGGCCTCTCCCCTCTCCAGAGGAGCCACCTGTTGCGTCCCTAATCTCGCAGAGGCGGTTGATGTTTACTCCATTGTGCATCCCGATTACTTCGATAAAATGCTAGTAATGCAACCGTATAAGCAGGTTTTAAATGAGCTTTCGCAGTAAACTCTTCCAGCATACAACGAGTCGTTTACTTACTCTGTTGATGACTGTTAATCGCAAACACCGGGCACCACCGGATCTCCCAGGCTTTGCACCACTTGTTCCTTAACCTGAACTGCCGTATCCAGTAAGCATTTTACCCGTTGTTGCAAGAGAGCCGCATCTTTATCCTGGAAAGTATAATCCGGTTGATAGCGGGCCTGCAGGTAAGCCTCCTCCAACAGCGTCAATAACCGTTGTTCTTCTGCCGTGTCATCAGGGAAAATATCGAGCAGCCGGGGTGCACAGCGGCGCAGGTGTTTTTTCAAACAACGCAGCTCGTGTGTTTTTTTGTCGTAACCATTCAGTCCCAAGAGCATGCCGCGAAAAATCATTTCGGCTGCCTGCTGCAGCATAAAAAGCGCCAGGGGGTCCTGTTGCAGCAGCAGCAAAGCAGCCGCTTCATAAAACCGGCTTGCTTTGTTATGGTAGTAACCAAACGTAATGTGCAGGCTGTTTTTCACTGCCTGCCATGCCTCAGGACTTACCTGAGGCAACACCGTTTCACCGCTGTCATATATGCGGTTTTCCGCCCTGAAAGCAAGGGTATAAAACAGATGGCCCTTTTTGAGTGCATCCCTGGTATTGCCTTCCTGGTGCAGGGAGCAGGAAAGTTTTCTGTGGTTGATAACAGCCATTTCCAGCACTGGCTCCAACTCGGTAAAGGGCGTTGTGCAGCGGTTGGGGATGATGAGACAAAGATGGATCCAGGGATCTTCGTTTTTGCCGTTGGCAGAAGGATGGTTTAAGCAGTAGACCTGCGAAGGTGCCAGGGTGGCCACCAGGAACTGCACCACCGGCTTCAGATGATCCGGTTTATCCGGCACCTGGCTAATGATGGTGCGCAGCCTTTCTTGCCATTCCTGCCATTCCTGATCTTCACCGTTACCATAAACAAAAATGTTGGTGTTGTACACCTTATGGGTGACCTGTCCGCATTGATGGTACATAACGTTTGAGTTTAAGTAAAGGAGTAATCAATTGCAAAGGGTTGATAGGCTGTAATGCTTTTCCAGTTCCTGCAGTACTTCTTCTCTGAACGCAGGATATTGCTCCATAAAGATGGTCATCTTGTTCCCGCTCCGGTGCATCCGGTTTGCGATCACGGCGTCCTTTAGCGAAGACAGAAGGTAGATACTGTCTTTTTCGAAAAGAAAAAAGGGCAGGCCGGCATCAAAATGCGGGATGGGCCTGCCCTGGCAGGTCTTGGCGGTTTGTGTGAGCTGATAAAAACCGTCCTGTTTCCGGAGCACGAAGGCAATAAACGGATGTCCCGGGCAAGGCTGTACCTTTTTTACGCTTTTCTTTTCGGGCTTTGCTTTTAGTTCCCTGCGGCGCCATACCGTATAGACAAATACATGGGCCTGCGAAAAAAGAAAACGAAACACCTGCTTCCAGAGGTAGAAAACCGTTTCCCCTTTTTCCATGTCTTTCGGTCCGCCCGTTTCCAACAAGGTGCCGGGCAGCGACTCTGCCGCCTGCCATAACCGGTAACAAAGCAGGTTTAACGCCTTTTGCGCTGTTGTCAGCAGGTGGTCATATTCTTTTTTGGTGCCGCTGAAAAAAGGTTCAAACGACTTGATAAAGCGGCCGTCTTTGGACAGGGTTCCCATACAAGGGATCAACACCGGCAGCATCTCCTTCCGATCCGACGCAACGATAAAGTAGCAGGCTGTTTTGGTGTGCGGACCCTGCTGAAGACACGAAGGCGTGGAGGGAAAAAGCGTAGTCAGCCATCCCGGCCGGCACTTGCCGGGGACATACACAGTACCCAGATTCTTTTTTGCGGTAACAGATAACTGGTAGAAGCGCCACGCTATGTCAAAATACGAACGGTGCTGGAACGCAACAGCCACCTCTCCACCAGGACGGTATTTTTTAAAACAGTCTTCTCCACGATAATGGAGGAAGCTTTGCAGAGCCTTATAGGCATGGAGGCAAATGGCCCCCTCTTCCGACTGGCAATTACACCCCACCAGCAATTGCCCGGCCTGTACGTTAATCGTTAGCCGGTGAGAAAGGGACCGCCAGGTAAGCTGCAGTTTCAAGGCGCCATCCTGCCAGTCAATAAAGCTGATGTCCGGACGGTCCCAGGTCCTTTTTCGCAGATGGGAGGCATGCGTATGTGCTGCCAGGGTTTCTGCCGTCAGCAAGTAATCAGTTAATGGAAGTGAATGCAGGATGCTTCCTTTTTCTATCCCTTCCGGGTTCTGTTTATTTTGGAGAGGTGTTTGACCTGTCATGCCTGTTGATTTGCTGAACAAATTCCGGCGACGATGGTGTCTATACAATTCACCGGGGGAATAGATTATCCCCTGTACAGCATAAATTATCCCGACGTTGCTTTACCCTATGGCAGGGATGTAACCCCAAGTTTTTATCTTTGTTGTATGACAACCACTACCGACGCCCCCCGCAACGTTCACCACGGACGGAACGTAAAACGTTTCCGCGAAATGAAGATGATGAAGCAGGAAACCCTTGCCTGGGAACTGGGCGAGGACTGGACGCAGAAGAAGGTATCTCTCTTGGAAGCCAAAGAAGAAATTGAACCGGAGATCCTGGAACAGGTAGCCCGGGTGCTGAATGTATCACCCGAAGCCATCCGGAATTTTACAGAAGAAGCCGCCGTGAATTATTTCAATACGTTTAATGAAAGCAATTTTAGTGGAGCGAATGCTTTTTTTTCGCACAATAGTCACTGCAACTTCAATCCGCTTGATGAATTAATGAAATCGATAGAAGAAAATAAGAAATTATATGAACGCCTGTTACAGGCTGAAAAAGAAAAAGTTGCCCTGTTAGAAAAACTGCTGACGCAAAACGAGCGCAGATAAAAGGCATCCATCCTGCTATCTTTACGTTTCTGCCTAAACGTTATACCACCCGCTTCAGACAGGAAACCGGTCAACAGGTTAAAAGGTAAACAATCTAGCCGTTCCTACCCTTCAGCAAGCGCAGGGTAACAATTCCACCGGCAAGCTCAAAAAAGGATCAGGCCCAGGCTGACCGGGCTGCAGCACACATTCCGGGATAAAGAAGTTAACTCAGTTCCTTTTTTGACTGGTTTGGAAATAGCCGTGTGCCCGGCCCGAGACGGCAATTTCAGCCGCCTCGGTTTTGAAAACGATCAGGGAATTGTCGCCAATACCACCCCCATTTTCCAGGCTGCGGTTGGGAAAGGAAGAATCCAGGAACATCACCGATCCTCCCAGGATATAAAAAGAACCCGGAGCTTTTTTGGCCGGTGCTTTGACGCGTACCCTGTCCAAAAGAAGATGGGCCTTGGCCGAACTGTGACCGGTGGTGACAAAAGGTACCGGCGAAGCATCCATCTCGTTGTTGACAAGGGCAAAACCATTACCGACGATGGTATAAAACTTAAGGGCTGCGGTGTGTACATTCATGATCCTGTTGCCATAAAAATTGAAACTGCCTTTTTGGTTATTGACCACACAATCAACGTTGTCGAACAGGCAGTGCACCAGGGGATTGGTAAGCACATTAAAGTTTTCAGAGGCATAGGCCGCCCCCTCTCCTTTTGCATTGCGGTTGTTCCGGAAAATACAGTCAACGACCATAAAACCATCGCCCATTCTTGTTTGTCCGACGGATAAACCGGTCCCCCCGTTTTCGAACCGGCAGCGGTAGAACATATTGGCCTGCAGGGCCGCCCCGGTACGCCCCCGCTTTTTATCCGGTGAGAGGTCGTTGATCCAGTCCAGTGCAACCGTTTTTGTTTCGGCTCCGGGGCTGTTCACAAAGGCCATGTCGGCAAACACCGAATAGCCGGCACCATCAGAGGTGATCACCCCTTTACCGGTGGTACTCACCAAAATAGTTTGATCGGCACCCTCTCCCCAAAAACCGCCCCCGGATAGATGATCCAGAAACAGCGGTGCGTTCAGTTCATATCTTCCGGCGGGGAAAAACAGGGGTGCATAGATGCCGCCCTTTTCCGCGGCATCCAATGCCCGCTGGATGGATTCCCGGTCGTCTCTCCCGTCGCCGGGGATGGCGCCGAAATTCGTTACGTTCAACATGATCTCCCCCAGGTTGGTGATGCGGGGCAGGCTAACGGCCTTGTACAAGGGAAAATGGGGCAGGCCTTCAGCGGTAGCCTCCGCGGCCGTTAAAAATGAAATGTTTTTCGGCCAGGCCTTGCCCGCTCTTTCCAGGGCCGCCCCGGTGATCGGCTCGTTAAAGGACTTTTTATAATCCGTCTTGTTGGGCAGCATCCACAGATCGCCCATGGATTTAACGGTGGTGGTCGGGCTGACCACGAAAGGCCCCGGGGCGGCATCATAACTGAGGGCATACTTGTTGCCGTAACTCAGCACCACTGCTTTGCCCCTGCTCCCGGTTTTTACGCCGACGGAACTTTTGTCATCTTCACCGGGATAATTGACATTCTCCAGGAGGATAAGCTTCCCGTTGGCATTGTAATCGGCGTAATGCACCATGCTGCCCAGGGTATTGGCCCGCAGCACCACATTCACCGCGGCTTGGGTGGGGGGCACCTGCAGGAGGACCTCACCCGGATTGGTGCCATTGCTGCCCTCCGAACGTAGCCCTTCGATCAGGTGATAACCGGCGGGTGAAGGCGACCGGATAACAATGTCGGCGTCCCCTTTGGCTCCCTGCATGCCAAAGGCCCTGGCATCCAGATGCCCCTCTGCCTGCTGAATGTGTACCCGGTTGTATTGCAGGTTGCCCCCGAAAACATTCACCATCGCTTTGGAATGGGTGATGCTGATACCGATATCGCTGCCCTTGGGATTACAGCCCTGGATGGTATATTCCCCACCTGCGCCCAGGCGGATGGCGATACCGTCTTTGGCGCCCGAGACCAGGATGTTCAGGAAGGTAATTTTGTTTTCCTTTTTGCCGGCAACATCCATCACGGCGGATCCTTTTGGCGTGCTGTTGTTGATCAGACTGAAATTACCCAGGGTAATATCGCGGCTCCCGTTGATGTGGATACTACCCGATAACTGCGTTGTCAGCCGTCCTGCTCCCCAGATCAAACTTCTTTGCCGGTTGGTTATCCGTAGGGTACCAATGTGATAGGTACCCGGGCCGAAGTAGAGGTTGTGGTAACGATCCAGCAGGGACTGGATTTCGGCAGGCGTGGCGTTCAGGGGTACCGGTGTAAGCCGTACGGGCTTTCCCTGCTCTTTCCGGGGTCCGGTAGGTGGTGATTGGGCCATGGCCACAGTGCCGGCAAGGCCGGAAAGGAAAAGAAAAACAAGGGGTAAATATTTCATTGACTGGCGAAAAATTCAGGTTGAGAATAGGTTACAAAACTGCAACCATAATGCGTTAGGATTTTGTTTAATTCACCGGATCCCGGTATTTTAAAAATCTACTGCGCATACAAATGGTCCATAGCTGGTAACAGGCCCTGATCCTGCCACAGCCGTTAACCATAGAACCGATAGCAATAATGCTTAGCGGAGAAAGGGGAAGACTTTCCGGCAAACAGTTGCGGCAACTGTTCTGCTATCCTATATTTGGCAGCGATTATGCCTCCCGAACGAAAACATAGAAGAAAACGCCGTCGCAAAAGCAGGTGGGCTCTTTTCCGGTGGTTGAAACGAAAGCGAATCGAACATGGACCTGCTTTTTATAACACCATTTTCATCGTGCTTTTATGCCTGCTCTTTATCCTGATACTGTTTTATTTTTTAGGCTGGCTGGAGTTTATGGGCCTCAGCCGGCCGTCCACGCCAAAGCCGATTGAAGCATCCGGCAGTTGATCCGGTCCTGTTTGCATCGGGATATCGATAGAAAGTATCCGGTGTTTCCAGAATAGCATCCTGTTGTTTTTCATCCTGCACAATCCGCATATAGCTACGCAGCCTCTGGTAAGGAAGGACACATTGTTTTGAAAAGAGAAATGGGCTTCGTACACGACCTCCTCGAACAGCAGACTGGCTGCAACGGTCCCGCCTCTCCCTTGTCATCCCGACGCAGGAGGGATCTTTGCACCGCCATCAAACGGCTGTTGCAGGAACCTACTAAAGCAAAACGGTTTCCTTCGGCACACACAGATGGCTCCTTCCTCGCCATGACAATTCAGAAGCATTGCTTTCTCTACCACGTCAATCTCTACCACGTAAATTATCGGTGTGATTGCTACCGCCCCGCCTCGTGCTTGTCATCCCGACGCAGGAGGGATCTGTGCACCACCTTACAAAGGCAGTGGCAGCTTGCGAATACTTGTTGCCAACATTTATCTTGTACAATCCAAAAACAGCTATTCAGCCTGTGCAGACTACAGAAGCATCGCCATAGAAATCAGGAAAATTTCACGTTTGCACCCTCTCCAGCAGTTCTTAAGGTAAAGACCTTGCAGACGCTTACTTGTCATCCCGACGCAGGAGGGATCTGTGCATAATGCTATCAATGGGGGTGTAAGCTTCCCCGGTATTAGGATGGTTGCGGAATAGACTTTCTGTTTAATTTCAAACCATCAAGCAATGAAAAGACAAAAGTTCACAGAAACACAGATTCTTCAGGTTTTAAAGCAGTATGAAGGCGGTAGAGAAGCACTGGACGTGTGCCGAGAGTACGGCATTTCGAAAGCGACGCTGTTCAACTGGCGCAAAAAGTACAGCGGCATGGAGGCCTCTCATTTAAAGGAGCTCAAAGCGCTTCAGGATGAAAATCGCAGACTGAAACAGATGTATGCGGAACTGATGCTGGATCACCAGCTCGCCAAAGCAGTCATCGAAAAAAAGTTGTAACGCCTGCTCAGAAAAAACAGTTGGCAGAAAGTTGTATTCAGGAGGAAGCTGTCACTGTGAGCAGAGCGTGCCGAGTGGTGGGATTACACAAGTCGCTTTGGTACTACCAGAGCCGCAAAGACGACACGGAAACCATTGAGAAACTAAGAGCATTGGCTGAACGTTTTCCAACCAGGGGCTTTGATGATTACTATGGCAAGATCCGCAACGAAGGATTGAAGTGGAACCGCAAACGTGTTTTGCGGGTATACAGAAGCCTGAAACTGGGGCTCAGAAGAAAGCACAAACGAAGGTTGCCGGCACGCATAAAACAGCCCTTGCAGCAAGCACAGAAGCCCAACGAGAGCTACAGCATGGATTTTCTCAGCGATGCGCTGTCCACAAAAAGAAAAGTAAGGGTGTTGAACATCATGGATGACTGCACCCGAGAGTCGCTAGCCGTCTATGCAGATTTCAGCATACCAGGTGAAAAGGTGGTGGAAGTTCTAACATCCATTGTACTGGAAAGAGGAAGACCCGCACAGATACGGGTAGATAATGGTCCTGAGTTTTTGAGCAAGGCCTTTACTGAATGGTGCCTGAAAAATGGCATATCAGTGAAATACATTCAACCCGGTAAGCCCATGCAAAATGGCTACATCGAACGTCTGAATAGAACCTTCCGGGAAGATGTTCTGGATGCCTATCAATTTGAAAACCTGGAAGAACTTAGAATTCTATGCGATGAATGGCAATTCAACTATAACAACTATCATCCGCACCAATCACTGAAGGGAAAAACACCAGCAATGACTGTAAACCAATTTCAAAAACAAAATCTATTAAGTCTAAATTAGCACCATCCTAAAAAGGGTAAGGCTTCAGGGGTGCTATAAAACAGTAACAGCATTTCACCAGTGCAATCCACAGATGGCTCCTTCCTCGCCATGACAATTCAGAAGCTTTTCTCTGGCTTTCCGGATAGCGGAGTGGCTGTTATTGTCCCGCATCGTGCTTGTCATCCCAATGCTTGCTTCCGCAGCACAGGCTGCGGAGGGATCTTTACGTTTCACTATCATAAAAGGTTGAAAAAAGCAGTATCTTAAATGTCATGCAACAGAAGACATTTTATGTCTACATGCTTACCAATGTTTTAAAAACAGTGCTGTACACCGGTGTCACCAACGACCTGCAGCAACGAATTATGGAACACTACAAAAACAGGGGACAACAACACAGTTTTTGCGGCCGCTACCATGTTTACTGGCTGCTTTATTTTGAAGGGCACCGGTATATCAACAATGCTATAGCAAGAGAAAATGAAATCAAGGGTTGGCGAAGAGAAAAGAAGATGAAGCTGATAGCTGAAATGAACCCGGAGCTGATGTTTTTGAACGAAGAGGTATTCGGAAAATGGCCGCCGGACGAACTTACCGTCAGGGTGTAAGACTCTGCAGATTTTTGAAAGCATTCCGTTTTATAGCAAAATCAATATATCCTTCGTACCTCGGGATGACAAACATACGGCACTATGAAACCAAGCCCTCGTCTGTTCAGAGAGGTTGTGAACGATACGCCTCTCCCTTGTCATGGCGACAAAGGAGCCATCTTTGGGTTAAAAAAGAGGAAAGATTGTAAAAGACAACAGACACAATAAGGGCGGTAGAGTAAGAACCGGTTCTGGCTTGTTAGGGCAACATCCCATAAGTTAGAACAGGCCGTGCAAACTGCATACACAACCACAGAAGTAAAACAAGAGGTCAGAAAGCCGTCCATTTCTTATCGTCTCCGACTGAGGGCAGCATGCAAAAGGGTCCTGATTGTGTAGACGTGCTGCATTTAATTCTGCGTATGTACTATAACGTTATCCTGGCCAAATAAAAAAAGGCCTGCTGCAAACAGGCCTTTTCCAAATTAATTTTTATCGTTTCTAACCCGGCGTTTTATGCCCGTAGTTCGCTAAAAGCCGGCACCAGTTCTTTCTGCCGCCCTTTTGCCTTGGCCTCCTTGGTCCGGTTAAAATAACTTACAAACTGCGGTAGTTTGCGCAGGGGTTTCACCAGGGAAGCAAACAGGGGAAAGGGAACACCATTGCGTTTCAGCGCCAGGTAATCACGGCGGTTGGCCCGCAGGCGGCGCTGCCAGCCGCAGTTGCTCATGCCACCTTTGCGCATTTTTACGATCAGCTCAGGAATGTAAAAAGCTGTTACCCGGTGCTTGTAGAGGTAGCGGGTCATAAATTCGAAATCGGCGGCTGAGAAAAAATGGGTTTCATAGCCCCCCAGCTTCTCCACAACCTCGCGGCGGACGTAAAAGGTCGGATGCGCAGGCATCCAGCCATAATGAAAGGCCTTGCGGTTATAGGTGGAACCTTTCCAGTACCGGTAGATACGGGAGGTATCTTCTTCGTCAACATAAACAAGGTCGCCAAAGACCGAGTCGACGCCCTGGTCCTGGAAGCATTGCACAATGCTGGAGACAGTGTCTTCGGTAGCCAGCATATCGTCGCTGTTGAGGATGCCAATAATATCACCCGTGGCCAGCTTCATGCCTTTGTTGATGGCATCGTACATACCGTTGTCGGTTTCGGAGACCCATTTATCAACCACCCCGCCGGCACTGCGGATAATGGACAGGGTACTGTCGGTTGAGGCGCCATCGATGACAATATATTCAATATCGGGATAATCCTGCAGTTGAACAGAATGGATGCAGTCAGCAAGGTACTTTTCAGAATTGTAGGTTACGGTGATCAGACTAACTTTCATATGTCGGCAGTTAGTGGTTATAATTTTGGTGGTTGCGGTGATTTTCGTTTCCGGGGGTTAAAGTAGATATTCCATTTCAAAAAAGAAAATTTTACGCGAAAAATCCGTAAAAATACGAGAGCGGGGAACTCCTCGCCCTAGTGGTTTCCCATTATTCCAAGGCAGTGAAAACACCGGCAACTTCCGCTCTTTCATACAAATCACTGCTTTTTTATTGGTCTTTCCAAACCTCCTCCTGAGTAGTCAGGGAAGGCGCTTTGATACGGTCACCTTTTTTCTGTGCCGGGTTTCCTGCATACACACTGTATGGTTCCAGGTCGGCCGTGGCCACTGCACCCACAGACAATACCGCATGCGAACGGCAGGTCACACCTGGACAAACAATGGCCCTTGCCCCGATCCAGACCCCCTCTTCCAGCCGGATGGGACGGAGCACCAGGTCGAATGCCGGCTGGCGGTAATCATGGTTACCGGTGAGCAGGAGGGCGCCCTGGGAAAGGCAGGCATGGGCCCCAATGTCGACCTGGGCAAGGTTATCGATCCATACGTTTTCACCAATCCAGGTGTAGTTGCCGATGGTCAAAAACCAGGGGTATTTGATGGTCACGTGAGGTTTGATCATGACACCCCTTCCTACGGAAGCCCCAAAAACCCGGAGCAGGCCTCTTTTTGGTCCCGAGAACGGGAAAGCCGACCGGAAAAAAAGGGCACTCGCTAGGTACCAGGCCACCCGTTTGGCCCAGGGGCCCGGTCGGTACCACATGTTGTTGTATTGGGATAGATCTGTGCGCATCTTGTTCTCTCAGGATAGTTCCGGTTCCACACCCCGTTTTTTTAGATTAGTGGCTGTATTCCCAAACCCGGTAGGGCCTTGTGTTCCGCCAACAGGAGACTTGCCGGTCCGGTGCCAAAAATAGATCAGGGTAAAGATCAGCCCATAGGCTACGATATTAAACCAGGTATGGTGGTCCCAGCCAAGTGGAATCGGCCAACCCTTGTTGATCGCCACCAGCAGGAGGCCTATCCTTCCGATGTTGATGCCGCAGAGGGCCAGGCAACCGCCCGCCATCCAGGCAGCCTTTTTTTGCCAGGAACCCCCGTTGGCAAAGACAAAGGCGATCCAGAAACTCAGGACCCCGTAGCCGATGCAGGAATACACCATCTTTACCGATCTGCCGCCCGGTATGCCGATGGTGAATTCATCCAGGAAAACCGTTGGTATACCAAAAAGAAAGAGCAGGGAGCGGGTCGATTCCAGCAACCAGTACCGGAAGGGATCAATAAAATTCAGGTAATCCGCTACAAAAGGGCTGTAATGATGCCCCGGGGAAGAAAAGGCGATCACCGCTTCCGTTCCGTAAAAAAGCAAACAAAAAACTCCCAGGAATTTTGCCAGGTAGCGCAGCAGGTTTTTCTGCTGCTGTCCCCTATTGTCCAAATATGGTTTCATCAAAAAAATAGTTTTCAACTGGCTGTCGTCGATGCGTGGAAGGAGGCCTGCACGGCGGCACCCGCCGTTACCCTCAGGGTGATAGCTTTACATGCGGCCCGTTCGTTGAGCTGGTTGCATTTGTTTTCTCCATCGCTGCTTTGGCCTCCCCTGCTTTTCCGCTTTCCGGTCCAAACAGTATCCTGTACTCCTGCCGGATTGCCGCCAGGTCAATGGACCGCTCCGCATAGCCCTTTGCCCCAAGGCTCCAGGCCTCCAGTTCAGCCGCCTGCATGGCAGCAAAAGAACCAATGGCCTTGGCAATTTCCTTTACATCCTGTATGTCCACATTCCAACCCGCGGATGCTTCTTGCAGGCCGTTCCAGGGAGTGTGGTGACTGGTGATCACCGGTTTCCCGGCTGCCAGGGCCTCGTAGATGGCATGGCAGAAATTTTCGCTCTTGCTGGGCAGGACAAAAACATGACCCTTTCCGAGGGCCTGCGGCAGGCAGGCCGGGTGCAGCTCCCCGTGGACATGAACGGTGATGTTGGCCGGTAGGGCGGCAATGGCAGCCGTGCATTGCTGCCAGTACCCTTGGTCGATCACCGGCCCAAAGAGGTGGTAGTCCACCTTCTCCGTTACACCTTGTAAGGCTTGCAGTACCAATAAAATATTTTTCATGGGACCAACCAGGGCCACGGTCACAAGGCGCAGACTACCTTCCTCTTTTTCAGTGACCTCCTGCCTTTCCAGGGCCTTGGGAAGGTTAGCCGCTACATGGACTCTTGCTCCCTTTCCGAAGACCCTTTCCACGTGCCCCTTTTCCTCAGCTGTTGCGGCATGAAATTCCAGGCCCTTGTGTAGACCCAGGCCTTTCCAAAGCCAGAGGAAGAACTTTTTTTTCATCCTTTTTTGTGAAAGGGCGCCGGGATGCAGCATGCCCCGTACGGATACGATCCTGCGCACCTTTTTCCCTGCCAGCAGGGGCAGGATGTTGAAATGCCAGTTGTAGATGCCGTTAACAAACAGCACGTCCGGTTGCACCCTCTCAAGTTCCCGCACCATTTCTTGCCGGCGCTTTTGCGGTCCCGCATACCAAACCTCCGTCCATGCATTGTAGGGGACCCATTTACCGGTTTCAACGCCCGGGAGCGGTGCCCCATCCCAATCGCTGTGGCTGCAAAAGATCCGGTATGCCACGCCTTCCACCGGCACGGCCACCAGGTTCTGTACCGACTGCACCGGCCCGCCGGCCCGCCACGCCGGTGCAAACCAGGGAATACTGATCCAAACGGTTTTCACATTCTTAGGTTTACTCATTTTTGCCCTCCTCTCCGACAGCCAGGGCCGGTACCCTGTCCTTCTCCTTCCGCCAGGCCCCCCATTTTTTGGGCGGGGTATACGCCTCCAGCCGGATATGCTTGTAAAACTTCGGGAAAAAATAGACCCGCAGCAGGGTAAAAACCAGCAGGGTGGAAAAAAGCCGCCCTGTGAGATAGGTAGAATCCATTTCAAAGGCAGCAAACTCCATGAACATGCCGGCCACCACCGCGTAGTTAAAAACAAAATTATCCGAGCAGGACCGCAAAAAATAAAAGTACATAGCTCCGTATAAAAAACCGAGGAGCAGCAGGGGGATCCACATCCCCATCACACCAAAGTCGATATAGGAATCGCCAAAATAGCCCAGGCTGAAGGAAGCCCCACTTCGGGCCCCGGAGTACCGGATCCCCGTATAATGAGTGGTTTTTTCCGTGGCATTGTAAATGGGCTTATTCGGGTTCAGGGCACGGGGCGTCAGGGCAAATTCCAGGGTCGTCCCCCAGTTCGCCCCCTGCTGGTGGGGGATCACCGAAGGCACCCGGTCCATGGTCTTGGCCAGGTGATACACGTATTGGAGGCGGAGCAAAAAATGCTCCACCGAGGCGTCAAAACCTGACCTATCCTGATTACTACTCAACTCCCAAATCTTTTCCAGTGCTTCATCTTGTGATACTGTTACAACTTGGCCTTTTGTTCCTCCATTGAGAAATTTGCGGTATTCCTGCTTGATACTGGTCCACATAACCCCGAGGGTGAAAGCAAAGGCGATGACGACGATCGTTGTGATCACGTGTTTGAAATAGACCCGCTGCACATAAATGAGGTAGATAAAGGCCACAAAAAAAATCACCACTTTGAAATTGGAAAAAAAACTGAAAAAGCCGGTGGCAAACTCCAGGGCAATAACCCCGTAAAACTCTCGTTTCATCCGCCCGGTAAGGGTGGCCTGCAGGCCAAACAGAGTGAAGAGCACCCATTTAAGGTTGATCAGGCTAAACGTGACTTGGGCTAAACCGCCCAGGCCCAAAGCTATCACCACCAGGGTGTTGACTACAAAATAGGCGATCAGGTAGGCATAAAACGTGCGCCGGATGGAAAGCTGCCGGGCATGGTGCCGCAAAGTGTCTATTGAAACATTCGGCAGCTTGTTCTGGTAATAAATGATGGGGCCAAAAAGAAAAAAGAAACATCCCAGGGAGGCCAGGATGGCCTTCCCCATACTGGGTGACCGGAAATTCAGTTCTTCGCCCAAATACATGCAGAGCAGGATGTAGGCGATCACCTGGATAAAATGGTAAATAAAAACCAGGGTGAATATGGTGGGTTTTCCCGGCTGTTGAAGGCGGGAAAAAATATAGGCAAAAACAAGGAAGGCGGTAAAAAGATAAAAGCCGTTTTGCAGGAAGAGGAAACCTACAACCAGGACCAACAGGATCTCCTGCGCAAACTCATCATAATAGATCCGGTTTTTGATCCTCATAAGCTCTTGTTCACAGGTTTGTCCATTTAGTTTTGGCCATTTGTTCCGTTAATACTGCTGTCGCCTTTTCAAAGCTCCAGTCTTGTATGATCCTCGCGGATTGGGCGCCCATACTTTTCATTTCTTCCCTATTTTCCGCAACTGTACGCAGCTTTTGCACCAGGTCGGCCCTGTCCCCATTGCGAAAGGTGTAACCATTCGTTCCCGGAACAACAAGATCAGCCGCCGACCCGCAGGCCTCGCTGGCCAGCACCGGTTTGCCGCAGGCCATGGCCTCGTTCAGCACCAGGCCCCAGGTTTCACCCCAGGCGGAAGGGAGCACCACCACATCGGCTGCCGCCAGCAGGGCCGGCATGGCCGCTTGATTCTGAAACGGTAAAAACCGGATCTTCTTGTCCCCGGCCGCTTTTTTTTTCAGCGCCGCCTCTTCCGGCCCGTTGCCTACCAGCACCAGGCAGGTGTTTTCCAAAGCGGCTTCCTGGAAGGCATCCATCAGGAGGGTGACATTTTTTTTGGCCGTAAACTTACCGGCATAGAGAAATAGCAACGCATTTAGGGGCAGCGCCCGGGCCTCCCGCCACTGTTGCAAACCAACCTGACCCTGGGCCGCTCCCTGGCGGAACCGCTCATTATCCACTGCATGGGGCATCCAGGTTAACCGGCTTGGCCACAGGCCGCAGGCCTCAAAATAAGCCTTTGTTTGCTGCCCGGGGTAAAAAGCCCGGTCGATATGGCTGTAGACCCAACGCAAAAAAAGTTTTCGCACGCCGGCTTTGAGGGCAGATTGCCGGTCAATCAAGGTGGAGTCGCCCCGGAAAAGGAGGGTTTTTTTTCCCTTAAAATGCCGCAGTACCTGCAAATGACTCTTAAAGGCCCAGCCATAAACCAGGATGGCATCAGGGTTCCAGGCTTCCAGGTCCTGGATGAGCGTGGGGTTGTTGATGCCAAGGAAATGGTGGGAACCCGGGTCTTTTGCCCTGTTCTCCACGAAAACGGCTTCGTAGCCATCCAGCAAGGGGATATCCCATGCGATGTCCCGGTTGAAACCAGGATCGTATTTTTTACCGGCACCGGCACCCCAGGTATAAAAAACCCTGGGGTGTAGGCTCTCCTCCCCGGCCAGGCGCTGAAAAAAGGGTGCATTGTACTGCACCGGGTGGGTGGTGATGATGGCCAGTTTTTTTTTCATCAGAAGGTTTCCCGGAAGAGGGTCACCGCCGGCGCCGATGCCAGGCGGATCTGTACCGCTTCCGGATCACGAAGGTAGATGGTATTAAGGGCACCATGGGTTGCAAGCGCTGTTAAATGGCGGGTAAAGGGGTCGTATTGATAGGGCTGGAAGCCGGCCCCCAGCAGTTTTTCATGGATCCTTTCCTCGCTGTAGCCGTAACGCTCCCCCGAACCATTCAATTCGATGATGAGGGCTTTTAGCTCCGGGTTTGCCAGGATGGCCTCTGCCCCCTGCAACACCTCCCATTCGAAACCTTCCACGTCGATCTTTACCAGGATCGGAATACCCCAGCCTTCCCCGTAACTGTCGGCGGTCACCACCGGCACTTCCCTTGTACCCACAAGGTCCGCTCCTCCTTCCTGCACAATATGGTTGACTGTATCCAGTGAAGCCGTGATCTTTACCCTACCCGGCACCGATCCTACGGCTGCCGCCACAAGGGTTACCCGGTCTTCGGCACTGTTCAGTTCTATGTTTGCCCGGAGAGCCTTGACGGTTTCCGGAACCGGTTCAAAGGAAAGGGTCCGGCAGCCCACATGGGCCGATGCCAGCACAGTATAGCTGCCGACATTCGCCCCGATGTCCATAAACTGGTCCCGGGACCGCAGGAAGTGGAGCAGGAACGCCATCTCCGGAAAATCGTGCAGGCCGGTGTAGATATTGCCCGTAGCCCCGGTCATGCCCCGGCTGACTAGCAGGCGGGTCTTTGCGGTAAAGGGTACCAAGCGTGGACTAGCCGAAACACGGGAGTAGAATTGCCACTGGAAGAGCCGGTAATAACCCAGCCAGCGATGGCGTCCCGCTAGAGGGTGGCCATTGATATACCGGATAATTTTCAACAGGTTTTTTACTGTTTTCAAACGTACTTTTTTGCTGTTTTTATTCCGTATTCTATTCTACCGGTTTATCCAAATACTTGCCCCATCCCTCTTCCCTTCTTGCCTATTGCCTATCTGCCCTTGCCTCCTGCCTCTAAAACACAGGAGGTGCCGGTTTCCTGATCCTGGCTTTCAGGAACGAGAGGCTCAGAATCCAGAAATTATCAAAGGCGGCCAGTTCCTTGTAAAACAGGAAGGCCGCTTTCGGCCTGCCCTTCAGCAGGCTTTTGACCATCAGAGTATAATAAAAAACAAGTTTGTATTGCCGCAACATCCGGCGGCCTTCCTGGCGGAGCGCCGGGGAAACATAACCCTGCAGGTACCGGTATACCTGGAGATCTTCTTTGACGTGGCGGATGTAAAGCTCCTCGCGACGGCTCAATTGCCCACTGTGATCGCGGAGCTGGATCAGCCTGTCTGGAATAAAACCAGTGTCGAAATGTTGGGCCAGGCGGACCCACATATCGAAGTCACCGGAGATCTGCATGCTTTCGTTGAAAAGGCCTGTTTTTTCCAGGGCTTGCCTGCGGATGCACACGTTGGCAATGTTGCCGGCGATCGAGCCGGTATAAAAGGCAATCCGGGCATGGAGCGCCGTGGAAACCAGGGTCGGTGTTTCGTCCTTGCCTTCCCGGTGCCGGATCTCACCATTTCCATCAATGATATCCCGGCCACTGTAGCTAAAGCCAAGCGCCGGGTGCAGCCCGTGAAAATCTAGAAATGCCTGCAGGCAGTGGGGGTACATGCGGTCATCCTGCGACCAGAGTTTGATTAGCTCCCCCCGGCTTTGGTTTATTAAATAATTCAGGTTGAAGAAAAGCCCCCTGTTTGTGGCATTGCGAAAAAGACGGACTCTCTTATCTGCCAGCGACGACAAGTAGTCCCAGCTCCAGTCTGTGGAGGCGTCATCCAGGATCAAAAACTCGAAATCTTCCACTGTTTGCGCCAGCACGGAGGCTACTGATTCGCGCAGGTAGTCTCCCCCGTTGTATACGGGCAGGATCACCGAGATAGTCTGCCTACCCTTTTGCACCGGATGCTCCTCCTTTTTCCATCACCTGCTGCAGCAGGGCCGCCAGTTTTGCCGTAGATGCTTTTGCGGAATATTGCTCAAAAACAGTTTGGTTAATCACAGCGGGATTGAAGGATTTCATTTGTTCCCGGTAGTCCCGGTAAGCGTTCAGAAAACCACCACTGATGGTGTAGAGGCCTTCAGGCCCGTTGAAAGGGAGCACCGTGCCCACCCCTGATGAGCGGATGACTTCCACTGCCGTGCTATCCTGGTGCAGGATGGCAAAAATGGGTTTACCGGCCAATACGCCCTGATAAACCTTGCTGGGCGTGTAGTGTGGTTCGGTACTGCCCAGCACAAAAACGCCATCAGCGGCTTGCAGGTGTACCAGTACATCGAGATAGGGCACCCGTTGCGGATGTTCAAAAAAAACAGTTTGCCAAAGCCCAAATTTTTTGGCCAGGGCACGCACCCTGTATCCTTCGGGATCATCGGCCGTTTTGCCGGTACCAATAAAATAGATTTGAATATCATCGAAGGCGGCCCGGTTTTCAGCGATAACGGCGGCTATCCTTTCCAGGGGCTCCACTGCTTTGGGTAAGAGGGCCCCTGCATAAACCAGGATACATTTTTGTCCCTTTGTGAAAAGATAGGGCTTCCGCTTCGTAGCGGACAAGGCCTTCATGTCTTCTATTTCGCCGCCGTAGGGCATGGCGCCGGTGATGAACTTCTCCCTTTTTTTGGGGTTTCGTTCGAGTACCCCCTCATAATAGCCCGGCGCCACGCCGGTCAGGAGATCTGCTTCTTTAACTGCAACAGGCTCCAGCCAAGCCGCCAGTTTTGCGCTCCACCAGTGCCGTGAAAACTTTTTTTCGCTGCCGGGAAAATTGTGCACCCAGGGATCGATATAATCAATACCATAACAGATACCGGTGCTCTGGTGCAACCAACGGCCAAGCAGGGCTGTATAGAAAGAAGGGATAGTGATTAAGAGAAAATCGAAACCCTCCTCTTTGATCATTTTCTTAGCCCTTTTGTACAGGTAAAAAAAAGCACGCAATCCCAAGTCACCAACTAGCCTTGGCCTGGTGAGAGGCAGAGCCGCCACTTTTTCAATCCGCAAGTCGGGCGACAGCAGCCGCGAAAGATCCGGATCCAATCTCTCTTCATAAAATTTTTCTTGGACGGTCAGGATTGTTGGGTCCCAACCAAAAACAGGCAAGTGTTTAGCAAAAAGCCTGGAGCGATGGACACCAGCAAGATTAGAAGGGGGGAAATGAGGTGTAATAATTAGTATCGTTTTATTCATTATACATCATTTCCTTTCAAAAACTAACATGTTCTTCGCATGCATTTCATTTATGCTTCGCAAATGTTCAGTGACAACGTTATTCAATCCATATCCCAAATTTGAAAACTTTTGAATCCAGTATTCTGGCAGTTGCTCGTTGAAGTGTCCATGCCCTCCCTGATTCGGCATTGCAGCTGAAATAATAATTCTATCGCTGTGAAGCACTAACGTATTCAAAAAAATTGACTCAAAATGGGGATGAATGTGTTCAATCACTTCAAAACTCCAAACCAGATCAAATTTTCGTTTCAGATTAAGTGGTTTGTTAAGATTATGCCTGATTATTTTATCCTTGACTGAACTACGACTGATTGCTAACTTGGAATTTTCGATACCTACACCATCGATATTCTTTTGTAAAAAATACTCCAGCGAAATACCCGTTCCACATCCAACATCCAAAACACTTTGTGGATCAAACTCCTGAATTACCCGGTCAATTATATGTACAGGAAAAAGACTGCACATATACATCTTATCTGGATCTAAAAATGTACTATCCTTTGATACTATAATCCGAATAGCATGGTATTTCTGTCTAATTTTTTTTAAACACTTTTTAAAGAAAATGCTGCTCAAGGACATCTGAGGTTCAGCTTCTTTGGCAATTTTAATAGACTTTCTATAGCGGGCAACGCTATTTTTCATCTTACAACCTGTTTTAATTTGAATGCTCTGTATTTTTTTCTCATTTTCCGGTAGCATGTTCTTACAAGAAAATCGCAACCAGCAGGAATCAAAGGGAGTATTCTTTTCAGCGTTCCAAATGGAATCTTGGAAAAATAAAACTTCTGAAAAAACACAAGGATATCGCCCCGGCCCATGCCATAGATATACGGAATTCGTTCGTTTCCGGCCCAGTGAATAACATAAGGGTACTTTTCCCCCCTGATGACTTCTTCTAATTCCATTTGCCTGGCTTCATCTGTATCTATCCATATATAGAAACGTTCCTTTGCTATTTTAATTTCATTTTTTTGCTCCTTGTAAGGCAAAAGGTAATTTAATATTCCCTGATCTACCAATGGAAAATCCTTTCTGTTCAACCAGTAAGGATAATTGTCTTTATCAAATACTTCTTTTACTTCATCAGGCGTAAATAACTGGCTTCGTGCAATGAGCTGCCCGCAGTTAAAATAGTAGCCGGGTAATTTAAAGTCAGGGTGGATCTTTTGAACAACATCAATATCATAATATTGTTTTTTTAGCCACTCCCCTTCATTGCCGCAATGATATTCATCACTCACCACCACATCATTCTTCATTGTCAATGGAACCAAACGATCCAGCACTCTACCGGTGAATACGATATCAGCATCCAGCATCATCACTTTTTTCCCCTTCAGTTTGTCGGATAGATAAAAATGCATTTTGGCCGCAGACCAGCCGAACTTGGTTATCCCCAAGTCCAGGATTTTTACCCTCCAGTATTTTTCTATTTCCGAAGTATTGAAACTGCCCTTCAGCAGGTCTTTACATAAATAAAGTTCAACATCAGGATAATAATATCGGATACTGGCTACGAGTATCTGAGCAAGAAAGAAATCTTTTTTGTGGCAAAAAACCACAATGCAAAAATTTTTCATTTCCAGTTTCTTATTTTTACTGTTTCCGTCATTTGTCTGGATTTACGTGCTGAATTTCAAGTAAAGGGATCAAATAAGATTGCGTCTTTTATAATGAAACAGAATTGCAAAATGCAAAAGAGTATACATAACATTTTTTCACATTTGAAAAAAATAATTTGTTGCTGAGTAATAAGTGATTTTTTGATCTCTTTCTAACTGTTTTATAAGGCATACACTGAATGATATAGCTGCCTTTAACCATTATCGAATGTAAATACCTGTAACAATATCTCTAAATAGCATGCTAAATACGTACTCCTTATCAAACGCTGTCACAAAGAAGTTTGTTTGTATTGACAGAATCGTTATTGACAGTACATACAATTTGAAAACTTTCTCTTTTTTTACAATTTTTAAGCATGGTGAAGTAATGTAACCAAACAAATATTAGTGAATAAAGGAGAGCTAACAACAATGATAACATATACGTATTCTATTTTAACTCCTGAATTTTCAATTTTGCAAACTCAATACTTTTAGTTTCTTATTGCCTATTCGCGCCGCTATATCAGAAAATGAGCTAAAATAAGAACCGTATATTTTTTTTGTTCTTGCCAGACAATACAGGTCAACCATTGCGTCTTTTATTCCTTGTTTTGTAGAGCGAGAAAGTTCTTTTTTGCATTTTATCACCTTACCTGGAAATTTTTTCATCAAAATGTATTCCGTTTCAGGATCATCTGTCGCAAGGAAAAAATTTGTTTCTCCATCCTTCGCTATTTCAATCTTCATTGCATCTATAAATAAGTTCAAAGGACTGTTTTTAATGGCGCCTGCGTGATCTGTCCGCCGTATATGTATCCCTATGGTTTTTTCGTTAAATGCTGAAGCCACTGCATCCACTCTATTCAAGATGGATTTCACAGGCCGCAGAAACTTTAAAAAATAGTAATCAAAATGAAATTCATTGCATGTATGAATGAATATGTTTTTTGCACAAGTTGGCAGCCTTGTATAATCGATTTTATCAGTACCTGTACTCCAGACAAGATTATGCATATCTGTATCTGAAATTGTGAAATCGATTTGAAATAAAGCATAGATTAATTTTCTCAACAAAGGCCGAGTCTGCATACGATTTAGAAGTTTTAAAAAAAAGCTATCCTCGTAGACACTAAAACGATTATGCAGTTCGAATAAGTCCTTAAACTCACAATTCAATGAATTGTCTTTTAGCCATACAATTACCAACTTCTGATTCAAATTATCTGCAAATGCTAATCCAGAAACTAAAACTCGAATTCTATTTGCCAAACCGGAATGTGGAAGCAAGTAGATCATCTTTGCGTTTTTATCCAATATCTTTATGAGCTAAAATTTCTAAACCCTTGTGTGAAATAAGGGGAGGTTTTGAAAGTTTATAAGCATTATAATATAACAAGGACAACAATGATTGATCTTGTCTATGGTTATCTTTACTACTTCCAGCAGGAGCAATAATTTCTTCTATTTGGGAAGCTTGGTACCAACTTTTAACCAACTTATCGTTCCTTATAAAGCCAGTTTTTAGGCCTACAATTCCGCTTGCTAACATCTTCTTATCTTCCTCTCCTTTCAAACCTAATCTCTCAATCGTTTTATAATGTGTCCAATTTTTATTGGTCCCGCCTCCGAAAGGGCTATAAAATCCAGTAAAGTGAATTGAAGCCCTCACCAGGGATAAAGGTTTTTTTACAAAACAACCTGCATCAAGCCAGAAAAGCATGTTGTTCTTTGACATACTGAAATATTCTTCGTAGATTATCGCTGGTTTCCATGCATAGTTACCAGAATTGATGTTTATATTATACGACGAAGGATACTTTTCATATTCGAATCGCCTTAATTGTATATCAGGATGCAACAGAGACAAAAATGCAGTTTCATCTTTGGTTAAACCTAGATCATAAACAAGGACTTTAATTTTTCCTTTTTCAAATATTTTTATAGAATTTATCAACTGCAACAAACTTCGAAAGTGGGAACTATCTGCTCCTGATATTATCTTCAGCTCCTTTTTCCTTAAAAACAAAATTGAATATAAAATGAAAGGCGAAATCAATATACGGACATATAATCTATATAGCAGTTTACTGTATCTTTTGTAGCTCTTCATGTAAAATTATGGCATTCTAATAAATATGTATCAGATCGTTAACAACTTCCATTTTCAGATTCTTTACTTTGCTTTGTACAAATTCTTTTAGTTCTGTAAGAGTCGGATAACCTGATGTTTCACCGAAACATCGTGCATCATCTATCAAAATATATCTGTTTCTGAAATTAAAAGAAAGTATTGCGTCAAGTTCTTCAATGATAGGACTGACTTTATCACCCATTCCAGTAATGCCGCCGGAGTAGTGGCCATCAAGCCAGAAAAGCACGGATTCATTGACCAAGGCAGGTAAAATTTCGGGAATTTTTTTGGAACTATCTCCCTCAATAATATTTATATGGCTGAAGTTCTTAAAATAGTTCTTGGCATTCTCACACAAGGTCGATTCAATTTCAACTGAATAGAGGCGTATGAAATTTTTTCGCTGTGCTTCAATAGTACTTCCGAATAGGGTTCCAGTTTCAACTAAACAATCCATTCCAAACTGCTTTGACACATCTTCTATTACCTGTTGTTTGTAATCATGCGGAGGCGGCAGCGGCTTTCCCTTTCTTACCCATCTCTCTATTTTCTTTCTTCTTACTAATCTGTTTTTCTGCCAGTAGAGTTCTCTTTCTAAAGGAGAGGGCAAAATTTTCATGAGTCGCTTAAGCAAATGCTTCATTTCATTAAAATTATAATGGTCAGTTTTGGTTATTCTCTTTAAATTATGACATCAGGGTGTCGATCATATCAGTAAACTTTTTACTCTCCACCTCCCAATTCAGTTGTTGAGATGCAATATCTCTAGAACCTTTTTTGAAAGAAGAAAGCGATGATCGGTCTAAATTGAAGTAGGTTATTGCACTAGCCAAAGAATAAACATCTTCCGATTTAAATAATTTACCAATTTTCGGGTAATCGTTTAAGAATCTTGCCTGTGCTTTTGTGTCGGATGCAATAATTGCTACACCACAAATGAGATACACAAACAATTTATTTGTTAAACAAAGATCCCTGTTTAACGGTTGCTTAGTTTCTGTCGCAAGACCAATGTCGTGTTTCGCTACGATTTTAAATATAACTTCCGGAGCAACAACCCCTTTGAAATCCACCTTCATACAGTTGCCAAGTTCGTTTATGATGTATTCTCGCATGTGGCTTTCACAACGACCAATAAGTGTGAGTGTTATGGAAGGATCATTAAGGTTTTTTAGTGCAGCAATTACATTCTCAAGACCTCGATTTTTTCCAATGGTTTGACCAAACCAAATTATTTTTAAATTTTCATCTATTTTATCTGTTCTAGTCGACCTTAGATTCAACTTCAATGGAAAGCAGTTCAGAACCGTTAATGATTTACCGGTAAAACTTGTATGGTCAAATTTGAGTTTCTCCATTATGAAAGGGCTGCTTGCACTATAGTACTCAAGATAATTTATATATTTTCTTTCCAGGTAAATGGTTCGTAATGTATTCCAGTCATTCGGCCATGATTCGCCACGATGATAATCTTCAAAGTCAAAACCGGCTTTCACTCTATTGGCTTTTGCTGCATTGACCACTACTGCTAATGCTCCCAAATTATGACCTATGTACAGATCCGCTTTTTCCGCTATTGCAGCTTGCAACAATTCATCATAAGCCCGAGCCTGTGCTTTTTCGGCATAAACTTTTGGTCCAAAATACTGGTTCATCAGCCTGGCCATTTTGTGACGGACTTTTGTGATGAAAAATTTGTTTTTATTCTTTAATGGGCTCCCCCCGATTAACCTCGATTTCCACCCTGAATTTGCAAGAATTTGCTTATCAAAACCTTCTGCCCATTGAATAACGAAGCAGTAAAGGACCGTTACATCATACCCGGCTTCCACCAGCGAGTCAGCCTCCTTCACCAACCTAGGATTGGTGGCAGGCTGGCCGGTCGTTACTAATACAATTTTTTTGTGCGTGTTCACCGCTTCGTCAGGTATGGATTGTATGATCGGTGTGGAAGTCGTGGGTTTTACATGCTGCTTTCTTCTCAACAGAACCGTTACACCCATTGTTGTTTTGCAGGAGGCCCATCACCAAGACCTCCCATTTATTTTTTTCTCTTTCCCAGTTCATCACAGAGTCGCCCTGTTTAGCCGCCGCCTGCCTGCAGGCATACAAAAACTCCCGGTCAGTATAAAACTTATTGATCTTGCTGGCAAGGTCTTTCGGGTCATCGTGCCGGTAAGTCAACCCAATACCTGGACACTGGCGGAGCAGGAGCTTTTGCGCTGGGGTATCGGACGCCAGCACGCAATTGCCCGATAAGATGTAGGTAAAGATTTTATTGGTCAGGCAGATCTGCCGATTCAGGCATTTCTGCAACTCGCCCGCGAGCCCGATATCGTACCCGGCAGCAATGGAAAAAATCTCCTCCGGTGGCACATTGGACCGAAAATAAATGCGGGACGGCCGGATGGCGATGGATAACAACTCTTTTTCATAAGCTTTTGACCGCAGATTTCCCAACAGGGTAAGTGAGATGTCTGCTTCCGGGAGTTCGTTCAAGGCCTGGATAAAAATTTCCAGTCCCCGATCAGGACCAATATTTTGCGAGAACCAAAACAGGTTCAAGCGGCCCCTGTTGATCGCCGGAACCGGGTGCAGGTGCTCCCTGGAAAAGACGTTGTTGATAGTTTCAATGGCAATTTCCGGGTAAAGATTCTTATACGCTTCTGCTATCAGCGGGCTGGCGGCCGTCAGCAGGTTCACCGAAGGCAGCAGCCGGTCTTCCACCATTTCGATGTTTTTGACCTGCGACGTATAGTTGCCGGATTCTCCGCGATGGAAATCTTCCGCGTCGAAAATAAGTTTAGCTCTGTGCCTTTTGGCAGCCCTTACCGCGGCGGGAAGGGCGCCGAGGTAATGCGCAATGTAAATATCGGCCGGGTATTCCGATGTGGTACACCACAAAGAGAAGGCAGCCCGTGACGACGCCATCTTCCGGAAGAATGGGTGAATGGCGGCAAGAGTACGGCAAACACGGAAAATTACCCGTGACAAAAAATACCTTACAGGGCTTTTGTGCGGGTTGCCGGCAACCTGTACAAAATCGGTTCTGGCCAGTTTGGCTTCCATGAACTTTGTTTCGTCCACCTTGTAGCTCCACTCGTAATTGTAGCTGTACAAATATTTTACGGCAAAACCCTGCTCTTTCAGCGTCATATATTCTTTCAGAGCCCTTGGATTGGCCGCCGGTTGATGCGTGGAGAGGATCACCGCTGTTTGCCTGCATTCACTCACCATCTGGAGGTAGTGCCGGGCAATCTTTTTACTATTAAATCTTTTCCTGGCCCAATGGGCACATTGTGTGCGATTAAAGTCCCGGAGCTTACTGATCGATTGGATCATTCCAGTCTCGTCCTCTACTTTAAAGCCCGTAACACCTTCATCAATCACTTCATCCACCGCGCCCCTTTTGAAACCAATGACCGGCGTGCCACAGGCCATGGCTTCTACCATCACGATGCCGAAGGGTTCTTCCCACTCAATCGGAAAAAGCAGGGCCCTGGCCTTTCCCAGCAATTCGTTTTTCTGCGCATCGTTGACTGTACCTACATGTTGAATTTGCATGCCATCAATATGTGGTGCAATTTCTTTTTTGAAGTAAGTTTTTTCTTCCGGGAGGTTGGAAACATTACCTGCGATCACCAGCCGGTTTCCGGTAGCTTTTGCTACTTGTATCGCCGTATGGCAACCCTTGATACGTTCGATACGACCCAGGAATATCAACGGTGCTTCCGCATCCACCTCTTCCCGGCATACATACCGGTTAAAATCACAGCCGTTATGAATGGCCTCCCAACGACCCTTTACCCCGGCCCGGTTTACCAGGTCTTGGCTGCAGGCAGTAAAGAAAACATTGCGGTTTTGGAGGGTATTGATCCAGACAATATTCCGGCGGGTGATCTCCCGCTGGTAGCTCATGATCTTTTTTACTGGATGGTTGAGAATGGGCAGGAGGTAAGCCAAGCGGCCGAAGTTGTGAACAAGATCGTAGTTGTTCCGGTTCTTCCATAAAAACTTCCAAACAGAAGGAACCGCTTTTTTGGCATCCCACCATTTGGGTGGAAACCCTTCCCTGCCCACACCAAATACGGTACAGCCCTCCACCGCCGAGCCGGTGGTTACCAGCAGGTGCACCTCGTGTCCCATATCGCGGTACTCTATCGCCAGCATTTCAATGATGCGTTCAATGCCACCGTAGCCTTTCACCGGAATTAAGATGCCGGGATCCATCACAAGTAAAATTTTCACAACGAAGCCTAATTGTTTTTCGATGGCGTTATACCCTTTGATTGAATACCAGCTTTGGTTTCGCTGCCCGATTCGCAAACACTATGGTAGGCCGAAAGGATCGTTTCGATCGTTTCAGCGATGCTTGGTGGTGGTTGTAGGTTTCGTGCCAGGTGATCGAGCAAAGAAGGGTCATCCAGAACTTGCCCGATTACCTGTCGCAGGTCTGCCGCATCTCCCCGCCGAAAAATCAAACCGTTTTTGCCGTGCTCTATTCGTTCCAACACAGACCAGATTGAAGAGCCGATTACGGGAATACCAGCCGCCATGGCTTCCAGCATTACCAGTCCTGCCGTTTCCTGCGCAACAGATGGAAAAAGTAAAGCATCATATCCGCAAAGTTTATCCAGCAATTTACAATGAGGAATTTCACCGTACCAGTTGATCCCGGGATTTTCTCCCGCCAATTGGAGGCATGATTGATAATAGTTTTGGTCCGAAACAGGACCATAAATATCAAGCTGCCAGTTAGGCCGCGATAAACGAGCAAAAGCTTGCAACACCACGTGTAATCCTTTTAAAGCCGACACTCTCCCGATAAAAACAAACCGGACAGGTCGCTCCTTTTCGGTAAACTTCATGCGCGGCTTCTGTTCGAAAGGATGGGTAGAAATTGACGGAGGCAGGACGCGTATCTTCTGTTCGGTAAAGCCGTTTTTCACCAGTAAGTCCCTGTACCACTGACTCAGGACAAAAACCATATGGCTGCTTTTGTCCACCGTTGCTAACTTGTCTTTATGCATTTGTACATACACCGGGTAATTCAGAATCTTGCCTGGTCCCTTTATGACCGGCTTAGCCTTCCGCACTGAACCCAATAAGGCGATCATTTCCGGAGCTCCCCACCGCAGTCCCTTTTTTTGTAAAGAGCAAACCGCACATTTATAGGTATTGATGATCCCATCGCAGGCATACCTGCCTTTATAAAGAAAATCGTCATTCTGGCAAATGTTCCCGGGCAAATGAAAGGTAGTGATAACCGGGAAAAGCCTTGCCGCCCTTTGCACATGGAAGATTGTGATGCCAGTACTTCCTGTTGTTTCATGAAAGTGTATAAGGTCCGGTCCTTCGTTTTGAATAACTTCTTCGAAAGCATCCAGACCGGCCGGCGGCACCAAACCTGCTTTTAAGGCCGGTGTTGGCACCGATGTTTCAAAATATTCCACCACCCGGATGCCATGGTAAGAATAAGTTGACGGCTGCTTACTGAACGCGGGTTTGACTACGGCCACTTCAATGCCTTTATTGCGAAGCGCCTGGCAAAGCGCCAGCACATACACCTCTGTACCCCCAGCGGGATCAGGAAAAAAATTTCGCAGGCAGTGCAGGACCTTCATGTTGTGGAAACAGGTTGCCGTTTCCCGTTTTTAGACAATGGCAGACTGATTTGTTTCTGGTTCACTTTTACACCCAATATGCCCAGCAGGTAGTAGAGCCCCGCTTTGCCTGTCTTATTAGCGAGAAATGTAACTTTCAAAAGTTTTTTGTCAATTACTCCAAAGCGGTACATCCCTACAACATAGGTAAATAAATGTTTGGCTATAACTTTGTCGAATTCTTTGGAGATTGATTGGTGCTTTAGAAGTGCGTTGGCAGACGACCTGTACATTTTAACAAGAGAAGTGCTCTTTCGCATAACAGACTGAGAATGGATCCTGTAAACAGAAAAATACCCGTCCATAAAATGAATAGGATAAACTTTAGAAATCCGAAGCCACAGATCCCAATCTTCTGTGAACAGAGAGGCATCGTATCCGCCAATTTCGTCAAGGATCACCTTGCGCACCAGAACTGAAGAATTGGGAATAAAATCTTCCCGAATCAATTGACCAAAGACCGATCCGGATGGACCTCTTTTATTGCAAACAGACTGGAAATTTTGCACATCGAAATAATCTTCATTCAGGATCTTTCCTTTTTCATCCATCAGTAGCGTATTTGCATAGACAAGGGCTGCCTCCGGATTTGCAAGCAGGAATTTCACCTGTTGAGAAATCCGCTCCGGTAACATTGTATCATCTGCATCTATCTTACAAAAAAAATCGCCTGAAGCGGCCTCCGCCAACTTTTTGCACGATTGAGCGGTGCCCTGATTCTGCTCATTCTGCAGAATAATTGTTTGGGCAAATCGGGTAGCATTTGTATTCAACCAGTCTTTCACAAGACATAAACTTTCATCCTGACAGCAATCGTCAACCAGGATTAACTCGATGTTGGCATAAGTTTGGGCCTTGATGCTGTTCAATGTTTCCAGGATGAAATCCTGCGCATTAAAAAACGGCACTCCTATGGAAACAAGTGGGCCCATTTACTGGCTTAATGAAGGTTTCTTACTAATGGCCAATGCTAATTTCAAAGCCGCCATTGGCTTCCGCCTATGAACAGCTAGCTTAAACAGGTTCAACCAGAATATTTTTTTCAAATTGTAAAGTACCTTTCTGTTCTCTTCTATACTGAGAACGGAGTACTTCCTGATAATGTCGGAATTGTACTTATAATTATTTAGAATATTTATAGGACGCCCAACTTTCAAGCTGAATTCCTGAAGAGGATGGATTCGCCACCAGAATAGGTCCCTTGTCATGGCTACAACAGGAAACATAGCGCCAATCTTTAGTGCCAGATGATTATCCGAAGGCATGCCATATTCTTCGAAACCGCCAACCCGCTCAAAAGCACTTCTCCTGATTATCAAACCAGATGGACCGCAGAAAAGTAATCCACCCCCAAAATAATGCTGGTGAAGGGCTTCTGTTGAATTCACTTGGTAGGGCAACGGTCTTTTACAAGGCCCATGTGTAAGACAAAAGCCAAGGCCGGCCTCAGGAAAACACAACATTGCTTTTACCATCATTTCCAAAGTATGAGGGTAAATTTTGTCGTCAGAGTCAACATATTTAATAAATTCTCCTGACGCATAAGATGCTGCTAAATTTCTATTGGCGAATTGACCCAGATTGGCTTCATTCATAAACAATTTAATCCTAGCGTCATTTTTGGCATATTTTCTTGCAGTTGAAACGGTCTTGTCCGATGAGCAATCATCAACAATTATCAATTCAAAGTTCGCATATGATGATGTTAGAACACTTTCAATTGCTTCAGCAATGTATTCCTCTCGATTGTATGCTGTTATAAGAACGCTGACAAGAGGTCTATCCATTACTCAAGTTTTCAATACTACTTGTAAGATGTTTATAGATCTTTTCTTCCGGCTTTGTATCGGTAATATTGCTGACTTTTCTAAATGCATTTAATCCCATTTCTCTCCAGTTATCTCTTGCGTCCCAAGCTTTTTCTAACGCTACTGCAAATGCATTTGATGTTGGTGAAGATGCAATAAAACCTGTTTCATTCTCTGTAATAAGTTCGATATTTCCTCCAATATCAGTTACGACAGCGGGTCGACCACATGACATTGCCTCAACAAGGCTAATCGGCAAACCTTCACTCGCACTGGGAATTAGTAAAATATGATTCATCTGCCAGATAGTTTTGATTTCATGAGTATGGCCATGGAATATAACCTTATCGGCTATCCCATAAAATATTGACAGGTCATTAAGATATCTCTTCCCATAACCTTCACCATAAATATTTAATATCCAATCTTTGTTTCTCCAATTTTCGCCTGCTAAAACTTCAAAGGCAGTATCATGTCCCTTTGTACCGATAAGGTTGGCTACCATCGCAAAATGCCTTGTGTCGGAAGTAGGCCAACTCAAAGGAGATGAAGGCAATTCCAAGTTCAATGGATTCCATGTGATAAATCCATTAGGTATTCTTGTTGCCAGCCTACGCTCAGTAAGCTGCCATTGCCTTTTTGAAACAAAGTAAACATACCTTGCATGTTGAAAGACTTCGATTGCATCTGGATAAATCTCTTTCTGGGGTATCAAACTGTATTGTACATGACTGTGGCAAACAAATGAGTATGGAATCTTGTGACGTCGTAAGAGATTATATAATGGTCTATGATGGATGGCCAGGTCAAAACTGTCACCCTGGCTTATGAATACACAGTCTGGACGGAAGTCAATTATCTTTTTGTAATTCGGATCACTTGCAGGTCTACGCTTTTTTACGAAACGAAAAACCCTCTCAACTATGCCAGCATTTGGGTTGTAATGACTTCTCGTGTGAATGATGGCGCCCTTATAGCTTAAAGACTCTACTTTTTCATGAAGTTTACCCCAATCATATACAGAAACTAGTACTTGAACATTTTGCAGCAATGCATGATTGGCTAACTTATGCCAAAGTTCCTCGCTTCCACCCCATGGTAAACCTCCCATTAACGATACGACTGCCAGCTTCACCTTCAAAATATTTATTGACAAAATTATAAAGCAATAATCTTAAATCAGAGCCTTCTATTTACAGAACACCTTACTTTGCTATGTCTATAAGTATATAGAAGTCTTCAATCTCTCTAGTGGAAGTAAAAATTGCGCTTTTGAATCAAGCGGCAAACCGGTGATTTTTTCATATTTGAAACCGAATTGTATCGATAACATCTCGTAATGTTTTGGTTCATAACCTTCAGGCATAATCTCAACAATTTTCAAAGGACGACCTATGCGAAAAATGATATTAGTTAATCCTGCCCCATGTACTGCAACAACTTCAGAAGTAGAGGAAAATATATGCATCTGCTCTTCAAGACTCATTTCATCTGAACAAATTATTTCAAACCCTTTTTGTGCCATGAAGTTTTCGACATCTGATGAATTTTTAATTGATCTTAAATGCGCAGCAGATCGCGTAAGAAAAATCTTTCTCACACCTTTATTTTTCCTAAAACTGACATCATAGAATGAATTCAATGTATGCTCTATCGCTTCTATAGAAAACTGAAATTCTTTGAGCAAATAAGTTTTCTTCTTTACTCGAATGTATTCGTCACTTTTCTGCCAGATAATAGGTCTTTCGTTAAGTTGTTCGTTTAGAAGAATGAAAGATTGAACATAGTGCAGTTTACTTGCACTAATAGGTATGATAACAGGAATATGTTTGGGGATATTCAGTCGATTAGCCAAAAACAGTTGAGGCAAGGCATCGAAAAAAAAGTGATGATAGTTACGCCAGAAATAACGTATCGAAATTGCTTCTTCAACTTGTTTTAATTTTTTTAATGGATTGATATATTTAAACGTCTTAGGGAATGAAATACCTCCACTGTATGGATCAAATGCGTATGGAAACGAACGTCCGAAAATAGTTTGCTTCTTTTCATTAATCAACCAGCCCATGTCTGGTTCTATTAAAACATTCTTTGTATAACTATATTGATAGCGAGAGAAACATTCTTTCAAATGATGATAAAAACGTAGTTGATTTTTTCCTCGGTATGAATCTTCTTCAGTTAGAAGCAATTTACCTTGGTCATTAATTTCGTAATAACTTCTGAACTTTTCATCAGAATTCTGTTCAACTTTCCAGTAATTTTTATCAAGAAGATTCATTAAAAAATTAAACCTTGTCACATGCTGAAAGTTTTAAAAAGTACACATTTTCCCTTTGCAGGGATGATCAAACAAATGATTTCTTGCCTCTTCCTACACTACAATATATATTTAATTGATCCTCTTTGAAGTTTTGACTATTAATCGATTTTTGTAATTTTTCCCGAGCAGCTTTAACAATTCTTAATCTTTCATTTTCATCCTTTAAAACAATATTGATAGTTTTTGCAAGTTGCAATGAGCTTTTTGAATTTATTAAATAACCGGTTTCAGAATCGGTGATCATTTCTGGAATTCCTCCAGCATCAGAAGCAATTACTGCAACACCTGCAGCCATCGATTCTAATACTACAGTTGGGTAATTTTCCCATAAACTCGGAACTACATTTATCTTCGAAATGGCGTAGATCTTAGCCAGCTCGTTTCTTTCTAAAGCACCAGTAAAAACAATATTCTTATGATATTTTTTTAGTTTCACCTGCATATATTCTTTCATACTTTGTCCGTTTTCTTTCACGTCACGACCAACTAAAAAAATCTTACAATTCCTATTTTTCTTTACAATGAAGGGTATAGCTTCGGTTAGGGTTCTCATTCCTTTCAATACAGAAAGTTTTCCAATAAAACAGATTACCTGAGGCCTCTGCTCAAGGGGAAGTTTAAACAGTTCTTCATCAAGAGAAAAAGGATTCGGTAATATCTTAATTTCTTCTGCCGGAATCTTCCAATAATGTGATGCCCATCGCTGAAGCGCTACAGACGGAGAAAGCAATATGTCAGCTCTCCTGCATATTTTATATTCAAGATCAACATCACGGTTTTTATCGTACCTGGACCAATAACCCAGATCAATCTTTCCTCGCCTCAATGCTCCTGCAACAAAACGGAGCTTGTCTAATGCAGGTATATAGGTGTTACTAAATTTTGTAATTAGTACTCCAGGAGTATGCATTTTAACTATCAATGGTATATGGGGATATTTTTCTTTGATATACCAGGCGCAGGCGCCTACTTCTGGACTTTCAATGGCATCAACAAAATTTGATCTCAGAAACCGATCAAAAACAGGTACAACTGCCTCACGAAAACTTTCATTGTCTTTGGCAGGAATAAGGTAATTCACACAATATTTGAGAATAGTCTCCTTGACATCTGAACCACTCGGATCGGCAGAAAATACAGTCACTTTGTGTCCATTACCCCATAGAAAATTCGCGAGATGCTCCATATACGAGCCAATACCACCCACTGCATTTACCGGTGGATACTCATATGAAACTAATGCAATGTGCATACTCCTGATTACCAACTCAGACGTTTTTTGACAGCCGTTTTTACTCGTGAATATAGACTACCTGCTGTCATTGTAGCGACCTGTTTGCGTGTCCACCACTCCCAATTATGATTAAAGACAACGTTATACCTTTCGCTTATCACCTTTGCATTTTTACGGAGCATGTTCTCGTCATAACGAACTTTTACTGACAGTCGATCTTTCTTTTTAGTTAAATAAACATGATCATGGACTAGTTCAATCGTATTTAAGTGGAACACTTTTAACTCCCCATAATTTGAAGTCATTGCTCTTAAAGAAAACTCATATTCTTCAAGGCCTACAAAAATATTCTGATCAAATAAACCATAGGTTTCAAATATACTCCTGTGTACTATAGTACCTGTACACGGAAAGCAATTTGTTAGGGAACCTTCTGATGCTTCAACAGATACTTGATTGCCATTTTTTACAACATTTACAGGTTTAACAAATTGCCCCTCATGTTTATTGAATATTTTTAAACAGCAGATTTTTGCCCCAGCATTGTGGTTTAAATGGTCCAAAAAAAGCCTATACCAGTCGTCTTTGTTTTTAACTGTTATATCATTATCAATGATCAACAACCATGGTTCTTTAGTTTGTTCGATCAAATAGTTCCTACCGGCACATGCGCCAAGGTTTTTGTCTGAATTGAAAAAGAAAATTTGTTTATAAGAATCAAATTTATTTTTAAGGGTTTTCCAGTCCTTTAGATTGGAACCATTATTTAAAATATAAATTGGCTGCTTAGCAGGTACAAAGCTTTCAATACACTCAATAGTCTGTTCGAGTTTATTGAAGAAAAGAATTAGTATTGCGATTTGATTATTCATTTCTTTTTTCAATTTGAAATCCGTTTATTATTTAGGTAAAAACGTCGAATATTACGAATTACTCCTCCACCCCATATTTCGTTTCCTTTGATTGCAAACTTCAGAATTTTTTTTCCAGATAGCTTAATAGAAAAGTCCTGTAGATTAAACATGATGTGTGTCAACGCAGTTTGCTCAAATCGCCTTCTTTTTTCCATATCTATGCAGTCAATTTTAAATTCACTTGAGTGAAGTAATTCCTTAAAAAACCAAAAGTTTGCTTGTACCTTTTTAGAAGCCAGATCACTATAATTATTCGAAATATTCAAATGACTTTGCCGGAGATAAACAAAAGCCGCGTTATCGCTGCAGATCCCTTTTTCTTTTCCTATCCGGTACCACAACAGGTCATCTGAACCCCAGGCCAGAGGGATTTCCGCAAAACCAAACTGCTCGAATTTTTCGCGCCGGAAAATATATTCAGCCACGGTACTAGGCCTCAAAAATGAAAGTTTTTCCATAAGGCTCTCAAAAGCATCCTGTACGGGAGGAAGTGGCGGATTGGATTTAAAAACAACACCTTCCGTTGTTACAAAGTGCACGTTGAAACGGAAAAGATCAAAATCTGCTTTTTCCAGATTGCGATAAAAGTTTTCAACACATTGGGGATCGATATAATCATCATCGGGCAATAACCAAAGCCACTGCTCTCCCTGTGTCAATGCAAAGCAACGTTGCCATTGCCTAACCAGAGAAACGCTACCAAGGTTGCTATCAAAAGCATGATAACAGATATTTAGCCGATCTATATAGCTATTAACCACATCTTCAATGCGGCCGTCTCCTGCATCATTTCCAATGTATACATTGAATGCATGGCTTGTTTGGGCAGCCAAGGATTCAAGCGTTTTCGCTAAAAAAACACTTTTGTATGCTGGTATAACGATCGCTAACTGATGCATTGCATTGATACTACATTTACTGCTACGGCGGTTTATTCCACTTTTTCCAACCAGCAGCTTCCGCCCGTGTTTTTCAGGCAAAGCGGCATATGCTGTTCAAACCAGCCAGGATTTTTGCCGGTCAGAAAGGAGTTGAAGGCATGAATTCTGAAACGCTCGTTATACATCAGGAAAGCCCGCAGCAAGTAAATCTCGTTCCAGCTTCGTTTTTCTTCAACAACCCATTGTTTTGGATATTCAAAGGGAAAGAAAATATCATGGAAGTGAATCTTAACACCCCTGTTCAATGTTGGCAGAACTTCAAAAACTTCGAAAAGCACATCGCTTCCAGTTTTTGCAACATGGGTGGAGTCGATAAACAACAGGTCATTCTCCTGCAATGAATTGAATTCAGCCAATTCGACCTGTTGCACTTTTTTTTCAAGCAATGTAAACCTATCTCCTGGCTGCACCAATGCTTTTAAGTTATGGGGGTAAGGCTCGATGAACGTGATATCTATCGCACCATTAAAAAATTGCTCATTCACATCAATCATCAGGCCAGAAGAAAACCCGGATCCAATCTCAATGATCCTTTTTGGTTTGTGATGCAAAATAATTGACGCTAAAAAAACAGCATCAGAATAAGAGAAGAAACCATTGTTGAAGTAAAAACGTTTACCGGGAGTTTGTTCTTCGGGGATCGCAAGCTGCCTGTAATATGTTTTAAATTGCTCCACTAGTTCCCACTGTTCTTTCTCCTGCATATCGATCGCTTCAAATTTTCGATCGATTTCAAAGATCACTTTTTCCCGCTCTCTTATTTCACAGGCATTAACCAACGGGCTGTAAAAATGTCCAGGCGGAACCATTAGATTTTCTTCATAAACCCGTAGCTTTTCCTGTAATTGCTTTTCCCGTCGAATATCACCGGCCAACATGTATTTCCAATTCCTGGGATTAATAAGTTTCTTAAGCATGTTTCCTTAAATGGCGATTGCGGAAAGCAAACTCCCTGATAAGATTAGACTAAATGATTTTTGGGCATTAGTTCGACACCGATTCGCAAACGTCCTGTACTTTTACCAAGGCAAGATTTTCAAGAAGCTCCCTATAAAACGAAAGCCTCCGTTCCCCTGCTACCGCCTGAGAGTACTGTTGGCGAACGCTAGCCTGTGCACCAGCAGCTCTCGTCAAGCAGGTCTCTTCACTTTGCACAAGCGTCGATAAGGCATCCATAAACTCGGCAGGCGTATTGGCGATTAAGCATATCTTTTCATTTTCAACGATTCCTTGGCAACCGAGAGTGGTTGATACAACGGGCAAACCCCAGGCCGCCGCGTATAAAATTTTATAGCGGATGCCGCTTCCAATCCTGAGCGGAACCAGCATAATACTGTTTTGGCAGTATGCACCTACATCTTCAATATATCCTGCGAATTTAACAGCCGGGTTGTTATGATAGAGGCCAATGGTTTCCTTACTCCACTTTCCAATGACATGTAGCACAAGTCCGAATCTTGTAAAAATCGATTCTGCCATACTTTCCATGTACCACTGTACAGCATCTTTGTTGGGTGAGTGAAACTCACCACCAACAAAAACCAGCTTTACCACCCTTTGCTGTTCACGACTGACAGACCGAAATTCACCATCCAAAACCGGGAACGGTGACGAAGTAATCTGTTGTTTGGGCAGGTAACAGGTTAACAAATCCTTATCCTCTTCGCTCAGTGTGATGATTCCATCTGCGAATCCCAACAAATTGATTTCACATTGCCAGGTGAACTGTTCAAGATAATGTCCGTAGTTATCTGAACCCTGTGCAAATGTTTTGTATTCTGTTTGCACCCGAACAAACCGCAATTCGTGGTGGACAAAAACTTTTGGGAGCTGTTTGGGCAAACAGCAAAAAAGATCCAGCAGTTCAACAAACTCTAGTTGCACAATATCCGGTTTTACTCCCGCTACGATTGTAAGCAGTTCATCGATAACCTTTCTTCCCTTTGGTTGGATAAAATCCACTAAAGGAAAAAGCTTTTCGTCATCAGGCGGTGAGGATTCGGCAGGTTTATAGATGGCTCCATAGACCTTGTTTGCCTTGTGCAGGATTAGCTCAAAGGCTGAACGGAACAATCTGCCTATACTTCTTTTTTCCCGTAGCGGCAGTGGCACCTGGAGTGATACTGCCTCAACCCGGACATTTGGCCATTTTTTCTGCAGTTCTTGAATATGCTCTATTTCAGTTTGTGAACGCGTAAATACAACAAGCGTAACCGAACATTTATGCCGGATAAAGTCCAGCAGGGCATATTGGGAAATTCGTCCGCCATCAGAAAGCGGATACGGGATAAGATGGGTAACAATCAGCAGTTTCATAAGGATCAGGCCCGTTTTTTTAAAAGGCGGTATTGCAGGATAAAATTTTTACGCCAAAAATGGCGGCGGAAGGGTTTACTCATAAAGTAGGGCCGGATCCGTTTCGGGTAACCGATAAGTTTCAGCATGGTATAATACCAAGTCAGGACTTGGATATCGTCCATTTGCACCTTATTTTCACTGGCCCAGTAGTAAATCCAGGATACAAACTGGCCAGCACCCCTGTATTTTTTTTGTCGATTTTGCCGACAACTGCGATTACCGGATATATTCAAAGTTGACTGACGCCAGTAAACCAATCCATTTTTCAAGGTATAAATTCCTTTCTCCTGTGCAAACCGGATCCACGTTGCATCATCGCTACACCAGGCGACCGTGAAGTTGACGAACCCCTGATTTTGTATATAAACCTTCCGGGAAAACACTGCATTGACAATATAACTGTGGCACTGGTAGGTCAGCCGCGACCATAGAAATTGGTAAGATGTCTGAATCGATGGATACTGCGAGATTCCGGTCATTGGTTTACCGGCTTCGTTTATAATACAACAGTTAAAACGGTAGACATCAAAGCCGCTTTTTGTTTCTGTTATGGCCTTGTAAAACTGTTCTACGCAATCTTCAGCCATGATATCATCATCGCTGAATAGCCAGATCCATTCTTCGTCTCCTGTTAAGGCAATGCAGCGTTCCCAATGGTGTACAACTGACCGGCTGCCCAAGTTTTCATCAAACTTTTTGTAAACAATGTTTATTTGCGATTGGTATCTTTTGACAACTAAAAATAAATCTTCAAAACTATTGTCGTCGCCAATATAGAGTGTAAAGTTTTTATTGGTTTGACATGCAATAGAGTTTAACGCCTTATCAAAGAAAGTTAATTTATAGGCAGGTATTACAATTGCAAGTTGATCTGTCATCAATCCAACAAATTATTTTATTAATCCTTTTTATGTTTTATTTTCTTTACTTGTTCTGACCATTTTCTATTACCCAGTTTTCCTCTCAATCTTATTGCTTGTTCCAATGCTATGTTATCATTCAATGCAAATAATAATAATTCATCACCTAATTTGTTAACATCTTTTACTAAACCATTCATATCGTTTAATATATCTGGAATCTCACCCACTGCGGTTCCGATAAAAGCACATCCAGACACTATTGCTTCACTTAATACAATTGGTCCACTATCATCTCTGCTACTACAAACTACTACCCTTGCGTTTTTATAATAGTTTAAAAGCTCATTTGGAGATGCAGCAGGAAACCACTGAACAGAACTTTCTGCTTTTGCATCTTTTATTTTTGATTGCCAGATTTGTTTAAAATCATCACTACATGGACCCACAAGCTGCAATTTCCAGTCTTTGATCTTATCAAAGATCGTTAACCACTGATCCAATAAAATATCGGCACCTTTTTGTGCGGCACTAATTCTGCCTACAAATAAAAAATTTTTTGCCCTGTCTTTATATGAAGGAATCTGAGAAGTATAGTATATATCTAAAGGACAGTTTGGTATATAAGTTAGTTTACCGCCTAAATGAGTTTGATTTGTTTTGATCCTTGTATATATTTCACGATTTTCACAAATAATTTTATCAAAGAAGAAATACTTGAAGTAATCTTTAATCCTCCCCTTAACTCCCAATTTAAGATTAGACTTTCCTCTTAGAAAGCCATCTGTCTTAAAAACTACGAAAGCTTTCTTCAGCTTGAGCCAACGCTTTATCTTGAAAATCCTAGCCCCTCTAAATGCATCACCAAACCAAGGATAAAGAATTAGAGTATCGCCAATGTCTGCCGCTTTTTTACATGCACTTAAATACCATTCACAACTTGTAATAAGTTTAGAGGTACAGAAATCCGAATATTCAAAGTTTGAATAGTTTGCATGGATTATTTCATCTAAATAGACAATTTGTATATATTTTTCAAGTTCCTTCTGTTTATGATTGGGCCTCGTAATAAGTGTTGCATTTGTACCTTTGCTCATTTGAGATAATGCATTCGGAAATTGCACTACATCTTTCATCCAGTGAACATCAGTGGCAGGCTCAAAAACTAGAACTACTCCCATACCTTTTTTATTAAAATCTATAATCGATTCTATGACTTTATTAAAACCATTTACCTTTTACAAGATGACTCTTTTCATCAAAGAAAGAATACTTTAAATCAATGTTCAAAGCACTGTACGGAAATACTTTCTTGAAGGGAATGAATGTTGAAGAAATGCAAAATAAGGATTTCATAAAAAAACAACTAAGCCTACCATTGTCACAAAGATTTTAATAAAAAAGTTTTTTTATAATTGTCAACAATAATAATTAGAACACTATAGCGAGTTTAAATTTTTATAAGCTCGTTCATATTTTTCAGCCACTGAGCCCTACTAAACTTCTCATTAAAAAGCATTTTTGAACTTTGACCCATAGCCTTTCTTTTGTCGACATCATTAACAAGAAGTTCAATTTTTTTTGAAAATCCTCTTGTATCTCTTGGCTTTATAAGATAACCATTTACATTATCTACAACTGATTCTGTTAAGCCTCCAACTTTACTTACTACACATGGCAATTCATGATACATTGCACCAATAACAGCAATTCCGTGACTCTCCACTAAACTCGGTTGAAAATAAATGTCTGCTGAAGAATATAATTCAGTTACATTTTTAATATAACCAGAAAATTTAATAAAAGGATTATCGAACACCTCATTTTGACATTCATTGAAAAGTAATCCATCACCTGCCCATACAAATTCAATTTTCTTATTTGGCAAATTCGCTAACACTAGTTTTGCAACATCAATCCATGTTTTTGGATCTTTATATGACACTACATGACCCAACGTTAATATGATGATAGCGTCATCCGCATCTTTTGAAAATGAGTTTGAAGAGGGTTCAAAGAAATTATGAATGACTTTTACATATTGCTCATGAAATCCATACAGATTCCAATAATGTAGCAACTTTTTTTGCGAAAAGTTTGAAACTGTAATAATCCTCTTCCTAAGAGACAACCTTTTCTGCAACGTAAATCCACCAATACTTCCTATATTTTTTGAAGGAAGCGTGTGTAAAATATATAGTATATTATTAACCGGAAGCCACAATAGATATAACCATTTTTCTGGTTCTCCTGTAGAGATCAAAAATGTACTGGTTTTATATTTCCTGCAAAAGGCTATAAACAAGTTAAAATCAGAAAGCAATTTATTCAAAAAGTAGAAGTAAAGTTTCAATGACCATTTTCCAGTATAATCTATAATATATTCCTTATCAGGAATTAACTCAAACTTAAAGCCGTATATATTTATCAAGTCTAAAAAGGCAGCGTTTTTTTGCTTGTTAGCAATAAGACATATTACAACTTGGTCTTTTTCCTTCAGGTACTGACATAATTGTTCAAAATAAGTTCTTGTGCCACCATATTCAGCAAAATCAGCTAATAAAATACAAGTGTTTGCATTTTTAGAAGTAGCAAGATATTTGAATAGGTTATTTAAATATTGCAGCAAAGGCAATAAATAATTCTTATATTTTCTTGTTACCCAAACCACTTAGATATTAGATTGAAAAATTATAATCTAACTTTATTTAGTAACACTCCAATCATGTCATCGTTACTTTTGAATAAGTAATAGCCGTATTTCTTTAGCAACTGTTTACTTTTTTTCTTTTCATCCTCTGGCAAGTTTGCATACTCATATTTTATAACTACTGGATTTAGTTTTTTGAAATCAATTGTTTTTAAAACCTGATAATCAAATCCTTCTACATCTATTTGAAGTAGATCACACTCTTTTATCTGATAAAATTCTTCAACCAATTCCATTAAGGGCGCTGCATCCACTCGCTCTTCGACTATATAAGAATTTGGTGTATTTGATTTTTTGTGATGATTAGGATCAAAAGAAGCTATTCCACTTGTCCAAACTTCCAGCTCATGTTGTCTCGCCGGATCTACTCTATACATAGTTACTATTCTGTCTGTGTGATGAACTGCTTTGTTCACCTTTTTTATTTCTGGAAAATCTTTATAATTATCACAAAGCCTTTCATAAAAGTCCTTCAATGGCTCTATTACAATCCCTCTACTCTTCCTTTCTGTAACTACATTATAGAGGATATCAAAACTAACACCATCATTTGCACCAACCTGAATAAACTTAAAATCTATACCTGCAGGGAAATTGATTAAAAAAATTTCCCCCAAATTTTTTCTTGGATTAAAACGTTTTCCTCTACCTGTAAATTTGATAAATGGCTCAAGAAATAGTTTTACAATATTTCTCAAATACAGCTTATTAATCAACGTTTTCAAATTTTATATCGGGATAATAAATAAGGTTCCATTCAGAGCTAAGTAATTTTCCAGAATTATAAACGTCAAATTCGCTGATTTTAAACTTAAATGCTTCATACAAACATTCGTAATCGTTATCAGCAAGTGCAAAATATAAATTCACAGTATATTCTCCTGCTAAGTAAATATTCAAAGAAGGTATTACAATCCTAAGTTGGTCTTCGCCTTCAGATGTAATATCTATTTTTTGTCCGGTGAAATTATTATTCAAACCGATAAGTGCTCTTTGCTCATTATCTTTGATTACAATGCCGAGTTCAGGATATGTCACTTTACGAGTAGTTCTATACTTTATAAGTAAAGTGAAATCGTCACCAGGATTGACACTACTTACTGGAAATCCATTACTCATTAATTGAGCTGAAAAGATACCTTCATCTTTATTAACCTTATTTGGATGCATTGATAGATCAATAAACCCATTATTTAAATTACTAAGATTGCTATTATAAAAGGAGATGTAACTATTTACTGCTTCATTTATAGATCCAGAAATTGTTATTCTTCCATTATCCATTAACAGTCCCCGATTACATAATTGTTTGATAGAACCTAAATTATGACTTACAAATAAAACGGTTCTTCCCTCATTTTTACTTACATCCTTCATTTTACCAAGTGCCTTCTTTTGAAACTCCGCATCACCTACTGCCAGTACTTCATCTACGATTAAAATCTCTGGTTCCAAGTGTGCTGCTACAGCAAACGCCAGTCGTACATACATGCCACTGCTGTAGCGTTTTACCGGGGTATCAATATAACGCTCAATGCCGGCAAAGTCTACGATTTCGTCGAACTTGGACCTAATCTCCTTTTTGGTCATCCCCAAAATAGCCCCGTTGAGATAGATATTTTCGCGTCCACTCAATTCAGGATGAAATCCGGTACCCACTTCTAACAAAGAAGCAATACGACCTTTTATTTTTATTTTACCAGTCGTAGGAGCAGTTGTCCGACTAAGTATTTTCAAAAGCGTGCTTTTCCCTGCTCCATTGCGTCCGATGATGCCGAGCACTTCACCATGTTGCACATCGAAGCTGATATCTTTCAAGGCCCATACATATTCGCTGCCTCCTTTTGCCGTTCGGTTGTTTTGCTCTCCTATCTTTAAATAAGGATCTTCCTTGCCGTGAATGCGGTGCCAAGCCCGATTTAGATCATGAACAAAGGATCCGGTACTGACAGACCCAAGGCGATATTGTTTGGAGATGTTTTCGAGGCGGATGACGGTTGACACGGAGCTGAGGTTTAGGTTCAGGTTAAAAATTTGATTGGGAGTGATTATTGATTATTAGGTTATTGATTATTCTGATTTTCATGGATACAAGTTGTTTCCTTGTTGCGAAAAGGTTTAAATATAGCGGTATTGTTTATACTGTATCCATAAAGGTGCGTTCGACCCGGTTGAAAAGAGGGATTCCGATAAACAGAAGAATGACCATGCAAAGAAGGCTATACCCAAGTGCCTCGGGCTGAAAGCTGCCGGTTCCAAAAAGGGCAAAACGAAAACCTTCCACCACCGGTGAAAGCGGGTTCCAAGCCACCCAGGCCATGTAGGATTTTCCTTCTAGGAAAGAAACCGGGTATACTACCGGGGTGGCATACATGAGGAGCTGGACGGCAAAGCCGATGAGCACCCCAAAATCGCGATACTTGGTGGTAAGGGAGGAAATGATGATGCCCAACCCCAGGCCAAAGCCGGCCATCAGCAGAAGCAGGAACGGAATGAGCAGCATGAATTTACCTAGGTAGTTATGTCCGTTCTGCACTGCAAAAAAGATTAAAACTCCCAGCAAAAGCAGGAACTGAATGCCAAACTTTACCAGGTTGGTGAGTACGGTAGCCAAGGGCATGACCAGGCGCGGGAAATAGACCTTGCCGAAAATGCCGGCGTTGGCCACAAAGGTGTTACTGGTGGCAAGCAAGCTAGTGCTAAAATAGTTCCAGATGGTAATCCCGCTGAGGTAAAAAAGCACTGGGGGTACACCATCGGTCGGAAAATTCGCCAGCTTGCCAAACAGTACGAGAAAAACAATGGTCGTCAGCATCGGCTGAATAAAATGCCAGAGTGGCCCGAGAACTGTTTGTTTGTACTGGGCCGTGAGGTCGCGTTTGATGAATAAAAAGAGAAGGTCACGGTATTGCCAGACTTCGGCCAGGTTAAAGGTAAAAAGGTTCCTTCGGGGCTCTACCACCAGGTCCCAGTCTTCCTCTTTCACCCAGGTTTTTTCCAGGTGACCCGTTTTGATCCTCCCTTTTTTGGTTCCTATTGTTTTCATTTTGTTTGTTCTTCGCTTAACGACTCACTACTTTCTTTCGATATCCTGCCCCTTTTTTTGAAACACTCGTCAACGGCGCCAGTGCCTGCCAGAGCTTCTTTTTGTAAACCGGGAATCCAAAATGCGCCAGCACGCTTTCCCTTTCGGGGAGGAAGGCATCAGCCCCTTCCAGGCAATGCTGGAGGGCTGTGCGGACCGCTGATCCATCGCCGGGGTCTACCAACTGACCAAATTTTCCGCCTGCAAGGGCATCTACCGAACCATCCCGGTTGCCGGCAATCACCGGCAGGCCGTAATAGAGAGCCTCTATGAAGACGATGCCGAAACCTTCCTTGCGGCTGGGCATAATAAAAACATCAGCAAGTGCAAAATAGGCCGCGAGGTCCTCCTCCGGTACAAAACCCGGAAGGATCACTGTGCTTTCGAGGCCTAGGTCCCGGATCAATCCATCAAGACGGGCTTTTTCACCGGCTGTGGCCTTGCCTACCAGGAAGTAACGAAGTCCCGGGTATTCTGTCTGCAGGCTTTTTACGGCCTGCATCACGTCATCGTACCCCTTGGGGCGTTCCTTTTCTTCAAGACGGGTGAGGGTCAGCACAATTTTGTCCTTTCTGGCAAGTCCATACTTTTGGCGGAGGCGTTCCAGGGCTGCAGCTCCGGGTAAGGGGGTCAAAAAAGGATCGATACAATTGTTCAGCACCTGCAGCTTATTTTCGTCGAGGCCAAAAAGCTCCCGCATCCTTTCCCGGGTAAAGCTGCTGACCGCGAGTACTTTATCACAGGCCTGCAGGGCCTTTCGCTTCCAGGCCGCCAGCGGCGACCAGACCTCGATACCATGTGCCAGGAGGACCAGTTTTGTGGCCGGCGAGAGCTTTTTAATGGCATATCCCACCGAAAGCAGGTTGATATGGCTTAATACCACCACCCTGGCCTTGCGGCCGGTGTGGAGACTGTGCCAGGCAAAGGTTTTGCGGGATCCGCTAAAGCCCCGGAATACAGTTGCGGGAATGTAACGGCTATCCACATCTTGTGTCTGGTCATAAGCGGAGTATACCTGAATGTTCATCCCCCTCTCCGTTGCTTCTTCGCACAGGGCTTTGCCTGCCAGGCGGGAGACTTTTTCAATGCCGCCGGTGGCGGAAAAGGTGCGCAGGGTGAGGAAAAGAATGTCGGGGGTGGACATGTCTGTTTTTATACAATTGGAGCGCTGGTTTTAGGAGCGACTCTTGGTTGTTTTGTTTTTGTGTTCTTTCGATTAGGCTCTTTTCAATTGTCAGCACAGATCCCTCGTTCCTGGGGATGACAAGGTAGAGGCGTTTTGGTTTCGGTTATCCTTTATGGCAAGTCCCGGCAGGATCAGACAAACAGTGCCAGCAAAGAGGAACAGTAGCTTTGTTGGTAAAGCTTCCTTTTTCGCTGTTGTCATGATGCCTCTTTGCCCATTGCCTATTGCTTGTTGTCTCCTTGCCTTGTTGCCTCCTTTCCTATTTCCTCAAATCGGCTCCAGGTTCTTCTTTTCAAACAGGGCTGATAATTGTATGCCCATAGATTCGATCCGCACAAAAGCCTTGCTGCCGGAAACTTCGATAATGGTGCCTTCGTAGTTCATGAGGAGGCCACCCCGTACCTTTACCCTGGTATCAACAGCCAGTTTCAGATCCTCCACCTGCACGTCGGTAAACTGGTTGAGGAAACGTTTGATGGTCTCGATCTCCTCGTCACGGATAATACCGGGTTTCCCGTTCCAGTACACGAAATTGATGATACCCTGGATACTTTTTACGTCCCATTTCCGGGCGTCTTCCAGGCGGATAAAGAGATAGCCCTTGAAAAGGGGCTCCTGTACGGTTTTTTTGCGGTCGCTCCACTGTTTTTTCACCCGGTTTAGGGGACAAAACACTTCATACCCCACTTCCTCAAGTTTACGGGCCAGTTTTTTCTCCCAGCGCGGTAGGGTGTATACGGCGTACCAATGTGTGATTGTTTCTGACATGGCAAAGCTTCGCTGTCCCTCAGTTACACCGTTTTGTGTCGCTGAAGGCGGTTTTTGATACGTCAAACGGCAAACGTCAGACGTGAAACAGGTTCCGGTTATTTGTATGAGACCGGTCCTGTTGTGAATTTTATTGTTTCCCGGTTTTTAACCAGGGTTTCTTTTACATCTTTGGTTGGTCTTCGATAGGCTAAGACTGACAGGTGTCAGCTTAGACTGATAGCCTGTTTGTTTTCAACGCGGTCCAAAGATCCCTCCTGCCTCGGGATGACAAGGGAGAGGCGATCCTGTTGCGGCCACCCGCCCTTTAGCGTGGTGATGATCGTTCCGACTCCTGCTCTTCCGGCTGCTTCGTATGAACCTGTCTTCCACAAGTTCAGACTGACAGCAGGTCTTCGATCAGGCTTCACAAAGCCAGACGGAGAATGGAAAGCGCTGACGAACTGCTGCGAACACATGACACCTCAAACGTCAATCCTTCACTCCCACAACCCTTTTCACCCACCCTAAAACGCAATAACCAAATAACGCAAGTACCAAATAACTTAATAACTTAATAACCTAATAACCTAATAACTTCTCCCCCTTAACCTTAACCTCAACCTTATCCTCCTCCATTACCAAACCTTCAGCGACCGGATCTTCTTCACCAACCGCCGCGGAATGGCCCGGATACCACCTTTTTTACCACCGTCTTCCTGGTAATACCCCCCGTTGCCATAACCATAACCATAGCCATAACCATAGCCATAGCCATAACCATAGCTATAACTGTCGTCGCCCAGGCCGCTGCCGTAATAGGCAAAACCCCGGCGTTTCAGACCGTTGAATACGATTGTCATGTTATTGAACTTCTCCCCTTCCGCCAGGTCGTTGATCAGCTTGAGGTAAACCTTGGGGGTTACATCGTGGCGCACCATGTAGATAGTAACATCGGCAAACTTTTTCAGGAGAAAGGCGTCGGTGACCGGCCCAATCGGTGCCGTATCGATGATCACATAATCAAATTTCTCTCTTATCTCTTTCATCAGTATGGTAAAGCGTTCTTTCAGCAGGAGTTCGGAGGGGTTGGGCGGGATGGTACCGGCCGGCACCAGAAAAAGGTTAGCGTATTCCGTTGGCTTTACCACCTCATCGAAACCTGCCTTGTTGATAATAAAATCGGTAATACCCGGCGAACGGTCGATGCCCAGGAGCTTGCTCAGCTTCGGCTTGCGCAGGTCAATCTCCATGAGGGCCACTCTCTTCCCCGTAAGGGTAAAGGAGAGGGCCAGGTTCACGGCCGTAAAGCTTTTGCCTTCTCCCGACACACTGGAGGTCAGGAGGATGGTATTAGCCGTTTCATCGATGCCGATAAAGGAAAGGTTGGTGCGCAGCGAACGGAACTGTTCGGCAATGGCCGACCGCTTGCCGTCGTTGACCACGATCGGCCCTTTGTCGTGCAACTGCAGGAGCTCGGCGATCACCGGTATAGCCACCCTTGCCTCGATCTCCTGGCGGAAGAGGACCTTGCGGTTGAGCTGCTCCCTTACGGCGATAAAACCGGCGGCCAGCAGGAGGCCCACGATCAGGCCTGTCGTGTAAAAATTCTTCGGGATAGGGCTGATTGGCCCGTAGCTGTACGCATATTCAATCACCCGCAGGTCAGCGATGGTAGCGGCCGAGTTCAGGGCCGTCTCTTCCCGCTTTTGAAGAAGAAAGGTATAAATACTGTTTTTGATGGCCTGCTGGCGGCTGATGTTGATCAGGCCGATCTCCTTTTGTGGTACACTTTGGAGGAGGGCAGAATTGCTGGCAATACGTTGGTTCAGCGTATTTCGAACAGTAAGAAGGTTAGTTCGCTGGGTAGCCAGGTTTTGCTGGATGGCTTCCTTCAGGCGCAGGACCTCCGCTTCGCTGTTGAGTACGGGATCACTCCGTTCCCCACCAACGGCTCTCGCTTTATCGCGAACCGCTTCCGCCTCGTAAAGCCGTTGCAGAAGACCACCGAGAGCGCCATCCTTGATCAGGGCAAGGGAGGGCATGACCCCTGGCCGCCGGCCGCGGTCGCTGATATAATCGGCAACCGCTGCAAGGATCTCCAGATCGAGGTCAATCTCGGCTCTACGCTGGTCCGACTCCTGGACCTTGCCCAGGTAAAGGGAGGCCTGCGAACTCATGTCATAGAGGTTGTTCGCCGTTTTGTAGTCGCGTACGTCCCGCTCTACGCTGTCCAACTGGTTAATAACCAGGTTAAGCCGGTCCTCGATAAAGGCCAGGGTTTTGGCTGCCATCTGGTTTTTGTCGGTAATGGCAAATTCATTATAAACCTGGAAGAGGGTGTTGAGTACGTCCACGCCTTTGCGGGGTACGGTGGTATGCATGCGCACATCAATGACGGTCGATTGCGCAGAGATGGGGGAGGCCGAGATGGCCCCGGCCAGACCGCCGGCAGCTCCTCCTACCCCTGTGAAGTCAACAAAAAGATTCTTGCTCTCCACCGCGTGGCGGTTGTAGTTAGGAGTTGGTTCGATCCGGTACACGGTACCGTTCATGGTGAGGGTACCCCCGATGGGATAGGCTTTTCCCCCGAGAAGGATCACGTTTTTTTTCCAGTCTACGTCAAAGGGGTGCTGTCCGCCCCAGTTGATGGAATCTTTGTCAAGGGCGATAAAGCGAACCGGGGAATGATCGGCATACAGTTCTTCCGTGCGAACGCGGCCCCTGTTGTAAACACTTGTATAAAGGTCCAGCCGGCGAACCACTTCCTGCATGATGGTGGATGACCGCATGACAATGATCTCGTTCTCCACGATCTTTTTTTCACCGAAGATGTTCAGGGCATCCAGCACCTTCGACTCGGAACCCTGCCGGGGGTCTTTGAGCAGGATACGCCCCGTGGCCATATGAATGCGGGGCTGCGAACGCAGGTACACATAGGCCACTGCCAAAGACATGCTCACGGTCAGGGCAAACAGGGGCCAGAAGGGCAGGTAACGGTGGATCAGCTGGATGACCAGGTTGGTCTCCGTCCGCTCTTTAAAGAACTGTTCCGTATTGCGCTGGTTGTTTTCGCTCATGGCTGCGGTTAGCGGAATCCCCTGATTAACAATGTAATTAAAGAGATACCTGTGATTATATAAGAAACTGTTTGCTGTACCGGAAGCTTTTCCTTTCCCTTTTCTTTTTCCGGTTTGATGTAGACCATGTCGCCGTCCTGCAGGTAATAATAGGGCGAGCTGAAGATAGCGGGATCCAGGGGATTGATGTGCCGGAATTCTTTTCCGGCTGCCGTTTCGCGGATCACCATCACGTTTTCGCGTTGTGCATTTTCGGTAAAATCGCCGCTCCTGACAATGGCGTCAATCACCGAGATCTGGTCGGCTTTCAGGTCAATAATACCCGGGCTGCCCACTTCCCCCATCACGGTTACCTGCCGGTTCAGAAAATTGACGGTAACGATGGGCTCTTTTAACCAGGGCGAAAGCTCGCTTTCCAGCTTTTTTGCCAGGCTGCTGCGGGTCAGTCCGGCCGCCCTGATAGTACCCAGGCGGAAAAGTTGGATATTCCCGGCCCTGTCAACATGATAACCACCACCCTCTCCGCTGCCACCGGTGGTAAACTGGGAAGAAAGCTCTGAAGAAGCACTGGCTATCGAAATGGCCAGGGCATCACCGGGCTTGATATCCATATCCAGGTTGCGTGTTGCCGTATTTTGCAGGACAGTATCCCTTGTGATCGTTGGAAAATAAGCTGTTTTTTTAGCCGGCCCGCAGGCAAAAAGGCTGCAGAGCGCAGTAATGCACAATAGGACAGCAGTTTGTGATGGCCGGGCTTTTGACATAGGTATCTCGTCTGGGCCGTTTTTTTAGGGTTTACACTTAAAAACGGGTGATTAAAAATAATATTGTTTGCTTATTGACCAAATTAAAATTTTGCAGAAAGCCATTCTGAATCGTTAAGGCTGAAGCTTTTGTCTTTAAAAGCCGCCCCGGCAGGAGGGTTTGGGTGAGGGTTTGGTGCCATCCCCTTCCACCATGTCACCCTGTGCATAGCCGAAGGGTGACACTGGCGCAGTATCCGGGTACCTGCTCATCTTTTTCTAATTTTGATCAGTAAGGAATATTTACTAATTACTCACCACTCACCACTCACCACTCACCACTCACCACTCACCATTCACCACTCACCACTCACCTCCCCACCACCATCTGCAACCTTTCGCTTTTCCCTCCGGGTCCGGACAGTTCCAGCAGGTAGGTGCCGCTGGCAAGGGCCTGTACCGGTACGGGATAAGTGGCGGTGCCGCCCGCATGTTCCATCACCTGCTTGGCTACCACCTGGCCGGTGGGTGCAAAAAGGGTGAGGTGGTAGCGGCCTGCCGGTTTGGCACTGAATTGCAGGTTGGTGGCGGTTCCGCTGACCGGGTTGGGATAAAGCGTGGCGCTTTTTTCCAATTCTACCAGGCTCGCCGGTTTTACCGTTTCTACCCTTGCTGCCCTGAAATAGATCACAAAACGCTGGGGGTCCTGGCTGGCCCCTTCACCGTTTACGCTGAAGGTATAAGGCAAGCCATTGCCTGTAAGCGGCAGGATTGATTCCTTCTTCGCAAAACGGTCGTACAAAACAGCCACCGGTACATCCTGCGCAAAGGCTGTTGCAGCAAGTTCCAACGTATACTCGCCGGGCACGGTGTTCCACAACCGGAGCTGGAGGGAATCGCCTTCTTTGGGTTCCGCTCCCGATGTCACGATCAGGTCCTGCCCGCCTTTTTTGATCGACAGGTTCTCATCAATGTTTACCGCTTTTGCCCGGTTGTCGGTACCCGCTTCCTTGCTGAACTGGGCCAGCACCCCATCAAGCAGGGTCTTTTCCCCTTCAAAGGGTTTGAAAAGGTTCACCCGGAGTTTGGCCGGCTCTATACCGGTTTGGCGGAACACGGAGATAGCCGGCTTGCCTGACGACTTGTGCGCTTCCAGGAGGGTGATGCTGGTGGTTGTGGTGGCCCCTGCTGCCGGTACCACGAAAAAGCCTTCACCCGAGCCGATAATAGGTTCAACGGCGATGGTGGTACCATCGCCCGGTACGGCTTCATAACCGCCGGTGCCGTTGGGCTGTACCATCACGTAGCCGCCAGTGGTGCCCAGGGAAGCCCGCCAGATCCAGAACCAGGGCTGGATCCTGGTGCTGTTCGCCGCATAAAGCTTGCTGAAGTCGATGGGCGAAGCATAGGGATTACCCACCAGGGTATGGCTTTGCGTAGCCGGAACAGTGAAGCTGTAGGCCGTATTTTGCTTCAGGGGACCTTTTGCCCGGAGGTTGGTAGACCCCGGGAGCGAGCCGGCTGAAACCGTACGGTCGCCCCGTACAAACAGCAGGTAGGCTTCGTGTCCCCCAAAGCCGGCGGTGGTAGTGGTTTCGAGGGCCGCCCAGTTGGCGCCCATATTGCTGCTCAGACCCGAAGAAGGAATGTATCTCCGTACGGAAGCCGAACCGCCGGCGATGGCCGACCAGAAATCGAAGCCGTTGCTGTTGGCCGTGGTGACGGAAACCTGCTGCTGGCCGGTGATCAGGGTGCCAAATTCGCCCTGTTCGGCCCCGCTGCCGTTCCAGGTGCGCCCTTCCTGCCAGGCCTGCTGGATCGATGTTCCGGTAACCGGTGCCGTGAGCAGGCGCCAGCGGCGGCTGTTGTGGGCAGGGATATATCGCTCTACGGTGACATTGCCCGTGATGGCATTGCCACTGTTGCTATGGTTATTGGTCAGGTCACCTACCCTTGCCGTAGTTGCCTGGCTGGATTTTAAAGTCAGGTAGTCGCTGGTGGCGAAGGTTTTGTTGTTCACAGCTCCGAAGGTCAGGGCCCCGGTCAGGTTCAACGCACCGGCAAGGGTCACGTTGTTGCTGATCACCAGGTTCTGCACGGTGTTGCCGGTAAATAACCCTGCCGGTATCGTCTGGGCTGAGCTGCCGATGAATTCAACCGTGCCGGCAGTCGCGTCAAATACGCCCCCGTTATTGATAACGTTGCCAAAGATCTGCAGCTTACCGCTCACGGTAAGAAAAGCACCGAAGCCACCCCCGTTGATGGTGAGGTTGCGTACCTCACCGCTTACGGCCGCACGAATCGTTGGGTAACCATCGATGACATCCGCCGGTATGATCGCATCGGTGGTACGGGTAGGGACGCCGCACGACCAGTTGGAAGCCAGTTCCCAGGCAGTGCCCATCAATGGATTCGAACCGGCGCTCGGTCCCTGCCAGGTGGTGGTGGTGCTGGTGGTCGTTGCAACCGTAATATTTTGCGATGCCTTGTCAGCGCAGGGTGCATTCCCTTTCACCAGTACAGAATAAGAACCGGCATCAGTGGCGGCATCGTAGGTTTTGGTGTATTGGGCACCGGTAGCACCGGCAATGGCAGTACCGTTTTTATACCACTGGTAACCGGTGGCGTTGGTTGCTCCCACGGATAGAACCAGGTTGCTGTTGTGACAGAGGGTTTTCGATACCGGTTGCGCCGTAATGCTGACCGGCACTGAAACTGTCAGCATGGTCCCGTTGCTGTAATTGATAGGACAGGCTGCAGGACCGCCATACATCACCCGGTAGATAGCGCCGTTGAAGGCTGTACCAACGTTGCTGATAGCAAGCGTGGTGCTGGAATTGCTGGCTGTTTTGGTGATGGTGTAAGGGCTGCTGTTGGGAACCGTCGACCAGTTGGCACCGCCATCGGTACTCACCTGCCAGATCAGGGAATTGGCAGCCGTGAAATTGGCCGTGAGCGTTGCGGTAGACCCGGCACAAACCGCCAGGGACGCCCCCGGGTGGCTGGTAACTCTGGGGCCGTCAACGGCCGTCAGCAAACCTTCCATGGTATTGGAGCAACCGGTAGCGTCGTCCTTACCGGTTACCTTATAGCTCCACTTGCCATCGGGAGTTTGCACAAACTCCAGGGTACCGCCTACCCCTTCCACGGTAAAGTTTTGTCCCGGAGGCAGATTGCCACCCGGGTTGATGGCATTGAAGGTATAGGTGACCCCTTCCTGTGAACCGCTGAGGGTAAAGGTAGCCGGGGTGCCGTTGGTACAGAAAGCCCCCTCGGCCCCGTCGGGCCCTGTCAGCTTAAAGGCAATGGGAAGGTCGTTGATGGTGATGGTGGTGGTGGCCTGGATGTTGGTGCATCCCGTACCACCGTTCACAGTATAAGTGACGGTATAAACGCCGGCGGTGCTGGCCGCTACATCCACCACTCCCGTGGAGCTGTTAAGGGCCAGGCCCGCTGAAGACGTATAACTGCCCCCGGAAAGACCGGTGCGGGTAGGCCCCACCGTGGTACCGGCATATCTGCAATAGGCGCCGGGGCTGGGATAGCTGATGGTAACAGCCGGGCAGGCATTGGCGAGTATTTTGACATCTTTGAACGTAAAATCGGTAGTGGCGGAAGACAGGCCCCAGGTATAAATCCTTACATAAAGGGTCCCACCGGCAGCAACGGGGATATCCAGCCCCGTGTTCGCAACGGTAGTTGCCGTGGTGGTCAGGGTTGCATTCCCACCCACATTGACCGGGGCGGCAAAATCGGCGGTGGTGGCATATTGCACCTGGAGCCTGGCACCGTTGGTAGCGGCTACTTGCGAAACCGATGCAATAAATTGGATGGCCGAAACGGACAACGTGTATCCATTGGCGGGAGTCAGGGCAAACTGCAGGTAATCGTTAGCTAATCGTGCGGCTTCCAGCGAAGCTTCGCCCCATGCTCGTGACGTATAGCCATTGGCGTTAAACCCCACGGCGGTTACGCCGGCACCCCGGGTCATGGTTGATGCCGAAAGCGATCCGGTGGTGGCCAGGTTGTTGTTGGCCGTTGTTAAGGTCCAGGTGGCGGAACTGTTCTGGGCCGCGGAACGGGAAACCAGGAGCAGGAAGAACAGGGTTGAAAGAATAAATTTCGCCAGGGCTTTTTTTGCTGCCTGGTCCAAATTAACAGAGGGTACGCTCCTGTTGAAGCGTGCAGAACGCGGGTACGGCTGTTTCATAAAGTACAATTGGGCACTCTTCGTGCGGTGAAACGGCTTTCCGGAGGAGATTGGTGAAAACGGACCGGGCTAACGAAAGTACAACAGCGGTGATCGTTTTCAGTGAGGGTTTTAACAGGAGGCTGGATGTTTGTTTTGATCCGGGGATCAGTCTTGCAGTTTTCCGGAGGATTGGATTCGGGGTGCAAGATAAGCGGCCCCGGCGACACTTGCAAGTATTTCCCCTTTTTTCTTTAGTAAAAACCCTTAGTGGATCCTTGTAGAAGTTACATCATCCGCTGGCAGCAAGCAGTTGACAGTAGGCAGTAGCAGTGATTGGTGTTTGGATATTCGTTATTGAAAACTGGTTATTGGTTATTAGGTTGTAGGTTAAAAGTTATAGAGTAGTTGTTGGCTATTGTATGGGAACAGAAGAATTTAATTTTTGCGTACTCACCCAACACCTGCCGAAGACCTTCCGAAAAGGCTTCCGTCTGCGCTTGTCAAATACTTCTCGAATACCTGCTGTCAGTCTGCGCCTGCCGAATATCTTCCGGAGCGAGTGTCAGTCTGAGCTTGCCGAAGACTCCTCGAAGACCGGCTGCCAGTCTGAGCTTATCAAAGTCTATCCTTACACGAAACAGCAGGAAGAGTAAGTTTCGCTTCGTTCACCACCCCGCCAATAAACAGCGTGGCTGCTACTCTCCCGCCTCTCCCTTGTCATCCCGAGGTACGAGGGATCTGTGCATGATACTATCTATTGGGTGCTGTAAAGCAGCAATAGCATTTCAACAATGCAGTCCAAAGATGTCTCCGCAGTCTGTGCAGATGATAAGAGCACCGCCATGACATGCAGGTAGCATTGCATTCTCTATCACCTCAATTATCGGTGTGCCTGCTACCGCCCCGCCTCGTGCTTGTCATCCCGACGCAGGAGGGATCTATGCACCGCTTTGAAATGGTATTCGCAAGAGCTTATACAAGCAACAGGCGTTTTTTACTACCTCTACAAACAGTGGACTGCCTGCAACGGTGCCGCATCGTGCTTGTCATCCCGAGGCACGAGGGATCTATGCATCCAACAGGAAACGATTATCAATTGTTGTATGCCAATCTGCACCTTTTTTTAGTTCGATCCACAGATGGCTCGTTCCTCGCCATGACAAGCAAGAGACGTTGCCTTCACACCCTTTCCGGATATCGGGGTGCTTGTAGCGGTATTGCATCTCACTTGTCATCCCGAGGAAGGAGGGATCTTTGGGTTTTGCTGTAAAACGGAATGCTAACAAAAAGCTGCAGAGTCTTACACCCTGCCGGTAAGGCTGTCAGGCGGCCATTTACCAAATACGTCTTCGTTCAAAAACCGCAGCTCCGGGTTCATTTCCCCTATCAGCTTCATCTTCTTTTCTCTTCGCCAGCCCTTGATCTCATTTTCCCTTGCAATGGCATTGTTGATATACCGGTGCCCTTCAAAATAAAGCAGCCAGTTAACATGGTACCGGCCGCAAAAGCTGTGTTGTTGCCCCCTGTTTTGGTAGTGTTCAAGAATGCGTTGCTGCAGGTCGTTCGTGACACCGGTGTACACCACTGTCTTTAAAACATTGGTAAGAATATAAACATAAAATGTCTTCTGGTACATACCAATTAAGTTACTGCATTTTCAGCCTTTTAGGATAGGTGAATGCAAAGATCCCTCCGCAGCCTGTGCTGAGGAAGAATGCATCGCCATGACAATCCAGAAGCATTGCTTTCTCTACCACGTCAATCTCTACCACGTAAATTATCGGTGTGACTGCTACGTTACCGCCTCTTGCTTGTCATCCCGACGCAGGAGGGATCTTTGAACGGCTATCAAACGGCTGTTGCAGGAAGCTATTAAAGCAACACGTTTTCCTTCGGCACAACCCACAGTTGGCTCCTTCCTTGCCATGACAAGAGAGAGGCGTTTCGCACACAACCTCCTCGAACAGCAGACTGTCTGCAACGGTGCCGTATGGTGCTTGTCATCCCGACGCAGGAGGGATCTGTGAGTTTTGTTATAAACGGCTTTGACTATGCGTTTGAGCTGGTATTTGTCACCCTGAGCTTGTCGAAGGGTCTTGCAGCAGGGCCATTAATACAGTGGCTTTAAATCTGACGATTAGCCTCACAATCCACAGCCTTACATGCTTCACCTTTCATGAGATAACATTCCGGAAATGGTTATATCGTTCAATTTTGGAGGCTTCGGCTGGCTTGGCCTCACAGTCGTTCAGCATCAGGTTACGAAGGAAAAGAAAGGAGATTGTTCCGCTGCAAAAAATTCTATTAGGAAAAATGGTAACGCAATAAAAGAAAAAAGGCTGAAGAGTTAACCGGGATGACAATAACATCCCGGCAGTCCTTCAGCCTTTGTTTATAACAACCTCTCTTAGTGCGTGATCACCACCTGTATTTTCTCTTTTCTGCCACTAGGCCCTTCCACTTCCAGCGTATAGCTTCCGCTGGCCAGTTTGGCTACCGGTACCTGGTAGGTAGCCGTACCGCCGTTGTGCTGTACCACCTGCTGCGATACCCTTTGCCCGTTGGGCGCAAACAGCACCAGGCTATAACGGCCCTGCGGCTTGGTGGTGAATTGCAGGCTTGCGGTGCTGCCCATCACCGGGTTGGGATAAAGTGTAAGACCCGAAGCCTGGGCCAGTTGTACCGTTACTGTATTGGAGTAGCCAACGGCACCGCTGATACCGGTCATCTTCACCCGGTAATGGGTGATCATGCCGGCCTGTCCATCGAAATGCCCATATTCCTGCGGGTCGGCACTGCGTTTCGAGGCCGCTTTTGAAACCGCGGTGAAATTAGTACCATCGGTTGCCTTTTCCAGCTCATACTGGGCAACGGTCAGGTCTTCCGGTACCTTCCAGGTTAATTGTACGCCATTCCGCTTTTCTTCCGCTACCAGGGTTGCTGGTGGAAGGGGCGCCAGTTTGAAGACGACGCTGAAGCGGTAAGGATCTCTTGATCCGGCTTCTCCCGTGATGGTAAAAGGATAAGGAACTATTTGATCTGCTGTGCCGATCTCCTGTTCTTTTTTCAGGTGTTTGTCAACCAGGTAAGGTACAACCCCGGTTCCGTCAAAATCAGTGCCTTTCAGCTTGAACTGGTAGGCCCTTGCGGAGGCATTCCAGAGCCGGAGCTTCAGCGTGTCGCCCGGGTTGGGAATGGGATCATCGGAAACAATCTGGCTTCGTGCACTTCTCTCAATAGTAAGATTCAAACCACCGTTGAATGCTTTAGCGATGTTGTAATTCTCTCCTTTTTGTGCCACTGTTCCGTATTGCGCCAGCACACCATCCATCAAGACGAGGTTATTCCCCGGCTCGTCTGCAAAAATATTGGCATAAACCTTTGCCGGTTTATCGGCCTGCCGGAAAATGTTTAGGGCGGGAATGCCTGTTGTTTTGTGTGCCTGGTTGATGGTGATGGATGCCGGGAAGGTGATCCCTGTTTTGGGCGTAACAAAGAATCCATTACCCGAGTGAATGTTGGCATCCGCCGGTGAAGGCGTCATGGTTGTATTGGGTATAGATTCATAAACAGGACTACCCGGGGCTGTTGGTTTAATAAGCACATATCCTCCCACGCCAAAATAGCCATAGACAGATGCCTGCCAGTTCCAGAAATAATCTTGGATTTTGGTGCTGTTGGCATCGTAGATCTTCTTAAAGTTTAGTGGTGAGGCAAAAGGATTCCCGATCAACGTATGACTGGAAGGAACCAGGTCTATACTATGACTCAGCATCTCCTTCATTTCACCTTTGGGCCGCAGCACGGTTGTACCGGCGGCAGTTCCGGTTGAATAGGATCTATCACCGCGGATGTACAACAGGTAGGCCTGGTTGCTGTTGAATGCTCCCGGGGTTAGCGTGCTTGGTATACCTGGCCAGGTTGCATCATCGTTGCTCACCAGGCTGGATGACCCGGCATACCGGCGAATGGAGGCGGTTGCACCAACAGGCAAAGGCCAGTAATCAAAGCCTGCTCCATTGGCAGCTCCTGCGGAGGTGAATCCACTGCCACCGGTAATCAGCGTACCAAAGCCAGGATTGGTATTTTCAACGGCCATTCCGCTGTGCCAGGTCCGGTTTTCCTGCCAGGCGGCATTAATCGTTATATCTTTAACAGGAGCCGTAAGCAATCGCCATTTCCGGCCACTGGAGCCAGGTATGTAGCGTTCAACAGTTGCCTTGCCAATGATCCGGTTGCCCTGATCGGTGCCCGTACCATTGGTCATATCGGTGACCATGGCTGTTGCGGGCACGGAAATCGATTTCAGTGTCAGTTTGTCGCCGGTTGCTAAGGATCGGTTGACACCAACGAAAGAAAGCTGTCCATACACATCTACAGGAATCGTAAAGGAAGCGAGGTTGCTTATCTTCAAATGCTGGGTCCGGGTATCGTCTATTCCTGCTGAACCACCCAATGTCAATGGTGTTGAATTGTTTACATTGTCCGGGTAGCCGCCGGAAGTCCCATAATAATTGAGGTTGGAGACAAATTCAATAGTACCGGTACTGGCCGTACCGTTCAGGTAGGCATCAATCTTACCATTGTTGGTTACGTTCCCGGCAATTTTTAAAATCCCATCAATTCTAAGGTTTGGTCCGTTTGCTGCAATAATCAGGTTCCGCACTCTACCGCCGGTATCCGGAGCATTATCGATATAGGGGTATTTATTATTAGACACGATGGGCACCAGGGCATCCTTGTACAAATTAGGAATGCCGCAGGTCCAGTTCTTTTCCTCATGCCATTCAATGGGGTCAACACCAGTTTCCTGGCTGGATGTCCACTCCGTATAATCCTGCACATACGAACTCAAAGAAATGGGTTGAGAAGTCAATATGGTATTGCATGGTGCCCCGCCTGTAACAACAACATGGTAATTTCCATCATTGGCAGGGGAAATCGAATTGATGACAAAAGAGGCATCCGTTGCTCCTGTAATTGGCTGGTCGTTTTTGTACCATTGGAACTGGGTCTGTGCATTCCGATTCCTGACATCGATTCGCAACGTTACTGTGCTGCCATAGCATTGTTTAGGCAGTGGCGATAATTCAGTGAGTTCCAAAGGTGGTGCAACCGTTACCGGGATAGGATTGCTTGGTACTTCACCGCAGGCCCCCGTTACAACAACATAATAATAAACGGTTCCTTCGCCGGCTGTTGGCGGGGTAAAGGATGCATCGGTGGCTCCGCTGATGGCCGTACCACCGGCGTTTGAATTGGTGGTTCCATTGCTGTACCACTGGTAAGTAAGACCAGTGCCGGAAGCAGCAACGCTCAAAGCAGTTGGCGTACCATTCAAACAATAACTGGTGGTCCCGGTGGGCTGTGTTGTAATCAGGGTTTCCGGGTTGACGGTTACCGTTACAGTTTGCCCGGTAATAGTACGCAAACAGGTGGTAGACGAAGCATCTCGAACACTGACAAGTGTATACGTGAAGGTGCCGGCAGTAGCCGTTGATTGCGGAACCGTTGCAATGTTACCGGAAGAGATGACTGTGTGGGTCGTTGTTGTCGTTCCGTTACTCACAGTATAGGTAAAGGTGTAGGGCGCTGTGCCGGTAGCACCGGTAAAGGTTACGGAAGGTGCTGCGGCGTTCTGGCAAACAGTTGTCGTACCATCGATGGTGGCGGTGGGCAGCGGGTTTATCGTCAGTGATATGGGTAGTGTGGTTGTACAGTTGTTACCGTTACTGATTGTCATCACCCCAGAATAGGTGCCTGCCGGGAGGTTCCCTGGAACAGCGATGCTGTTGATGTTGCCCCCACCTGCTGCAGAGGTAAAGGTTGTATTGCCCTGATCGGGTATGCCTGCAGTGTTGGCAGCAGCACTCCAGTCAATCCGGTAAGTAGTGGGATTATGTGTGGTGGCTGAATAAGGCAGCGTAGATGTTTGCGGGGTGCCACTAAAGCAAACCGGCGCAACCGTACCTGTGGATGTGATTGTTGGTAGCGGGTTCACGGTAACGGTTACCGGGTTACTTCCACCAGGACAACCATTTAAGGAAGTACCTAAAATATACGTTGTTGTTTGTGTAGGCGTAGCGATAACCGTCTGGTCAGTTGTTGATGACAATCCTGTAGCGGGTGACCATACATAGTCAAGATCGATAGGTGGACCGGCAATTTTCATTCCGTCCAATGCCCAGTTACTTTGATCGGCACCTGTATACGTAAACCGGATCCGCAGATTCGATAACCCGATAAAATCAGACAAATCAATGCTTAACGGCGCCCAGCTACTTGCAGGAACACCAATTGTCCGTGGCCCTGTATATTCGATCAGGGTCCGGTTATAGTTTTGACCTCCATCTGTTGAAATCTCTATTTTACCGCTGGCGCCTGCAGCAAAGACCAGGGCCTGGTAAAATTCGAGTGCCGCCGTCGTCATGCCAATGGTACTAAAAACCGGTGTTTCCATGGTAGTGCTACCCAGGCCAGAGGCAATCGCAAATTTTCCATCTGTTTGCAGGTTATTATAGGTTGTTCCCCCATTGAATGGTGTTTTCGGGCCATTCGTTTCACTCCAGGGGAATGTGCTGGCATTATTGGCATTGGCAGGGAAATTAATTTCCCTTCCATTCTCCGTTATCCGCCATCCGGCCGGGTTCGCCTGGTTAAATGTTCCATCGAATTCGCTCCCTCCAAAAGGCAATCCATTCGTTGCGGTAAGTGTTGAAGATTCACCTGCACAGATAATAGCCGGATTTGCCGTCGCAACGGGCGTGGTAACCGGATCCACACTGATCACGGCAGTGTCAGAATAAACGACGCTGCATGTACCATTTTTAACAAGGGCCCTGTATAATCGCGTTTGGACCGTTGGATAGGACAAGGTGGCGGTTGTATTGGAAACATCAGTCCATGTTGTGCCGCCATTGGTGGAATATTGCCACATTACGACAGACCCTGTATGATTCTCCAGGGTCAATGTTCCACTAGCTGCGTTTGCACAAACCCTTGTGAATGCCTCCTTGATGCTTCCGCCAACTGAGGGTGCATCCACCGTAATCACAGCCGATCCTGTTTGCACCTGCGAGCACTGGGTGGAAGAAGCGTCCTTCACACTCACCAGCGTATAGGTAAAGGTGCCCACGACGTTGGTGGGTGCCGCTACCGTAACACTGTTGCCATTTGTAGTAGTCACCGTCTGATCCGCTCCGTTGTTGATCTTGTAGGTAAAGGTATAAGGGGCTGTACCACCGGCGCCTGTAAAGGTCACCACCGGTTGGGTGGCATCCTTGCACACCGCTGTCGTACCACCAATGGTAGCTGTCGGCAGCGGGTTGACCGTAATCACAGCCGATCCTGTTTGCACCTGCGAGCACTGGGTGGAAGAAGCGTCCTTCACACTCACCAGCGTATAGGTAAAGGTGCCCACGACGTTGGTGGGTGCCGCTACCGTAACACTGTTGC